>Ga0207422_1000031_pt1 | contig 689107 bp, 533 predicted proteins | sample MarCyaLeptolynsp_FD_187757 | JGI IMG/M metagenome (GOLD analysis project Ga0207422, IMG submission 187757) | Marine cyanobacterial communities from Panama - species 1 Leptolyngbya sp. (SPAdes) | ecosystem: Environmental > Aquatic > Marine > Unclassified | place: Panama: Panama City | collected... | reverse complement strand
GCTGTGCTCGCTGTCAGAAGTCAGACCAGAGGAGTGATGGGGCGATGGGGTGAGCGGGAGAAGCAGAGCAAGGATAGCTGACCTCTGTCTTTTTACTGCCACCTCCGGCGCGGTGAAGTGTATCCTGAACCTGCCGAAGGTTTCGGCCAAGGCAGGGAGCCTGTAGTGTTCTATTGGTTCTCCCCTGTTCTTGATTCTAATGTCCTTTCTCCTCGTCAGACGCTCGCGTCTGCTCTGACGTCCGACTTCTGTGCTCTGTGTTCGGTGCTCTGTACCAACCGGTACACCATATCGTACACTTCCCAAATATCGTAAAGACTAATCTGTATAGTGAAATTTGCTATGTAGCTGTAATTGCTGACTTTAAGTCAAAATGATTGCTGTTGGCACGTAAATTGATTATTCTTTGACTGAATCTTTATGGAAAAACAGATATGAAAACCCGAATTGTTACAACACTACTAATTCTCATCGGCTTAAGCCAGGTACTGACGGCGCAGGATCGTTCGGTTGAGCGTGAACTTGAACGCCTTAGAACCAGCGTGCAACGAACTGTATCAACGCTACAGGTCTTACCGGACTTCTTTTCAAATGACGCTCGCACGCAAATAGCAAACAAACTGGTGGAAGTTCGGGATAGTTTTGAAAATGCCGAGAGACTGGTGCGTGAAAATCGTCCGGTTCAGGCGCGTATTGCCATACAGGTAACCTATGGAAAGCTACGTGAGATTGAAGCCGTCGTAAGAAGACATCCGGTATTCAGGCTTAAATTTCAGGAACGTCTTGACCGAAAAATACAGGACGCCGAACTGGCAGTCGGCACCCAGGGTGGTGAAGAAGCAACATACATGTTGAATAATGCAAAATCATTTCGCCAAAGAGCCTATAGCTTTGCTCAACGTGACCGCACGTATTCGGCGCTCGAATACTTTCGCCTGGCCACTTATTTTGCCGATCAGGCTATTCGACTTTCAAGAGATGATGACGGACAAAGAGACGTTCAATACTGGACTAATTATTATCAGGAAACGGAGGTATTGCTACAGCGTGCCAAAGGAATGCTTACAGGTGCGGATGGCAGTTCGGAATTAGAATCGTTGATGCGTAAAGCGGAACGTGAGTTGACCGAGGTAAAGCAGTTTACCCGGGATCGAAATTTCACAGCCGCAAAGAAAAAACTGACCGCGGTGAACAGAGCCCTCTACCGAATTATCGATATGCTGGAAAACCAGCCACAGAGTGAGGACGAGCGTATGCGAATGGATGTAGAATCAATTCAGTTTGCCCTCTCCACCGCGAAAGAACGCGAAGGCGCAGAGAGACCGGCCGTTAAGGCACTGTTGACTCGTGGAAATAATCTGGTGCGCAAAATCGAAGCCCATCTGGCTAATGGGAGACAACGTGCAGCAAAGAGACAGCTATTCTTTGCCAATCAGCTGGTTGTCCGTTTAAACAAACTTTTAGATAATAGCAGCACCAATGATCGAGAGGCTTTGATTAAAGGTCAATTGCTTGCTACCCGGCAGGATTATAATGAGCTTCTGCAGCGATCCGTAATGGAGAAGCCGGTTGCAGAACTGCTTCCTCTGGTTGAGCAAAATTTGAATGCTGCTGAAAAGACTGTGGATGAAGGAGCTAGTGTTCAGGCAGCTTTTCATTTACGTGTCGCAAACCGGTTGGTATTGCAGGCGAACCGAATGCTATTTCAAAGTGGAAATGAAAAAGGAAGCCCTGAAAGTGCAGAAAGTAACCTGAAACGACTTTACGACCTGCTGCGTCGCCTTGAGCCAACAAAAGACGAGAATTTAAAGAGCCGTGCGAGCTATAAGAATGCCGAAGAGCTCTACCGGATCGCCAAAAGCGAACTACAGGCTGAGAACTATGCAAGTAGCGAGCAGCTGGTGAATATGGCAATAACAATTTTAACACGATAGACGTTTTTTTCCGGGCCCGGAAAAGACATAAGCGAAACATCAGTCAATCTAAAAGAGGTAGGTAAAATGAAACGCTATGTAAAACTGGGATTTTTATGGGCTCTCATGTCCATGCTGATCCTAAACGGGTGCCAGGAAGACACTTCACCGCTCACTGAGTCGGATGAAGAGATCGTGGCGGAAATGGTTACGTCAGAAGATGATGAGTTCCTGTATGATGTCGGTCTTGATGAGTATAGCGAAGACAATATGTATGATGGCTATAGCTCGTTTGACGGCACAAACGGTAAAGCTCCGATTGAGAACGTTGTGCGGTTTGGCCGAAAAGTTTCCGAGCGACCGCGTCGCGGCGTGCGAGCTTTCGAACGTCTGGGTCCTGATTCAGTAAAGGTCTTTGTTGCTCGTGAATTTCCTGGTGTATTCCACGTTCTGGCAGTTGAGGATTCTAACGGAACCCGTGTTCGAACTCGTTATTTGAAACGGCTTCGTCATGTGGTGCGTCGTAATGCAATCTACGTAAAGCAGACTGATCCGACAGCCGATCGCCCACGCTGGAAGCTATCGGCGATATCTCTTGGACAGGGAAACAGCGTGCCTAATGCCAGTATTCGAATTCATCAGGTAACGATTGCCGGCAACGGTGACAGTACGGTATTTACAGATCCACTGAACACGCTTTTGGATACGCGTGATGATGTTCCGACATTTATGCCGGGTGATGAAGTAACGGTAACCATTCAGTTGGAAAACAACACCGCTAATCCGGTTGCAGACAGTACTGGCGCAACAGAAACCGTTCTTCTGCACTACGGTGTGAATCGTCAGCACCATGCACGCGCTCGGTTTGAATATCGTGGTGTTGATCCGGTAACCGGGTATAATGTGTATGCGAATACCTGGACCATCAGGCAGCGACCATTCAAGGTGTATCATGCTATTTTTGATGCGATTGATAACGGTACTATCTATGATGATGATGCCAATACGTATCCCTATAACTCCACAACCTGGAGCACGCCGTATATTGTAACGGCAAATGATACGCTTTAAATTGCAATACCCGCCGCCGCTTTTTTGCGTGAAAGCGGCGGTTTGATTTCCCCTTCACCTGATAGAAAAAGTTGATACTGAGAGATGATGATGCGAATAGCGATATTCATAAGCTTCTGGTTCCTTCCAGCGCTGCTGTTCTCTCAGGAGTCTTCTGAACCTCTCGAAGAAGATCTTTTTGCGAATGCCCTCCTGCAGGTTGAAACCGCTCTTTTAATTGCTCCTACATCAGATAGCTTACTTCTGGGTTTGAAAGGTGATGCCGTTGAATTAGCTGAAGCAGGGAACTGGTCGGATGCATTGGAACTTGTTGGTTTACTGTTGGAAATGTTGGATGTAAACCAGTCTGATATACAATTAAATGAGCCATCCGATCAGACCGTTATTTCTCTGGCCGCAACAAATTCAAGAATAGGTCGCAGCTTCTCGATTGAGACTGGCTTTGATTTTTCGCGCCAGGAGTTCGGTATTTCCCCGGTTGAAACAGACACCAGTATTCTGGAGGAGCTGCAGAATCCATTTGTTGAGATTTCGTATTCGCAGCCTGTTTATCTGGAAAATTCCGAATTGAAGTTTCGTCACGATTTGAGAGCAGATAATCAGTTCCTTAATTATGGTTTAAACATGAATTGGGTAAAAAAGGGGAAAGTTCATAGTCGGATTGAGACCTCTATTGATTATAACTATGCACAAAATGAAGAGTTCGCCAGCTATCTGGATAGTCGTACCGGAATAAACCTTTCCGGTCGTGGCCGAAACAACTTCCGCTGGTCTTTAGATGGTGAGCTAACCTATAAAGATTTTTCAAATCAGGATAGCATAGCTGCCGATGTATTCAGTGGAACCAGCAGCTTGTATCTGGAAAGGGTCTGGAAATCAGATCACTCGCTTCTCTTTCGCATATCCCCGGGGTTCTATAGGCTGGGCAATTCACAGGGGCGTTTTTCACAGAATCAATCGATGCTCTCATACCGCTATCAGGCGGGTTTAAATAACAAGCTGGAACTGAGTATCAGCTCTCTTCTTCAGGATTATGAATATGCGCTTGAACCGGTATTAACCAACGATGCAATTGAGGAGTATGAAAATAGTTACATAACGTTTGAGCCGGAGGTCCTTGTTGAGCAGCAGCTGGCGTCTCATTTTGGCATAAAGTTGACTGGACGAATGGAGCGATTATGGTTCCGGGACAGCAACTCAATTACACCGGATGAGCTGATGTTTACGGCAAAGGTAATTCCAAAGCTTTACTTTAACGAATTAAACAGTATTGGTTTGGGCTGGCGGGGAACCAGTAAGGAGCATCGTGCTGCGGTAGATGAAGAGACCATCTTTGCGCAGGAAGCCGATTACTTTGCAAATGGCCTTGTTGCAACCTTCGATTATCTGTCGCTGGGGGGAATGTTTATTAATCTGGAGTATGAAGCATATTGGCGCAGTTATCCCAATACCACTGAAAATACCTTTAGCACATTTTACTCTGACCGCTTTACTCATCTGATAAGCCTGATTGCCTGGCTGCCGTTAAACGATAACTGGCGGATTCAGGCTTTTGCCAATTTCGAGGACGAAGAAGATCGCGAGTTTAAAGTGAATGACTCGCAGAGCACGATTTTAAGCATCTCCCTACAGTACTCATTCTGATTTAGCAACCCGATATTTATAACCCTGAAAAATAATACTTCTTGTTAAGGCACCAATCCTGATCTTTCTTTGAAACAGCGCTGTTTGCTATACGTTGTTATCAAGGGCTCTATTGATCTCTTATCAGGATCTCCTTTGGCACTTCCCCGACGCGTCGGGGGGCGACAAGAGTAAATTTTAAAAAAAATAAATCAAACTATTTAAGATGAAAACCTTTCTACTAAAGTATCTCTTCATGACGCTGGCCCTCAGCCTATCATTTGCTTTTGCGCAGGATGTGGAATCTGACTCGGCAACGGTTGTACGTCCAACGTTTTCCATGACGCCGACTTGAGTAGGCTGACCCGGCGAGGGCGCGCCGCTCCGTGGGAGCGGGATTCATACAAAGTGGAGATTTTCCGGCCGCTATGTGGACACGGTACTTGATCGTCCGCGCTGGCGCTTTACCGGGAATTATCGTCTGCATCAGCGGATTCAGGTTGGACTTGAGGTGAACCCTAAGGCAGAAGAGATTGGACCGCTGTTTACGGTGTTTTTATTGACCGAGACAGAAGAACGTCCGGCACTGTTTATCGGTACCAGTTCAGATCGGATAGGGTCTCCGTCCGGTGAGCAGTCTTATTTTGCTACGGCAAGTAAATATATGCCGATGTTACGATCGTCATTTTATGCCAGTCTGAATTATTCCGAGTGGGATGAAGGCTTTAATGTTCCCTTTGGTGTGACGATGGAAATCGGAAAAGGCGTTTCGCTTCGCCCCATGTATGACGGTGAACGCAGCCATTTAATGTTGAACTACTTTGCAGAGCAATACGGCATCAGCCTGATGTATGTCTGGCTGGATACGCTGGGTTTATCATTGTCGTTTGGTTTGTAGCCAGATCTAAACTGTATTTAAAAATTGATTCGTAATTGTCAGACTGAGCGGAGTCGAAGTCGACAGGTTAAATTGAATAAATTTTTAGCGGAGATTATATGCGCTACTTGAACACCCTTTTCATACTTCTTTTCATTTCCCCCGCTGTCCTTTCGGTGCAGGATGTTAAGTTGCCGGACAAGGCGATGTGTGCCGTCTGCTTACTGCGTGGTGAAACCAAGCCGGAGAAAGTTAAAGCTTACTCGGAGTATGAAGGTAAAACTTACTATTTTTGCGCGAAAGGCTGTAAAAAGGAATTTGATAGCCAGCCGGCAGCTTATATGCCGCCGGAGCTACCGCGTCCTGCACCTCAGTTTGTGGTTGAAACTCTTGAGGGGGCGGACGTTGCGCTGAAGGATTATGAAGGCAAGCTGTTACTACTAGACTTTTGGGCAACCTGGTGTGCACCTTGTGTAAAGATTATGCCTGAGCTACAAAAGCTGCACGATACCTATTCTGAAAATGACTTTTTGGTTGTCGGAGTTTCAATTGACGAAGATAAAGACGCGATCAAAAAAATTCGCAAGTTTATAAAGAAGCGAAAGATTGCCTATCCTATACTGTTTGATGCTAAAAATAACCCGGCATGGCATCAGTTTAATGTAAAGGCTATTCCGGCAATGTTTTTGATCAATGGTGAAGGCCAGATCATTGTCCAGTGGACCGGCAAGATTGATCACGATATGGTGAAGGCGAAGATTGAGGAGGTTCTGGGCGGTTAATCCTGGCCTCTTAAATACAAAAAGCCCCAATGAGGGGCTTTTGTATTTAGATCAATTACTTTCAGCATTGCATTGTACTACAATGAGGTCCTAAGACCCCTCACTTTCTTCTTCCTTCTTCTCCACTACCGGCATGGCAAAAGTTGTTGCCGGAACCGGATCGATAGCCTTAATGGATGCAATTGTTAATACCCGATAGCGGGTGCCGTATTCGATTTCGACAAAGTGTGGTAGCATCACGCCGTTAACCGATTTGTATTCGCCGTAGAAGGCTTCTTTTCCTACCGGCCTGCCAAAGTCATAGGTGTCGCCAACCATCCGGACTTCCAGAAAGGACTCGGCATCAACATACCAGTTCTCCACAACGCTGTCCGGACGCATAATCTTCAGATGATAAGCCGGGCCGTCGTCTAACTCCTCACTACCTTCAAGGCTGATTTCGTATCCGTTCTTCTTCGCTTCATATACCGGTGAATCGAAGACAGCATCACGTGCTACTATCAGGCTGTCGGCATTGGGTATGCGCATCGGATCCGTTGAGCCATAAGCCGGATAGATCTGCCAGGCACGACTGCCGTCAAAAGCAAAGGTTACATCGTCTTCCAGCATCTTCGCCTCAAAACGATAATGGGCAGGACGCTGTTTCCACATCTTAAACGGCCGTGTAAGACTGAAGGCATTGAAATCTCCTTCCATTTCCACTGCTTTTAAGGCCTCGATATTCTTTTCACCACCACGGGCTTCAATATTCTTTTCGATAATCTGATCCAGCGTCATATCGCCGGCCTGCAAAAAGCAGGTGCCGATAATCAACAGGCAAATAATGTATAGCTGTTTCATCAATACTGTCCTCATCTATATGTTGGAAATGAGAGATTGGTTCTTCTCTTGGATTCCCTACTTGGTTTCGTTCCCTTCGGCTGCGCTCAGGGAACGGGCTGTTCAGTAGAATTTTCTTAACCGCTCCCCGAGCGAAGCCGAGGGGCGGAAAAAAATAATACTACAAAGACGACTTCCGTAAATCAAAGGCTGCCATTTGCGAGAAATTTCGCAGGTATAGCTTTCCATTGGCAATGGTCGGACTGGTCCAGGACTTGCCTTCTATCGCCTGGAAACTACCCAGCTCTTTATACTCTTCGGAGGTCGCTTCCACTACAACAACTTTACCTTTGTCAGAAAGAACAAAGAGTTTGTTGTCTGCTTCAACGAGGGAGCCTTTGCCAAGACCACGCTTATTCCACAAGCGCTTGCCGGTCTCTGCATCAATACAGCGAAGCGTTGCATTGCTGAAACCGTAAATTGCTCCGTTGTGATACAACGAGCTGTTGAAGTGATTGCGCATAAACTTGTTCTGCCAAAGCGTATCGGCAGGAGCTTTACCTGCCTTGTCGAGCTGCAGCATAGTGCAGCCTCCCTGATCCGGGTTAGAGATAAACAAACGCATACCCGGTAATAAGACCGGCATGGCAATCGCTCCCGGAACTCTATTTTCCCAAATAACGCTGCCGTCTGCAGGATTCAGGGACTTGATACGTCCGGAGGTAATGAACATAATTTGCGGCCCGTCCGGGAAATCCAGCTGAATGGGCGAGGAATAGCTGGAGCGTCCCTCAAAGGTGTGCTTCCAGACTTCTTCGCCGGTTTCGACATTGAGAGCGATGAGGTTGTCATAGGACTTTCTCGCCTCGCCTTCACCCTCGACTTTTCCACCGGCTTCGATAATTAACAGATCACCAAAAAGAATCGGTGACATGCTAAAACCAAAGCGAGGTGTTGGGCTCTCATAATCTGCATTGAACGAACGCTTCCATATTTGCTTTCCGTCTTTTTTGGAGACGGCAATCAAATCTCCATTGGAGCCGAGCGCATAAATCATTTTCTCGGTAATTAGTGGTGTAGAACGCGGTCCATCACCAAACTCATTATAAAGCGCAGCTCCTACCTCGGCAGACCATTTTTCATCCCCTTTTTCATTTCCAAAAGCAGCAAGATATTCAGTGCTATCTTTCAGATACATTGTATAAAGAAGATCACCTTCGATAAGGATGGTGGAAAAACCGGAGCCGATGTCATGCTGCCACAGCTTTTGCGGCGTGTTATCGGTAAAATTGTCGATCAGGTTGACAGATGGTGACTTACCGTCCCGGTTTTCACCGCGAAATTGAAGCCAGTTCTCTTTGCTTTCATCTGCGCTAACCGGCAGCATAGCTGCGATAAGTAAGCAGATGGCTAAATTTCGAATTGTAAATAGATTTGCCACAGAATATCTCTCCAATGTTAGAATGATGGGATCGTTGGCTTGACCTTTAGGTTACGTAGGTTTTTATTGATTGTTTCATTTCTGCCAGAACGACGGTGAGAACAAAATAATTACGGTAAATACCTCCAGGCGACCGATTAGCATTAGAAACGAGAGAAACCATTTTCCAAAAATGGACAGATGAGCGTAATTATCCGTCGGCCCGACGCTGCCCAAACCAGGGCCTACATTGCCCAGCGTAGCTGCAACGGCACCGAAGGACGATTCAATATCCATTCCGGTTGCCGTCATAATTAATACGCCTATGGAATAAATAATGATAAATAAAATGAAGTAACCAATGATATTTTGCATCACGTCGCGATTAACAACTGTTTTACCGATGCGCACCGGGACAACTGCATGAGGGTGAATTAGCCGCACAATCTCTGAAAGTACAAACTTGATGAGCAGATAGATTCTCACCAGCTTTATGCCTCCGCTGGTGGAGCCGGCACAGGCACCGGTGAACATCAAAAAGAATAAGATGGCCTGCGAACCAAACGACCAGTTCTCATAATCTGCGGTGGCAAAGCCGGTAGTGGTGATAATCGCTACGACCTGAAAAAGCGTATCACGGATAGACTTTTCAACTCCGGCACCGTCCATGTCAAATGTATCCGTGAGAATAATGACGGTCGCCAGAGCAATAATACCCAGGTAAAACTTAAATTCGACATTCTGAAAATATGCCTTGAAATTTCCTCGCATCATTCGGTAGTGCAGGGAGAAATTGCTGCCGGCGATAATCATGAAAAGGATAATGATCCAGTCGATATAAGCACTTGAATAAGCAGCTACGCTGGTATTGCGTGTAGAATACCCTCCTGTTGCCATGGTGCCGAAGGCATGACAGAGTGATTCATACAGATCCATACCTCCGAACATAAGCAGCACCGTTTGCGCACCGGTAAGGATTACATAAACACCCCAGAGCATTTTAGCGGTATCCGCAACCTTGGGAGCCAGCTTATCGGCAGTAGGTCCCGGAACCTCCGCTTTAAAAAGCTGCATACCCCCGACACCGAGGAAGGGCAGAATCGCCAGGGATAAAACTATAATTCCCATACCGCCGATCCAGTGAGTAAGGCTGCGCCAGAATAAAATACCGCGTGGTAAACCATCTATATCCGATAGTATGGTGGCACCGGTTGTGCTAAACCCTGAGATCGTTTCGAAAAATGCGTCCGTGAAAGAAGGGATCGCCCCGGAAAGTAAAAAAGGAAGCGAGCCGAATAAGGAAAGTCCAACCCAGCTGAAGGTGACGATAGCGAAGCCTTCCTTTGGTCGCAGGTCCTCATTGAATTCTGTGAAATACCAGGCGGTGAGACCTGCTAAAAAGGTGATAAGGGCGCTGTAAAGTAATGCGGAATGGTCACCGGATGCGTAGTAGTATGAAAAGGGGAGTGGGGCCAGCATCGATACGGCCAGGAACATCAAAAGCAGGCCGAGAATGTTAATGACGCTGTGAAAGTGCATTCCGAGCTTCATTTAAACAGCTTCTCCACTTTGCGAAGCGCCTGGGGCAGCATGAAAACCGCTACCTTATCACCGGGCTGTATGTGCGTGTCGCCGCTGATAATCTCAGCGCGTCCGTCGTGAACAATGGCGCCGGCAAGAGCCTGCGGCGGAAAACCGATTTCACGCAGCGGTTTGCGGGTGATTTTTGACTTTTCCTTTGCGATGAATTCTATCACCTGTGCATCAACTCCCGGCATTGAGGCAATAGATGCAATTTGGTGCTGACGAATATAGCGCTGTACAGCATTTACTGTTAACAGCTGTTTACTTACAACAGCATCCATACCGATAGTTGTTGTAACCGGCATATACTCGACGGTATTTACCAGGGCAATGGTTCGCGGTACGCGCAGATGTCTTGCAACAAGAGTCGATATAATATTGGTTTCATCACTGCCGGTAACTGAAATGAACGCATCCATATCCATCAGTCCTTCGACGGCCAGCAGATCTATATCGGTTCCGTCGCCATGTATAATGAGTGAACGTGGAAGCAGATCGGCAATCTCACTGGCCTTATCCTCATTGCTTTCAACAATCTTGACATGAATATCCTTACCTATATCACGGGCAATAAACTGTCCGACTAATCCACCACCCAGGATCATAATGTTGTTGATGTCGGTTTTAACTTTACCGGTAAAAGAAATAACCTCCGACTGATGTTGCGGTTTGCAGAGAAAAAAAACCTGGTCTCCTGCTGCCAGGATATCATCGCCTCGTGGAATAATGGAGCGATCTCTTCGATGGATGGTAACGATGCGAATATTTCGGTGATTAAAACGCTGTCCAAGCTCCCGCAAAGGAATGCGCAGTATTGGTGAAGAATCATCCAGCCGGACACCAATGAGCTGCAGCTTACCGTCAACCAGATCGATTACGTCGGTAGCAGCAGACTGTCGGATAAGTCGCATAACTGCGGCCGCGGTTTCCTTTTCGGGATGGATGATCAGATCAGCCAGCTCGTCTTGCGGAATCAGGCAGTCCGGAAGCGTGTATTCATGATTCCTAACGCGGGCGATGGTATTTGCAGATCCGGCCCGGCGGGCCATTTGGCAGATTAAAATATTCAACTCATCGTTATTGGTCATTGCTGCAACGATGTCAGCTGTGTCGATGCCTGCCTTTCGCAGAAGGCTGTAGCTACCGCCATGTCCTTCCAGCACAAAGGCGTCCAGCTGTTCAGAGGCGCGCTTCGCTTTCTGCGGATCGTGTTCGATGAGGGTGATGTCGTGGTCTGCCGACAGTCTTTTGGTTAGCTGAAACCCAACGTCTCCCGCACCGATTATCAATAGTTTCATAAAGCGTCTTAACTTCGCGACTTCAACTTGCTGAATTGTTCTGCAGCATAGGCAATATCATCATCCGAGATATCCAGATGTGTTACGATACGAATTCGTGTTGGTCCGAAAACGAACATGTGAATTCCCATTTCCGCCAGCTGGTTGACAACATCATCGGCGCTGAAGCGTTTGGTGTCTACTTCAAAAATAACAATGTTTGTCTGAACCGTACTGAGCTCGACACTCAGTCCATCAATCTTATCGATTTCTTCGGCAATCCAGCGTGCCCGTCTATGATCCTCGTTGAGTAGTGCTCGGTGATGTTCCAGTGCATGTAATGCGGCCGCAGCAAGAATTCCTCCCTGGCGAATACCACCACCATAAGCTTTACGATAAAAATGAGTCTTTTTAATAAAGTCTGCTTTACCGGCAACAATAGATCCTACCGGTGCTCCCAGTCCTTTGGAGAAGCAGAGCGACACGGAATCGAAGTGCTTGCAATAATCTTTTAGAGAGATTCCGGAGGCTTCACAGGCATTCCATAAGCGTGCGCCGTCCAGATGTAGAGGCAGGCCCTTCTCCTTTGCAAACTGTGATATTCGCTCAATCTCCCGGATAGGATAGATCGTGCCCCCGGCTCGGTTGTGGGTGTTCTCCAGGCAAATCAATCCTGTTTGCGGGTAGTGATCGTCTTCCGGTCGTATACCCAGCTTTAACTGTTCAACCGTAAGCACCCCCTTGGTGCCATGCATTGGATGAAGCTGCACGCCCGCCAGCATAGCCGGTGCTCCAGATTCGTAATTCATTATATGGCTATTGTAGTCCAATAGCACTTCCTGCCCCGGATTCGTATGAGCATTCAGGCAAATCTGATTACCCTGAGTTCCACTCGTGACGAACAGAGCTGCTTCCATACCGGTTTCGGTTGCAATAAAATCCTGTAGCCCATTTAATGTCGGGTCTTCATTAAATACATCATCACCGACAGTGGCCTGCATCATGGCTTCACGCATAGCCCGGGTCGGTTTTGTGAGCGTATCGCTTCGTAAATCTACCGTTTTCATTCGTTTCTCCACTGAAATGCACCAGAAAATAACCTGTGGCGTCGGCTTATGCAAGGAGGCGTGATAAATTGGAATGATATTGAATGCTGTTCAAAAGGAAGTGTTTAAATTAATGAATCCCCTATTTGTGAAATACATCTGCTTGGCTTTGGAAAAATTGGCGATTTTGCTCTCGTTATCAAGTGATCTGTTGTCTAACCTGAAATACCAAAGAGGTAAAGATGGACGGTGCCATTTTACTCTCTTCCAGTGAATTTAAACCCATCTCCAATAGTATTGCTGCGGCGTTACTCTTCGATATTGGTGGTGCGGGTCTGGAAACTATTGACCGTCTACTGGTAGAAACGATTTATTTTGACAGCATCACAGAAAGCTCTGAAAAGATTCTCCGTAGCGAGAATACCAAGAAAAAGCTCCTGTCAAAACTTCAGCAAAAATCACTCTCCAGCCTGATTAATGAATTCCGTTCGGAAGGCAAACCGCTGTCTGCCGACTATTTTGAAGAGCGCTTCTCCCAGGTGATAAGTGCAAAAAACGCCTCCAAAATTGCTCCGAAATTTCTGGATACCTTCAGTAATCGTATCGCTGAGCATGCCGATCTGGCAGATGCAGTTGTGCGTTTCTATGCACCAGGTATCAAGCAAGGTGACTGGGCTCTTAATAATGAGGCGTTGAACACCTTTGAGCGCGTTCTTGGACAGCTAAACGGCAGTGCCTATCATGCTCCGTCCGAGCAGGGTGAGACAGAACTCGTAGAAATTCTTCTCGAGCAGGATGAGATGCAGGATTCCGTAGAGGTAGTTGAAGCTGAGAAACCTTCGGTTGAAAAAGCCTCTGTGAATGATGCTCTGGTTGCAGACGAGTTGGTTGAGCAAGAAGAGGATGACCATCTGGATGCGGATCTCCCGGAGGGCATTACCGAAGTAATTCCAACGCTGGATATGGAAGAAGAAGTAAATGAGGCCATCGATGAGGCCCTTTCCCGTGAACTTGCCGGTGAGCTGGATGAATCGCTGATTGAGGAACTGAACCTTCAACTCATTGATGCTGAAGAGGAAGATGGGGAAGACTTAAGTGACTTGGAAGAAGTGGAGCTGACGGGAGATATTGTTGAAGAAGAAATACCGCTTGGATCGGCAGAGGGTGTTGATGATGATGCCACAGGCGAACATCCTGCTTATGATGAAATACTTCTTGCGACTGATGAGGACGTCGATGAGGGTTCTGAAGATGAGGAACCGATAGAAGATATTATTGCTGCTGCTCTTGATGAAGTAGCCGCCAAGGAGGCTGCTGAAGATGACAATGATGCATCGGTAGAGCCGATTGAAGAACTCCTTGAGGAAGCATTAGAAGATGAATCAGATACAGCGGTGTCCGACAATACAGATCATGTCGAAGCAGCAGAGGATGCTTCTGAAGAAATAGACGTAGCAGATGAGGATGTCGATGCTGCGGATGTGGAGGTTGTCGAAGAAGATGTCGATGAAGAAGAGCAGTTTATCGAGAACCTCGAAGGTCAAATTGCTGAAGATGAGGATGAGGAACAACTCGACTCTGCATTCTATGTGGAGCTGGAAAAAGAAATAAACGCCCGCCTTGATAAGCAGCTTGCCGAAGAACGATACGATATGGGCGCAGATATGCCCGGTCGTTTTAAACACTGGGACCGCTCAGGTGAGCTGGAAGCTTTTAGCATGCAGTCTCAGGTAATGCCGATTCGCGGCATGCGTAAAATTGAACAGGCGCTTTCCAACAACTCTTTGCTCTATATAACCGGTTATCCCGGTAACGGAAAGTCCACCCTGATCTCGGCTTATCTGAACCATATGGTTGCCGGCAAAAGCCTGAAACCGGAAGAGATTTTTTATTATCGCTTTATTGAAGGTGTTTCCAGCTTTAGTGCATTTCGTGAAAGCCTGGTTACATTTGTGGCAGGCATCCTGTCAAAAGAAGCTGAAGAGATAGAAGGCTCGCTGGAGGCTTTTCTTGCCGAGACCAGCGCCTTTTACGTGATAGATGATTTACAAAATACGTCTGACCCGCGGGTTTATGATTTAGTGAAAATCGCTCGGGAGCAAATCAATCGACAAAATCGCTTTCGTCGAAAAATGGTGCTGCTTGGGCGTGACGTTCATAAGATTGTACGTGCGGAAGACGATGTGTTTGTTTACCGCGGTCTTTCCAATGCCGAGTCGAATGCATTGATGCGTGATCTCTGGCGTCTGGATATCATGCCGCCTCTCCGCCGCCAGGCCTGTCAGAAGCTGCTTGGTAATCCGCAGTTTATGACGCTTTTCCGAAACTGGTGGGAGATGGAGACGCATACCGATACCCGAGCAGAGCGTTTTGTTGCTTCTATGCCTTCGGGGGAGATGGAGCTTGCCGGTTATCTGAATACCAATTTATATGAAGTTCTGGAGCGTAGTGCCGGCCGGGTGAATAACTTCCTCAAGTCGATTAGTGCATTTCGCACCGTAGAGACTGAGGAGTTCCTGGAGGAAATGTATGAACGCTCCGGTGGGCTGGATTTTCAGAATCAGCTGGAAGACCTCGTCGAAAAATACAACCTGTTGATTTATCATAATTTGCTGGGGCGGTATCAGCTAAGCGAAACGATGAAGCGCTTTTATTACCATAAGGTTGGTAATGCGCAGATGTATCGTATTTTGCATAATCGGGCTGCTCGTCTATACAGTAATCGCTTTGCAAAAAACAATCATGTGCTGGATGCTACCGAAGCCGCTTATCACTTCACGCGAACGGATAAGGAAGATGAGGCAGCAAAGATCATCTATAGCTACGTATCTGCAAATGAGGTAAGCGAGCATTATGTCGATAACGTGCTGGACGTTCTGCAGCGTCTGAATTTCGATTCGTACAGCGAACCCGATTTGCGTATGCAGATTTTTTATGCACGTGCTCGTCTTGAGCTGCAGAAGCGTTCTTTTGCAAGAGCTGAAGAAGACTTTAATGCATGCCTGACCTTTGAGCTACCGGATAAAATTAAAGCCGGAGTGTATTATGGACTGGCACAGATCTATTACTCCACAGGTGACAGCAAGGCAGCAATCGAGTATTCCCATAATGCACTTGATTTTTACGCACAGGCCGGAGATAAAAAAGGTCCGGCAGATGTTTATACCACGTTAATTGATGTCTATACGCGGCACGAAGAGCAGGCATCAACTTTGGAAATACTTGAAAAAGCAATCAGGGCATTCAAGGATGTTGAGGATGTTAAGCGCGAAGCAGATGCCCGTGATATGGTTGCCGGCATTTTTAAAGAGAACAAGGACTGGGAGCGCTCCCTGGAATATTATCAGAGCTCGGCAAAGCTCTATGAGCAGATAGGTAATATCGATAAACTGGCAGCAGCACTCGACAGTATTGGCGTGATACATAAAAATCGCGGTCAGTGGGATCTTGCTGTGCAATCTCATCAGCAGGTGCTTGAATTAAAGGAAGCGGATGATGACTGGCGATTGGTTGCAAGAGCTTGTGGTCGTATTGGCGGCATTTTACAGTTTGAAGAGAAGTGGGATGAAGCACTGGAATACTACAACCGTTCTCAAAAACTATACAAAGACAATCAGGATTGGAAAGAACTGGCGCGCATACACTATCAGATTGGAACGGTTTACAGGCGTCAGGACGAGAACGGAGTAGCTCTGGGATATTACCAAAGTGCGCTGGAGCTGTATCAGCGCCTTGAAGATCTGCAGGGTATTGCTCAGTGCTATGGTAGCATCGCGTTGATTTATCGTGGGCAGCAGGATTGGGAGAAAGCGCTCGATACCTATAATCGGTCGCTGAAGATTCATCAAAAAACCGGCGATATGCGTCAGATGGCGGATGTGCATGAGCAGATGGCCGATATTTTCAACATGATGGGCCAGCACGATGAAGCGCTGGATCTCTACGCAACTGCAGCAGCGGCAAAAGAGGAAATCAACGATCATACCAGCATGGCGGACATTCTGTATAGAATGGGTGAAATTTACGGCAAGCGAGCAGAGTGGGAACGCTCTAACGAGTTTTATCGCAAAGCTCTGGAAATTTTTGAAGACACGAATAATCAGCGTGGCATGGCCAAAACCTATCGTGCACTTGGGCGGGGATATCAGAAAGTTGAGCGCTGGAATGAGGTGCTTGGCTTCCTGCAAAAAAGCCTGGATACCTATCAGGAGTTAAATGACAAGGAAGGTGTTGCCTACAGCGTTTACGATATCGGGAATTACTACCATGACGCCGGTGACTGGGAAAATGCTCTGCATTACTATTCCGAAGTGCTGCCCTTATTCGAAGAGATAGACGCCGTTTACAATATGGCTCAGGCGCTGGGTAATATCAGCTCTATCGAGTTCGAACGAAAAGACCACGGCAATGCAATTGCGCGACAGATTGAAATACTTCTTTATTTTCAGACATCCGAAAAGTCGGAACTTGTTGAGCGTGTCCTTGGTAACCTTGTTGCCTGTCATCAGGAGCTGGGAGCAGAGACCTTTCAGCCGATTCTGAAGAGCTGCCTGGACCGCATTTCCGAGGGCGGGATTAGCTGGGGACGTCACCTGATTCTACCACCCGACCACGCAGAGCGGATTATCTCTTCCGTTTTTTACAATGCCTGATACGGCTGGAAACTATTTCTTGCCGTACAGAGCACTCAATAGCCTACTGGTAGCACCACCTCTACCCATCGTATATACGTGCAGTCCGGGAACGCCATAATCAAACAGCTTTTCACAGAGCTCAATAGTCTTCTTGGTTGCAGCTAAACGCATCTTCTCAGGCGTTCTGGCGCCTTCCATAGCTTCAACAAAATGTTGCGGTATAGTGACGTGGAAAAGCCGTGGTATCGTCGAGAGATGACGCAAGCTGCTTATGGGCTTGATGCCTGGAATAATCGGTACGTTTATTCCAGCCTCGCGAGCTCTTTCGACAAAATTGCGATAGTAATCAAAGTCAAAAAACATTTGAGTCAGAATATAATGTGCACCCTGATCGACTTTATGCTTCAGATGAGCCAGGTCTTTTTCCAGATTGGGTGATTCAAAATGCTTCTCTGGATACCCGCCTACACCGATACAAAAATTTGTTGGTTGAGCTTCTTCCAGCTCTTCCATGTAGCTACCGCCATTCATATCGCGAATTTGACCGACTAATTCACTCGCATATCGATACCCATCCCGGTGAGGTATGAAGCTGCTTTCTCCGACTGCCGGATCGCCTCGTAATGCCAGAATATTGGTAATCCCCAAATAGTGCAGATCGATCAAAGCATCTTCGGTCTCGAATTTGGAGAAGCCTCCGCAGATAAAGTGTGGGATGGTCTCGATGTCAAATTTATTACCGATTGAGGCGCAGATTCCGACAGTGCCGGGTTTTTTGCGCTTCGGAATTCGGTAAATAACACCGTCTTTTTCTTCATAAAATACCTGAGCCTGGTGGTAGGTAACGCTTACAAAGGATGGTTTGAAGGGGGCAAGCGTATCCATGGTTTCATAGAGACCATCGATCTTGGTTCCCTTGTTCGGAGGCGTAATCTCAAGCGAGAGTACCGGCTCTTTGGAGTTCTTTATAGCTTCAACAACTTGCATTGATTATGTCCTTAATTGGGTAGTGTATATAGGGTTGCATAAAACAACAGAGGCAATTATATCTTACAGGATAGGCAAAATACGGGCTTATGATATGGGTAAGCAAGTATAAAAGAATGTCGTTTGCAGGAGCTACATCCTGCAAACGACGATATGATTACATTTACTTTTTGGCTTTCTTCTTTATTGGCTTTTCGAAGGCGTCATTGCTTTCTGATGCACCGGCCTGGATAGGATTCGCAACTTCTTTGCGATAGAGCAGATCGTCATCAATCAGGTAGCGGAATTCCTTCTCAAACTTACCCGGGCTGGTGCCGCAGACGGCAGCATACTTTGCCATTGTATGCGGATCTTCGATATCATAACGGTTCAATCGCAGCATATAACGTCTGGCGATAAAATAGGATTCTGAAGAAACATCAACCATACGGACTTTGGTTTTATTGGTAACCGGGTCGAGAATGTCTTTAAAATACAGCGGTACGAAGTGTCCGTTTTGAACGGAAACCATTGCTGCATTTCCACCTTCCAGGATAAATTGTGCTGCACAAAATCCAAGGTCACGCGTATATTCCATATCAAAAGGAATCGGATCTGCACAGCGCAGCTCATATCCGATATTTTTTTCGACCAGCGTTACTTCCAATCCGAAGTCTTTAAGGCGCGTGCGCACTGCTGCTTTTACAATCTCACCGAAGTTAACCTCGGCAAGACGGATATGGCCGTGCGCATCTTTTTCTACCTGCTCCAGGTCTTGCAGGTCCTGTGGATCAAGGCGTTCGACCAGACCCTCTGCTAATACAGCTACTCCGTTTTGCCTACCGTAGCTGAGCCTCTTGATGATTGAGCCTACAATAATGTCTACAATATGGTGAAGGCGAATTTTTTCCTGGCTGAATTCTTCCGGAATCAGCGTTATCGTTGCACCGGCGGCCTTACCTATCCCCAGTGCGAGGTGTCCGGCTTTTCTTCCCATTGAAACAACGAGATACCAGCGTTTGGTTGTCTGCGCATCTACCATCAGGCTTTGAACGATATCAACCCCGACGTGGCGTGCGGTTTGATAACCGAATGTCGGTATACCGTGCGGTAGATCCAGGTCGTTATCGATCGTTTTGGGAACGTGAATAACGCGAATACGGCCGTTTGCGGCTTCTTCTACTTTCATGGCAGAAAAAGCAGTATCATCACCGCCGATGGTAATTAATTTATCCACATTCAATCTGAGCAGGGACGTTACGGCAGCTTCCAGGGTCTCTTTTTTCTTGGTTGGATTATCACGGGCAATGCCAAGAAAAGATCCCCCGCGAAAGTGAATTCTACTGATATTTTCAATGTTCAGGTCATTTACGCGTGATATATCGCCTTTCATTATATGCTTAAAGCCTTCTTCAATACCGACTACTTCCACGCCTTCCAATTCAGCCCGAATGGTTGCCGCACCGATTACGCTGTTAATTCCCGGTGCCGGTCCACCACCGCACAATATGGCAAGTTTCTTAGGGGTCTTTGACATACGATCTTTCCTCTTACAATATTTATGTGTTTATGTCGATTTGTCTAAATCACTTGTAGAAATAGTGTAATTGATTTAAAAATATTTAAGTACGTAATTTAACACATGAATGCTGAAAATTCAACAGCTAGCTGGAAGTATTCGTATTTTAACGGGTTGTTAATAGCTCTGTGGAACTCACCCCAGCTTGCAGCATATAATAAATCCGGACCACCCGGATCAGACATTTAAACGCCATCATTAAGCGAATAAAGGAGGCCGTATATGAAGCGGTTTGCATTCCTTTTTTTATGGCTGTGTTTTGTCGGTTTACTATCATGGCAGTTTTTACGCTTGACGATACTTTAACATACAGCTAAACGAGAAATGGCCCCACCGGGGTCATTTCTCGTTTAGAGCAAATCTTGAACACTGTTTAATTTCACTGTTTATAACTTGATTTTTAGGCGTCAAGTAGGTAAACTTTTCATTAAGGTAACTCACTAATTAGTCACTAAAGAACTACAGGTCTGTAAGGAGGACTGTATGACTCAAGCTTTAAGAACTCTTTTCCTGCTGGCGATCTGTGCCGGATGTGCATGGGCTTCAGGATTTAACATTAATGAAGCAGGTGCGCGCGCAACGTCCATGGGAAATGCGGTTACCGGACAGGCATATGATGCATCAGCAATGTTTTACAACCCGGCAGGAATAGGCTTTCTGAACGGGACAAATGTGTACGGAACCGTAACTCTTATCGCCCCTCAGTCCAGCTTTGTTGGTGCTGCACCTGTATTTGACAATACGATCCACAGTACTCAGGACAAAATTTTTCCACCGGTTGGCCTGCACGTAACCCATCGTTATAACGATAAGGTTGCAGTTGGATTAGCGCTGAGCAATCCTTTTGGTCTTGGTGTTTTCTGGGAAGAAGACTTCCCGGGTCGATTTATTTCACGAGAGGTAGACCTGAAGTCTTTCTATGTCAGCCCGGTTATTGCATTGCGAACAACGGAAGAACTGAGTTTCTCTATGGGACTCGATTTCGTTCTGGCTCAGGTTAGCCTGACTCGTAACCTGCTTGCCTTTGGCAGTGGTGGATCACCCGGAACTGAAGTTGGTGAGGTTGAGCTTAAAGGAAACAGTAACCTGACTGTCGGATTTACGGCCAGTATGCTTTATAAAGCAAGCCGTGGTGGTTTCGGTTTTTTCTATCGCCACAACGTAAAGAATGAATTTGAAGATGCTGAAGCGAACTTCTCCGTGTTTGATGTTGCCGCTCGCAGCCTGGTTGAGGCGAATATTACCAACTTTGGTGAATTCAGCTTAAATCAGTCCGGTAGTGCCGAGCTTAATTTTCCGGCTTACTTTAGCCTTGGTTTTCACCTGATGGCAACCGAGAAGCTGGGCCTGGCGGTGGACGGCTCACTGTTTCGCTGGGATGTGAATGATGAGATTCCGCTGAACTTTGAAAACTCCGCGCTGAACCAGGTTATCCCACAGGATTATCGTAACTCCGTGCAGTTGCGTCTTGGTCTGGAGTATCAGCTAACCGAAACCTTTGCAGTGCGTGGTGGTTATATTCACGATCAAACTCCTCAGCCTATAGAAATTACCAGCCCGCTACTGCCGGATGATACCCGCAATAACTGGTCTACCGGTATCGGCTACAAGCGCGGTAATATGAATTTCGATCTCGGATACATGTATGTTGGCATCGGGGATCGCAATACCGTAATTGACGGTGTAGGCCAGAATGAGAATGGCTTTGACGGTGTTTACACAGCAAATGCCCACCTCTATATGCTGGGATTTGGTTATAGCTTTAATAATAAGTAATTGCAAGATTCAGGAGACTCTCAATGAAGAAATTTTATCTATTATTGTTGGCGGCCGTTCTTGCGGTTGCTATATCCTGTTCTCCGGCAGATCCGGATCAGGAAACGCTGGTAAGCCCTACGCAGACTGATCTGGTTTTCAGTAAGGTGGTTGCACTGGGGAATAGTATTACCGCTGGGTTTCAGTCCGGTGGATGGGTGCAGGGACGTCAAAATACGAATTTTGCAACGATCGTCTCTCAGCAAATGGGCATGAATGGTACAATCGTTCAGCCGCTTATTGGTGAGCCGGGTATCGGCACCATCGATACCCAGACAGGTGCTGCTTTTGGTCCGCTGAAGTTTGAGGGTGGAGCAATTGTTCAGGGCGATCCCATTCCTGGGGGCGCAGCCGGTGTACCCGGACTGTTCTTCGCAGGGGGAAATGCCGAACTACCGCGTCCCTTCGACAACCTGGCGATCCCGGGAGCAGACGTAAACGATCTGGATAATTCGTTCACCAGCGCCGATAACGGAAATGCGCTTTACGATCTGGTACTGCGTAACCCGACCTTCGGTGGTACTTCACAGCTGGACCAGGCTATTTTGCTGCAGCCGAGCATGGTTTATCTTTGGATTGGTAATAATGACGTGCTTGGTGCCGCATTGAGTGGTACTACAACGGGTAATATTACGTCTCAGGCCGATTTCGATTCCCGCCTTGATGCTGTTCTGAATCGTTTGCAGAACGAAACCAGAGCACAAATTCTGATGGTAAATATCCCTGACGTAACGGCTATTCCTTATGTGAATCTGTTGAATAACAGCGCAGGTTCTATATTAATAGATCTTGGATTTGGACCGCAGCCGGTTGTTTTTGACGCTGCCGGAGTACCGGTAAACTTCAACCCCGATCCGACTGGACCGCCGCTGTATATTCCGCTACTGACTGAAGAGGTTGGTGTTCAGTATTGCCTGCTTCCGTTTGTTAGTGCATACCTTGCTACCGGACTTGGTGTTCCGGACGATCAGGCATTAATGCAGATTCTCCCTCCGCCGCTTCAACCGCTGATTCCGCAAATTATTGCCGGCTTACAAGCTGCTGGAATTAATCCGAGCGGAACCCCGATTCCGGGTAACCTGACGCTGACTGCCACTGAGACTGCAACGATTCAGAGCGCGGTAAGTGGATTTAATGCAAAGATTGCCAGTGCAGCGCAAAGTCGTAGCCTTCTCCTGGTTGATGCGTTTACCAAGTTTAATGAATTGGTGAATGCTGGTGTTGCCGGTATTGATGGCGTTTCTGCTTTCTTCGTATTTCAGGATCCGGCGCGCACGGTATTCAGCTTGGATGGTTTCCATCCAAATGATGCCGGACATGCCTATATGGCCCGTGAAGTGATTCGCACATTGAACGGTGCTTTCGGGCTGCAGATTCCTGAACCCGCACCGGGATCGTTTGCAGGACAGTATCTAAGCGGCGTTGCTAAAAATAACAACATGGCAATTGAGCCGGGCGTTATTGAAGGTACGACGAAGATGTTTATTCGTCAGCGTGCTGAATAATTGTTTACTATGCCCTTCCCTTCGACTGCGCTTAGGGGGCGGGCAAGAGCGTTCCCCGAGCCCTTCGGCAGACTCAGGATAATCTTCGCCGAGGGGAAAAGCATAAGATTTAGTAAGTATCTATAAAAAAGCCCCGTTCCGAAATTTCGGAACGGGGCTTTTTTATCAAGATATTTAAGGATGTCTTTTAGGCTTGCTTTCCAAAATCGTATAGGGGAAATGCATTGCAAAGCTCATGAATTTCCTGCTTGATTTGTGCATGCGTCTGCTCATCATCAATACTCTTTAGCGTGCGGTCGATAAAGCGGGCTACCTGCTTCATCTCATTTTCTTTAAATCCACGGGTTGTCAGCGCTGCTGTTCCCAGGCGAATACCACTCGTAACGAACGGACTGCGTTTATCAAACGGTACCATGTTTTTGTTTACGGTAATACCCGCCGTATGCAGGGCATTCTCAGCGGCCTTTCCACTGACGCCGGTATTCGTAAGGTCTACCAGCATAACGTGGTTCTCCGTGCCACCGGAAACAATGTCGTAACCAAGCTCAATAAGCTCGTTTGCCAGTGCTGAAGCGTTCTTAATAATCTGGGCAGCATATTCTTTGAAAGACGGCTGCAGTGCTTCTTTGTATGCTACGGCTTTGGCGGCGATCACGTGCATTAACGGTCCGCCCTGAACGCCCGGCATCACGGCACTGTCGATAAGTTCGGATAGCATCTTTACACGACCGGACTTCGGTGCGACGATTCCCATACGATTTTCACGATCCTTACCCATCAGGATCATACCACCACGTGGGCCACGCAGCGTTTTATGGGTTGTAGTCGTTACCACGTCACACCATGGAATAGGGGATGGGTGTAGTCCGGCGGCGATTAACCCGGAAGGGTGGGCAACGTCTGCCCAGAGGATGGCACCAACTTCATCGGCAATCTCACGGAACTTGTCAAACTCATAAAAGCGACTGTAAGCGGAAGCACCGACAATTATCATTCGCGGTTTACTCTCGCGGGCTTTTTTCGCTACCACGTCCATATTTATACGCCCGGTATCTTCTTCAACACCATAGGAAACGATGTTGTAAAGCTTGCCCGAGAAATTAACCGGACTTCCGTGAGTAAGGTGTCCCCCATGAGCCAGGTCCATTCCCAGAACGGTATCTCCGGGCTTGCAAAAGGTTAAATAAATAGCCAGGTTCGCATTGGCTCCGGAATGCGGCTGAACGTTGGCATATTCGGCATTAAACAACTCTTTTGCGCGGTCTCTCGCAATATTTTCAGCAATATCAACGTACTCACAACCACCATAATATCGCTTTCCCGGATATCCCTCGGCGTACTTATTGGTCATTACACAGCCGGCAGTTTGCAGCACTGCCTTGCTTACAAAGTTTTCCGAAGCGATTAACTCCAGGGTATTATTTTCCCGATCGACCTCCAGCATGATAGCGTCGTAAATTTCGGGATCGTATGCCTTAATATGTTCCATCATGTGAAGCCCTCACGGTTGATTGTTCAAAATATATGGAGAGAATGTAGTAACATGGGGTGAAGGGGGCAATAAAAAAAGAAGGCTCTCCGTTGCCGAAGAGCCTTCAATAAAAATCGATAGTCGCAATTGTTAACCGACGATACCTTTGAGGCAGGCATCTGCAATGCTTTCGCGATTATTCTTCAGGAATTTCTCATCCTTAGAACGGAAGAATCCGTTGTCGCGAAGCTGATTATACTGCTCATTTGCCTGACCCTTGTATTTCGGATCTTTTGCAGCCTGACGATACTGACCAGCTGCACGCTCATACACCAGCTTGTCATCATAGGTGATTTCGCGGGTGCTGCGCTTGTTGGAGCAGTAGCTGATGGCCTGCTGATAGGCAAAAGCGGTAACCATATAAGGCAGTCCGTTACTCGGATCGATACGCTTTGCCTGGCTAAGGTTCTTGAATGCAGAACCAAACTGGTTCAGGCTGATGTATGCTGAAGCGATGCTGCACAGCACGTCAACATTTTTCGGATCGATATTGAGAATAGCCTTATACTGCGTAACAGCATCGCTGTACTGGCTTAATCCTTCGTAGGCTTGCGCCAGGTAACGCATTGGCTGAATGTTCTTGGCATCCGCTTTAATTGCACTCTGCAGTGGCGGGATAGCCTTTTCGAATTCACCAACCGTTACGGCTTCTTTTCCATATTGGAAAGCGATTTTTGGATCATCCGGATTCTTCTTATAGCGATCTGCCATTAACTCCATCGGGTCTTTACCGAAGAAGTTATACATATCGAGTAGCAGCTTACTTGCTTTTGCATCATCCGGTGACAGCTCTACAACCTTGCCCTGTAACTCCAGGCAGCGCTCATCTTCAAGACGGAAATACAGCTTTGCAAGGGTCGAAAGATAGCCAACCTCTTCCGGCTTTGAAGCTACGAGAGCTTCATAGTGCGGCACGGCGCAGGATGGTTTACCCAGCGTGCGCTGAAGATTACCGGCGCGAAAGTGCAGGCTCACGTAGTTCGGATGCTTTTCCAAACCGCGGTAAATAATCAGCAGGGTACTATCCAGATAAGCCGCTTTATTGGCTTCATCAGTTTTAGTCAGCTCGAAGTAGGCTTTCGCCAGCTTGGAATAGACTACTTTATATGTTCCTACCTTATCATTGACCAGAACTTTCCAGTAGTAAGGTATAGAACGTTTATACTGCTCATGTTTGAATTCTTCTTGTCCGAAGCTGTACCAGATCTGGATCTGCTTCTGAGGAATCGTGTCGGATTGAAACTTTTCATACGGTGTTTCGAAGCTGCTTGGTTTACATACAACCTCGGCACCGGAATCCATTTCATCGTCTAATTCATCTTGAGCGAACAGCGTCTGAAAGCCTGCAAACAGACTGGCAACAAACAAAAGTTTGACAAGTCCCTTTGTTAAAACTTTGCTCTTCACAATGCTCCTCCTAACGTTAATTTTTCAGGCTCAAGGGCATAGCTTTTCGATTAATTTTATAGTTTAAGTCCGGTAAACTAGACAGGCAAGCAGATTGTGAATAAATTTTCAATTCTTGCTGCTTTTCCGCACGATTTACCGCGTATTACAAGCGGCCTCTCAGGAACCAGGTTTCGCCCATGGAAAGGGAGATTTGCAGGTTGATAAAGCGCTCGCTTGCCAGGTTCTTCGTCTCATCCCCTCGGATACCGCCAAATACGGCAAAATCCAGGCGATTGCGTGAAGCACCAAACGGCAAACCAAAGCCGACACTGCCTACATATTCCATTACCGATTCGTTATTGAAGCGATAACCCAGTCGGTTAACAGAGAACCCACCTCTTAAATCTAACTGATTTAAAAAGCTTACGTTCCGTTTTCTTAAAGAAGATCTTTCAATTCCAACACCCAGGTGATACCAGTCTTCGTATACCGGATCATCAATATCCAGTGTGTTGCTCCATTCCTGGAAGGCAAAATCAGCCGCCAGATTGACGCGATCGGTAAGGCCTGCAGCAATTCCGGCACCATATTGTAGCGGAAAGGATGTAAGGTTTGCCTCACGCTCTTCCGGCTCAACGATTGCTTCAGGGTAGGAAATCTGCACATCAACGCTGGGTTGCAGATCGGCAAACCCGGCTACTTTCAGGCGATTCGGGATAAGCTCATAGTGTCCGCTGAAGCCGATACCGGCACCAAAAACGGAATATTCGACATTATAGATACCGCTGATATATTCAAGTAGGTCACTGAAGTTGTCATCGGAAGAGAAGGGGAATTGGTAGCGATCTTCAATCGTACCGAAAAAGAAATTACCGTTTACGGAAACCCCGCTCCGCTTCGACGGTGCCCAGATCAGGTTAAGTTTACCCTGGCTAATCGTACCATCAATAACGTTGATTTGTGGAAAAGCAATACCGCCGCTCTCCACCACCTGAGTGGTTTTATAATCAACATGAGAATAAGGAGTAATAGAAGCTCCCAGCATCCACCCGCTTTTCTTAAACGGAATTGCAAAACTAACGCCGGTAAACGATGATGTTGAGAGTAGCTGTGAAGCACCGTCGTTTTCCAGACTTACGCGCTGGTAGTCCATGGAAATGCTGGCGCGTGTGTCAGGAGACTTAATCCACTGTGACACGCCGTAGTTGCCGAGAGTCAATGAGTCTATTGAGGCAATCCCGGTATTTCCCATACCCAAGCCGCGTACGCTGGAGTAATACTGCTTCAGGCCGATCCCGTTTTTATACGTCGAGAAAACCGACTGTGCTGAGACGGTGACGGATAAAAATAAAATTAAAATGCTAATATGAACCTTATGGCTCTTCATTGCGAAATCCTCTTATTTAGAAGCGTTCTTCCGGCAGTAATAGTGATTCAATGATCAGGCGCGGTCGTTTTGCCGGATCGGGATCGTCGTAACGATAAAACGCATAAAACTGCAGCGTTGTCGATTGAGAAAAGGATGACAGATAAAAGCCGGTAAAGGCGCTGGTGTCTGTCGGTGAAGAAAGTTCACGACGCAGGAAGTTTGCTGCCAGATCACGTCGCTCTCTTCCATCAGGCACCTGAATGGTGACGATACCTGCATTCTCATCACCAACATCCGTCAAGTCGATAACGCGATCGGAGAGGAAGGGAAAGCCGGTAAAGGCCGTATCTACCTCAACCTTGTTGATCAGGTTTAATGGACTGATAAATGGCGCAAAACGCAGCCGGGTTCCGGTGCTGTCATTAATAAAGGTCTGAGATAGGTCTGCAGTTAGCTGTATGTTGGCGCTTTCTACCAGTACCCTACCGCCATACTTGCGGTTTAAGCTGTCGATGTCGAAGGTATACAGCGATGCCCATGGATTAATTGTGGATACCTGGGTACGCGATTCATCTCTCACAAAATCACCGGTTGCTAAATATGCATCGCGATTAACCAGCAGCGTATCGGTAATCACATCCCCATCCTGCATGTAGGTATACATCAGGGTTGGTCCGATGGAAAGTGCAGCATCACGTGCCTGAACTTCCTTGATGAACCCGGCATTGTTAAACTCGAGTACCAGACCGTTGTTGGTAATGGTGTTTGTGCTGGCGGTATCCTGTGCACGTATCCACTCATCAATGATAGTCAGATCACTGATTGGTATCTCGATGCCTCTTTCAACCACAACCTGCATACTGTCTTCATCTAAAGTGGTTTCAGTGCCTGCCGGAACAAAGCCGGTTCCGAGAGGTCTGCTGAAGTCGACCTGATTCGGATAGTTTATGAACGTTCTGGAGGTATCGGTATTCCACTCGCTCATCATGGTATAAGCGGTCACCTGAAACGAGTCCAGCGAAGTGCCTTCCCGAGTGGTTAAACCGTCCATCTTAAGAAAAGCAGAGACCAAACTGATGCTGTCCGGGTCGATTGTTGCCGGAAAGGGTGAGAAGACCATGATGGGTTTAAAGGTGTATCCGCGGGCTGAGCCGATGGAGAGTCGAGAAGAATTGAAGGTGGATAAAATCTGATCAATCGGGACTGTCTCATCTCCGGTAGCATACAGGGTATCGCGCACGAGTTCGGAAGCCGGTAGTTCCAGCTGTAGCGGATCTTCCGTACAGCTAAAGGTTAGCAACCCACCCAGGGCGATGAATAAAAAAATCCGTTTCATGCGAGCATCTTTCTTTCAATCGTCATATTCGAAAAAATACACAAAATAGTTTTAAATGTAAGACACCGTTACATTGAATACAATACGCATTGTAAAAACGTAACTGAGCCCCGAAAGATATACCCATGTAAGGGAAGGAGGTTCCATTTTATTGAAAAGATGGCTTGTGGCAGGTGGCGGGTGGCAGGTGGCTTGTGGCCACCCTACTCATAATGCGCCATTTTCAGGCTATCGTAAATGGAGAGGTAGTTCTCATAGCGCTCGTTCAGGAAGTCTCCGGATTCAACAGCTTCCTTTACGGCACAGCCCGGCTCGTGGATATGCTGACAGTCTGCAAACTTACAATCAGGGGTGAGCTGATAAATATCGCTGAAGAACTCCTGTAGGTCTCGCTTATATATCTCCCAAAGTCCGAGTTCACGTACTCCGGGCGTATCAATAATAAAGGTGTCGGAAGGTAGCGGATAGAGTTCAGCGGCAGTCGTGGTGTGCATGCCTTTATTGGTTCGCTCGCTTATCTCGCCTAGACGAATATCCAACTCCGGCGCAATGGCCTTTATTAGAGAGCTTTTTCCAACACCGGAATGCCCGACAATTGCGCTGACTGACCCGCGCAAAGCAGTCTCCAGTTCGGCAACCCCTTCCAGCGTTTCGGCACTGGTGAAGTGGAAAGGGTAGCCGACTTTTTGATAGTACTCCGCATAGTGCTGAAACTCGGCTTTGTCAGCCAGATCTATTTTGTTTACACAGATCCGCGCATTCAGCCGGTTCTTTTCTGCAATTACCAGGTAGCGGTCGAGAGTGCCGAGTTTAAAAGCAGGGCTGCGTGCTGAGAGTATAATCAATAACTGATCGATATTGACGGCGATGATATGTTCCTGATGGGAACGGCTTTCTATAGTGCGGGAAAGTTGTGACTTGCGTGGATAAACCGTCTCGATCACGCCACGGATCTCTTCATCCGGTTCCGGATTAATAGAGATATCGACGTTGTCGCCAACTTTTACTGCAGAAATTCTGGATTTTTTTGAAGCAAGCTTGCCGCGGAGGGTGCAGGTGATACGTTCTCCCTCCACCAGCACGATATAGGTCTTTCTGGTGGAGGTTAATACTTTACCCGTCTTGAACGAAGAGTCGATCATACAGCTACGTCAAAAGCCGAAAAGATTGCGGGATTTCCGCTGGTTACCGGCATTATGTATATCGCAATCTTCGGTTACACTGAACTTGATATTGAAGATCTCGGAGTAGACAGTGGGGCAGGAACTGAGGGCGCGTTTTCCGCTCTCACTACACACATCTATCCGTATTACATCAGGCGGCTGCTTAAAATCGTCGGCTGGAATATTTTCCATTTCATAGAGGGTCTTCATGAAATCACCCCAAAACGGCAGCGCAGCGCGAGATCCCACACCTTCAGGGCCCATTTTCAGCTCAGGGGAGTCGAGACCCACCCAAACGCCGGCGGTAACATGTGGTGTATAACCGATAAACCAGGCGTCAGCATAATCATTTGTAGTTCCCGTTTTACCGGCAGCCGGCGCGCGGAAATTATAAAGCGAACGAATACGGACTCCCGTTCCTGCATTAATTACGTCGCTCAGCATGTCCGTCATAATATAGGCGCTGGCCCTACTAATGACTTCCTGACGCTTTGGGAACCGTTCGTAAATTACGTTGCCGTAGCGATCTTCGATGCGGCGAATGAAAATCGGATCTACCTTTACCCCCTCGTTAGCCAGCACGCCGAAGGAATTAACCATTTCCATGGGAACGGTCCCGGTACTACCCATCGCGAGGCTGGGGTAGGGGGTAAGATCTGTGGTAATGCCCATGCGGCGCGCGTAGTTCACAACAACCTGTGGTCCAATATCCAGAATCAGACGAGCGGCAATAATATTCAGTGAACGCCGTATGCCTTCGCGTAAACTTGTGAGCCCGCCAAAGGTGCGATCATAGTTTTCAGGGGTCCAGCGAGAGCCGTCACCGTTGTTAATCACCACCGGCTGATTCAGCAGCTTGTCTATCGGTGTATAGCCGTTGTCTATCGCTGCCGTATACAGAAAGGGCTTGAATGTAGAGCCGGGCTGTCTTCGTGCCTGTAGTGCTCTATTAAATTTGGTCTTCTTAAAATCGCGTCCGCCGACCATGGCTTTAATTTCACCGGTACGGTGATCCATTGCAATGAAGGCTATTTGCAGGATACTCTTTTCTTCAAACAGGGAATCGCTAATGGTTTCGCCGGTTTCACGCTCTTTCTTTTTGTATTCAGACTTCAGGTATTTACGTACTTTAGCCTGTATATCGGGCATCTGACGGGCTATAGCGCTATCCATTGCGGTTTGATAGCCACTTTGCAGCGTGGTAAATACGTTCAGGCCGTCTTCATAAACATCAATATTCAGCGAATCCTGTAGTGCATTCAGCTCCTGTCGGACATGCTCGGTGAAGTAAGGTGCAACACCGACGCCAAGCTTCCAGTCGCGGGTTGTCATCTCAATAACTTTTAAACTGTCGTAGGTCTGACGTGAAATGTCGTTAGTAACGAACATGTTATGCATAACCACGTCACGACGCAGCTTGGTGCGCTCCGGATGTCTCGTTGGGTTATACCTGCCGGGACCTTTGAGCATACCGACCAATAATGCGCCTTCTTCAATATTCAGATCGGATACTTCTTTATCGAAAAAACGTCTCGCGGCACTCTGCAATCCATAGGAGCCGCGACCGAAATATGCCACGTTAAGATACATCTCAAGAATTTCGCGCTTTGAGTAAGTGCGCTCAATCTGTATTGCGGTAATTGCTTCGCGGATTTTACGGTGGATGCTGCGCTCGAAACCGATTTCCTTCTGATAGAGGTTTCGCGCAACCTGCATGGTAATCGTACTGGAACCCTGACTAAGGCTCATGGTACGCAGGTTAACCAGTGCTGCACGAGGCACACGTTTAATATTGATGCCCCAATGATCATAAAACTCCCGGTCTTCCGTAGCCAGTGTTGCTTTAATAATGTGATCCGGAATGCGGTCTATAGAAACCCAGATGCGGTTATCACGATAAAGTTCGTGCAGAACCTTACCATCCGATGAGAAAAGCCGTGTAACCTGTGGGGGCTTTACATTCTCGAGTGTATCTAACGGTGGTAGACCTCTAATTATCCAGATAGTATAGGCTGCTAGAACCAGGAACAGAGCCCCCAGTACACCAAGGAGTATTCGTTTTATCCAGGGGTTTTTAGGCTTTTTGGGGGCAACAGGTTCTTCATCTGAAGGTTCTGTCTGTCGTTCAAGAAAATATTCTGACATCGTTTTTCCGTTTCGAAAAAATTACGTTTTATACCTTAAATAATGTATTCCGGGACGTAAAATTAATTTATAAAAAACATCCCCTATTACCTAGATCAAATTAAGTTGATTTTTAGATGTCGATAATAGTTAAACTGCGAAATATCAACAAGCTGCCCTGTATTGGGCACATAAAATCCGGGGATGTCTCTTGTTCAGCGCCTTATCTAAAGCGTTGTTGTTCTGTTTGTTGTTTGCTGCCTGTGGTGGAAACCAGCCACTGGTGAAAACGCAACCTCTCCCTGAAAGTTCCCCGGTACAATCACCTGCCGAAAGACATTATCTTGCCGGTGCACTTTACGATTTTGAAGATAAATATCACCAGGCCCTGCTGGAATATTACAAGGCCCTGGTCTATGATTCGACATCTGCACAAATAAATATGGCGATCGGTCGAAATCTTTTTCGTATCCGACAGTTTCAGAATGCGGTGACCTATCTTCGTCGTGCGCTTGATCGTCAGCCGAATCATGAGGAGGCGCTGTATTTTCTGGGCGAAAGTAACACGCTGATGCAAAACTTCGGACACGCAACTACGGCGTTTGAAAAGCTGTATGCCATCAAACCGTATCATCCTCTCTATCGCGGGAAACTTGAGCGACTGTATGAAAAAATTGGCGATATTCACAAGCTGGTTGCTTTAAAAGAGGAAACGGTGGAAACCTATGGCCTTTCACACGAATCCGCTTATCAGCTGCTAACCCTATACATGCGGGCAAATCGCTTTGGAAGCGCCCGGGAACTGCTGGAACGAATACTGGAGATCGAATCGGATAAAGCTCTTCATTGGTCCGTGTACGCTAACGTGCTTGAGGTCGAGCAGGACTCGATCGCTGCCGTTACCGCCTACCTGAAGTCGCTTGAAATTGAACCGTTGAACAATAAAACCCAGCAGCAGTTATTTATGTTGCTAATGGACAATAATAATACTCGTGATGTTATTCGTTATTTTGGTGAACTGGTTAAGGAGAACCCGGTAAACCATCAGGCCAGGCTTTTTTTGTCTGAAGGGTATTTCTCGCAGAGCAAATTTGATCAGGCCGTTGGGGTGCTTCAGCCGACGTTGGAAATAAAGCGTTATCGTGCTTCGGCGCATCAGTTACTGGGCCGGATTGCTGTTTCCCGCAATCAACCTCAGGAAGCCATGATACACTTCCGCGCCCTTACTGAGTTGGAGCCAGATAATCGTCAGGCCTGGGAGCTGCTTGGCGTCTTTCATCTACAGCTTGATGATAGCGAGAAAGCGGCGGACGTGCTTGGACAGGCAGCAGAGCGTTTTCCGGCAGATGCACGCTTATTATCGCTATATGGCAATGCCCTGCAGCGCTCAGGGCGCTATCGGGACGGATTAGAGCCGCTTCAGAGGGCACGTTTCCTTGATCCGGATGACCTGAATACGGTGCTTACACTGGGACTGGTGTATGAAAATCTGAAAATGTTCAGTCATCTTGATAGCCTCTACACCAGAGCTCTGGATCGCTGGCCGCATAATGCTCTCCTGCTGAATAACTACAGTTACTCACTGGTTGATCGGGGTATTGAGCTGCAGAAGGCTCTGGAGTTGGCTCAGCGCGCCATCGAGCTGGAGCCTGATAATGGTGCCTACCTTGATACGATCGGCTGGATTTATTATCACCTGGGCGATTATAATACCGCCCTTAGTTATATACTGCCCGCTGTTAAGCAACGTCAGGAAAGTGCCGTAATCCTTGAGCATCTGGGCGATGTGTACCTTCGTTTGAATGACAAGGAAAATGCAAAAACCTACTGGCAGAAAGCCCTCGATCTCGACCCGCAGAATCCCGTTTTAAAGCAAAAACTTGAAAAATAAGTTGCTCGCCTATAGCGATTTGCAGATATTGCTCCTTCCGGTATACGGATTGCCGGGGAACGTTAGCTAAGTTGTTTAACTACCGGGGATTCGCCGATGAAGCTCTCTCGCGTATTTAAAGATTCAAAATCCATTATCATTGCCAGTTTGCTGGGAGGTTTGTTACTAACGGCCTGTGCCGGTGGTGGATTGCGCAATCTTGGCGTAAAACCCTTCCTGCAAACGCTGGACAGCTGGCCGGAGGAATACCGCAGTAATTTTGAGCAAATCCGCTCTTTTTCCGGCAAAGCACGTCTCTCGATTGAATCCGAACAGTTTAATGGCAACGTCTCGCTGAAAACGAACTGGGTACAACCGGATCAGTTATACTTACAGGCTGAAGGTCCGCTGGGACTGGATGTCGGTAAAATCTTTATCGGTAAAAATCGATTTGTGGTTTATAATCAGTACAATAACCACTTTACTTCCGGAAGCATTCGGGATCCCTATTTAAATCGCTTTATGCAGACAAACATTACCTTATCCGAGCTGCGAAATACGGTACTGGGGTATTCTCTGGAGCCCGACTCACCAAAATTGTTATCCAATAGAACACACGGTATATTCACAGCACGTTCTATCGAAGATGATATCGACTATCGCTATGTGGTCAACCCGGCAAGTGGCCTGCTTGAAGTTTGTGAGCTGAGTCGTGAATCCCGGGTATTTCTAAGGCAGGAGTTCCGTAACTATCGAAACGTAGACGGCATCTACTTACCGATGATCATACGAATTACTCTTCCGGATCAGAAAGAACGTATTTCGATTTTTTACGAATCCGTTCAATTGAACAAAGAGCTGGACCTGTCTGAACACACGATCGAAATCAGTAGCAAAGTGCAACAACTCAACCTGAATTAGTAGCCCATCCTATGGAAATTTCCATTGTTATTCCTGCATATAATGAAGCAGAATCCTTACCGGAACTGCTCAAGCAGTTAACGGCTGTGCTTCAGCCGATGAATAAGGTTTATGAAATCATTATCATCGATGACGGCAGCAGTGACGGAACCGCAGGTCTTCTGCGAACACTCTCTCTGGAATACCCCAACCTGAAGGCACTGATCTTTCGGCGCAACTATGGTAAAAGCCCGGCCCTGTCTGAAGGGTTTCGTGTGGCAAAAGGGACGTATGTTATTACGATGGACGGTGATCTGCAGGACGATCCGAAAGAAATACCCAATTTGCTCGCGAAAATCGATGAAGGGTATGATCTGGTTTCAGGTTGGAAGAAAAAGCGTCATGATCCGCTTTCGAAGCGATTGCCATCAAAGCTGTTTAACTATATCGTTTCCAAAGCTGCCAGGTTGGATCTGAACGACTTCAACTGTGGTTTGAAAGCCTATCGCAACGAGGTGGTAAAAGATTTACAGGTATATGGTGAACTGCATCGCTTCCTTCCTTTCCTGGCGAATGCCAAGGGATATCGCGTAACAGAAATTGCTGTTCAGCATCATCCCCGCATACACGGCGTCAGTAAATTCGGTGCACGGCGCTATTTGAACGGCGCATTTGACCTGATGACGGTTTTGTTCCTTACGCGTTTCCGCACTTCGCCACTACATATCTTCGGCACAATGGGACTGATCAGCTTTCTGATTGGTGTCTTGATTGAGACCTATCTAATATCTCTCTGGTTTATGGGGGAGGGGATCGGCAGACGTCCCTTGTTTCTATGGGGGATTTTTATGATTCTGATGGGTATCCAATTTGTCGGCTTTGGGTTGATTGCCGAAATGATCTCCGCTAACCAGGCAGAGAATGTGCGCTACACTATTCGTGAGGTAATCGGTGAGGAATAACCTTCCTGCCGATTAATTTGTTCAGCCATGAGCCGCTTTTCTTTTTACTCTATTATTGTCCCCTCCTACAATCGTCACGATGAAATTGTGGAAATGCTTAACTCAATCCGCAAGCTGGATTTTCCGGCAGATCGGTTTGAGGTGATCATCGCTGATGATGGTTCTACAGATGCAACGGCAGACTGGGTTCGCAGTCAGGTTGATTCTACCGCATTTGATTTACGTCTCCTTCAGCAGGAGAATAAGGGGCCCGGAGCAGCGCGAAATCTTGGTCTTGCCGAGGCGAGAGGAGATTTTTTTATCTTTATCGATTCGGATTGCACTGTCGATCCAAACTGGCTGCGTGCGATTGACGAGGGATTGACCCGGGAAGAAGCGGATGCTTTCGGTGGACCGGATTCCTATCGCGAAGACTTTTCTTCCTTACTTAAAGCCATCAACTATTCGATGACGTCTTTTTTGACAACCGGAGGTATTCGCGGGAGCAAAAAGCGAATCGGAAAATTCTATCCACGCAGCTTTAATATGGGACTTTCGCGATCGGTGTATGAGAAGATCGGTGGTTTTGGTGGTCTTCGCCACGGTCAGGATATTGAATTTAGTCACCGTATTATCAAAAGCGGTGCCGTCGTACGGCTACTGGATGATGCGGTTGTTTTCCATAAACGACGTACGTCCTTGCGCAAATTCTTCCGTCAGGTTTTCAACTGGGGGGTTGCGCGCATTAATTTATACAAGCTTGATAGTGGGATGCTGGAGCTGGTACATGCCCTGCCGGCGATTGCAACTTTTGGAGTGGTTACGCTGGCTGTAACCTCACTCTTTTCTCAGGTTGTTGCTACCATTTTTAGCTGGATGGTTGTTATAGCAATGATTTTGATCGGCGCATCGGCTGTACACTCTGCAATCATGTATCGAGACTGGCGTCAAATCTACTGGGTTCCGCTGGTTATGCCTATTCAGATTCTTGGATACGGCTTTGGTTTTGGTATTGCCTACGTCTTGCGGGTACTGTTTAATGGTGCTGTTTTTACTGGATTTACGAAGAAGTACTACGGTTAGGATTTAGACAAAAAAAACAGGGGACGATGAGTCGTCCCCTGCGGAGTTGGGAGGGAGGTTTTGACCTTGAAAGGTCAACACAATATAGCTTTTCGCTGGATTTCTGTCAAGTGATTTTTTTAACTTTCCTTCTTTTACGAATATTTGTTGTTAAATGTAAAGCAGTTTGTAATACGATGTTAATATGAAGATTGTATGAGCACAAAAACGAACATCCTTCCTGGTGACTATTTTTTAAACTGGGCAATTCCGGCGCAGCAATCTCCGGTCTTTCCACTGGACTGGCCATCCTGGTTTCATCGCGAAGCTCCTCTCGGCGTAGAAATCGGTTTTGGTAATGGTGAGTATCTATTGGAGTGGTCTCGTCGCCGCCCAGAATGGAATTTGGTCGGCTTAGAGGTCTCGCTCGCTTCGATGGAGCGTTGTCAGAGCAGACTGCGTAAAAATCAGGTTGCTACTGCCCGCCCGCTTTACTGTGATGCCAGATTTGCCTTAAGAGAATTCTTTGACCCGGAGTCTATTGATCATATTGTGATGAACTATCCGGACCCCTGGCCAAAGAGAAGGCATGATGATCGGCGATTAATCAGCGGGAATTTCACAGAGGTTGTTGCCTATGGGCTGAAAACAGGCAGCTACTACGAGCTGGTAACTGACCAGCAATTTTATGCGGAAGAAGCCGCAAAACGATTTAGCGAATCGCCTTATTTCGAGACAGAGCCCATCGAAGAAAATCCCGAACGGTTCGTCAGCACAAAGTACGAGCGTAAATGGCGTGAAATGGGACGAGGGTCGTTCCGTCTGCTTGCTCGGAAAATAAAACCATCTACGCCAACGCGCTTACTGGAGAACTCCGAAATGCCACATACTTTTTTAAAAGCCGAACCTGCCCTGGAAATCATAAGGGAACTACAGGATTTTACACATCGTGATAAGCGTGGTCTGGTTACCGTTAAGCAAATATTCAAAAATACGGAGCAGGATGGATATTTGTTAAAGGTGGTGGCAAAAGATGCGGATTATAAGCAGAGCTTCCTGGTGTTGGTTAAGCCGCATGAGGATGGCAGGTGGATTGTAAAGCTGGATCAGGGGGCACTTCCCTATCGTACACCAGCGGTAAAAATGGCTGTTTGGGAGATCGGAAACATGCTGCTGGAGCGGCTCTGAGGAATAAAAATTGCTTGCGATCTTATGCCTAATCAGTTAACATATTTACAATTGAATGAAAAAAAGTAGAAAAAATGATAAGTATAAAGAAAAAGAAAAAAAAAGAACAGGTGGTATATGAATGGAGCACAAATGGGTGCTTGATGATGAGTTCGCCGAGGAGGATATCGAGCGGCTAGCAGGTGAACTGGGTGTTCCCAGAGTACTGTCTCATATCCTTTTAAAGCGTGGTGTTGACGATTTTGACAAAGCGCAGACTTATTTTCGCCCCGACTTAAGCAAGCTGTATGATCCATATCTCATGAAGGATATGGATATCGCCGTAGAGCGGCTGAACAAAGCCCTCAGTGAAGGCGAAAAGATGCTGGTGTTTGGAGACTACGATGTTGATGGTGTCTCCAGTTGTTCACTGGTATATCTCGTACTGGCAAAGCTGGTCGGTTCTAAAGCAAGCTATTATATTCCGGACCGAATCACAGAAGGTTACGGCCTATCCAAGCAGTCGATTGATAAAGCCCGCGAAGATAATATTTCACTGATTATTACCGTAGATTGCGGTGTTACTGCAATTGAAGAGGTGAAGTACGCCAACGAGCGCGGCGTAGACGTAATCGTTTGCGATCACCATGAATCCGGTGATGAACTTCCTCCCGCTGTAGCCGTGCTGGATCCCAAGCGAAAAGATTGTCCTTATCCGTTTAAAGAGCTCGCCGGAGTCGGCGTTGCTTTCAAGTTTATGCAGGGGTTGTTTGAACAGCTCGGTATGAATAAGTCTGAACTGGATGAGTATCTCGATCTTGTGGCGATCGGAAGCAGTGCGGATATCGTTCCGCTTATCGATGAGAATCGAATTCTGGTTCGTCACGGCCTGGATATGATAAACTATAATCCACGCTATGGCGTAAAGGCACTGCTCGAATCTACCGGACTAGATAAGCGTGATATTACGGTTGGTTTAATCGTATTTGTTATTGCTCCGCGCATTAACGCGGTTGGACGAATGGGAGATGCCGGTAGGGCGGTGAAGCTGCTGGTTGCCCGTTCTCTTCAACAGGGTAGAGTTGCTGCAAAAGAGCTGGAACGCGAAAATAAACTGCGCCGAACGGTAGATGAAAATACGTTTAAAGAAGCCGTCGAGATTGTTGAGAGTAAGCTGCAGCCCGACGATGATTCCTGCATCGTGCTGTATAAGAAAGATTGGCATCCCGGGGTTATTGGGATTGTCGCCTCAAGAATCGTAGAGAAATACTATCGACCGGCGATTATGATTTCCGTGGTCAACGGTATTGGAAAGGGCTCCGCCCGTAGTATTCAGGGATTTAATATCTACGAAGCAATCAAAAGCTGTGACGAATACCTGGAAGCTTTTGGCGGGCATAAATACGCGGCAGGCTTGACGATTAAGGAAGAGAATATTCCCGCCTTTATTGAAAAATTCAAGATCGCGGCTGAAAATACCCTTCCCGAAAGCGACCTTGTGCCGACCGTGCGAGTGGATTGCGAGGTTGCCCTGAACGATTTTGATGAGCGCCTGATGCGATTGCTGAAGCTGATGGGGCCCTTTGGTCCGAAAAATCTTCGACCGGTTTTCGTGTCTCGCAACCTGAATGTTGTGGGAGATCCCTGTGTTGTCGGTGGGAATCATTTGAAGATGAATGTTGAACAGAACGGCGTCGTGATGCCGGTTATCGGATTTAACCTCGGTAATCGACTGGAGCAGGTGAAAACCCAGAAAGCTTTAGTTGATTGTGCATACGTCATCGAAGAGAATTTCTGGAACGGCAGAAAAAAGCTACAACTCAGGCTAAAAGATTTAAAAGTATAAACAGGCCGGAGCGTTACTGGTGAAAGAGTTCTATCAAAATCTGCAGAAAAAGCGCAGCGAAAAGGGGATTACTCTCGAAGAGATTAATCAAAAAACCCGGCTGCCGATGGCCTATTTAAAAGCCCTTGAAGAGGGGAGACTGGATGACCTTCCCGATGGGTATGAACGCATCTATCTTCGACGATACGTTAAGGAAATCGGTCTGGCAGAAGCAGAGGTTCTGCACGACTTTGACCTTCTGACCGGTCGACTGGCACCGGGCGGAGTTGAAAGTGAAAGCAGTGCCGAGCCTGCACCGGAATCCGCAGTATTTGGTGAAGAAAAAGAGACGACTTTCAAAAGCAATAGTGCTCAGGACTTCGTGCATAGCCTGAACCTCGATCGGATTCATAAATTTGCCTGGATCGGTTTTGCTATTATCGCAGTGCTGGGTGCGAGTTATTTTGTATGGTTGAAGTATGATTCGCATAAAAGCAATCAGGCACTGGAAGTGAAGGAAATCTCACTGCAGGAACTGGTTGAGAACTTTGAAGAAAAAGACACGCTCAGCGTTACCGATGAGGCACCGGCAGTAGAAGGAGCTGCGGTAACGGCCGAAATAATGACGGCTTCTTCAGGTGCGGATGTAAACGTATTGTTGAATGCGCTGAAGCGTACCTGGATCCGCGAGATCAAAGACGGCAAAGATACAACGGACTATATTTTGCCAAGAGGCATCAAGCGCACAATAAAAGCCGGTAATACCGTGCAGTTACGTTTTGGCGTTGCTGATGGGGTAGAAGTATGGCTCAATCAGAAAAACCTCGGCGTTATGGGCAAGGAAGATGAAGTGTTACTTTACCTGCTTCTGAATAAGGAAGGCGTGCAGGGAAAACGTGTTCGCAAAGTGCAACCGGAAAACAAAACGCCTACATCAACAACTATCCCGGCGGCACCGCCGATAAGAGGGCAATAACGTTATGCTAAAAAGATACGCCTGGTTATTTATCGTTCTAATATCACTGGTGCTGGTCGGCTGCTCTTCCGGAAAAAAAGCAACGGTTGAAACGACAATGACGGAGCATGAAGAAGAAAAAATCCTGGTCGGAGATCTGACCTACGACGATATCATTTCTACCTTGCCACGCTGGGAAGCGCAAGATAAGGCAGTTGAGCTGAATCCGGATGAAATCTCCAGGCTTAGCGAAGTTGGCCGACAGGTTGAGGTCGTTTGTTACCTGGGGACATGGTGCCCGGATTCGCGTGGCGCAGTACCGCATTTTACCAGGGCGCTTGAAATTGCCGATAATCCGAATATCTCTTATAAAATAATCGGATTGAATCGGGATAAGGAAGATCCGCCCGGACACCGCGCTATGAAGAACGATATCCAGAGAGTACCGACTTTTCTGGTTTACGAAAATGGAGAAGAAATCGGTCGGCTTATTGAATATCCGGTGCTTGATAATTTCGTGCTGGATATCCTTGATCTGCTAACATCCAAATAGACGAAGCGCTGTAACTTTTGCAATTTATTCTGGTATTATTAACTAAAATGCCTCATATTTTGCCTCACGGTAGCTAACTATCGGGAAAAAGACGTTCGATGACACAAAAAGAAGTGGATAAAACAAACGGAAGCGAATCAATGCTGGACAAGACTTATACGAAAATAACCCGTATTATGGAAGCCTATATTATTCTCTGCTTTCTCCTCGTTACGGTTGTCCCGCTTTTTGAGTATGATTGGGTCGCGCCGTTTATTCGCTTTATCTATTTCACCGGCTTTCCTATGTTGCTAATCCTCATTTTTGCCAGCCTCGTTAAGGACAACATCCTCGACAATCTGAAACGAAAGTATGAAGGCACTCCCGGCCAGGCAAAATCTGCCGGAAGGAAGTAGAGCATGATTCATATATCTTCCCAACGCCTGGGAGATATCCTTTCCAAAAGCACCCAAAAAAAGATTATGGTTATCGGCGATTTAATGCTGGATCGCTACCTGTGGGGGCAGGTGACCCGCATTTCTCCGGAAGCACCGGTGCCGATTATCAATATTGAAGATGATGACGTACGTTTCGGTGGTGCTGCCAATGTTGCCAATAATATTGTCGGTATGGGAGCAACTCCGGTTCTGGTTGGTACGATTGGTGAGGATACTGGTGGCGAAATGTTTCGTGAATTGTTAACCTCCAAAAAACTTACCGCAGATGGCCTGATAGTAGATACCACGCGTCCTACAACTATCAAGACGCGGATTATTGGTAATAATCAGCAGATCGCCAGGGTCGATCGTGAAAAAACACATGCGATTAGCTCTACGGTTCAACAGCGTATCCTGAAGCAGGTTCGAGAACTTATCGTTGATGTGGATGCAATTATCCTGCAGGATTATAATAAAGGCATGATGGTTCCGGAGCTGATCCATGGAGTTGTCGATATTGCCCGGGAAAACAAAACGATTGTTACCGTTGATCCGAAGTTTGATCACTTCCTTGAATACCGCAACGTGACGCTTTTCAAGCCCAATCGTAAAGAAACCGAAGAAGCTCTTGCACTGCGTCTGGATGATGATGAGGCCGTCAAGGATGCCGGAAGAATGCTGCTGGATAAGCTCAAAGCCGAAGCGGTTTTGATTACCCTGAGTGAAAGAGGCGTTGCCTTATTCGAACGCGGGCAGGAACCGGTTTTTACTCATACCAGGGCCAGAAAAGTTGCAGACGTGTCTGGTGCAGGAGATACGGTTATTGCTACGGTAACCACCGCTTTGGCAGCCGGGGCATCGTTCCGTGAAGGGGTCTCTATGGCAAACTTTGCGGCAGGTGTTGTTTGTGGCGAAGTCGGGGCGGTGCCGATAAAGGCGGATGAATTACGGCAAGCTATCGAAAAGGCAGGCTAGCTTTACTTCAGATTCTGACGTGCCTGCCATAGAATCTCGGCAAAGTGCGAAGTTTGCAGAGGCAATCCTTCCCGCCGAATATAACCGTCGATATGCATCAGGCAGCTGGAATCTCCAGCTGCTACACAAGAAGCGCCGGAATCGGCAATCCACTGAACTTTCTTCTCTACCATAGCCGTTGAAATTCCGGCAAACTTTACGGCAAAGGTCCCGCCAAAACCGCAGCAGGTATCTGATCGATGCATCTCATTCAGAACTAAGCCTTCAATTGAGGAGAGAAGCTGCCTTGGCTGCTTTTGAATGCCCAGCTCACGTAAGCCGTGGCAGGCATCGTGATAGGTGATCGTTTCGTCCAGTCGGCCTTCCCATGTGGTAATGCCCAGCTCATCGACCAAAAACTGTGAAAGTTCGAAGGTTCGCTCTTTTAACACTTCGTAGCGTTTTGTTGCTGCTCCGGATAATTCCAGATCGTGATAGTGGTTCTTTACCTGACTGACGCAGCTTCCCGAAGGAGCAACAATAGTTTCTGCTTCGGCAAATAGCTCTAAAAAGCGCTCTGCTATCGAGGCACATTCAGCAGCATAGCCGCTGTTGTAAGCGGGCTGGCCACAGCAGGTCTGATCACTAAGGTAAATGGGTTCGCAGCCGACTTCCCGTAGAATATGAACCATAGATATTCCGACGTCGGGGAAATACTGGTCTACATAGCAAGGGATGAAGATGTGAACAGGTCGGGACATTACTTGTCCTGCTTATTTAGCAGGAATGCATAAATAAAGCCATCGATATCGCCGTCCATTACTTTTTGCACATCACCGGTTTCATGGCTGGTGCGGTGGTCCTTCACCATACTGTAAGGATGAAAAACATAGGAGCGGATCTGATTTCCCCAACCGATTTCCGTTTTGGTATCTTCCAGCTCCTGGCGCTTGGCCTTTTCTTCTTCCAGCTTCAGCTGATAGAGCCGGGCCGATAAGATTTTCATGGCATTGGCTTTATTCTTATGCTGTGAGCGCTCGCTTTGGCAGGTAACAACCGTATTGGTTGGCAGGTGGGTGATGCGCACGGCAGAGTCCGTTCTGTTTACATGCTGTCCACCGGCACCACTGGCACGATAGGTGTCGATGCGCAGGTCGTTCGGATTGATCTCTATTTCAAAATCTTCATCAACTTCCGGGACTACGAAAATAGATGCGAAGGAGGTATGACGTCTGCCGCTGGAGTCGAAGGGAGAAATACGGACGAGCCTGTGGATGCCTCCTTCGGCTTTCAGGAAGCCGTAGGCATAATCGCCCTTAATTTCCAGAGTTGCGCTTTTTATTCCGGCTTCTTCACCGGGCAACATATCCAGCGTTGTGGCCTTAAAGTTTTTGCGTTCAGCCCAGCGCAGGAACATGCGCATCAGCATCTGAGCCCAGTCCTGGCTTTCGGTTCCACCAGCACCGGGATGTATGGTAAGAATAGCGTTTTTGGGATCTTCCGGGTTTGCTAACAGGCCTTTAAGCTCAAGCTCCTTTGTTGCCGTGTATAATGTGCTGCTGTCTTTGGCTACTTCAGCAAGCACATCGGTATCGTCTGCTTCTTTTGCCATTTCCAGCATAAGACGCAGATCTTCCAGCTGTTGGAACTGGCCTTTCCAGGCGTTTAGCTTATCGCGTTTTGTATTGAGTTGTTTCAGGACTTTTTGGGCGGTTTCCTGATTGTCCCAGAACTCCGGCTGGGCGGTTTCCGCTTCTAATTCTGCAATGTCTTTTTCCAATACCGGTATATCAAAGATACCCCCGGAGGTTTTCCAGAATTTCAGCGGATTTATCTAAATGAAGCTGAATATCGTCGCTCATCGGATCAACTCTCTTTTTACAGCTTATACGCTTTTTGAATTGAATGGGATTCGAAGTAGTGATTCAGAATCTTCTTATGATTTTGCTTTTCCATTGCCATAATAGCAGCACCGGTTTTACACATGCCTACGCCGTGTCCGTGTCCGGCACCAACAAAGGTGAAGGAAATCGGTGTTCCGGTATCATCCAGCTCGCGTTCTACCAGGAAGCAGGAGCTCGGCAGGTATTCATAGGCCAAAGCTTCGCGAATATTTAATTGCCCGCGAATCCGATAGTTCTTCAGGCTACCAATAAGTTCAATCTCGCGCAGGCGTGCAGAAGTGCCGCGATCTATCGGTATAATTTCAAACAGAATGCCGATATCTTCGCCGGTTTTTTTGCGGATTATCTCTTCCAGTTCACGACGTGAGTAGTTGAACTCCCAGCGGAAAAACTTTTTAACGCGCTCCAGGGATGCCGGTAGCTCACGACCTTTCATATTGCACCAGGTCTCCGGACGGGAGAGAATCCACTTTCGGGCGTTTTGCTCCTTATGCAGACTAAGGGAACGCTTTGGTGGTTCCGGACTGTCCATCTTTCCTTTCAGCAGGGGATTGTCGCTATCCATTAGCATACCACCTGCATCTTCGGTATGACCACCGCAAATCAGATGAAAAGGCGTATCGCTGATATGACCGTCATTACATACGACCTGTCCGGCCGTCATGTCTACAGCTTTATCAATGTTTTCATCTTCAAATTCTTCACCAAAATATCGCAGGGTTTCACCGGTATGTCCGTAGTCGAACGGATCGCCCAAACGCTTGTGATTCACGCGGGCCAGCGCCTCGCTGCGGCAAACAATGGCCAGGCTTTTGGAGAATTCCAGCGGCAGATCAGTGCCGATTTCAGAATAGATAACGCGCTTTAGGTAGGCTTCCAGAGGAATTTCGCTGATGCCCATCAGGTTACCTTTTATATCGAATCGCAGTTCGACTACACCGCTGTAAACCAAGTCGTTGAAATGCTCTTTTTGCAGCAGTTCGTCGAAGCTGCGTACGCCAAAAATCTTGGTCTTGGTTGGGGTTTCTTCCGGTACGATACGAACCACGTTTGCTGATTCTGTCGACTTATCGTATTCCGCATCGAAGATCTCCAGGTAACCACCTGGTGCTTCCAGCTGACGTTTTTCAACAAAAGGTATAAAATCTGGTTGAAACTGCTTGAAGGCCTTACGGGCGGCCATTTCGGAAGGGTATTCACCGGCGGTAATGATGAATTTTAGATTGCTGTTGATCTTTTTGTCTTTAAAAAATATTTCTCCACCCAGCTCTTCAATCTTGGCAGAGGCATCGAAGTTCTTCGCTACTTCCAGCTTCTTTTCCGCATCATCACGTTCGAAGGATTCATAGAGAACCAGAAAGAACGCTTCTTTACCGGGCCTGCTATCACGCATTTTTACGCGCCACTTCAGATCCGATTTCATCGGCTTCAACAGCTCTTTACCATTTTCATCTTCCAGATGGAACTTTCCCATAACCCGGAAATCAATATGTTCCTGGCCGGTGAAAAGGCCGATACGAAATACGGGTTGATTGTCTCGTTCTTTCAGCTGAATCTTATTATCCATCCTGTAACTCGCGGGTTTTATCTATAGAGCAGGTAAACTTTGTATAGCTGGATAATTTAGCATACTTTTTACTGTAAATCAAGTCTCAACGGGTGCATAAGCCGGGTAAATACCATATTTTACAGAAATTAATGAATTTTCGTCTTTACTTTTCGACGGGAATGGAATTACTGTTTAATATTACCTTAAATTGCCGAAGGAGTTGAACTTGTCGGCAGAGTGAGAGTTAACCGAATTGTATAGCCTGCTTCAGGCCTGTGTTCACTTACTATGGGATGAGTATTTGCAACGGTTCCGCTACACTATATACATGCTCATTTTGCTATCTGTGGCTCTCAGTGGTCAGATTCGCAATGCTTCTGCGGGAAGCCTGGGTGGCAGGTTGGTTATCGGCATGGTTGCCGATGCTAATGAAATACTGCATCCCTTGCAAAGCAATAGCATATCCGGTAAGCGTATATCCGATCTCATCTTCGGAAACGGGCCGTTGGAGATTGATGAATCGGGAAAGATCAACAGCGGTTTTTTTGTAATTGAACCGCTCAACAGGTCTGCTTCCTCATGGCGGATGCTGTTAAGACGCGGTGTTGCATTTCACGATGGAAATTATCTGGCAAACACCGATGTCTCCTTCACATTAAAGCTGATTCAAAAGTTCGGCGGGGGAGTGCTGAATAAGCCTTATCTATTTGACAAGATAGCTTCGGTTCAAAATAATGGTGATTTGGAGTTACGTTTTGAACTGAAGGAAGGCGATCGCAGCTTCGGCCGCCGCCTGGCCGAGATTCCCCTCTTGCAGGAACGGTATTATGCTGATGCTTTAACACAGGGCTATGTTGTTTTTCGCAATAAATCTCCGCAGGGAGTTGGACCTTATCGCTGGGAAAGCGAAGAAGGTGCCCGCATCAATCTCTCTTTTCATCCGAACTTTTATGCCGGGCGACCCTTTCTGGATGAAGTCGATATCTTATTTTTTGATGATGATCAGCAAATAAGCGAAGCCCTGGTAAATGATGAAATTGACTTTGCTGAACTGCCCGATCGTGCAAGCGCTAATAGTTTGCACGATTTGCTGAAAAGTAAGATTAGCGTCTTCCTCGTACCAAGAGAGAAAGTGCGCATTTCAATTCTGCTCCTGAATATTAATTCTTTTCCCCTGAGTGAGAAAGAAGCCCGGAAGTCTTTAAGCCTGGCTTTAAATAAAACCGACCTGGCACGCGGAGTCGGTCGGACACTGAATACGATTGTACCCTCTGATCATCCTGAATATGCAAAATCGGTATTCCCCGAAGGCTATAGCCCGGAAGGTGCTGTGAAGCTGCTTGCTGGCAAGGGCTGGCGCAAAAATCAATCGACCGGCCTTATGAGTAAAGACGGAAAACCCTTTTCATTTGAGGTCTTATTCTCAAAGAACTCAACTCTGGAGGAAAACCTTGCCAGAACGATGCTGTTAAATCTGCGCGAATTAAATATTGATATTAAACCTATACCGGTACTCTCCGTAACAAAAAAAGACCGGCTGCGCAATGGCTCTTTTCAGGCAATGATATTCAGCTATGAATACGACGATGACTTTCTCTATGAGGCACTTAAGGAGTTTTATTCAGAGATCCTGGGAGCAGGGTTAGATAAGGTGAATTACCGAAACCGCTACATCTCAAATCTTTTTCGCCTGATTGAAAACGGTGACAATGGCAGAACACTTCCGGAGCGCTTCCAGTTTTTTATACATCAGGAAATGCCGGCTGTATTTTTATTTCATGAAGAAACGCGTATTGTAGCGGTGCAAAATAGAATACGCAACTTTCGTGAACAGCTGATCACGCGTGACGGCAGGTCCAGCAGACTGAAGCCGATAGAAGAATGGTTTATACCACGAGACCAACAGCGCAGGAGCAATAATGGCAATTAAACTCCGAAAACGGCTTAAACACCTGCGTACCAGGTTCAGGAGATTTACATCCCGTAAGATTTCCAATCGGTTAATTCTGACCAATGTTGCATTGGGAGCCATACCGCTCGTGGTTGTAGGACTTTTTTTGGTTTCTCTCACCGAAGATACTATTGAAACCTATGTGCATCAGAGAAACCTGGAAACCGCACGCCGGGCCGGAAATGATATTGCCCTGTTCCTCAATAAGCCCTTTACAATTTTGGAGACGTCTGCTTTTACTCAGGATATTGTTTCGATGACTCCGCTGCTGCAGAGCAATATGATTAATACGCTGAAGAAGGAAAGTGAGCTGTTTAATAAGCTCTATGTGGTAGATGATAGCGGCAAAGTTATGGTGACTACCCGCTTCGGTGAAGAAAATTCCGATGTCTCGCGTGAGCCATTCTTTCGCCAGGCCATGGCTGATAGTGCCTATTTCTCGGATGTGTATTTTACCGGATCCCGCTTTCCGGTGATGCTTATTTCCAGGCCCATTAGACGCTATGGTAAAATCTCCGGGGCTTTGGTTGCGGAAATCGATCTGGAAAGTATCTGGAGCGTGGTGGATAGTATTCACATTGGAAATACCGGAATTGCTTTTTTGCTCAGCGAGAAGGGGGAAGTGATTGCTCATCCGGATAAGGATGCAGTACTGGAACGACGCGATTTCTCGGACCATGAATTTTACAAACGTCTGCGTGCCGGTGAAGAAGGATTTACGACGTTTACCGATACCGAGGAAGAGCAGATAGCTGCTTATGTGCCTATTATGGAGCCTCCCTGGGGCGTTGTGGTGCTGCAGTCACAAAAAGAGGCTTTCATGCTTGCCGGTGAGATGCGGCGCAGGATTATCATCGCGCTTTTCTTTACCTTGCTGAGTGCGGTGATACTGGGGATTTACGGAGTGAAGCGATTTACCCGACCGCTGGTGCAGCTGGTACGCGGCGTACGCGAGTACGCAGGTGGAAACCTGGATCACAAAATCGAAATGAATTCCCGGGATGAGATTGCTCTCCTGGCGCAGGAGTTTAATTCGATGGCGGGATCGCTTCAGAAAAATCAGCGTGAGCTACAGCGCATGGAACGACTGGCTGCCCTTAGTCGCTTTGCTGCTCTGGTGAGCCATGAAGTGCGCAATCCGTTGAACTCGATGAATATCAATATGCAAATATTGAAACGCCTGATCGATAAGCCGGATGTTGATTCGGAGCGCAAAGTAAAGTATTTGGATGTTATTTCCTCAGAAATTACCCGTATCAACGATATGGTAACCAACTTTCTTACCATTGCCCGTCCACCCGAGCTGCAGCTCAGCCTTACCGATATTCATCAGGTGCTGGAGGAAATTATACTTCTCCAGGAGGCGCGTGCAGCTGCAGAAGGCGTATTCCTGAGACGTGTTTTCACCGAGCAGCCATTAAAAGGCAGGCTCGATTATAATCAACTTAAGCAGGTATTTCTCAACGTAATCAATAATGCGTTGGAAGCAATGCATGAAGCGGGAACCATTTGCATTTTAACGACTTTAAAAGAAGAGGGAAAAGGTGATTCTACCGGCAGACCCATTGCCAGAATTTCGATTCAGGATACCGGCGAAGGTATTCCGGAAGAGATTCTGAATGAGGTTTTTGAGTTTTACTACACCACCAAGCGCGCCGGAACCGGAATCGGATTGGCTATCGCAAAACAAATTGTTGAAGGACACGGCGGAAGTGTCTATATTGAAACTGAGGAAGGTGTCGGTACTACTGTTATTATAGACCTGCCGATTGACCTTATGGATGAAGAACTCAATGAGTAACCATCGCAGCGAGGTAGTGAAGGGGGCTTTTCTACCCTATTGATAATCTGCGAGGCAAGAACGAATGAATGAACGGATACTAATTGTAGAAGATGATGTGAACACGCTGAACGGCTTGGCGGAAATACTTGAGGATGAGAAATTCTCCGTCAGCAAATCAAAAAATTCACGTCAGGCACTCGGTCAGCTAAAGGAAAACAGCTTCGACGTATTGCTGGTAGATTACCTGTTGCCCGATACGGATGGTTTGCACCTCTGCCGGGACGTGCTCGGTGAACAACCCGATATAAAAATTATTATGATGACCGCTTTCGGCACGGTGAAGAATGCCGTTGATGCCATGAAATTGGGAATCTACGATTACCTAACCAAGCCGATCAATCTGGATGAGCTGCTGATTGTGTTAAGGCGAGCGATACAGGAACAGAAGCTGATCTCCGAAAATCGCTCTCTGAAGTCCAAGCTGAATAAAACCTACAGTTTCGATAATATCATTGGCGTTAGCGGAAAAATGCAGCAGGTGTTTCAGAAGGTTGCCAAGGTGGCGGTTTCTGATGCAACCGTGCTGATTCGCGGACAGAGCGGGACCGGTAAAGAGCTGATTGCGCGATCCATACATTATCAAAGCCAGCGCAAATCTCAACCGCTGGTAGAAATTAACTGTGCATCGATTCCCGAAAGCCTGCTGGAAAGCGAACTCTTTGGCCATGAGAAGGGCGCATTTACCGGCGCTTATAAAATGAAAAAAGGCAAGTTTGAAGTTGCCGATCAGGGATCGCTCTTTCTGGATGAAATCGGTGAACTGCCGATGTCTCTTCAGGCCAAATTGTTAAGAGTGCTTCAGGAAAAGCGCTTTAACCGGGTTGGCGGCGTTACGAACCTTGAAGTGGATGTTCGACTGATTGCGGCAACTAATGCAGATCTGGAACAGAAAATGCGCGATGGGCTATTCCGGGAGGATTTGTATTATCGCCTGAACGTGATTCCGATAATGATTCCGCCGCTGAGAGAGCGCCTGGAAGACATTGGACCGCTGGTTGAGCATTTTATTGCAAAATACGCTGAAAAGAACGGTCGTACGGTTGCCGGTATTTCTGACGAAGCATTGAAAATTATGATGAAGTACGAATGGCCGGGTAACGTGCGGGAACTGGAAAATGCGATAGAAAATGCTATCGTGATGTGCGATGACGATACGATAACCGCTGAAGATCTTCCGGCATATTTACAAAAACCGGAAACACCGAACCTTCCGCTATTGAATATCGTAGTTGGTGATAAAGAACTCGGCTATCGCGAAAAGCTGGATGCCTGTGAGCGCGAGATTATCCGGCAGGCTCTAATCGAATCGCAAAATAATAAAACGCGTGCAGCGAAGAAGCTTGGCTTTACGCTGCGAACCATGCGTAACAAAGCAAAAAAATACGATCTTTAATATCTCTTTCATCCTATTACCCAAATAACGGGAGAGTTGATATGAAACGTTTAACTACCATCGTCTTTACAGTGCTTCTAAGCGCCGGATTGTTTGCACAGGCCGGCACTGAGAAGAATGATAACTGGTTTGGTCATCAGTCCGTTGAACAGGCTGGCACGTCCTGGGAAGACTTTCAGGATAGAAGCGGCCGCGCTTACTTTAGCGCCGGACCTGGATATGTCGGTTCGTCAGTTGCTTATTTTCTGAATGGCGGTAGCAATCGACTACAGTACGGTTTGAATGTGGATCTGGTGACTGTTTTTGAAGGTGCACAGCAGCGCTTAACTCAGGCAGGATATACTGTCGGGCAGCAGGAGTCCGCCTTTCTGGTTCCCTTCTGGCTGTCCATGAAGTTTCGCATTACCGACAATCCGTTTTCAAAAGTCGCGCCCTATCTGATTACCGGCGCCGGACCGACGCTCGGATTGAAGTTTAATGACGCTTCCTCGTTCAGCAATATTGTAAATAATGTTGAGGGAGAACTCGGTGGTGGCGCTTACTTTGGTGCCGGACTGGATTTCCTATGGATGGAGCGCTGGGCTATCAGCACCGACGTGCGCTATAACTTTATCAAGTTTAATGACGTGCTCGGCCTAAGCGATGAATATCGTGGTGTTTCCTTCTCATTTGGATTTATTCGCGCGTTCTGATTTTAAATTATCCAATTTATGCTCGTTCCTTACCCCACGACTTAAGTCGTGAGCTGGAACGAAAATGAATCAACCCGTTCCCCGAGAGTAGCCGAGGGGGGCGGGTAATTTTTATCCCCGAACTCTTACTTTCGTGATATGCCCAAGGATGCTCTTGTTCTGAAGATATTTGGGCCTCGAGAGCGTCTCCTGACTCTCAATTCTTTAAATTCTTCTCAGCTAATTCCAGTTGTTGCTTATATGCTTTAATTCTGGCATCAGCATTACTGTCCACCAATAAAAGAACCACCATCATTGCAATGATGGTGATGCTACTGGCCTGCCAAATTGGCTTGTCGATGAAAATGATAAAGAAGGCACAGACAGTAATAATGAGCGGAATTATTCTGAAAACGATGGTCTTATATTCGTTTAATGTCTTTTCAGCCCGAACAATTTCTGCTTTTACAAAAGCTGATGCATCACTTTTGTAAGCAATAGGAAAGCTTTCAATTCTTGATTTATTATTAAAAAATAACCCAAGGCCAATAATCAGAAGGAGGGAGCCGGCTATCAGGGTGGGAGTTACGTAGGCCTTTGAAACATCCGTTTTTCCTAACTGCCAGAATCCTATACTCGCCAGTAAAAACATAATGCTGAACAGGATGAAAAATGTGGATGAAAACGCTTCGGCTTTTGCCCAATCTGTTGCTGTTTTTAATATATCCATGTCCTAAGATCCAGAGGGTTTTATTTAACGGCTATCTATCAGTTGCTATTCATTAATTCTTGAATAATCATTGATGACTTAAGCTTAAAGTCAGAGTTTTGATTGCCAACAACTTTGTTCTGGCACTTCGTTTTGAGTTACAAATTCCATTTGCAGCCGGTTTCTTCTTCAGATAAATCCCAAAGCCTTTTTGCTACAGGTTTATCCAAAGCATGGGGTTCTAATTCACATTCACCAACCGGACCTTTCCAAAAACCCATACCTGTAGGGCCATAAAAACCCTTGGGGTTCAAGTCTTTCTCGGTTGCACACATCACCTCAGGATAAGACCCTTTCTCTGCTGATTGCACAAATGGAGACAGCGTCATCAGAAACCATACGAACCGTGTCATTAAACTCCCGCTGGTTGTTATCAATGATGTAGCGGAAGCGCCTGGATGACAGGCATAAACTTTCACATCTTCCCTGCCGGCTTTCTTTAGTCGATCTTGTAATTCATAAACCGACATGATCTGCGCTAGTTTACTTTGGCTATAGACATTATTCGGATGATAATTCTTATCCCAGTTCATATCACCGAACTGAATGGTTTTGATACCCAGTTTATAACCCATGCTGCCAACCACAACGATACGTCCCTTCGACTTTTCAATTCGTGGGAAGAGCAGGCATTGTAATGTAAAATGACCGTAATGGTTTACGCCAAGCTGGCTTTCAAAGCCATCAACGGTGAATTCCTGTTTGGGCACCTGGGCGATGGCACCGTTACAAATAAGCGCATCGATGCGAGGCACTGTCTCAAGGACATCCTGCGCTGCTTTATGCACAGAAGCCTGTTCTGCCAGGTCCATGCGTATGAATGACACGTCTACATTATTACCAAGCTCTTGTTTCAATGCTGCGATTGCGTCTGCTGATTTTTGGGGGTTGCGATTGAGCATCACTACTTTCGCCTCCTTGGAAAGCAGAATCTTCGATGCCTCAAATCCTGTTCCGCTGTTAGCACCAGTGATCAGGTATGTTTTTCCCTTAAGTGAGTCAAGCCGCTCTGGTGTCCAGCCCTTCGGGCCAAATTGATTCTGGTTGGCCATAATTCAGGTTCCTTGGTTTTCGTGTTTGTGGGGGATTGAATAGGCTATTCCCATATTTACTCTAATGCCAACGGCAAATGGTTAAATCTCTGTCAAGTGTTTATCTTGCCTGAATTGATTGTAACTCTCAAAAGCAGTCGTGACAAGGCTATATACTCGCTAAAACATGCCTGATTGTATCATTTCTATTGTAATTCGCTTTTATGATGTTACATTTTGATATGTGCAGACAACAAATAAAGCAGCTCATAGAAAACAGAGTCCGTGAAGACGGTATGATGGAAACAGGGGTTAAGGGGGTTCAACTTTTTAGAGTTACTGAGCCAATCCCTTGCGCACCTGCGGTGTATGAACCGGTAGTGGTGGCTATAGTGAACGGGGCCAAGGAAGCTATTCTGGATGGCAAGCGGTACGAATACGATAGTAGTCAATACATGTGTTGTGCTATATCGATGCCGGTAGAGGCGGGAACGCCAACAGCGTCACCGGAGAACCCTCTCCTGGGTGTTTATATCTCGCTGGATACCCGGGTGATGACCCAGCTATCCATTGAGATGGAAAGCGCTGCTGGTGCCATCCGAAAACCCAAAGGGGGTCCGCTTCCGCAGGCCTTTGCACTCTCTCGCTGGGACGATACATTTACCGAAGCACTACTTCGACTGCTGCAATTAGGCAATAGCTCTGCAGATACTGCGATACTCGGGGAGGGGAGGCTCCGGGAGTTGTATTACGCCATACTGAAAGGAGATGCGGGGGATTCGGCAAGGCGTGTCTTCGGAGTGGGGAATGAAATTGCCCGGGCGATTGAGTATTTGTCATCCCGCCTGGAAGAAACGATAACTATCGAAGATATGGCCGCACAGGTGGGGATGAGCCGCGCTGTGTTTCACCGTAAATTCAAACAGGCTACTACTATGTCGCCTATCCAGTTTGTGAAGTCTATGCGGTTGAACAAGGCCGCTATGAAGATTGCCGGAGGAATGAATGTGAACGAAGCTGCGATGGAAGTTGGCTATGTAAGCTCCTCTCAATTCAGCCGGGAGTTCAAGCGCATGTACGGGCAGTCTCCCAAACAGTGGATAAGCTCAAGGGAGATACCTGCGGGATTGGTGTGATAAATACAGATCGCTTCGCTGACGGATTTCAGAAGTCAGATGTCCGACCTCTGTCTTGCTCTATGACTTAAGTCGTGGGCTGAGAACGAAAATGAATCAACCCGTTCCCCGAGAGTAGCCGAGGGGGCGGGCGAATAAACTACCACCATCGTTCCCAAACTTCACTTGCCGGATAGACTTTAATTGCTTTCAGTTCAGGATATGCTGATGAATCGAAAGGTAATAACGGTCCTCTTATGCTATCTGTTTCCAGATTAACTGCGTACCATCTGAACGTTTTGCTATAATTGCTTACACTCACCAGCATCCGCTTCTCGTCCCATCCAAGTTTATTAACCGTCCCTCCGAGGGGCGTTTTCATTTGAAATTCAAAAAATTCCATACCGCTCTTATGCAGATAGTAGGTGTCAAACTCTGTCCTTTCAAGGCTGTATTCTCCAGGTAGGCTTTTATGGGCGAAGCCGAAAGGGTCATAGTCGAAGCAGCCGGTTAAAAGAACCATAGAGGCTAAAAAGATTATGATGCGCTTTGAATTTATATTCATATCTCTCTGAGTTTTACTTTGAGCTATCTGCGGCGTTCTTTTAAAATTAATCATTTTTTCCGGCAATACTAAACCATAACCCATATGACTTTCTTAACGCTTCGACTCCGCTCAGCATGACAAGTACTTAAGACCCAGAACCCAGAACCCAGAACTCAGAACTCAGAACCCAGAACCCAGAACTCAGAACTCAGAACTCAGAACTTTGAACTCTGAACCGATAAACCGCATTCCTAAATTTACCCCTCAAACCGGTCGATAGTTTAGTCACTTAAACGGAGTTTATTGATCGCACAGGGAAGCGTATGGAGCAAAATAACAGGGCGTTTATCGACGTCATGGATATCATTCCGGTAAATCCATCCGTGGCTGGAGAATTGCTGCGACTTTGCCGGAAAGAAAGCGAAGATGTTGAAACTCTCAAAACGCTTATTCAGATTGATGCCGGATTATTAGGATACGTGCTGAAAATAAGCAATGCAGCTTACTTTGGTCGACCGGCTAAAGTTACAACGCTTAGTGAAGCTATCGAATGTATCGGGCTGGAAAGGGTGCGCGACATTGCGCGTGGACAGGCCTGTAGTAGTCTGGCGATGTCACCGCAGTTTCATCCGCTCGATCTGCGCCAGTGGCAGGTAATTTTATTGGAAGGCATTATCGCATATTGTGTAGCGGAAGTTTATTCGCCGAATGAGGCAGAGTTTCTTCAAACTCTTACAACGTTGAGTCGGGTAGGGGGCTGGCATGAGCGAAAGCTGGTTGCTGAAGCAACAGATAGCTTTAATGGAATGGGAGATTTAAACGGGCATGGTCAAAAAAAGTTGTTTTTAAATTTTGATCAGGCTGAATTTGGGGCTATTATATTAAAAAAATGGAATTTACCGGAGCAATTTCCGATAATTATTCGCTCACTGACCGAGCCGATGGAGATTGCAGCCCAGCCAAAGCTATTTCGGCATCTCCGGTTTGTTCTTCTTGCCAGGGAACTGGCGGATTTTCTGCGGGATGGCAACCACAGTACAACCGACAACAGAAAGCTATGGGATGCTGTTGAACTCGGATTGTGCGCCTCTCCGGAAGCATTCATTACTCTTGCAGGTTCCATAAGGCAACGCGTTCAAAACTATATCCGTGCGATTGGCGCATTGGGTATTCGGGTAGGGGAATCCGGTTTATGAGTGCGCGGTCCAATATTAGCAGCTACTTCGAAAGCATTCTCACCTCTGTAAAGAATATGGAGCAGGGGGCGAAAATGTTTGAGCAGCTTCATGTACTAGGGCGGGAAATTGCCCAGCTGGAGTGCTATGTCAAAAGCTCGTTCGAAACACTCGATAATCATTTTCAAGCCTATATCGAGCAGATTAATCTGCTTTCCAGCCTAATTGAATTCCAGCGAAAAGTTGTTCATTACCGTACTCCTGAAGATATGTCGGAAGCGGCATTTAATTATGTGGATGATAATGTCGGATTTGATGAAGCATTTCTCTGTCTCGATATTGGTTCGGAAAAGAGTGGCAATAATGTAGTTGCAGCAGATCAGGCGAAAAAATCGCTTTATGAGCGCTTTTTGAATGAGGATGATAATGGCACCCGACTACGTCGCATGATCGAGGATAAGGATCTGGGAATGATCCTCAGTAATGTGGATCAGTTTCAATCAGATCAGATCTCCTGGCAGATGCTGGAAGCTAAATCTGCAATTGTGTTCCCACTGCGGGTTCAGGGTAAATTCCTCGGTTTTGGCGTGATGATACGTCGAAGAAATCCATTTCTTTTAAACCAGCTTTCCTTTATCAATCTGATTCTCGGGATGCTCTCTCTGTTGGTGTTTCAGCATTACTATCTCTTCCATCTGAAGCGCAAGCTGTTTAAGCAGGTTAAGCTTCAGAAGGTGCTGGAGAAAGTGACCTTTGCAGAATACTTCGATCAGGGACCGCTGTTTATTTACTCGCTGGATCAGCGTGGGACCATCCTGCATGCGAATAACGCTGCTCTGGAGCGCATTAACCGCGAAAAGGCTCTGGTCGTTGGTGAGAGCTTCATGAGCTTTCTGGCAGAGGCAGATCGTAAACCGGTTGAAAATCTATTAAACCGGCTTCAGCTCGGAGAGCTGCGCTTCTCACAGGGGAAGATGCTGCCCGGTGGTTCTGAAGAACTGATATGCGATTTTTATATGACCAAAATGGAGCTGCACGATCGCTTCAATCTGAATATTATTTTTGCCGTTGACGTAACCGATAAATTCTACCAGCAGCAGCTGGAGCAGCGCAACCGGGTGCTGGACAGTGTGGGGCAGGTTGCTCGCAGGTTAAACTCGCAGCTCAACGACCTGTTATCGGTAGCTGTGCCGCACGTAAGCCTGTTGCAGGCAAGGCTGGAGGATCCGCAGGACAGCTCAAGCCTCAAAGCGGTAGAGTCTGCGCTTGATAAGACCGGCAGTATGGCTCGTAAGTTTCTGAACTACGACATGACCGATATCGAGCGGCCGATGCGTATCCAGTTAAACGACCTGCTGCGCGACACGGCCATGGGACTACAGGATGGTTTACCGGGCTCGGTACGGTTTGAATTCTCGCTGGATCCGGGAATACCACAACTCAAAACATTTCCACGCCGCCTTACCCAGCTGGTAAAGATTCTGACTCAGAACAGCCTGGAAGCGGTGGGAAATAAGGGGACAGTCCGATATACGACCCAACTGGTTTTCCGAAAAAAATCGGGTGTTATCAGACCACAGTATATCCATTTGCCAAAGGGACGATTTATAGAATTTGCGGTGCATGATACCGGTGGTGGAATTCCGGCAGATGAACTCAACGATATTTTCAGACCCTTTTATTCAAATAAAATTAAAAATGATAGCCTTGGAATGGGCCTTTTTATCGCCTATTCAATTGTTAAAGATTTGAATGGTGAGATTATTGCCCGCAGCAATGAAGGGTTGGGCAGTTCATTTTACGTCTATATACCGATTGAGGAAGTTCGGGAAACACCGCGCAAGGTTGTGCCGCAAAATGGCGAGAGACGGCGCCCTTCAATTTTGATTGTAGATGATGAATATACCATCAGAGAGATGCTGGAGGATATTTTCAGCGACCAGCATTTTAATGTGCATACTGCCGGAGATGGCAAAGAGGGAGTTGAGTTGTTTAAGCAACACCAGGACGAAATAGACCTGGTTATTCTCGATATGGTGATGCCGCATATGGGTGGGAAAGAGGCGTTTAACGAAATACGTGCTTTAAATCCGTCTCAAAAGGTTATTATGATGAGTGGTTTTAGTAAGGAAGAAGATCTGCAGGAATTGATGATGGCAGGAGTGGTCGCATTCATGAGTAAACCATTTCAGGTAAAAGAAATCGTAACACGTGTAAAAAAAGCCTTACAGGACGTGCCTTCTAACGGCAGTGCTCAAGAAATACATCAGGATCCTGCCTGATATCCAGCGCATAGAGTCGTACCAATTCCGGAGAAAAGAAATCCACGTTCGGAATTGTAATCCGATCAAACGGGAAGTTGGTATTTCGCAATACCGTAATATGCTGCGTTTTCAAATCCTCCAAAAAGCCCAACATCTGAGTAGCACGTAAAAAATTAACCCGGGATATTTGTTCCCTTGGAGGTGCTACCGGTTTTTTGGGTGCCGGAGGTTTTGCAGCAGGCTTACGAGACTTCCTGGTAGTCGATTTTTTCGTGGCGCTGCTTGTGGCTGACGACGTAGGCCTTGATTGCCCGTTGGATCGCCTCGTGCGCTGCTTCTTCGCTTTCTGATTCAACATGACATCCTTTTAGCGTTGGACAGCTCGCTAAATATATTTTTTCGTCAATTTTTCGAATCACAATCTTTAACTTCATGCCTTAGACCTTGACTTCTGAGGTATAAATATAACGGAATGAGATTGAGAATACAATAACCGAGCATAATTAAGGTAATTGAGTAAAATGAAGATAGTTTCAAAGAACGTAACGTTTGTGCTGGTAGAACCGGAGACGCCGGGGAACATCGGATCAGCAGCCCGCGCAATAAAAACCATGGGATTTACGCGTATGGCGCTGGTGAATCCCTGCGATCACCTTGGAAAAGAGGCCAGGATTCTTGCCCACGGTTCAAATGATATATTGGAAAGCGCTCAGGTGTTTTCATCTTTGGAAGATGCGGTGCGAGATTCAAATCTGGTTGTTGCAACGACAAATCGAAAGCGCGATTTTCAACATCCGATCTTTACTCCCGAGGAAATAGCCGAGCGATCTATCATCGCCTCGAACGAGCATAAGGTTGCACTGGTATTCGGTCGTGAAAGTAAAGGGTTGACCAATGACGAGTTGACAACCTGCCATTTGATGTCTACCATACCTGCCGTGTTATCGCATCCTTCATTAAATCTTTCTCAGGCGATTATGCTGTATGCGTATTCCCTGCATCGTGCTACCGTTACCGAAGATCGCGTTTATCGCTGGGACCTGGCAAATTTCGAACAGCTACAGGGCGTTTATCGGCATTTGCAGGAGAGTTTAGATAACGTAAAGTTTGTACCGAAAGATAATTGGACACATTTTATTATGCGTTTTAAACGAGTGTTCTCGCGGGCCAACCCGGAAGAAAGGGATGTGCGGTTAATGCATAAAATACTGCAGGCGTTCGATTTTCACGTGCAGGAACTACGCGAAGAGTTGAAAAAGAAAGGGTCAACGGAATGAGGTATTACTTTCTGGGGATTGCCGGAACAGCTATGGCTGCCCTGGCAGTGCTGCTTAAACAGCGAGGACATGAGGTATGGGGAAGTGATAAGGGAATCTATCCTCCGATGAGTGATTTCCTTGCTGAGCATCAAATTGAAGTGATTGAAGGATTTGATGAAAAGAATCTGAATCGTGAATTCGACTGGGCCGTTATCGGAAATGCTCTTTCACGCGGAAATCCTGAAGTTGAAGCCATCCTTGCGCAAAAGAAACCTTTCACCTGCTTGCCGGAAATTATTCGTAGTGAATTCGCTGCAAAACATAAAAATATTGTTGTTACCGGAACGCATGGTAAAACCACTACGACTTCTCTGATGTCGTGGGTGCTGGAATATGCCAAAGAAGATCCGACTTTCTTAATCGGAGGGATTGCAAAGAACTTTGACTCGTCTATACAAAACGGTGCGGGAAAGTATTTTGTAATTGAAGGCGACGAATACGACTGCGCTTTCTTTGATAAGCGGCCCAAGTTTATCCACTATTTTCCGGACTATCTGATTCTGAATAATATTGAATTTGATCATGCGGATATTTATCCCGATCTCGATGCGATAAAAAACGAATTTCGTAAGCTACTGCGGATTGTCCCGGAGAATGGTTTGGTTGTTGCCAATGCGGAAAGCCCTGCAGTGGTAGATGTCGTGCAAAAGGTCTATTCCGGTTTGCAGACTTTTGGGCGAGATCGCAATAACTTCTGGTCGTATGATATTCTGGAAACCGGTCGTACGACTCGTTTTCAGCTTTATAAGCAGGGAGATCGTATCGGAGAATTTGAGATCCCCTTTCCCGGAGAGTTTCAGGTACAGAATGCCGTTGCTGTATGTGCCGTAGCACATTCAATTGGCATTTCCTGGAATACAATTGGTGAGGCGCTTTCCCGGTTTCAGGGAGTTAAGCGGCGCATGGAATTTTGGGGAGAATACTGTGGCGCGGAAGTCTTTGATGATTTTGCGCATCATCCGACTGCCATTGGAGTGACGCTGGCAGGAGTAAAACGAAAGTTTCCCAACCGACGTTTGGTTGCACTTTTTGAACCACGAACCAATACTACCGTGCGCAATATCTTTCAGGATGATTTAAAGAACGCTCTGAAAGAAGCAGACGTGTCTGTGATAACACCGATCCATCGTGCCGAACGGATGCCGATTGATCAGCGTCTGTCGCTGGAAGAATTGTCCGGCGATTTAACATCTGCCGGTAAAGAGGTGCATTTGCTCTCGGATTACGCGTCTCTGATCCCTCAATTGCAAAATGTATTAAGAGAAGAAGACGTCCTGATATTACTGACCAACGGCAGTCTGGGGGGCGAGTATAAGAAGCTGCGTGACCTGGTGCAGGGAGATTAGCATTTGTTGCGCGGGGTTTTAGTGTTGTTTATTCCTGTTCTGCCAAAGAGCGTCGGACCACATCAAACTCACGATGGATCTGCATAAAAATATCAAATATGTATGGGTTGAAGTGACTGCCGCGGTCCCGGCTCATTATCTCAAGCGCGTTTTCATGACTGAAGGGGGGCTTGTAAATACGTTTTGAGGTTAGCGCATCATAGACATCGGCAATGGCGGTGATTTGTGCTGAAATCGGTATTTCATCTCCTTTAAGCCCTCTTGGATAACCGCTGCCGTCGTATTTTTCATGGTGAGTATGTGCGATATCCATTCCCATCATTAATAAATCTGTTTCACCGTATTGCTTTCGGATCGCCAGCAAGGTTTCATAGCCAATAGTGGTGTGAGACTGCATGAGTCTAAATTCGGTTGAATCCAGCTTACCGGGCTTTAATAAAACAGTATCCGGTATCCCTACCTTTCCGATATCGTGAAGCGGAGCTGCTTTATATAAAACCGCGATAAAATGCTCAGAAATCTTATCTTCAAAGCGTATATCATTCGACATTGCTGTGGCAAGAATTCGGCAGTAGCTTCGGATTTTTTCAAGGTGGTAACCCGTCTCCGGGTCGCGGTATTCTGCAAGCTTCGCAAGACCAAAAATAATGGCCTCATTAGCCATTGAGTGTTGCTGCAGGCTTTCTATTAGAGCCGATTGAATAGCGCGTTTTTCAGTGATATCTGTAACAATTACCGAATAGGCAAAGGTGCGCCCACTTTCTTCCTTCATGGGCGTACAGGAAATATTAGCTATCCAGGGCTCTTGCCCCTTGATTTCAATTGGATATTCACGCTGCCATCGTCCTGCCTGGCGAAGTGAATTCACGACGTCCTTGAATCGCATTTTTGTCGATCTCAGGTTGTGGACGTGGAAGATACTTTTACCGATCAGCTCTTTTTCTGCAAGGTTGCACATCCGTTTGAAGCCGCTGTTTACCTTGATAATAATACCGCTATGATCCAGAATTAACAGTCCTTCTCTACGGCTCTCAAATAAATCCTGAAATATGCGCAGCTCCTTTACCCGCTTATTTAACACCCCTCTTAAGTCGGTCATCAACTGCTGCTGCACGAGATTCTTGCGGCTTTTTTGAATTGCGTCTTTTACTTTTTTGCTGAAGGTTGCCAGCGAGATCGGCTTAATCAAGAAGTCGCAGACGCCACCCTTTAGCATCTGGATTGCTGTGGGCGCATCCGGCTTTCCGGTTATTATCATAAATGGAACATTGGGGTAATTCTCGCGAACGATGTTATAGAGGGTCGCACCTGTTCCCCCTGGCATATAAAAATCAGAAATGATAATGTCGAATGTAAATTGATCAAGATAGCTGATACCCTGCTGAATATCCGTTGCACTGACAGTCTCGATTCCTTCGCGGTTCAGTATTTCCTCAAGCGACTGAGTTATTTCGTATTCATCATCCAGAATCAGAGCCCGGTAGTGATATTGCTTCATAGAATCCCTTCCACTTTTCACTCTTCCTATAATCGTCTGTAAGTACGGGAGAATTAACATCTTTATAGATAGTATTGATTATTAACTGCCTGGATGCATTTTGATGTTACATCCCTCTGGGATGTCGATTTTTGGGGCTGTTTTTTCTATAGATATTGGGCCCTCTGATGCCTGGTCTACAGTATTGATAAATTTGCTCAATAAGAGCTCCGTAGGAGCAAAATATTTATCGAAAATAGGTCCGTCATATGTCAAAAATACCGATGCGTCGGGGTGAAATTTATTTTGAAGTTGCAATAACTATTTTAAACACATTCTTGTATAGTTTTAAGATCCCCGACGCTCTAAAGGCCCTGAAAGTTCTGTTGCTATGAAGCACACCTGTTGTTGTTTTTTCACGCTGAAGTGATGTAATATGTCTTATAAAGCTCCAAATAGAGGGAATCGCATGGAAATTGAGTTGGCACTTCCTTTGCAGAACTTTGCTTTATACACGTTGGATTCGTAACGTTTTTAATTTGGAGAAGAATATGCGATACATAATTGTCTTAGTTGTTCTGCTGTTTGGAACAGGATTGTTAGGCCAGGAAGTTAGCGAAGAGAAAATACCATCAACACATCATGGCCTGAAGGTCGCTTTTGGAGTTGGTGGATTTCAGAATAATCTCGATGAGCTTGGAGGCGAGTCACCCGGAGGAGCTGCTTCTCTCGGAATTGGGTGGGGTTTTAATGACAGGTCTACGATCTGGATTTCTGCCATAGGAGGCAGTTTTGATGATTCAACCCAAGCAAGTGAAGACGGTGGATTTGGCGGATTGGAAGTCGGTTACCAATTTCGTTTTCGTCCGAAAGAAATAGTTCAACCTTATGCGGAAATTGCTATAGGAGTATACGCCGTAGGTCGTGATGCTTTAACATTCTCCGGCAGCGGCCTGTCGCTTGGAGTTGGAGTCGATTTTGATCTGTGGAAGCATTTGGCAATCGGTCTTGAGTTCCAGGTGAAAGGGCAGACGTATAATGAGCAGCGAATTAAAGTAGCAGGGATAGAATCTGAAATTGACCTGGATCCTGCATTAGAGGGTGAATCAAGCGCGCTAATGCTGACGTTTATTCTACGCTGATGAATCAGTTTAACGATAGTGGATTTACCGGTGGTTTACTGCTGCCGGTTCCGCTATCCTTTAACAGATTCTTTCGCTGTAGTAGTGATTCCTGTAGCTGGCGATAAGAAATGGCATAACGACCTTCCGGATAGCTGTCCATCATGTTCGGTAGAAAAATACCTAATTCGTCCCACATCTCAAGTTCCAGATAGCTGCGGCATAAGAAGAATGCCAGCGTTTCCATATCAAAAAACTCAGGATTCAGTCGAATAATAGTCTGACAGCATGTAATTAGGGCATCATAATCCTGCTTCTCGTATAGTAAATGCGCAATTCCGAAATAACCGGAAGCTTTGTCTGCATCGGTCTCGGAATCTGTAATTATGCTTTCAAATAACTTTTCGGCCTTACGGTTCTCTTTCTCATAAAATAAGATGAAACCAAGATAGTAGCGATTTGCTCGCAGGTAGGCTTTTTCTTCCTGTGAGAAAAACTCAAGGGATTTTTCCAGGTAAGGGCGTGCTTCCCTGGTTAGATTCTGTCTATAGAAAATTTTTCCAGTTTCAAAAAGAACAAAACGTTTATCTTTATCTTCAATCGGCTGGTTTAAAGCATCCTGTAAAAATGCCAGTGCCTTATCGGGATTTTCCATGAATTCGTAGCAGAAGCCTGTTAAGCGCAGGCAGTCGAAAACCTGTTTCTGATTGATATGCGGACTTTCGAGTGCCATTTCGAAATAAGCTGCAGCATGTTGAAATTGCTTTAGCAGGTAATAGTTCCAACCGATTTCAATCCAGATTGCAGGCTGGTTCTCCGGAGAATCTTTCAGGTCTGCTTCAATGGAGTGATAATTTTCCAGTGCTCGCTGGTAGTCCTTCTGCATAAAATACTCTTGTGCCTGCCGAAGGCGGTCGAGTATGTTTTTGTTATCCTGTTTCATAATTTTCTTGAAAATCTTTGGTTTAATGATGTATTATCAGGTGGCGTACTGTTTCCAGGCGCATTCTTGATGAAGTGACTCTAACCGGCACCTGTATTAATATCAAGCATAATGATGGTTTAATATACAAACGATTAATGAATCTGATACTATAAAGGAGTAAAAAAATGAGCGATGTTCAATCCAGTATACCTCCTGTAACGCGATTTACTGAAGAAGAGGAAATGTTCCGTAGTGCGATACTTGAATTTGCCGAAGAACAAATAAAGCCGCACGTTATGGAGATGGATCAAAAAGCGGAGTTCCGCAGAGATCTTTTGAGTCAGTTCTTTGAGCTGGGACTTATGGGAATCGAAATTCCGGAAGAGTATGGCGGCACCGGAAGCAGCTTTTTTACCTCAATTCTGGCTATTGAAGCTATGGCACAGGTCGATGCATCTGCTGCAATCTTTGTTGATGTTCAGAATACTCTGGTGAATAATGCTTTTCTGCGTTATGGGAATGAAGCAATAAAGAAGAAGTATTTGCCGAGGCTCGCAACCGATACCGTTGGCTCTTACTGTCTATCTGAAGCCAGTTCAGGTAGCGATGCTTTTGCCTTAAAAACGCGAGCAGAGGACAAGGGCAGCCACTATTTGCTGAACGGTAGTAAAATGTGGATTACCAACGCCGGTGAAGCAGATGTATTCCTGGTGTTTGCTAACCTGGATCCTGAGAAAGGATACAAGGGAATTACTGCCTTTGTAGTGGAGCGCGATTTCGAGGGACTCTCTATCGGTAAGAAAGAAGACAAGCTGGGAATCCGTGCCAGTAGCACTGCCGAAGTAATCATGCAAAATTGCGTGGTGCCAAAAGAAAACGTGATTGGTGAAATTGGCAAGGGATACAAGTATGCCATTGAGACGCTGAATGAAGGCCGGATCGGTATTGGTGCTCAAATGCTCGGCGTCATGCAGGGTTCTCTGAATGCCGGTATGCAGTATGTGAAAGAGCGCGTTCAGTTTGGTAAAGAGATCGCCAAGTTTCAGGGGGTACAGTTCCAGATCGCCGAAGCAGCTACGTTGATGGAAGCATCCCGCCGCCTTGTCTACAACGCTGCCAGAATGAAGGATGCCGGCGAAGATTTTCTGGTTGAGGCCGCCATGGCAAAGCTGTTTTCATCGGTGAATGCTGAAAAGGTGACATCACTGGTTGTAGAACTTTTTGGTGGTTTTGGATTTACCAAAGAATTTCCCGCCGAAAAATTTTATCGTGACGCCAAAATTGGTCAGATCTACGAAGGTACGTCTAATATGCAGAAAGCAACAATTGCTAAATATTTGCTTTTTAAAGACTAAGTAGATTTCAATATTTTCCTTTTGATTCATTTCTTTTAAGCCGAAGTCGCTCGTTTTAACCAAATGAGCGACTTCGGCTTTGTTTATTATCGTTAAAATTTAGCTGCATAGACTGCATCGCTCAATGAGCGATTATTTAATTAAAAAAAAAGTGACAAGTTCTTAAAGACGGATTTGACCGGTCGATAGTGAACACAGGGTTGAGGGAGAAAAAGGAGTTGGGAATGTTGCAGGAGCTGGTAAAATACAGGGACGTAGCTCAGCGTGTGACAGGGAGGTTCAGAATGCGGCATTCCCCTCTTTATTTTTTCGAGGGGAAATGTTCATTAGACCTTACCGGAAAAGCTTTGAATCAGCTGCCATGCTTCTTCAATATGTTTCTTATCCACACTCGTTTGCCCGATAACCATTCGTATCGTATATACTCCGTTTAATTTTGTATGCGTCAGGTACATCTTTCCTGAACTGTTTAATTCCTCCAGTAGCTGAGCATTCCACTGGTTTTGTTCTTCGAGAGTACTGCCTACCGGAGCATAATGGAAACAAACCGTATTCAGTGGTACGGGTGCCAAAAGCTGAAAATTCGGATGTGATTCTATCCAATTTCTAAACTGATCTGCCAGTTCAATATGGTTACGTAGTTTCGTTCTTAGTCCATCTACGCCAAAGGAACGGATAACAAACCATAGCTTTAGGGCGCGGAATCTTCTGCCGAGCGGAATCCCCCAATCACGATAGTTGTTAACCTGATTATCCTCACGGGTTTTTAAATATTCCGGTAGAATTTCAAACGTACGTAATAGCGCAGACTTGTCCTTTACGTAATATGCTGTGCAGTCAAAGTTGGTAAACATCCATTTATGCGGGTTGAATACGTAGCTGTCTGCCAGTTCGACGCCGTTTAATATCCAGCGTTTCTCCGGTAGGATTGCGGCTGTACCGGCATAAGCTGCATCAACATGAAGCCAGACGTTTTCCTTTTTACAGATTTCTCCGATTGGCTCCAGCGGATCGATCGCTGTAGAGCCGGTAGTTCCACAGGCTGCAACTACGCAAAGCGGAATCAAACCGTTCTGTTTATCTTTTGAAATCGTTTCTGCGAGGCTTTCTGAACGCATTGCAAATGCCTCATCGACCGGGATTTTTCGCAGGTTTTGGCTGCCGATTCCAGCTATCTTAACCGCTTTCTCAATAGATGAATGGGTCTGCTCCGAACAGTAAACGACATATTTTTGTCCGGTAAATCCGTTCTCATTTACATCAAACCCACTGACCTTTTCTCTGGCCGTTAAAATTGCACAGAGAGTCGCAGTTGAGGCGGTGTCCTGTATAACACCGGTATAACCCTCCGGGAGCTGCTGCATCTCGGCTATCCATTCCATCATACGTTCTTCGAGCTCTGCTGCAGCCGGAGATGTTTGCCAGATCATGCATTGGGCACCCATCGTTGCCGTTAACATTTCTGCCAGAACCGATGGATATGAGCTGTTCGCCGGGAAATAAGCGAAAAAAGAAGGGTGTTGCCAATGCGTCATACCCGGAAGAATCAGCGAGTTAAAGTCGGCAAATATCGTATCCATGCTTTCGGATTGCTGCGGTGGATTCTGAGGCAGAGCAGCAATTATTTCACCCGGCTTTTTGATGGAGCGAACCGGTAGATCTTCTATGTTCTCAAGGTAGTCTGCCATCCAGTCTACCATCTCGTGAGCATACTTTCGGAACTGTTTACTATCCATTTTATGGTTATCCTGGTTTGGTAATCAATTTATCAATGTCGAGAATTTTTCGTTCAGGCACAAAGGGAAGCACATCATTTAATCCAAGTTGCTCAATGGCAAGTTGAATAAGCGACGAATCATCCGCTTCATCAGATTTCATGAAATCTCTACCTGCCTGCAACAGCATGCTTTTGGGTATCATACCGACAACCTCACTCCCTGTAACCTGCGTATCAAATTCAATGGCCAGTTCTTCAGCAGCCATGTACAGTTTGGCAAGTGACAGAGCATGAATATCCAGGACATTCATCGAGACCTGTGCGCAGTCGAATTCATCAATATACCATCCAATGGCCTGTAGTGACTGAAAGCGGCCCGGAATATGAGTTGCGCTGCCGTCTTTCTTGCGAACTTTCCTTCCGGACTCCCGAAGCTTTTCAGCAATACGGGTTGCAGTAGTTACATCCTTTGTGGCAAGGTTTATGTTATAAGCTAACATCATTTGCCTGGCACCCACAATGCTCGCACCTGAACGTGGAGATGCCTGCGTGGGGCCAAAGTCTGGATCGAGGTGCGCTGCTTTTATTATCCTTTCGTATCCTCCTCTGCGAAAATCGATGATCCGTTTGCTCCTTGAGGATGCGGCTGCATATAAAAATACCGGAAGCTGAAAGGAATCTGCCAACTTCCTGGCAAATTGTATTGCCAGCTTGCTGCAAAAATCGAGGGTGGTGTTATGTATTGGAATAAATGGGCAAACATCCAGCGCGCCGATTCTGGGGTGGATACCGTTTTGGAATCGCATGTCGATATGGCTTAGAGCTATTCGGGCAACTTCGAGGGCTGCTGCCTCTACTGCTTCCGGAGAGCCGATTATAGTTAATACAGAGCGGTTAGCACTATTGCCCATCTCGTATTCAAAGAGATGAACATCCGGAATGTTTTCCAGGGCAGCTGAAATTTTATTGAGAATAGCTGGATCGCGTCCCTCGGAAATATTGGGGACGCATTCTATAAGCCGCATTAAGGCTTCCCATTATGTTCGACGTGAATTGAACTCCGGGAAAGATATGGATTGAGTATCAAAAGGAGAAGTAAAATCGGACTTTTACTGAAACCCCAGTCCAAAATTAAAGAAGGTCATGCTTCCTTGAAAGGCCTCATCATATCGCTCTTCAAATTGGGCATCACTTCTGCCGACCCGGAGCCTAAGTGCCAGGTTGCTTTCGTTCCCACCGAGAAGGATAGCGACTTGTGCTCCATAAGACAGGGCGGAAACATGTGGTGTTCTGGTTGGCTCCAGCACACTGTTGATGGATATTTCGCCGTCACTGGTATGAATATGCTGGAGAGCAATTCCCACAAAAGGAGTAATACTGATGTTCTCCCGCGATAAGCGATAGCCAAAGTCCAGAGAACCATAATAAACTTTATAGCGTGCCTCCGGCGTCCAAACGCTGGTTCCTGCTTCTAACTCCTGCCGTGCATTTACCGGTTTGGTAAACTGGTTGTTGATAATAATTCCCCAGTTGCCATAGTAAACATCCAGCGTCATGCCATAAGCCCATTGCGAAGGTATCAGTTGGCCAAGCGTTCCGCTAAAGCTACTGCTGCCGGTAAAGAACGTCATGCCGTATTGCCATTCACGCGGCGGGTCGATGATGGGTAGGGTTTCTTCAACAAATGTTGTTAAAGGCATAAAGGGATAGTCGTCTACGTATTCTGCCACGGCAGAATTGACCTCTTCCTTATGAGGTTCGGTTTTATAGCGGAGTAAAAAAACTTCGGCAAAATCCAGCTCTGATTCGTTTGCCCCGTCCTTCGTAAAGGCTTCTTTAATTTGTTGCTTATTGCTTCTCAGGTAGTTTAGGAGAGCCTTTTCCATCTGATCATCAAAAACCAGAATTTCGTAGCCCGGCTCAGGAATGGTTTCCATATAGTCCGTGGCAAACTTTTCCAGGCCGCGAAAGTAGGTCGTATTGCCGGAGATGAAATTTATTAGAAAACGTTCCTTACGGGAAAGCCAAATTGTCCGGTAGTATTCCTTATCTGTTTTGCGAATCGTCTCATGAATCTCTTTCAACTCGTTTTTACCGAGATGCCATAAGATTTTTGTACGCATGTCGTCAATTCGCTTCAGGTGTTTGTTTACCTGAGGGACGATGACTTCTTCCTGTGAAAATGCAGAAAAGGTGAATAGAAGTGTCAGAAAAATTGCCGTTACCGGATATTTCATACGATACTCCGAAAATTGAATAGCTGTGTTATACGGACATTATCGGCGAGATCCGAAGTTATTAAATAGTATCAAATAAATAATCAGGAATCATGGTTTTTTTTCGGATCCGCAAGATTTATTGCGTTTGTAAGAGATTATGGGATGCAGCCTGATTATTAAATGATATAAGTTGCATTCTGTTCCCTATATTCGCATAAAAATTTTGCCTGGTTTCTGACGAATCAGGTTTTTGAGTTCCAGCCGTAAAAGCCTGCTGAGTATGGAGGCCGGCGCTTCATCTAACCCTTTTACCAGGTGATCGATATGCAGCGGCTGGGGACTCAGTAATTGCAGAATCTGACGTTCTTTTGCGTCGAGATTATCTGGTAGCGGTCTGTCTACTACAATTGCCTTACCCGGAAGTGTCGGTAGCTCTTCAAAAATATCTTCAACTGATGCTATAAGTTTAGCGCCTTGTTGTATCAGTTCGTTAGTGCCTAAGCTAGCCGGACTATCGATGTTACCGGGAACGGCAAATACCTCACGGTTTTGTTCGAGAGCATAATTGGCGGTGATGAGAGTACCGCTTTTCTTACCGGCTTCCACAATAATAATACCTTTCGATAATCCGCTTATTATGCGATTGCGTTTCGGGAAGTTCGTGGCATCCGGTCCTGTCCCGAAAAGATATTCACTCAATACAAGATGAGACTGTTGCAGAGTGTCAAAGAGAGGCTTGTTCTCAGGTGGATAGATATAATCGAGCCCGGAACCGAGTACGGCGATCGTATTTCCGCCATGATCGACGCTGGTTTGATGCGCTATGGTATCGATTCCGCGAGCGAATCCGCTGGCAATACATATGTTGCGTCTTACCAGCTCTTCAGCAAACATTTTAGTGATCTTTCTTCCGTAAACAGTGGGTCTTCGCGTCCCTACAATGCCAAGAACCGCAGGCCAATGCTCCGGTATATTGCCGCGATAAAAGAGAAAAAGCGGGGCATCAGGACAGGCTTTCAATAGAGGGGGATAGCGCTTGTCCCAGAGGGTAAGAATACCGGTTCCCCTGCGGTCAAGCCATTGGTATTGCTGATCAATGATGCGCTGGTCGTAGCCCCTACAAATGATGCGGGCCAACTCACGATCTATTCCGCGTAGAGCTGTGAGTCTGCGTATCGAAGCGCTAAAAACATTCTTTGCAGTGCCGAATTCATTTAGCAACATGCGAATCCGTGCGGATGCAATCCCGGGAATCGTACTGAGTTTTAACATGTCGTCAATGGATGGAGCCGGATGATCAGAGGGCATAGCGTTACTTTCCCGAATAGATTCTAAACTGTTTCACTATCTATTCCGGGAAAGCGGGAGTTTTTTGGAGAATTTTATTTTTCTTCAGCTGCGTCCAGCGCCTGAAGCTGTTCCCAGATACGATCTTTCAGATCTTCGAGATTGATGCGTGCAATGGAAGAGATCGCCATGGCGGGATAAGGAAAGCGATGTGCCAGTTCTCCAAGCCAGTCAAGATCGCCCCAAACATCCTTTTTGGTAAGCACTACCATTGCTGGTTTCTTGGCGAGGGTTTCGGAATGTGTTGCAAGCTCATTCCTGAGAGTTTCAAATGTCTCAACCGGATCGTCCGTTTCGGGATCGAATGGATCAATCATATACAGCAAGAGGCGGGTGCGTTCGATATGTCTCAAAAACTGTAATCCCAGACCTTTTCCGGTGCTGGCACCTTCAATAAGTCCGGGTATATCTGCCATAACAAAACTTTTGATTTCGCGATATTTCACAAATCCAAGATTTGGCTTGAGAGTCGTAAAAGGATAGTCCGCTATTTTGGGACGTGCGGAGGTGATGTTCGCCAGTAGCGTCGATTTTCCGGCGTTGGGCTTGCCGACCAGGCCGACATCGGCTATCAGCTTTAATTCCAGCACGATCTCCCGTTGCTCACCGGGTTCACCAACTTCCCACTCACGTGGAGAACGATGAGTTGGTGTCGCAAAGCGCGCATTACCACGTCCGCCGCGTCCACCGCGAACGATGGTGAATTCCTGGCCATCTTCGGTAAGATCCACGATTAACTCGTTGGTCTTGGCATCTTTTACCACCGTGCCACCCGGAACCTGCAGATAAATATCTTTACCGCTGCGGCCGTGCTTATCGCTCCCTTTGCCGTGTATGCCGCGTTCTGCTTTATAGATGGCGTGATATCGATAGTCCACCAGGGTCTGCAGCTGAGTATTTACCTTCAGGATAATACTGCCGCCTCTTCCGCCGTCCCCACCATCGGGTCCACCTTTCGGCATAAACTTTTCACGACGGAAACTCATACAGCCGCTTCCGCCCTGTCCTGCCTTAACCGTTATTTTAACAAAATCTAAAAACATAATATTCTACGCCGTCCTGTCGTCTATAAAGCTATGCGGCACAAAATAGCCAGAAGCAGGGCAATGGGCAAGCGCTTTGTCTTTCCGGTGGGAATCATCACCGTTCATAGTTGATTTTTGCTGATTGTCTGTCGCATCACCAAAAAAGGTCAATATTTCACTATATTGACTGAAACAATATAGTCTGTTATTAATTTAAGTATTGAATAGCGGATGCTATTGTGGTATTATTTTCAGATCTTATTAATAATCTAGCATGGGTTGAAAAGCAGGAATGAAACGCCGCGATTTCTTGAAGTTGTTGCCGGCAATCGGTGTCTATCTCAGCAGTTGGCAGGAATTAATCGGACGCGAATTGCAGGAGATTATTGGAAACCGTCCCCAGGCGTTAACGATTTTGCCTGGCTCAGGTCGACGTGAGGTCTCGCTTCCCGTTTCCTGGGACGATGGGGTTGGCTATGTAAGTGCCGATCGATTTGCCAAGGCATTTGATTATAACACCTATTTGAACCAGCAAAAGCGTAAGCTGGTAATATACTTTCCCAATAATAAAGTTGTGGTTAGCGCAGACAATCCATTTGTAGTAATTGATAGCAAAATCTATCAAATTCCGTCTTCCTGTACCTGGAATAACGGTGTACAGATTCCTGTCGCTCAACTGGTACCGCTGCTAAATCGCTTTACAAATACCCGCCTCGATTTTGATAAATCCAGATTCTATCTTTCTGCCGGGAAAAGAGTTCTGTCAATATCCGGAATGGATATTAACAGCAAAGCTAACGGAGAAGTGATCCGCATTCACAGCAATAAGCGGTTCCGCAAGGGAGAAATCACCAGTGATATGCGTAATGGCTGGCTGCATGTGGACCTTTACGGTGCTACGGCCGATATCGCGGAATTAAAGAAGACCCGGGGAAGCGGACACGTACGTGAGGTAAACGTTTTCGAGTTCCGCAAGCTGATCTCGGTCGCATTCCGTCTTAGCAAAGAGCCGCTATCGCGCGAAGTGTATCAGGATCAATCCAACGGCGATATAGTCGTTGTTTTACGCTATAAGGAAAGCATTGCCCAGAACGATAAAAAAGAAGAGCTGGAAGACCCTCGCCCGAATCGAAAACCGGAAACGGAAAAAGCTAAGGAGAAAGACGATCTGAGTATCGATAAGCAGCTTGAGCGAGAGCGTGAGCGCTGGCTGATCGATACGGTGGTTATTGATGCCGGACACGGCGGTCGTGATCCCGGTGCTATTGGCGTCGGTGGAATTCGTGAGAAAGATCTGGCTCTGGCTGTTGCTTTAAAGCTTGGTGCGTTAATGAAGCGCAAGATGTCTGATGTCAGGGTTGTTTATACCCGCAGCGATGATCGCTTTATTGAGTTACGCCGCCGCACACAGATTGCCAATGAGAATAAAGCGAAAGTCTTTATTAGCATTCACGCCAATGCAAATCGCAGCAGTCGTGCCAGTGGATTTGAAACGTATCTGCTGGGTGAAGAGAAGGGAAGCCAGGCACGAAGCGTGATGGAACGGGAAAACTCGGTAATCAAATTCGAAGATCCGGGTAGTCAAAAGCACTATCAGGGGATTAACTCCATACTGGTGCGCATGACCCAGGCCGGCTTTCAAAAGCAGAGTGAACACCTTGCCTCCAACGTGCAGGAGAATATGGCAAAAAGGCTTCGCAGCCTAAACATGAAAAACCGCGGTGTGAAGCAGGCACCCTTCTGGGTGATGGTCGGTGCATCCATGCCGAGCATCCTGGTTGAGATGGGATTTATTACCAATAAGCACGAAGCACGTATTCTAAAAACGGCCAGCCACCAGCAAAAAATCGCTGAAGGTATTTTCTCCGGACTCCAGCGTTTTAAAAAGGATTACGAGAACGCCATCTGATATTCTGCGGTCAGATATTTGGTATCCCTTGCAATTAAACCACTGCTTTGGTTATCTTCACTGCGTAAAAAGAACGGAACATCATTCGGCCGAAGGGATTTAACTTCAGAAGGCGGTAAGGCGTCTATGATCCACGGTCTATTGGAGATAGTATGAAAAAATACATCATCGCATTCTTAATACTGTTATGTTCGGTACCGATGTCGGCACAGTCTGCCGGTACGACGGCTTTTGATTTTCTGAAAGCCGACTACAGTGCCAGGGGGGCAGCCATGGCAAATAATCTGCTTGCCATCCGACAGGACGTAAACGCGATGTTTTATAATCCAGCCGGACTCTATGGTATGGAGCAGTCGCAGTGGTCTGGCGGCTATGTTGATCATCTGCTTGACTTTCAGGCTGGGCAATTTTTATATGCCCGCCCAACTACCGGTTTGGGTATTGTAGGACTTGGCGTGATCTATTTTGATTATGGAAGTTTCGATCAAACGGACGAGTTTGGCGATGTAACCGGTGAAAGTTTCTCCGCCTCTGAATTTGCCCTGGCATTCTCCATTTCCAATACGCTTGGAGACGGTTTCAGCTACGGATTGAATCTGAAATATATTTATTCCTCTCTCGACACATACAATGCCGCCGGTGTAGCTATTGATGCCGGATTAATCTATGATGTTCCACTTGGTCAGGACTTACGTTTCGGCGTGTCTCTTGCAAATGTCGGTCTGGTATACGATACCTACACCGATGTAGATGACAAAATGCCTATTCATTTGAGTATGGGGTTCTCCAAGAAGCTGGCTCACCTGCCGCTGCTTTTTTCAGCTGCCTTAAATGACATTACGCTGTCTTCAGAAGATAATGTAGACGTGTTTAAACGCTTCAGCGTTGGTGGGGAATTCGATGTGAGCACTGTGCTGAAGTTTCGAATCGGCTATGATAATAACGTGAATCAGAGCGTACGACCTTTATCAGGGCGAAACTTTGGTGGGGTCTCGGCTGGTCTCGGCCTGGCCGTTAAAACCTTTCGTATCGATTACGCTTTTTCATCAGGAGGGGATCTCGGGAACCAAAATCGCTTTGGGTTAACCGGCTCCTTTTAAGCTTCCCGGCCGTTTGTTAGGCGAACGGCCCTTACAACAGCCTTTGCAACCATCTCAGCTGCCACAGCGCCAACAACATTTATATCCGCTTCTTTTTCCCCACAGCTCACGGAAAAGACCACATCTCCATCGTGCATCGTATGAGCCGGCCTTGTGCTACGACCGATACCATTCTGGGCCATCATTGCTATTTTGTTAATTTCCTCTTTGCTAAAAGCCGCATCCGTTGCCACAACCGCAAGTGTTGTATTTCCCATAGGTTCCCCCCCGGGGAAACCATGGTTACAGATATGCTGATAACTGTCGAAGAATTGACCGCTTTTCGGATCATAAGCACCAGCCACAATTTGCCCGGTAGATGGATCTATCACGTCTCCCAATGCATTCACAACAGCTAAAGCAGCAACGGTTACACCGTTCGGTAGTTTCCTGCCTGCTGTTGCCAAACCGCCACTCATAGAATAGTCCAGCCCGAGAATCTTTCCAACCTTTGCACCGGTACCGGCGCCGACCTTTCCCTCTTCAAAATCTTTAGCAGCGTTTACGCAGGCCAGATATCCCATGTTGGTGTCCGGCAGATCTGGATTCGGGTTGGTATACATATCATAAATGACTGCGGCAGGGACAATCGGTATTACGGCACCGGGTGCCTGAAAGCCTATTCCCTTCTCGGATAAATAGCGCATAGCTCCATCAGCAGTACGTAAACCAAATGCGCTGCCGCCGGTTAACATGATGGCGTGAATCCGGCGAATCATAAATGTTGGGCTCAACATGGCGGTCTCCCGCGTTCCCGGTGCAGAGCCGCGAATATCTACACCGGCAACGGCACCTTTATTAAATAGAATTGCGCTGCACCCTGTTTCTTCTTCCAGATCATGAGCATGTCCAACCCGGATGCCGTTTATGTCGGTTAGTTTAATCATTGAATTTCTAACCCTGGTTTGAGTTTGGTGGCATTAATTGTATGCCCCCCGGCTACGCTCGGGGAACGTACTAGCCGGTTCCCCGAGCGTAGCCGAGTGAATTAAGCCTGAAGAACTAATTTTGAATCTAGTTTATAAACAAACATACGGACGCAATCCGCAGATTCAAAAAACAGAAAATGTAATGAAGAGTCAGGGAGAGGGTGAGGTGCCGTTGCTGTTGAATAGGTCCTGCGAGCTCTCGTTGCTGGCATCCAGCAGATATACGTAGATTCCGTCGCCGGAAGCACCGGAAATAATGCGCTCTTCTTCCATGTGAAGCAGCACGTTGGAGACATGCTTTTCCAGGCTTCGCATGACCTTGTCTTCAGGATGAATGTCGAGAAGCAGGCAAACCCGCGCCGCCAGTTCATCTTTGGGGCACGAATGCTTGGGCGATTGGCTTAGGGAACGCATAATCGCATTTTGCAAGTCTTCTGCAGAGAACTTTATTAAATCAGGAGAGCTGTCTTCATCCAGAGAATAGTCGTTCTCTCCGGAGCCGTTCATCTCGTTACCGTTTAAATAATCGGCTGCGTTAAAGCCGATGTCGGTGTTAATCGAAATACTTGCTTCGCTATCATCATCCATTTGAGACTGGTCGAGAGGAGAAATGTTCAGGGCCTGCAGCAATTGCCAGAGAGGCTCCAGAGCAGTAGGACCTTTTTCGGCAAATACCGATTCTTCTATCTGCCAGAAACTCCAGCCAAGACGTTCAAGACGGCGCATCTTACCAAGGTTCAATTTGCGGGTATCCTTACTCGCCTGATCATTACTTAAACATTCCAGAACAAGTGAACCATTGGGAGATTCAATTACGAGATCTGCAAAATAGTCCCCGATAAAGGTGCAGGGAATAACGCTGTAATCGCGCTCTGCCAAAAGATGGAAAATTTCAATTTGTAGCCAGCTGACAAATGGTGCCGGTAGGCTGGAACGCGTCTGTAAGCTGATGCTGGCCTTTGTAATCAATTCTCCCATATGAGCTAATGAATTATCTGAAAAATGCTGTCCGGGTTTCTGCAGATAGTAAAGAAGCCGATGACGCAGACAGGCAGGATCGAGATCTTCTATGTCCATGCTGTGAAACACCCAGATCTGTTCCCTGCCACAAGTGAGCATGGTGTTGAAAATACGTTGGTTTTGCACATCATTTAAGGGGGGCTGGAGTTGTCCACTACCAGAGACAAGGCTTATAAAAAGCACATCTCTTTCCAGGCCGCTACACTCTTCAATGGTGCTGCAGATTAACTTGCGCTCCGTAAAGAGCTCGATACCAATATCTTCCAGCAGCCGTTTTTCAAGTTCTGCGGCTTGTGCCTTCGAGTCCAACGTAAGGATGGCAAACGTTTTCCCCATATAGGTCTCATCTTCCAGACATTCTTTCAAACGACTGGTCATTGCTTCAATCTCGGATAGATTAATAACACCGAAATCTTCTATCTGTAATGCCGGATCGGTAATGCGTTCGCTTTTCAGAGCTGGTAGGAGCGAAAAGGCATCCGGCTGCCGGAGGGGGATCATTGGTTTGTCTGAATAAGCCAGCTGGTTTGAGAAATCTATGATTTCCGAATGACAGCGAAAATGTTCCCGTAACTGTAGCGTTTTATCTGATATGGCACCCATCAAATTATAGAGGCTTTGCTCTTCACCAATAAGGCCGGCATTGGGGAAATCCTGCAGGTGTACTTCGCGAAGCTGATTGCCCAACCCATCCTCAAGAATCTGAAAGTTTGCAGAGCTGACCTGTTTCTCGTCTCCGGTAACAATCAGTTTACGAGCCAGAAAGGTGAGTAGCAGTCCTTCCGGACCGGTCAGATTGGCCTGATCCACAATGGCAACATCGAAAAGATCGCGCTCTGCCTGTAGAACTTCAGGGATACGGTATAGCGGAAGAACCCAGGCCGGGATGGCAGTGGTTGTCAGCTGAATATTTTCCCTATATACCTTTCGATGCAGGTGACCGACATTGTCGGTTTGTTTCGCCATAAAACGTGAGGCGGCAGACCATTCGCGCAGGCTTTGCTGGGTAGCGGCGCTCAAGCCCGAAAAACAGTGATATTTTGCTCGCTCCGAGCCCAGTCGCGTCAGGGTGTCTGCCAATTCTCTCTGCACGCGTTCGAGCTGAACCTCCAGACTACCTTTATCCACCGACATATTGCTGGCTTTATACATGGCGTTGAGCCTTGCCCATTCCCACGCACCGGTAAAACGCGAGACTCTCGAGTCCCACTCCGGACTTTCGTAGCTAACCAGAATCGACTGTAATAGTTTGGGACAATGCTCGGACATTTTATCCAGTATTGCTGTGCGGCGCTGTAACTGCTGCTGGAGTTGCCAGGCTCGTTCCAGTTTGCGCATGCGTCTTTCGTAGGCGAGATGATCCCGATTCTTTACGGCTGTCAGCAAGCTTTTGATGATAGGGTGAGCCTCGCTATCCGGGCGCATGTTCCATAGAATTCGACCCAGTAATGTAAACGGGCGCTGGGCATTCTCTTCCAGGTTGATCGCCAGTAATGAGGTGCGCAGGTTATCGAGCGAATCGAAATCACTCCAGGTCGGCTCTTCGAAACCATCGATCTGAACAGCTACCGTGCGGAAGACGTATACAAAACTATCCAGTTCAAGCGCCCTGATGAGCGTCTTAAACAGATTCTCAAACTCTACAAACTGTATTTGAATCGGCGCTTTTTTCGGGAGCTCCGTGAAAGACTCCCACATATTTGTAAGCGTCTCCAGACGATCAGCAATATCGAGATAAACGATTAGTGGCTGCAGCTGTTCTTCATCGGTTACCGGAATGCCGTCGATTAGCACGTCACGGGTAATGTAAGCCGTATCTTTGAGCAGCTTGGGGCGGAAGGGCCCACTGCCGATCTTGCCGCCACTCTGCAAAAATTCATAGAGCTGTATGGCATGCAGTTTAGACTCGTGCATTGTGTGTTCGCCAAGACCACTAACACGGATATCTGCAACCGCCGGAATGCGAGTGCGGATATAATCCAGCTGCATCGATGTTTCCTGAGCCAGGTTGCGCCAGCCGTCAACCCCGCCGGTTAAAATATCTCTGGCTGCGGTTTTTATCCAGGTATAGACGTGCTGATTTAAAAGCTGATAGGTATCCATAATCTTGGAGAGTGCATCGAGCAGCTCATCACGCATCTCCGTTGGCGTCTTGGATAAAATCGGGTGGTTGGTATTTTCGCGATTGTTGAAGAATTCATCGTTTTTATCGCGAGCCATATCCTCGATTTCTTTATAGCGCGTAAAATCTTCCGTTTTCATCAGCTGCACCGGATCGATAAGGCGCTTGTTTAGAATAGCTTCTTTCTCCGGACTGATTTGTCTTAGCAGCAAAACAAATTCTACGGCTTCGGTATTCGTGAGTGCCGGCTCGGCATCTTCAGCTGGTACATCCGGGAACCAGTCGTAATATTCGCTTTCTTCCTGTAGGCGCTTAATGATTTCTTCAGGTGTGCCTTCATAGGCGCCGCTGTCTAGCGTTCCGTGGATTTTTACCGTCTCAAAGCTACTTTCAAGGGTTGCAGTGATCTGCTCTTTCTCTGCCAGTAATTCTTTATACTGAGACTGTAGCTTCTTTAGCTCATCCCCGTTTTCCTCTGAGCTCCATCCGTCATGCTGATCGACAAATTCCTGAATAGTTTCTTCAAGGTCGTGCAGGGCATTCAGGTTGTCTTTTAATAATGGTGCCCTGAGGCAGGAATATTCTTCCGGAAGTCTCGCGAGTAGCTCCTCAAGGTGGGCGGTAACGGAGGAAGTTACCAAAACGCGCTTGCCCTGCGATAGCAGGTGACATAGCATATTCGCGACGGTTTGAGTTGAACCGGTGCCCGGTGGTGTATTCAGAACCAGCTCCCGTGAGCGATCCAGCTCTTTGGCAGCTTTTAGCTGTACGAGATTGGACTCAAGAGGGTAGTGAATAATTTGTTTATTGGAATCTGCTGAAGACGATGCAGAAGCTGATCCCGGTATACCTTCAAGCCCATCCAGAAGGTGTTCGATGCCTTGTGGGAGTTCCTGATTATTCTGTAAATCAGTCAGGATCTGACCGACCATATGCAGCGTTGCCTGAGAGGGAAGGCGACGGCGTAAAATAATTGCCGGTGCACGATGCACAATAGGAGCACCTTGAGGCTCTTTGGCCGGCTTTAATTCTGTAACAAACTCCCCGTTTCCGCTAAGAATCGCTGCCAGATTGGACAATGATGTATCAATAGCATCTGCACTTGAAATATCTTCAATCAGCTTTAACTGCTCCCGTACGTCGCTGAGATCCCACTGAACGGGGTGGTTTTCCAGGACCGGCTCTAGGGTTAGCCGTAATCCACCTGCTGCCGCTTTAATGCGAATTGTTTCTGTTGCATCATCGTATTCTACAGTTGTCCGCGCAGAGATCGCATGGTGTTTTACCAATTGTCCGATGCCGCTATTCCAATAAAGAAAGCCGAATCCAATGACAATCTCATAGAGGCCATCGAGAGAGGATTGCCGCTGATACATCTGAAAGAGATTGCGAAAGATTTTATCAACGGTACGCTTCTGACGATCAGCCTTAGCCCAGGGCCACCATTCTTTTTCAACATAGGTTTCCCATAGCGGCTGTATGCTGCTCCGAACCTCAGTCAGCTTGGTTTGGACAGACGTCTCGCCGCTATTGAGCTCAGCCATAAGTTCCGGATATTCACGTCGGGAATCCGTTCGATGTTCCGGGGTGAGCCATTCGTTTAACTTGTCTGGTGGAAGCGGTGGGTCTTCGAAAACCGGTTTTTTGATAACAATCCAGTCCTCGGTTGAACTCTGCGCATTTTCTGTATTGAAAAGGCAGAAGCTATCCTGCCCATCCGGGATATTATGGAGCCAGAGGTGGTCGGTATATGCATCGATCGAACGGATTTCGCTCAGCTGCAGCTGTAGAAATTCGCGCAGGAAGGAAAAGAGCTGCACGGAGCGATCACGTTTATCGCCCCCGGAAAAATTTTGGTCTCTCTTTTCAAGCACCAGCTTGACCTCTAATGTGTACGATCGATAAGACTGAGCCATTTAATAGTAAAAAGCTCAATAAAAATATAGGAATATAGCGTGGTAGGGATGTTCAATCAGTCACAATTACGATAACGGCTTTCTTGAAGGCTGAGCCGTTATAGCACGCCTATTTTGCCGAAAGTCTGCACGAGACCGGACATTCAATCAGACATGTAGTGAGTGGAGAGTGGTGTTGCATGCTGAAAGGAGACATCCCTGCCATATTATGCTGCCTAAAGGCAGCAGTTTTTAAAAAGATCGTCCGGAAAAAACTGTCGGCATGCTATTAAGCATAGAACTGGCTGCGAGAGCGCTGGTCCAGAATCACGTCTTTAACGTGTGCCGGTTCAGGTATTCCGGTTGCTACATATTCAATTCCTGCCGTCCCGGCAGAAGAAATCATGATATCGCCGTATCTGCATAGTCGCTGCATCATCGACTGGCGAATATCGATGCTGCGAATATCTTCAATAAAAATAATGCGCACGTCGGTTGTTAAGATCCCGCGTTGTAATACAACCCGGTCGTTATATACTTCTACTCTCTGCGAGAGTTTATGCCAATAAGCAATGGCAACCGGTACCAACAGCCAGGAAAAAAGCATATAGCCGCTGTAGTTCCACCATGATCGCCGAACGCTTAAAATCGGTTCTTCTCTTTCCACTTCTTTAAACCTCCTGACCAGATGTTAAAGCCAAAAGATAAGCAATAAAGCAGAGTAAAAAAAATCAAGACGCACTTTCCATCTTTGCTGCGATTTTCTTCAAAATCGCTTCCAGCTCGCGCTGTATCTCCGCTCCGGCGGAGGTCGCAGTTCGAATAAATGTCAGTGCTGTTAGCGAATCCAGTGCTGCTACCTGTGTAGCATAAAGGCTAAATTTTTTATACGCGCTGTCCTGGGATTTTTTCTCGGAATACAAGCGTTTGTATTCCTTAAGTCGGATTCCCAATAAATTCTCGTAATGTCCCTCTTTTGTTAAGATGCCATTATCTGCAAACTGTTTAAGCTCTGTTGCGAGAGCCAGGCTGGCGGCTTTTATATAGACATCAGCGGGGATTTTCTTAAGCGGTTTTGAGCGAAAATCTGTTTCCAGTATATGACAAGCCAGAAAGAGGCATTCTGCCCACCAAGCGGCATATATCTTATCGACTTTGGGCGAGCTTCCCGGTTGATATTGCTGGAACTTAAATACCCGGGTAATAAGGGAAGAAGACCGTGTAGCCGAGAGGGTGGCGATTTCTTTACCAAGTAAGCGGGTAAGCTGCTCGAGGCTGAGCCCGGCAAAACCATTTTTCGGGACTTTCTTTTCGAGTGACGCAATTCGACGCTGGAGGCCTTCAGGGAACTGATCGTTTTTCCAATGCGGTTTAAACTCTTTTAATTTCCGGTAGCAAACGAGGGTGCTGGAATAGTCCTTTAAGATCTCATAAGACCTGCCCATACCGCTATAGAGCCAGATATAAAAAGGCATGGACTCATTATTAGAGTTTGGCAAATGTTTAAGGATAAATTTTTCGGCGAGCTTATACGCTTCTACGGCTTGTTTATTTTGGCCATTGCGGCGCAAAATATCACCGGTGTGCAGGGCAGAGGGGAAGTGCTCCGGCATGGTTTCCAGTATTTGTGCGAAAAGGGAGGCAGCTTTCTCATAGTCGCCCAGTTTTTCGTACGCAACACCGCTTAAATACATCTCGTAGTTAGCGTCTGCTTCTGCCGGGTGGGTTTCCCTGCTTTGCTCAAAGACATTCATCGGCTATACCCGTCTGCGTGTTGATATGCTTTCAACAAGCAGTTTTGGAGTGAATAATCCATCCAAAGATCAGCTGATAATTCAGGTTGATCCGATTCCCGTGTCGCACGGGCCTTCATTGGAATTACATCTGCTACATATCTTCCCTAATACTTCCACCCCATCCCATCTTCACAAAATTATTACCTTTAAATAGGATTTATTGTGTTATACGCACAAAATTTACAAAGTACGTTTTTTAGAATGCTTCGTATATGTCTTAAATACTGCCGAATTATTACCGTATTAAAGCGTAATGTGGTGGAATGTTGACATATGTTTGGAAAATGCACTAATTAAAAGCATTTCATATGCTTATCATTCCTGTTTTAGCCAAATTGAACTTGGTTTGAGGGCTGTCGGTAGATATATTTTCTGCCATGAAGACTCTGCATACCCGGTTCTCTGCTGAAACAACGGTACCTTACTTTGCCGGCTTCGGGCTCTGGCGTCAGCTGGATGGCTTCCTTAGAGAAGCATATGCCTCCCATCGAAAGTTTGTAATTGCAGATGAAAACCTGGCCCGGTTATACTCTCAGTCCACCGATGCACTTGGTGAAACATATGAGTGGTTGGTTTTTCCGGCTGGTGAAGCCGAAAAGTCCAGGGAGCGTAAAGCTGCTTTGGAAGATGAGCTGTTTAAACGTGGAGCGGGTAGAGATTCCGTATTGATTGCATTGGGTGGTGGCGTAACGGGCGATCTGGTTGGTTATGTTGCAGCTTCTTTTCAGCGAGGCCTTCCGCTCATTCAAATGCCCAGTAGCTTGCTTGCTCAGGTTGATAGCAGCATAGGGGGCAAGGTAGGAATAAACCATCCAGCAGGGAAAAATTTGCTGGGTGCATTTTATCATCCTGCTGCAGTTTTTGCAGATATTTCATTGTTGCGTAGTCTGCCGGATGAGGAGCTGTATAACGGCATGGGCGAGGTGATTAAATATGCCGTGATTTTGGATGATCGGCTATGGCAGATTTTGGAGGAAGAATCTTCTGCAATTTTAGAGCGCGATCCTGAAGTTTTGCAAAACGTGATCACCCGTTGCGCAAAATTGAAAATAGATGTTGTAGAGCAGGATGAACGTGAAGGTGACTTTCGTAGCCTGCTTAACTGGGGACATACGGTTGGTCATGCGATAGAGAGACTCAGTGATTACCATGTTAAACACGGATTTGCTATTGCTGCCGGCATGATGATCGCTGCGGTGTTGTCGCGTGATGTGTTGGGTTATCCGGAGGAACGGGTAATGAGACTGAAAAAATTACTGGATACCTATCATTTGTCCTCCGTCGACCCGTCGGCTTATTCATTTGAAGAAATCTGGAATGCTATTCAGACAGATAAAAAGGCGAGAGGTGGTAAACCCCGGTTTACGCTGATGGCTGCTCCGGGACAACCGGAACTATTTTATGGAATTGAAAGACAGGAACTGGAAAATGGCCTCGAAGCAGTCTGCGATTTGTATTAGTCTTCTCCCAAAGACCCTAACCGATCTCCGCGAACAACTGCAGAATACGCAGGATGCCGATATGATTGAAATTCGGCTGGATAAGGCAAAACGGCTGGATTTAGCCGGATTGGATTATGGAGGTAAACCTTGTATCGCTACCCTTCGCAGCAAAGAGCAGGGAGGATTTTGGCAGGGAACAACGGCCAGATACGGTATTGTAGCCCAGGCTGCCATTGATGCCGGGATAAGCTATGTTGATATTGAATACCCGCTGGCTAAGGAAGTCCTGCCGAAATTGAAGCTGAAGAAAAGCGGCATTGTTTTGTCTCTCCATACCGAAGAAAAGGATCCGGAGAGACTGGAGCAGATGTTTGAAGAGATGTGCGACGTTAAGGCGGATATCTATAAATTTATTTTTACCGCAGATACGCTGGTTGACAACCTAACAGCTCTAAAGCTGATTCAAATTGCCCGTAAAAAGCGCGTTAAATATATCATTCATGCGATGGGTGAAAACGGTAGATTGTCGAGAATGCTTGGTGCAGCCCGTGGAAATGCGTGGACATACGTTGCGCGGGAGTATAGCGAAGAAACGGCTCCCGGTCAGTTAAGTGCGTATGAAGCGGCAAATCATTTTTTCCTTAATAAAAAACCGGATAACACCAGGATACTTGGCCTTCTGGGGTATCCACTGGTGCAGAGCAAAGGGTGGCGACTGCATAATTTGCTGATTGATCGGCACATCACCAAAAAGTCCGACGGCTCATTTCTCTATACCAATTTTCCCTCTGAAGATGGTGCTGCTTTCTGGGAAAACTGGAGCGATAACCTGCACGGACTTAGCGTAACCATACCCCATAAGGAAACCATTGCCGAATTTGTCGATGAACCGTCGAATGAAGTGCGCATTTCCGGCGTTTGTAATACAATTGTACGCACTACATCCGGCTGGGCTGGCCATAATACCGATTTGATGGCCATTGAAGCGCTTCTTAGACCACACCGCGAAAAGCTGGGCAATGGTGGGCTCATTGTCGGCACCGGTGCAACGGCCCGAAGTGCAATTGCCGCCCTAAAACGACTGGATATTAATCCTATCTTTGTGGTTGGACGAAATGCCGATCGTGGAAAAATGTTGATAGAAACTATGGGGATTGATTTTCTTACCGAAGACGAGATCCATTATGCCAATACCTCTTGTGTAATTCAAACCACCCCGGTTGGTATGTTCCCTTATGTTGATAAATATCCGGTAGGCACTTCCCTCTTTCGCAAGGGACGGGTTGTGCTGGATGTTGTTTACAACCCTGCCCAAACCCGATTCCTACGCATTGCCGAGGATCGGGGCTGCATCACCATCTCTGGTGAAGAAATGTTCCTGCTGCAGGCTGCAAAGCAGTTTGAAATCTTTACCGGGAAGCCGATTAGCACTGAAGACGTGCGCAGCGTGTGGCAGGAAATTACCTAGTTCATAAACCTGAGTCCCCCTCACTTGAGTTGATATCATGACAAGCAAGTCTATAGATACCGGACGGGTGTCCGGTTCGATAAATGTTCCCGCATCAAAAAGCCTGACGCATCGCTACTTCATCCAGTCTGCCCTGTCGTGTAAACCAACTATTGTGCGGCTTCCCCTGCAAAGCGAAGACACTAAAATTACGCTGAATGCATTGCGCAGCATGGGCTATGAATTTGAGGACTACGGTGAAAGCGTAGCATTTACCGGGAATAAACTGCCGGTTGATAACTGTTCCTTTTGGGTTGAGAACTCCGGAACCAGTGCTCGCCTGCTCAGTGGTGTAATGTCCTTACAGCCTTTTGTCTGCAAGATGGATGGCTCGGAACGAATGCGTCAGCGACCAATGAGAACGCTCATTGATGCGTTAACGGCTTTGGGAGCCACCGTTGGCCACAATGACGGCTATTTGCCTCTGGAAATTTCCGGTGGACAGCTTCGCGGTGGTGAACTGCATGTTGATGCAACCAAGTCCTCGCAATTTCTTTCTTCCCTACTGCTAATCGCACCTTATTTGACGAGTGACCTGATCCTGAAATACGGAGAAACGGTTGCATCCGAATCCTATTTGCTGATGACCGTCGAGCTGATGCGCCGGGCCGGTGTTGAGGTAGAGTTGATACAGGGAGGCTTTCGGGTGCCGGCCGGACAAAACTACAGTTTGACTGATCTTACGGTTGAAGGTGATTTCTCGAGTGCTGCATACTTCCTGACCGCTGCAGCGTTAACCGGTGGTCGCGTCACAATTGAAAACGTGACGCCGAATTCGTTACAGGGAGACTCCGTGATTGTTGAGGTCCTGGAGAAAGCCGGTGCAGATGTGCAATGGGGTGAGAAGGGGATTACGGTCAAAGGGCGGGACCGAATTTTACCCGTCGATGTGGATGTTCAATCTGTTCCGGACCTTGCTCCTACGATTGCCGTATTGGCTTTGTTTGCCGACGGTCCTTCCACGCTACGACATGTTGAGCATCTGAAATACAAGGAATGCGATCGCCTAGCAGGCGTAATTGAAAATATCCAGCGCCTGGGTGGCAAGGCCTATACGAATGGTGATTCTCTGATTATTGAGCCGGCTCCACTTCAGGGAACGCTACTGGCTTCATGGAATGACCATCGCATGTCGATGTGCTTCTCACTCGTCGGTTTGCGTGTACCAAATGTGGTGATTGAAAACCGTGAATGTGTGGTAAAATCCTATCCCAATTACTGGCAGGATCTGGAGTCTCTCCTTGAACCGGCATAAATCATATGAACGGCTTGTGATGATCGGATTTCGCTGCACCGGTAAAAGCACGTTAAGTAAGATACTCTCGGCAAAACTCGGACTGCCTGTTTACTCTACTGATCAACTCATCGAGCAAATAACCGGTATGCCGATTGCCGACTTTGTGCACGTAAACGGTTGGGAGAGATTTAGAGAGGTTGAGTCTGAAGCGATCAGCAAAGCGGTCGGGCATCGAAATGCTATCATAGACTGCGGTGGTGGGGTCATTGAGAATGAGGAAAATATGCGTCAGCTGTGTCAGGATGCATTTGTAATATGGGTTGATGCTTCAAAAAAGGATATCTTCTCACGTATGCAGCAGGATGATTCCCGTCCGCTGCTAAGCGGAAATGATCTGCGAGAAGATATTCAAACAAATTACGATCGTCGCGAACCCCTGTACCGCAGCTATGGAATGCTGCGGGTTGACACATCAGAGCTGGAGCCGGAGGCTTGTGTTAATGTTGTAGCCGCAAAGTATAGCGGTGCCTAGTCTTGTTGCTTCTCTTTTTTAGCCGACTGTTTTTTTGCAGCGGGTTTTGTCTGCTTTGCTTTTTCTGCTTTTGGCTTAACAGGATTAGTTTTCTTCTTCGCTTTTGCCGGCGAGGCTTTCCCGGCTGATTTTGTTGCGGCACGCTTTTTAGTAGGAGCAGCCTTTTGTTTCTTCTCTTCCAATGCTTCCAACAGCAGCTTTACCTGATACTCTGATTTCTCTTCAGCTTTCTTCCATGCGATAGTCAGGTCATGCAGCTCTATGATTTTTTCTGCCAGCACCTTTGCTTTTGCCCCCTTCAGCGTGTCAGGCTGCTTATGCAGAAGTTCAATAATGCCGTGTATATATAGCCAGCCGGTTATTTTTTCAAAGGCTTCCTTATTAAACCACAGCTTATCTTCATAGCGATTTACCGATAGAAAATGTTGGAAGTCGCTGTCTTTAAATAATCCGCTTAATATGGTATGAGCATTCAGCTTATTGGTCTTCGTTTCCTGCGGATTCCAGTTATGGTGTGCCGTCAGCAGCTTGATGATCTGAACATATTCACCTGCAGCATCGTTCTGAAGTGAAAACTGAGCGAGTTCATTGCGTATGACCTTGAAGAGCAACAGTTCGTCTATCCAGCTCCTGCTCTTTTGGTGAAAGGTCTCTTCTGTTTGCGATTTATCCAGCAGGCCAAGAGCATGGACAAAGATCCAGGAGTAAAGACTTGCCTTTACAATATCATCCTGAAGTAATTCATCAAGTGTTTTCAGGGCGGCTTTATACTTGCGGGATCTTGCCAGAGGATAAGATTTGGAGAGCTCCTCGCTGTTTAAACGGGGCATAATGTTCAATAGCTTCTCAACTCTGGACAGGAGTGCATCATGAACACCGTCTATTTGCTTATGCTTCTCCAATACTCGGCAGAAAGAGCGATACTGTTCCAGCAGATCTTCAGTAGAGTCTGCTTCTGCCGCTTCCAACTTGCTCGATTCGATTAACTTCTTTAATCGATCGGCATCTCCCAATACCCGATAGGAATGATGCAGCGGCTGCAGGTTCAATTCTCTTAGCGCCTCTTCAATATCTGGAACACCTCGTCCGTTCAGATAGTCCGCGAGACGGGCGCATTGACCGGATTCGTCATCCAGGCGTTCCCGAATATCGTAATAAACGTGGTAGCCATATCCTTTTAATTCCACATATAAACCGCGTTCAAGCAGTTCGCGGCTTCGATGTATGGTTTCGAGACCTTTAACATGATCACGCAGTATGCAAAATTGGTGATTGTTATTACCGAGTGATAATCCTTCACCGAGCGTCTTTTGAACCAGAGATTTACTTCCTGCTTTGTCTAAATAGGCTGCAGAAGTGCGGATCCAACCCGATGTCGGTTCATAGGCATTATTGAAAACTACCAGGCTTCGTTCATCTCCGGCGCGGTTTGTATAAGCGAATACGTTCTCATTAACCCGGCCATCAGGCTGATAAAAATCATACAGTAAAAAGTTCTCTACTTCAGCAAACAAATAGCGCTTCTTAATGATCGGAAAGATCTCGCGCTGGTGACGTTCAATCAGATAGCTATTCGGAGTCTCGTCGTAGTAGGCGCGCTGATACTCCATCCCATACTTTTCTTTGAAGCCTTCGATTTGTCCATGCCCGAACATTGGCAGTCCCGGCATTGTACACATCATCATACAGATTCCAAAATACTTATCTCCGTCACCGAACTGGTCGATGGCGGTTTCTTCGTCCGGGTTACTCATAAAATTCACGTAGCGCTTTAAAATCTCCGGGTCGAATTCCAGCGTATTTTTGATGGTGTATCGATACTTTTTATTCTCTTCCTTCATCAGCATGTGCATAAAAGCGCTGTTATATACGCGATGCATGCCGAGTGTGCGTACGAAGTAGCCTTCCATCATCCAGAATGCTTCCGCAAGAAGCAGCGTCTCGGGAGCTTCCTCCGCTACGCGATCCACCACTTCCCGCCAAAATTCCTGTGGAATAAGCGCATTGAACTGTGCACGCGTGAGTCCATGCTCGGCGCGGGAAGGAATATCCCCACCACTTCCCGGCTCTGGAAACCAGAGTCGGTGAAAATGCTTTTTGGCCAGCGTCATCGCGGCATCGAAGCGAATGACAGGGAATTTTTTCGCCACGGAGAGGATGGTTTGAATCGCTGCTTCACGAACTTCCGGGTTCAGGTAGTTAAGCTGGGCAGTATCGTTCCAGGGCATACTGGTACCGTCGTTACCATGATAAATGTAGCGGGTCTCTCCACTTTTTTTATCAACCCGTTTAAAGACAACGGAGGCATCCGTTCTGTCGTAGTAGTGATCTTCAAGGAAAATGCCGATGTCCGGATTGGTAGATAAGTCTTTACCGTTAAATGTGTATGCGGGAAAGGGAGGGTAAGGTGACTGAATAAACCAGTCCGGATGCTCATGAATCCATTTTGAATCAACACCCGTGTGGTTCGGCACCATATCGCTACCGAGTCGAATGCCGCGTTTCCAGAGCCGATCTCGCAGATTTTCGTAAGCCGGTTCTCCGCCGAGATTCTCAGCAATTTGATAATCGAAAAGGGAATAAGCCGATGATGCAGCATCCGGATTTCCACATAAATGCTTGATGTCTCGCGATGCAGCACTGCGTTCCCAGATCCCAATTAACCAAAGGCCGGTGAAACCCCATGAGGCAAGCTTGTCCAGCTCCGCATCGGGTATCTGATCCAGTCGCTTCACTTCCGTCTGATACGTCTTACCCAGTTGATCCAGCCAGACGAGTGTACTTTTTGCCATTAAAACAAGCTGCGGCATCCAGTGCAGGTCCATGCTGAACTGCTCAATCTCCTCATCCTCGCCCCAGAATTCCGGAACATGGGTGGGAGCCGGTCCAAGGCCCGGATTAAAGCGAACTTTGGTCTCTTCTGTGATGAAGTCTATATTGCGTAAAACGCGCGTTTCATATCCCTGTGGAGGTGCCCCCCACTGCGCGAGAAACTCATCGCCCAGCAGGATTTCCCAGCGGATCTCTAAGCCGCCTTTCAAAAAGCTCTGCCATTTGTCCCGCATAAAATGCAATTGATCCAGCAGGGAATGCGGATTGGATTTTGCCGGACTCAATAGCAGCTGGAATAAATTCATCCCGCCGCCTTCCGGACCGAATAGAGGTTGATCTTCGAAGAATACTTCCAGCTGGCTCATTGCCTGCAGGTAGGGTGTCTCTTCGCGCAATGGTGCGTCGTCAAATAGCTCTTTGTATTTCGAGAAGGCCGGATTCGCGTTTGTTACCCAAAGAAGCAGCATTTCTTCCAGCGCAACCTGACGATTTGCACGCCCATCCGTTTGACCCTGCAGATACGTTTCAATATTAACTTCACTACGATAAACCGGGAGTGGGGGAAACTCATCGAGAAAGCGTTTGAGCATATTATCGATTTCCGTCTCACCGAAACGGCTGCCCAACCATTCCAGCGCCTCGTCAAACACAGATTTTTTCTTCTCGCTACGATACTGCATCATCATATTATGCAGTATCTCGTGTATCAAGCCCATTGCGTTAATTTCTGCTGCGCTAACGGCTTGTTCCGGATAATTGATCAGATCGCGCTGGTCATTAATCTTTTGTGCAAAGAGACGTGCAGCATGAAAGTTGGCAAAAATAACGTTTCCGGATATGGAAAACATGCTCAAATCAAACTGATAACGATCTCGTGCGGAGCGAGAAACGTGAAATTCCAGAGCAGTGCTGCTAAATTTATTAGTACAGCTTTCCTGATTGGAGCGGGTAGGGAAAAAATATATCATAGAGCCTTCTCAAAAGAATCGTATTTGGGTGTTGTCTTAAGATGTGCATGAAGTTATGGTTCTGCATGTGTTCTTACAAGAGAAATTCGGTCTTAAAACGGCAATTTTTTCTTTGGGCGTGTAAAGCCTTGACATTGATTTATCAGTTTAGTATGTTTGCTCAACACAACAGGAAATGACAGATATGATTTCTTACATCCGCAATTTTTTCTTTTTTGGTTATTATTTCTGGCCCAAGTTCGGGACCTGAGCGGGTGTGTATTAGATAAAATTTGATGATAAACGCTAAAAGGTCCTGAGTATCAGGGCCTTTTTTTTTGTGCCGAATAGGGGTATAAATGAAAATTGCAATACAGGGCGGCAAGGCATCTTTCCACGATATGGCTGCTCGTAAATTTTTTGAGGGAAAAGAGCTAAGCCTGCTCGAATGTTCTTCATTTCGCGAACTTTGTCGAGCAGTTGTAAAAGACAGGGTAGATTTTGCCTTAATGGCCATCGAGAATACCCTGGTTGGTAGCATCCTTCCAAACTATTCGCTTCTCCGCGAGTATCCCCTGACAATAACCGGCGAGGTATATCTTCAAATTCAGCATCACCTGATGGCCCTGCCCGGACAGCAGCTGGCAAATATTTCAAGTGTCAGGTCTCATCCGATGGCCTTACTACAGTGCAGTGAGTTTCTGGACCGATATCCACAAATGCGTATTGTTGAAGGAAACGACACCGCCGATAGCGCCCGAGATATTCGCCGCGACCAGAAAAAAGGGGTTGCCGCCATTGCAAGCCGTCTGGCTGCGGAAGTTTATGAATTGGATGTTCTCGCAGACCACATCGCTAACCTGCAGCATAACTACACGCGTTTCCTGGTGCTTTCTGCGAGTAATATTCATGCGCCCGACGGCAATAAGGCGTCAATCAACTTTCGCGTTGATCATTCCGCCGGTTCACTGGTCCGCGCCCTGGGAGTGCTCGGTGAACACGGGATTAACCTAACGCAGATACAATCAATTGCCGTACCGGATCGTCCGCATGAATATGCTTTTCACGTGGATCTGGAGTGGGATAATCCGGCAGATTTTGAACAGGCCATGCGCAACTTTAAGCAACATACGCGAAGATTAAATTTACTTGGGATATACGAAAAAGGAGAAAGGCCGTATGATCGTGCAGCCGGCCAGGCGACTTGATTCCGTTGAGGAATACTATTTCGCGCATAAATTAAGAGAGGTTCGGGGGTTGATATCCGAGGGAAAGGATGTTATCAATCTCGGTATCGGTAATCCGGATCTTCCACCCTCTGCTCAAGTGATCGATCGGTTGCGTGATGCAGCTGCGGATGGGACCGTCCATGGTTACCAACCGTATAAGGGAATTGCCGAGTTAAGACAGGCCATGGCGAATTACTACCTGAATACATATAACGTTAGCGTTGACCCTGAGAGGGAGATACTGCCTTTAATGGGGTCAAAAGAGGGAATCTTCCACCTGTCAATGGCGTTTCTGGATCCCGGTGATGAAGTGTTGGTGCCGAATCCCGGCTATCTGGGATATGCTTCTGCCGCCCGACTGGCTGGCGCATCAGTGCGACTATATGATTTGAATGAAGAAAATGATTGGTTGCCTGATCTGGACGCGTTGGAAAAAACTGATTTAAGACGCATCAAACTGATGTGGCTAAATTACCCTCACATGCCTACCGGAGCCGTTGCGAACAGTCGGTTCTTCGCCAGAGTAAGTGACTTTGGTGCTCGAAATGGCATCCTCATCTGTCATGACAACCCCTACTCACAAATCGATAATAATGAACCACTTAGTATTTTTAATGGTGGTTCCATGAATAATTGTGTTGAATTAAATTCTCTCAGTAAAAGCCATAATATGGCGGGCTGGAGGATAGGAATGTACGTTGGTGCAGAGAAGTATTTGAAGCACGTAATCGCCGTAAAGAGTAATTTGGATTCCGGGATGTTCAAGGCTACGCAGCTGGCGGCTGTTGAAGCGCTGACCCTGCCGACAGACTGGCACCGATCTCAAAGTGAGGTCTATCGAAGGCGCAAAGACCTGGTGTATCACATGCTGGATTCTCTCGGTTGTCGCTACAGTCGGGACGGAGTAGGAATGTTTGTCTGGTCGCAGGTACCGGATGAAATTGATAATGTAGAACACTTTGCTGATTCGCTGCTTCACGAAAAACACGTGTTTTTTGCGCCGGGATTTATTTTTGGTAGCAACGGAAAGCGTTATTTGCGCGTATCAGTATGTGCAGCTGATGAAAGAATTGAAGAAGCAATAAACCGCATCATATAAAATTTAAGGAATTAGGAAAATGACGATTGGAAAGTTGAAGCTGGATTATCCCGAATGGATGCCGCAGGATAGGCCACTATTGATCTCCGGACCGTGTAGCGCTGAGACAGAAGAACAGGTCCTGGCAACGGCTCATGGACTGAAAAAAGCCGGAAATGTCGATATCTTTCGCGCTGGAATCTGGAAGCCGCGAACGCGTCCCAACACGTTTGCCGGAGTTGGAGTTGTTGGTTTGAAGTGGCTGCAGCGTGTAAAGAAAGAAACCGGCTTTCTCACGGCTGTTGAAATCGCAAATGCAAACCATGCTTATGAGGCTTTGAAGCACGGTATCGATGTGCTTTGGATTGGGGCAAGAACGACGGTTAGTCCTTTCGCGGTTCAGGAAATTGCGGATGCCCTAAAAGGGGCTGACATACCGGTAATGGTAAAAAATCCCATAAACCCTGATCTGCAGCTATGGATTGGCGCTTTAGAGAGATTGAATCAAGCCGGGATTACCCGACTGGCTGCAATTCACCGTGGATTTTCTACCACTGTAACAGTGCCGTATCGTAATCAGCCGAAATGGAGAATACCAATTGAGCTGAAACGCCTGATCCCGGAGATTCCGCTTATCTGCGACCCCAGCCATATCGCCGGTAAGAGGGAGCTGCTGGAGCCGGTATCGCAAAAAGCACTGGATCTGGCTATGCAGGGACTCATGATCGAGACACACCCGGATCCCGCCAACGCCCTCAGCGATTCTGCGCAGCAGATAACACCTGCCGAATTGCCAAAACTTATTGGTTCTCTGACCTATCGTAAGCCATCTGGCGACAGTAGTGCAAAAGCCAATATGCTTGAGGTGCTGCGCGGTGAGATCGATAATCTCGATCAGCAGCTACTGGAAGTATTAGCGCGTCGCTGCCAAATTTCTACGCGGATCGGTGAATATAAGAATAACAATAACATGACGATTTTTCAGGTACGTCGCTGGGAAAAGGTGATGGAAAATCGTATAGATGATGCAACAGGAATGGGACTGTCTGATAAGTTTGTAAATGAGATCTTTCAGGCAATTCATCATCATTCTATCGAGCTGCAGGAAAAGGTGATGAACCTGGCAAAGGATGGAAAATCGATTACGTCCGACTAATATCGGATAATCAACGGAATATGCGGCCGGAAATCTTTTCGGCCGCGATTTGCCTGGTCAAACACCAACTCCAGGCAGGTATTCTCTTGCTCAACAAGGCTTAGTATCCCGTTCTCCTGAAGGGTAGGTAATGCCAACAGCGTTTCTGGAAAGTTGCCGTAGAGTATAGTCTCTGTCAAATACTCTCCTCCAAAGGCGTGTTCCATCGGCTGCCTGCGCTCTTCCGGATAGTCTTCCTGCCTGGTAGCAAACGGCAGCATAAAAATCTCGGGTGCAACCAGCCCTGCAGGCTCATCAGCCATTGAAATCCCTTCCAGATCCGGGAAATATTCTACCTTATATAGCCATGTTGGGAATGGTAACTGTGCTGTTGGTAAACTGGTTGGGCGTAAACAAAAACCGAAAGGTGAAGCACCGTTCTGCTTCCAATTCGAGCGTTCATATAAACCCAGCTTTCCAGCTTCACCCGAAGTGGCTTCATTCTTATCCGTTATCCATAAAAATTCCAACATTGTATTTCTGGTGAAAAACCGGCGATTTGCACTGCCTTGTCCGGGATGTGTATTACGGCTGCCTTCTGTCCAGCCAAAATGCACAAGTGCATCTGCTTCGGGTGCACCGGGTGTAGAAAGTATGAAAATGTGATCTATCTCGAATGGGATCATGGACCTTAACGGGTCCATGTTAATATAAATGCGGGGGGGAGATTTTTAAATACCACCTTACTACGACGATGATGCCCGAATCGGGTACGCATTTCGTTGCGAAATTTTATGGCAGAGGGGAGTGGGTAGGCGTGAACGTATTGAAACGTGCGGAAAATACTGCCTGATGTCATGAGTTCATCGATACTGGAGATAATCTCTTCGCGAACCTGACCAGGTAAACTTGAGAAAGGGAGTCCCGATATTATCGCTTTGGTTGGTGGACATTGTTCCTGCGTACAAAGCTGTTTTGCGCGCTCGGCAGTACCTGTAATAAAGTTTAAATCAGGAAACCGTTTATCAAGGAGCTTTACAAACTTGGGTTCGCGCTCTATGCCAAGGTATGTTGTTTCGGTTGGCAAAATGGCATGTATCTGGCGAGTAACTGCTCCGGTACCGGGTCCCAGCTCTAATATAGAGTCTCCTGCGCCCAAATTTAAATCAGAGACCATTTTACTGGCAAGTGTCTTTGAGCTTGGAGCTAAAGCGCCTACTTGAGCGGGATTTTTCAAAAAGACTTTTACAAATGAAAGCGCGGCAGCCAGATCAGGATTTATCATTTTATTTCCCCAAAATAAACAAAGTCGTTACGCTATGGCGCTTCGGTGTTACGAGATATGTGAATAGATTACTTTACAGCACCCAGCGACTAAAAAGATAAAAATTCCGCTGAGAAAAGCAAATATTCTTTCTCTATGGGGATAATTGTATCAAGGATAGAATCAAAAAAATCGGGATTAACTACCTGACCCGGACTGGTCGATGCACAACGGATCAGGTAGTTTTACGCATGGCTCAAAAATCTATAATATTTCCAAATCGAAAATCTGATTATATATATCCTGTTGAAACCCTACTACCAGGGTGTTTCCAACTCTTAGGGTAGGTGCACGGAGGTTGCCGGTTGGTCCCAGAAGCATGGATAGGACCGTTTCCTGGTCCGTCTCTTCTTTCTGCAGGTTTAAATAATTAACCTTCTTACCCTTGACCGAGTAAATTTCTCTTACTTCTCCTACCAGCTTTAAAATATCATCTCGACTCATTTTGTCTTTCCCTGCATTTTGTTTTGAGTCGGCTTCAATGCTATGCTTCGCAAGAAACTCCTGCGTTTTTTTGCACGTATTTCAGCCTCCCCGGTGATAATACCAGTTTAGACGTTTCATTCGGCCTCCAGAACCTCATGTGCATAATTTTCGCCAAAACAAAAATGAGCGTTTTGAGCGTTATCTTGTTTTCAATATAAGCGTACATTCTTGAATGTCAACTAATTTTCGCAAAAATTTATCTTTACCACACTGCTACATTCCGTATTGAATAGTCTTTAATTCAATAAGATGAGCTTTTTACTGGTTGTTTTGTTTCCTGCCTGTAAACGGTAAAAATACATGCCGCTGGCCAAATCAACACCCTGCTGGTCTTTACCGTCCCAGCTAAACTGATATTCTCCTGCAGGGAGGTAGTCGTTAATAAGTGTTTTAACCGGCTCACCGACTATGTTGAATACTTTAAGCTCGACATTCGAAGCCTTTTCTAGTCTTAAGGGAATCAGGGTTATCGGATTAAACGGGTTGGGCTGATTTTGTCCAAGATGTATCGATTTTTCATTGAGTGGAGGACTTTTTGCGCTGGCCTCATTTGGTAGTAACTTCAGGCTAAAGGTGTCGGTGCTCTGTACCTGAAATTCTCCATCTGTTACGGAAACATACCAGAAGATCCTTCCCGGTTGCGACGAGAATTCCGAAGGAAGTAACTCAATCCAGTTGCGGCCGATATCTTCAAAGGTTATTAATGACTTGCCGTTTTCAATGTGAAGCGAGTAAAATAGCTCCTGTTCATCCACATCATGAGCTTCTTTCCAGCGAAATACGATCGGCACATCAGCAAAAGTGCTGCTGTCTTCGTTTACCGGTTGCATTAGCGGGAAAGGTTGTGGAGGATCATTCACTGGAGCAATTTTAATATGAAGCAACTGACTGTCTACCGGCATAGCATTCCAAAAAGCCATAACCATAATCCGGGTATCACCATTAGAATCCGGAACGGACTTGAATAAGAGTTTTCTGGATTGGGCTCTCGCCATAAGCTTGGGGCTGGAAAAGGCTCTAAACCGATATTTACCTTCTGGATCTTCCAGCAGTGTATCCAGATCAGCCGCAAGATGTTTGCCGAAATCTTCTTTTAAAACTAGAAATGGCGATTCAGAGGGATGGAATTGACAGTGAACAGGCCAGGCGAACAAATACATCAGACAGATAAGTGAAATTAGATAGCTGTGCAGAAACATGGCGTTTCCTTTCCGACGGGGGAGAGGGGACGGTCTGCACTATATACTTCAGTTAAATGCCTGATTTTTTGAATTTATTATTTACATGAATCCGTGTTCATCCGTTTGGTATAACCTAATTTGTAATAAATCTGTTTTGGGTTCGATAAACATAGCCATTCGCAGTGCCCGCAAATAAATGGTTATCTTTTCCTACCTGTAAGGCATTTATCTTTTGTACATCCAGGCTGTCGCTGGCAAGTAGCCAGTTTGTGCCATCGGAAGATTTCCAGACTCCACTTCCCTCAGTCGCTAAAAAAATTGAGTTATCGGGAAGCACCTGGATATCGTTTACAGTTGTCGGAAGGCGTGGGTCGCTGAACTGCTGCCAGGAAATTCCCAGGTCAGACGACTTATATAACCCGCCACCAAGCGTACCGGCATAAACAGTACCCGTTGTATCGCAGTTTAATGCAAAAACCACCTGTGTTTGAAGAGCCGTTTGCTGCCATGTCTCGCCAAGGTCAGATGAAGTAAAAACGCCATCCCGATTGGTGCCGACAAATAACCTGCCATTTGACGCTTCACAAAAAGACAGAACGCTTACATCTCCCAGGCCGGAATCTACTTTGGCCCAGTTTTGGCCCAATTCATCCGACCGTAGCAGACCGGTGATGCTACCGACAAATATTCTTCCGGAAGAGTGTTCATAGATTTCCCAAACCGAGCCGGTTGTAACACTCTGCCTTCCCCATGATGCGGATACGTTTATTGCACGATACAGGCCCGTGGTTGTCCCTGCATATAGTCTTCCGAACTTATCGTTTGCTAAAGACAAAACAGAAGGGTCCTGTAAACCGGCGTTAAAGGGTTGCCAGGACTTTCCACTATCTGATGTTATAAACAACCCATTGTCCGTACCGCAGAACATAAACCCATTAAGCTCCATAAGGCTCCTGACTTCGGATACCTCCGGGCCCGATGTTTGTGCCCATGAAACATCACCTGTTGAAGGAGGCGGAGGCGTATCATCACTTTCACTGATTGGGTCTCTTCCACATGAAAAAAGGAAAATCAATATCAAGCAGCTGCTGATTAAAGTTCGGTAACGCTGATGAATCATAAAATCTCCTGATGGATAGTGGTCTATGCTAATGCTAACGTACGATAAGTTCAGGGGTTCCGAAACGGTTATCTAAACTGCCTTTGTGATTAGCCGATACTGAAGAAATCCGTTCAATAACATATATGAAAATGTAGCTATGTTACTGAATTTTAAGCAATAAGCTGAAAAAATCAATTATGTGAAAGTTGCATTTCTGTTAAATTATTCTTTGTTTTGTGCGCTTTGTTGAAAAAAAATTAAATAATATTTGCATTTTGGGTTAATTAATTTAAATTTCGCCCTTAATTTAATAGCGTCTGGCTTTTTTAGACATCACACAGAACAAAAATCAATTAGAATTCACACAATATATATAATAAACAACCCCAGGAGGTTTTTACTATGGCAACGTCAATCCCTGACGTTTTAAAGCTGGCAAAAGAAAAAGATCTGAAGATCGTCGACATTAAGTTTATGGACTTTGTCGGTACCTGGCAGCATTTTTCTGTTCCGGTTTCGCAGCTGGATGAAGGCATCTTTGAAGATGGCTTCGGTTTTGACGGCTCCAGTATCCGCGGATGGAAAGCGATTAACGAAAGTGATATGATTGTTATTCCGGATCCTGCGACCGCTACTGTCGACCCGTTTATGACACCGGTAACGCTAAGCCTGATTGGTAATATCTATGACCCGCTCACTAAAGAGTCGTATTCCCGCTGTCCTCGTAGTATTGCTCAGAAAGCTGAAGCTTATCTGAAGTCTACCGGACTCGCAGATGTCGCTTACTTCGGACCGGAAGCAGAGTTCTTTATTTTTGACGATGTTCGCTATGAGCAGAACAGCAACTCCGGTTTCTTTAAGGTCGATTCTGTAGAAGGAACCTGGAATACCGGTCGTGATGAAGGACCGAATCTGGGATACAAGCCGCGTCACAAGGAAGGATATTTTCCGCTGCCGCCGGCAGATAAATTCCACGATCTTCGTTCCGAGATGGTAATGGTGATGGAAGCGATGGGTCTCGATGTAGAGGCACACCACCACGAGGTTGCTACAGGTGGACAGGCTGAGATCGATCTTAAGTTTGGTCCGCTGGTTAATACGGCAGACCGTATGATGTGGTACAAGTATATTGTAAAGAACGTTGCCTATAAAAATGGTAAAACTGTAACGTTTATGCCGAAGCCGCTCTATGGTGACAACGGTTCCGGTATGCACACTCACATGAGCCTTTGGAAAGACGGCAACCCGCTTTTTGCCGGTTCCGGCTATGCCGGCCTGTCCGACATGGCGCTCTACTTTACCGGTGGTATTCTGAAGCACGCAAAAGCATTGATTGCGCTTACCAACCCGACCACCAACTCCTTTAAGCGGCTGGTTCCGGGATATGAAGCACCGGTAAACCTGGCATACTCACAGCGTAACCGTTCTGCCGCCTGCCGTATTCCGGTTTACAGCAATAGTCCGAAGGCAAAGCGTATTGAGTTCCGCTGCCCGGACCCGACCTGTAATCCGTATCTGGCCTTTAGCGCAATGATGATGGCTGGCCTCGACGGTATTCAGAACAAAATTCATCCGGGTGAGCCGCTGGATAAGGATATTTACGATCTGTCTCCGGAGGAGCTCGCAGAGGTTCCGTCCACTCCGGCATCTTTGGCTGGAGCACTGGATGCACTTGAGAAGGATCATGAATTCCTGCTTAAGGGAGATGTGTTCACTGCTGATGTTGTTGAGACCTGGATTGAGTATAAGCGTGAGAATGAAGTAGATCCTCTACGTCTGCGTCCTCATCCTTATGAGTTCATGCTTTACTACGATATTTAATCTGAAAAAAAAATGATTCCGGTTATAAATCGAAACGCCCGAGACCATCCAGGTCCCGGGCGTTTCTGGTTCTGGGGAAGAACAGTGGTTAAGCGGCTCTTCTTGAGCTGCTATATAGCGGTAGAGCGAGCTGCCTACGACTTTTATTGTCTTTTTGGGAGTTCTGAATTCGCTGCTCAGCGGTTGCCTGTAATACGTCCAGCAATCGTCCTTTCGGTATAGAAATATCGAGCTGTTTGAAAAATCGTGTTAATGACCGAAGAGCCGATACCACCGGCCAATGACCTGCCGCATCTTTCCCGTTACCTTTTACAAAAAGCTTTACGGTGCGATGACGACGGTTTTCCAGGTAAAAGTTTATAAAATGTATGACGTTATTAGACAACGGTAAAAGCTGCTTACCAGCCCGAAGGTAAAACCTGCCGCCTTTTTGCACGAAATCACCGGATTTACCGTTTGCTGTGATTAAGCCGTTACGACCTACTCTGAGCTCCAATAATGTATCAAGTGGCAAGCCGGTTTCGCAGATCAGAAATATTAGTGCTGTCTCTCTACGCTGATTGCAGGTTGAAATATTTTGAATGAGAGCCAGCTTTAACCGATTCAGCTCATCTGAGGTTAGTCCTCCGAGCCTGTCGGGATGGGCATCTTCTACCTGGATGATACTATGCATACCGTTTGGCAGGGCCCGGCATTCTTCTTCCATGTAGCGAAGAAAGGAACGCAGCGCAATTAATTTACGATCCCGCGAAACATCCCTTGAGCGTATGCCGAAGCTCGTCTCCTCCCAGCGCTGCTGTTGCCAAATGCGCAAGACCTCTTCCTTTGTTAACTCCGCAGGGGATGAGAGGCGTTGACTCTGCAATAGCTCTGGTAGCGCAGAAAGATAGCTTTGAACAAGTTCCGGATGAAATCGTCGATCCGTCTCGAGATGCGTCTGATAAGCCGCCAGAAAATCAGTCATGTCAAGCCTCCGTGTATGAGTTTTTGAAATAGTGAACAAAAATACACTACAATAATAATGCGCTCCGTTGAAGATGTCAAGCAATTAATTTCAATCGCCGCAGATTGCTTGTATATTGAGTAAAAAAAGAACCTGTTTATCCGAATATTTTCATATGACGAAAGCGAAATTCCAGACCTTATCCAGAATGTTGCTGGGACGCAGCACTGCTAAAGAAAGCCTATCGGAGCTGCTGGGAGAAATCGGTTTTGACGACTGGCGAGCCGCAGCATCAAGTCTGGAAAGGTTGATCGAGCGGTTTGGTGCCCAAAAAAGACTGGTCAGAGCCTTACCGACGATCCTTGAACTATTGGAAACCTCTGCCAGCCCGGATCGGGCCCTGCTGAACCTGGAGCTGTTGATGGACAGGTCAGAAAACCAGTCGGACCTGCTTTCATCGGCATTACAAACGCCCAGAATGCTGGACATGCTCTTTACGATCTTTGCCGGGAGCCAGTTTCTTACCGATATTTTGTTGCGAAATCCGGAATACGTACACCAGCTCTCCGATACTAAAGCACTGGCACGTCCCAAGAGCCGTGATCGCTACTTTCAGGAAGCATTGGCCATGCAGCAGGGAGCCGAGAGCTATTCTGGTAAACTGGATGCGCTAAGACTCTACCAACGGCAGCAGCTCTGGCGCATCGGTAGCAGCGACCTGTGTAATTTATCCGCTCTTCAAACTGTTACTGCTCAGCTGTCATATCTGGCAATCGGACTTATTCGTGCCGGATTGCAGATCGCCTCTGAAGAGGTGGATATTCCTATTGACGGCTTTACGGTGCTGGCGCTCGGTAAGCTGGGTGGCCGCGAGCTGAACTATAGCTCTGATATTGATCTGATATTTATCAGCGACGGGCGCGACCAGCCGTTTCAGAAGCTTGGGCAAAAACTTATTGAGGTGCTGAATAAGTTTACCGGAGAAGGCTTTCTCTACAGGACAGATATGCGCTTGCGTCCCTGGGGAAGCACCGGCAAGCTGGTTCCTACTTTGGAAGAGAACCTGTCTTACTTGCAAAATAACGCACGTCACTGGGAAAAGCAGGCCATGCTGAAGGTGCGGATAATGGCAGGAGACCGTGGACCCGGGGAAGCATTTTATGGCAGTGTGCGGCCCATGTTATTTAAACTTCAGCCAGATGAACTTCGCGAATCTGTAGTCAGTATGAAGCAGCAGATTGAAAAGAAGCTCAATCGCAAAGAGTGGGGAGAAGTGAAAAACGGCCGTGGATCCATTCGCGATATCGAATTTACGGTGCAATACCTACAGCTGTTACATGGAAGCGAGTCTGATGATATTCGCAGCCGAAACTCTCTGGATGCGATGGGACGGCTTGCCGCGAATGGATATCTGGCAATGAGGGATTATCGAACGCTGTCAGAAGGCTACATCTTTCTGCGCACAATAGAGCATCACCTGCAGATCATGCATTACCAGCAAACTCATCAATTACCGGTTAAAAAGCGTGATGTTGCCTTTCTTGCCAGGCGCCTTGGCTATGAAGGTGAAGGTAGTGCGGCGGCTTTTCTGGAGCGCTATGAGCAGCATCGCGAGGCGATCAGAGCTATTTACGAACGCATTCTTAAGCTGGCCGAGCCGGATAAAACAGACAATGCTGAGCCAGTAACACCAATAGTGGAACTGAAACCGCCGGATGAAGCAGATAAAAATCGTTTACTCGCAGAGCTAAACGAAAATCAACCGGTTCGCGTCCAGGCGGATGAACTTGAGCCGGGAATCTGGCGACTAATGATCGTAGGATATGATTATCCGGGTGAGCTTTCGTTAATCTGCGGTCTCATTTCCGGTTTTGGTTTGAATATTCTGGAAGGACGAATTGAAACCATCGAAGACGCCAGGCCGAAGCCGGCAGCGCTTAGGCCTTTACGCAGACGACGGCGCTCTGCAACTTTAAGTAGCAGGCGAAAAATATTTGATGTCTTTTTGCTCAGGCAGATGAAAGAGGCGCCTGCACCCGACTGGCAGGCATATGAACAAGAGCTGCTTAAGCTGGTAAATTTGCTGCGTGAGCGTGAAATAAATGCGACACACGGGCTACTCGCTGCCCGACTGGCTTCGGTTCTGCCGGATTCGATCGAGAGCGATATGCGTCAGCTCCCGGTCTATATCGAAATTGATAACTCCGCTTCAGAGGATGATTCGGTTCTGCGTATTGATGGACATGATACGTTTGGATTCTTGTATGAGCTGACAAATGCTCTGGCATTGAACGGACTTAATATAAAGCGAATGCATATTACCTCTTTAGGAGATCGCATTCACGATACGCTATATGTTACCGATCTAAGCAGACAAAAGCTCCTTCAGCCGGAAAAACAGCAGCAGGTGCGAGCAGTCGTCGCTCTGGTAAAGCACTTCACACAGGTGCTGCCGCATACCCCCAACCCGGAAGCTGCAATGCTGCATTTCCGCGAGTTCGTAACGCAGTTCTTCAATCAGCCGGACTGGCTGAGCGAGCTTTCTTCCCTGGAGAGACCGGAAGTTTTTGATGCACTGGTTAACCTGCTGGGCATTAGCGACTTTTTATGGAGTGATTTTCTGCGAATGCAGCACGATAATCTCTTTCCGGTTGTGCGGGATATACATGGATTATCCCGTTTAAAGACTGCCGATGCACTCCGCGGCGAATTGCGGGAACAGCTTAAAGGAGTGACTGAGTATAACGAAAAGCGACGATTATTAAATGCTTTTAAAGATCGTGAAATGTTCCGTATCGACATGCGATACATTGAAGGGCATATACCGGAGTTCTGGCAGTTTTCCGAAGAGCTTACCGATCTTGCCGGCGTGGTGTTGAAGACCGGACTGGATATCGCTTATGCACATTTGATTCTTCAACACGGAAAACCCCTGAGCATGGATAGAGAGCCTGCCGAATGCTGCATGGTGGCATTGGGTAAGTTTGGTGGACGAGAGCTTGGTTTTGCATCTGATATTGAGTTGATGCTGATTTATGAAGGAGATGGGGATACCAACGGTGGAAAGAGCCTTACAACGCCGGAGTTTTATGACAAGCTGGTCTATGAACTGAAACAGCTTATTACTGCCAAGCGCGAGGGAATCTTTGAAATTGACCTGCGGCTTCGTCCTTACGGTAATGCCGGACGAATGGCGGTAGCCCTGAGCGAGTTTAAGTCGTATTTTACACCTGCCGGCCCTGCCTGGAATTATGAGCGCCAGGCTTTGGTAAAGCTACGGCCTATCTGGCAGGATATCTCCACCTCAAATTTTTCCGAAAGGGTTATGGCTGCCAGGGATGATTGCCTGTTTGTGAAGGGGGCATTCGACGTTGCTGCCATGCGTGCGATACGTGAAAAACAAATTCGTCAACTGGTAGCAGGTGGAACGGTAAACGCAAAATATAGTCCCGGGGGACTGGTGGATGTTGAATATCTGGTGCAGGGCCTGCAAATAATAAACGGCGTAGCGGAAACAAATGTCCGACATCCTAATACCGGTAAAGCCATGAAGCGTTTAATGACCAGTGGCTTTTTAGGAGAGGATGACTACAAGTTGCTAAAAAAGGCACATATTTTTTTACGCACTCTTATTGATGCGCTCCGCATGGTGCGCGGTAACGCCAAAGATCTCACAGTACCGCCACCAGATACCAAGGCGTTTACCTTTCTGGCACGCCGCATGAATATCTCCGATACGGTCCTTCAAACCGAACTTCAGCAGCATACTGTCTGGTTACGGGAGGCTGTTGTGCGTTTACTGGGGTAGTTCTTAAATAGAGATTTACTTGACTTGTGTAGTCGTATGTGCTATCATGCACTGTGCGCGTTACTATAGATACAAATGTTCTTTTTGCTGCTCTAAAAAGTAGATCCGGAGCCTCTCACTATATTTTACGACTAATAATCGCAGAGAAGATACAGCTGGCAGTCTCGGTGAGCACTTTTTTGGAGTACTGGGATGTACTATCCCGGCAAGATACTCTGGAGCAAGTAGAACTGAACCTGAAAGATATCGAGGATATTCTCGATTTATTGGTTTTACTTGCGCAGAAACAAAACATATACTTTTTGCAAAGGCCGAATCTAATTGATGAAAAAGATAATATGTTTATTGAATGTGCATTTGCAAGTCAGAGTGAGTATTTAATTACTTCTAATACGCGTGATTTTATTAGTGGTGAACTGGAGAGCGCGGGTTTTAAAGTTATAACCCCCGGTGAATTTGTTCAATTATGGAGACAAGAGAATGAGTAGTCGAAGCCAGGTTGTAACACTTCGAATGCCTAAAGCGTTAAAGCAACGTCTGGAGAATGAAGCGGCGGTTCAAGGTGTTTCCATGAACCAGTTAACAAATTACTTATTAAATATTCAGCTTACTCAGTTGGAGACGATCTCTGCGCTTGAAAATCGGCTGGAAAAAAAAGAAATTAACGCACTACGAAGCCGTGTTATGGGAATACTGGATCGGGTTCCGGAGCAGGATGTGGATGAGTGGGATAAGATGGATTAAGGTGTATTTCTTCTATCCCACTTTTTTCGTACCGAATCCTGTTGAAAAACCTTCCTTTGATGACTATACTGAAATAGACGACGTTTCCGAGAATTGGCGTTTATGCCATCTTAAGCCTGCAAAACGGAGCTATTGCCGGTGAATAGGTTTTTAGCCACAGCATGTATCTGCATCATCAGCTTTGGCTGTCTGATAGCAAATGAGCAGGAAAATGCCGCTTCTGCATCGCTTGAAATTATGTATCTGGCGAATGAAGGCATGTTTATACGCTCTGGTGAGAAAACAGTAATCATCGATGGTTTGTTTCGCGGGGGCGTAAGCAGGTATATGACACTCCCGGATGATCTGCGTGAGGAGTTGGAAACAGCCTCAGGTGAATTTAACAACTGCGACCTGGTACTGGTTACCCATTTACATAGTGATCACTTTGATGCTGCTTCCGTTTATCGTCATTTGTTGAATAACCCGATGGCACAGTTCGTTGCTGGCAAGGATGTAGCGGGGTTGGTAGAAACCGAAGCAGGTGACAATTTTGCCAAACTCCAGGATCGGATACATGCCCCGATTCTTCAGTGGAAACAGGATACGACAGTTGCCCTAAACGATATTAATATTACGCTGCTGCGTACCCGCCATGGCTGGTGGAAAAATTACGGACTGGATCACCTGGGGTTTGTGGTAGAGTTAGATGGTAAGCGAATTCTGCATCTCGGCGACATAGAAATGACTGAAGAGAATCTTTTTCAGTTTAAACAGCATCTAATAAATATTGATGTAGCAATATTGCCTCATTGGTTAATGACTTACGACAAAGGGATTGAATTAACAAGGCGTTATATTAAGGCTGAAAAGTATATTGCCGTTCACGTTGAGCCGGAAAAACTAACGGAAATTACCCGTAACGTCCTGTCCTCATTTCCTTCTGCGGAAATTGCCGGTGAAGCACGTCAGAGAATCAGCTATTAGAACCCATAAGCAGTGAACTTTTTCAGGTCTGCTGCGTAACCTAAATAGAACCTTATGTGACTGGAGCATGTCATGATATATCGAAGACTTCACGCTGCAATTCGTCAGATGCTAAATGCCATTTGTGGTTGGCTGGATGATTTCTTCAACAAGTCCGATTCTTCGCGACCGATGCAAATGATTGAAATACGACGGGACGGCAAGAAAACCGTACGCAATGTAAAGCATGAGCCGGAGAATCGACTGTTAAAGCTGGTTTTTCTCTGGACGCTTTTCTTTCTATTTCTACTGGCCGCTTTTAATATCGCAAATGCAAATGTTCTGAGAGCTCCTGCCTTTAGCGGAATGTCCGTACAGTAAGCAAATTATGGCAAGTCGCTGGAAGCGGTTTGCCATCTTTTACACATATTCTTGATTCAGCGCACGGGAAATCACCCAATCTAAAGCATATTGTAACAGCACCCCATTCAGATTCCTTGACTACAGCCCCAAAGCATTCCCAACAATCATTCTGAACCGGAGATGGATAATGACGGCAGATTTGAACGTATTGCTATTGGTAGTTGTTGTATTGCAACTGATTGCTCTTTTTGTGATTCGCTGGTTAAGTTCCCGCCGAAATGAGGTACGGTTTAATGAAACCAGCAAGCTGAATCAGAACCTGCATACCCAAATGGACAGGTTAAACGAAACGCTTGCCAGGCAGCAGCAGCATTTGGCAGGGTTTAACGAAACGGCTGTTCTACAGCAGGAAACCATGCAGGCACTCAGCGAGAGCGCAAGCGTTCAACAATCTAATCTGGAAGCACTTAGTGAAACGGCTATTACGCAACAGCGTAATCTTGCCGCCATGGAAAAGCGTATTGTTGAAATTGAAAAGGCCGGAGACTTATATAAAAGTCTCTTCGATGAAATTCCCGGTGCCATTGAAAAATATCGCCAGTATATGCTACGCGTGCGGGATGAATCGCTTAATGAACTGGAGCAATCCACATTATCCATGGATGAAAAATTACGCTCCTATAAAGAACAGGAGCTTGAAAATATTGAAAGCCGGGAACGACTGATGGCGGAATTACCGGAGCTGATGGTGCGGCTGCATGAAATACTCGATCCGGTGAATGAACGTCTGAAGCTGTTTTCCGACCGCGATAAGTACCCCACCGCTTCTTTTTTATCCGTATCCGCGCGACGCGGAAAGGCACTGCTTGCTGCAATTGGAGAGCAATCCTCTTTTGCCGCCGAACGCTATGCTACTATCGAGAAAAATACTGATCGCGTCGAAGAAACTCTAATCGACTCGTAGTGAATAAATAAGATCACAAAATCCTTTTTTGCAATTCCTCTTAGCCGTAGTTTGCTACGGCTTTTTATTTTTACATGTAAAACCGAAAGAGGAAATGTATATGCAACGCTATTCAATGTTTGCAGCGGTAATAATCCTGCTTTTTACAGTTTCGCTGACTGCACAGGACAACCCTGCCATGGAAGGTTTTAACGCCGAAGGATCAGATGCCAAAGCAATTACTATTGCCGATGAGGTTGTAGCTGCTCATGGTGGTCGCAGCAATTGGGATAATACCCGTTATGTTAGCTGGAAGTTCTTCGGCCGTCGCATGCACGTCTGGGATAAATGGACAGGTAATATCCGCGTTGAAAGCAAGGATAACGTAATTCTGATGAACTTGCATACCATGAAGGGACGTGCCTGGAAAAACGGTGAAGAAGTGGTGCAACCCGATTCATTGGCTAAAATGATGAAGGGCGGAGAAGCAGCCTGGATTAACGACAGCTACTGGATGTTCCTGCCGTTTAAGCTGAAAGACTCCGGTGTTACATTGAAATATACGGGGAGCGGTGAGACCGCAGATGGTCGTGCAGCCGATGTCCTGCAGCTGACGTTTGAAGAAGTTGGAAACACTCCGGAGAATAAATACCTGGTCTATATTGATGCCGAGACCCGCCTGCTAACCCAGTGGGATTTCTATACCAAGTTTGATGATCCGGAGCCGCGTTTTAGCACGCCCTGGGCGAATTGGGAGAAGCATGGTAACATTATGCTATCTGCCGATCGCGGCCAATATCAGCATAGCGATATTAAGGTCTTTGATGAGCTGCCGGAAAGTGTATTCACCTCTCCTGAAGCGGTTAAGTTGCCTTAAAGCGATGTTTTAGTTAAATGCAAATCATCTGACTTTTGCCGATTACAAATCGCCTTTATAGCCATCAGCTTTTGATAGTTTTAAGAATTGATAAAAACTTTTTTTGATAATATCATTCCAGACAGCTCCGGTATGGGGCTGTCTGCATGCATGAATATACTTAAATGATAAGTATTCTGTCTGGTATTGCTACCCTATAGAAATCACTACTATTTATTTACCTTGTCTTTTTCGGTTGTAATTTATTATACTTCTGTGCCTCCCGATTTTTAAGAAACCGACTCTTATCTGAAAAAGCTGTAAAACAAAAAAAGCTGTAATTATACCTCCTATAACTTATCTAAAAAATATTTATTTCGGACTGTATGAGAGTTCGAAAACTTAATTTTTTAACCAATGTGGAGGTAGTTATGAAAAAACTTTTCGGCGTAATAACTTTTGCAATATTACTCTCTTTAAGTGTTAAAGCAGATCCCACTATAGCCGGGGAATTAAGTTTTAGAATATTAAACAATACTTCCGGAGATTTAATCACCGTCGAGTATGAGCTAGTTAGTGAAGCAGCCTGGGATGCTCGTAAGTTCGATCCAACGCATAATATTACGACATTGTATAACTCAGGCTCACTTAACACAAATTCAATATCCACTGACTGGTTAGAATTTTGGGCTATTTGGGAATCAGAGCCTGAGTGGGTAGACTTTACATTTGCTTTGGGATATTATTCGTTTAAAGTGAAAGTAAACGGCACGGTGGTTGACAGCTTTTTTATTGATTATCGCACCTCAGACCTTCCTGAGGATTTTAATGGAGGTGGTAGCACTGGAGATATTCTAGTAGATTTTAATGTAAATGACAATAAACTTTACTACAATTCATCTACAACTGAATTTCCAACCTTTACTTCGGTTTGGGCTGATCAACCCTGGATTGGAACATCTACATCTGGTTTACCAAACTTTTGGGAAAATGCACTTGTAATGGTTGATGATGGATCAGGGCATCCGTATTTGGTATGGGGTGAATATACATCTACAGTTGGCATTGCCCACTACAATGTATATAAAAAGATCGGGAGTGGAGCATTTACGTTTTACGCACAGGTTCCAGCTAATACGCCACAATATACCGATATGAACGAAACGATACTTTATGGTCCTCCTCAGGCTAATGAGACCGAGGTGTTTTACAGAGTTGCTGCTGCAGAGCCTACTACAGGTAAGGGATTTACGATCTCTGACTATACAAATACTGTCGATGCGCGTATTCAAGGCGCTCCCCAAACTAAAACAGATTTGTCGGACATCGATGTGCAAGCAGAAACACCTTCTGAGTTTACTCTTTTTCAAAACTACCCTAATCCGTTTAATCCAGTTACAGACATCAAGTATGAACTTTCCAGAGATGCATATGTAAGCCTTAAAGTATACGACGTGCTTGGAAGAGAGATGTCTAGCCTGGTAAGTGAATTTAAAAAGTCAGGAGTGCATATTGTTCGCTTCGATGCCTCTTCGTTGAATAGCGGAATCTATATCTATCAACTTCAGGTCGATAATTTTCGAACAAACCGGCAGCTATTGTTGTTAAAATAGGATTATAGTTATGAGCCATCTGTAATAAATAGCTCAGATGGCTCGTAGCGACTAATGTCCAAATTTTTTGGGGAGCTGATTAAAAAACCAGAGGTTAAAAGGTTGAAATTACTATCAATACTTCATGGAATAGTGCTGCTCAGTCTCTGTACTTTCAATGCTCTTGCACAAGAGGAGCATATTCCGTGGCCATCTCTAGCCGATTCTCCCTGGCCGGTTACGCGTGGCGATATGCAGGCAACCGGCAGATCCAAATTTGTGGGTCCACGAACCAATAATGTTATCTGGCGGAAAGATATGCCGCTGGGCATTCTGTATGGACCGGTGATCGGATACGGTGATGTGCTTTACTTTGGAGAACGGGCCCTTTCTCCTGATTCGGTTAATTATTTTTATGCCGTTGAAAGTAATGGCAATCCGCTTTGGACGTTTGAGACAGAAACTCCTTTCCCCAATAATAGCGGCGCGATTGTGACCAGCGACTCGACTATCTATTTCTTTTCGCGAAACCAGAAGATGCATGCTCTAAACCCAGATGGGACATTAAAATGGACGCAGGATATTTGGGCTAACCTTCGGCCATTTTATCCTGTGGCAAAAAACGGCGACATCTTTGTTGTTATGGTTGATACTGTTTTTGTTGTTTCTCCAGGTGGGCAAATAAAAAACTCATTTTTAGTTCCCTTTGTGAACACTTCAATGGTTTTCTCAACCGGGGGAGATACCTTATTTTATACTTCCGGGCAAATACAAACTACGGATCCTCAAGCAGTAAACGCTATGAGAACCGACGGTACGCCACTGTGGTCTGTGTTTTTTGATGACTTTACTGGTAAAAACAGAGGGATTCCGGTAGTAGACAATAGCAATAGGATCTATCTGAACGCCAAGAAAGACGGGACATCCTATTTATACTGCATTAATCCTGATGGAAGCACCGCATGGCGTTATCCATTTAAACTAACAGAACGTTTTGAGAACAATTCATCGATTACACTTGACTCCAACGGCAATATCCTGTTTCAAATATCCACAAATGACAGTGGCTATATCGCGTCTGTAAACTCAGACGGACAGTTAAATTGGAAAACAGTTCTCGGTCATTATTATGATGATGGTGCATTTATCAATCACGCTCTGGTTTGCGATGCAGAGGGCAAGGTATACTGCGGCTCAAACCTCGGTCCCGTTTCCAATTTCTGGTGCCTGGACAGCAACGGTGTAATTCTCTGGGATTTAAGTCTTGAAGGATATGAACTGGATTCATCTCCTGCTATTGGATCTGATGGAACGCTTTATATTGGCACACATATAAGCTCATTATTCACACAACATGAAAGGAATTTAATTGCAATTAAAGATGTTGTTAGTGGAACCGGGGAATTAGATGCAAATGTAAACAAAGGCTTCGAATTACTTCCAAATTACCCTAACCCGTTCAATCCACAAACGGAGATTACATTTCAGTTACCGCAATCTGAATTTGTAACGCTCAATGTTTTTGATGTTACAGGACGATTGATAAGAAATTTGATAAAGACCAGATTATCCAGTGGAACACATAAAATAACTTGGGATGGCATGTCTAAAAGCGGCAATCCAGTCGGGTCGGGTATCTATTTTTATCGTCTTGAAACTGCAGGATTTACAAAAACCAGAAAAATGATATTAATTCGCTAGTGTCTCCGCAGTAAGCAGCCTAGGCGGTGTTCGGCTTACTTTACTGTGCAATTATTTTACATAGCTACCCGATTTCCCTGTAAATTCCCTTTACACTTCACCTCACTGAACCCTGATTTAGTTAACAATATTCAAACTAAATTCCCTTAATATCACGTTTAGACGCGCTTAAGGCTTTTGGTACGCAACTTGCACTATTTGCAGCGTGTCATTGCCGGGGAGCGCGTGCAGGCTTCCATCCAATATAAGTTTTTCAAGAGCAAGAACGGATTCTTCAATTCATACGGCAGACGGACCTACAACTGATTGACTTAATGATGGAGTGCCCGCGAATATGCGATTTCTAACGCTGTTTCTCTTAATGTTTTTGGCTGTCGCAACCTTTTTGTTCTACTCGATTGTGACCGGGCAGGAAGAACGGCTGGAAAAGCCGGAAACTCTGAGAATCGTTCAGAATGTGCAGTATACTCCCGAGCCGACACCGCAAGGCCTTGCAGTAGAGGAAAACTTCCAAGGAGTTCGGAAGGAGGTTAGAAGAGAGGACCTGAAAACGTTTTTCATTGGCGTTACCGGATATGAGGATGAGCTAAAGCTTATAACCATGGACATAGACGTCAATAGAGGAATTCCGGACTCTCTTGAGAATACTATCGAGTTTTATTATGTTCTCAATACGAAGCGTTTCCGTGAAGAGGGTTACGGCATCGTATTTACCGACATAGACTCGGTTGCTTTTATAGAAAAAACTACCGGAAAGACAGTTTTCGGTAAATTGTATCGCGAGGGAGAAGAACTCGTGTTTGAATCAAATCATCAGGATTCCAATCTGACGTGGAAAATGAAGGAGAAGTAAGTATGAGGTATACCATTCTTTTGTTGGCTGTTCTGGCATTTGCCGGCTGTACCGACAAGGAAAAACTGGCGGAAGCAGAGATGAAGAACGCCGAGTTGCAGGTCCAGCTGGATTCGCTGACCAGCGACATGAACCTCAAGGAAGAGTATGTAAAAGAATTTACGCAAACGATTAATGAGGTTTATGACAACCTTGAAAATATTCGCAAGCGTGAAGGACTGATTACGAAGTATTCCAAGGACATTGAAAAGCAGGAAAACACCAAGCCGCGTGAGCGTATGCTTGCCAATATCGCCAGCATAGATGCGATGCTTCAGAAGAGCAAAAAGCAGATTCGCACGCTGCGAAGCAAGAGCTACAGCGCCGGCAAAAGCAGCCAGGCTCTGCAGGAGACTGTTGATCGACTGCAAAAAACGCTGGAAGAGAAAGAGCAGTATATTGCCGAGATCAAGCTGGAAATTGACGATCTCAATAATCGCGTTGCTCAGGTTGAAGAAGAGTTGCTGACCAAGAACGCTATGCTCGAAGAGCAGAATCAGATTCTGAATAAGGCCTGGTATATTATCGGCGATGAAGATGCACTGAAAGAAAAGGGTATCATCAAGGAAGAAGGCGGACTTTTTGGACTGCGCAAGGCCAAAAAAGTTGCTGAAAACTTCAGCACCGAAGAATTTCAGGCTGCTGATAAAATCAACACCAACATTATTCCGATACCGGCCTCTGATGTTCGCCTGATCTCGCCGCATAACACCGATTCTTATCACCTGGTGAAGCGTGAAGACAACAGCACCCATCTGGAGATTATTGATGCAGATGAATTCTGGAAAATCCAGTACTGCGTTATTATGACCAAAGGCTAAATACGGCTTTGTTTTTAGCGGGGCGGCATTTATCGCTGCCCCGTATTTTCTTCCCTCATTTTGCAGTATCCCTTATTTCGTATTACCGCTCTTTTTATAAACACCCATTCATAATCCATACCGGGAGCATATATGTATCACGCCATTCAATCAACAGATGTAAAAGAATCGTATTACGAAGAGGTTATCCAGCGGGAAATATTCTGTGGCTTGAAAGGAATAATCTGGGGTACGGCACTGTCTTTGCCGCTTTGGGGACTAATTGTAGTCTTTCTTATGTGGCTGTTTTAGAAAGCTCTGAGTTTATTGCTTTAATTGATTCTAACCGGTAGCGCCAGGTAGGGGCCGGTATTCCCTTGTTACAACTGGATATTTCCTCTGGCCCGACTATCCTGCGAACCTGTACTGAATATCTCCGATCTTCACTTTCCAGCTGTATACGAAATAAACCGTCTTCTTTTTCCAGGATTTCAGAAGGATAAAAGCGTATCCCCATTGGTTTACCAAGCGACTCCTGCAAATAAAATTCAGCTGCCTGAGCAACTTTAGATAGACCGGTTCTACCGCGAAATATACTTTCCAGATTATCTCCGGCAACAACACCGGTGGAGAAGCGCTTTATATCAGTTAATTTCAAGCGACCATAGCAATTGCCGCTGGGGAAATGCATTAAAGTTGGCGCGTATTTATGTCCACCGAAGTGTGAGCACTGCCAAACAGATTCATTAAACCGGCTGCATAAACCATAGTAAAAGGGCAGACCGAACTTTGCACAGCAGCGATCTTTCTTGCCGTTTGTACAAATTAAATAGAGTTCTTTATCGCTAATGGTAAACGTATCCGGCTCAGCAGAAAAAAAAGCTTCCACGTTTACCTTCAATAAATCTTCATGCCCCACCAGATCTATTTCCGCAAGCCTGGGAGTGTTACCGGAATCAAATAAGAACAGTTTTAAACCCTGGGTACTTTTCCGTTCGGGACGTTTAATAAACAACACCTTCAATTGTGGAATGTTCTCAGTGAGGAGCTGCAGGTAGTCCTTTACCCCTCTTGACAGCGAGCTATAGGGAACGACCTTTGGCCCCCACGGACCGCGATACTCAAGAAAAAGCCAGCGTCTGGTCTCGGGTGCATTTCCGATAATTGGGCCACTGCCTTCCTGAGAACAGAAGAGTTGTTTTGGGTTTGATTCCATGATCTAACTTAAGCCTTTCTGGTTCATATCGCACCCAAAAAAGCATGGACTTTGCCTTAAATCAAGGCTTTTTGAAACGGATAACAATTATTAGAGTGTGGGGATAAAGGAAAATTTCGCAGGATAACGTTACAGCCGGACGATTCAGGTTGAATTGCCCGGCATCATTTCAAATGCTGAAATGACTAGAACGGATCAAAAATTTCTACTTTTTGCTCAATAATCGGTGTCGCGGTGAATTCCAGCAGTAAAGTGAATTGGTTTACCTCTGGAAAGGCTTCACCCGTGCCGTTCACGATAACCAGGCTATTGTTATTGCCATCGATTATATCCATGAGCGCCTGGTTTAGCAGGGAAACACCGTTTGCATTTAAATCTGCTTCCTGACGTTCCCCAATGCGATTACCCAGAATAAGTTCTTGCAAATCAAATAACGTTTCTTGAGGAGAACCGGCGTAGCTGAGTGAAAAAGAGGCGTTTATAGCAGAGTGAATATCGTCGGTTTCCAGTATCGTAAAGGCGAGACCTTCAATCTGCGTATCGTTTATCTCGTCAAAGCCGAATTCGCCCTGGAGCTGGTTTCGGATTTCCGAAGCAATTTCCAATCCGCTTACAGATTCCTCAACAAAAAAGGCGTTGTTATTTTGAACACTAATGTTAAGAATTACCTGAAAGGTTGTAGGAAATGGTAAATAAACGATTTTTTCCACACAACTGCTTAATAGCAGGGCAATCGTAACTAGAATGGTGTAACGCATGTATTTTCTCCAGATGAATAATTTCCTATAAATCGGACAACGGGCGATTTCTTTCGTGAAAGGTGAAAGGGCAAACGCGAAATAGCTACCTCGCCCGTTACGAGACAACTGGCAGATCATCCCCACAAAATTCCCTGTGCTCTACAATCCGAGGCTTACGCCTGCATTTAATACCTGCTGGCTGCCGAGGCTATAATCCAGGCTGATATGCAGGATGGCCAGATCAATTCCAAACCCCGCGAAAACGCGAAATTTGTTGTCACCGGTAAGTTCCAGCTTTACCTCTTCTGTTGAATCATCCGGTATGTATTCGATATCCGTGCTGTTGGACTCTATCCCCAAGCCGCCATATACCTGAAAGAAAGGGATACGCTTACCCACTTCAGCATGAAAATAGCTCTGATTAATGTCGATAATCGTACCAAGTTTTAAATCCGTATAGGCAAATCCGGCAGCTATATCAACCGGGCTGTTGGGAATGTATTGGCTGATACTATGGCGCATACCGAAACCAAATAACTGAAATTCTCCAAAATCTTCATCGTCGGTATCGAAGGCAAGGAAGCGAATGGCCGCTTCGGTGCCGTAGACGCTGCCGATTGTTAGAGTAGGAGCAACTGTCCCGAGAGCACCAAGATCGTAGCCACCCGGGAACGTATAGCTGGTATTGCCGCTTCCGCTAACTGTCGTGCCTACACCATCACCAACAATGGTGCTGGTTTCCGCAGTTTGAACCGGCGTAAACAGCCCTTCGGTTGTGGCCATAAAGGTTTTTTGATCATCGGAAAAAATTGCCGCCATGGCATTGGCTCTAAGATCCACATGAAAACCAAATTCAGGGACGTATGCGCCTACGAAGTAACCGCTGTTCAGATTCGCTCCGAGACCGGTTACCAGAGGGTTGACGTATCCTTCAACATTATCTCCGGTATAGCGTGCTATCAACTCGTCAAGGTTCTGGGCACTGCCCGGCATGGATACTAAAATTACCAGCGGTAGACAAAGCATGCGTAATAGTTTCATAAGACTCTCTATAGTCATGTCAACATTAACGAATCATTTTAATTTAGCGGATCAGCATCATCTTGCGAGTTGCCGTAAACTCACCAGCCTGCAGGCGATATAAATAGACTCCGCTAGCCGTTGGGTAGCCGTTCGCGTCGCGTCCATCCCATCGAACGGAATGCGCTCCGGCATCGACGGTCTCGTTTACCAGCGTGCGGACCTTTTGTCCCAGCAGGTTAAACACGTCCAGCGTTACACTTTCCTGCTGCGTTAAGCGATAGCGGATCGTCGTTTCGGGATTAAACGGATTCGGATAATTTTGTGCAAGATCGAATTCAGTTGGCCGTAAAGGAATGCCATCGCCCTGTTTCTGCGCCCATTCGCTATCACCGATAAGCAGTTTTAATTCGCGTACCTCGCCTGCTTTAAGCGAAAGCTGCAAAAAGTCTGTTTCTGCTGCCAGCAATGCCTCACGGCTCACCGGATCGAGTATGTATACATTAACATCAGCGGGTAGTGTGGACTGATGTTCCAGATCGATAGCGGCATGAATATTTTCATCCGGGGCTTCTATCTCCAGCGTCCAGCTACCGCGGAACGGCTTGTCGTTCTTTAAATGCTGCATCAGAGGTAAGCCGTCTTGCATGATGGACAGGCGGACATTCTCATTTACTGCCGGAGGTTCGCGAAGGATTCTCTCATTTCCATCGATACTCCAGCCAATGCGATTATAGCTGTCACGATACTGCTTGTTGGTCGTCATTTTCAGGTTTAAAGCATATATGGGATCAGCGTTCTGAAAAGAGCGCTTACCCTCACCCCCGGAATCGCGTGGTGGAAAAATAAGTGTTTGAGAGGTGTTCGAAAAAACAAAGTAGCCGTTCCAGGGCTTCAGCGTATCGGCTATTACATATTCGGTGCCGTCAAAGAAATAGGGACCCTGAACCGGGCCTCCGGACTGCACGTTATTCCATGGGAAGTCGAATGCAAATGGGCTACCAATTTGATTCCACCCCGGAAAAATGGTAATAAACTGTGGCAGGGAAGAATCCAGCGTTAAACCGGAATCAACGTCGAAAAAGCCACCGTCTTCACTGATCAGCCAAAATGCGGTTCCGGGGGTGAAATTTGCCGGTATTTGAGGAAATTCGGCGTAACCGGTAAACTCTCCGTTAATCCAGCGAAAAAGTCGCCATTTCTCTGCATCGTAGGGGCCCAAATCATCGACGAGTACCTCTTCCGGTGAGCTGTCCTGCAGTTCCATTGGAACAGATACCATGCGATAGGTGTTTAGAGGTAGTGAGATTCGAGTGGTTATGTATTCATTGGCGTTCAAGCGCAGAATAGCCGGATTGGTTTCACTGCTACCCGTAGGTACGTTCACGGTGGTTGCCATATCGGAGAAGGACACAAAGAATTCCACGCCCTGCTCCGTCATGAACTCTGCAGGTATAACTGCTCTGAAGGCATTTCCTGCTTGTTGAAGTGGAACGATGGTAAACGTATCTTCGCCACCTTTTCGATAGCAAATCAGGTTAAAAGACCAGTTGGCGCTCCCGGGAGGAGTTATTGTAACTGCGTAGTCTTGTCCTATACGGGGCGGTTGATCCTCGATGATTGTTTGAGCCGATACAAACTGCAGCATCAGGATGAGCAGTATTGGGGCGAATCTCATGGCTTGTCCTCTTTAAAACAATTGAATGTTTTCCATCGACCGATAGCTGTATATGTTGCGACGGAATTACTCATAATATGACAGCTCCATATGCAAAATGATGTGATGGTCGATACGTCAATAGCGCCAAGTGCCGTCCGTCACGGGATGGCTTTCAATATCGGGGATATGAAGGAAGTATGGCTTTACTGATTGCCTTTGCAAAATAGTACGGATATATTTTTTACAACGCAATGAGGAATTCGCTGAAAATAATCTGAAAGCTAAGAACAGGATCTTATATGTCATCCGGAAAATCTGCTGTAGCAGTACTCGCGTTGCTCTTGTGCGGCCTCATCATATTTCATTTGCCGCAAACGATACATGGTGAAGACGTTGTTTCGTCTGAACACTCTACCGGCGTTGATGAGCTGCGCAGGGTGCTGTTTGAAAAACGTCGTGTGCTTCTGGTTACCGCAGATGGGAGAGATTACGAGAAGGTTGCCCGGGAGGCATCGTCCCGAAGCCGCTGGATAGAGATTTTACCACGTAGTCTTGCCTCCTTAACCCCGGCTGAACTTGAAAATGAAATTCTGGTACTTGTGGGAACACCTGAGCGTCACCCCATGATTGAAGCTGCCTCCATGGATATTCCCTACAGCTTCTCGACAGACGCCTTTACCGTTTCCGGCAGAGAATTCAGCGATGCCGATGACGTATTGACCATGCTCTATCCAAATCCGCAAAATCCATCTCTGCCGCTTCATATCATAACCGGCAATTCTGATGAGGCAATACTAAAGCAGCTTTCCGGACGTCGAAACCTGTTTCGACAGACCGGTGACTATCATGTTGCCAGAGATGGTAAGCTTCAGCTGATGGGCTTCTTTACGAATACATCGAGCGGCTGGGAAATCGATGTTTCCCGTGAGCGTCACTTTCAGCAGTATCCGGAAAGTAATATCAATTTGGGAGCGTTAAGCCTTTACCAGCATGGACTGAATTTAACAAACGACTCTTTAATGTCGCTGGGGAAGATCGCGAAGCAGGCGCTGGATGCCGCAGGGGGATTTACGAAAAGTCCTGTAGAGGGCTTAACGGTACATTATTATAGCAGTGCTGAGCAGAAAGGATTAATGACCCGTAGGACGTCTCTTTCTCATGTAGAAATGGGGGGCGCCCCGGTTGTTCACGTTGTACATCGAAAAGGGATGAGTGCCGCTGACGGTTCTGCTGTGGCTCGTGGGGCATTGCTGGCGTCGCTGGGTAGGCCGGCATATCAGGGATTGCTGGACGGACTTGCCGGAGTGCTCTCCGAGCAGGCGTACAAAAAATCGATGCATTGGGCCCTCAGGCTTTACGCTGCCGGGATGCTACCGCCGCTGGCCGAGTTGTTTAATGCACAGCTTTATCAGAAAAGCTCACCGCTGGTAATGCCGGTGGCTGCAGTAAGCTTTGTTGCTTTTCTACGTGAGGAGTATGGAGATGAGTGGATTCGTGCTCGCTATAGTAATTGGCGTCCGTCTTCTGCTGAGATTGAAAACCTGCAGAAAGACTGGAATGCTTTCCTGGCCAAACAGCCTGTAGCAAAAAAGTCAGATCCGATTCTCGTGCCTGATGGTTTTCAACGCGGCTTCTGCTTTGCGCATGAAGGGTATTCTATTTATAACGGTTATGGCTCCCGTCTGGCCGATGAGGCTCTTGCCGCCCTGGCTGGACTTCATACCAATTCAGTTTCCATTACACCATTTAGCTATATGGGCAATCCGGCGAAGCCGAATTTTCTCAATTATTCCAATCGCGCCGGGTCTGAAACCGATGAGAGCGTTATTCATTCCGCACTGGAAGCCCGCCGCCTTGGTATGTCTGTGATGCTGAAGCCACATATCTGGCTGGGCAGCGGTAGCTGGCCCGGCGCTATAGAAATGACCAGCGAAGAAGACTGGCAAACATTTTTCAGCTTTTACCGCCGCTGGTTGCGGCATTATGCACTGCTTGCCGAGCAACATGGCATGGAAATGTTGTGCATCGGTGTGGAGTTGGGGAAAACGACGCTGCAGCGTCCTGATGACTGGCGCAGGCTGATTCGCGAGGTTCGCGGACTTTATTCCGGGAAGCTGGTATATGCTGCTAATTGGGGGGACGAATTCGAGAGGCTAGAGTTCTGGGATGAACTCGACTATATCGGACTCAACTGTTATTATCCGCTGAGCCAGGATTCTTCTGCCGGTAGTGGAACATTGATAGAGGGGGCAAAGGCGATTGGTCAGAAGGTTGATGAAGTGGCATTACGTTTTGATAAGCCGGTGCTGATTACCGAGATTGGATTTACGGCTACGGCCGGCTGTTGGGTACAGCCGCATGAAGTGGCGGGTAGGAAGCCTCTGGATCAGGAGCATCAGCGAAAGGCGTATGCTGCTGTGTTTTCAGCTTTGGGAAAAAGACCTTCCATCGCCGGTTTGTACTGGTGGAAATGGCCAACATATTTAACCTATGGAGGTCCGTCGGATCGTGACTTTACTCCTAACGGTAAACCGGCGGAGGAAGAAGTGCGCAAATATTATCGGCAGATGGCCGGTAAGTAGGGAGGAGTAAGTAGGCGGCGGGCTGTAGGACACCTCCTACTCACTACAGCCTAAAGCCTACAGCCTTTTACCCACAGCCCACTGCCTACTGCCTACTCCCTGCTTTTCCAACCGCTTGCTGTCGGTTTTTAACGTGTGATCTCCGTCAAAATTTCCTTGCATATTAGTCCTTTTCCAATTATACTATGCGGTGCCTCAGAGCAAAAAAAAGTTGCTTAAGTCATTAAAAAACAGAAACAAAAGTAGGATTTGGCATGTTGAGTATCTGGGTATGCGGAAATTATTTTCCTACTTTTATAGGAAATTTTGATCTGTAGCACACTGTCATGGGGAATAAATGGCAAGGTCTAAGTTGTTTATTAACAATTGTTTTTGGCTTTTAGGTGTGATTTTTAGCACGGTTTTTGTAACTGTGCCCGATGTCGAAAATAACTGTGGAGAGGTATTATCGAGCCATTAGATACTAATTACTACGCATTTAGTCTGGAAAAAGTTTCAGACAACACAAACCCAACAACCCTTTTGGTTTCCCAAACAGTTTTTGCCGTCTCCTGATGGAGATGGAGCAGTCGACGTATGCATTTGTATAAGAATGTGAAATCGTTCATTTGTTTATCGAGATAAATAACTACAACGTTCACCAGTGAGGAGGAATCGAATGAGATAACCCCTGGCTGACGCGTTTAGCCACTTAATTCATCTAAGTATAACGGTATGGAGAAAAAAAATGAGTAGAAAACTACTGTTACTATTCATCGCTTTTGCCTTCCTGCCAATGATTGCTCTGGGTCAGTCGACCGGTAAAGTCATTGGTTTGGTGAAGGACAAGGCAAGTGGTGATCCGCTTCCGGGCGTAAACATTAGTCTAGAAGGAACGACTATGGGTGCGGCTTCGGATGCAGACGGGTATTTCGTTATTCTTAACGTTCCCGTTGGTGTTTATAACATCACCGCTTCTTTTATTGGATACAAGGAAGTTACCCAGCAGGGTATGCGTGTATCCGCATCGATCACGTCAGATGCCAATTTCACAATGGAAGAGGCAGCCGTTGAAGGTGAAGAAGTAATTATCGTGGGCGCTCGTCCGCTGGTAGAGAAAAACGTGACTTCAGGCGTTTCTCTTGTTACTTCTGAAGAACTGGAAAACATCCCGGTTCGCGGTTTCAACGATATCGTCGCTACGCAGAAGTCCGTTGTTGTTCAGGACAACACGGTCTATATCCGCGGTGGTCGTGCTGATGAGGTAGGGTACTATATTGATGGTGCTTCCTCTATCAACCCGCTGACAAACACACAGTCTATTTATGTAATTCGTGAAGCTGTAGAAGAATTCCAGGTTCTGGCCGGTGGTTTTACGGCTGAGTTTGGTGGTGCTAATGCCGGTATTATTCGTACAGAGCTTCGTACGGGTGGTAGCGACTTCAGCGTTTCTGCTGACTTCCAAACAGACAAGTTTGCTGACGAAGGCGAGCAGTTCCTCGGAACCAACTCTTTCCGTCATCACAACTTGATTCTTACCGCAAGCGGTCCGCTGATGTCGAACAAAGTTCGCTTCTTCGCCGCTGTTGAGAATGCATTCCAGGGCGATCGCGCTACGCGTTTTGGTGAGGGTTTCACCCTGACTAATCTAACCGACCAGAATCCTTCTGCTGTTGGTACGCCGGAAACGATTGACGAGTACACCTACCCAGATGGTTTTACCCCGAACCGTGAAGAAGATCAGTGGGCTGTTCAGTCTACACTGCTGTTCGATCTGTCACCGGTTCAGTTCCGTCTGAGTGGATCCTGGAGCGACCGCTCCCGTCAGTTTAACTCTGTATTCTTCAACAATCAGGGTGGTTCCAGCCCGAACACTCCGGTGCTGAACCAGCTGAACGATCGTACTTTCGACGATACGTTCCAGAACCTGTTGCTGTCTGGTAAGATGACCTACGTATTGAATCCGACTTCGCTACTTGAAGCAAGCTTCAACTACTTCAGCTCTACGCTGGATCGTGAAGACAGCTACTTCGGTAACGACTGGACTCAATGGTGGGATAGTACTGCTGTATCTAACGCTACCGGTGGAGATGTTACCTATGCTTCCCGTTATCGTGCACAGCCGAACTACCTGTTCAACGGTATCTACTTCGCACGTGATGGTGCACCGACTGGTACATATCGCGTTCAGAAGCAGAACTACATTGGTGGTGCTTTTAACTTCCTGACTCAGGCAGGCCGTCACCACGAGCTGAAGATTGGTGGAGACGTTCGTTTGTATACGCTGCGTCGTTTCGCTATTAGCGCACGCGCTATCAGTCAGCTTGGACAGGACGCTACCGCTGGTGGTAACATCGAAAATCTCGATCCGCAGCAGTGGGTTAGAGGTTCCGGTGTGAACAATTACGGTTACGACATCTTCGGAAACGAAACCGATTCCGATGCCTTCGAAGGCGATTTCCAAACTGCTCAAGCTCCTCAGGAGCCGGTGTTTGGTGCTTTCTATCTGCAGGACAAAATCGAGTATAACGACCTGATCATCAACGCTGGTCTGCGTCTGGACTACTTCGATACCAAGAGCCGTTCACTGGTTGATGCCGAGAATCCGGCAGTAAACCTGAACGACCGTATCTTCGACGAAGATGCAGCATGGCAGGAAAAAGACCCGGCAGTTCAGCTTAGCCCGCGTCTTGGTTTCTCCTTCCCGGTTAGCGAGCGCACGGTATTCTATGCCAACTATGGTAAGTTTATTCAGATGCCGGAACTCGAAACCATGTATGCCGGTGTTCACGCATACAACCAGCAGTATCTCTCCACAGGAACTTCCTTCCAGAACCCGGTTGGTTATGGTCTGGATCCTGTAAAAACCACTTCCTACGAGATTGGTTTCCGTCAGCAGCTTGGCGCAGTAGCCGCTCTGGATATCGGTGGTTTCTATCGTAACGTTAAAGGACAGGTTCAGGTTGACAAGGTCTTCCCGACCAACTCCGCACTGAATCCGTTTAATATTCTGGTTAATGGTGACTTCGCTACTACCAAAGGTCTGGAACTTGGTATTACGCTGCGTCGCACCAACCGTCTTCAGGGTCAGTTCAACTACACGCTTAGCTCCGCACAGGGTACCAACTCTACGCGTAACTCTGACGTAGCTGTTCTGGAACTGAATTCCACCAACCGTCCGTCCACGATTAATCCGCTTGACTTTAACCAGACCCACCGTGGTTCGGTTATCATGGATTACCGCTGGGGCCGTGACGAAGGTGGTCCGCTTCTGTCTAACCTCGGTATCAACGGTCTGTTCACCTTCAACAGTGGACACGCTTACACCTTTACCCGTTCCCAGGTTGGTCAGGCAAACGCTTATGATTCCGGCGTTGACTACATGAACGATACGCGTGCACGTCGTGCTCTTGAGCCGATCGGTGCTTCTACTACGCCGTTCAACTACAACTTCGATCTGCAGCTGGATAAGGGTATTGAAATCATTTCCGGTCTGGAGACCAAGCTGTATATGCGTGTGAACAATCTGTTCAACACCAAGAATGTTATCAACGTATTCAACAATACGGGTAGCGCAACGGACGACGGTTTTATCGAGCCGATCGACCAAAATGCCAATGATATTCGCCAGTCCTATATCAACAACTTTGGTGAAGAATACATCAACACCTATAAAGTTGTTAATATTGATAACGGTCAGTCCTACTGGGATGTTCTGGGTCTGCAGCTGTTCGACAGCCCGCGTCAGATCTTCTTCGGTATTAAGCTGAGCTACTAACGAGCATTGGTGATTTGGAACTAAATGCAAGGAGTAACACATGTTAAATAAATATGTTGCAACTATCGCCGGAATCATGCTGATTCTGTCCGGTATGCTGTTCGCCAAGGGGCCGGAAGGTTCCAAGGTGCAGAGCTACAACAAGGGACAGGACGTTCGTGCTCGCACGCTGATTACGGTTAACAACTGGGAGTATTGGCTGCGTAATGACGGTCAGTCCGCCCACACACCGGATGGAAACTTCGGTGGTATTTATCCTGGTGGAACCGCTTCCACAATTTATCAGGATGGTATTATCTGGGGTGCTCGTGTAAACGATAACGACCCCTCCAAGCCGCTAATTCGCGTTGGTGGACAGACCTACAACGTAGGTACTTCCGCTGGTTATGTAGTAACAGACGGTCCGAACCCGACTGCGTCCGACGTTACGCCGATCTGGCGAATTCGTCGCGACTGGAAGATTTTCTTCGACGGTGGTGACGGTACCGGTGCTGCTACGCTTGGTATCCCGGCAGTTATCTCAGAAGCTGCAGCTCGCTTTCAGGTTGCACAGAGCGCTGTTACTGAAGATCAGCAGCTGGAAATCATCAACCAGTATCGTGATGACTGGAACAACTGGCCGGTTGAGCTGGGCGCTCCTTTCTATGACGTAAATGGTAACGGCACTTATGATGCCGGATTTGAAGAAGATCTGAACGGTAACGGTCAGATTGAAGTTGGTGAAGTAGAAGAGCCGGGTATTGCCGGTGCAGACCAGATTATCTGGTATGTAAACCACGACCTTGACGATGGAACGACTGTAGCTCTGTATGGTTCTCCGTCCATCGGTCTGGAAATCCGCAACACCATCTGGGCTTACAATCAGCCTGGTGCTACTCTTGGTCAGCTTCTGTATAAGCAGTATACGATCATCAATAAGTCCGGTTATGTTCTGGACTCGATGTTCCTTTCGCAGTGGTCAGACCCGGACGTTGGTCAGTTTACAGACGACCTTGTAGGTTCCGACTCTGCTCGTAGTCTTGGTTTCGCTTATTCCGGTTTCTTGACGGATAACGACTTTGACGCTTTTGGTCTGCCTCCGGCAGCTGCTGGTTACGACTTCTTCCAGGGTCCTCTGGTTGATGGTGTAGCTGGTCAGGACCTTAACCGCAACGGTGTTGACGATGCTGATGACTTTGGTATCTTCGACCTGCAGCGTGTTGGACCTGGTAAAATCAATCTTCCGCAGCTTTCATTTGGTTACTTCGCTGCTGGTTCCGCTATTAGCGACCCCGGTCCGTTTGGTGACTACGAAGCAACTGAAGAGTGGTATAACCTGTTGAACGGCTTCCTGCCGAACGACTTCTCTACTCCTCCGACTCCGTTTACCGTTGGTTTCGGTGCCCGACGTGGGCAGGCAACCAAGTTCCCGGTAGGTGGTGACCCGGTTAGCCAGACTGGTGACATCGATGCTTTCGGTGACAACCTTGCTCCTGGTGACCGTCGTCTGTCTATGTCCGCTGGTCCGTTCACGATGAATCCTGGCGATGTACAGCAGATGACTGTTGCTCTTATTGGTGGTATCGTTACTCAGGATGGTGGAAACAACCGTAACGCTGTTGCTCAGCTGAAGCTGAATGACGACTTTGCTCAGTTTGTTTTCGACAACCTGTTCCAGGGAATTCCGTCTCCGCCGGCAGATCCGGTTGTAACGGCTATTCCGTTTGAAAACACCATCATGCTGGACTTCGGTTCCAACACAGAAGCTGTTGCAGCTACTGAGGCACCGGACCTCCTGCTTGGTTTCGACTTCGAAGGCTACAATATTTATCAGCTTCCGTCGGCGAACGCTACCAGAGATCAGGCAACCAAGGTTGCTACGATCGACGTAGACAATACCATCAGTACTATCAATGCACCGCAGTTCGTACCGAGCTTTGGTGACATTGTTACCGTTCCGGTTCAAAACGGAACCAACACCGGTATCAAGCGCTTCTTCGTGCTTGAGCAGGACTACATTAATGGTACTCCGCTGTATGCCGGTAACACGTACTACTTTGCAGTAACCGCATATAATGCTAAAGACACCGACAAAGACGGTATCGTTGACTCCGACGTTCCGGAGCCTTCTCTGGAAAGTGCGATTAACCTGATTACTGTTGTCCCGCAGGGCGACAAGCCGGGTGAGCGTCGCGCTGTTGCCGGTAGCTTTGCAGAAATCAACCTTGACGACGTATCCTCCGACGGTGCAATCTCGGTTCAGATTATTGACCCGACCGCACTGACCGGTAACACATACGGCGTTAGTTTCTATGCTCAGACCGATACACTTTCCCCGAACGCTGGTTCGGATGTATGGCGACTGACCAATGAGACTACAGGTGATATTATTGTTGACGATCAGCTGCAGTTGGCATCCCTCGTTGGAAACGACGATCTGCCGTTCTATGACGGTTTTCAGCTGAAGGTATCCGGTCCTCCGACTGGTATCAACTCGACTCGTCCTGGTCCTTTCGGTGACATTCCGGATGGAAACAACGGTTGGAACTGGACCAACGGTGATCGCTGGGTTTCCGGTGTGAACTGGGGTGGAATCTCCTTCTTCAACGGTATGTCCAACGGTGCAGACTTCTTTGGCTCCACAATTACCAACGGTGCAGACTTCGACGATGTTGAGCTGCTCTGGGCTGGTGATACCGAAGCTAATCAGCCGGATCGCTGGTCACAGGCCCACACGTATACACGTAGCTCCGGCTATGTATATGCCGGCCTTGGTTCTATTCCGTTTGCTGCATACAACACCGAAACCGGCGAGCGTCTGACTGTCGGTATGGTTCAGGATGCAAATGACGGTAGCGCCAACAACATCTGGGACATGGGCTGGGATGGCTCTGCTTTCGCCGCTAACGGTGGACGTGAGTATATCTTCATTATGTCCGATGCATACGAGAGTAACGATGCGCTGTATCAGCAGGATGCTATCGTATTTGGTGGCGTACCCTGTTTCTACGCTATCTGGCCGCAGGCTCGTGGATCCCGTCCGTACCTGCTCGAGTCCTTCGACTTCCAGATCTTCGCTTCTAACGTAAACACGCCGAATGACGTATTCCGTTTCACTACGGCTGCTACATCGTTCAGCGAAGAAACTGCACGTCGTGACATCGACAATATTAATGTATTCCCGAATCCTTATTATGCTTACAATCCGGAAGAAACCTCACGTTTCAACCGTTTCGTAACCTTTACTAACCTGCCGAACGAAGCTGTTGTTCGTATCTTTACCGTTGCAGGTACTCAGGTTCGTAAGCTGGATAAAAATGATGACAGTCAGTTCCTCCAGTGGAACCTGCGTAATCAGGCCAACCTGCCAGTGGCAAGTGGTTTCTACGTAGCCCATATCGAACTGCCGGGTCTGAATGCAGAGAAAGTAGTTAAACTGTTTATCGTACAGGGTGACGAAATCCTGGATGCCTTCTAAGAATGGTTGACTTAATGATGATCAATCGTTTGGAAGGAAACGTGAGACAAAATAAGGAGTATGTAATGAAACATAAAAGATTAATTGGGACTTTGGCCCTAATCGCCTTGACTGTCCTGTTTGGCGTGATGCCTGTTCAAGCCGGTGACCCGGCTCGTACGGGTACCGCTGCCGGCGAGCAGCTGCTCGTTCCGGTAGGCGCCCGCGGATTTGCCATGGGTGGCTCAGACGTTGCGTTCACCAGTGGACTAGACGCTCTGTACTACAACCCGGCCGGTTTTGGTAAAATGAACCGTAATGCACTCGGTACGTTCTCCACCATGCAGATCTTTAACGATATCAACGTTAACTATCTTGCTCTTGGTGTGAAAGCTGGAAACCTGGGTAACATCGCGTTTAGCCTGAAGGCTTTTGACTTCGGCGATATTCCTGTTACCACTAATCAGGACCTTAATGGTGCATCCGGTGCTACATTTTCACCGACCTATATTACTGGTGCTTTGACCTTTGCTCGTCAGCTGACTGACGGTATTGCTGTAGGTCTAACCGGTAAAGTCATTTCTGAGAGCGTTCCGCGTGCAAGCGCTAACGCCGTAGCTTTCGATATCGGTGTGCAGTATGCCGGTCTCGGTGGCATCAACGGTCTCGCTCTTGGTGTTGCAGTGAAGAATATCGGAACCAACATGTCGTACTCCGGTTCCGCATTCACCACTCGCGCTACAGACGACGGTGCTACTGCCTCCGACTTCCGTGATCGCCCGACGGCTACGCACGAACTGCCGTCCACGATTCAGATCGGTCTTGGATATGCATACGAAGTAAATGAAGAAAACAGCCTGTCACTGAACGGTAACTTTGAAAACGCCAACTTTGGCGACGATCAGTTCCTGCTTGGTGTCGAGTATTCCTACGATAACCTGTTCATGCTGCGCGGTGGCTATCGCATGGTAGACAATGTTGATCCTGATAATCAGCTGTATACCTGGACGATGGGTGTTGGTCTGAACTATGACTTTGGTGGAACCAATCTCATGTTCGACTACGGATTCCGTGATTCCCAGTATTTCGACGGCAACAATCTGTTCCAGTTGACCATCGGTTTCTAAGGAATTCTTTATTTCCTGAAAAGGGCCGTTCCGACTTGTCGGAACGGCCCTTTTCTTTTTACAGATCCGTTTGAAAATCGCCGGCTTGTTCGTACATTTTAAGCAGTACGGGTATTGGCGAATGCTCGTTCTTCAGGGGAAAAATAACCTTCCTGCTTTATACTTTTTCTGAAACTATTTCTCGGTTTCAGAATTAAAGAAACACGTACAATATTGGTTCACTTATCAGAGGAAATTATATGAGAAGGTTGATACAAACGATCTGTTTAACCTGTTTGCTGTTCCCAACTTTTTTGGCTGCAATGCCATCAGAAGAAAACATAAAGATGTTTCTTGACTTTGCCCGTTTTCGTTATGACGAAACAGATACCTATCTTGAAATGTATTATATGCTTTATTATCAGGATCGGGCAGCAGCTTCGGGTAATGAAGAGGTTTGGCTGAGTTTTCACTTTAAGGATATGAAAACCGATACCGTCCTGTCCGAGAAGACAATGAAGGTCTCGATGGCCGGTGCAGCTCTCACTGGTAAGGTGGGAATGATAAAGACGCATATCCCCCCCGGAGATTATCAGATTAAAATGGTAAAGCACGATGCTACGGGTAAAACAGCAATCGATTCGGTGCTATACGATTTTACTGCATCACCGTTTAAGAGCGATCGCGTTACCATGAGTGATTTGGAGCTATGTTCGAATATCATAACCAAATCGAAAGATAGTAAGAGCACCTTTTATAAAAATACGATGGAAGTAATTCCGAACCCCAGTAAGATCTACGGTGTAAACAACCCCTTTGTAAATTACTATATTGAACTCTATAACATTTCTCCCTCTGCTGAACAGCCGACTCTGGGAATTCAGGTTGCCGTCCAGGATAATGATGGAAAGATATTTCAGCAAAAAAGCTATAGTATGAGTCGTAAATATGAATCCCGCGTAGAGCATGGTGCTTTTGATATTCGGGGGCTTGAAAGCGGTTGGTACAATATTCTTTTTGCAGTTGTAGATTCAGCTTCAGAATACTCTGTTTTTAAATTCAACAAATTCTATGTGCTGACAGAAAACAAAAAAGACCTTTTCGGCCAACCACTGGTGTCGTTTGAAAAAAGTGACTATTTCCGCATGGAAGAAGACGATATCAAGAAACGGTTTGAGCAGGCTCGCTATACCGCTACGAAAGATGAAATTAACGTGTTTAAAACGCTGGACGTGATAGACGCCAAGCGCAAATATGTCTACGATTTTTGGAATCGCCGCGAAAAAAGCTCACCAGGACTCCAAAGTGAGTATTACGGACGTATTGATGAGGCCAATGCAAAGTTTGGGTATAGTGGTCTTGCCGGGTGGAAAACCGACATGGGGCGTGTTCATATTGTTTATGGCCCACCGAGTCAGGTAGAACGATTCCCGAGTGATATGCGAACCCGTCCCTATGAGATCTGGTATTACTACGACCTGGAAGGCGGGACTCAGTTTATCTTTGTCGACGTGAATGGGTATGACGATTACAGACTTGTTACCTCGACGGTTCGTGACGAGATTTATGATCCGAACTGGAAAGAGAATTACCTGATTGTTGATTAAAAGCGTTATCATCTGCTGCGGAGTTTATTCTGCAGCAGATTGATTCATCCTGCCTTCTGTCTTTTCTCCCATTCATAAAATACCCGATACTTTACACCTTCCGCAAAAACGCATAAGCCTGCATTAATCACCACCAGACTAAAAGTGCCATAATAAAACCAATCGCTGAACGATTCAGCAGATGCCTTTATTAATGCTGCATCACCAAGCATACTAAAACCCAATCCGGTAAGACAGAGCCCAATAGGTGAAAACCATAGCCATTTCCCATAATCACTGCTCATATACTCTCCATATCTAATTTTTTTAAAAAAATCTGCAAAAAACCAACTGGATCGAAACATTTTTTTTTTGTATCGTTAAAATAATATAAACTTAGTGTCGTTCTTCTTAATACAGCGACATTTTTTTATAAGTTAACAATAGGAAACGCCAATGACATACCGCCTTATTCTGTTCCTGATCGGTATCTTTTTCATAAATATAGCTTTCGGTGAAGAAAGTGAGATCCCGGATATATCCTACACAGATTTATCCCCTGAACTCCATCATCGAAAAGTGAGTCGCGAGGTCACGAAGCTGCTGACCCGTGCGCATTATCAGAAACGCCGCCTCGATGATAATATATCTTCCGAGACATTTGATCGATTTCTGGAGAAGCTGGATTATTATCGACTATACTTTCTGGAATCCGATGTTGCTTCTTTTGAAGAACAGCGGTTCTCATTCGATAATTATCTAGGATCCGGACAGGTTGAGCGTGCTTACGAAATATTTAATCTCTATCAGAAACGCCGGGCAGAAAGACTGGATTATGTTTTCAGACGTCTGGAAATAGAATTCGAATATGATAAAGATGAAGATATTCAGATCGACCGTTCCGAAGCCCCCTGGGCAAAAACGACAGTTGAACTCGATGACATCTGGCGAAAGCGCCTGAAGCACGCAGCATTAAATCTGAAAATTGCCGGGAAGGAATGGGCAGATATTCAGTCAACGCTACGCAAACGCTATATCCGCGCCGCAAAGAATCTGGAGCAATATCAGAGTGAGGATGTCTTTCAAACGCTGATGAATGCCTTCTCTGAATCTTTTGATCCGCATACAAACTATTTTTCACCGAAGAATTTTGATGATTTTAAAATCCGCATGAGCCAGTCTCTTGAAGGGATTGGAGCCCGCCTGGTAAATGAAAACGAATACACCAAGGTCGTGGAAATTGTTGCCGGTGGGCCGGCAGATAAAAGCGAAGACCTGCATCCGAACGATCGCATTACTGCCGTTGGACAAAGTGTTGATGGTGAGCTCGTTGACGTAGTCGGCTGGCGTATTGATGACGTTGTGCAGCTGATTCGCGGAAAGAAAACCACGATCGTCCGACTGGTTGTTCTGCGTGCGGACGACATTGAGGGAGTCGCCCCCGATACGATATCGCTGGTACGTGACCGGGTGAAGCTGGAAGATCAATCTGTGACGAGCAAGGTTGTAGAGCTGGAACACCTCGGCAAAATGCTAAAGATCGGCGTTGTAGAAATTCCCACCTTCTATTCGGATTTTGATGCTATTCGTCGGCGGGAGCCGGATTATAAGAGCACCACGCGGGATTCCAAGAAGGCAATAGAGGAATTCAAGAAGCAAAACGTCGACGGGATTATCGTGGACCTCAGGCGTAATGGCGGTGGTTTTTTGAATGAAGCTGTTGATTTGACCGGTCTGTTTATTGATCGTGGTCCGGTTGTACAGGTAAGGAGCACGCAGGGCACACTGGATGTAGAACGCGATCGCGATCCGAGTATTGTCTGGGATGGTCCGCTCGCAGTGATGATTGATCGTCTAAGTGCATCGGCATCCGAGATTTTTGCCGCTGCGATTCAGGATTACAACCGTGGAATTATTGTTGGAAGCCAGTCTTTCGGTAAGGGCACGGTTCAGCGACCGGTGGACTTAAACCGGTTAATGCCGGATGCCGGTAGCAAACTCGGTCAGGTAAAAATGACGATTGCCAAGTTCTATCGCATTAATGGCAAAAGCACTCAGCATATCGGTGTAATGCCGCATATCGATCTTCCGTCTAATCTTGATCCGGAAGAGTTCGGAGAAAGTACTCGCGAAAATGCGCTACTTTATGATAAAATTGACGCGTTAACGTATAGCAAGGCCGGTTCTCTGGGAGCCATAGTTAGCAGGCTGGATGAGCAGCATAAGCAGCGTATTGCGAATGACGAGGACTTTAATGAGCTGATTGCCGATATGCAGGAATTTCGTGAAAGCCGCAAAATTCAGTCGCTATCTCTCAATGAAGAAGTGCGCAGAGCCGAACGGCAAAAGGAAAAGGAAAAGCAGGAAGAACGAGAAAAGAAAGAAGAAGATGACAGGGATCTGTTACTGGATGAAACAGCCCACATCATCGGAGACTATATCCTGCTGGAGAAAGAAGGACTGCAGACACGTAAATAAGACGGACTGCTGAAAAACGGATGAAGCCCCGTTTTGGGAACCCACCGGCGACGGTGATCTCCCAAAACGGGGCTTTTGCTATTATAAGGGCATTCTTTATTTCTTACTAAATGATGAGCGGATCGTCTGAAGTAAACGTCGAAGCTTGCCGCGCAGACCTGACTTTTCAACAGCCCATTCCGGAGGAGCAGAATTAAAGGATTGTTGAATAACTCGTCGTGAGAGCTCTTCTGCCGAAACCGAATTTAGCTCATTCAGCTTTTTTTGCTGCTGAGTTGTTGCCGGCTTAATCAGATCGCCTTCAAGGTGTATACCATCGCTGACCAAACGCTGGACGCGAGGATCTATCTTCATCAGTTCTAATACTTGATTATCTTCTTCGGGAGTTGTTTCCCAGGATAGGTAACGGGCAATAAGGTTCAGGGTATTTGCAGGGAGGGGATGAGTAGATGGGGTTTGTTCCGTGGGCATTACTTGGGGCTGGTTGGAATCCGGTTGCTTGCGCTGCATAGCTGCTCCTATCAAAAAATATGTTATTCATAATCATCATCTCGTTACTCCCCCTAAGGTTAATATTTGCCGGTTCCGTGCCGGACTTTTAATTTATCGATTTTCCGGTTAACGGGTAACAATACCCCGAAAACCGCTCTGTTCTGTTTAAGACAGAGGATCGATTAGCGGTATTTTCTTATATTTTTATTCTTTTTCTCCGTTTAGGCATTTTTGTATGGCATTACCAGCTTCAGAAATTATGCGATAAACACTTTGAAAACTTAGGTTTATATCTGGGTGTGAGGCAATTTCTTCAGCGTCCATATCATTGAAAAATTTAAGCTTCAATATCAGCGCATTACGATCCCGGTTCTTTGGAAGGGAAAGCAGGTAGGATTTAATACACTTCTTAATATCCATTTTCATCATCACGGACTCAATGCTCTCTAGCGCATGACGATTCTCTACAACTTCATGCAGGTTCAGAACCTCACCACTGCTTTGTTTTGGTTTATCTAACAAAGTGTATTTATTGCGTGGGATTCGTTTCTGAGCATCATCGTAACGCAAATTGCTGCTTAATACGCTCAGCGCAATGGTCTTTAGATAGGGAAGAAAAGAATTCTCATATTGTCCGCGGTAGTCCTGTAGGTACTTTGCGTCCCGCTCTAATAGCTTGGTAAACGTGGTTTGCACGAAGTCCGGAATATGATGATAGTCTTCCTGATTACAGCGCTTTACAAAAAGATTTTCTACCATACGCTTGTGGCGGGCAATCAACTCGGTAAACAGCATGTTAAACTGTCTATCTTGTTGCTCATAGTGGCTTAGAATAAGAGCAATCAGATCGTTTGTTGGCAACTCTTGCGGATTCATAGTATTTGACGAGCGAATAGTCTATGGTTTTTTGCAGTTTATCCCATGAATGAGGAGAATATCTAATGATAGCAAATTACGCTCTTTTCGCTGGAGAAGCAAGCGTCGGTCTTCTGCACTTTAGGCAAAAGAGTGTAACAATTGTTTCAAAAGTCCGTTATTGTAAAAAATGTCCGTGAGACAGGCATTTAACTTTACCATGTTGAGGAATGAATGAGACCCATATTATTTGCCCTTTTAATCTTATGTTGTATTATCCCGCTGAATAACCTTTCAGCTAAATCCTACCGAATTATCAACGTTCAAATTGATGCACAGCTAACCAGTAACGGGAATATGCAGGTTACGGAACATCGTACCTTTGAATTCAAGGGGAAGTTCAGCTATAGCTATCGCAGCTTCCCAAAGGATCGAGTGCAGTATCAGGATATTGTGGTTAGCGAAGCCGGCAATACTTATCGGGAATCCGATAGCGAAGATCCGGGAACTTTTCGAATCATAGATCGCGGTAGTAAACTTGAAGTGCGCTGGTATTATTCTGCCCGAAGCGAGCAGCGAACGTTTACAATAAGCTATAACGTTCAAAACCTGGTCGAGCGCGGTGAAGATGCGGCGGTGCTTTACTATAAGTTTATCGGAGACGATTGGTCAAAACCTCAGCAGCACGTACTGATTACCGTCGTTCCGCCTGACCCTGTAGAGAAGGATGAGGTAAATGCCTGGCTGCACGGACCGCTTTGGGGAGAATATCGCATCGAGAAAAACGGCACCATTAGCGCGTGGTGTGATAGATTTCCTGATAATACTTTTTTTGAAATACGGGCACTCTACCCCCTGGAGGCCTTTCCCAATGCCGTTGAAAACCCGAGGCTGAATCGGGAAAAAATTATTGTTGCAGAAGCGGCCTGGGTGGAGGAAGCAAACCAGGAGCGTATCGATGCAATAGATGCCATGGAAAGACGCCGGGAGCGTGAAAATTATGGCTTCCCGCTGGCACTGATATTGGGTTTTGCAGGACTATTCGGGATCTTCTATCTATACAATCGCTATGGCAGAAGACCTGACTTACCGGAGCGAAAGCCGGAATTCCTCAGCGAGATTCCGTCTGAAGATCCGCCGGCACTGGTTTCATACCTGTTGAATAGCGGGATGCTAAGCGGCTCTGCACTGGTGTCGACACTCTTTGATCTGGCCTCCAAAGGGTATCTCGAGATGAAAGAGGATATTAAAATCAAACCCAAATTCTGGGGTGGTACTAAAGAGGTTCCGGCCTATCGATGGGTGCTCGATCGTAAAAAGCTGCAAGAAAATCCGCCGCAACATGCTTTTGAACGTAGTGCGCTGGACTTTCTGTTTACAGATATCTCTGACGGTAGTGATACGCTTGATATTGATGATTTAAAATCCCAAAGCAGCAAGATGATGAAGTTCTTCCCCAAGTGGAAGAAAGAGGTTGCTTTAGAAGGTAAATCCCGCGGATGGATTAATGAGGAGAGTAAAAAGGGGATGTACCGGGGAATGATTTTAACCGGCGTGCTTTTTATGATGTCTATGGCCGGCATATTTTTCTTTGGTGAATGGATGCTGCTATCTGCCGGGATTTCTGCGGTGTTATTCTTTCTGACGTTGGCAATACCGCATAACACCGCCCAGGGAGCGATGCTGAAGAATCGCTGGAAAGCACTACGCAAGTTCTTGCGCAAGGGACGCTATAAACTGGGTGGAGAAGCCACAAATAATATCGGTAGCTACTTTGTATATGGTTCTGTTCTCGGACTGATGAAAAAAGACTTCGAAGAAATGGCAGGCTTTTACCCGACCTCGACTATGCACCATCATTTATTCTGGTATCATTCCTCGAACCCGGAAGGTTTTAGTGGGGAAGCATTCAGCAGCGGCTTCTCAGCAATGGTTGCAACCGCTTCATCGTCTATGAGTACGGCAACAGGAACTGGTGGCGGTGCTTCCGGCGGCGGAGGCGGCGGTGCCGGAGGAGGTGGCGGTGGGGCTGGTTAAAGCCCCGGATTGTGGAAAATGAATAACAACGGGCGCTTATCATTCTCATCGTTTAAGCGCTCGTCATCGTTGTTATCTAAAATTATGTATATATAGCTGTCATCAATTGCCAGACCCTCAGCATGGCCATAGCGCATGTCTTTATAGCGATATTCATTACCGGTAGAAATATGCTTGTAAGACCAGCCTTCTCCTTCTCTATAACCTGTCTTCGTTTTTACCATTTCCGTTACCGCATAAGCATTTCTTTGTAGGGCAAATACCCGGCCATTATAATAATCCAGTCCTGAGAAATCATAAGAAGCACCTTGTTTGAACTCGAACCTGCTGCTGTCCATCTTAACAAAACGTGATGACGGAGATTCGAAACTCAGGTTTACGTCCACTAAACCTCGAGGCTGTCGTTCAATTGCGAGGACGTATTGATCTGCACTAATCCGACAGATACCTTCAAAAAATGCATTTCTGACCCCGAAAAATCCTTTCTCCTTACCCAGGCCCATATACCCGGGACTGGCCCAGTTACACTGTCCATCTTCCATTGCAACACGGACGATCTGAAACTGTGTTTCGCTTACCAGGTAAAAATTCTCTTTATCATGCGTAATTCCTTCCAGATCGAGAATGCCCTCTGCTGCAGGGGGCTCAAAGCGAATATGCGGTACCAACCGGGCAATATCTTTTTCCAGAGATAGCTTATAGATAACCGTGTCACGTTTGTCTGAAATAGTGAATAGTTCTCCATTTATAACGGTCAGGCCTGAGGGCTGGGCATTATCCAGACCGTCGACGGGATATGCTTTATGCAACTTCAGCGGAGTTGTTTTAGCATACATCCGCGTCATTTCTACACTGTCTTTTTGCTTGGTTACTTTTTGGCAGGATAGGCTTAAACACAAAAGTAAGGTAGCGATCAGGATGCGTTTCATTGAATCACTTTCTGTTTATTCGCGGTGAAATGGAAATTAGCTTTTACTTGTTAATTATACAAGTTTCTGACGTGGCTAAGGCTTTTTTATATAGGCCTGTAGCTGATTACCGAGCGTTCCAATGGTTTCCAGCACTTCATTTAACTTTGGTTCACAATAGGGATTATAGCGAAACACGTCGAGCAAGATATGATAGTCATTTCGCGTTGTTGCCTTAACGTCTAAAAGCTCATCGAATGAGCGGGTGTTCATCGCAGTAGATTGTATATCAAGCTTTTCCAAAAGTGCACCGACCAACAGGCTCAGAAACTGAGACTCGGCAAGAGTGCGATCATGCTCTTCCGGTGACTTGTGGATAACGTTAATTCCGGTTTTCTTGAGGCCTTTGCCTATTGTATTGTAAACCGCCTCCGGCATACGCAACGGCCAGATCACCAGATTTAATCCTGTTAAATCCCAACCCGCGGTTTCGAGAGACTCCGGTCCGAATAAAGGGTGAGTTGAGAGTAAATGTACATCTTGCGGTAAGTGTTTCTGCATGATTTCGGCCGGATAGCATGAGGTGGTACAGACATCGATAACCAAAGTGCCCGGTTTCATGAGCGGTTTAATCTGCTCAATAACGATCTCGAACTTGGAAAGAGGCACCGCCGGTATAATGGCGTCGCAGCGCTGAATTGCCTCAATGCCCAAAATCGCTTCTGAGTCCGGAGATTTGTCTAGTTGAAGGACTTCGTATTGCGGTACATATTTATTAAAAAGGCGTGCTAAAGCGGAACCGAAATTCCCTTTTCCTATAATTGCGATGCTGTATGCTTCCACTTCTAACTCCGTATCTGCGTTTTGATGAGGCATAACATACACAGCGATTGATGGAATAGCAATACAGTGCTGTGCAGATTATCATAAATTATTTTTCCGGATACGTGATTATATACTGTGAAATGTCTACTTTTATAAGCTAGCATATTCACAGAACCTATTGATGAGAGGCATTATGGACTCAGCTCGCTGGAACAGGATTCAGGAAATATTCGGTCAAGCACTTGAAATGGGTGAAGAAGAACGCGGTTCTTACCTGAAAGAAGCCTGTGGTGATGATAGCGAACTCCTCGCTGAAATACAGTCCTTATTAAAAGCTGATAGTCAGGAGCATAGCATGCTGGATGGTGTTGCTATGGATGCAGTTGGCTCTCCTGACCTGTTAACCCTGGTTGGTAAAGAGGTGGGACCCTATCGCTTGGTTTCACCGATTGGTGAAGGCGGGATGGGCGCGGTCTATCTGGCTGAACGCGATGACGGACAGTTTGAACAACGAGTTGCTCTGAAGCTGATTCGGCCCGGTGTGCATTCACAGGTTGTGATCAAGCGGTTCCGGGAAGAACGGCAGATTCTGGCACAGCTTCAACACCCAAATATTGCTCGCCTGCTGGACGGTGGCATGAGTTCTGATGGCCAGCCATACCTAGTGATGGAATATATTGACGGTATGCCGCTGCTTCAATATTGCGATAGCCAAAAAGTTGGAATAAATGATCGGCTGAACTTATTCAGAGATGTCTGCTCGGCTATACAATATGCCCATAAGCGTCTGATTATTCATCGGGATTTAAAGCCGGGAAATATTCTTGTTACCCGGGATGGTTCCGTTAAGCTACTAGACTTTGGAATCGCCAGAGTGATAGGTGACGATATCGCGGGGCCTTCCCTCACGCAAACCGGTATGCGATTAATGACCCCGGAGTATGCCAGTCCTGAGCAGGTTCGCGGAGAAGTTGTCGGGACGGCAACCGACATTTATTCGATGGGCGTGTTACTCTATGAGCTGTTAACCGGCGTTCGTCCTCTGACCTTTAATTCACGCTCACCCGTTGAAGTCGAGAAAGTTGTTACCGGTCATGAACCGACGCGGCCAAGCCTTGCTGTACAAAATACCACTCAAATGGAGTCGTCAACCGAGATCCTCGAAGTGCGGAAGACAAATAGACGACAGCTTCATAACCTGCTGAAAGGCGATTTGGATACAATTTGCCTGATGGCATTGCGTAAAGAGCCGGAGCGTCGCTATAGTTCTATCGAGCAGTTTTCGGAGGATATTCGCCGTTACCTCACCGGACTTCCGGTTATTGCCCAGAAGGATACACTTGGCTATCGTGCAGGAAAATACCTCAGGCGCAATAAGGCAATTCTGGCCGGCGCATTCGCTACTTTAACTCTCCTTGCGATGTTGATAACGTTTTATACGATTCGTCTCACCGAAGAGCGGGATCGTGCTCGAACAGAAGCCACTAAAGCTGAGCAGATTTCAGCATTTCTAAGCAGTCTTTTTGAAGTTGCCGATCCGCAAAACTCTCGTGGAGAGAATATTACCGCTCGGGAACTGCTGGAAGAAGGAGCCGGTCGAATTGAAAACGAACTTGCCGACCAGCCGGAAGTGCAGGCAAGAATGATGACCATCATTGGAGAGGTTTATACCGGACTTGGCCTTTATAAAAAAGCTGATACGCTTCTACAGCGATCTATCCAAAAACAGCGTAAATTCCCAAGTTCCTCACGACTTGAACTAATGAATACGCTGAAAACGGCAGGTATGTCACGTCGGGCCTCCGGCGTTACGACAAATGCCGATACGCTGTTTAAAGAAGCGCTGAAAATTGGCCGGGAGGAAGTCGGAGAAGATGATCCCCGTTTTGCCGAAGTGCAGATGAATTATGGTGGACTGCTGTTGGATATGGGAGAAGTTGCAAAAGCAGAGCCCATAATGCTCTCCGGTATAGAAGTGCTGCGAAAGCATGGGGAAGAGCAGCCGAATGAGCTGGCTGAAGGTCTGCATCAACTGGGTAAGCTCTATTATGATCTTGCAAAATACGATCTATCTGAAAAGACCTATCGGGAATCTCTTAAAATCCGTGAAGCGACAAAGGGTAAAACGCATCTGAATTATACCAGAACGTTAACGCAGCTTGCATTTTTACTACAGGATCTCGGGCGGTTTGATGAGGCTGAGACAATGTTTCGCGAAGCAATTGTTCTGGACAGCACCATCTATAATGGTAAGCATCCGAATTTGACCAGCGATTATTTCTATCTCGCTGCTTTACTTCATAATCGCGGTAAGCATAAAGAGTCCGAGCCGATCTACCGAAAGGTAATTGAGCTTGATCGTGAACAGTATGGGGATGAACATCCATATCTTGCTTTAAGCATGAATGACTTGGCCGGTGTTCTGGTTGATCTGGGGAAATTTAGCGAAGCTGAAGACCTGTATAAGCAGTCGATGGCAATGCAGATAAAGCTACAGGGCGCCGAGCATCCGGAGGTTGCGACAACCAAGAGTAATTTTGGAAACCTGTTGAGCCGTACCGGTAGGGTCAAGGAAGCTGAACCATATTATAAAGAGGCGCTGCGAATTCGCCGTAAGATCTATGGTGATTCTCATCCGACTGTTGCTGTCAGCGTATTCGCATATGGTGGAGTGCTCAGAGCTCTAGGTGAACTGGATGAAAGTGAACGCTATTTACGTGAGGCATTGGTGATGCGCCGGAAATTCCGAAAGGAACCGCATCGCGATATTGCTTTGAACCTAAGCGGGATTGCTCTTACCCTTCGTTTAAAAGGAGAGCTGGATGAAGCTGAAAAGCTGATGCGTCAGGCGCATAAAATGAATCAGGATGTCTTAGGCGAACACGATATGCGAATTGGCAGGACCGGTCGGCAGCTGGCAAAAATACTGCAGCTTCAGAAGAAGTATGAGGATTCTGAGAGTCATTTTAAACAAGCACTTGAGCTCTTTCGCCGGGAATTACCGGATAATCACGATCTGATAGCCTCAACGGCACTTCAGTATGGAGAACTGCTTTTGGAGCTGGACCGTAAACAGGAGGCCGCAACATTATTCAAAGAATCGCTGAAAATTTACGAGTCGGGTAATCTGTCGCATGAAAAGGCGAAAGGGCGGCTAAAGGTACTGATTGCGAAAACGGAGTAGAACAGAACACGGAACACAGATGGCAGAGACAGTGAGAGATTTTCCTGGGGAGTCACGTCGAGCTTGTCGAGACGCTAGCATGGAAGGGAGGGCAGTGAGGCTTAAAGCCTATGACTTTAATAGTGGGTGTTCGTTAGATTAAAATGTCAGACCGCTTCGCTGTTCTGATGCCCGGACTCAGAACTTTGAACTTTGAACTATAATTCAGTCTTCCGAAATAAGAACATACCGCCTGGCTTCAGAAAACAACTCCTCACCAGAATCATTCAACATACTAATCTGATAAAAGTATATGCTGTTCGGCAAGGGGTTTTGCTGAGTATCCTTACCATCCCAACTAACCGTATAAACTCCCGGTTCCTGCTTCTTATCTGTGAGTATGCAAAGCTGATTTCCCAAAAAATTATACATCGTAATGCGAACATGACCGGGTACTTTTAACTCGTAAGCAATATCCTGATTGGGTTCGGGAGAGTTGGATTGCTCGGGTAAAACGATTGGGCTAAAGCTGAGTTTGGATGGAATTTGCTGTAGCTCAATATCGCTGGAGCTTTTTTCACTATCGGCAATTGTTGTCGTAGCCGAATCTTCATTAACCGTAGTGATACGTCGACCGCTGCTACAGCTGCTGAGAATAATCAACAGCAGCATAAACAGTATTGCAAAGGTTTTTGACAGTAGCCGTTTTGATTGCATATGGTGTCCTGAAGATAGGTATTATAAATCTTAACGCTGGGATGTCGCAGAGGTTTCCTCTTGACACACTAAACTTATAAATAGCGCTCGTGAATTATGCTCACGTGATGCGCAACGTGCCCGGCCATCACATAAATAAGGGCTCGAACGCTCATCTCTGCTTCGCTGGCAATACCGCTACGGATATGCTCTTCTTCGCTGAATGTGCGGAACAAAACCAGATTTGCTTCCCGCAATAGACGGAATTCTTCCAGTAGGTTTTCCAGGCTGCGGTTATCCGCCTTGCTAATGACTGCGTAGGTGTTCTCGTCAAAGCTGGCAAGTGGCGTTTTATCATTTCTGGCAAAACGTAGTGCCCGGTATCCAAAAATCCGCTCGGCATCCGACATATGGGCTATTAATTCCTTAATACTCCACTTTCCCTCTGCATAGCGATGCAGCGCTTTCTCTTCTGTTAAATTACCAAGGAGTTCGTTTAGAGCAGCAGGCTGATTTGCCAATTCTGCCATTATGTCTTCAGTTTCCGATGCTTTTGCTACGTACCCGGCGTAGAAAGGAGCATACTCGTTAGATTCCGGTTTTGAGACGGTCATCTTGGATTTCCTGTTATTTATGAATGAGGTTATAGAAATAGATTGATAATCTCTTCGGTTGCGCTCAAGTCTTCCGCAATATAGTCGGCACCCTCAAGCGCTGCGGCATCATAAATTCCGGTCGTTACTGCCAGGCATTTCATCCCGCTTACCTTGGCGCATTCCACATCATGCGGTGTATCGCCGATAATCCAGCAGCCGCTGCGATCGAAGGAACGCTGATAATGCCCCTCTGCACGCTTCAGAGCCATGTCTGGTAATAGATTCCGGTCTTCTGCATCATCCCCAAATGCGCCGATTGGAAAGAAAGGATTGAAATCAGGTGGACTTAACTTTAGTCGGGCACCTCTTTCGACGTTTCCGGTTACCAGTCCCATTGAGAACCCATCAGCTTTGCAGGCAGAAAGCAACTCCGTTACACCCGGCAGTAGCTGGACAACTTCCCGTTCTTGCAGAGTTTGCTCCAGCTTATTCAGATAACTGTTCAAAAAAGAGTCAATGCGGGTTTCTATATCGTCTGTGGCAATGCCGTTTTTTCGGATCAGCGTGCGAATTATTTTTCTGTCCGTAGAACCGGCAAAGTCTTTGGGAGACCAGTCTATTTCCCGATTGACAAATTCAGCCAATACGTCTTTAACAATATTTAACGGAACGCGGTTCGTACGCATCAAAGTTCCATCAATGTCAAATAAAAGCAATTTAGAGGCTGCGATCATTAGTAACCAAGCTTTCTGAGCTGATTCTCTTTTTTTCGCCAGTCTGGCGCAACGCGTACGTAAAGCTGCAGGTAAGCACTGCTGTCGATAAATGCCTCAATATCTCTGCGGGCAGACTGGCCTACGCGCTTTATAGCCTCTCCGCCTTTACCAATCACAATCCCTTTCTGCGAATCCTTCTCTACCAGGATTACGGCTTCGATGTAAACCTGCCCGTTTTTTCGAACTTTATACTGCTCAATCTCTACATGAGACGAGTAGGGAATTTCGTCACTGTAAAGCTCGAAAACTTTTTCGCGGATAATCTCAGCGACAAAGAAACGCACCTGCTGGTCGCTAATTTCATCGGTGGGATAAAACGGGGGACTAAACGGCAGGCAGGAGGCCAATTCCTTTATGAGTTCGTCGGTTCCGTTTTGCTTCAGTGCCGAGAGCGGAATAATCGCTTTGAAGGGATGAATTTTACCCAATGCTTCAATTATTGGTAAAAGATATTTGGTATCCACAAGATCGATTTTATTCAACCCCAGCACCACCGGCTTCTTGACGTTCTTCAGCTGCTCGCGCATCGTTTCCCAGGTTTCACGTCCCTTTGTTGCATCAATGAGATACAGCAGAACATCGGCATCCTTAATCGCATCCTCTACGTATCGCATCATTGCTTTTTGTAGATCGTAACGCGGATTCAGAATACCTGGCGTATCAATAAAGATCATCTGGAAAGAGGGTTCATTCAGGATACCCAAAACGCTGCGTCTGGTGGTTTGCGGTTTTCGTGTAACGATTGATAATTTGTGGTCCAGAAATTCATTCATTAAAGTGGACTTGCCTACATTCGGCATTCCGACAACGGCAACATAGCCGGCACGGTAGTCTTTGGGGAGAGGTGTTGGGAGATCCGTCATATAAGTCTTTCGAAACTGATTATTCAGTAAGTTTTGCAAGTTTTAACATGGCACCCAGCAGGTCCCGCATCTCCTTGGGACGAGTGTCGTGCTTCAGGTTTGTAGAGCTTCGCTCCAGAATCATACCGGTTGGTGAAGCCAGAATATAGACAAACGGTGCCAGCTCCGGAAGAAGCTTTTCCAGCCTGGGTGTTTGCAAATGATGCAGCTTTGCAGGATTGCTGGGGCGTAGCAGATAGTCTCCATCCAGCATGGGGATCATCTGGGTATCGCTCTCCATATCATTTTCTTCCTGCACCCACTGGCTTGAAAGCAGTGAAAAATTTGCTTTGCTCTCGGCCTGCATGGTTACATTAATATAGTATTGTCTGGCTTCGCCCTTCTTTTTCTCCGAACTGATAGAGATCGTTGCTTTACGTTCTTTATAAAGCGTTGTAAAACTGGGGCGATTGGCAAAACCGGCACGGTTCACTTTACCGCCAAATTCGTCTTCCAGCTCCATAAAATTGTCGTTTACCGTGTCGAACTGCAGCTTACGTATATAAATCATACCGTAATACGTTAGCAGCAGAAGTGCCATTAAACCGGAAACAATCCAGATAGCCATATAGCTTCCTTCACATTAGATCATAAAGGGGATGGGGGTTAGGCATATTATAAAAATAAAAATACATAGCCAGCCCCATATTCTACGCGATTTATCCAGAGGAACAGAATTATCCATTGTTGGTGGATGCACTAGCCCAATTAAAAGTAATATAAAAATCCAGGGTATCCAGATCATCGCATTTGAGCCTCGCTCGAACCAGATCCAGATTGTCAGCAGAATCAGGAGTGTAAAGGCTCCATAGTTAATATAACGAGCTTTTGCACCAAAAAGCGAGTATACAACATGTCCGCCATCAAGTTGACCAATAGGAATTAAATTTAGTGCGGTTATAAACAACCCGATCCAGCCGCTGAAAATAAAGGGGAAGTGGTACACTTCGCTCATCGGGATAAGTCCTTTACCCCAGACATCATTAAACAAATAGAAGAGCAGAGAATTGCCCAGTTTAAGACCTTCAGCATCAGGATCAAACGGATGTATTGTTTCAACATGTGCTATAATAGCGTCGAGTCCCGGCTGGGTGGCGTAGCCGTAAATCAGAAATAGCAGGCTAACAATGAAGCCGGCGATTGGACCGGCAACAGCGATATCCATCAGGACTTTCCGATTTGGAATCATCGCGCGTATGCGAATGAATGCGCCCATTGTTCCGAGATGAAAAAAATAGGGTAGTGGTACTGGAATATAAAATGGTAGCGAGACGTTTATTCCGTGCATTCTGGCTGCTATATAATGTCCCATTTCATGTGCTGTAAGAATTGCCAGGATCGCGAATGCGTATTTCCAACCGACGGTAATCAGTAAGAGTGGATTTTCCAGAACTCTGTCGAAATAGAAACCTTCATTCTGCGCACCTACCATCATCGTTGTCAGCACAGTCAGCAGAAATAATATAGCGTGCCGGGGCAGGTTTTCTGCGCTAATAGGAGGGAGTGTGGTGTGTGGGTAGCCGTTCAAAAAGCGTCCGGGATTTAGTTGTTTTATTTTGGGTTATTTACTGAACGATCAACATACAAAATATTTCCCTCCTTCTCAACTTTATTCAAACCCCGAATAGTATGCTACCCCTCTTCTGCACGTTTAGGCGTATTGGTCCAATTCTATTCCCCAAAAATCACACGATCAGGGCATGTGCATATCCTTAAGAAAAATTTACTATACCCCTGGCAACTATACTTATAGCGGGGAACGGGAGGCTGAATAAATAACGGACGGAATGAAGCCTCTCGTTGCCTGTTCTTTTCCCAGCAGAAGAGGAGGGATTTATGAAGAGATTGTTTCTGACAGGATTGTTGATGCTGTTACCAATAGCCTTGCTTGAGGCTCAGGTAACGGTTAGCACAGTAACGCCTCAGGCTTTTAACGGTAGCGGAGGTGTAGTGGTAAATGCAAATGGGGAGGTCTTTGTTGGTGATTTTGGGGCAACCCTCGGAAATGCAAATGGGACGACTGTTAAGAAAATTAACCTTGCAGATGGATCGGTTTCCGTATTTGCTTCCGGTCTGAGCGGTGCTTCCGGTAATGCCTTTGATAGCCAGGGGAATTTGTATCAGTCCAACATTGCCGGAAACCGAATTAGTAAGATTGATCCCTCCGGTAACGTTACGACATTTGCAACAAGTGGTATTTTTAGCCCGGTTGGTATTGCGATAGGAGCTGGAGATACCGTTTATGTAGCGAACTGCGGAAACGGAACAATACGCAAAATAGCACCGGACGGCACGTCAATGCCCTTTGCATCGGGGAGCCTTTTTTCCTGCCCGAATGGTTTAACGATCGATAATGATGGAAATTTATATACCGCAAATTTTAACAACGGTAATGTTATTAAGATCGAGCCGGACGGCACTGCCAGCCTGTTTGCGACTATTCCCGGTGGAAATAACGGTCACCTCACCTTTGCGAATAATCGACTTTATGTCGTTGGTCGTTGCAATAATCGCATCTATGAAGTTTCAATGAGTGGTGATGTCTCATGGCTTGCCGGCAGTGGACAGCGAGGTAACACGGATGGGCCCGCCTCCTCGGCAAGCTTTTCAATACCCAATGGCATTGCAGCAAGCCCGGACGGTAGCGTGCTTTATGTAAACGATGCTGTACCTCTGGGAGGCGGCTGCTTTCAGGGGGCACTGAATCAGGTGGTGCTAAGGAAAATTTCACTTTCCCCAACCGGGATAGAGAGAATCAATGATGAGATTCCTGACGGCTTTTCCCTGGAGCAGAATTATCCGAATCCGTTTAATCCTTCTACGCTTATTCGCTTTCAATTGCCGACTACCTCAAATGTTCGCCTGACCGTGTTTGACCTGACCGGAAAGGAAGTCGCGACAATTGTTGATCAGAATCTCGCTGCCGGAACACACGAGGTTCGTTTTAACGCCGAAAACCTGCCTTCGGGAGTCTATTTTTATCGTCTCTCAACTGAGCTGAATAATAAAATACGCCGCATGATTTTGATGAAGTGATTTTGCGCTGCTATTTGATATCTCCTTCGGGACTGCTATAATTATAAATCATCGTTTGAATTTCAAACGCTTGTTCAAATAATTGGAGCAGTGAATGCCGAAGTCAATTGCCGGTACGGGGCGGGTCGCCCGAAAGCGCCAGCAGCGTATCAATAAGATTCGTGATGCAGCAGCAAAACTGTTTGCAAGCAAGGGCTACCACGCTACCAGCATGGAAGACATTGCTGCTGCACTCGATCTGCAAAAAGGCAGCCTCTACTATTATTTCTCTTCAAAAGAAGCACTCCTTTGTGAACTTATTGAACAGCAGATTGACGGGGCGGTAGAGATTCTTCAGGAGATACGTGCTGCCGCAGAGCAACCAACCGACAAATTTAGACGAGCTGTTGAGGCACATTTAAAGCTGTTTAATCAACATGCTGATATCCAGTCTATTTTCCTTTTTCAAAACCTGAACACAATCAACCGTGAACTTGCTCAATCTGTTGAAGATCTGGCGAGACGTTATCGCGATGCCTGGAGGAACCTGTTTGAGTCCGGAGTGGCTGCAGGGGAGTTCCGCAGCGATCTCGATATATCTCTTACCATCATGGCTTTTGAAGGTATGATGAATTTCACGGTTATGTGGTTTCGGCAGGATGGACGGCTTACGATTGAAGAGGCGAGTGAACGTTTTTTTGAGCTGATGTTAAACGGCGTATTGGCAGAAGAGAAATCGCTGACGTGAAAAAATCTAACAGCGGTTCAAATTTTGACTGGTTATTTGATGTTAAATCGGATTTCGGTATATTTCCCGACATATGTCATTAAGGATAATGAAATAAAATCGCAACGTGGGTCTGAGCGTCACGTCCGGGATAGTGACGCCGCTGCGCAACCCGCCTTTTCCGGAGGCGACCAAAGCGTAGGATAGACTATTTGCGCTACCCCAACCTATCTATCACTTATGGAGGTGTTATGATAAGATCAGTACTATACAGCCTTTTCCTGATTTGCTTTTTAGCGGCGCAGGTATGGGCTCAAGGAACTATTACAGGTAAGGTGACAGACCTGACCGGTGATGTTATCATCGGTGCAAACGTTTTACTAGACGGTTCTGAAATGGGAGCCGCTACCGATGCAGACGGTATGTATGTGATTGAAAACGTTCCGGCGGGTTCTCATACTGTTACGGTAACCTATATCGGCTACAATGATGATAGCAGATCGGTTTCTCTTGGTGACGGCGAAACGGCTATGGTCGATTTCCGCCTGGCAGAGTCTGCTGTTGAAATTGGTGGCGTTTTGGTTTATGGTGCTTCTCGTAAACTTGAGCGTATAACTGAAGCCCCGGCTGCCGTTAGCGTTATTCCGGAAGTAGAGCTGAAGCGTTATTCCGCAACCGGACAAGCTCCGTTGCTGTTCGATAGCGAACCGGGAATTGACCTTGTTCAAAACGGAATGAGTGATTTTAACCTGAATACCCGTGGTTTTAACAGCTCACTGAACCGTCGTGTTCTGGTTTTGGTAGACAACCGTCAGCCTGCAACCGCCTTCCTCGGAAATCAGGAATGGAACGGTCTTAGTAAGCCGCTGGAAGATCTTGGACGTATCGAGATGATTCGTGGACCCGGTTCTGCTCTCTACGGAGCGAATGCATATACCGGTGTTGTAAATATTACGACTCCTTCTCCGCGTGAACTCGTTGGTTCACGTGCCTCTTTTAGCGCAGGTGAGAAGAATTCTGTAGGAACAGACTTCCGCACTGCAGAAGTGATTGGAAACTGGAGCTACAAGTTTAATGTAGGGTTCAAGCAGAGCGGAACCTGGTCACAGTCTCGTAATTTCGGTTCCAGCTTAATTGCCTCAAATGAAGATGTTGAAGAATATTCAGCATTAAGCCCTGAAGCTGTTCCGGTAGATGATAGCAAGCTGCGCAACTACTACGGTTCAGCTCGTCTGGATTACGACTTTAATAACAATAGCTATATGTCATTTGAAGCCGGTATGGCTCAGGCTGAGAATGAAATTGCCGTTACCGGTTTGGGACGTGTTCAGATCACCGAATCTTTCCGTCCGTTCTGGCGTACCGCCTACACTGGCGAAAACTTCTTTTTCCAGGCTGACTATACCGGTCGTACTACCGGTGGGCCGGTTCATCAGCGCTCACTGTCTTCCGGTGCAAGCTTTGAAGAAGACTCAGACACCTACAACATGCAGGCACAGACGAACTTTGATATTTTAGATGATAATGTGCGCTTCGTTGCCGGTATCTCCCAGCGCTTCCAAAGCGTTGATACCCGTGAAACTCTGACGCCCGACGATTATTTTGATAATCAAACCGGTGTTTACGGTCAGGTAGACATTAAGCTTGGCGAAAAACTTAGCCTGGTTGGTGCCGCACGTATAGACCGCAGCACGCTGCACGACACAGAGTTCTCTCCCAAGGCAGCTATTGTATTTTCACCGAGCAAGTCCCACTCATTCCGTGGAACGGTGAATCGAGCTTTCCAGACACCGAATTATTCTGAGCTCTTCCTCCGTGCTCCTGCCGGCCTGCCGGTAAATCTTGCACCACTGGAAGCAGGTATTGAAGCTGCAATTGAAAATCAGCAGGGATTACCTCCAGGCTCTGTCGATCTGCCGCTTAACTTTGGTGTTACCCCTGTATTGGCTCTGGGTAATGAGGATCTTGAAGTTGAGAAGGTTACCGGATTTGAGTTTGGTTATAAGGGGATTATCAGTAATAAAATGTTCATCACAGCTGACTTCTATTTCAATCAGCTCGATAACTTTGTTACCGACCTTCTGCCGGGCGTAAATCCAACTTATCCGACCTATGAAGTACCGGCTGGAATTCCTGCTCCGCTGGTTCCGATTATTGAAGGCGCTATTGCCGATGCTCTGGGTCCGAATGCTGCACTATTTTCCACGCTGCCGGATGGATCTCAGGCACTGGTTGTGTCCTATGCCAATGAGGGTGAAGTGGAAGAGCAAGGTGTAGAAGTGGGTATTAACTTCTATGCAACCGACCGCCTGCTGCTGAGCGGAAATATGACCTACTTTGACTTTTCTGTAATTAGTCAGGCTGCTGGAGATCAGCTGCTGCCGAATACTCCGGAAACCAAATTCAACGTAGGTGCTTCCTATACCGGTAACGGTTGGGACGCGTCCGTGCGCGCAAAGTATGTTTCCGAGTTCGACTGGGCAGCCGGTGTGTTCCAGGGAACGATTCCTTCATATGCAACAGTTAATGTAACCGGTGGATACGACCTTACGGACAATGTTCGTCTTGGGTTGGTTGTCACTAACCTGTTGAACAATGAGCATATCCAGCTGTTTGGTGGATCGGTTATCGGTCGCCGTGCTCTCGGTACCCTATCTATTGATCTCGAATAGGATTTAACATCACTTGTTGTTATTTTGCCGCCGTCGCGTTCAGCTTCGGCGGCATTTTTTTTTACTTGCCTGAACCTTCTGCGTATTGTTTCGTGAAATAAGGAAAGCTAACCGGGGTTCACATGTACAACTACCTAACTATCTCGGCAATCTGCCTGATACTGCTTGGTTTTGCCCATGCGCAAAATACGATACACTTTGATCGTTTCAGCGTAGAAGACGGACTTTCTCATATAAAAATCAAAGATGTAGCTCAGGATGCAGACGGCTTTTTATGGTTTGCTACGCCGGATGGACTGAACCGCTATGATGGTTATTCCTTCACCCGATTTCGCCATGAACCGGAGGATCCGTATTCTCTGCCGGCAAACTCGATCAATACCCTTTTTGTTGATAGTGCCGGAACGCTTTGGATCGGTACGTTTAACGGCTTTTGCCGGTATGACCCGGTGCTGGAACGCTTCGAACGTTTTATATCGCCGAGTGACACCAGCCAGTCTGATCAGAATAGTATCTCGGCAATCGGTCAGGATAAGAAAGGGAATATCTGGGTAGCAAAGGGGATGGGACTTTATCGTGTTGATCTATTCTCCGGAACTGAAACCCTGGTATCCAATGCACAAAAGTCTGATACATCTATCAGTTCGAATATGGTTCATGATATCGCGCCGGATCCGTTTAGCTCCGGCCTTTGGCTTGCGACGAATAGCGGCGTCAATTATTTTGACATTGAGAAAAATGTTGCACTTCCGGTGGCTTCAGCCGGCCGATATCTGGTCGACCGGGATCAATATCATCTTGAGACACAGTTACTCCTTGAGCAGATTGTGCGTGTAACACCTCCCCTTGCCTCTATAGGAAATGTTTCCAATCATGCCGATACCAGTTTTTATTTCTCTCTCAATAAGCCCGAACGGGTATTGTTAACCATGTTGGGTGAGGGAGATAAATGGCGGCTTTATGATTCCGGTCGATTGTTGACTTCGACCGGTAAGGAAATATGGTCGGCTGAGATTCGTAAAACGAGAGCCGCTGGTGGTTCTCCCAAGAATCGACTGCAACTGGAGTTTGTAGATCTGCCTCCCGGGCGCTACAAGCTACATTACAAGTCCGATGAATCTCATTCACCGGGAGCGTGGAACTCCCCTTCACCGAAGATACCTGAGCTCTGGGGTATCCATCTTTTTCGGCTGACATCCAAGATGGAAAAGGAGTTAAAGCGATATCTAAATCAACGCTTTAAACCACAGATAACTCTTTCATCATATACCACGTCTATTTTTGCCGATTCCTTAAGAGATGATAAGGGAAGGCAGCGCTTATGGGTCGCCACCGGTGCCGGGGTTGCCAGACTTACACTGCCTCTAATGACTGATACCGATAGCAGATACTATCAGGATGAGCATACAGCCAACAAATTTCTCAATGAGCAAACAGAAGTTGAACACATAATGTTACCAAACCTTGTTCCACATAAATATGGTTATTATAGCGTTCTGGATATGCATGTTGCGGAGAAGAATAATGTAACAGAATTGTGGCTGGCAACCGAGGGCTACGGCCTTATACAGCTACCCATTAAATCCACTTCATACGGGAATGCGCGACGCTATTCAAACAGTCTCGGAAATGACTACAGTCTTTCATCTAACATTCTGTTGTCCATAGGAGTAGATCATCTGGGGAACCTTTGGGCGGGTTCAGAAAATGGTTTGAATAAACTGAATAAACGCAAGCTACAGTTTACCCATCATAAAGTTTCCGGCAACGGAGAAGTCATCGATAAAAGCTTTGATCATGTACAGGCGGTTCATATCGACAAAAAAAGTGGTGATATGCTGGTTGCAACTGCAGCAGGTGGACTTAGTCGGTCAAATAGAGATTCGCAGAAGGGGCAGAAATACTATTCACTGGCTTCAAAAACCTACTCGAAAGAGCCTTTGCGAATTATGGCAATGGCTCAACACGATTCCTCATCGGTACTCTGGCTTGCCACAGCTGGAAATGGACTTGCCCGCTATGATCCCCTTAAAGGCCGTATCGATTTTAACGATAAATCACAGGTTCATATCCCGAATAGTCCCTTTGAGGTAGCGTATTACAGATCCTTAAATACAGTGATTGTTGATGGTAAAGAAAGAGTTTGGTTTGGTACAAAACGTGTTGGCTTATTAAGAGTTGATCTTGATAGCAATGAGGAAATCGTAGATACTTACCTCTATCCAATGAATATAGAACAACTGTCTGAAATACCGGAATCGCAAAAACTTCCGGCAAGAGAAGTGTGGTGTATTGCCCGGGATCCCTATGCTGAAAAACCGACGCTCTGGATCGGTATGGTAGGAGGTAATCTTAGCGCTCTGGATATCGACTCCGGTGAGTTCACACATTATAAGAGCTATACACCTCCAATTTCAATAGGAACGAATAGTAAAAGCATAACGTCCCTGTTGTTCGACAAAACCGGCACATTATGGATTGGAACCTACAGTGGAGGCTTAAACAGTTATAATCGTAATTCGGGTATGTTCGAGCATTTAACCGTCCGTAAAGGGCTTAGCAATAACATGGTACAGGGAATTCTGGAGGATAAAAAAGGAAATATCTGGGCATCAACGAATGACGGCTTATCAGTTCTGACACCAAAGACAGGTGAGATCAGGACCTATGATGTAAACGATGGTATCCAGGGAAATCAATTTATTCGCGGATCGATGGTAAAAGCCGCTGATGGCAGATTATTCTTTGGCGGAACCAACGGTCTTACCAGCTTCTATCCCGATAGCCTGCAGGAAAATATCATGGAGCCGACCATCGTACTAACAGACTTTCGTATTTTCGGAAAATCTGTTATACGCGGCGATAGCCTGCAGAATCAACGGTTCCGTACCGATAGGTCGTTGACCGACACCGATAAGATTAAGCTCTCATGGTCTGAGAATTTCTTTTCCTTTAATTTTGTGGCGCTGGATTATACCAATCCATTGAAGAATGAATATGCCTATATGCTGGAGGGCTTTGATGCAAGCTGGATTTACTGTGGAGATCGACGATATGCCAGCTATACCAATCTTGATCCCGGCAGCTACACGTTTCGGGTGAAGGCTGCCAATAGTGATGGCGTGTGGAATGAGAAGGGTGTTTCAGTCGATATCATCATTGCACCGCCATTTTGGAAAACCTGGTGGTTTTATTTACTCGCAGCCATTGCGCTGGCTGCACTTGCCTATGTCTATCACTCCTATAAACTGAGGCAAAAAGTTCGCGAGTTAATCGCCATCGAAAGAGTTCGAAAGAAAGCCGCTGCAGATTTCCATGATGAGTTGGGACATAAGCTAACCAAGATTTCATTATTCAGCGAGATTGTGCGACAGCGTTTAAGCGAGTCACCGGCTGAAACCGTCGACTATGTAAAGCGGATTAACGATATTTCCGGCGGGCTTTACAATGGAATGCGAGATTTTCTATGGACGCTGGATCCGGGTAAGGATTCACTCTATGAGGCATTAATCCGGTTAAAAGATTTTGGTGACGAGTTCTTTGATAAATCCGGGATTCAGTTTGAGGTTGAGGGGATAAGTGAAGACACAAAAGCCGTTGAACTTACAATGGACTGGAAGCGTCACCTGGTATTGCTGTTTAAAGAAGCGATGACCAATGCACTCAAGCACTCCGATGGGACCGCTGTGTTGATGCGTGCAGCTTATACAAAAGGTCATTTCCAGCTGGAGTTGATTGACGACGGATGTGGACAACAAAGGCAGAATGTTGCTGTTATGAACGGCTCCCATGGTAATGGAACACATGCAAGCGGCAAAACCGGTATTAACGGTGCTCATCGAAAGCAGGTTAAAGGTATGGGATTAAAGAATATGCAGTTCCGTGCTGAGCAATTGGGAGGAGTGCTTGAGGTTTTATCGAATCAGGAGAAGAGCGGCACTAACGTGCGATTTACAGCGATGCTTTGATAAATGTTCTATTCTCGAACATAGCGTAGGAAACGAGGGGGTATGAAAAGATTTACTATTTCTATATTTATGGGGCTGCTACTCATCGTATTGGTTTCCTGCTCAGGCGATTCTGAAACGATGAGTCCGAAAGTCCCGGAGTTTAGTTGGGCACCTGAAATTACGCTTGGACCCGTTGGATTTCAGCGTTTCGAAATTTCTATTAGTCCTCCACCGGAGGATTTAAGAGAGCACATCCGGTCATACACAGTTCGTGCTGTGGGTATTAACGGAACGTCCTCAACATTTTCCGATCTTGTCGATGTAACGAATCTTTTATTCCGGCAAAATTACTCTCCTCTTTCCGAAGTTTTGGAGGAAAACGGAGTATACTGTGTGAGGGTAACGGTTTTATATAGTGACGGCACACAGCTGGAAAGTAATTCCGTTGAGTTTACAGTTCCTGAAACCAAGGGAGAAATTCTTTCCGAACAGAAAATTCCAAATTTATGGAATAATAGAGTGCTTTCCGGGATGGTAATTTACGGAAATTCTTTCTTTCAATTTAATGGTACTAATATCTTAGAATATGATGCGGAAAGTGGAGAAGTTCATTTTATTGAACTCGATGATGATAATTCAATTCCAGTTAAACTTGCTCCACTTGGAGAACAGAAAGCGATTATATGGCAACTGGATCCAATAACGGGAACTGAATATAGATATCAAATTTTGAGTCTGTCTACATTAACATTTGCTGACCCGATAGAATTGAAATCAGGTGCGAATGCCAGAAGAGTAAATCTCTTATGTGCAAATGACAGTTTGTTACTTATTTATGAAGAATCCTTTACCGATATATCCCAGCGAGATAGACGATTTAAGCTATACTATGCGGAAACCGGAGAGCTGAAACAGGCTTCTTCGACCCTTCCATCAGATCAATCACATGGCTTTGGCTTTTTTGAATGGGTTGGAGATACAATCTGGAGAGCTTATTCGGGAAATTTCGATAGTCGGTTACAGCGGATTGATCTGACAACTGGAGAAATTCTGGAAGAGCTTGCTCTGCCGGTACTTAATTTCGATGCGCTTCAACATTATGCCGGATATTTCTGGCTTCGGGAAAATAAGTCCTCCATGGAAAATGCAACCCGCGCCTTAAAGGTTATACCTGAAGCTTTTTAACGATCGAACTGACTTTGTATATACATTGCTTCACAGAATATCCTTCCCCATATTTATTCGTTCTATCAATATCTGTTGGAACCAGATAACGTCTGGCGTCGTGGAACTTCTTAGTAATCAGCTCGGAAATTCGTGCATTATCATCAATGAAAAAGGCACCTCATGAATCGTAGCATATATTTTATTCTAATCTGTATTGGTTGTATCCTGTCGACGTCGCTTTTAGCTCAGCGTGGTGGACTAACCCGCAACCCAACCGAAATCGGCGTGGACTATACTTATTTTAGCGACCCCGGTGACCAGCAGATTCTGGCAACTCTTGCCTTCAAACGGTCTGCCGGGTTTATTCCCAGGTTTTCACCATTTATCACTTCAGAATTTTTGTCCATTGCAGGAGGTATTCGTTCTTTCAGCGATCAGGATTCAACTGATTTGCGCTGGCGTGGAACGTTGTATAATGGCGAGTTTACGCGTAATATTCTTGCTTTTGGCTTAACGCTGGCCAGTTTTGATGAAAGTGGTCTTATGCAGGAAGACTATCGCTGGGCAGTCGTAAGGATCGGTGTTGGTAAGGTCTTTGGTGATGGTTTTTTGAATATTTATCCGCAGTTTACCGGATCTTTCGGAAGCGGTCAGTGGGTACTGGGAAGCATTGATCACCCCGAGCTTGGTGAAGCTGCAGATAGAGAACTGTCGGGACAGGAAGTCGGTTTCCGAGGACGTGTCGGAATTCGCTTTATGAATCGCATATTAATAACCGGTATGTATGATCAGCGAATTTTGATTAAAGGTCCTGAACCGAAGTTTGAAACGATTGCTGCTAATTTGGTTTACCGTATACCGCTTAAAAACCGTCGGAATCAGTTACAAATATTTGGTGGCTGGAGTCGGGAAAAGACGACCTATTCCGGTAATGATTTTGAACAGGAACACACTATGATTCGTGCTGGAATCCGCTTCGCTTTCCAACGCGGCGGCCGTAAGCCCGGCAGTGGATTTGGTGGCGATCCTATTTTTGATTGATGATTCAGACTGGAGCAGTTTTCAAAACTGCTCCAGTCCGTTCTAACCCAACTCGCTGATCTCTACAAGTTCTCTTCACTATATCCTCTAATTCTATTTTCCCACATTCCGATTTTCTTGATTTTACATTGCCATGGAAAAGTGCAGTGAATTAAAAAGTATTCAAAATTTTGCTCTTTTTTTCTAAGTACGTACGTCTTAGTTCCCAAGACTGCTCCATTGTAACAATGCTCCAATCTGGCGGAGAAAAATAAATTTCAAAAAACAGGTTCTTTTCTATAAGTATAGTACGAACGTTCCAAGGCCCCAAGACTGCTCCATTGTAACAATGCTCCAGTCTGGCTGAATTTTTGAAAATTATAATCTGCCTCACGTTTTTGTCCGATGGTAAATAATACATTTGTAAAAGTTGTCACAAGCCCCTACCTTGGAAAGTTTGCAATGTCTATCTTTACAGAAGGATCTCTCCGATGAAAATGCGCTACGCCATGCCTCTCTTATTTCTGTTAATCTGTCTATGTTCACCGTTGTTAGCCCAGGGCTCCGGCTCTGCCAACGTAACCCTCTTGGCAAATGTCGATCAGTATTCCTCTGTTGGTTATAACGACATATGGGGCTACACAGCACCGGATGGGCGAGAGTATGCTCTTCTGGGTGTGCAAAACGGAACCAGCGTTATCGATATAACCGATACGAATTCACCGAATGAAGTTGGCTTTATCCCCAGTAACAGCAGCCTATGGAAAGACCTGAAAACATACCAGCATTATGCTTATGTTGTAAATGAAAGTGGTGGCGGTCTACAAATTATCGACCTTTCAGATTTACCGAATTCGATATCTCTTGCAGCAACCTACACCGGATTTCAAACCTCACATAACATTTATATTGATGAAACGAATGGTATCCTCTATGCTGAAGGAAGTGGAGGGGTTGTTGTTCGCATTTTGGATCTTGTTGATCCGTTGAATCCGGTTGAAATCGCCGACCTTGGAGTTGAGTGTCACGATATTATGGTTTGGGAGAACCTGCTGGTTGTTTCCGAAGGTGGTTCCGGCTCATTCGGATTTTGGGATGTGACCAATCCAGCTAACCCGGCCTTTATTACTCGCGTAAACGTTCCGGCAGCCGGATACTGTCACAATGCATGGATTTCCGAAGATGGTAATTTCATGATGACGACTGAAGAAACGAATGGGAAAACCGTCAAGACCTGGGACATTTCCGATTTGGGAAATATTACCCTGACGGATGAAATTCTGGGAGCTTCCGGCTTAGCTCACAATGCACATATAAAAGGGAACTACTCTTATGTTTCCCATTATGCTGACGGGATGGAAATTTACGATTTCTCAGATCCGACTAATGTAGTGCGAGCCGGTTTTTACGATACCTTCCCCGGTGGTGGTGGCGGCTTCAGCGGTAGCTGGGGAGCATATCCTTTCTTCCAGTCCGGAAAAGTGCTGATCTCGGATCAGTCAACCGGACTCTACGTGGTTTACTTTGCCGGAGCTGCTGATCTGAAGCCTGCAGATCCAACCGAGTTCACGGCTTACAGTGATTATAACACCCCGAATAGCATCACCCTAAGCTGGGAGAATCCTTCTTCACTAATAACCGGTGATACGCTTACAGCCGAATCGTTTTCAACAATTGTATTCCGCAATGATGTGGAAGTTGGCAGTGTAGCAGGAACCCAAAACAGCTTTACCGATACCGGGTTAAACGATGGGCAAAAATACAACTATCATATTCTGGCACGCGTTGACTCAACAGGCTTTGAAAGTGAGAGTGTGCTGGCTTCGTGGACTGCGGGTGGGGCGAAAGACCCAAATCCGGCTACGCAGTTTAGCATTGCCGGTGGACAAACTGAAGTAACCGTAATCTGGACCAGTCCGTCAGTAAATGTAGACGGCACGCCGATGGATGATTACGCAGGCATCAATCTGTACCAAAACGATAATCTGGTTGCTACCTTTAATCGCACCTCGGCAGATACCGCAATGGCCGACCAGGACACCTACACGCTGCCGACGCCAGGTTTCTACGGCTGGAAGATCACGGTTATTGATAACGAATCACCTCAGAATGAAAGTACGCCGACTGAACTGATAGCTACTCCCCTTGGACTACCGGTAGAAGATAACTTTGAGGTTGTCGGTCCGGTAAATCCCGGTCTTTGGTTACCTACAACTGCTGATATAAATGTGCGTGCCGCAAATCCTCCCAGTGGTATTACGGCATTGAACCTGAACGGAGCACCAAACGGCGGTGAGACCGTTGAGCTTAGAGGCATCGACCTTAGTGGCGTGGCATCGCCGGTTTTTGAGTATTACTATCAGCCACAGGGGACAGGTAATGCACCGGAAGAGGGTGATAGCTTGATGGTTTATTTCAAAAATAGCGTAGACGAATGGATCAAAGTACGTGCGTATCCAGGAACTACCTCTCAACCATTCCAGCTTGAGCAAATTGATATTGCAAATGAACCCAGCGGCAACGGCACGTTTCTGCACGGACAGTTTCAGGTTCGCTTTCGCAATATTGCCGGGGCATCCGGGGTGCCGAATGATGACTGGTTTATTGATGATGTGCGGTTGTTGGAAACAGCTGTTGGTATCGGCGATGAAGGATTGAGCGAAGTGACACGCTTTGAGCTGGTTGGAAACTACCCCAATCCATTTAACCCCTCAACAAATATTCAGTATGCGCTACCGCAGCGCAGTGAGGTTGTTATAACGATTTACAATACGATTGGCCAGCAGGTTCGAACCTTACTCAGCGAAACACGCAGCGCCGGTCAGCACGAAGTAACGTGGAACGGCCTGGATGATGCCGGCCAGCAGGTTGTGAGCGGTATCTATTTTTATCGCTTACAGGCAGCGGATTTTGTGCAAACCAGAAAAATGATGCTGTTGAAGTAATTGATGATTTATCAAACTGCTCCAGCTTTGACGACTGGCGCAGTTTTACAATTTAACCCCGCAGAATTATGCGGGGTTACTTGTATTCGAACTAGCCCCACCGTATCTTTTTTAAATGAACCAGATCAACCTTAAGTCTTAGTCCATTTTAATTGAGCAGTTTTTGACACTGCCCCAATTATATAACCGGAGATCTTGCGCATGAGAACGATGTGCTTATTGCTTATCGCTTTTTTTATGCTTTTCTCTTCCCTCTGTCTGGCGCAGGGGACGCCGAATGTTATTCTACTCAAACAGTTTAATCTATACCCGAACGATGGCTATAGTGACGTCTGGGGGTATACTGCACCCGACGGACGCGAATATGCCCTGCATGGTGGTAGAACTGGCACCGGGATATACGATATCTCTGATGATTCCAATATGTATGAGGTTACCTTTATTCCAAATGCTACTAGTGATTGGAAAGATCTGAAGGTATACCAGCACTATGCCTACGTGGTGAATGAAGAAACAGGTGGTATGGAGATTATCGATTTATCTGATCTGCCGAACTCCGCTTCGGTGATTGGCTTTTATAATGGATTTTCTACCTCTCATAATATTTATATTGATGAGGCAAATGGCTTGCTTTACGCCGAAGGTGCGAATGGAGGTGCTGTAAAAATACTAAGCCTTGCAGACCCCGAGAACCCGGTTCAAATAAATAGCTTTGCCCCAGCCTGCCACGATATTTATGTACAAGACAACATGATGGTGCTTTCCGAGGGTAATACAAACACCTTCAGCTTTTGGGATGTCTCAGATCCACTGGCTCCCCTTGAGGTTTCCTCTTTAGTGGTTCCGAGCTCAGGGTATTGCCATAATGCCTGGTTCAATAAAGGTGGAGATATTCTGGTAACCACGGAAGAGACTACTGGAAATACCATCAAGATTTGGGATACTTCCGATCTAGGAAATATAACCCTGTTGGATGAGGTGCTTGGACCCAATAATCTTGCCCATAATGCCTTTATTAAGGGCGACTATATCTATGTGTCGCACTATTCTGCCGGTCTTATTATCTACGATATTTCAGATCCTTCCAATGTCTTAGAAGTCGGATCCTATGATACATATCCGACGAACGGTGGTGGCTTTAAAGGAGCCTGGGGAGCCTATCCGTTTTTTGCCTCCGGGAAGGTCCTCATTTCCGATATTGAAAACGGCTTGTTTGTCGTCTACTTTGAAGGGGCCGTGGAGGGCGATTTGCTTGATCCCTCCAGTCCCTTAAACCTGTCTGCTTATAGCGACTATACAACACCCGCTAGCGTTGCGCTGGATTGGAACGACCCTTCCGAGCTGAATGACGGGACACCGATTAATCCGGCTGATCTTGCAATTGATATCCTGCGCGACGGGAATCCGATAGCGACAGTCAATGGGGGTGTTGAGAACTACACTGACACTGGCGTACAGGATGGCCAAAGCTATGTGTATACTGCCATCTCACGAATTACCGCAACAGACAGTACCAGTCTACCAATAACGTCAACAGTTTACGCTGGCGGAGCACCTGAGCCACGAACCGCAACCGTAATGAGTTTGCAGGCCGGACTGATCTCCGGGGAGCTGGAGATTAAGTGGCAGAACCCATCCCGCAATATAGACGGCACGCCAATGGACGATTTGGCGGGTATAAATATTTATGAAGACGGAGTATTGCTAAGCTCTGTATCAGTAGCAAGTCCCGATACCGGAAGCGTAGACTCCGCTTCCTTTACGGCTTCACCGGGAACGCATAGTTATTATCTTACTGTACTGGACAATGAATCTCCGCAAAATGAAAGCTTTGCCAGTAATATTGTTACCTCACCTTTGGCTCTTCCTTTTAATGATTCCTTTGAAAACGGTCTGAATATTAGTTTCTATGAAAATCAGGGCGCCGAGGTAAATAACCTTTCGGTAAATCCTCCTTCCGGCACTATGGCCCTAAATTTAAACGGAACGGGTGGTGGCGATCAGATCGCGCTGCGCCCTGTGGATCTCAGTGGAGCAGAGGGCTTAGGGTATCTCATTGAGTTTTGGTATCAACCCCAGGGAAGTGGAGATAGCCCGGAATGGGATGAATACCTGCTGGTCCAATGCCGTAATGATCTTGGCAATTGGATACCGGTTTATCAATTGATTGGTGAAGAGCTTAAACCATTCGAGCTGGTTCAATTGGAAATTGATAATTTGCCTAACTCCGGAGGCACATTATTCCATAGTGATTTTCAGGTGCGCTTTCAATCCTTTAGTCAGAGTGCCGGTGAGGTCGATGACTGGTTTATAGATGATTTTTATATCGGTCCGCCTCAGACAGTTGGAACTGAACCCGAAATTCAACCCACCGGGTTTGAGCTAATGGCTAATTATCCTAATCCGTTTAACCCGACGACTACAATAGCCTATCGTATTTCAGAGGCGGGAACAGCTTCACTTATTCTGTATAACAGCCTTGGAGAACAGGTTCGAACGCTACTAAACACAACAATACAGCCGGGTGAATATCGTGTTGAGTGGGATGGAAAAGACGATAGCGGAAAGAGCGTTGTGAGCGGCGTATATTTTTATCGTCTGGAAAGCGCCGGACAGAACAGAACCCGCAAAATGGTGCTCCTGCGATAATATGAAATGTGTTTTACTCTTCTCCGATAAATCCTCAGGCTCCAGTGCTCTGCAGCGAGCGCTGGTAAAACATCCTGACATTCGTACAGTAGAAAAAACCCGCCACTTCTACTCCGAAACGCTGTATTGGAATAAGGCAGCAGCGCTTTTGGAAATGGAGCAGGCAGAAATGCGCTATAGTGAACTGCCGATGTCTCGGGAAAAAGCACGAAACGATCTATACGCTATTCTCCGAGAAAATCTTCCGGACTGGAAACCTGTCAAGGATGATAAGGCAACCGTGTTTGAAGGCTGGCGTTTTCTCTGTGAACACTACGCTCCAATCTTTTTCGAAAAATCCCCTCACCACCTGCACTATACTTCCGCTTTGGAGCTAATAAGGCAGTTCGATAATGAAAACTCGGATATTGATTTCCGCTATATAGGCCTGGTTCGCAATCCGATTGATACCCTATACTCCATGTGGCAGCGCTGGTCTGCCATACCCGAAAAAAGTCAGTTCGAATGGCTAAGGGCGCATCGTAATCTGTTGGACTTTCAACAGGAAGTTGGGGAGCAGCTTTTGATTACACGCTATGAGGATCTGACGGCTGGTCCTAAGGCTATCCAGCGGGTTTGCGAGTTTATTGGAATTGATTGGCAGAAGGAAATCGGAAGCGCACTGCACCGGAAATCCGTTCAAAAGTGGAGAAACGATAACCTGTTTGGTTTTCAACCTTCAAAGGATGTTGTAGAGATGGCTATTCAGTTGGGATATGATGAAAAAGATTTAACGGTTCCAAATTCTCTGATGTGGCCGATCCAGAGATCAGTAAATCAGGCTAATTTTTATTTTTCAAGCAGATTTAATACGTTGAAGAAAGCCTTACGCGGGCGTTGAAAATATCATCTTATTCCGGAGTAATGAATGCGTAAGCATACTAAGGATATTGCATTTAAGCCGATAATAATTGAAGTTCTGTTTTTGGTTATCGGTGTCGCACTTGCTTTTGCAGCTAATGAATATCGCGAATATCGCGGGGAATTGAAACGGAGTGAGCTGGCACTGGAAAGTGTGCTGGAAGAGATCAAGCAAAATCGCACTGCTGTTGAGGCTTCTTTTAATTATCACGCCGGCCTCTCAGATACTCTGAATAAGGTTATGCAAAAGAACTATCAGCGCATAGCCAGAGGCCAAAAGAAAGTAGATATAGACATTCGATTATTTGACAGAGGATTTATCTCTCCGGCAAGAGTGTTGTCAACCTCCTGGGAGGCTGCAAAGTCTGTAAATGCCGTTAGCAGTATGAACTATAAAGATGTACTAAAAATTTCCAGACTTTATGCCAAGCAGGATGGTTATAAACAACAGACTTTGACAGTTGGTGGTGTAATCTATAAGGGGATGTTTGAAGAAGGGGCAATGGGAATTGCTCAAAATTATGAAAATTTGGCTGGAATAATCGGCACGTTTTACTGGCGGGAAAAAGAGCTATTGGCAACATATGATGAAACGCTAAGCTATTTTAATGCTGCCCAATCCAATGAGTCCAATTAAACTTTATCGGGTGACATATGCAGTTTTGCAGATTAACATTTTGGGGTTTATTCATCGTCTTTCTGACCTTGATCTCCGCACCTCTAACGGCTCAGCAAGCGAAGCTGGAATCGATCGATAGCTACATCTCAAAGAGTTTGAACGATTGGAATATTCCCGGTGTAGCTGTCGCGATTGTGCACAGAGATACGCTTCGTTTCTCCAAAGGATATGGTCTAAGGGAACTGGGAAAAAAGGGAGATGTAAACGACCATACGTTGTTCGCCGTTGCCTCAAATAGTAAAGCCTTTACCGCGACCCTCTTGGGTATACTGGTCGATCAGGGGCGGTTAAGCTGGGATGATCGGGTAAGTGATTATTTGACGGATCTCCAGCTGCACGACTCCTACGCATCCCGTGATATGCGAGTGTCGGATTTATTAAGCCATCGAGGTGGACTACCGGTTTTTGGTGGAGACCACCTTTGGATCGGTGCCCCGGAGCGCACAAGTAAAGATATCGTTACGCGTATGCGCTACCTCGAACCGACAGCACCGCTTCGCCTAAAATATCAGTATAACAATCTCATGTTCCTGGTTGCCGGAGAACTCTATACCGCTATTACCGGTGAATCCTGGGAAGATGCTGTCGAGGCCCTTCTCTTTGAGCCCATCGGTATGACGGAGAGTAAAACCAACGTGATGTCTATTTTGGACTATCCGAATATGGCACAGCCGCATGAGGACGTAAAGGGCAACATTAAAACCGTTCCTTTTGATGATGTTACCGGTGTAGCGCCGGCAGCCTCACTGGTTTCCAACGTTCTTGATATGGTTGAGTGGATGCGTTTTAACTTGAACAACGGCCGGGTTGGAGAAACTCAGCTGGTTAGTGAAAACGTAATGCGTCAGCTGCACTCTGTGTATACGCCGATCCCTATATCAAACTGGGCACGTGAGAATCTGGGTATGCAGTTCCTCGGTTATGGCCTGGGATGGGTTATTGCTGACTATAAGGGCTACAAAACGGTTGGGCATAGCGGTGGCTTATCCGGGATGATCTCACTGCAAACAATGGTTCCATCGGAAGAACTCGGAATCATTGTTCTCACAAACTATGCGCCGAATCGTTTGATCCGGGCAATTACCTATTATATCCTCGATCAATATCTCGATACAGATACGATAACAGATTGGAGCAGGGTATATCTGCAGCGCCGTGCGGAGGGTAAAGAACGTCGTATGGAACGCGAAAAGGAACTTCAGCGTAAGAGGGTGAAGAAAACAAAACCGTCTCTGAAACAAAAAGATTATATCGGAGTCTTTACTTCTGCTCTCTCCGGTGATGCATCGGTAAGATTGAAGAACGGTAAGCTGTGGTTCTATTATAATGAACGGCATACCGGCTGGCTGGAACATTGGCATCATGATATATATCGCGTCCACTGGCAAAACCCGATATTCGATATGCCCGATAAGAACTTCCTGCAGTTCTTTATGAACAAGGACGGCAGAGTAGACAGGCTGGAAGTAACGTTTTATGATCCGCAGACGTTCCATTTCAAGACGGCGACGGAAGAATAGTTTTTAAGTCGTAGGTCGTAGGAGATACGAATTGCTCCCCGAGCGTAGCCGAGGGGAAGCTTTTTTAATAGATGCATTCAAACCATCGGAAAAGTTATGATCCACGTATCCATAATTGAAGATGATGATGATATCAGGGATAGCCTCAGCATTATCATCAATGGGGCTCCGGATTACTGTTGCTCCGGAAGTTATCAGGATGCCGAAACGGCTATTGCAGAAATAACCGCGCATCAGCCGGATGTGGTACTGATGGATATCGAACTCCCCGGTATGAATGGTATCGAGTGCGTGAAAATACTGCGCGAAAACCTTCCGGATGCAGACATCCTGATGCTAACTGTACATGAGGATGATGATATTGTCTTCGAAAGCCTCTGTGCCGGAGCCTGCGGATACCTGACAAAAAATACTCCACCGGTAAAACTCCTGGAAGCGATTCGTGAGGTGTATGAAGGTGGCGCACCAATGAGTACCAATATTGCCCGTATGGTAATTAACTCTTTTAAGAAAGAAAGCCGCCATGGGCTGAGCGATCGCGAACGTGAAGTGTTAGCATTATTATGCAAAGGCAAAAGCTACAAAATGATCGCTGATGAGCTCTGTATTTCTTCCAATACCGTGCGCTCTCATATCAAAAGTATCTACCGTAAGCTGGAAGTAACCTCCAGTTCCCAGGCCGTCGCCCGTGCCATTCGTGATAATCTAATCCGACCCTAAGCCGCGATCTCCTCTTTAACTATATTCACATGATTGGGGTATGGAAGCTCCAAATTGTAAGGCCTACCTTTTTTTAGGGAAGTTCAAAGTTCAGAGTTCAAAGTTCAGAGTTCAGAGTTCAGAGTTCAGGCCTCGGCTACGCTCGGCCAACGGTCATCTGTTCACTGAGTTCTGTATTCTGAGCTCTGTGTTCTGAGTTCTGTGATCTGTGTTCTGTGCTCTAAAAAGAGGAATATATTATGAGACGCTTCGTAATAATGCTGGTATTCATTTCTGCAGGTTTTGCCCAGGATAAACACTCTATCTTTTCTCCACAGTTTACCGAGGGAAAAACAGATGGTGAGATTGCTCAGGCAACAATTGCCTTCTGGGATGAGTTTTATCAGGAAAATTATTTTGATAAAGGCTATACCTACGAGGACATGAAGGGGACCGGCTATTTCCCTTATCGCAGGGTGAAGCATTTCTATGAGTCACGCCGAAATGCCGATGGGGAAATCCCTTTTTTATCCAGATGGAATGCTTATGAAAAGAGTAAGCAGCAACTTTTTAATACATCTACTTCACTGATAGCCAACTGGGAGTCGATGGGGCCAAATACGATTGATACACTGGCTGGTCGCATGTTATCACACGCCTTTGACCCGATAGATCCGAACATCATTTATGCCGGAAGCGGATCTGGTGGACTCTGGAAATCGCTGAACGCCGGAGACTCATGGATACCGGTAACGGATCAGTTGCCCTCGCTGCGTATTTCTGCTGTTGCAATTAATCCAAATGATCGCAATATGATTCTCATCGGAACCGGCACGGGGATGGGCAATAGTTTTACTCTGCAGCCAGGGGTTGGAATTCTGAAATCAACGGATGGAGGAATTACCTGGCAGCAAACGTCTTTTACCTATTTGCAAAGTCAGGGCGTTTCAACGTTTAGAATGATCTGGGATAAATCTAACCCCTCACGGATCTATGTAGCGGCGACCAACGGCACCTGGATATCTGATGATCAGGGCGATACCTGGAGTCGTACCTTTGTTACCCGCACCACGGATATCAATGTGAATAAGCAGTCTCCAAATATTCTGTATATGGCTTCGCAAAATGCCGGTATTTACCGCAGTACAGATTTTGGACAGTCTTGGATTCGCTTAAACAATGGATTGCCGAGTTCAACAGAAATCGGCTTTTCGCGCGTTGCGATCTGCGATAGCTTTCCGAGCGTCATTTATGCCGGTATTGCAGATGCTAATACCCAGGGTGTAAAAGGACTTTATCGTTCAAATGACGCAGGCGATAGCTGGATACGGCTGGAAAATGCTCCTAACGTTTATTGTCAGGCTGGATCCACAACCAGTTGTCAGGGTTGGTTCTCTAATACGCTGGCGGTTTCTCCAGCCGATCCAGATCTGATCTTCTTTGGTGGTGTTCAATTCTGGCGTTCAGCAGATGGTGGAACTAGCTGGACATGGCATGATTACTTGTCTAACGGTACGGGCACCGGAAATGCCGGTCTGGTTTATGTCGATCAAATGGATATCGGCTTTGCTCCGGATGATCCTGAAACTATTTATGTGTTCAACGATGGTGGTGTTCAAAAGTCCGTGAATAATGGCCTTTGGTGGGAACGAAAGAATCGGGATCTCGTTACGGCGCAAATCTATGGTATAGCCAGTTCGCGTACTGTGCCGCAGAGAATAATGGGAGGCTTTCAGGATCATGGGTTGCAGCGAGTCGATACCCGGTGGGGTAATTTAACCTGGAAGCGTATGACAACTTTTGATGGTGCCGGAGGCAATATTGATCATACCAACTCCGATATCGTGTATGGCGTCTGGAATCTGGGAACTCATTTTAAGTCGTTCAATTTTGGTGTAACTACATTTCCAATTATGAATGGTATTACCGAAAGCGGAGTCTGGATTACCCCGCAGGTGATGCATCCGGTCGATCCGAAAGTTCTATATACTGCAAGCACAGCTAAAATTTATAAAACTACGAATGGTGCCAGCTGGACAGCTGTTGCCAATATACCAAACGTTAATACGATTGCTATTGATCAGGTGAACCCGGAAATTGTATACGCTCATTCCTACACGTCAACCAGTTGGACAATCTGGCGCTCAAACGACGGTGGTGCAAACTGGACGGCAATCAATAATCCGACCATTCCGTCCTGGCGCGTTAGGGATCTGGAGGCCGATCCGTCAAATGAAGGCGTAGTGTATGCAGTTCGAAACTCAGCCTTTGCCAATCGCGATCATGTGAAGAAGTCAACAGACTATGGCGAAACCTGGACAGATGTTACAGATAACCTCCCCGATATTCCAACCAATGCCATTGCTATTAGTCCATTTAATCCGGATCATGTCTATATTGCGACGGACCTGGGTGTTTATATTTCCGTCTCAGGTGGTGGACAGTGGCAGGAGTTTAATGACGGTTTGCCGCTGGTTTACGCGTCGGATATTCATTACCTGCCGACAGATAGTACTCTGCGAATCGCGACGCTTGGGCGAGGTGTATGGAAGTCTCCATCCGCAGATATAACGGTTGGTCTTTATGATGATGATGAACCCATACCTGCTCTGTTTACGCTGGAACAGAATTATCCAAACCCATTCAACCCGAAAACAACGACTAATTTTGAATTAAAATCAGCAGCAGATGTACGTATTGAAATCTATAATGAACTTGGGCAGAGACTACGCTTACTCCAGGAAGGAAGATTTCCGGCTGGGCGCTATCAGATCGTCTGGGACGGGCGTAACGCTTTAAACAAACCCGCAGCCTCCGGAGTTTACTTCATGAGAGTAACGGCAAGTGGTGTTGCGAGGACAATTAAGATGAATTTGGTGAAATAGTTTATGGCAGGTGGCAGGTGGGAAGTGACTTTTTTATCTGATGGAGCAAATTTTTATTTCCGCTACCCGCTACCCGCTACCCGCTACCCGCTACCCGCTACCCGCTACCCGCCAGTCTGTATTTCCCCTTACATTTAGGAAAATACGTTTTGTGTATTATATTGGCTTATTAACTAAGGAGAATTTATGAAACGCATGTTGATACTCTTGCTGCTTTCGGGTTTCTTCTCCATGGCTTCTGCGCAGAACGTTGGTGAACCGGCTCCGGACTTTACCTTCAATACGCTTGAGCATGGACAAATTTCCCTTTCGCAGTATCAGGGCAAGGTGATTTACATGTTTATGTTCGGCTTTTCCTGAAGCTTTTGTCGCCAGGTTGGTCCAACCACTCAAACATTAAATCAGACGTATGAAAATGAAAATTTCCAGGCACTTGGTTTTGATTTCTGGAACGGAAGTCCAACACAAGTTCAGGGATTTAAATCAGCAACCGGCGTTACTTATCCGCTTGCGTTGCTAGCCGGTAGCATGGGGCAGCTATATGGAACTACCTACGATCGCAATTTGATTATAGATCAGGATGGTCTGCTCTTTTATAAAGGAACCGGAGTTGCCAGCACCGATATCAATGATATGTTTGGTATTGTTGATATGTTGCTTAACCCCACTGGTATTGGTGATGAAGATGAAGTGGCCGAATCTTATGTGCTGCGGCAAAACTATCCGAATCCGTTTAATCCAACCACACGTATCTCATTCTCTCTGCCTGGAGCAGAAGATGTCAGTATTCGCGTATATGACATTAACGGAAAGCTGATACGCACGTTGCTCTCTGATAAAATGAATGCTGGTACGCATGAACTCTACTGGAATGGCCGCAACGATTCAAACGAATCGGTTAGCTCCGGGGTTTATTTTTACATCATGGAAACCGAGAGCTTTACACAATCGCGTAAAATGATTTTAACTCGCTAAAAGCGTTGTTAATAAAGACAGTTTTTCAAGCGGGGGCGAATATCGTCCCCGCTTTTTTATTTGGGTACCCCAACCTATAGTTCATCATTTACAGGTTGCCGAATTTGACCTGAAATTCACATCTTTGGGGTATATCCATGTCGCTTGCCCATCATTACTATACAGGAGAACGTTTCCAAATGAAAACTTTAGGAAATTCAATGCGCCTCATTATCGCTTTACTAGCCATTGTAGCACTTGCCTCGTTTCTCTGGATGGATCGGGAGTCGGAGAGTCCGACTGAAGATCGTATCTCGGGAGCTTATCAGGCGTTGAATGCATTAGGAGCGCAGCGAACTTATCCCTTCCGGCAAATTCCCGAAAAAGCTCATTTTGCTGCCTATCAGCAGGCAGTAAATATGCGTGCTCAAAAAAATAAGACCATGCAGGACATTCCTGAATGGGAAGCGATCGGTCCGGTGAATATGGGCGGACGCACCCTCGCAATAACTTTTAATCCGCAGAATTCTTCGACGATTTATGCCGGATCAGCGAGTGGGGGACTCTGGCGAAGCTACACAGCCGGCCGTGGAGCTGAGGCGTGGGAATACGTGTCTACCGGATTTCCGGTTCTGGCCGTCAGCTCTATTGCCTTTGCACCGGATGATTCGATGACGATGTATATCGGTACCGGAGAGGTTTATAACTACTCAGCAGCCGGTACCGGAGCGGCCTATCGGTCTACACGTGGTAGCTACGGAATTGGAATCCTTAAATCTACCGACGGCGGGGTAACCTGGGAGAAAAGCCTGGATTGGACCTTTAATCAACAGCACGGCGTTTGGATGATTAAGGTGAATCCGCAGAACCCCAATACCGTATGGGCGGCAACAACTGAAGGTGTGTATAAGTCTACGGATGCCGGATCAACCTGGAATCGCTCTCTTGACGTGATTATGGCAACCGATATTCAGATTAACCCGGCCGATACCAGCATGGTATTTGCCGGCTGCGGAAATTTTGCAACGGCCGGTCACGGTATCTATCGCACATCTGATAATGGCGATACCTGGAGCAAGTTAACCCAGGGGTTACCAACAACATTTAACGGTAAAATCCTGCTGGATATGACGAACCTGCCGTTTAACAATACGCTGTATGCCAGTATCGGAAACGGGTTCTCATTCAGCGACGGTTTTAGCTGGCTCTGTAGCTCAACCGACAATGGCGATACCTGGACGATTGAGACAACTCAGGATTATTCGAAATGGCAGGGCTGGTTTGCGCACGATGTTGCAGTAAATCCAACAAATGCAGAAGAAGTATTTGCTGTAGGAATAGAAGTATATAAATCAACGAACGGTGGAGCAAATCTACAGCAAGTATCTACAAACGGCGCTTTCTCCGGCCGTAATCCTCCTGAGGGGCCGGAGGGACCGCCGACTTATTCACATCCGGATCATCATGCGGTTCTCTATCATCCAACTGATTTTAACATAATTTATCTGGCGAATGATGGCGGTGTTTTTCGCAGCACCGACGGCGGACAAACTTTTGAGAGCTGCAATGGTGGTTATCAGACCGGACAGTTTTATGCCGGGTTCTCGGTGGGCGTAACTGACTCGATTGTGACCATGGGTGGCTTTCAGGATAACTCGACTGCCATCTACGACGGTGAGCCATCCTGGTTGGTGCGCCTCATCGGTGGTGATGGTGGCTGGACAGCCATTGATCCTACCAACTCGCAAATTATGTATGGCTCCTCGCAATTTTTGAACGTTGCCAAGTCGACAAACGGCGGACAGTCCTGGTTCGGACTCGGCGTTCCGGGGGGTAATAATCCGACTGTATTTATTGCGCCATATCTGCTTGCCCCGCAGAATCCGCAGATTATTTATGCAGCCAGAAATATAGTCTATCGATCCGAGAACGGCGGTAGCAGCTGGAACACAACCAATAGTGGCTTGCCCATTGATGGAAATCCGGTACTGGCAATGGCGGTTGCACAGACCAATTCGAACATCCTTTATGTTGCGACGGCACCGTTTAATCGTGCTCGTGGAGTGCATCGCAGTCTTAATGGTGGTAGTAGCTGGACTGAGATTACCGGGAACTTGCCGGATCGCTATCCCAGTGATTTAACTGTCGATCCAACCGATCCTGGTACCGTTTACATCACTTTCTCCGGGTTTGGAACGGATCACGTCTTTAAGTCCACTGATTTCGGCTCAACCTGGACAGGCATCGGAAGTAGCCTGCCGGACGTGCCGACTAACGCAGTGATTGTCGATCCACTATATCCGGATCACGTCTATATCGGAAACGATATCGGTGTATTTGTCTCTACCGATGCCGGTATTAGCTGGAATGACTACAGCGATGCCCTTCCGGATGCCGTCATGGTGTTTGACCTGGCGATTTCACCGCTGAACCGCAAGCTACGTATTGGCACGCACGGCAATGGTGCTTACGAAAGAGGATTAATTGGTGGTACGGTTGGTATTGGTCCTGAGGATCAAAATGTTGCAGAGAGCTTTACGCTTTATCAGAATTATCCGAATCCGTTTAATCCGGAAACGACCATTGCATTTGAACTCCAGCAGCGAGAGGCAGTTACCCTGCGGATATTCAATAGTCTGGGACAGGAGGTTCGCACGCTATTTCGTGAAGTTCGCAATGCCGGTCGATATGAGGTTGCCTGGGATGGGAAAAACAATCTCGGTGAACGGGTTGCCAGCGGCATGTATCTCTACCAGCTTCGGGCTGGTTCGGCGACCACGTCCCGCCGAATGATACTGTCGAAATAAATTCAAGCATTACCCCTAATCACACCCACGCGATGGTGCGGGGGATGAGCTCCGGCTCGTTCCCCGCGCTTTTTTTATGACAGGCCGAATTTGTTTCGCAGCTTTTCCCAAAAACTCTTTGGCGGAATCAACTGATCCTGAAGATACTTTAACCTCCATTCGGAACCGTAGACTCCGGTTATCATCTCGTTAATATACTCATTCGGATCGGTTACATCATATTGCTCACCCGGTTGTGATATGATCATGTTCTCTATTGCTTTTTCGATATATCGAATTCCTTTTTGTCGATCTCCTTTCTCTATGTAATATAAACCAAGTCGGGAGTTATTTGTTACGTAATCATTACAGAGTTCTACTGACTCCAATAGTTTTGCCTCATGCTGTGGCTCATCATCATAATACGACATGGACTCAATATATTTACAAATAGCCAAAGTCTTTTTGTCGGTAGTAGACATACTCTCCAGTCTGGAAAATACAGCTTTATCCATATCCCTATACCAGATCTGGGATATATAAATAATCATAATCATTACTTCACGATTATCCGGGTCGAGCTTATGCGCATTCCGAAAATATTCCAGGCTTAGACCAAAATCTTCACCAACGCAGCTTAATTCAGTAATTGCAAGCAAGCGATACAGTTCGGAGGTGCCTTCACCTTCTTTGGCTTTACGCTCCAGTGAATTAAACAGCTCCCATAGCTCATCGGTCTGATCGGACCAATAGAGCTTGTTGATCAACGCTTTGATATTTTCTATGTTATGATTCATTCGCTTTTTGCTTTTTACATGAATAGAAACAAAACTTAAGGGTTTTTCCTATGAACTTCAAATTCATCTCTCCGGTTTTGCCCTCCGCTGATATTTCTCGGGACCTTAATTGGTATGCCAAATTCACCGGCTTCGAAAAAGCATTCGGCGATCATATGTATGTCGTTCTGCAACGCGACGGCCTGGAGCTACACCTGCAGTGGCATGCCGACACTGAAGATGATCCGCTTTTTGGCGGATCGGTTATTCGCATCTTTGTGAAAGACATCCATCCGATTTACAACGAATTTGTTCGCTGCGGAACGATTACAAAAGACAAACTCCGCATGAACACCGATTGGGGTACTCATGAATTTGGTTTCTATGATTTGAATAAGAACGCCATTTTTATTGTGCAGGATGTTTAAGCCCCATCAGGGGCGACATATCAATAGTTCCGTAGGAGCGACATGTGAATAGCCCCGTAGGGGCGAAATGTCTATAGCTATTGAATCTCCAAAGACCCGAAAGCCCCGTAGGGGTGACATGTCAATAGCCCCGTAGGGGCGAAATGATTGTCTATGGTCTTTCTATTAAGAAAAATTTCAATGCAGCCAATAATCAATTGGTATTCCGTTAATACCTGCACTATGTTATTAATAGTATTCCTCTAAACCCAGACACCCTCATGGACGAAACCACATTTCTAAACATTGACCTCGATATCGAATCAATAATCGATATCGCACCCATCGTAAAATCGTTTGGAGAAAACGTTACCGTTTTAAGAAACGATCAGATTGATGGTGTATACTACGGTTCGTTTGAAACGTTGCTTGCCGAGCCGAATGAAATTATTGCGGAATATTCCAGGATAATCGCAAACCTGGATTCGAAGGCGAGACAGATTTGGGATCAGTGCCGCGTCAAGCGATTTGACATCGGTTTCCAAGGCGCTGAAAACCAGTATTCGTATAATTCAACGCTATCGAACGATTCACTATCAAAAATCTCGGCATTGGGTGGTGAATTAGTGATCACGATATATGCGCACAATGCAGAAGGAGATAAATAATGAACCATATTAGCAATACCTGTAGTGACTGTGGTGGCGTAACCGAGTGGATTAAGCTCGTCGATTCTACCGACGTGAGCGGTGCTTTTCTGGACGATAAAGGTTCCGGTTCTCAGCATCTCCAGCTGCAATACGCTGCAGAGGAGGCCGAACGCTCTGCCTGGCTCAAGCGCTACCCGATTAAAGGCCACATTCGTGGAAAGATGTGCACCAGCTGTGGACGCGTTACGCTATATGGTATACCGAAGGACGTTGAATAGAGGTTCGAATTCTTAATATCTCCACCGAGGATCTATCTCTTTAATTAAGATTTAGCTCCAAAATAATTAGTCTTTTCATTCATCTTGTTAAGTTTAGTGCTACTTATCCGGAGCATAAATGACAGAGGAAGAATATTTAGAAATTGGTCGCTTTATCTGGAATACTTACGTACCCAAGAGTGGGCAATCAGAAACCGTTCAGGGCGAGCTTTTACGCGCGATCGTTAAGCTTCAAGATGAAGCACAGCGAAACGGCAATGGTAATTGGGATCATGGACACGAAACTTTAGCGAATTATATTAGGAATACATTAATAGGCTCCGAAGATTTGTCAGAAGACGAAATACAGCAGCTCAACATGGATATAGAGATTATCCTCGATTATGAAACCCCTTATACTGAGGATGATGTATTCGATAGGGTTGAAAAAATAATTCTTGGCTGGTGTTTGCGCAATAAAGAGCCGGTTCCCAGGGCAATTAATCCCGATTTACATCGATAATGATAAGCATCAGATTCTTCGATAATTCTCCTACTGTATCACCTCATCTTATACCGCAGTCTTTATCAAAGATTAAAGATACGACTTATTATGACAGAGTATCCGTAAAACGTCTGGGTGGCATGTGAATAGCCCCGTAGGGGCAACATGTTTATAGCTATCGAATCTCCAAACACACGAAAGCTCCGTAGGAGCGACATGTGAATAGCCCCGTAGGGGCGAAATGATTGTCTATGGTCTTTCTATTAAGAAAAATTCCAGTGCAGCCAAGAATCTATTAGCATTTCAATCTTCCCAATCTTATGTTATTTAAATCCTCCCACAACTTTAGTTAAATAGCGCATCATAATATTTAACAAATGGCGTACTCAGGCTCCGGGTAAGAACAGTCTGATTCGCCTCCTTGTCACGTTTTTATATTTTACTCGAGAGGTGATAAACTATGGAGTTTTCCGATCACATACCTCCCTCTGATAAGCAAATAGCCGATGCCCAGGCAAAACTCGATTTTACTTTTCCACCAGACTATATTGAATTCATAAAGTCAGGTTATAACCTGGGTAATTCAATACTTGAGCCTCTCGAAATTAATGCGCAGGGGATCCACGTAGATATTTTTGTGTGCGTAGCTGAAGCTAGAGAGTTTTATAACCTGCCAGGTAATTTACTACCAATTTGCGAAGACAATTCAGACTACTACTGTATTAATGAACAAAACGAAGTCGTTTTCTGGTCACATAATGGTCCGAATAATGAGAAATGGACGTCTGTCGCTGAGTGGGTGAATAAAATGAAAGAAGAAGCATCTTGAAGAGTTTTTTGTGGGAAATAATTAACAAGTATTCACTAACTATTTATACAGGAAAATAATTGGAGAAATTAGTGCCACACCAATGCAATATTTATGTTTTGCTCGATTCTATGCGGAAAAGACCGGCAATGTATATTGGCGATAATAACATCTTTCAGCTGGATTCATTTCTTGGGGGCTATTTCCATGCAATGATCCAGGTCGGGGCCGATTTCATTGAGACACCTTCATTTGATGATTTTCATGACTGGATTGCGCATCGTTTCGGATATCGCGAATCAACAGCTGGTTGGCCCAGAATGATTCTGGCTGTAGCAGCAGGTATGAATCCAAAGAAACCCAGCTGGGAGAATTTGAAAGCAAGGGTGACGCAAAATGATCATCGAAAGTCTATCAAGCTTTTCTACGAGCTACTTGATGAATACAGGGCAAAATGACAGGTAAACACTCTGCCTGGCTAATTGAAAATCCGGGTTCTAACGCGAAGTGGTTATGAAATCGGTGCAGCCTTGAATGATTCACGATATAAAATCCAGAATTTAGGTGGTGAATCGGTAATTAAAATATATGCAAATAATCCGTAAGAAAAGGAAACAGGAATACAAGCCTTGAGACGGGTGCAGAATTTTATTTGCAATATGGCTTAATTGCATAAAAAGGGGGAACAAATGAACAGAGCAGAAGCAATAAAGGCTACAAAGAACGGCGCTATCGCCGCCTGTATATCCGGAGCCTTTACACTGTTGCTTTCTTCGATTGCGATTCTTACTGATGCAACAGGGACGCTGGAAATTTGGAACGATCCATTTATTGTGTTTGATATCGTTCTGATCTTTGCATGTGCCTGGGGGATCTATAAAAAGTCCAGATTTGCTGCCGTTTTACTATTTTGCTATTTCATATTTGCGAAAGTCGTAATCGGACTTGAAACCGGAGAGGTTTCCGGACTTTTGATGTCGTTTATACTCTTGTATTTCTACGGTAAGGCCATTCAGGGAGCATATGTCTATCAAAAAATAGAGAAGGCAGAAAACCCCGACTATAAAACAACGCCTAAGTGGGTTTATTATATCGGTATACCTTTTCTTGTCATATTCGTCTTATTACTTGGGATTGGTTTGATGACAATGACCGGTACGCTGCCGTCGACGGAGGTTCAAGCTGGTAGTGAGCTCTGGCAGAAGGAAAAAGATGCGCTCATTTCAAATGAAATCGTTTCAAAGGATGATCAGATTGAATACTTCTATTCAAATGGGGTTAGCTCTATTTTGGAAGGTGGCTCAATCCTTACTGACGATCGGGTAATTCTCTATATGCCGGATGAAAATCAGGACCTGCAGGTTTATGAAATTTATTTTGAGAATGTTGCTTCTGTGGAACTGGTTGAAAAGGGAGACTTCCTGAACGATAGCGTATATCAAATTAATTCTCATGAGCCGGATGCCTGGTTGCAGATTGTCCTGTCGGTAGAAAACGGAGGCGATGAAAAGTTTGTCGAGGCGCTTCGTTCAAAAATACCGGGTAGTAACCTCTAAAGCTTTGTCACTAAAGAAATGAATATTGAAATCAAAACTCATCATTCTATTGGAATGGGTTGTGATAGGAGAAAAATATGAAAGATATATCCAACATAAAGGGAAAAGAATTTGTTTCTCCGATTACTAAAATTGGCTATGGCATTCACGAAGCGTTTAGTGATCCACTTCCCAAGGGGTTTTCAGCCGAGATGTTCGGACAGCCATTTGCTTGGGACGGCTGTGGAAATCTGTTTACCGAGAACGATAAGAAAGAAATCTGTTTCTGGGATCATGAAACTGATGAATTGTTGGTGATCGCGGAGACCTGGGATGCTTTCCACTCAGGGTGTGTGGAACCAAAATCCGTTGAAGTGGAAGAAGGTCAGGTGATTTCTGCATGGATAGATCCAGAATTTGCCAGGGAACTAGGGATGGATGTTCCAAAGGATGTGCGGAAAACAGATAAACCTAATAAGGCATAGTCGTCCGACTACTACTGAGACGTTACAATCCGAGCCGAAAGAAATTATCATGGAATATGCAGGTCAATGGTTTGAATTAAATGCTAAATGAACTCCGGAAAGGCGGGGTATATATGAATATGTCTCATCCGCCATCTGCTAAAGAATAGATAAAAAATTATCCGAGTATAAGCATCAAAAACTGACTGGTTTTCCTGTCGATTGAATGGGGAAGAGGTAACCGACTCACCTATATCTTTAAGGTGTTTCTAAAGGGGGAGGAGTAAATTGAGACTAAAACTAAAAACACTGCTACTAAGTGCAGCACTGTGTCCACTTCTTTTTAATTGTACGCCTTCACTGGTCTACAGTCCGTCTGTCAATTTACCCGCGGAACCACTCAAAAAGAGAAGCGTACAGGTTCTGGGTGGCATTGGCTTCCTGCCTGAGACACGCGAACATGATGTCGGAGAAAGCGTCGCGCTGGGGGGAGAGTTGACGTTTCGATTCGGCATCTCTGATTATTTTACCATGCAGTTCAAAGGTTGGAAAGACTTCTCAGATAATCTTGATGAAAGCAGAAGTGGCTTCTCCTATACCAATATCGTCTTACTTAATGATGCTCAATCCAAATACAAGGTTGGTTTCCTACCGACGTTTGCATTTTTATTTGACGGTAATGGCCTGGAGGGTGGTGGAGCAGCTACACAATTTGGAATATGGCTGCCGAACAATGGGGTTTTGCATCCTTACGTCGCTATCGGCCCCGGAGTTGGTATACGAAACCTGGAAGAAAATCCGAAAGAATGGGGCTGGGGAGTATTGACAAACCTGGGCCTTGCCCTAAAGATTTCGGAACATTTTAACCTGAATCTTGAAGTAGCCGGTATTGCTCAAATCAATGAATTTGAGGATAAGTCCAACTTTGTTGTTGCACCCAGCTTGAATTTGGGTCTTACCCGGTGAACGCAAAATTGGAGAACCCTTATCAGGCAGCCAGCGTTATGAATAGCCTCTCGGACTAATTATTTGCTATAAATTTGTATCAAAACAGGAGTCGTTGTTATGGAACTGAGTAATGGTGAAAAGAGTGAATCAACCTTTGATAATGATCTGAATAAAGCCAGCCGCTCTAACCGACTTTGGGCGTCTTTAATAGATGGAGCCATTATGATGGTGTTTATTTTGCCTGTGCTGTATTATACCGGTGGTTTAGATGATTTATCATTAAACGTTAAACCCTCATTTGTTTACTCTATGTTGATGGCACTGTTTGGTATCCTGTTATTTGTACTAATCAATGGCAGGCTTCTGGCTGAAAAAGGGCAGACTATAGGTAAGCGGGCTATGGGAATAAAAATCGTAACCCTAAGAGGGGAACTTCCGGATGTTTCGGAGCATCTTCTAAAGCGGTACGGATTCTATTTTTTGATCGGGTACATACCATTTATTGGCCAAACTCTCTCGTTAATTAATGTGTTGATAATCTTTGGAGATGAGCGACGTTGTGGGCATGATTATGTTGCAAATACAACTGTTGTTAACATTTGACAAACTTTAACCTGTTTTGTCGACGTAAACCCCAACCTCTAGCAGGCTTGCAATTGACAGCGACACGAAGTTTTACCATCCGACAAACTACTCCTAAAGACTGGCAAGCTGTAAAAAACCTGCGGCTACAGGCCCTGGCTGACGCTCCCTATGCCTTTGCCGAAACGCTCGCTGAGGCAGAAGACACCCCGGACGCCGTTTGGCAGGAGCGAATACGGCAAAATTCCGAGGGTGAAAAATCTATTTGCGCTTTAGCCATTGCAGGAGATCAGCCGGTGGGTATGGCTGTGGGATTACGGAATCCGGAAGGAAACAACAATGCACACCTGGTTGCCATGTGGGTTGCACCTGAGCAGCGGGGAAGCGGCGTAGCTGAAGCCCTGATTGAGTTTATCGTGGACTGGGCACAGAAACTCGGAGCAGCAGCTTTAGTTGCCGGGGTTACCGAGAATAATCCACGAGCTCAGGCATTTTATCGTAGGGTTGGGTTTGAGATCGTTCCCAATCCCAGACCGTTAAGATCTGATCCCTCAGTGAATGAAATTCAAATACAGATGACGCTTAAAGAATAAATCTGTGCAATTCCAACCTGTAGCGTATTCCCTCGATTAAACCTCCAATTTAATCTTCCACAAAATTAGCATCAGGGCTTGATTTTCAATAAAGTAATTTGTATTGTAGTGTACTTTGTGTTGCAAAGTAAATTGATTTTTATTCAAATCCACTACAAAAAAAGCGAGCCCTTATGAAAATTGACATCATCGTTGCATATGTTCAGCGCTATACCTTTGGACATGAAAAACACTTCGTGCCGCCGATTACCGGTATTCACCTTGCTGCGCTTACGCCGAAGGAGTATCAAGTGAGGGTGATTCATCAGCAGGTGGAGCAACCGCCGAAGCAGACGGATGCCGATCTTATAGCCATCAGCTTTTTTAGCGGTTTTGCCCCGGAAGCCTATCGGCTGGCACAGCGTTATCGTGCGCAGGGGAAAACCGTCATTGGTGGGGGACCGCACGTGACGTTCGCGGTTGAGGAATCGCTGCAGTATTTCGATGCCGTTTTGACGGGTGAAGCGGAATCTGAGTGGGTAAATATGCTGCGTGATTTTCAGGGGGGAAACTTACGACGGGTTTATGAAGGTGTTCCAACAGATCTGGAAAATATTCCAACACCCCGTTATGATCTGCTACACGACAACTTTTTTGTGAAGCGTGTTATTCAAGCAACCCGAGGCTGTCCATTTACCTGCTCATTTTGTACGGTGCCAACGCTCAACCCGGGATTTCGTATGCGTCCGATAGAGAATATCATAAAAGACATTCATTATAACCGGTTTCGCTACTGGTGGCAGCGAAAGATTGTCTGGTTCTGGGATGATAATCTTACCATTAACCGAAAGTTTGCAAAGAAGCTATTAAGTGCTATGACGCCGCTAAAAAAATGGTGGTTGACACAGGCGAGCATGGACATTGCCAAAGACCCGGAGTTACTCACGCTCATGGAGGAGTCCGGCTGTATTGGTATATTCTTTGGGATTGAGTCCTTTGGTAAAGAGTCGCTGAAGGAGGCAAAGAAGCAGCAGAATCGTGCCGATCAGTATGCCGAAAAAATAAATGCGCTTCACGAAAAGGGAATCTGCGTGATGGCCGGCTTTATCTCCGGCTTTGATGGGGATTCGGTTACCACTATCAAAGATATGGCGCGCAGGCTATACAAGGTAGGCGTAGACGTGCCCTTTCTGAGCATTTTGACGCCGTTTCGCGGCACGGTTGACTACCGAAGGATGGTGGAGGACGATCGAATTTTGCCGGACAGAGGCTGGGAATTTTATAATGGCTATAACGTGGCCTTCAAACCAAAGCAGATGTCACCTGCAGAGCTTATTGAGGCACACAGGGCCTTATGGATGGAAGCGTTCTCATTCAAATACAGCATAAAGCGCATAGTGAGAAGCGCGCGCTATCTTAGGCTGGGAGCATTTCTGATGTGTTTATTCATGAACAGCTTTTACTGTCTGAAGCGGCTACGCGGCAACATACCGCTATGTTTTGACGATAAAAATCTATATCCTGAAATAACTCAGCAAACAATGGAAGAAATGCATGTGTAGATAGAATATGAAAAAAATCATCCTGATACTTTTTTTGAGTTTGTTAAGCAGTTGCTCTAAAATACCTGAAACCCCATTATCCTTAGAGGATATATTAGACCTTGAGTATGCTCCCATCGACTCCTTATCAGGGATAGATCCCGTTATTTATGATTACCTACTTCTAAATATAGACGAGGAGCTAATCGCTGAAAAAGGAGATGCTTTCCGGTCGACTGATCTTATTATGGATGATTCACCATCCCGAAGATTTGTTCTCGCCGGAACAGCAGGAGGGGAAGTAAAATTTTCCGTGGTGTGTTATGAACACGGAGGGATTGGCTATCATTATCATGTTGCATTATTTAAATCCGAAAATCATCAGCTAGAGAAGATTAAGGCCGGGCAATGGCTAGCAAAAGATTTCAATAACTTAACTCAACTAAATCTAAGTCATTTGTTAGATGCTTTGGAAAACGGCGAAGTTATGTTTGATAATCACTGGTAATTCAGGTTGAAAATAATTGGATCTATTTTCTTGAGTGATTGAAGGTGTGCTATCAATGTATAGAATGTTTCATCGTGTATTACTCGAATATCCGGATAGAGTCGTAATCATTTAAAGAAAACAAATAACAAACGAGTTGAAATTCACATGAATAAATTTCTAACATTTTTGCTCCTGATTCTCAGTATGAACGTCTCCGGACAGACCTTCTTTTCCAAGGACTCAACACATATAAAAATAACGGAAGACGGCCATACCTTTGAAATTACTATAACCAGAACGTCATTCGATGAAGAGAAAAATGACGTCAGCAAAATTAAAGAGAACATCATTAACGGAAGTCCAGCCTGGGGAATTGATTGGAGTATCCCTCGATATGAATTAGAGAGCATCAGCCTAAAGATTGATGAAGTGGAGATACCCATCGCTGATGAATTTTATAAGTTTTGCTACAATCCCAATTTAGGAAAAGGGTATTTCAACGCCTATTGGGGAAAAGACTACACATCTGTTTTTGTATTTATGAACGGTAGTGATGGAGCCGGAGGTTACACAGTCGCATGGCATTTCAGTGCAGATGGTAATCATTCGTATATGATACCCAGATACGACGATTTTATGTTTAAATCCGAATGGTAGGTTCAGAGACTTTTCAGACAATACCCTGTTAAATGGTAATAAGGAGTATGAACAAACATTTTCTTCCAGTGTTAACAGGTATCGTATTAATCATCATCTTCCTGGCATTCTCATGGTTGCCTCTGCAGCCTTTTGGTTCATATAACATCCAGGTGTTTTCTGTCTTTCTCGTATTTATCATCATATTTTCAATTCCGGTAATACTCATATCCTTGGTTTTATGCTTCCCGAACAGTACTCGTTCAAAAGCCCTCCGCGTATTTTATTACTCCGTTTGCATCTTTGTGGGTTCTTTTATTGGACTTCGCTTAGGTGGTGAAATTCGCCAGCATGAATTTTCCCGCTTAGCAGATCGCAGTGAGGGGTTAATCACAGCAATTCATTCTTTTGTTGAGAAAAACCAGCGTCCGCCACAAAACTTCGAAGAGCTAATTCCCGATTATCTTGCTGAAAATCCAACAACAGGTATGGGAGCTTATCCAGAGTATGAATTAATCATACCAATTGACAAAGAACTCTATGGCGGAAATGATTGGGTACTTATCGTACATTGTCCATTAGGTATGTTGAATTGGGATGAATTTATTTATTATCCTAACGGAAAATATCTCAAGTATGATCCTGGTGGATATTTTCAGCCGATAAAAAATTGGGCGTATTATCATGAATGATTGAAGGAATGCGAATAAGATATAAATCTTTCCTCTTAATGAGCGGATTATAGAATAGAAATAATGGAGGAAATAGCATGTGGTACGTTGTAGATATTTTATTCGCGCAGAAAGCGGAGTCGGATACAGATACTGTATATTGTGAGTCTTGCCACGTGCTCTTTAACTGCAATTCGGCTCTCGAAGCCTGTGCAAAAGCAAAGGAATGGTCAAAGGGGCACGAAGAAGATGCCGGCTTTTACTTTGTAGGGATACGGCATCTTTGGAACCTTCTGAGTGACGATCCGCCAAAAGATGGAGACGAAATCGGCGGAGATATTTTTGAAAAAGAGAATGTATGGGGTAGAATTTCTGAATTGATACCCGATCCCAACGAAATACCTATCGTAAAGTTTGAGGAAAATCCAAATACTCCCTTCAGATATCTTGTGAGTGATGAGAAAATCGATGACATAAAAAAAATCATGTGAATAAGCTATTCCGGTAATGATTCAGATTAATACAAATAATTGCCCTTTTCCCACTCGGCGAAGTTTATGACGAGCGGCGCCGTGGTGCCCTGGGAACGTAAGCGCCGCTCCCCGAGCTTAGCCGAGGGGAGGGAAAGAGTAAATATTTATAAGTCACTGAGTTTTACAATAACCCTCGGGTTCACTATAATTCATCGGTACGTTTTCAGCCACAAATAGGTGCATAAATGTCTTTTCGTAAGCTACTTGCGATCTTTATATTAATAGTTAATACTTTTCTATTCTATGTATTCACGACAGTTATTGCTGAAGCCGTTATTGAAACCATATCAAAATTTGATGCAGAAAGTTACAATTCTGTATACTGGGGTGATGCAATAGGAAAGTTTAGTGCAGGGATCTTTTTTTATCTAATCAACATAATTCTGACTGGCTTCGGACTAAATCTAATTTTTGACAAAGAGTCAACTATTTTCTGGATCGATAAAACAAGATGGGGATTATATAAGGTTTTTAAAATATTAATTATCTTATTTGGACTAACAGTATTATTCGCCTCTATTTTGGCTATCAAAATAATTCTGGGATCTCCATCAGAAGGATATCTTTATGAATTCATTTTGCCTGTAGCTATTGGAATCTTGTTGGTTTACATACTGAACAAGCTAGGTAAACGAACTCTGAAGGTTTAGGTAATGTATTAAAAAGTCATTTTAGGGGGAAGATAGACCATTGCAGACAGATAGTGTTTGCAATTTATCCGAATGGAAAATTTCAATAAATTGACCCAATTAGTATTTATTATCAGATAAAGCATTTAGAATATTATCATGTTTGATTGAAAGTATGCTGAATAATGTGAGATGTTCCCTTTAACAATGAAGAGCTACCTCTGCAAAACAGTACTATTCATCCCAATCCTACTTCTTCTCACCCCGCTGCTGACCTTCGCACATGGCCAGCATGAAACTGATACAACGATAGCGCCTCGTTGCTTAAACATTCCGAAGAGAGCAGCAAATGCGCTATCGGGTTCTGCCTTTGCAAAACAAGTATGGAGCCTGGGTATTGAAGAACGAGAACAAGCAGTGGTTAAGGAAATTCTCTCCGGCAACGTGCCGTCTTTTTCAAGAACCCTAAAAGCGATAACGACTCATCAAATCATTGGCGACAGCAGCTATGCGGTAACGTTTTTTGCCCTTTGCGATTACATGGGCATCGGCTCGGATGAGGATTATTTCTATATCCCTATGACGCCGGCAACCGCTCAGTATTTGGCAGATCAATTAGATTGCATTCTACCAACCAGGAAACTGGTGGACACCATTTACGATCAAGCCGATATCAAGTTAAGACCTCAGCCAATAGCACCATCCGATACCATGACCACATTACCGGTCTTTTGGCAGCATACCAATTCTATCAAACAGCAGTTTGCACAGCTGGGTATACAACGAACTGCCGATATGATTGTTGGCGGCAACAAGAAGGATATCATCATCTCTAATAAAATTTATGATCCGAAAAACACTAGCAAACGCGTGGTGATCTACGGTTGGCACAAAGATGTGAATGAACCGATCCAGCCGGTCTATAGCGGGCATATCGCTTCTTATGCAGATTACTCACACGGCGTACGATTGATTTCTGATACGCTAATTGTGAACGGTAAAAGGCTTGACGTGAGAGATGTTCTTTCTGATGAGAATCTGTGGCGTTTGTTGAATGATGAGGGGACTATGAGGAAACCGAAATATGAGTTAGGAGATTTCGTTCCACCAATAGGTGTTAGGCGGCAAGTTCAGTGAGTATGCTGAGATAAATTTATCACTATACTAAAGTTTGAGAATGCCCAGATGAATGCCATCCAGCTTCGTGAAATTCGACATGGTGATATTGATGAATTCTTTTTGCATCAACTGGATGCGGATGCGAATTATATGGCGGCATTTACTGCCAAAAATCCTAAGGATAGAAATGCCTTTGATCTGAAGTGGGATATGATCTTAAAGACCAAGTCTATTGTCAAACGAACGATTTTATACAAATATCAGATTGTGGGACACATTATTAAATATGATAATGAATCTCTCGGACCCGAGATCACTTATTGGATTGCGAAGGCATTTTGGGGTAAAGGGATTGCAAGTTATGCTGTAAGAGAATTTCTGAAAATTGTTATTGTTCGTCCAATTTACGCCAGAGCTGTATCTGACAATAAAGCGTCAATTCGAGTATTGGAAAAGTGTGGATTTTCAAAGGTAATGAATGACAAAGGCTTTGCAAACGGTCGCGGAGAAATCGTTGATGAGGTTTTGATGATGAAAACGGACTGATTCTACCACTTAAGGCTATTACTGTTAACGAACTCTATTTACTTTCTTCCATCATACTTTGCATTCTATCACAGTAGTTTCTATTATTAGCATTGAACGTTCAGACGACTTCTCTAAAGGATAACGAATGCCTCAGCTCATGACTGTATTTCCGGAACTTACCCGCTTACGAATTCTCTTTTTATGCCTGCTACTCTCCGGCGTTGCATTTGCTCACGGAGTACCGGAAGGAGACTCCGGGTATATTCAGCAGATTACCGGTGTGCATATCTTTCCCTTTATGTATCTGGGAGCCAAACATATGGTAACCGGATACGACCATTTGCTATTCCTGGTGGGCGTGGTTTTCTTTCTCTTCAAGCTCTCAGAGATCGCCATATACGTCACCCTATTTGCAATTGGCCATTCCAGCACGCTGCTGCTCGGCGTGTATTTTGACGTGCCGGCAAATGCCTTTATTATCGATGCGATCATCGGCTTATCGGTTGTGTATAAGGCGCTGGATAATATGGGAGCCTATCAGCGCTGGTTTGGCTTTCAACCCAGCACCAAGAAGGCTACCTTTGTATTTGGTCTTTTTCACGGCTTCGGACTGGCAACAAAAATACAGGAATTCCAGCTGTCCAGCGACGGCCTTTTAGCAAACCTGATTGCCTTCAACGTAGGTGTGGAAGTTGGCCAGCTGTTGGCGTTGGCAGCCATCCTGATTTTTATGGGATACTGGCGCAAGCAGAGCTTCTTTTTTACGCAGGCCTATAATTTCAACGTCGTGCTGATGACGGCGGGATTTATTTTGATGGGCATTCAGATAACCGGGTATTTGTTGAGTTAGGTGTTAGTTGTGCGTTTTAAATACTGGTGAAAATTTACTATAGCCCTTCCCTTCGACTGCGCTCAGGGAGCGGGCTTATACGTTCCCCGAGCATAGCCGAGGGGAAAAGTCGAAGCCCTATTGAGAATCTTCTTAGCCCCTTCCCGACGCGTCGGGAGGGTGGCAAAACTATATTTGAAATGACTTTTTTAAGCACTCAATGAAGCAGGAATCCTCTTATGTATAACTCAAATGTTCCAAAAGATATCGAGCTACCGAGTTCCAAGCAGCTGATACGCTCCACCATTATAGCTCTGATCACGGCGTTGATTTTACTGTTTACGGTGGTCTTACCGGCAGAATATGCCATTGATCCGACAGGAATCGGTCGCGTTCTTGGTCTTACTGAAATGGGTGAAATTAAAGATCAGCTAGCCGCTGAGGCAGAACAGCAGCGAGAAATATCGGCTTCCGGCATCAGTGAGATGGTATCTGAAGAGACGGTACCTTCGAAAGAAGCCGAATCGACAATGGAGAGCAAACCGTCTGATACCAGGTCGATTGTTCTAAAGCCTGGCGAGGCAGCTGAGGTAAAGCTGGGCATCAAAAAAGGTGATGTTGTCAGCTACGAATGGTCAGTGGATACCGGTCACGTGAATTACGATACCCACGGTGATACCAAAGGCATCGATTACTTCGGCTATGGCAAGGGTAGGGCTGTTACGGAAGACAAGGGCGAACTAAAAGCCGAGTTCGACGGTAAGCACGGCTGGTTCTGGCGCAATCGCTCCGGTAAAACCGTTACGGTTACGCTTAATGTGTCAGGAGACTATAGCGGTATTTATCGGGTTTTATAAATTTACCAGGCGATATGGATATTCATGTAAAGCCGCGTTCCTGACTCATGAGTACTTCTTGAGCGAACGCTGTTCTCTTCTCTGATAATCTCTATTTTTAATTTTCTGTGCGTTTCTATTTTTTATCTTGCACATTAAAATACTGGGTGGTATTTTAATGTGAATCTAGTTTCTTGTGTCTAATAAAATACTGGGCGGTATTATTTTGAGTTACGCTTCTGAAAAGTCATCTCGCGGTCGACCGAAAACGCTGGATCGTGATCGCATCCTTAATATTGCGATGCAGTCGTACTGGGCCGAAGGGATGGAGGGAACCTCGGTGAATGAAATCTGCCGTCGGGCAAATGTGTCAAAACCGGGACTTTATCGTGAGTTTGGCAATGGGGACGGCCTGATGAAGGCGGCTTTAGTCCTATACATTGATCAGGTCTTAACGCCTATGCATCAGCTGATAGAAAGTGATTCACCCTTCCGTGAAGTGTTGGATAAGATCATTCATTTTTCTACGGTCGGAAGCAACCCGAATGCGCCCGCGGGATGTCTGTTTGTAAACATGCGTGAGTCTAGCTTTCTGTTTGGGACAGAGACAACGAAGCAAATCGAAGCGATAAAAGCAAAGACGCATATGCTGTACGAAAATTGGGTAAAGCGCTCAAAAGACAGAGGTGAATTAACCTCAGATATACCGGCCGGGTTTGCAGCAGTCTATATCGATACCCAGCTTGGGAACGCGATGGCTTTGCTGGGAAGAGGGAGAGATCCCGAGGTTGTGAAAAATATACTATCGACCGCCTTGTCCGTGCTTGTTTAAACATGTGAGCAGACTCTCTGTTGAGGGTTATTACTTAGCACGATTTTATTTGGTTTTACTTTGTTAAACGTTAGGAGAAAACATATGGCAACACCACAGGTAAATCTCGAATCTTTAAAGAAGGAACACTGGTCTGAACAAGAGATGGGTAATGCAGTACTCATAACCGACTTCGTTCAGCATTTAATGAACGAACATGATTTTGACTATGTGCTTGAGAACTACAATCACAGTTCCTATGTTCAACATAACCGGAATATCGGTGACGGGGTTCAGTCTTTAGTGGATTTTCTAAAAGAGTTCACAAAACGATTTCCGGAATATTCATATGATGTAAAACAGATTTTTGCAGACGGCGACAGCATCATTTTTCATTCCCATGCGACGCTAAAGAAAGAACATCGCGGCGACGACAAGAAGGGGCTGAACATCAAGGATACCTGGAAAATTGTAGATGGTAAAATAACCGAGCACTGGGATTCTATCCAGGCCCTTGACGGCTTCATGCGTTTCTACGCTTTAATGAACGGTGGAAAAATCCGCAATACCAACGGCGTGTTCTAAGACTTAAGAAAGTCTCTTAAAATGACAAGCTTTTCAGATTCAATGAATACCTATCGGCAGCTGCTGGGGGAGGGACATCTTCAGGTCGCCTATCGCGGATTGATGAAATATCTGTCCAGCCTGAGAACGGAGCTCAAGAAGCGTCATCCGGATTTTTACGTATCCAGCAGCGTCTATACCGGCTACATGGATATGAGCTACTTTTCCTTCACGCCTGAAGCAATCAAAAATAAGAAGCTAAAAATCGCGATACTATTTAATCATGAAAACTTCCACTTTGAAGCATGGCTGGTAGGCGTGAATAAAGGAGTCCAGAAAGACTATCTTAAGCTATTGAAGGAGCGTGGTTTGAGTAAGAATCAGCAGGTGCCGATGGAAAAGGGCATAGAGGCAATAGCCGCCACAACACTGATTGCTGAACCGGATTTTGATGACCTGGAGCTGTTAACAAATCGGATAGAGAAGCAAAGCATCAGTTTTATTTCCGAAGTTGAACAACTTTTGGTGAAAGTATAAATGAAAAATATTCTGCTAATTTTACTGGTACTTGGTATATCGTCCCTGAACGGTGAAGAATTCGAAATCGAAGACGTTGAATTCCCCAGTCACTCCGTTCAGCTGTCCGGCTCTATCGTATTTCCCAAGAACGATGCGATTCATTCTGCCGTAGTTTTTGTGCATGGATCCGGTGAGCAAACACGAAGCCTCTACTGGGCAAAGAAGTTTGCGGAAGCAGGTGTCGTAGCGTTGGTATACGATAAGCGCGGTGTTGGTAAATCCGGCGGGGAGTATGAGGGTAATCAGAGCGTTAGCGAAAAGAATATCGACCTGCTTGCAGACGATGCAGCAGCTGCACTAAAGCACCTACGTGAACATCCCAGAGCAAAAGGTTTACCAACTGGATTAACCGGCATTAGCCAGGCCGGCTGGATCGTGCCGCTGGCAGCGGAGAAAAGTAAAATAGCGGACTTTCTGGTGCTATGGAGTGGACCGGTATGTAAAGTGAGTGAAGAAGACATCTACAGTAAACATACGGCCGACAACGACACTGATCGGGTGCCCAGCTTTGGCGATGTATTAAGAGCTCGAAAACGAACGTATATCTGGCCGGCCTTTTTGGGTAAAGATACGGATCCGAGTGAAAGCCTTGCAAAGCTGGACATTCCGGGGATTTGGATATTTGGCGAAAAAGACGGCAGCGTGCCGGTCGATTTATCCATACATCGGCTGAATATTCTTATCGATAAAGGGCATGACTATGAGTACGTGCTGTTTTCAAAGCTCGGACATAATAATATGTCTGAATCCTTTGCGACAGCAGCGGACTGGATAAAGCGTCTGACAAAAAATCAGGACTTAAAACTTGACCAATAACGATATCCTACGCCGTATTCGCTATGCCTTTGATTTGAAGGATAGTGAAGTGATAGACATCTTCGCTTTAGCAGAATTTAAAGCAACCGAGCAACAGGTGACCACCTGGTTGCGAAAAGAAGAAGATGCATACTTTCGTGAGCTTACAGACAGAGAGTTAGCAGCGTTCTTAAATGGCTTTATTAACCTGAAGCGCGGGAAACGCGACGGCCCGCAGCCTGAACCGGAAGAACGCCTGAACAATAACCTGATATTCCGCAAGCTGAGAATTGCGCTGAATTTAAAGGCTGAAGACATTATCGATATGTTGCAACAGGTGGGATTCCGCTTAAGTAAGCATGAGTTAAGTGCCTTTTTTCGAAAACCGGGAAATAAAAATTACCGGATGTGTAAAGACCAGATATTGAGAAACTTCTTGCTGGGCATTCAGCATAAGTTCCGCCCCGGTGGTTCTTAAAAATTAACGGAGTGTTCTATTGATAGAAATACTGAGAAAACTACCGTGGACTGTGCTTATTCTCGGATCGTTAACCTTAGGCCTGGCACCTTTTTCCCCTCAGCCGCATCTTTTTGAAAAAATTGGAATGCTAATGAATGGTGAACTTTCCCGCGGCATCGATATTTTTGATCTGTTCTTCCACGGATTTTTTCCCTTGTTGCTAGTTTCGAAAATTGTCTTCTTTCTGAGTGATAACAATTCCAGGTAATATTGGACTTTTGTGGACCTACCCGGATATGTAACGGAGTAATAACATATGAAATTAATTGTATTAAATCTGGCGCGTAAGACGACGGAAAGAGAACTACGAGACCTTTTTAGACAATATGGCTATGTGAGGTCCTGCGATTTGGTATTGGATAAAGATACCGGCGCTTCTAAAGGGTTTGGCTTTGTTGAAATATCGAAACGCAAGGATGCTGAGTTGGCGATAAAAGATTTAAACAATAGGGTAATTGGCGGTAGTAAGATTCGCGTAAAAGAAGCGAAAGAGAAGAAGGCTTAGATAAATCATTGTATACGAAACGCGTCTCTATTACCATCTATTGGAATTAGAATGGATATTAAAAAGCTAAAAGATATTGTCTTATATATTGGTGTTGCAATGCTCATGACGCATGAACTTGATGCAGTTATGAATCAGGAATGGCGAGTCTTGCCCTTAACAAGTTGGCTGGACCCTGAAATTGGGTATGAAGTTTTCCTCTGGTTTCACGTACCTCTATTTACATTAATACTCGCTTTGTTATCCAATAGCTCTGAAAGAATAAGGGCGGTTACTTCTAAAGTGCTTGCAGCGTTTCTGATTGTCCATAGCGTTTTGCATGTTGCTTTTTCAGACCATGAGCATTATGAATTCTCTTCCTTGAGCTCGAACCTGTTGATTTATGGTGCGGCCATATACGGCCTGATCTATATTACATTGACCATGTATTCCCAGCGTGCAGATCAGGCTTAATCATATTTAAAGAAGCTACTAAGCTTCAAAAGCATTACCATACGTTTCAGATTGTTAAATTGCTTTTCATGATGAGGCTCTGCATGGCAACCACTGCTGAATCCGCTCAGGTCATTCAAGCTCTGATGGCGTTCCCATTTTTACTGATGGGGGTTTCGCATATCGTCCAGCCTAAAATGTGGATAGATTTCTTTGGTTATTTGCACGGACTGGGTTCTACCGGAGTGGTTATCCGAACCTTTGCTTTAGAGCTGGTACCGGCAGTAGCAATTATTACCTTTCATCAGGTGTGGAGTGGTCCGGAGATTATACTGTCGCTTTACGGCTGTCTGCTAATGTTAAAAATTACCATAAGCCTGCTGGCACCGTCTATTGGATTAAAGTCGTTGGCAATGGCCGATAAAAAAGGTGATTCAAGTTTTGTTGCAGCCGGACTTTTTCTTATTGCTCTTGGCGGTATTTGTATTTGGTGTCTTTTACGTTAATTTGAAAATCTGATCATTGTGTTTATCGATATACTATTACTCAAGCACTCAAACAATACGAAGGTACATATATGAGACTGTTGATTGTCTTTTCGATCATAACCCTTCTCACGACTGGCTGCACAATTGAAAAGTCTGTGGATGAAGACGCTTCCGGAGCTGTCGTTGATAATCCTACAGTGAAAGTGATAACACTGTCCGAGGTGAATTGGCAAGCGCTTAACCCGGCACGTGGTGATAAAAGTCCACAGGCGGGAACGCTGTGGGGCGATCGCGGTGCTGAAGTGCCCACCGGCTTTCTGGCTAAATTTATTGACGGCTTTTCTTCTCCGCCACATATTCATAACGCTACCTATAAGGCCGTGGTGATCAGCGGACTGATTCATAATGATGATCCGGATGCCGCCAATATGTGGATGCCGACCGGTTCATTTTGGACGCAACCGAAGGGCGAAACGCATATTACTTCTGCAAAAGGCGAGACTAATATCGCGTTGGTTGAGATCGATCGAGGCCCTTATCTGGTTAAGCCTACGACGGAAGCCTTTGATAGCGGTGAACGCCCGGTAAATGTAGATCCGTCCAACATCATTTGGCTTGATCCTCCTGATATCACACCTTCCGAAAGCTCTCCCATGATCGCATATCTCTGGGGAAATCCTAAAGGAAGCATGCCGTACGGCACGTTTGTTAAATTGCCTTCCGGCTACAATGGAACGCTGCATAGTTATGGTTCTACCTTGCATGCCGTAGTGATCACCGGAGAGCTCCAGCATGCCAGCGCGTCCGATAAGGTTTTGGTACCGGGTAGCTATTTCAGCTCAGAAGGTGAAGCGCTGCACCAGCTTTCATCCGCTGAAGAAAGTATCATTTATATCAATACAAATGGTAAATACCAACTTCGTTAAGGCCGATATAAGCCCCGATGTGACGGGGTGACATGTAATTAGCTAGATGTAGGGTAGGGAGGAGAAAAACATGGAACAGAACGATTTAATCGTTATCAAAGCTCAAATGCTGATCCGAAAGTCTGTTGCTGAAGTCTTTGAGGCCTTTGTGAATCCGCAAATCACCACTCGGTTTTGGTTTACCAAAAGCAGCGGACGACTAGAGCAAGGAAAGACGGTGCGCTGGGACTGGGAAATGTTTGGCGTTGGGGATAACCTTACGGTTAAAGAGTATGAAGAGAATAAGTATTTATTGATTGAATGGGAAAGTGACAAGAGTAAAGTGGGTTGGCAGTTCGAGTCGCGCGAAAAGGATGAGACGCTGGTCAAGATAGAAAGCCAATGCTTCTCGAATGAATATGAGGACGTCCTCTCTGCTGCGGTAGATGCAAAAGGTGGATACACCATGGTGCTTGCCGGGGCAAAAGCATGGCTGGAGCATGGTATCGAGCTGAATTTAGTTCGCGACCAATTCCCCGATATTCAACCAGATTAAGAAGAAGCATAATGAATTGGGAAAGAATACTATCCATTCTCCTCTTTAAGTTCAAACCTGTTAACAGTCGGTGAAACGGTATTGATCTGGATTACGGGAAAAGACTATAGTCTGAGGGTGTAAAGGGAGGTCTCGATAATGTTTTGTATAAGTTGCGGTAAAGAAACCGATATAAAAGTGCGGAAGTGTATTCATTGCGGTTTTGACTTGACGCATATTCAAAAGCTCATCGAAAATGATGAACCTGAGGAAGATGACGTTGAAGATGAGTTTCGAACAGCGAAGGAATGCGCAATACGATGTGTGGTACTGTATTGCGTAGTGGCTGCCGGAAATGGTGAGAATAAATCCCGAATTATCAGTTGGCTAAAGGAACAAAACCTCTGGAATGCTACATCACCTGAAGAAAAAGACTTCCTAACAACGAGGAAACCTGAGAGAAGTCAGGTAATTAATGCAACCTGGCGAATTGAGGCTCTTTCCGTACTACTCTGGGCTTTGGAAAAGGTAAAGTCTGCTACTGATCTTTCTGAAAGCTGTGACGTCAGTGAAGTCCAGGCGGCTTGCCGTTTCTTTTTGAAAGACGCAGCTGATTTTATCAACTTTGCTCATCTTAGAGATGAGGCTGAGGTGGAAGACTTATATGAAGAGATCTATCAGGCTCACTGGGAGATCCGGGATGCTCAAATTCATAATCGACCAGCTCCTGATGAATATATCAGCGGGGTTGTAATGGAAAGGCATTATGCCCTGAATTGGCTAACGGGGTATCTTAGCCAGGATTGGGACGACATAACTACGGATACGTAGAGGCAGAGGTATGACAAAAGTCCTGCATTTTAAAACAGCCTTGTTTGACGTTAGCAAAGAGAAAGAAAACCCCTTTAACCTGATCTATGGTATTTCCCTTCTCGAATGGTTAAGAGAAGAGTTAAAAAACAAGCTGGAGATCTCGGAACCCGACGCCGAAGACTGGGGCTGGTATAGTGAACTGGAATTCGATGGAAATTCCTATATGATCGGTGCCTGTGCGTTTTTTGAAGAAGGAGATGACTCAACCTCCGAATTGGACTGGGTCTTTCAGGTTCATAAATATCGCAGCTTCAAGGACAAGCTGTTGGGCAGAAACAAGATGACGGATACCGATAGCTGTTTTGTATACTTTAAGGAGTTCTTTGAGAGATATCCGGATTTCAAGGAACTGAATGTTGAATAGCGAAAATCTATAGCGTATTAGAAAAAAATAGCTACAATACACAATGAAACCTTTCTAAAGATTTACCCTGCTTCCGGTGTCGGTTCCGTATATGAAATAGCTTTGTATGCCATACGCCCCTGAAGAACATCCCAGAAGATGTGCAGGAGCATAGGGATCCATAAGGACCCGGATAACACAAATACCCCCATCAAGATTGCTCCGAAAAATAGAAGTGGGGGCAAGTGCTTCAGCCCTTGATAACTGTGAGCAAATCCAAACGCCAGCGTTCCGAGGATAAATGCTGCCCAAAGTGGCATAAATTGGATCATAAGCCACATAAGAAACCCTCTGAAAAGCAGTTCTTCAATAATTCCGGCAGTTATGGAGACAGCGTAAAAATGACGGAGATCCTGCTTGTCATGTGGTAGCAGGTGAACCAAATCTCCAACTTCATCTCTAAAATTTTGAATTGCGTTTTGCTTTCCTTCAGATACCTGCCTGAGCTGTAAATATAGATATAACAGGCATGCTGCTGCTAAAACTATGGAAACCCAGAACCCCAAGCCTGTTGTCTGTAAGTTAAATCCTAAACCGTTCCAACTTCGTCCCTCTGCTACCCATAATACGACTAATGCAAATCCCATAGCCCACTGGGCAAGAATCGTCGTTCGATAAGATCCTCTTCGTTTGATAGAGCTAAATGTAGAAAAGAACTTTTTCTTATCGCGTAAATACCAGGCGCTGCTGGCAGGGAATATTACAGTGAAGGTTAATACTAATAATCCATCCCACAATGTCATAGTTGACTCCTTCAATATAGTTAGTTACATTTACGTATATATAAATATTCGCTCTTTTATAGAATATTCATGTTTTTGTGAATAATCAAGCTAAAATTTATTTCATATGGAAAATGATGAATGGAAACGTATTGGATTAAGCGGCTGGATCAGGCCTCTTTGCTCTCAGACTCATTTAAACTGGCTCTTATGGAATACTTTTCAGATGAGCCGACCACAATTAAAGAAGTTGCCGCTCTCATGCAGGTTAAACAAACCCGCCTATACAGACATATTGACAGTTTGGTTCAGGCTGGTTTATTGAAAGTCGTTCGTGAAGAACGGAAACGGGGGACTATCGAACGATATTATCAAACGGTAGCCCGACGTTTTGAAATCGATTCGGCCCTTTTTACGCCGGAGAAGGGAGAAAAGAGCGAAGCGGTTCGCTTAATTCAGTCGGTTTTGCGTGATACTGAAAGTGAAATTCTTCCACTGCTCGATGATGTAGCACCAGAGGGATCTACCGACGATGAGTTGAGTGCCTTGTTAATGCGGGTCTCCATTCGAGGAAGTAAGGCGCAAATGAAGGCCTTGCGAAAAAAACTGGCTGAGTGGATAGAGGAATGTGAATCACTGAAACCTGATGAAAACGATAAACAGAACGTCTCTTTCCGCGGACTGGTGACGTTTTATCCGGTATCTGCTGAGAATGATCAGGGGAGTTAGTACATTTCTTTTGCATGACTCTGATTACTCAATTGCCCGGGCTTGTCGGCGCATCTTTAGAAAAAGGTGAAGAATCCCTTTTGGTTTTTTGAGCGTGCTGGATTATGTTGTAAGTAGCTTTCACTGGAGTTGAGTTCGCTATATAACCCCCGCATATCGTAAAAATTAATTATAGATTTATAGCACAAACGGTTTTTTAAAGTGCAGTATTTAACAATAAATTTGCTCATCTGCACTTTATTGAGGTCGCTATTGAGGTAATCACGTGAATATTATACTTTTCCCGTTTAAACTTTTACTGAGGTTGTACGTTGCACTAACCGGTTCTATTTCAGCGTATACAACTGGAATTGTTCAAAATTATTCTCCTGAACATCAGCGCTTTTTGAGATCGGGCTTTACCTGTGCTTCCTGCAGGAGTTTTCTGATTAAGAAAACATTAGTAGCAGATATTATTGTGAAGGATGAGGAAGGTAATATTGTTCCGCTAATGGAAACCAAATCCAGAGGAAGGTATGCCTATTGTCCACGATGTAATTATAAGTGGCCACTAAGAAAAGATCAAAGCGTGTCAGAAACCACCTGATTAGGATATAAAAGTCAGCTAGTAAAAGGATGCATATGTCCACAAAACACGAATGGCGAAAAAAGGAAAAAGCAATCTACCTTCCGAAAAACAAACCGGAGGTTATCGACGTTCCCGACTTTAAATTTATAACGCTGCGTGGTGAAGGTGCTCCGGAGGAAGAGCCATTTGCCAACGTTGTGCAAACCTTGTATTCTCTGGCTTATGGCATAAAAATGCTGCCAAAACGAATGGAGGTAAAACCGGAGGGCTATTTCGACTTTACGGTTTATCCATTGGAGGGGGTATGGGATATAAATGATGAAGCAAAGAAAGCTTTTGACGGGACCATCAACAAAGAAGATTTTGTTTATGAGCTTATGATTCGCCAGCCGGATTACGTAAAGGAAGAGTTTTATTCAGAAATATTGAATGCCGTAAAGAATAAGAAACCGAACCCCATGCTGGACGATGTTGAGTTTAAGGTGGTCTCCGAAGGCCGGTGTATCCAGATGTTACATGTGGGAAAGTTTGAAGATGAACCTGCAAGTTTTGAAAAAATGGAAATCTTTGCTGAAGAGCAGGGACTCTCCCGTCTTTCAAAAGTGCATCGGGAAATTTACCTGACAGACTTCCGTAAAGTAGCGCCGGAGAAACTGAAAACTGTATTGCGGTTTAAAACTGTTTAGAAAGGAGAAAATCATGACCAGCACAGCTCATCATGATGAACGAATGGCTAACATGACCTTCGCGTCTATCTATCCCCACTACGTAACCAAGGTGGAGAAGAAAGGCAAGACCAAAGAAGAACTACAGCAGGTAATTGAGTGGCTAACCGGCTTTGACGAGACCAGAGTACAAAAGCTGATTGACGAAAAAGTAACGTTCAGAGAGTTCTTTCAGCAGGCTACGCTGAACCCCAATGCGCATTTAATAAAGGGTTTAATCTGCGGCTATCGTGTGGAAGAGATAGAAAATCCGCTGACGCAGCAAGTCCGCTACCTGGACAAACTGGTTGATGAACTGGCGCGTGGTAAGAAGATGAAGAGTATTTTGCGTGCGGGTTAGTATTCAGCCTTTTTTGTAGTTACAAAGATGGTTTGAATAATTGATAATCATCCAGTCTTCATTTTAGTAAATAAAGGACGTATCGATGAAATGGCTCGTTCAGCTGTTTTTCAAGTTTGATGATGAGGAATATGCGGAAGTGTCGAAAATACGAAAAGAGGCTGTTCTCAGGTATCGCAGGCATCCCATGTTTATTTTGGGAATGTTAGTATTCCTCCTATCCTGCTTTTACATCTTTTTGAACTCTTCAGGGATACTTAAATACACTCCGCTCGCACTGGCATTTGGACTTAGTGCGATTGTCGATACTCTTTCAGCAGAATACTGTCGTAAAATCCTGGAGTTGAAAAAGTCGATGGTACAAAAGTAGAGGCCTGAATCGTCATTTGGAGAAAAATGAAAATTGAACACGTTGCCATCTGGACCAGGAATCTTGAAAGACTGAAGGCATTCTACGAAACCTATTTCGAGGCAGAGTCTAATACAAAATACGTGAATTCTGAAAAGGGATTCGAATCCTATTTCCTGAGCTTTGAGTCGGGGGCCAGGCTGGAGCTGATGCAAATGATAGGCATACCGGATAACCTAAATGATATAGACGCGCAGTATCTGGGCATTATTCACCTCGCTATTTCAGTCGGCTCAAAGGAAAAGGTAGATGAACTGACCTCTCTTTTAAAAGAGGGCGGTTATCAAATTGTCGGCTTACCTAGAACTACAGGGGACGGCTATTATGAAAGCGTTGTTCTGGATCCCGATGGAAATCGAATAGAAATTACGGTGTAGATATTGAAGAGACGAATCGGCAAAATCAAAAAGCTAACGCGCTATCCGGTAAAGTCCATGGCTGGTTTTGAGATGCATGAAGCAATTCTCGGCTGGCACGGGCTGGACGGTGATCGACGTTATGGGGTTCGCCAACTGGATAAACCCGGCGATTTTCCCTGGCTAACCGCCAGTCGGATGCCGGAGCTGCTGTTATATAAACCAACCGAATTTGATGAGAGTCTTTTTCCGACCAAAGTACTGAGCCCTTCTGGAAAGATGATGGACATTACCGGTGATGAACTAAGCGCAGAAATCGGTGAAGGGTTTGGTCATGAAGTTGAGTTGATGGCACTGAAACATGGGATATTTGATGATGCTGTCATCTCATTGATTGCTGCTAACACTGCCGCACATATTTGCAACGAAGCGGGTGTTATAGGCGATAATAGACGATTCCGTGCCAATATCGAAATTCGCTGCGATGAACCAACACCTTTTATCGAAGACAATTGGGTCGGAGGGGTGATCTCATTTGGTGATGCTGAGGATGCACCGGCGGTGCATATTACCAAGCGGGATATTCGCTGCAAAATGATCAGTCTCGACCCCGACACGGCGGGGCATAACCCGATGGTGCTACGAACTGCAGTTGAGCTGAACGATAATAATGCCGGAGTGTACGGGACGGTTATTCGAACGGGACGGTTGAAGGTTGATGAGGCAATTTTCCTTTCAGGCGTATAGAATATGATGATAACAGATATTGAAGACTATTTTGTCAAAGGCTGCGGACGCTGTGAGCGCTTTTCTAAGCCGGACTGCTCAACTCGTCAATGGATTGCAGGTCTTAAAAGGTTAAGGGAAATTTGCCGGAGCCAGGGTCTAATAGAAACACTAAAGTGGGCACATCCGTGCTATATGCATGCGGATCGGAATATTGTGATCATGGGAGCATTTCGCGGTGACTTTCGGCTTAGCTTTTTTAATGCCGCATTGATGAGAGATCCAGAAGGCATTTTGCAGAAGCAGGGAGCCAATACGCAGTATCCCGACATGATTCGCTTCACGGATAATGCTCAGGTAGCAGAGCTGAAGCCGGTGATCATTTCCTACCTAAAAGAAGCGATGGAATATGCCGAGGCGGGTATCAAACCGAAAAAAGAAGTATACGTTCTCGATTTTCCGGATGAGCTTGTTGAGGTGTTGGATGCCGATCCCGAACTTGCGGAAGCATTTCACCGCTTGACACCCGGTCGCCGGAAAAGCTATGTAATAAACCTGAATGCTGCAAAAAAGCCGGAAACGCGAATGGCCAGGATTACCAAATTTCGCGGAAAAATTTTAGCCGGTAAAGGAGCAATGGAACGATGAAAACATTTATGTTATCCTGCTTGATTATGATTTTTTTGTTAATAGGGTGTTCTGGTACTGAAAATAAACCCCAAATTACGCTAAAAGATAGGGTCGACTTTACAAGGTTGTATGGGGCTTATAGTTTAGGAACAGCTAGTCCATCACAAGTCGATAGTATGTATGCCATAGCAGAAAAATTTAGACAGCTGGATGAATCCCAGAATGAGCTTTTGCTTCAATATCACTCGACTATAAAGATACCTTTTGTTAAACATTTAGTAGCGACTGAACTTCCATTGGAGAATGTTGATAACTTTCATTTTGCCGATATCAATATTGATACCACAAAATTCGTTGCCCTTTCTACAAAAAAAGATGGAGACAAAGACCCTGAATCCGTCGCATATTTTGGCATTAAAGAGAATGACAAATGGCGAATAAAAAAGCTATATAGAACGGTTAGAGTCATGTCGACGTTGGAGGATGCAAGAGTCTCATTTTTTCAAAGCATTCTAAAAAGTATGGAATATTTTGTAGATGGAACGACAACCAGGAATGATGATTTCTGGAATGGATATGTATGGTCATTGGTAGACTAATAGCTTCAGTTAAACACTTTTAATTTGAATAAATATAATGGAATATTCTGCATTTCAAGCATCAGAAGCTGAAGACATCGCCCGGCTTTTTAACGATGTGTTTTCCGATTCAGAAGGACCGTCCGAAGGCGCATTAATCGAGAAGCTGGTTCTCGATATTATTGCTACCACCGCGGAAAAAGACATCTACGGATTTGTTGCAGAAGAAGGTGAGCAGCTAATTGGCAGCATCTTTTTTACACGTTTGACCTTCGAGAAACCGATTAAGGCTTTTATTCTATCTCCGGTAGCGGTTCATTCGGAACATCAGGGAAAAGGTGTCGGCCAAAAGCTGATTAACCACGGCCTACAGCAGCTCAAGAAAGACGGTGTACAGCTGGCTTTTACCTACGGCGATCCGAACTACTATTCCAAAGTTGGATATCAGCAAATCAGTGAAGACGTTATTCAAGCGCCGCTGAAAATGTCGATGCCGCATGGCTGGCTTTGTCAATCGTTAGTGGGGAATGAAATCCCGCAGATTTCTGAAAAGCCCCGCTGCGTGGAAGCGTTTAATGACCCTAAATATTGGTAGGTTAGAGATCCGCCGCAGAGTGGCGGGATGTTTATAGTATAATATTGGCAAAAGCCTATTCGCCCCAGAGGGGCGAGATTTGGAAGCAAATCTGTGGCGCGATAATTCCAGATATTTGATACATCGACTTATAGGGCAAAGAAAGCAAACTTATGTCCGATTTATTGAAAACCTTAACTGCAAAAAAGCCAAGCTGCTTTAAAGACTTCGAATTGGTGCATACAAATGATCGTTCAACATCGGTTATGCCTTTTAAACCTGAATATGTTCATGTCATGTTGTACTGTCCCTGTGGCTCAGAACATTTCTTTGTCTCGGCACATAAGTATGAAGATACTATAAACCTGTTCTTTTTTAAGAAGACAAGAGTACTATTCCTGGGGCCAGTATATTTGGAGTGTGCTAGATGCGGAAAAGAATCCCTCGCTTTTGATCCTTTCAGGCATGGGTGGAATAGTGAAGGTGATCACCCAACAGGATATAAACCAAGTGGACTGGATGAAGAGTTAGCATTAACTCAATGTTATGATAAGCCCGGGAAAGTAGCTGTTTGTTATTCGTATCAAGGAATTGAGAATTATGAGGATTTAATTGAGGAGGGTATCCAAAATCCTCAAGACTTTTTCGATACCTTTGAATTGACCTTCTGTATCGAAGGAACAACAAAGTTTCTGAATATAACAAGTGATGAATGCAGATAATGATAACACTATTTCAAATCGATCATGTCTGAAAAAACGCAGTGCAGAATATGCTCTACCTGGATTTTGGTAGAAACCGCCGAAGACACAAATGGCAGGTGCATGCCTTGCTATAAGGCGCGCTATTATTATATAAAGCGACCTCTTGAGATAGCTTCGCTTGTATTATTTTTTACCGTAATGTTAATATCCTTTCCTTTTCTAACCGCTTATCAAAAAATCAGTAGAAAGTTGAGATTCCCTTACGATCAGAAAAAAATCAAAGAAGAGTTAGCTAAAATAATCCATCAGAAAAATCACCACTGGCATTATTATAATAACTTCATGGATGGGTATTTTGACCCGAATACTTACATTTGCTCTATGAGACGATCTTCTCCACATATGGTTGCAGGCGTTTTGGATGGGCGTGATCTTAGACTCGGAGTAATGGACTTTGAAGAGCTGTTAAAATTTGAAAGAATAAAAAAAATTTCAACTGGTCAGGAATAATCAACATGTCGCCCCTCCGGGGCTTAGGATTTCGAGGTGATCGATTATCTATCAACATGTCGCCCCTCCGGGGCTTTGAATCCTGGATGTGTTTGGTTTTCTATAAACATGTCGCCCCTCCGGGGCTTGAGTTTCTTGTTTTTATATTAAATGCACATTAACAGATTTTATCAGCGTCTATAATTGTAGAGATGTTATTGACATTTTTCAGATCCGCCGCAGAGCGGCGAGATGTTTATATTGAAATCGTAAAAGAAGAAACCTTCGCCCCAGCGGGGCGAGATGTTCATCGATTTTATCATCAGAGATTAACTCTCAAAACCTTTATCGCAGACTGCAATTCTTTCTTATGGTCATATCCCTTTCAATCCCCCAAGCCCAAAAACTAATCCTGCTTTCCCAGCGATTACCTTCGTCAAAGAAGTCCGGTAGTGCATTAGCTGCCACGCTATCTGCCATCGAGCATCTCGGCTATATTCAGATCGATACGCTGTCTGTAGTACAGCGAGCCCATCACCATACGCTGTGGAACCGCAATCCACGCTATAAGCAAAAACAGCTCGATCAACTGGTGGCCGATAAAAAGGTCTTTGAATACTGGTCGCATGCTGCAGCCTACCTGCCGATGCGGGATTACCGATTTAGTCTGATTAGGAAGCAGGCGCTTAAAAGCGGAGAGAAAAAGCATTGGTATAAGCGCGATGATAAAATGATCCGGCACGTGCTGGAGCGCATCAATGCTGAAGGTCCGTTAATGGCGAGAGATTTTGAGCATAGCGGCAAAAAGGTTGGCGAATGGGGGGCCAAGCCCGCCAAGCAGGCGCTGGAATATTTGTTTATGCAGGGCGATCTGATGATAGAAAGTCGCGTAAACTTCCAGAAAGTGTATGATCTAACCGAACGCGTTTTGCCGGAGGGTATCGATAGATCATTGCCATCACCGGAGGAATATGCGCGCTATCTGATTATCGGGTTTCTGCGCGCAAACGGACTGGGCCAGCCCTCCGAAATGGCTTATCTGCTGACCAATACCAAGCAGTTGGTTGCAACAACGGTTAAGCATATGGTTGAGGCCGGAGAGTTGCAGCCGGTCTTGGTTGCAGGGAATAGCTACTATGCATTGCCGGACTCACTGGAGTTGTTGGATAAGCCGCTATCTCGCAGCAAGCTAAAAATTCTCTCACCCTTCGATAACCTGCTAATCCAGCGCAAGCGCATGCAGGTGCTGTTTTATTTTGACTATCAGATTGAATGCTACGTGCCGCAAGCCAAACGCAAATACGGCTATTTTTCTCTACCCATTCTCTGGGACGGTAAGCTCGTCGCGCGTATGGACTGCAAAGCGGATCGCAAGACGAGAACTTTGCACATCCTCTATCTTGCTGTTGAGCCGACGGTGAAGAAGGTGGAGGTATTCGCACAGGCTCTGCGGAGAGAAATGAAGGTCTTTCTGAAGTTCAACAACTGCAATCAGGTGATACTGCATCGGGTTTCGCCTGATAAATTGAAATTGGAGTTTACTAACGTGATTAGTAATTTTCTCGCACCCCGAGCGTAGTCGAGGGGGCGAGGACATTGACCAAGACTTTTATATGTTCCCTTCGGGGTCGGTAGCTCTGAGTTTACCGATAGTTAGTCATATGCGAATCCTTCGGATTCGTATTGAAAGATCCCGAAGGGATCACATATAGCTACCCTCTCAGGCGCTGAAAGTGGTTCTTACTTTCCCCGATCCCCGAACATCCTTACTTCGCTCAATAAAAAACTTCTCCCAGGAGAATAATAACCAGGAATGGTCTTTATAGAATCTCAATAAATATGGTGCAAATTTAACATTTCATGTTATATTTGCACCATATGATAAAGCGAAGGATTGAACATAAGCTAACTAAAGCACTATCCAGATCCTCCTCCGTTGCCCTATTAGGACCAAGGCAGGTTGGTAAAACAACCCTGGCCATGAGCCTCAGTGAGCGTACTCAGGCAGTCTATCTCGACCTTGAAAATCCACAGGATTTACAAAAAGTCAGTGATATTGCTACGTTCCATAAAATGAATAGTGATAAACTCATTATTCTTGATGAAGTACAGCGCCTTCCGGAAATATTCCAGCAAATTCGGGGTATTATTGACCAGGAAAGATATCGTGGAAACAAAACCGGTATATTCCTCTTCCTGGGGTCTGCTTCCATCGATTTGTTGAAACAGTCCGGTGAATCGCTCGCAGGAAGAATTGCCTACCATGAACTATTTCCTATTGACTTAATGGAGTTCATGGCATCAGATGTAAAAGATAAGGGCATGGAGACATTATGGCTTCGGGGTGGATTTCCGGAAAGCCTGCTAGCCGATTCGGACGCAAATAGCATGGCATGGCGAAATGACTTTATCAGAACATATCTGGAACGAGACATACCGCAACTCGGTCCACGAATACCCGCGGAAACGCTGAACAGATTCTGGACGATGCTTGCTCATGGACAGGGAAATATTATAAATGCAGCAAATCTTGCACGAAGTTTAGGTGTTAGTAGCGTTACCGTTGGGCGCTATTTAGACCTTATGGTAGATCTGCTTTTGGTCAGGAGATTACAACCCTGGGTATTTAATGTGGGTAAACGTCTAGTGAAAACACCCAAAGTATATGTGCGGGACAGCGGAATAGTACATGCTTTGCTAAATATTCCGAACTATAACGATTTACTCGGCCATCCGGTAATCGGGGGAAGTTGGGAGGGGTTTGTTATTGAGAACATTCTTTCTGTAGCACCCAGTCATGTGCGCCCCTATTACTATAGAACTTCGAAGGGATTGGAAATCGATCTTCTTCTTGAAGTTGGTTCGCTGGAGAAATGGGCCATTGAGATTAAAAAAGGGACATCTCCTACTCTTGAGAAAGGGTTTTACACTGCCTGCGAAGATCTTCAGGTGGATAGACGTTATGTTGTGTATGGTGGAGATGAGTCATTCAAACTAAAAGACGGTGTACAGGCTATTTCGCTGGAAGGAATGATGAAGGTAGTAGAATCCATTGAATAAGAAAACTTACGACATCCTCGTCCTTGGCCTGGGCGGCATGGGCAGCGCAATTGCTTACGAGCTGGCAAAACGCGGCGTGTCCGTTTGCGGAGTCGAGCAGTATTCGGCCCGGCATAATAAGGGCGGCACCCATGGTGAGAGCCGCATTATCCGAAAGGCCTATCCTGAAAAACCGGACTATGTGCCGCTGCTGAATCGCTCCTATGAGCTGTGGGATGAGCTGGAGCAGCATTGGCCTGAGGAGCTGCGCAACGAATGTGGCTTTTTGGTAGCTGCTCCCGGAGACTCGCCTTACCTGCAAGACCTCGATAATGCCTATCAACAACATCCAACACAGCATGAGCAGTGGAATGCCTCTGAAGTGAGACAGCATTTTCCGCAGTTCAGCCTCCCCGAGAGTTATCGTGCCTATTTTGATCCTTTTGGTGGGTTCCTGCACGTCGGGCGTTGTCTTATGGCTCATCAGAAATTGGCGGAACGCCATGGAGCTGATCTTAGTTTTGATGAAGCCGTCCAAAGCTGGGAAAGTTCAGAAAATGGTATCACGTTGAAAACCAATAAGCAAATAGTGCAGGCAAAGAAGCTGATTATCGCTTCCGGCGCCTGGATGAAGCCGGAGCTGGCAAAGTATGATATACAGCTGAAAATCTGGCGTCGCGTGATCTTTTGGTATGGTGAGCAGCTGCAGTTTGCTCCTGAACGATTTCCTTCATTTGTAATTGAGCATCAAAGCACCGGTTTCTATGGCCTGCCCGCGGTTAGCGATAAGGGGGTTAAAATTGGTGAACATAATATTCCCTTTGAAATTGAGAAGCCGGAAGATGCCGATCAGCCCTTAACCGATCATGAGGAAGAGGTTATCAATCGCTGTGTAGCGGACATTTTTCCGATGCTAGGAAGTCGCCATCAATTTGTAAAGACCTGTCTGTATGCCGTAACTCCGGATCATCACTTCATTTTAGATCAGCATCCGGAGCATGAAAACGTCTTACTTGCCGGTGGATTTTCCGGACATGGTTATAAATTCGCTACGGTAGTCGGCGAAGTGATGACCGACCTGGCGCTGGAAGGGAAATCCAATCTGCCTATCGACTTTTTATCACTGGGACGCTTTTTCGGCAAATAGCTTGTTGATTTCAATACGCACCCGTAAGTTCCGCTGTTCACTGAATCCGGCAACCGCATGTCTCTACAACCTGTACTGGAACGGCTAACTGAATACCTCAAGCGCATTCCTGCCATCGTATCAGCTATTCTTATAACTCTGCTGATCAATTTATTTTTTCACTGGAATCCATTTGCCGGCTTTTCCTGGCGCTGGCTGCTGATGTCTTTAGAAACGCTGTTATTACTTTGGACGATCAGTTTACTGCTGGATTGGCGCAATACTGTTCCTTCACTGCTGCTAAAATTTGCATTGGCCATTCTATGGGCGCTGAGACTTTTTGGACTGGCTGATCAGGCCGTGCCCGTTTATTTCGATCGCACCTTCAACCTCTACGTTGATCTACGCTATATCCCGGACCTGCTGGATTTGTTCTGGCTAACCAGCGGACCAGTTCTAACGATTTTGTCCGTACTGGGTGCTCTCGCGATCATACTCATTATGATCTGGGCCTCCTGGAAATCCTTCCGTTATTTAACGACATTGCTTAAAGAACCACACACCCGATTTTATTTCCTTTTCTTTATGCTGGCGATAACGATAGCTTCTGTTGCAGCAAAAAACCTATTTGATTATGCCGATGGTCGTGCGGTAAACGGATATGCTTCACGCATGATTGAAGAGATACGCTTTATCAGCGACGTGCGTGAGCTTGAGCAGGAATTCCGTGCGGAACTAAGTGCTGTGCAGAGAGAAGCCGAGTGGCTGCCGAATGATCTTGCAGGACTAGATGGAAATGATGTGCTGCTGTTTTTTGTTGAGTCCTATGGACATGCATCGCTCAATCATGAAGAATACGGACCGCTAATTATTCCTGAGCTAAGGCGTATCGAAAGCTCGCTAACAGAAAAGGGCTTCTCAGTAGTCTCCGGGTATATGAACTCGCCGACCTATGGCGGCACTTCCTGGTTGGCGCACGGCTCTTTTAGCAGCGGTGTAGCGGTGCACGATCAACTGCGCTTCGACATGTTGCTACAGTCCGATGTTCGCGCTATGCCGAAGTATTTTAATGCGGCCGGCTATCGGACCATTTGCGTGATGCCGGGAACGCGTTATGCCTGGCCTGAGGGAGAGTGGTTTGGCTATCAGAAGAAAATATTTGCCGATGATTTTGACTATGCTGGCCCGATGTATGGGTGGAGTCCAATGCCGGATCAGTTTGTGCTGGATCGGGTGTACCGCAAGCATCTGATGAATGAAGCGCGACCGGTATTTGCCGAATACGTGCTGGTAAGCAGTCATGCACCGTTTCATATTCAGCCACCATTTGTGGAAAACTGGCATAAGATAGGCGATGGAAATATCTTCCATGATATTCCACCGTTAAGGTATAGTATTCAGTGGCCTCAAATGGAAAATGCCGCAGAAGGCTATTCGCGCTCCATTCGCTATGTGCTGCGAAGCCTGGAAGAGTACCTGATTCAATTTGTTGATGATGATGCGCTGATTATTATCCTCGGCGATCATCAGCCGAATATCGCCCTTACCGGGCCAAGGCAGCCCTGGCTGGTACCGGTGCACGTTATCAGCAGAAATGCCGGGCTGCTGTCGCCCTTTATAGAACGTGGATATGTCTCAGGCACACTCCCGGAGCGAAAGCGGCGACATTCCGGTATGGAAACATTCTTGCCAAACTTTCTGAAAGACTATTCCCTAGATCGCCTCGCGGATTGAGCGAACAAATGCCTCAACGTTCTCACAGGCTTCATCAATCGATTTACTTTCGCGAATGGTATTGATCACTGCGCTCCCGATAATAACGCCATCACCTTGTTCGGCCATAGTCTTTGCCGTTTCACCATTGGAGATGCCGAAACCGATTAAAACCGGCTTGTCGGTTTGTTCACGCAGCCTTTTCAGAAAATCAAGCGTTTCCACAGGCAGCTCTTTTCGTGCACCAGTTACACCGGTGAGAGAAACAGCGTAAATAAATCCGCGACTTTTTTGGCGTATTTGTTCGACCCGGCTTGCAGGGGTATTCGGGCTGACCAGGTAGATCAGATCCAGATTGTTTTCCTTTGCGAGTGAATCAATATCTTTGCTTTCTTCCGGCGGCAGATCAGGAATAATAAACCCTGCTGCTCCGGCATCTGCAGCATCGGAAGTAATCTTTTCCCAGCCGTAGCGATGGAATGGATTGGCGTATCCCATCAGGATTACCGGCACGTCGGATTCTTTGCGAAACTCTATTAGTAGCGCAAGCGTTTTTTCCAGCGTGATGCCACCATCCAGGGCCTTCTGCGATGCTTCCTGGATGGTGGGGCCGTCAGCTAGTGGGTCACTGAAGGGAACGCCAAGTTCAATGAGGTCTGCACCGCCCTTTACCAGGCTGCGCAGCAGCGGCAAGGTTGCCTCACTATCTGGGTAGCCGGCGGTTAAATAAATGGAAACCACCTTCTCGTTTCGCTCACGTTTCGACTGTAAATAATTCTCCAGTTTGGACATCAGGCTCTCTCCTCCAGTATCGCTGCAACCGTTTCCATATCCTTATCTCCGCGACCGCTCAGACAAATCACCAGAGATTCGTCTTGACTCATCTTCGGTGCTACCTTCAAGGCATGGGCAACCGCATGCGCCGTTTCCAATGCCGGAATAATGCCCTCACATTCCGATAGCTTCGCCAACGCCGATAGTGCTTCTTCATCCGTTGCCGAGGTGTATTCTATACGACCAATATCCATCAGATATGCATGTTCCGGGCCGACGCCGGGATAGTCCAAGCCGGCTGAAACCGAATGCACATCACCAACCTGGCCGTCTCCGGTTTGAATGAGGAAAGTTCTCATCCCGTGTAGAATTCCCGGTTCACCATAGGTGAGCGTTGCGGCGTGATCACCAACCGAACCGCTGCGTCCTCCGGCTTCAATACCGATAAGGCGTACGCCTTCATCGTTCACAAAAGGAGCGAACATGCCCATTGCGTTTGAGCCACCACCGACGCAGGCAAGTACGGCATCGGGTAGCTTGCCTTCTTTCTCCAGATGCTGAGCGCGCGTTTCATCACCAATGATGCGCTGGAAATCCCGCACCATCTGAGGGTAGGGATGCGGCCCAACCACCGAGCCGATGCAGTAAAACGTGTCGTGCACGTTGGTGACCCAGTCACGTATTGCTTCGTTTATAGCGTCCTTCAGCGTTCTGCTGCCGCTGGTAACGGCTACCACTTTGGCACCGAGCAGACGCATGCGAAAAACGTTCAGGCGCTGTCGACGAATATCTTCTTCACCCATATACACAATGCACTCCATGCCAAATTTGGCGGCAACGGTTGCGGTTGCAACGCCGTGCTGCCCGGCACCGGTTTCGGCAATGATGCGTTTTTTGCCCATTTGACGAGCCAGTAGTAGCTGGCCGAGAACGTTGTTTATTTTATGCGCTCCGGTATGATTTAAATCCTCTCGCTTCAGATATATTTTTGCTCCACCCAGTTCTTCGCTGAGACGATCCGCCAGCGTTAAGGGATTTGGTCGTCCGGCATATTCACGCAGGAAATGCGAAAACTCTTCCTGAAAGCGATTATCGTTTTGCGACTGTTTATAGGCAGCTTCAAGCTCTTCAATTACCGGTATCAGAACCTCCGGAACATACTTCCCGCCGAACGGACCGAAGCGTCCCTGTTCATCCGGGAAGGCAATAGCTTCACTATTCTGTTTCATGCAAATATTCCTTTATGTTGTCGAATAATTGTTTCAGTTTTAGATGATCTTTAATTCCCGGCTCGGATTCTACTCCGCTGTTTACATCCAACATCCATGGATTTACCTGCTCTATCGCACTGCGAATGTTGTTTGGATTGAGCCCGCCGGCAAGGATAATCCTGCCATGTTTTTTGGCTTCTACAGCTACTTCCCAGTTGAATGTCTCTCCTGTCCCGCCATGCTGTTCTCGGCTGTAGGTATCCAGCAAAACGGCTTCTGCAAAACGATAGTGGGCTATCGTCGACGGATCGAAGGTTGGATGAACCGGAAGAGCATAGATTAATCTGCGTCCGCCAAGCTGATTTAACTCCGGAGAATGCTCTCCGTGGATCTGGGCAATATCAGCTCCGGATCGTTCCAGCTGTTCGCGAACTTCCTGTAGAGACGGGCTGACAAAAACAGCGATTTTTTGAATACTTCTCGGGAGTTGCGACATGATTATGGCTGCGTCCGCCGGTGCAATGAAGCGTGGACTGCCGGAATAAAAAATAAACCCCAGTGCAGAGGCGCCAAGTTCAACTGCCAGTTGAGCATCTTCCATGCGGGTTATCCCGCAGATTTTTACCCGCATTGACTTAGCTCTCTTTTAAATTGTAACAGTGCAGCACCGGGATTGCTTTGCTGCATAAAATGACTACCGATCAAAACGGCCTCGGCACCGGCCTGCAGCATGCGATAACCATCTGCCCCGGTTTTTAATCCGCTTTCAGCGACCAGATAGCCATTTTGCGGTACTTGTTTTGCCAACTGCTCGGTTGTAGAAAGGTCTATGTGAAAGGTCTTCAGATCGCGATTATTTACACCAATGATAGGCGCCTCGCAGCGTAGAGCCGTTTCCATCTCCTGATCATTATGCACTTCAACAAGTGCTTCCATACCCAGATCATAACAGAGTTGTAGCAGATGCTTCAGCTTCTCTTCTTCAAGCGCCGCAACTATCAACAGGATTGCATCGGCATGATTGGCACGGGCCTCATACACCTGATAGTCATCAATAATAAAGTCCTTTCGCAGCAGCGGAATTGGACTTATTTGCCTCAGTGTTTTCAGATAGCTTAGCGATCCTTGAAAAAAATGAGCGTCGGTGAGTACGGATAAGGCATTTGCACCTGCTTCGATATAGGATGTTGCAATTTCTTCGATAACAAAAGGATCGCGGATGATACCGGCAGACGGCGAGGCCTTTTTTAACTCTGCAATAATCGCAAGCCCCGGAACCGATAGCGCTGCTTTTAAGGAACGGGTCTCCGGAGCTTCGAAGATTTTCTGCTTAAGTTCGGCAAGGGGAGTTGTATCTTTGGCCTGGATAACTTCGCTGACTTTATGCGTAATGATCTTATTCAGTATTGTGCTCATTAGCCTCGTTGCTCCTGCGTAAAGTCAACCAGAGCCTGTAGCTTTGCGCCGGCCGAACCACTATCGATGCTTACTGCTGCTGCTCCTGCAGCATCTTTAAAATTGCTGAATTCACCGGCGGCAACCAAACCTGCAGCGGCATTCAGAATAACCACATCGCGATAAGGAGATGCTTCTCCTTTCAGGATGCTTTGCATAATTGCTGCGTTTGCAGAAGCGTCGCCACCTTCAAGGCTGGCAGCATTCCTGGTAATGCCGAAATCCTCCGGCTTAATCGTATGCTCATGAATTGCACCGTCCTTCAATTCTGCGACAAATGTCGGAGCGGCCAGAGATATCTCGTCCATACCGTCTTCACTATGCACCAATAGTACATGCTCTGAGCCCAGCTGCCTGAGTACTTCAGCAAGCAGCGGCGCCAGGTCTTTCTGATACACACCGATCAGTTGACGCTTTACTCCAGCCGGATTTGTGATGGGTCCGAGAATATTAAAAAAGGAGCGCACACCGATTTCGCGACGCGGTCCTATGGCGTATTTCATTGCCGGATGAAGACCCGGCGCAAATAAAAAGGTAATACCGGTTTCAGCCAGGCATTGTGTCATACCGTCCGCAGAGAGTTCCAGATTGACGCCCAGTTCTTTTAGCACATCCGCACTGCCGCATTTGCTGGAGACGGATCGATTGCCATGCTTGGCAACAGGCACTCCACAGCCTGCAACCACAAAAGAGGCGGTTGTTGTAATATTGAAGGTATGCTTTCCATCCCCGCCGGTACCGACCAGGTCAACAGTCCTGGGATCTGAGGTGATAACGCGATGGGCTTTGTTGCGCATGGATTCGGCAAAACCGGCAATTTCCGGAGCTTTCTCGCCCTTCATGCGCATAGCGATCAGGAAAGCACCGATTTGCGCATCGGTAGCGGAACCGCTCATGATCGATTCCATTACCTCGAAAGCAGAGCTGCGCGACAAGTCGTTTCCCGCGAGAGCGGCTGATATTGCTTCTTTAAGCATGTTCGTTCATCTCCTTTGCGAGCTGTCCCTTTTTACAATAGTTCTCGATGAAGTTTCCAAGTATGCTGCGTCCTGCCTCAGTTAGAAATGATTCAGGGTGGAACTGCACACCACAAATCGGTAATTCTTTATGTTTGAGTGCCATAATAGTACCATCCTCTGTTTTTGCCGTAATGTCCAGTATTTCCGGAAAGCTGCCCTGCTCGGCGATAAGCGAGTGATAACGCGTCGCGATTAGTGGATTCGGCAGGTCGGCAAATAATCCACTGCTATTGTGAAAAATCTCCGATGTTTTGCCGTGCATAAGTTCAGCGGCGCGAATGATCTTTCCGCCGAAAACCTGAGCGATAGACTGGTGTCCCAGGCAAACTCCGAGGATTGGAATCTCTGTTCCTAGCTGTGTGATAACGTCCATGGAAATTCCGGCGCTATCCGGGGTACCGGGGCCGGGAGAAATAACGATACCATCCGGATTCAGCCGTCTGATATCCGCGATAGAAATTTCATCATTTCGCTTTACTGTTAGCTGCAGTCCCATTTCTCCCAGAAACTGTTCCAGATTGTATGTAAAGCTGTCATAATTATCGATAATGAGTATATGCACGTGTTTATCCTTTCAAACCATTTTCAGCCATTGCGATGGCGGTCCGCAGGGCATTGGATTTATGGATGGTTTCTTCGTATTCTTTCTCGGGAACCGAGTCGGCAACAATACCGGCGCCGGCCTGGAAATAAGCCTTGCCATCTCGTACCTCCAACGTACGAATGGCGATACAGGTATCCAGATTACCGGAAAAGTCCAGGTAGCCCACGGCTCCGGAGTAGAGACCTCTGCGCTCAGGCTCGAGATCTTCGATAATCTCCATGGCGCGAACTTTCGGAGCTCCGCTAACCGTTCCAGCCGGAAAGCCTGCTTTAAAGGCATCAATCGCATCATAGCCATCTCGCAGCTTGCCACGTACTTCAGAAACAATATGCATTACATGACTATAACGTTCGATCTTCATCTTTTCTACCAGCTCAACGCTGCCATAAGCTGAAACGCGTCCGACGTCATTACGTCCCAGGTCTACCAGCATCACATGTTCGGCGCGCTCCTTCTCATCTGCTAAAAGGTCCTCTGCTAACCTGTCGTCTTCTGCAGAATCTGCCCCACGAGGGCGGGTTCCGGCAATCGGTCTTACCGCGACCTCACCATCTTCAACCCGAACAAGCAGTTCGGGGCTGGAACCAATAATACTTTGCCGTTTGCGGCGAACATAGAAGAGATAAGGTGAAGGATTGATTTGTCTGAGAGCTCGATAGATATAAAAGGGGGGAACGTTGATGTCACAGGAGAACTGTTGCGAGAGTACGACTTGAAAGATATCACCAGCCTGTATATGCTCCTGCGCCTTTTCTACCGCCTGTTGAAACTGTTGAGGCTCAAAATTTGATTCAATATTTGAGGGTGCATTCTCCGTGCCTTCGATGAGTTCAATTGGCCGCTGCAGAATTTGCTTATAACTTTCGATGCGGCGAATAGCGCGATCGTAGGAGCGTTTAAGATCGGCCTCCCCATCGATTAGCACGTTTGTGATAATCAGTATGCGATGTTTCAATCGGTCAAATGCAAGGATCGTATCATACAGGCCAAAACCTGCAAGAGGAGCATCCAGCGGCTCATTTTTGTTTGGCAGTTTTTCTATATAGCGAACCGTATCGTAGCTGAAAAAACCAACCAGCCCGCCGGCAAATCGCGGAAGTTCGGGTAGATTTACAAAGCGATAGGACGCAAGTTTGCTTTTTAGGAAGGTAAAGATATCCCCCTCGCTTTCTTCGCGGGTCTCATCTGTTGTAACGATAATTTTCTGACCGTCGAATTCTATATATTCACGAGGATTGCATCCCAGGAAGGAATAACGGGCAACGCGCTCCCCACCTTCTACGGATTCGAAAAGAAACCCGTCATCGTTCCCCGGGCAGAGCTTCAGAAAGGCGGAAACGGGAGTCAAGAGGTCTGCTACGATCGATTGTGCGATGGGTATAACATTCCCCTGTGTTGCCAGCTTACTGAATTCTTCAAATGAAATTGGCTGCATGATTTTCCTTCTAGATGGTGTTTGTTCTCTAGTTTTGAGCAAAAAAAAACCCGCCGTGAAGGCGGGTTTTATATCAAGCAACTGATAATCAGCGCTAAATAGCACACATGGCTACACCACCTTCTTTGGTATAGGAATACCACCACTGCCAGTTACGCCAGTCTTGGGTTATGGAAGGTTTAGTGAAGCGGATGCGTGACATAATACTCTCGTTTTTGTTCTGCGCAAATATCTGAAACCGAATGCATTATGTCAAGATTTTTGTGCTGTACGATAAAAAAAATATTTTCTAGCGCGTCATTTTCCCCAGGTTAACCCGTTGAAAATCATGAAAATGAATGTCACGAACATATTTACAATTCTTCCAGAGAAGTGAATACCCTTTTAGAAATTTTGCCGCAGCAATACGCTTTTCCCAGCGGGAAATTTCCAGTTCTGTGGCTTTTCTTCTTGGCCCGGCAATTCCGAACAGGCGGGTAGCCGGTGCAGTTGCGAATTTGCCTGCGGCCAACGACTTCAACCAAAACCAGCTGCTGGAATTAACGAATTGAACGGTAATTTCCGGATTGGCATCAAGATTTTTGCTTAGCTGTGTTGCAAAGATGTCGAAGTAAAATCCACGCATATCTTTTTTGAGAATCAGAGAGCCTATCGGTGCCAGGTTTATCCTTCCGGCGGTATCGAGCGTCCCCATGGTTACGTGGAAGTTGGATTTGTAGGATCGACGATAATCCTCTTTGATACTGCTCCAGTTTTCTTGAAGCTCCAGGGTCGGTGTGGCGTTTTCAATTGTCTCAATCATGGCGAATCCCTTTTCAATGAATTTAAAGTTTAGTAACAACGGTTAATTGTTTGATATAGTCATAGATAGCGCGAAGCTCATCGGACTGAACCGGTGGTATCATTTGCTGTGCACCGATATAGATCGTAAAAAGCATTTTGGCTAGCAGCTTTGCTTCTTCAGCATCTCCGGGGAGCTCGGATGTTAGCTGATTCAGATAGGCGAGGCGGCGTTCATCTACTCGTTGCTGATAGGCGTGAACCAGCGGATTTGTTAATGCCCAGGCTCGTATGGCGACCTCCATTTTAATAGCTATTTTGCTGGTAGTAAGGTTAGTGAGTTCATCGATGCGCTCCAGCACAGTCTCCTTGCTCTCACTGGCTGCAATAATTTCTTCGGTGAGCGTCTCTTCCCAATAAGTGAGCAGAGCGGTAACAAATGCCTGTCGGTTTTTGAAGTGATGGTAAAAGGAGCCCTTTGTTACGTTCAATTCATTGCATAAATCCTGAATAGTAAGCTTTTCAGGGCCTTCTTTCGCCAAAATCTTCAGACCGAGATTTAACCAGTTACGTTTATCGAGCTTAGCCATTTTTATCTCTCTGTTAAATACCATACCGTATGGTATGTTTTTAATAAAAGGTACTCAAAGCAACTTGTCAAGTGTTCTGAAATTATTCTGATGTCAGGTAGTAGATCTGCTCGGAAGGTATAAGCGCATCAAAGATCTCTTCATTATGAGAGATAAGAAAAATTCCTCTTCCGGCTGAGGCAGCCCGGTGCATGGCATCGATAATCCGTTGGATGCTGCGGAAGTCCAGACCGTTTAAAGGCTCATCAAGGAAGAGCAGCGGAGTGTTTAGAGAGAAAGTGCGCAGTAAGTTGAGACGTTGTTTCTGTCCACCACTAAGCAGCTTAACCGGCTTTTCCAGAAAGGCATCGGTAATCGTCATCTGATACCATTCCTCCATACGCATGCGCAGATCAGCATCGCTGATGCGCATATCAGCAGGTAAACCGGTGAAAACGTCCTTAACAGTAGCGTTCAGATTCAGCGCCTCATCGGCATGCTGAAACACCATTCCGGCCTTTTTACCCCAAACCTCTTTGCGCCATAGTGACGCGGGTGTCTTCTCATTTATTTCCATATCGCATAGCGTTAACTTCACCTGCTCCGGAGTCGTAAGGCCCATTGCTATCTTTGCCAGAGTTGTTTTACCAACCCCACTGGCTGCTTTAATGTAGGCAATCTGTCCTGGCAATATTTTAAGATCTGTCGGGGTGGAGGCATCCTGTTTACAAATGGTCATCTTTTTCCCAAAAACAGAATAGCCGCTCTCGATATGCAAAAGCGGTTCATGTTTTGATGCTGTCGGTATCGCATGCATCTCCGCCTTCTCCAGCCATTGCAAATAGGCTGAAGGATCGAAATCGACCATGGTCAGGTTCTCATCGCGCCGTAATTCTTTAAAGGCAATTTGATCTTTCAGATCAGCATGCTTTGAATACAACTCACTAATCATGGAATAATCGTGCGTAATGATCAAGCCGGAGAAGGGCTTGCTGCGATAGGCATCCAACAGCATGCTGAGAAAAATATTGCGGAAGTTATTATCCAGGCTGCCAGTGGGCTCATCGAATACAAAAAGCTCACCCTGTTGACCTCCTTTTAACACGTTTAACTTTTTAAATGCCATTGCCAGCAGCATACGCTGTTTTTCTCCACCACTGGGACGGTAAGGGCGTGGATAGATATCCAGCAGTTTCTGTGCCGCTGCACTGGTCGGGCTATCCCAAAGGCTCCGCAGGATTTCGTCCTCATTTCCCGCATTGGACAGCGCACCCTCGCGAAGCTGATCTTTGATTTGCAGCAGCGGGTTCAAATGTGAAGACGGTTCCTGGAAAACAAAAAAGCCATTCTCACGTTTGGTAATAGCCTGATTAGACTGCAGGTAATTCCGGTAATCCTGGCCGTTTACGATTACATCCAGCTCATCGGCATCCAGTAAACCATATACCGCACGAGTTAGAATGGATTTACCGATTCCCGATTCACCAAAGAGTAAGACGATTTTATCTTCCGGCAGCTGGAAATTATCAATTTCTACGATTGTATTTCCGCGCTTCGAAATTTGAATAGCGTAGTTCAAAAGTTTGTCCTGTTTCGGATGATACCTGAACTTATCTTAAAATGGAGCTGTTTACCATAATTATTTGTGATCAGAAAGATATTTGAGAAAAATATCCAAGATTAGAGAAAGACTGTCGAGAAATTAAATAAGCTGCTATCCTCCGATCTAGTTTCGAAGGACGCAAAGGGAGTTGTGGAAAGGGCAGGTTAGTTTATGAAGACGGTGCGTTCACGTTCGAATGATGCATCCGAGATGCAGGTGCTATATAAAATTGCGATGTCTATTGGTACCAGTCTGGAGCTCGATAAGATGCTTCAGGCCTGCCTATCCGCATATGTACGTCAATTGAACGGGCTGGCCGCCGCAGTTTTTAGCTTTCAACGTCATAGCGAGAATCGCTTCAACTATCGCCTCAGGCATTCCATTCCTCGCCAGATTGATGTTATACAGACCTTCCAGGAGCTATTGAATAAAGTACCGCAGAATATTTCTGAAGAAGAGTGGTTAAACTTTCAGGAACGTCTGCCAATGAAGATTGAAATCGGTTCCAAAAATACCGGCTATCTGTTTTTACTGCCTGGATTTGGCATTCTTGCAATTTTGTGCAGGACTAAAATGCCCCGCCGTCTTGCAGATATTATCGATGAGCTTAGTTTAAAACTGGCAAGTGCTTGTAACGCCTGCATGCAGAATGAAGAACTTCATATGTCTCACATTCAGCTTATTGCGACAAATGAGGCTATTACAGCACAGAAGCAGGAGCTTGAGGTATCGAAAGAAAAGCTCATGCAAACCATGCATGAACTCACTTCTGCGAAGAATGATGCAGAGTCTGCAAACCGTGCAAAAAGTGAATTCCTGGCCAATATCAGTCATGAACTCAGAACCCCTCTGAATTCAATTCTGGGTTTTTCTTCTCTGCTTAAGAAGTTGTCCTCAGACGAAACAACGCTCGAATACCTTGAGGCGGTTTCATCAAGTGGCAAAAGCCTACTACTCTTGATTAATGATATCCTGGATCTATCGAAGATTGAAGCAGGTGCCCTCGAAATTTCTTATGCGCCGGTTAATCCCCGGGAGCTGTTTCTGGAGATCGCACGAATCTACCAATTTAAAGCAAATGAAAAAGATCTAAAGTTCATGTTGTCTCTGTCCCGAGACATGCCGCAGGAGTTAATGCTTGACGAAGTACGCTTACGTCAGGTGTTAATAAATCTGGTCGGCAATGCCATAAAGTTTACCCGCAGTGGATTTGTTGCGTTAAGCGCCAGGATTCGTCGCAATAAACCGGAAAGCGCTCTTTATTCAGTTATCATCGAGGTCTCAGATAGCGGTATTGGAATACCGGATGAGCAGGTTAAGCGAATTTTTAATGCCTTTGTACAGCAGAGCGGGCAGGACAGTAGGGAGTATGGTGGTACGGGATTAGGACTTGCAATTACCCGGAGACTGGTAGAGATGATGGGCGGAATAATCTCCGTTACCAGTAAGCAGAATGAAGGCACAACATTTCGGGTAGAATTGCCGGATCTGGCAATCGTTGACTCTCTGGAGACTAATAATGAACAGGCTTTCGAGACTGCTGTCGGTAAAGAGTCTTTATTGGCCGGACGCATTCTCCTGGTTGAAGACAATACTTTAAATCGTCGTCTGATAAGAGAGTATCTGAAAGGTAGCAACATTGAAATTATAGAGGCTGAAAATGGAATTGAGGCATTGGAACAGGCAATAAAAGAGATTCCTGATCTTGTTCTAATGGATTTGCAGATGCCGAAAATGGATGGATATGAGGCAACAAGGAGGTTCTCAGAACATCCGGACCTTGCGGATATTCCGGTTATCGCCTTGTCTTCCAATGCACTCCGGGATCAGCAGCGCCGGGCGTTGTCTGCCGGTTGCAAAACTTTTATCGCCAAGCCGGTTGCCCAAAAAGACTTAATTCGTGTCCTTTTCGATTATCTTCCAACCACGGTAGATCGTGATACGGTAGATTTGAAACCATTGGAAGAAACGCCCTTGGCGGAGACCTCTTCTATGATTTTTAGCGGAGATGCCAAAGAGTTCTTGCAGCGGTTAAATTCCGATTTGATGGAGGAATGGGAGCAGGCCGGACAAACCATGATCATTTCTGATATTGCTGCATTTGGGGATAAGATCGTTAACTTTGCAGAAGAATATGGTGAGCCCATGCTGCATGCATGGGGGAAAGATGTAACAATATGTGCAGGAAATTTTCAGGTAGAAAAACTCAATGAGGTGTTTCCAAAGTTTCCTGAAGTGGCAAACAAAAGTGCCGAAAATGTAAAAAGACAAGGAAGTAATCAGCTAGTTTAGGACGTTCAGGGAGGACGTATGACTGTCACTGACTCGACTTTGAATATTCGTGAGTCTTTGATTCTGATTGTTGATGATATTCCAAGAAATATACAGCTCTTGGGAAGTATCTTATCACAAGAAGGATTTCAGGTCGCGGTTGCCAACCGCGGAAAACAAGCTCTGGCTATAATTGAAAAACGTAAACCAGACCTGGTTTTACTCGATGTGATGATGCCGGAAATGAACGGCTATGAAGTGTGCACCACGTTAAAGAATTCTCCTGAAACGGCACATATCCCCATCATATTTCTTACCGCTAAAAATGATGTTGAAGATAAGCTGCGTGGCTTTGCCTCCGGCGGTGCTGACTTTGTTACCAAGCCCTTTGAACCAGCAGAAGTGGTTGTGCGGGTGGAAACCCATTTACGCTTGAAAAAGATGACCGATTTACTCCAGCAGCATAATGAGCAGCTTGAAGATATGCTGGAAGAGAGGACTAAAGCTCTGATTCGCTCAGAACGACATGCTGCATTTAGTCTGATGATACAGGGAATTATCCACAATTTAAAAAATCCGCTCAACCTTATCTACGCTGGTTGCCAGTTTATTGAGATGGAAAAAAAGCAGATTGAACCTATTGTTTCCGGATTAAAAGATCGGAATGCCTCAACTTTGGATCAACGGCTTGGATACGTATGGAAGAGCGCAGTAATGATTGATAAAGGCTCAAAACAGCTTCTGGAAATGATCGATTCCATGATGGCAAAGAGTCGTAGCGATCAGCAGCAGAACCTGAGAGAAATGGATTTAAACGAATTGGTACAACAGGAATACGAATTCTTACTATCTGATCCGGATTTCCGACACGGTATAGCCCGCAGCCTGAATACCTGTAGCGAGAAATTACCTGTCAATATTGTTCCGGCTGAGATTGCACAGGTGCTACAAAATCTGGTACGGAACTCTCTTGATGCGTTACGCGGTCGCCCTCAACCCCAAATTGAGCTTACAACCGGAAGAGATGAGCATTGGGTCTGGTTCAAAGTTTCAGATAACGGCACCGGTATTCCTCAAGACTATCTGGAACGTATATTCGAGCCATTCTTTACAACAAAACCGGCGGCCGGAAAAGAGCGTGATGATGAACCCACAGGCACGGGTTTGGGATTGCATATTTGCAAGTCGATGATCGAGGCACACAATGGATCGATTCGAATCGATAGCAAGCTCAGCGAGGGAACATCTATTTCTGTTCATTTACCATTGCACATTGTAGGACAGGAGTCTTCAACGGTTGACACGTTCATTCCCGCAAATACGGCTGAGTAAAAAAAACTGTTTTTTCGCAACTTTTTTAAATTCAGTACCGTATGTTGGAATAAGCAGATGAGGTAGAACTTAAGAGACTCTTCCCTATATTCTGCCCAAAAAAATTGCAATATTATGAAGACTGAAAAAGTCTTTTTCCCCTCCGATATTGTGATGATTTTCAAATAAGTTTTCATTTTTTCGCACTTTGCTGCGCCGGATTTATATTGCCTTTTTGGTGAACTCTTGCGCTTGCACTGTTACTCGATACAGCTTTTTTAACGAAATTTCAGTCGTTATTAAACGAATACGAATATACTGTACGATTTCTGAATGAGATGAGGTGAGATAATGAGAGAGGTCTTCGAAGTATCTTTTTCACCCGGTAACCTTCCGTATACCATTCTTATGGGAATGGTGTTGTTTTACTGGTTAACGGTGATGATCGGTGCGTTGGATATCAGCTTTCTGGATGTGGATCTGGATACTGATGTCGATGCAGACCTGGATGTCGATGCAGATATGGAAGCTGATATCGATGGAGCAGAGGGAACCCTTTCTGCACTCGATACGATGTTCACTTTCATGAACCTTCGTGACATTCCCTTTATGATTATGTTCAGTATATTCAGCCTTATTCTTTGGATGGGGGCTCTGATCGGAAATCATTTACTGGGCGATAATAGCTGGCTGTTCTATTTATTGGCCTTTTTCCCGAATGTCATCGGTTCCTTAATCATAACAAAGGTAGTGACTATGCCTCTTCGACCGTTTTTCAGAGCCTTTAAAGATACCGGCGATGCCCGTGTTGAAATGATTGGTCAGATGTGTGTTATGGTAACGGATGCAGATACGAAGCGCCTGGGACAGGCCGAGGTAACACTCTCCGGAGCGCCGCTGAGATTGAATGTAAAGACCTGGAAGGATCGTATCCTGAAAAAAGGAGACCGGGCAATAGTTATAGAGAAAAGTGAAAATGGGGATTATTACATCGTAGAAGAATTTAAAGAATGGGAGAACTAGGATGAACTTTATTTTGGACGTGTTATTTTCCGGTGGAATTATTCTGCTGATTCTGGGGGTCGGTATCCTTGCCTGGCTGATTCAACGCTATAAGAAAATAGACCAGGGGATGGCCATTGTGCGCAATGGTGTTGGCGGATCGAAAGTCAGCTTCACCGGCATGTTTGTTTTCCCAATACTGCATCGTGCTGAATATCTTGATATTTCGGTAAAGCGTGTTGAGATCGAACGATCGGGTAAAGATGGACTCATCTGCGAGGATAATATTCGTGCAGATATTAAAGTTGCATTTTTTGTCCGAGTGAATAAAACCGAAGAAGATGTCCTGAAAGTATCCCAGTCGCTTGGAACGTCCCGAGCATCGGACCAGCAGGCTCTGGTAGATTTCTTCGATGCGAAGTTTTCCGAAGCGTTAAAAACCGTCGGTAAGCAGTTTGCATTCGTCGATCTGTATAACTCCCGAGAACGTTTTAAAAGCGAAATCCTGCAGATTATCGGTACGGATCTGAATGGCTACGTTTTAGATGATGCGGCTATTGATTATCTTGAGCAAACACCGCTTGAATTTCTGAGCGCTGATAATATTCTCGATGCTCAGGGTATTAAGAAAATTACCGACATTACCGCACAGCAAAGTATCCTGTCCAATCAAATCGCCCGCGACAAGGAAAAAACTATCACTCAGCAGGATGTTGAAGCTCGCGAGGCAATTCTGGAGCTTAATCGGCAGCTAGCAGAAACAGAAGAACGTCAGAAGCGCGAGATCGCCACGATTAAGGCGCGTGAAGAAGCAGAAGCTGCACGGGTTGAGCACGAAGAGCGACTAAAGTCTGAACGTGCAAGAATTCAAACCGAAGAAGAACTGGCGGTAGCAGAAGAAAATAAACTGCGTCAGGTGATCGTTGCGGCGAAAAGTAAAGAACGAACAGATGCCGTTGAAAATGAGCGCGTGTTGAAGGATAAGTTCCTTGAGCAAAATGAGAGAGAACGCGTCGTCTCACTAGCTCAGATCGAGAAAGATCGCGCAATTGAAGAAGAACGCAAAAATATTCAGGAAGTAATACGCGAAAGAATTGCAGTAGAAAAATCGGTAGTGGAAGAAGAAGAGCGCATTAAGGATACCCGAGCTGTAGCAGAAGCTGATCGTAATAAGGTTGTGGCAATTACCAAGGCGCAGCAGGAAGCGCAGGATTCCAAAACGCGCGAAGTAACGGCTGCAGAAGCTGCGCGTGAGGCCGCACGCATGAAGGCCGAGCAGGATGTTATTGAAGCTGAGGCTGCGAAAGAAGCTGCTACCAAGGAAGCTGAAGCACGCAAGACTCTGGCTGAAGCTCAGGCTGCTGAAGAAGCAACGCTGGGTATGTCGGAAGTCCACGTTCTGGAAGCCAAAGCTGCTGCAATTGAGAAGCAGGGAGCTGCGGAAGCGAAGGTGCTGGAGATGAAGGCAACCGCGGAAGCTCGCGGGATCGAGGCGAAGGCTGATGCTTTGGAGAAGGAAGGCACCGCTGAAGCCAGCGTTATGTCCAGAAAGTTTACTGCTGAAGCCAAGGGAATCGAAGATAAGGCTGCTGCCATGAAGAAACTGGATGGCGTAGGTAAAGAGCACGAAGAGTTTAAGCTGCGACTGGACGTTGATAAGCAGGTGAAACTGGCAAAAATTCATGTGCAGAAAGATATCGCCGAAGCTCAGGCTTCCGTTATTCGCGATGGACTCAAGGCGGCTAATATCGACATCGTTGGTGGCGAGAGCATGTTCTTCGATAAAATTGTCGGCTCTATCAGCAACGGGAAAGCAATAGACCGCTTTGTGAATAACAGCAATACCATAACGGATATAAAGGACACCTTCTTTACCGGAAATGCTGATGATTTCAGTGAGCGCATCCAGAGCTTTATCAAGCGATTCGGTATGAGTTCGGCAGACGTCAAGAACCTGACGATCTCAGCGCTTATTGCAAAGTTGATGGGACTTACAGGAGAGAACGACGGCGACCGCTACCTGCTGAATCAGCTGCGCGATTTTGTCGATCTGAACGGCATGGGCGATAAACCTGCCGGATCACTACTAAAACGAGAGTAAAAGCTATGACAAGATTATTCGACACTTAGGGATGGTCACCTTGAGCGTAGTCGAAAGGCTTCTGAAAGCGCTGCTAGACTTCGACTCCGCTCAGTCTGACATAAACTAGAAAGCTATATCGGTCGAATAATTTTGTCTGACTACAAAAGCAAAAACATCCTGCTGCGTCACCAGACGCAGCAGTCATACGAATCAGGGTGAGGGATTCTATGCCGGATACAGTACAACCAGAAAAGGAAAACCTGGAGAAAAAGCCGGGGCAGCAGCTCGAAGGCGGCACGTATGAACTCATACGTAATCGCCTCCAGGCGCAGGGCAAGGAGCTGCTTGCTCGCCTCGACAAGCTGAATGATGAGCGAAAAGCGGTTTTCGGATCGGTTGACAATCGCTTATTGAACACCGATCGCATAACCACCGAGCATAACTGTATGCCGAGAGATATGGTCTCGCTTGGCGACCAGTTTATTTTCGGTTACAATGTATATATCGGCTTAAAAAGTGAAATAAAAGTTTCCGACGTACTGGCGGTTTATCGTTATGCCGATCACACATTCCATCCGATTGAGCCCACTTTATTGGCGAGTCGCGAGTTTGAAGAAGACTTTCGAAATCTCTACAAATACTATAAAAAGACCCGTTTTGTAAAGTTTCTGGTTATCGGCCATTATCTCTACATGGCTTTTCAGATAGGGCGTAGTACATCGGATATCAAGACCTTTAAATGGCTGATTCGAGATAATAAGTTGGAGTATGTCGATAATCGTAGTGAACATGAGTTCCGTTTTCCGCAGCAGCAGGAGGTGGATTGGAAGCGCGCTACCCGGGATTTTCATCGGGATGGCGAGCATCCTCATATCTCCATTGAAGATAAGCTCTTTGTTGAGACGATTGGCGGAGACCTGACAATCAAGGTGGAAGACAACACCGATTCGGGTGAAGGAATTTATGAAGAGCCTGTCGAGCATAAAGAACAGCTACTGGATGATGCCGAGATCTTTTATGCGGTTGCCGGTAGCCTGATTCTGCTGAAAATTAAGCCGTTTCAGGAGAAGAACTTTCGCTATCTGGTCTATAGCGAGAAAAATCGTGATGTACAGCGTATTGACGGTATAGCCGATTCCTGTATTTTCCTGCCCGATGATCATGGCATTATCTTCGCTAAGGGCTATGTGCTGCAAAGCGGGCTCTTCAAGCTGTTTGATCACGACATACAGGGTATGCGCTTCGAAGAGCACCTTGCTTCTCCGAATGGTGAAGATCATCTGTTTGTATTCTTCCAGCCTGAGGGTGGCATCTATGTGCTGTTGAACTACAATATTATTAAGCAGGAAGTCGAAGTGCCGCTTCTTTGTAGTGGGTTTACGCATTTTCCAAATGGGGAAATGGTGTATTTCCGTGCTGAGGATGCTCCACAAAAACATCACGCTGCACAGATCTGGCAAACGCCTTTTGTTCGCGCTGAATACAATCCACCCGTCATCCAGGATTCCTACCTCTACAAAATCGGCAATAAAGACATTGTTCGCTGCATGGCAGAATGCCAGGAGTTATATAATCTGGCTTTTCGGGAAGATTCCTATGCGAATCTGTATGTTGACATAGTTAAAAAGAGCCGGGACATTCTAGACTCCTATTTTTGGCTGAATGAGGAAAAAGCCCACATGCTCAGCGAGCCTTTGCAGGCTTTGCATGATGCCGGTGCTGCAGCTCTGGCTGAATTCGATAAGGTCGAGAGACTCAGACGTACGGCCCGGGAAGAGTTGAAGCGCGTAAAAAAGCTGACTGATGACCTGCTGGAGGAAACCAAACGTCCCAACTTTAAAACAGTTGATAAATATGTTGGAAAGCTAACGGCGCTGCGCGTGTTGCGTGGTGAACTCATCTCTCTTCAGGAAATTCGCTATATCGATCTGGCTGCGATAGAGACTCTGGAAACCGCGATTGCCGAACGAAGCGAAATGTTGTCCAATGCCTGCGTTGAATTTCTACTGAAGCCGAACGCCCTTAAGCCTTACGTAGAGCGTGTTGGCGATCTGGAAAAGCGCATTCCGGAAGTTAGCAAGGTGGCGGAAGGCAATAAGCTGGCGGAAGAGATTGATGCGGTAGCTGGTGAGCTGGAAATGCTGATCGAGGTGGTTAGCAATCTGAAAATTGATGATGCGACTCAGACGACCGCAATCGTTGATAATATCTCTACGATTTACGGAACCCTTAATAAGGCCCGTGCAGCATTAAAAAAACGAATCTCTTCGCTACGAAGCGCTGAAGCAGACGCCGAGTTTAGTGCCCAGCTAAAGCTTTTGGGCCAGGGAATGATAAACTTTCTGGATCTTTGCGAAACACCTGAGAAATGTGATGAATACCTAACGCGATTGATGGTACAGGTTGAAGAGCTTGAAAGTCGCTTTGCCGATTTTGATGACTTTATTCTGCAGCTTGCTGAAAAGCGCGAAGAAATTTACGGTGCTTTTGAGGCGCGAAAGATTATGCTTGTTGAGGCAAGAAACAAGCGCGCTAATACTCTGAAGAGTTCTGCTGAGCGAATTTTAAAGGGCATCCAGAACCGCCTATCCGGATTTGAAACGGCCAATGAGATAAACGGTTACCTTGCGTCGGATCTAATGGTAGACAAGGTGCGGGATATCATTGATCAGTTAATTGAACTCGATGACAATGTAAAAGCTGATGATATTCAAACTCGTCTAAAAACCATTCGCGAAGATACCTTGCGGCAGTTAAAGGACAAGAAAGAACTGTTTGTCGATGGTGAAAATATTATTCGCATGGGAGAACGGAGATTTTCTGTTAATACCCTGGAACCGGATCTTACAATTCTACCTCATGAAGATGGGATGGCACTACACCTGACCGGTACGCGTTTTTTTGAAGCATTGAATGATGAAGCCTTTTTGGAAACGGAGCCAGTATGGCGACAGGAAGTGGTATCAGAAAACGAGCGCGTATATCGCGCCGAGTTTTTGGCTTTTCAGATGTTGCAGGCAGCAGTTTCCGGAGAATTCGAAGAGAAGATGCTAACAGGTAAGGAGCTCGGCAAGACGGTGCTCGGTTTTATGAATTCGCGTTTTGAGGAGGGATACCTGAAGGGGGTGCACGATAATGATGCAGCTATTCTCCTTAAGAGTCTTTATAAGATGCATTCGCAAATGGGCCTGTTAAGATATGCGCCTGAAACACGGGCCTGTGGAATGGTCTTTTGGCAGCAGTTTATCAGTAAAGAAGAAAAAGCAAAATTTGCTGATCGTCTGACCGGGGTCGGGGCTATCCTCAAAGTCTTCCCGGAAGGGTCCGAGCGCGACCATTACGTAGAGGATCTGGCTGAGCTTATTAACAGCTGGTTAGCGGAGACAGGTTTATATGAAGAGGCTCTGGCGCAACCCGCAGCTGAAAGCCTGTTTGAGCATCTCGTTTCAGACAATAACGACTTTGTTATTAGTCGTGAAGCCTCCGACCTCTACGGTGGATTTATTGCTTACCTGCAGAAAAAACGTGCCCGTAGCGCATTCGATCAGTCGATTAAAAAATTAAAGGCTGATCCATATGGTCACCTCACGCTTCTACGAGACTGGCTGACAGGTTATATTGCAGCACGGAATGAAAAGATTGCTGACGGATATCGCGAAGAAGTTGCTGCACTATTGTTCTGTGGTAACTATAACGATAAAGCTGTTCAAAAAGTAAGTGTCCGGGAGGAGCTGGATGGATTCCTGGGTGACCATCCTACAGTAGCCGGAAAACACTATTCTCTGGACTATCACGAATTTCGCCGTAAGCTGGAGCGATTTAGTCAGATCGATGTGCCGCTGTTTCGCCGTTTTGGTGAGCTGAAAAAGGAACGCATCGAGGCCTATCGCGAAGAGTTGAGACTGGAAGAATACAAGCCGCGCGTACTGACGTCTTTTGTACGCAATAAGCTGATTGATCAGCTGTATTTGCCAATTATCGGCGATAACCTGGCAAAACAGATCGGCGAGGCTGGTGCGGCTACGCGTACTGATCGTATGGGAATGCTGCTGCTGATATCCCCTCCGGGTTACGGTAAAACAACTCTGATGGAGTATGTGGCGAATCGCCTGGGCATCATTTTTATGAAAATCAACGGTCCGGCAATCGGACATCAGGTCACGTCGCTGGATCCGCAGGAAGCACCAAATGCTGCGGCGCGGGAGGAGGTCGAGAAGCTGAACCTCTCACTGGAGTTTGGCGATAATGTGATGATCTATCTTGACGATATTCAGCACTGTAATCCGGAATTCCTGCAGAAGTTTATCTCACTCTGTGACGCGCAGAGAAAAATCGAAGGTGTTTATAAGGGTCGCAGTCGAACTTATGACCTGCGTGGGCGCAAGGTATGTGTCGTCATGGCAGGAAACCCCTATACCGAAAGCGGGGAAGCGTTTAAAATCCCTGATATGCTGGCAAACCGTGCCGATACCTATAATCTGGGAGATATCCTTGGTGATAATGCGGAAATCTTCAAGCTAAGCTATCTTGAAAATTCATTAACATCCAATTCGATCCTCAGCAAGCTGGCGAATAAGGAGCAGCAGGATCTGTATTCACTCATTCGCTTTGCTGAGACTGGCGATCGCGAACAGCTGAAGCTAGCCGGTAATTATTCGGCCGAAGAGGTGAAAGATTATGTAGCGGTTATTCAACGTTTATTGCGGGTCCGGGATGTGATTCTGGCGGTGAATCAGGAATATATTCGGTCCGCGGGACAAGCGGATGCATACCGTACGGAACCACCGTTTAAGCTACAGGGCTCTTATCGCAATATGAATAAGCTGGCTGAAAAGGTGCTGCCGGTAATGAATAAAGAAGAGCTGGAAACGCTGATTTTTTCACATTATGAACAGGAAGCGCAGACGCTGACAACCGGAGCCGAAGCAAATATTTTGAAGTTCCGGGAGCTGAACGATTTGTTAAGTAAAGAGGAAGCTGCACGCTGGGAAGATATTAAAAAGACCTTTACCAAGAATCGCATGTTTGGTGGAAACGGCAGCACCGATCGTATGGCGCAATTGCTGTCACAGCTGGATTCATTTGGTGATGGATTGGAAGGAATTCGCGCGGTTCTGGAAAAGGCCATCAAAAAATCAAAATGATGATGTGCATTTTTGGTGGGAATATCGTAGCGACGCACGATTGTGCGTCGCCATATCACGCACGATTGTGCGTCGCCATATCACGCACGATTGTGCGTCGCGGAAAATGTTAATTGTGCACCGCCAATTAGGTTATGCGTGTACTTTTGCCTGTTCTTCGGTTGCGTTTGCAACAGCATTTTGAACCAGCGAGGTATTAAAATAAGGTTTATAGGCGAACATCAAAACCAGGTTTGCTGCGGCAACAAGCAATGCCGGACCGATATTAACCGGGTCGAGAAAAGCATGAAATGCAACAATATTTACGCTAATTGGAGCAAGGAATAGCAGTGCAAGCGGTACGTACTTATCTGCTACCAGCATTAGACCAACAATAATTTCTACAACACCTACCATTTCCAGCACATAACCTGAGTTCACCATGGCAGTCCAGAACTCTCCGGCTACTCCCTGAAGCTCAAAAGGAGGCAAGAACAGAGCAAATTTGTTTACGCCGAAGATAAGTAAAATTACGCCTAATACGATACGAGTAATCTGAGGGATACGATCTTTCATTATACATCTCCTTGAACAGTATTAAATGCTAAATAATGACTGAGTATAAGAAAAATTGTTCACAAATCAATCACTCTGCGGTAACGTTTGTTTCTTCCAGCCGAACACATTATTCACTACCATAACGCCAAAAAGTATCAGCGCACAGCCGGCAAACCCATTCCAGCCCACCTTTTCATTCAATACAAAAATGCCTAATAGAATACCAAAAATTGGAACCAGATAAGTGACCATCGAGATGTATGTCGCACTGACCGTTTCTATGAGATGGAAGTAAACGATAAACGCTATTGCCGTTCCGAATATTGCCAGTGCAACCAGGCTACCCCATGCAGCAAATGATGGCGTGGGAAGTGAAAACGGATGATCGATCAGCAGTGAAAAGGGGAGAAGCCAGAGCGTTCCCGATAATAGCTGGGCGGTTGGTGCAACCAGCCGGGGTAAGCCGCGCAAATGCCTCCGGGTATAGACAATAGAAAGTCCGTAACAGGCAGCCGGGATGGTAACGGCTATTAGACCAAGAAGGGTAGAACGTGCGCCGGAAAATATTGCTGGTCCGACAATTAAAACAAGACCGAGAAAACCGATCAGTGTTCCCGTGGTCTTAATACCGGTCAGTTTATCGTCATCCGTTAAAAAGTGAGCCAATACGATGGTAAACAGCGGTGTCGTGCCGTTTAGAATTGATGCCAATGCGCTGTCTACATAGATTTCACCCCAGGAGAAAAGTGCAAACGGTATAGCGTGATTGAACAAACCGATAAAAGCAAAATGCTTCCAGAGTACTTTGCTGCGTGGTAGAGTATTGCCAAACCAACGCATAAAAGGATAGAGAACAATAGTTGCCAGTCCTACCCGAATGGTCGAAAGCGTTATTGGTGGTATTTCCTGGACAGCGAGTTTTATAAATAAAAAAGACGGTCCCCATAATGCTGCCAAAAATAGCAGCCAAAGAAAGTTTTTTAGTTTCATTATACCCCTGAGGAAAGATGAAGGCGGAATATAGAAGATTTAATCTTACGAACCAAAAGGGGAAAAATTATCGCAAGAAAACGAAAAAATTTAAGTCTGGTTATTTCAGTATTTGCGTTGTTTAAGTCTTTGTTTTATTGTGGTATAGGTTTGATTTAATTGTTGCTTCTTTGAACTTGTCAGCTTAAAAAATTTAACTTTTAAGGTTTTTTTCTTGACAAATATTCATTTTCCCTCTATGTTTAGCCCCAACAAATCAAACGGAAAAACGTCATGAATTTCAGCCGCAACATTCTATCCATTCTAATTCTACAGGTTATTATTCTAATTACCTGAACGGGAATGGTATAGCTGAAATTGATTATAAATTTTAAAAGGCCATTCCCAAAACGGAATGGCCTTTTTTTTATCCAAAAACATCCGAGTAAAAAAACAACATCATGAAATCTCTATCCATTCTAAACATTCTAGTTAACCTAATTATTCTATCCGTGCTAATTATTGGCCCACCGGAGTGAGAATGGTTTATCTAATTTTGCAGTAATCGCAAGCCCTTCTCGACAGAATGACGAGAAGGGCTTTTTTTTGACACCATAGTAAAATCAGAGGGAACATGTATTACTCAAGCGACACGATACTTTTTCACAACGGCGATTGGATAAAAGCAGCGGAAGCAGGGACAGATCTTTATGCTCAAACCCTGCACTACGGTAGTGGTGTTTTTGAAGGAATCCGTTCTTATCAAACAGATCAAGGAACTCAAATATTCAAGGCCCGCGAGCATTTTGAAAGACTGCAATATTCTGCTGAAAAGATGCACATGCGTCTTCCTTACTCAGTAGATGAACTGATTGCTATTTCATATGAACTACTTGAGCGCAATGGTCATACTTCGGCCTATATCCGCCCGCTGGTTTATCTTGGTCCGCAAATGAGTTTGCAGCCGGTTGATGAGGTATACTGCATGATATGCTCATGGAAATGGGAACGCTACCTGGGTAATGAACTCACGCGGGTCATGACATCAGGATACGAAAGGCCCAATCCCAGATCGTGTCACATTGATGCGAAGGTGTCAGGGCATTACATCAATTCAATCCTGGCAACTACCGAGGCAAAGCAAAAGGGATATGATGAGGCTTTACTTCTTGATATGAATGGCCATGTTGCCGAAGGCTCCGGTGCGAACTTCTTTTACGAAAAAGACGGCGTTCTCCATACCCCCGCCAAAGGCCACATCCTTCCCGGTATTACCAGAAATACAATTATCGAGCTCTGCGGAGAACTAAATATACCGATTAAGGAGCGCTTCTTTGGGCTGGCTGACGTTTACACGGCAGACTCTGCATTCTTCGTCGGTACTGCTGCTGAAGTCGCCGGAATATCCTCTCTGGATGACTATGTGTTCCCAACCTCCTGGGAGAGCAGTCTTGGTTCACAACTGGCACAGGCCTATTCACAACGGGTTCGTAATCAAGCAGTTGTGAGCCCGTTACCCTGTTAACTGCAAAAAGAGAAAGTAGGCAAAGCGAGATGAAGCTAAATAAATACAGCCAGCGCGTTACTCAGGATCCCAGCCAGCCGGCAGCCCGGGCAATGTTACATGCTATCGGCTTAACGGAAGAGGATTTGACAAAGCCACAGGTAGGCATTGCATCCACCGGATATGAGGGCAACCCTTGCAATATGCATTTGAACGATCTTGCCGGTGAGGTAAAACGCGGTACCGCTGAAGCAGGTCTTGTCGGACTGATCTTTAATACAATCGGGGTTAGTGATGGTATCTCGATGGGAACTCCAGGCATGCGTTATTCACTGCCTTCCAGAGATATTATTGCCGATTCAATGGAAACCGTCGTTGGTGCCCAAAGCTATGACGCCCTGATTGCAGTTGTTGGTTGCGATAAAAATATGCCCGGCGCGGTAATGGCAATGTGCCGACTTGACCGTCCTGCGATTATGGTTTACGGCGGGACGATTGCATCCGGCTGCCTGGACGGTCGAAAGTTGAATGTTGTTTCGGCTTTTGAAGCGTGGGGTGAACGCACGGCTAACCGGATCAATGATGAGCAATTTGATCGCATTGTGCAAAATGCCTGTCCCGGACCCGGTGCCTGTGGCGGAATGTATACCGCCAATACGATGGCATCGGCAATTGAAGCGTTGGGGTTAACACTGCCATACAATAGCTCTAACCCGGCGATAGGCCCTGAGAAAAAAGACGAATGTGCAGCAGCAGGCCAAGCAATAAGAACCCTCCTCGAAAAAGACATCAAACCTTCCGACATCCTTACAAAACAATCCTTTGAAAACGCTATAACCCTGATAACCGTGCTTGGCGGATCGACAAATGCAGTGCTGCATTTACTGGCTATTGCGGATGCTGCTAACGTTGATCTTACGCTGAATGATTTTCAGCGAATCGGAGATCGCACTCCTTTTCTGGCTGATCTGAAACCTAGCGGTAAATATTTGATGGAAGACCTGCATCAGGTTGGCGGAGTGCCGGGAGTTATGAAATACCTGCTGGAGAAAGGAATGCTGCATGGCGGGTGCTTAACCGTTACCGGTAAGACAGTTGCAGAGAATCTGAAAAGCGTATCCCCCCTAGCCGCTGGCCAAACGGTCATAAATGCGATAGACAATCCGATTAAGCCGTCCGGGCATATACGGGTGCTGTATGGAAATCTTGCCGAAAGAGGGGCCGTTGCCAAAATAACCGGTAAGGAGGGGGAACGTTTTACCGGGCCTGCAAGGGTCTTTAACGGTGAGTATGAAGCCAATGAAGCAATCGCTGCAGGAGAGATTCAGCATGGCGATGTGGTGGTTATTCGTTACGAAGGGCCGAGTGGTGGTCCCGGCATGCCCGAAATGTTAAAGCCGACATCTGCTCTTATCGGGGCAGGATTGGGGAAATCCGTAGCCCTGATAACCGATGGTCGCTTTTCAGGTGGGACACACGGCTTTGTAGTGGGGCACGTTACGCCGGAAGCGCAGCAGGGTGGAGTTATTGCTTTGCTGGAAGATGGTGATGAAATCTGCATTGATGCACGGCAAAACACCATTACGGTAAACCTGCCTGAAGCCGTGCTAAATGTCAGGCGGAATAGGTGGTCGCCTCCACAGCTGAAAGTCAAAAGAGGGGTGCTATATCGTTATGCCAGCACTGTAACCGATGCGTCTACCGGATGCCTGACCGATGCACCGGCTACCTTCGCAATCGAAAAACCAGTAGAAGAATTCTGAAAATTCCAATTTCACATATAGAGAGGTGCAAAATGGGTGCATCATTGAGAAAAAGGCAGATGAAAATAAAGGCCGAGACGGAAAGTGGAGCTGCGGCTCCAAGAACAAAGACGGAGAACATAACCGGTGCTGAAGCATTGGTAAAAACGCTTATCGCCGAAGGAGTCGAAACCATATTCGGTTATCCGGGTGGCGCTATTATGCCGGTCTATGATGCCCTCCATGGTTATCAGAATGAAATTGAACATATTTTGACCCGTCATGAGCAGGGTGCGACACATGCGGCGCAGGGATATGCGCGGGTCTCGAATCGGGTTGGCGTATGTCTTGCTACATCCGGACCCGGAGCGACAAACCTGATCACCGGTATTGCCGATGCCCAAATCGACTCTACTCCGATTGTCTGTATAACCGGGCAGGTACCGAAACTTCTGCTGGGAACAGACGCCTTTCAGGAAACGGATGTGGTTGGCATATCGATACCGGTTACGAAATGGAACTATCAGATTACCTGCGCTGAGGAAATTCCCGAGATATTATCAAAAGCATTTTATATAGCGCGTTCCGGCAGGCCGGGCCCGGTGCTGATCGACATTACCAAAGATGCTCAAATGAGCAGCTTCGATTATGCCTATAAACCCTGCACCCATGTCCGTAGCTATCACCCCGAGCCGAAAGTAGACATGGAGCAAATTCGCGAGGCCGCCAGGATCATTAATGAGGCTGAAAGACCCTACGTGTTTTTTGGTCAGGGGATTATTCTCGGTGAGGCTGAAGAGGAATTTCGCACGTTTCTGGACAAATCGGGGATTCCTGCGGCCTGGACAATCATGGGAGTTTCCGCCCTGCCAGAAGATCATCCACAAAATGTAGGGATGCTGGGCATGCACGGTAATTATGGTCCCAACGTGATGACGGATCGTTGCGACGTCGTTATTGCTCTCGGGATGCGCTTTGACGATAGGGTTACCGGAGATGTTAAACGATTTGTTAATCAGGCCAGGGTTATCCATGTCGAGATTGATGCCGCCGAGCTGAATAAAAACATTCCCGCCGATGTTGCCATTCATGCAAATGTGAAGCAGGCCCTTCCACACCTTACAGCAATGGTTCAGCCACGTCGCTTTGATTCCTGGCTGGCCGAATTTCGCAAGTGTGATGACATGGAAATGGAAAAGGTGGCCCAAAAAGAGCTTTATCCTCAACAGGAGACTCTAACCATGGCCGAAGTTGTCAGACTTGTATCAGAGAAAACCTCCGGTGAAGCCGTGGTTGTATCCGACGTAGGACAGCATCAAATGATTGCCTGCCGCTATTACCGCTTCCAAAAAACCCGCAGCAACATTACATCCGGTGGATTGGGGACAATGGGCTTTGCCTTGCCCGCTGCCATCGGGGCGAAAATAGCCGATCCGAAACGGGAGGTGGTTGCCGTGATAGGAGATGGCGGTTTTCAGATGACCCTGCAGGAACTAGGCGTCTTAATGCAGCATGGCACCGCCGTTAAGGTGATTGTGCTGAATAATAACTTTCTTGGCATGGTGCGTCAGTGGCAACAGCTCTTCTTTGATCGGCGCTACTCTCACACCGAAATGGACAACCCCAACTTTGTGAAAATTGCGGAAGCCTATAACATTCCCGCCAGGCAGGTTTGCAAGCGCGAGAACTTACAGAAGGCAGTTTCTCAAATGATAGATCATGACGGCCCCTACTTTCTGGAAGTCTTAGTGGGGAAAGAAGATAATGTATTCCCGATGGTTCCTGCTGGTGCAGCAGCATCGGAAATAAGGCTGGACTAACCGGAAGGAGAATGTTTTGAAACAGCAGTTTACCATTTCGATCTATACGGAAAATCACATCGGTATGCTGGGCAGAGTAACGCTGATATTTACCCGTCGCCATATCAATATTGAAAGCATAACTGCCTCCGAGTCCGAGATCCCGGGCCTGCATCGACTCACAATAGTCGTGAACGAAACCGGGGAGCAGGTCAGAAAGGTTGTGGCTCAGATTGCACGACAGGTCGAGGTTGTTCAGGCCTTTTTCCATCCAACTGATGAGGTGGTTTATCAGGAAATTGCGCTTTATAAACTCCCTACTAGCGCAATCTCTGCCGGCCTGGGTCTTGAAAAGCTGATTCGTGACAATCACGCGCGGATTCTGAGCATGGAACCGGAGTTTATCATAATTGAAAAAACCGGCCATAAAGAAGAAACCCAGAAGCTGTTTGAACTACTGGAACCATACGGAATACTGGAGTTCGTTCGATCCGGTCGTGTTGCCATTATGAAGCAAAAGAAGGAAATGCCCGAGGCATTTCTTAAACCTGCTCTTGTTGCAGGGTGACAAACTTTAAAAAACCATATATAGCAAATAATTACGTTTGAGCAATTAGTCTATAAAACTTATAAGAAAGGTTTTTGCTATGGCGATGTTGAATTTTGGTGGAGTGGAAGAAAAAGTTGTCATGCGGGATGAGTTCCCGCTGGAAAAAGCAAAGTCTGTGTTAAAAGACGAAACCTTGGCGGTGATCGGGTATGGTGTTCAGGGACCCGGACAGTCTTTAAACCTCAGGGACAATGGTTTAAATGTAGTTGTTGGTCAGCGGAAGGGGAGTAAAAGCTGGGATAAGGCTGTCGCTGATGGTTGGGAGCCCGGAGTAACGCTGTTTGACATTGAAGAGGCTGCAGCCAAGGGAACCATTATTATGAACCTGCTTTCCGATGCCGGTCAAATAAGCGTGTGGCCGACAATTAAAAAACACCTGACTGCCGGTAAAGCGCTTTATTTCTCGCATGGTTTCGGCGTTACGTTCTCAGGGAAAACCGATATTGTGCCGCCGGATAATGTCGATGTAATTCTAGTTGCACCGAAGGGCTCCGGAACCTCGTTGCGCAGATTGTTCCTCGAAGGACGCGGAATAAATTCCAGTTATGCAGTTCATCAGGATGTAACCGGCAGGGCCACTGAACGAGCGCTAGCTGTCGGGATCGCAATTGGCTCGGGATATCTCTTTGAGACGGACTTCAAGCGCGAGGTGTATTCCGATCTAACCGGAGAGCGCGGTGCCCTGGTAGGCGCACTCACCGGGATGTTCGAAGCACAGTATAACGTGCTGCGTCGTCATGGTCATACTCCTTCTGAGGCTTTTAATGAAACGGTTGAGGAGCTTACACAAAGCCTGATGCCACTGGTGGCAGAGCAGGGGATGGACTGGATGTATGCGAATATTTCAACAACCGCGCAGCGTGGTGCCCTTGATTGGCGACATCGGTTCCGTGACGTTTTGACGCCGGTTTTCGAAGATCTGTACGGCAGCGTTTCTTCGGCGAAAGAGGCTGAAATCGTTATCGAAGCCGGACAGCTTTCAGACTATCGGGAAAGATTGGATGTTGAGCTGGCGGAAATGCGGGATAGTGAAATGTGGCGAGCAGGACGGCAGGTGCGCGAACTGCGTCCGGAAGCGGATAAGGGCAAGGTGAATAACTCTGAAAAGTCGGTAGTTGCATAATGACCGTATCCGCTTGCAAAACCGGAGTCACTGAAAGGCATTACTATCCGCAATTGGCTGATGTGAAAGCAGCAGCCGAAAAAATTGCCCGGGTAGCTGCTCATACGCCTTTACAGCTAAATCGAAATCTGTCGCTCCGTTATGGAGCGCAGATTTACCTGAAGCGTGAGGACCTTCAGGCAGTACGCTCCTATAAACTGCGGGGGGCATATAATAAGATTTCTTCACTGAAGTCTTCTCAGCTGCAAAACGGGGTTGTTTGTGCCAGTGCCGGTAATCATGCGCAGGGTGTCGCTTTCGCCTGCCGTGAACTCGATGTGCACGGCGTTATTTTTATGCCGGTTCCTACTCCTGCTCAAAAGGTTGAACAGGTAAAAATGTGGGGAAGAGACCGGATAGTAATAAATCTTGTTGGCGATACGTTTGACGATGCCTATGCCGAGGCTATACGGTTTTGCGAAGGAAGGGATGCAACATTTATTCATCCTTTTGATGATGAAAAGGTCATTGAAGGCCAGGCTACCGTAGGTTTGGAAATCCTGAAGGACCTGGATGGCCAGATGGATTATCTGCTCTTACCGGTTGGCGGGGGTGGACTTGCAGCAGGTGTTGGCAGCGTTGTTCATTCAACGAGTCCAAACACCCGGGTGATCGGTGTTGAACCTGCCGGAGCCCCTTCTATGAGCGTATCACTTCAATCCAATGAAAATACAACGCTTGTGGAGATCGATAAATTTATTGATGGTGCAGCTGTTTGCCGGGTTGGTGAAAGGAATTTTAACATATGCCGTAAAGTGTTAAATCGCATGATAACCGTTGATGAGGGAGCCGTTTGCAGTACGATACTAGACCTCTATAATGCTGAAGGAATTGTGGTTGAGCCTGCCGGAGCATTGTCTATTGCCGCATTGGAAAAGGTAAAAGAAGACATTGCCGGTAAAACCGTCGTATGCGTGGTTTCCGGTAGTAATAATGAAATTGCCAGGATGGAAGAAATTCGGGAACGTTCATTACTCCACTCCGGGTTGAAGCACTATTTTATTATCCGCTTCCCTCAGCGCGCCGGAGCCCTCAGAGAATTTGTCACCGATATCCTTAGCCCAACAGACGATATCACTCATTTTCAATATTCCAAAAAGACGAGTCGCGAACTCGGTCCTGCAGTTGTTGGGATTGAACTCCAGCGACCGGAGCACTATGCTGGCTTGTCTAACCGACTTAATAAAAGCGGTTTTATCTATGAATACCTAAATGACCAGCCGGACCTTTTTCAAATTCTGATCTAGAATCTGCGGTTGCAGAAATCAGTTCTGAAAAACGGGTTTAAAAAGTTGATCGGGAGATAAAGCATGGAAAGAATTAAAATTTTTGATACCACATTGAGAGATGGTGAACAATCGCCGGGTTGTAGTATGAGGCCTGAAGAGAAAATCCGTATGGCAAAGCAACTGCAGCGTTTGCAGGTTGACGTGATAGAGGCGGGATTCCCAATTGCTTCTGATGAGGAATTTGCCTCTGTGAAAGCGATTGCCGACTCCATTAATAATGTTACGGTAGCTGCATTATGCCGGGCAAATGATAAGGATATTGATATCGCCTGGAAAGCAATCGCCTCTGCCGAACGCCCTCGCCTTCACACCTTTATCGCCACATCAGAAATCCATAAAAAACATAAGCTGAAAATGAATTCCCGCGAGGTCCTGAAGGCGGTTAAAGATTCCGTCTCCCGTGCCAGGAGATATACCCGGAACGTCGAGTTCTCAGCTGAGGACGCCAGCAGGTCCGATTTGGACTTTCTGGCTGAGGTGGTTGAGGTGGCAATCGAAGCCGGTGCTACAACCATTAATCTGCCGGATACGGTTGGCTATGCAACACCGGGGGATTATGGGGCGATGTTCCGAACGATTTTAGAAAAGGTGCCGACAGCAGCTACGGTTTGTTTAAGTGCACATTGCCATAACGATCTTGGCCTTGCTGTAGCAAACTCTCTTGCAGCAGTTGAAAACGGTGCCACTCAAATTGAGTGTACCATCAACGGGATCGGTGAGCGCGCCGGTAATGCCAGTTTGGAAGAACTCGTGATGGCGCTTTATGTGCGTGAGTCTCACTTTAAGGTTAAGCCGAACGTGCTGGCGGAAGAGCTGTATGCAACCAGCCAGCTTTTAAGCAATATTACCGGTGTAAAAGTTCAACCGCATAAAGCGATTGTTGGTGACAACGCTTTTTCACATGAGGCTGGAATTCATCAGGACGGTATGCTGAAGAATGCACTCACCTATGAAATAATGACGCCGGAAACCGTCGGACGTTCAGTACAAAAGCTGGTTATGGGGAAGCACAGCGGGCGCCATGCTTTAAAAGCATATGCTGAAGAGTTTGGGTTTCGGCTGGATAAAAATGAAATGCAAAATGCCTATGCTCTTTTTTTGGAGGCTACTGAACGAAAAAAACAGCTAAACGAAGCCGATTTAAAACTCATTTTTGCCATGGTTAAATCCCGAAATTCCGAACAGACTGTAAGAGTCGAACAACCGTCGCAGAATGCTTAAAAGGAGATACCTATGGGGATGACCATAACAGAAAAGATACTGGCTCAACATGCCGGTAAAACATCCGTTCAGGCGGGTGAAACAATCTGGGTAGATGTAGACATATTGATGACGCACGATGTTTGCGGTCCACCCACATTTGCCATTTTTAAAAAGGAATTTGGTGAAAATGCCCGGGTTTGGGATCGGAATAAAGTTGTGGTAATTCCGGATCATTATATCTTCACAAAAGATTTTCATGCTAATCGCAATGTTCAATTGTTGCGGGAATACTGCCATGAGCAGGAGCTGCCGCATTTTTATGATGTCGATACGCCTCGTTATAAAGGGGTTTGCCATATTGCGCTGCCGGAAGAAGGGTGGACAAGGCCCGGAGACGTACTTTTCGGAACGGATAGCCATACCTGCACAGCAGGAGCTTTCGGGCAATTTGCTACCGGTGTCGGCAATACGGACGCGGCGTTTATTCTGGGGACTGGTAAACTATGGGTTAAGGTACCACCAACAATGCGCTTTGAGATTGAAGGTAGCATTCCCTCCTGCGTAATGGCGAAGGATATAATTCTGAATATTATTGGAGATATAGGAGTAGATGGAGCGGCATACAGAACAATGGAGTTTGCCGGTAGTGCTATCGAAAACATGACGATGGAAGACCGAATGACCCTCTGTAACATGGTTATTGAGGCCGGAGGTAAAAACGGTGTGATTGCCGCTGATGCTACAACGGAAGCGTACGTGCGAAAGCGTACGGATGCTCCCTACACCATTTATCAAAATGATTCGGATGCATCCTTCCACAGCATTCACCGATACCGGGCAGAAGATTTGGAGCCTATGGTTGCAAAACCGCTTTCCCCGGATCGCAAGGCCAGAGTCAGCGAGGTCGCAAATACCCGATTGAATCGTGCCTATATCGGTTCCTGTACCGGTGGAAAACTGTCGGACTTCTGGTCAGCGGCACAGATCTTCAAGGATAATGAGGTTCAGATTGAAACGTTTGTCGTACCTGCAACAACCCAAATTCGTCAGCAGCTGAAGGAAATAACTCTGGATGGAAAATCGCTCTGGCATATCTTTGAAGATGCAGGTGCACAAATTGGCAATGCATCCTGTGCGGCATGCCTTGGCGGACCGGCAGATACCTTCGGCAGGCTGGATGGAGATGATGTCTGTATCTCAACGACAAATCGTAATTTCCCGGGAAGAATGGGCTCAAAATCTGCACAGGTTTATCTGGCATCACCTTATACGGTAGCGGCTTCAGCGGTACGTGGAAGTATTGCCGACCCGCGGGAATATGTCTGATATAGAGCACAGAAGACAGAGCACAGAAGACAGAGCACAGAAGACAGAGCACAGAAGACAGAAGTCAGAGAACAGATGACCGTTGGCCGAGCGTAGCCGAGGCCTGAACTTTGAACTTTGAACTTTGATCCTTCGACTCCGCTCAGGATGACATAACTTTGAACTCAGAACTTTGAACTATTTAGCATGGAGAACTATGAAAAACATAATTATCGGTAAGGCTTTTGTGCTGGGAGATGATATCGATACCGATCAGATCATTCCTGCAGAGCATTTAAAGTATAGCCTGGAAAAGCCGGAAGAACGCAAACTATACGGACGCTATGCACTTTCCGGGGTGCCGCTGAAGAATGCCGGACTGCCGGATGGAGATATTCATTTTGTAGAAGAGAATAGCTTTATAAGTGAATACAAACTTATTGTTGCAGGAAAGAACTTCGGTTGCGGTTCCTCAAGGGAACATGCTCCGGCAGCATTGGAAATAGCGGGGATTCAAGCAGTTATTGCAACAAGCTATGCCCGGATATTTTTTCGCAATGCAGTTGATGGTGGATTCCTGTTTCCTGCGGAGTCCGTTGAAAGGCTTGTAGAAAAAGTCAGAACCGGTGACATTGTCGAGATGAACTGCGCGGAAGGATGGGTAAAAAATACCCGCACCGAAGAGCGGTTTCAGCTACAACCCCTGGGAGCAGCGCAGGCTATAGTTGAAGCAGGGGGAATATTTGCATATGCACGACAGGAAGGAATAATTGGAGGAATTGCCTGATGAATCCGGTATGGAAAATCGTTACGCTACCCGGGGATGGAATTGGTAAAGAGATCATTGAACCGGCCAAAAAATTGCTAAAATCTCTGGAAGAACCACTGTCGGTTAGCTTTGATATTCGTGAACACTCAATCGGTGGTGAAGCCCTCAGGGAATTCGGTGATGCCTTACCCGAAGAAACCCTGGCTGCTTGTAAGGAAGCTGACGCGATACTTTTGGGTACGGTAGGAAGCAGTGAGTTTGATGACCTGCCGGTTTCCGAACGTCCGGAGTCTGCGGTCTTGAAGCTGCGCAAAGAGCTTCAAACATACTGTAATCTGCGACCGGTAAAGCTAAATGAAATGTCCGCAAAGAAGTCATGTCTGAAATATGAACAGGTTCGGAATGTTGATTTTGTTATCGTGCGGGAATTATTAGGTGGCTTCTATGCCCCTGAGCCGAATACGACCCGCAGTGAAGAAACCAATCAGGTTTCAACAATTATGAGCTATACGGAGTCGGAAATACGTCGCATCACCAAACGCGCTTTCCAACTGGCGGAAAAACGCAAAAGACGTCTTACCCTGGTAGACAAAGCCAATGTCTTAGCTGTATCACGGCTTTGGCGCTCTGTGGTGGATGAGGCTCATAAGGATTTTCCATATGTGAAATTAAATTATATGCTGGTAGATAATTGTGCAATGCAGTTGGTTTTGAACCCGGGGCAGTTTGATGTGCTGTTAACCGACAGTCTCTTTGGAGATATTCTAAGCAGGCAAGCAGCTACCTTAGCCGGTTCCACCGGATTATTGCCTTCCGCATGTCTTGGAGAAAAGCATGCGGTCTACGAACCTGTGCACGGTAGCGCAGAGGATATTGCTGGTCGGAACATAGCCAACCCTATTGCAATATTGAACTCTGTAGCCATGATGCTTAGGTATACCTTTCAATATGATGTTGCAGCCTGTTTCGTAGAAGAGGCAATATCGACGGTGTATCGCCGGGACTTTTTTCAGGAAGATTTATGCCTTCCCGAGAGAAAGGAAATCAGCACGGATAGCGTTGGTGAGCAAATCATTGAAGAAACTCAGAAAGCATACAATCTGCCATATATCATGGGTTAAGGAAAAGCAATGGATACTAAAAATATAGTTGTATTACCGGGAGATGGCGTTGGCCCCGAAATTATGCAGCCCGCTGTAAACCTGCTTAAGGCCATCGGTGAAGTTTCTGATACTCGTTTCAGCTTAAAGGAATACGATTTTGGCGGTAAGAGCGTTGATGCCAACGGCTCTCCTTTAAGTTCAATGGCTCTGGAAGCCTGTAAAAATGCTGATGCTGTTTTGCTCGGTGCAGTCGGTGGTCCTCAATACGATCAATTACCACCGGATATACGCCCTGAACAGGGGCTGCTTCAGTTGAGGTCAGAGTTGGCAACTTACTGCAATCTACGTCCCGCCCGCCTTTACAGTGGAATGGAGACGGTCTCTACTCTAAAGAAACAAATCGTTGAAAAAACCGATCTCGTTGTTGTTCGGGAGCTAACCGGTGGTTTGTACTTTGGAGAGCCAGCCGGTATACAGGGTGAAAAAGGACAGCGAATAGCAACCAATGCGATGGTGTATTCAGAAACAGAGATTCGCCGGATTGCCCGCCAGGCTTTTCAGTTAGCAGAGGTCAGGCGTGGACATGTGACCTCAGTAGATAAATCCGACGTGGTGGAAGTCTCCGGTTTCTGGCGTCAGATCGTAGATGAAACAGCAAAGGATTATCCGAACGTGCAATTGCGCCATATACTGATGGATACTGCTGCTATGAAACTGGTAAGCGAACCGTCGGTTTTTGATGTAATTCTAACGTCTAATATGTTTGGCGATATTCTGAGCGATATCGCTGCGACCCTGGCCGGCTCCATCGGACTACTACCCAGCACTTCCCTGGGAGAGGGAACGCCTATCTATGAACCCGTTCATGGTTCTGCACCGGATATTGCCGGGCAGAATATTGTCAATCCTATCGGAATGTTGGCTTCGGTTGCAATGATGTTTCGCTACAGCTTTAATCAGCCTGAAGTTGGTCTCTGTATTGAGGAGGCGATAGGCAGGGTATTGGCCGACGGCTTTGGTACGGCAGATATCTCACCCAAAACGAAGGTTGGCACGATGGAGCTATCCGAGATGATTATAGCTATTGTCGGCAAGCGTCTATCGGATCAAAATGCTTCCAGAAATTAAGGCTGATTAATTCGTCTTGGAAATCAAGATGGGCGCTGTTAATATTGTCCACTCATATCATATAAGAAGTTTATCTAAGAAGCCGGGATATATGAAATTTTCAAATCGTATTACGTCCACAACTACAGCTCTTTATTAGATTCTTCTCTGAGAAAGATGAGTGAAAATTGATTTTCTATTTCGAGCCATCCTTTTCGGGGTGGCTCTTTTTATATGAGGAATGAAATGATCGTATTAAAGTTTGGCGGTACTTCTGTTGGTTCACCTGAATCGATTAAACAGCTACGCATAATTTTAGAGTCTGAGTTAAGTAAGGGAAATAAGTTAGCCGTTGTTGCATCGGCATTCTCCGGGGTTACCAATTCACTGGAGGGGCTTGGTGAAAAAGCGGCTGCCGGTGATATCAGTTATACGGAAGACCTTCAAAAGCTGCGGAACAAACATGTCGATTTTTGCAGGGATTTGGAAGTTAACAACATTTCAGTACTGGATGACTGGTTTAAAAATCTGCAGGATGCGCTGCATGGTGTCTACCTGGTACGCGAATTTTCAGCGCGCCTGCGGGATTTCGTAATGAGTTTTGGTGAGCGATTCTCCTGCCGGATTATCAGTGCTTATTTGCAGGAAAACCGGGTTCCATGTGCATATCTTGATGCCCGAGAGTTAATCCGTACCGATGACAGGTTTGGTGCCGCCCGGGTTGCTTTTGACGAAACGAAGCGAAATATCTCTGAGGCGCTTAGCAAGCTGGACAGTATCGCAATGATCACCGGATTTATCGGCTCGACCGAAAAAGGAGAGACGACCACACTCGGACGCGGAGGATCCGATTACACAGCAGCCATCACCGGCGCAGCGGTATCGGCGCATGAAGTGCAAATCTGGACAGATGTTGATGGCGTTATGACAGCTGACCCACGGAAGGTACCTGATGCTTTTTCGTTGTCGGCAATTACCTATGCCGAAGCAATGGAGCTATCTCATTTTGGTGCAAAGGTGTTGTATGCGCCGACAATTCAACCTTTACTTGAAGCCCAGATTCCCATACGAATTATGAATACGTTTCGTCCTGAGTTCAAAGGAACGTTGATTAATGGAAAATCACTTCAGGAAGACCAGCCGGTGCGTGGTATAACGTCTGTTCCCAAAGCTGCGCTGGTTTTATTGCAGGGTAGCGGTATGATAGGAGTGCCGGGGACTGCCGGACGACTCTTTAGCTGCCTGGCGCGCAACGAAATAAATATCCTGCTGATTTCTCAGGCAAGCTCGGAGCATTCTATATGCCTGGCGATAATGCCGGGTGATATTTTGGCAGCACAAAGAGCTATCTGGCGAGAGTTTCAGTATGAGATTGCCGCCGGTAGCATCGATGAGCCATCGGTTGAAACCGACTGTGCAATAGTATCCGTTGTGGGGGACAAAATGCGGCACCTGCCCGGTCTATCCGGAGAATTGTTCTCTGCACTTGGCAAAGAAGGTATAAACGTTAAGGTGATCGCCCAGGGATCCAGCGAGAGAAATATCTCGATCGTAATTGCAGCAGAAGATGAGCTAAGCGCATTAAACTGCATTCATAGCCGCTTCTTTCAACAGGCAAATAAGTTGAATCTGTTTATGATCGGTACCGGGTTGATCGGACGAGAGCTGCTGTCTCAATTGGCTACGAACCACAAAAATGAGTTAACGCCGAATATACAGCTGCGCGGTATTGCGAATAGCAGGCAGATGACTTTTGGACATATCGGTTTGGGAGACTGGGAAGAAACGCTGATGAACAGCACTCGGGATTCTGTCCTTGAAAACTTTGTAGAGGAAATGCTGCGCATCAAGGCCTCCAACAGCGTTTTTCTGGACTGCACCGGAAGCGATATTGCCATCCCGTTTTATGAATCTATTTTGACGGGTGGTGTCTCAATTGTTACACCGAACAAAAAAGCTTGCTCAGGCCCTTATGCGGTTTATAATACCTTGAAGCATGTCTCTAGGAAGGGTGGATGTTTCTTTTATGAAACCAATGTAGGAGCTGGTCTACCGGTTATCCGAACATTGCAGGACCTGATAGCCACGGGAGATTCTATTCAGCGGATTGAAGGTGTGTTAAGCGGGACGTTGAGCTATTTATTTAATACGTTTAAAGAAGGGCAGTCTTTCAGCAGGCTTGTACGCGATGCCCGGGAGAAAGGCTTTACCGAACCCGATCCGCGGGAAGATTTAAACGGTCAGGATGTTGCCCGTAAAATTCTAATTCTGGCCCGTGAATGTGGATTAACGCTGGAGCCGGAAGATATAGTGGTAGAAAACCTGGTGCCGGAATCCTGCCGGGATGAAATAACGATTGATGCTTTTTTTGAGGCACTTGCTAAGGAGGATGCTTTGTTTGAAAAGCGTAGAGCTGATGCGGCATCCAATGGAGAGCGCCTGAGCTATATTGCTACCTTAAACGACGGTAAGGTCGATGTTGCGCTGCGTTCGATACCATCTTCACATCCTTTTTATAGCCTGCAGGGGAGTGATAATGTGATTGCGTTTACCACCGGACGTTACTCTGCATCTCCTTTGGTTATCCGAGGGGCCGGGGCGGGAGCAGCCGTTACGGCAGCCGGAGTCTTTACTGATATTTTGCGGGTCGCTGCGGAAACCGGCGTTCAAAATAATGGAAAGAGATTATGAAAAGCGTTCGTGCTTTTGCCCCGGCAACAGTAGCCAATGTCGCCTGTGGTTTCGACGTGCTGGGATTTGCGCTGGATAAGCCCGGCGATATTGTTACCGCATCGCTGGTTTCAGAGAGTGGGGTGTCTATAAGCGCAATCCATGGTGATGAGGGTCGACTACCGCAAGCTGCGGAAAAAAACACGGCCGGTTTAGCGGTTATCGAACTGTTGAAGAGTCTTGGATCAAATGTCGGTATACGCCTCGAGTTGAATAAACAGCTGCCTTTATGTAGTGGACTTGGATCCAGTGGTGCCAGTGCCGTAGCGGCACTTCTCGCGGTCAATGAGCTGCTGGATAATCCGATGAACCGAAAGGAGCTGTTGCCCTTTGCTGTTCGCGCGGAAGAACTTGCCTGTGGTTCGGCCCATGCGGATAACGTTGCGCCTTCCCTGCTGGGTGGTTTTACCCTGGTGCGTTCATCGGCACCGCTGGATGTTGTGCATTTAGATTTCCCCAAATCGCTCTGCTGTGTTGTCTTTCATCCCGAACTGGAACTCTCAACTGAAGATTCCAGAACTGTTCTTCCCGGGCAGGTAGAGCTTGCTGCTGCCGTTCAACAATCCGCCAATCTTGGCGCCTTGGTTTCCGGTCTGGCGAGAGAAGACTTTTCTCTGATTTCCAGAGCTTTGCAGGATGTGTTGGCAGAGCCGTTTCGCAAGAGATTAGTACCGCATTTTGATACAGCTAAAGAAGCAGCTCTAAATGCCGGTGCTTTGGGCTGTAGCCTATCCGGCTCGGGGCCTTCTATTTTTGCCTTATGCGCTTCCCGGCAGGTAGCCAAGCAAGCCGGTCAAGGTATTCAGAATGTGTATTTGGGTGCTGAAATTGCAGGAACGACATATGTGTCTGGAATAAATTCAACAGGTGGATACATTCTTTCCGGTGACAATACATTATGAAATTTTACAGCACAAAGAATACCAATCATCTCGTTTCCCTTAGGGAGGCAGTTCTTCAGGGGCTACCTCCGGATAACGGATTATACATGCCAACCGAGATTCCTGTATTGCCGGTTGATATGATAGATGCTGTTAAGGGCATGCAGCTGCCGGAAATAGCCGTTAAGGTATTGTCGCCGTTTTTACGGGAAGAATTATCGAATAGCTCTATTGCAGATATCGCTGAGAGCGCCTTCAATTTTGATGCGCCACTGGTTCATCTGGATGAAAACTTATATACTCTCGAACTCTTCCATGGTCCGACGCTTGCGTTCAAGGATTTTGCAGCTCGCTTTATGGCCAGACTGTTAGGGAATTTTATCGAGGAGTGTCAGCAAAAATTAACCATACTGGTAGCCACTTCAGGTGATACCGGTAGTGCCGTCGCACAGGGATTTTACAAAGTCGCGGGTATCGACGTAGTAGTTTTATATCCTTCCGGCAAGGTGAGTCCGCTTCAGGAAAAGCAGATGACGACGCTAGGCGGAAACATTTCGGTGCTGGAAGTAAACGGAAGCTTTGATGACTGCCAGGCTTTGGTTAAACGAGCCTTTTTAGATGCTGAGCTACGAAAGAGCCGAGCTTTATCATCTGCAAACTCTATTAATATTGCCCGACTGCTGCCGCAAACGATATACTACTTTCGGGCACTTGCGCAACTGCCTGTCGGGCAACCGGTTATCGTTTCCGTGCCAAGCGGTAACTTCGGAAATCTGACAGCCGGTGTGCTCGCACGAAAAATGGGATTACCGATAAACGGATTTATCGCAGCTACGAATGCCAATGATATCGTGCCGAATTACATCCATAGCGGAACATTTCAACCCAAACCTTCTTTAGCCACTTTGTCAAACGCTATGGATGTAGGGAATCCGAGTAACTTTCCGCGCCTGCTGAAGTTGTGTAACGAAAGCTATGACGCTTTAAAGCAGTTGATAGACGGAGCTGCTTTTTCAGATAAGGCAACGCTTGATGGCATCCGTAAACTCTATGTCGATTATCAATACGTTGCCGATCCTCATGGCGCCATTGGGTTTCTGGGGCTTGAGTCGAATGAGCAAAACCGGGATACATTCTGTCATGTCTTTTTGGAAACGGCTCATCCGGCAAAATTTCCAGATGTCGTCTTTAAGGCATTGAATAAAGAACCTGACGTGCCGATGCAGTTTACAGACCTGATGAATAAAAAGGGGAGCGCAGTTCAGATAGAGGCTACCTATGAGATACTGCGCGATTGGTTACTGAAAGATAGTGGCTAGGCAATAGCCCTTTAATATTGACGCTGAAGCCGAGGTGAAACGGAGTCAATAGTGTGAATGGAATAAAAACGGGTCTTGCCGGCTTCTACGAAAAATCTAAGGTTCTTCGTCTCGCTACCGTGTGCTGATTGCAGATTCAGGGTTACGGTCTGCTCGCCTTCGGGCAGTTTGAGTCTGGCGTATCCGATGCTATGCGGCAGGGTTTGCCAGTTTCGCGTATCGGCCTTTTCGGTAATTGCATTGGTCAGGTTTACAATCATTCCAAGCACTTTATTCTGATTGCGTGCCAGGCCTTCGGTTACCTGCTTGAGGGCGAACCGTAACAGTGACGTTGCCATTTCCCGCACCATTCTGTCTCGCAGCGTTGCAAAAGCAATTTCGTTGATGTCCTGTGCCGTCTCAACCTGAACATCATAGCCGTTTGCACCGAGGGTAGCAGACTGAAAGATTGGCTGCCTTTGTACATACTTTGGGAAGGCTACTCGTAGTACCTTTAGATCGGTGAGTTCATCACGCTTATCTTCGTCATCCAGATAAAAGGGAAAGGATAGGCCGAGCTCTTCATTCTTGAAAAAGAAACGACCCTCATCTCCACCGGTAATCAGAAAATTCAGACTCCATTCATCTTTAACAGGGCCCAGGCCGTTATTCCAGAAAACGACAATTTCACCGTCATCAGACTTGGCATGTTCATATGAATAGCCGAATTCCTGCTCATACTGACGTAGCTCCTCAGTGAAACCATTCAGGTAAGCGCTGCGCATCAAATCTTCTTTAAGCTGCTCCGGAGCATTCAGTCCAAACTGATTATAAGTCTCCTGATAAGCATTATAAGCGTTGCGGTAAGAGATAAATGCATCATTAATTTCGCCTGAAGCCTCAAATATCATTCCCATCAGGTTATGAGCAAACGCGTCCTGCTTATAGCGGTTCTTGCGGAACTCATACCTGTCATTCATTTCATTCAGCTTGATGTTGATGCGCCGGCATTCTACAAGTGCTTCTTCCAGCTGGTTCATCCGCAGGAAATTCAATGCCTTGTAATAATGCAGCTGAACGCGTTCGAAATCTTCTCCCAAATACGTTGTATTCATGGGATTGGTGAGCAGGCTGATTGCTCCTTCAACCAAACTGCCGCGTTCATCTTCAGTGAAGATGTATGCTTTTTCCAGGTAGGTGTTGCTCGTCTCGTAATCGCCGAGCATTTGATGAACCACACCCTGTTCCAGGAAATACAATAGCCTGGATTTACCGGAGGCCAGCTTCTCATTTTTCGACAGTACGTTTGCGGCTGCCTGCACGTTACCGGAAGCAATGTGGCGATGGAAATCGATATTCTGCTTGTAATAAGAAGAACAGCTACTCAGGAAGAGCAGGAGCAATACCGTTACTCCCGCCCGAAAAGATGTCTGATAGTAATTTCGCATTATCGATTAATAGTCTGTGACCAGCTTTTTAATCTTTTTATCGCCAATCCAGACCTTCTCATTCGTTTCCATATTGGTCAGCTCAAGGTCTACTTGATAGTAATTTACCTTTTGACCGGCATCTTCGTCACTATCCACGATGGAGTTTACCACGCCCTGAAGCATATAGTCTGCACCGGTTTCCTGGCGCCAGCGCTTGATCGTTTCTGCAGATGCGTATTCCTGCTGATCGGCTCGCTCGTCACGAATCTCTTCACGAAACTCAGCGGACTGAACGACGCGAACCGTATTGGAATTGATAAATTCTTTTTCGATATCCTTGATGAACGTTTCAGTGCTGATATGCTCATGCGTTTTATTCTTGATGCTGCCGACGATAACCACCGGCTTCTTACCAGTAGCGTTATGGTGATTATTCAGCCAGGGACGAGAAAGTACATCGCTGATCATTTCTTCTGCCACCAGGCGGGAGTCGGTATCGTTCCAGCGACCGGAGAGGTCAATTTGCTGATTTGGGGAGACGCGCTCTACTTTGGTATAGGGGGCACAACTGCTAAGCGCAAAAGCCAGTGCCAAGGTGATAATAAGCAGGGATTTCATAGTTTTTCTCCAGATATATGAATTCGGAATATACATATTGTTTTCGCTGATGATATGTTGCTTCAGCACGTATTATACGCCACACTTTTTATTTAGGTTAGGAAAAAAGAAAATTTTTCTGAGGTATTAAAACAGACTAAGAATCAGCTCTTTTTCAGCATAAGTAGCGTAATGTCGTCATCTTTTGGACGACTATCACTCCACTGTCTTTCAAGCTCCATTAGAGCGTGCAGAATCTCTTTGGCAGGCTGATCTGCAAACTCTTTAAGGGTTTCCATAATCTTCTGTTCACCAAGTTCTTCTCCTGTGGAGTTGAAGCGCTCAGGGAGACCGTCACTCATAAGTAATAATATGTCACCTCTATTCAGCTCGGTGGTGTGAATCGTGTAGGGAAAATCCGGAAAGCTGCCGAGTGGCATCCCTTTTAGCGAGAGTTCTTCCAACGTCTTTTTTGAGCTGCGATAAATGATAGGCAGAGGCATGCCGGCCGAAGTTATAGTCAGAGTTCCCTTATCATCCAGTCGGAATAGAGTGAGTCCCATATACATCTGCGAAAACCCCATACCCTTTAACGCCGTGGAGGCATTTTTTAGAAACGGAAGTAGCTCTTCTTGCGGCAGAAGTGAATTAAAGAGGCTTTTGGTGGCAGCGACAACAATCCCCGCTTTTAAACCATGACCGGTAGCATCTCCAACTGCACCGGTGAGAATACCGTCTTCATAGCGCAGATCGTAATAATCACCACCGACTTCGCTGGCGGTTTCCATTGTTGCAGCAAGCTCGAAGCTCGGGGATTGCGGAAGGGAAGCGGGTAACATAGACAGCTGAAGTTCCCGGGCACTGTCCAGCTCACGGGTCTTTCGTTCGTTTTCTGCAGCAAGCTTTGTTTTCTCAATTTCACGTGTCAGTGCTTCATCATTAAGACGCTCTACGTTTTTCAACTGCTGCTGAAGATCCCGTGAGGTTTTAGCTACGTTTCGTGCCAGCAGAATAGACATAGAGAGCATCATTAATAAAACGCCGTAAAAAGGAAGTGGTGTTTGCAGGAAATTATAGGAAAATACGTCGAATCCCATGATTTCCAGAAAACGATGAAAGCCAAGACCCAGCATCGGGAGAGAGCCTACCCCAACAATCCATCCACCGTCCAGAATCGATGGGTTGCCATTGATCTTGCGGGCTATCCAGCAAACAAAAAACTCCGGAAGAGACAGCAACGTTGCGATCTCAACAAAAAACTCGGTTTGCCTGGGAAAGGGATTGGGAGTCCAGACCAAAAATAATCCAATTAAGACAGCCGCTGCATAAATATAAAAACGCTTCAACAGCTTATTATAAAACACTGTATGGATGAACGCGATAGCTGACAAAGAAAGTAGCAATAGACCGCTATCTCCCAATAGCAGCATGAGTCGATCATATTCCGGCGTGTCACTTACGCGTGTTTCATAAATCGTATAAACAGCAACAGCACAGAAAAAGCTGAAAATTGCAAAGGTTATATTTGCCCGAATAGAACGGTAATAAAGAAAAAGCAGCAGGTGTATAAAGGCAAAGATGAGGAAAATACTCGATAAAAAGGTTTGCCGCACCGTTATTATTTTTCTGTAGGGAAATAGGCGAGAGATAAAGCTGTTATATTCTTCGGCCAGGAAATACAGGTAAGGCTGATGCCTTGCAAATTCCTGATTTTGTAAAATATGTGCCGAATAGCGAAATGCGAAAACGTGCCGGGTATTGGTAGAATCCATTTCGGCTGATAGCTGTAATGGGATAGGGTGACGTGCTATAACAGCTTTTTCATCTTCCTGGCTTTTGCCTACTTTGCCGCTGCTATATAAGAATGTTCCGTTATGGTAGACATCCACGCCGCCATTTGATCGCAGATAAAGCGCGAGAGTTTTTCCACGCATTGCATCACTGATTTCCACTTCGATACGAATCCAGCCGATGCCCTTCCATTCTTCGAGGGGAATTCTCCACAACTTCACTTTCTTCCATTCGCTGAGATCAATATCAGCTGCGGCCCATGAAGAATCATCCCCGCTGCGAAAATACATACTGTCCGGTAAAGTAATATCTTTAGCATTTACCTGTGGACTGCTAAAGATTGCGGTAACAATTATCAGAAAAATGCTGTATTTAAAGAGAGTTGATTTCATTATAAACCAGAGATTGTTGCTGTGATTTTATAAATATACGCTTCATTTCTATGGCTTCAAAACACTATGCCTGCACTTGCGATTCAGATAGGAAGTAACTATTGTTTATGCAGACGGTCTAATAGTACGGAATCGCAGAAACTGGAAAGGAACTATGCTTCGTAAAAGAAAAAAAGATATAGATGCTGCAGAGGCCGCAAATAAACGATTAGATCAGTTAGTTGATGATGTTTCTTTACGTTATGTTGCTAACCTGCCGGATAAGCGGTATCCGCGTGAGGAAGAATTACGTGCTGCCGGAGGAGTTGCTGAGAACGCTATCAAAGAATCCCTTCAGCAAGAATGGACAAATACCTCAGATGATATATCAGCTGAGCATCTTGCCGCAATGCGTTTGAACTTTGGACGCTGGATTACGGAATTCCCCTTACGCATACCCAACCCGCCCCTGGTTGCTGAACTGAGCGGTTGGCGGCTGGCACTTTCGGCTGTTATTGGCTGTATTCTGGGTGGATTGTTGTTCTCAGGACTGTTTAACCTGCTAATGGACGAGCCGCGAATTGGTATGATGATCGGTGGGCCGGTCGGAGCTGCTGCTGTTATATTGGCGCTCTTTTACGCTGCCGAAAATCCGAAAATTCGCTATTCACTTCAGGCTCTGCTCGGTGCTGCAACAGTCGCTGAGTTGTGGATTGGGTTTAGCGCAATTGGTTTGGGAGGCGTTTGGACAGCTCTAACGGGAATGGCCGGGGCCGGGGTATTGGGAATGATGCGCCGTATCGGTCTGTATATTGCCGTTATTTTTTTCCTGAAGCTGGGTGTGCGATCCCCGGTGTATGATAAAAATGAATATCGTAAGCTATCCATGCCGTTTATTGACCTTTGGTTAAGGGCGGCCGATATGTATTTTAAACTGGAGTTTCTGAGGTTAAAGCCTGCTGAACCGAAGGCTATTGCAGCAGGAGGGCTGGACGAATTAGGCCTGTTTTTGCATAAGCTACATCAGAGTGATGCCGAAGTGCTGCCGGAAGTGGCGGCAGAACTCCTGGTGCGTGCCCGTAATCTCGGCGTTGAGGGATTAGACAAATCCCCGGTGTTTATCAGCGGTGAATTGCATAAAAAGGAAGAATTTGTCTGGAGTGATGAGGCTGCTGATAAATTTAATGTCCTGGGAGCAGTTGAACGTGGAGACCGGGTTTTTATTGCTGAGCAGGCTGTTGTTCGTGACGGCAAGGTTATTGAAAAGGGACTGGTTCGCAAGGTAAGGCGGGGTAAATGAATAGCAAGATAGAACATATTCTGGGGATAGATTTTGGTACTGCAAACTCGCATTTTTGCAAGTTCCTGCTAAATCCGGAAGGACATAAAATTCGCACCATTGATTTTGGAAATAATCAGTTGGGTAGCGTATCCACTACGATCCTTTATCGGGAGGGCAAAGAACCTCTGGTCGGAAATGTCGCAGAACAGGAGTGGGGAGATTCATCCGTAGCCGAACGCAAGGGCTACCGGATTCGAACCCATTTTAAACCGGATATCGTTCAGAGTGAGCAGGCCCGGGAAGATGCGATGCGATTTCTGCAAACCATTCGTGAACAAACCAGCCGCAGGCGAATTGACTTTGTTGAGCAGGGGCAACATGTTGTTGTGGGAATACCCGGTGAAGCGGATGAAAAGTATCGCCTTGCTTTAATGAATATATTACGTGATGCTGGTTATGGTGAAGCACGTTTAATTGCTGAACCGGTTGGCGCACTTCTGTATCATCTTTACAATCAGGATATTTCACCTGCGGAGGCGCAACATGGCGTACTGGTTGTCGATTTTGGCGGTGGTACCTGTGACTTTGCCTTTATGCAGAGGCTGGAGGTTTATCAGGCATGGGGTGATATGCATCTTGGCGGACGTCTATTCGACGATCTGTTTTTTCAGTGGTTCCTGGAGCAAAACCCGGCTGCATTAAAGAAACTGATGAAGCAGGGAGATGAATATTATGTTCACTGGTTTGAATGTCGAAGGGCTAAGGAGTTCTTCTCGGAAACGATGACAATTAATCGTGATGAGAACGTGCGAGTGAAACTCGGACAGATGCAGAATTATGGTACTTTTCGTAATCTTACCTGGCAGGAGTTTGAAAAACGGGCCCGGAATTATACACCACATCCTACTTTTATCGATTATCTCCGTCAGCGTCACGTCACTTCCGGGAAACTGTTGGAGTCTAAAGCAATAGACTTGTTTGAGTGGTTCAAGGGAACGCTGCTGGAGGGGATGGAGCGCAATAACATAAAACCGGGCGATATTCAGCGGGTCATACTTACCGGTGGCAGCAGTCAGTGGCCTTTTGTTAACGATATTGTCTGCGAGGCGCTTAAAATTGATGAAAGCCGCCTGCTCACCAGTGAAAATCCCAAAGCTGCCATCAGTGAGGGACTGGTTGTATTGCCGTCTTTGCAAACTAAGTTTGAGCGGATTTCTACCGGTTTAACCAATGGACTTCCGGAGTTCTTCGATCGCCGTATCGAGCCGGCAGTAAACAAGAGAATCGGAGACGTGATTACACATATTCTCAGAGATATCTCCACGCGGCTGTATGATGCGGAAATTAGTCCCTTACTCTATAAATTCCGCGAAGAAGGTGGCTCAATAGACGGTTTACGACAGCAGCTTCGTACGGTTACGCTGCGCTTTGAGCCGGCGATGAAGGACATCATTGAGAAAAACCTGCTCGATTTGAATACCATCCTACCGCAGCTTTTGCATGAAGAAGTAACACAGTGGTTTAAGGAAAATCAGATAACGTATCTTGGAGAAAAAGCCGATGCCCGGGCGATTGCCCCACTGTATAAGCGCGGAAGTGTTTCCAGCGGTCCCCAGGAAGCGAATGAGCTGTACGATGAAATGATGAATCTGGTTGGTGGTTTTGTTATCGTAATTACGGCGTCTATTGTTGCCGGGCTTTCCGGTGGCGGTGGAACGGCTATTATTATGAGTGGGCCAATCGGAATGATACTCGGGGCTTTTGCTGCAATCGCTGTTGGATTTGTCGCGCTAGAAGTTGGTAAAGAGGAAGCCCGGGAGATGGTTGAAAAAATTGAAATACCATCTGCTATTACTCGTTTAATGCTTAGGGAGAGCAAAATTAAGACAGTCCTTGCAGAAGGGAAAGAGAAGCTGGAGCAGCAGTTACGCAGTGAAATTGAAAAAGCGGTAAAAGCTCCATTTGATGAAATCCGGCGCAAGATAGTTGCGAATATTGAACGTGAAATTGCCGGACTTAGCTTAATCAATCAGTTGTAAAAAATATTCGGCCGCTGCTCCGCGCAGCACGTCCCCATCACTTTAGTTATCTGCAAAGAGACAGCGGCCGAATTTATTTTTAATATCAGGCCACAGACACGCATGGATACCCCCCGTTCATTAATTGTATCCATGTTTGCCTGTGGCTTTTTTTCTCACATTTTTTTATGACCTCTTTGCTATACTATTCGTTGTCTTTTCCATTTTTTTGAAAAATAAATGTTTTTTTCCCATTTTTTTAACTGAAGTGCCTAAAAAGCCCTTATAAATAGCCCTCTGCTAAAGACATGGATCAAAATAGCGCTTGACATCAGGAGACTTCATTCCGAGTTTCTTCAGTAATTTTTCAGATTCGAGGACGCAGCATGCAGCAAAAAAAGCCAGCAGTTATTCTACTAAGCGGTGGACTGGATTCTTCCACAGTATTGGCGATTGCCAAAGAGGAGAATTTTGAACCATACGCCATGAGCTTCCGTTATGGCCAGCGGCATGCTGTAGAGCTTGAGGCCGCTGGAAAAGTGGCCGCCTCTATGGAGGTTAAGAAGCACGTTGTCGTTGATATCGACTTAGCAATGTTTGGCGGTTCCGCACTTACGGATTCAATCGAAGTGCCAAAAGATCGTGATGAAGAAGAGATGGCGGGTGAGATACCGGTTACCTATGTGCCGGCCCGAAATACGGTGTTTCTGTCTTTTGCCCTGGCATGGGCTGAAGTTCTGAATGCCAAGGATATTTTCATTGGAGTGAATGCGATCGACTACAGCGGGTATCCTGACTGCCGGCCAGAATACATTGCGGCTTATCAGGAGATGGCTAATCTCGCTACTAAAGCAGCTGTGGAAGATAACGAAAAGTTGAAAATCCATACGCCACTTATAAACATGACAAAAGCGGAGATTATCCAACGCGGATACAAACTCGGAGTAGACTATTCGATTACCAATTCCTGCTATGATCCTACTGAGGAAGGATTGGCCTGTGGACGCTGTGATGCATGCCATCTGCGTTTAAAGGGATTTGAAGAGGCCGGGATTAAAGATCCAGCCAAATATCTGAAAACCGGCGGGAATACCGTTAGACTATAGAGAAAAGCTGTTATTATGTATACGGTAAAAGAAATATACTATACGCTACAGGGAGAGGGCGCTAATACGGGTAAGGCAGCAGTATTTTGTCGCTTTACAGGGTGCAATCTCTGGAGCGGGCGGGAAGAAGACAGGTATAAGGCGACGTGCCGGTTTTGTGATACCGACTTTGTCGGTACCGACGGGCCGGGAGGCGGTAAGTTCAAAACAGCAAATAACCTTGTAGCAGCTGTGAGGGCCCATTGGCCGGGGAGTGGGCGCTGTCTGGTGGTCTGCACCGGGGGAGAACCGCTGCTACAGATTGATGCGGAACTGGTCGAAGCCTTTCATGCTGCCGACTGCGAAATCGCAATTGAAACTAACGGAACACTCTTGCCACCGGACGGGATTGACTGGATTTGCGTGAGTCCGAAAGCCGGAGCCGAGTTCCTGCTGAAAAGTGGGCATGAACTAAAACTGGTCTACCCGCAGCCGAATGCCATGCCGGAACAGTTTGCAGAACTGGATTTTCAACATTTCTATCTGCAGCCGATGGATGGACCCAGCGTAGCAGAAAACACCCGTTTGGCGATTGAGTATTGCCTGGCCAATCCACAGTGGAGGCTCAGTGTGCAAACGCATAAGGTTTTGCAAATACCGTAGTAGAGCACCGATCACCGATCACCGATCACCGATCACCGTTGGCCGAGACCCACGTAATCATAAACTTAGAACTTTTATTATGGAAATATTTAAAGAATTCAGATTTGAAGCAGCACATTATTTGCCAAATGTACCGGAAGGTCATAAGTGCGGCAGGCTGCACGGGCATTCGTTCCGCGTGCGATTATATATTACCGGGCCAATGGATGAGCATGTTGGCTGGATTATGGATTTTGCTGATGTGAAAGCAGCTTTCAAGCCGATCTACGATCGTCTTGATCATTACTATTTAAATGATATCGAGGGATTGGAAAACCCAACCAGCGAAAATATTGCCCGCTGGATTTGGAATGAGCTGAAGCCCTCCCTGCCTGAACTGTCAAAAGTTGAGCTGCACGAAACCTGCACTGCCGGATGCGTTTATAGCGGATAGCATTTTGCGGGTGGCGAGTAGCCTGTGGCTTGTGGCGGGTGGCGCGTAGCAAGTGGCTGGTGGTATGTGGTGGGTTGTTAGCGTGGGTTATGAATGACGAGACGCAACCCGCTGCCCGAGCGAAGCCGAGGGCGAGCAACGCATGATCTACGAGACATAACAGAATGGAAATACCATGGAAGACGTACAAAATCGGTCTGATAACCGAGGCATAGATATCAATCAGGTTGGTGTGAGTGATTTACGCTATCCTATTGTAATTCTCGATCGGGCAAACGAAAAACAAAGCACCGTTGCTCGCGTGAGCATGTCGGTAAGCTTACCGCACGATTTTAAGGGCACTCATATGAGTCGCTTTGTGGAAGTGCTGAATGAGCATCGTGGTGATTTAACAATGTGGACCCTGCCGAATATCGTCCAAAAACTACGTGAACGTCTTGATGCCGAAAGCGCGCATGTTGAAATACACTTTGTATATTTTATTGAAAAAGAAGCCCCGGTTACAAAGGCACGTTCCCTGATGGATTATGAGGGAACCTTCATCGGACGCTCCTCCGGTGTGGAAGATGAATTTATTCTGCGTGTAAAAATACCTGTAACCAGTTTATGTCCCTGCAGTAAGGAAATCAGCGATTACGGTGCACATAACCAGCGTGGTGAGGTTGAAATCGAAGTAAAGGGTGAAGTCGATGGCAAGCCGGAAATGATTTGGATTGAGGAAGTCGTAGAAATTGCTGAAGCAGCTGCTTCTGCTCCGGTTTATGCGCTTTTGAAGAGACCTGATGAACGATTTGTAACGATGCAGGCCTTTGAAAATCCGGCTTTCGTTGAAGATATTGTCCGGGGGGTCGCCCAAAGCCTGAAAGACGATGCCCGCATTGTTAAGTTTCGCGTAAAAGCTACCAACTACGAGAGCATCCACAATCATAATGCCTTCGCAGTCGTTGAGTGGCAGCGTTAATTTGTGTAAATACCCTCCTCATTTTGTGATATTGGTTAATCGAGTCTCGGTCACTTAGCGTAAGTTGTGCAAAGTTGCCGGGGGTTTATCTCCCTCCCTCTTCTCTATTAGGTTTGATGTTATAAACCGGAATTCAGGGCATGATGCGTATTATTCATAAACCGCTGCGCGTATATTTTTTCCTGCGACAAGGCTGGAACAAGCTTAGAGGAAATGCGCTATCCCTTAAAGATACCTTCATTACTTTTCACGAACAGCTTTGGATAAACGCTGCTGAAGCGGTCTCAGCTGAATTTGAGAAATTTGACAACGGATTTTATCGCATACGTAAAAATGAAAAGACGACCTGGATAAAAGACTATTTAGTAAACCTCGATTCATTCGCAAGTTTAAAACTTGCCAGAAATAAACCTCTTGTCGCATCCATTTTGCAGCAAAATGGTGCTACAGTTCCGGACTTCCTGGTATTCACCCCGGCTGAAATCGATAAGGCCAAAGCGTTTCTGAAAACCTCAACCGGCAGTTGTGTTGTTAAGCCGGCATTGGAAAGTGCGGGAGGAACCGGTGTAACAATGAACGTAAAAACTCACACCGAGCTCATAAAAGCCGCGTTGTTTGCCGCAGCGTTTTGTCCGCAGGTCATCATTGAAGAGCAGGTGAGTGGCGATGTGTATCGATTCTTATATCTTGACGGAAAACTAATCGACGCCGTGCTACGGCATCCGCCGATACTGATTGGAGATGGCCGCTCAACGATACAGCAGCTTATTCAAGCTGAGAACCGGAAACGAGTGGAGCAAGGAGGCATACATTCCCTTAAAGTGCTGGTTACCGATCAGGACTGTCGAAATACGCTCAAAACATCCGGTTATTCATTCCGTTCTGTTCCAGCTAAGGGAGTGGCTGTCCGCGTCAAATCTACAACAAATGATAGTTCTTCCAGCGAATCGATGTCGGTTTTGAATAAAATAGCACCGGTTCTAGCAGATGAAGTTGCTGATGCGATAGCGCCCTTGGAGCTTCGTCTTGCCGGAGTAGACGTCGTTACACCGGACATCGGTAAAAGCCTGACAGAATCGGGAGGCGCAATTATAGAGGTGAATGCCTGTCCCGGATTGCAGTACCACTATCAGATAAGCAATAAAGAAGAAGGTGTGGATGTCGCTGTGGAGATTCTCAAAACGCTTCTTGCCGATGAAAACAAAACGGACATCGTGTAATTATGTGGGCATCGAAAAAAGAATTGTCTACCCGCCCTCCTGTGCTGCTATTGGATGGAGGGGTTGTCTCGCTATCCGTTGCCCGTAGCCTCGGCCGGGCAGGTGTAAAAATCGGTGCTTTTGATATTCCCGAAAACTTTGCTCGCTATTCCCGATATGTGCAACAGATATCGGTCACCGGAGATTGGCTAAGCTGGCTGAAAGGCAGCAAGGCCGGACCCTGGCACGGTTCAATCCTTTTTCCGGTTTCTGATGCCGTTGTAGAACTGGTCGCTACACATCGTGATGATCTGGAGAAGCTATACATCCTTCCGGAATTTGCTGATGATGTATTGTTGAAGATGCTTGATAAATCAGGAACCTATCAGCTTGCAAAAGCATGCGACACACCTTTTCCCAAAACGATTGAATTCGGTTCGGATACTATTCCGGAAGATGTCCTTCAGGACTTGAAATACCCATGTGCACTTAAACCGCGATTTTCCCACGATTTTCGTGGCAGGCAGTTCTCGGAAAAGCTGTTTATCGTAGAAAACCAGGATGAACTGATCGATACCTTCCGGACCATTCAACACACTGGGGCTAAGGAAGGATTCCGTGCCGAATTGCTAATAACCGAGTATATTCCCGGGGAAAGTGAAGATGCTTTTCATAGCTTCTATTCGTACCTGACCCCCGACGGTATTCCTCTCTTTCAGCTTACCAAGCGCAAACTCAGACAATATCCCGCTGTCTCGGGTAATGGATCTTACCATATGACAAATTGGAATCCGGAAGTTGCCGAGTTGGGGCTTGCTTTTCTTCGTCGAAGTGGATTTGTCGGATTTGGTGCAGTGGAGTTTAAGCTGGATCAACGCAATGGTAGTTATAAACTTATGGAGTGCAACGCCCGGTTGACGCTCGCTACCGAATTGTTCAAAAAGAGCGGAATGGATCTGTCTGTTTTTATTTACTGTCGTTTAGCGGGCATGTCGCTACCCGAAGATATTCGTTATAAATCAGGTGTTCGCCTGATACGCCCCCTTCGCGATTTCCTCTCATACCGGGACAAAGCACGCCGTAATCAACTTAGCTTTTTATCCTGGTTCCGCAGTATTGCCCATCGTCAACACTTCGACACGTTTAGCTGGAGCGATCCCTTGCCTTGGATCATGATGATACCTTACTATTTATCCCGCCTTTTGCAAATCCGTTGATTCACAAAACCGGTTGATCTGAATCGATGAACAAATTAAGTTCTACACGCAAAGAATATTGTTCCATTAGTTATAAAAATAATCTGAATTGATCACCGATCACCGATCACCGATCACCGATCAACCATCACCCCGGAGAAACTATGCCTAAAGCAGAAGGAAAGTCTTTTGATTTTCTCGATGAGAGTCATATAAATGTCGATTTTTTGGAGACTTTCGAATTCGACAGCCCCAATCAGTTAATTATTACCGAAACGGATGAATTCAGTGCGGTCTGTCCCTTTAGCGGGCTACCGGATTACGCGCATCTGAAAATCGAGTATCATCCCGACGGTGCCTGCTGTGTTGAGTTAAAGTCGCTGAAATATTATATCGTGAGCTATCGAAATGTGGGAATTTACCAGGAGGCTGCAACCAAGAGGCTCTATGATGATTTAAGCGCATTACTGAAGACGAAGCGCATTCGTATTACAACAATCTACAACATTCGCGGTGGATTTCTGACAACCTGCGTTGAAGGAAGTCTTGAAAGTTAATCCTCACCGGCAAGAAATACCTGATATTGCTCCTTTAGAACCGCCTGTCGCTACCGATTCTGTAAGTATGGAAGGAATCGGACTACAGCAAAATGGAATTCGCCAAAGTCAATCCCGGCGCAGCGTAAATGCCTTTGAGCAGAATATGCGTCTTGGCAGGGGTATAAATCTGGGCAATGCTCTTGAGGCACCAAATGAGGGTGAGTGGGGTGTTGTTCTCCAGCAACCCTGGTTTCAACTGATTCGTGAGGCCGGGTTTAAATCGGTTCGTATTCCGATCCGCTGGTCTGCTCACGCAGAAGAATTCACACCCTATTCCCTGGACCATGAGTTTGCCAAACGCGTTGCCTGGGCCGTTAACTGCGCTCTTCAGGCAGGTCTTCGCGTTATAATCAATATGCATCATTACGATGCGCTTACCCAAAGTCCACAAACAGAAAGAGCTCGTTTTCAGGAACTCTGGTTCCAAATAGCCCATCTGTTCCAACGTTATGATGACCGCCTACTGTTTGAATTATACAATGAGCCGTCCGGTGAACTAACCAGTGGACACTGGAACGATCTGCTTGCCGCAACAATTCCGATTATCCGCGAAACTAATCCGGATAGAACCCTGTTGATCGGCACCGCCAATTGGGGTGGTATCGATGCTCTGGAATATCTGAATATTCCCGAGGAAGAAAAAAACGTCATTGTTACGGTTCACTATTACAGTCCTTTCCCATTTACACATCAGGGAGCCGAATGGGTGAAGGGGAGTGATTCATGGCTGGGCACACGCTGGAAGGGTGGAAATGCCGCAAAGGAAATACGCTACGATCTATGGCGTTGTGCCGAATGGGGCAGAAAAGAAAATCGACCCATGCATCTTGGAGAATTTGGCACGTTTCATAAAGCAGACTTTAAATCCCGTATCCGCTGGACTAAAGCTGTTGCCAGGGAGGCGGAAAACTACAATATGAGCTGGGCGTATTGGGAGTTCTGTGCCGGTTTTGGACTTTTTGATGCGGAAACGGGCAAATGGAATCAAAAATTGCTCGAGGCTGTCCAGCCTTCTCCTGCAAAGCGTTTTTCATTGCGTAAGCTATTTGTAGGAAAAGAATAGCCGCGTGTTTGTTAAAATGCAAAAAACATACTATCTTTTGCTCCGGGACAACTTATCTGTCTGAAAAATTCGCATATTTAATACAGATTAATTCCAGCGTCCAATACTTACTGCCATTCTAATTCCATTTATGCGTAATTTACTGATCCTACTTCTTTTTTTATCGCTGCCAGGTATTGCCCAACAAACGGGCGTGAATTTCCCTGCCGATTCTCTGCATACGGATAGTACCGTGGTGACAGGTAAAGATGTTGCTGCAATCCGCGGTGCTGAACAGGTTGCAACCTCGCGTGGAGACGACACCCGCAGAATAATGCATAAAATTTTCTGGGTTCCGCGATTTGCCATAGACGGGCTTTTACGGACCGCCGCGGTTAGCGCTGTTGTTCTGGACGAGACGCGCATCATTAAAAAATTCTCAGAGGTGTTCTATCTGGGAAATACCGGTATCGGCTGGTTTCCGGTTATTGATTTTGTAAGTGGTTTTGAACCGGCGCTCGGCATTAGCCTTTTTTATCGGCAAACGTATTTTAAATCGCGCCTCAAAGCCGCTTTTGCCAATAAAGATATCTGGCGAGCTCGCGCAAACGCATCTCATACCTTCTTCGCCTATAACAAGGTATGGCAGTTTAATTCTTCGATCCGAGTTGATAGAAGCGATAACCTGAGATTTTACGGTATTGGTAGTGATCCATTAACGGATAGTCGCAGCGCCTTCAGAGAAAATGCCGCCTTTGATTATGGGCGATTTGCACAGATCCGTTCCCTTGTAGAGCTTGGAATAGGAATACGGCCTTCGGCAAACTGGGAGCTGTTTTTAAATACCTCTTTTCTGCATCGTGAGATATCCGACCCGTCTGATGGAGATGATGCGTTTAGCACGATCTTCGATGTTTCAAAACTGGAAGGCTTCGATGCTTCCAATCGAAAATGGTATTCCGAGCTGGTACTGCGCATGGATACCCGACCTAACCTGCGACGCGTTTTACCCGGTGTGCGCAAAGAAGCCTATCTGGGATATTCTCTTGGGTTGGACGACGATCCCGGTCGGATAATCCGTACCGGGTTTGACATTTCTGCCTTCTTACCGGTATATGCAAACACTCGTTTTCTTATACCGCGACTGGTGCTGGATGCAACGATTCCAACAAATGACAGTCTCGACTTTGTTGACTATGCCAGGCAGCCGGCCTTTCGCGGAAAAAGCCGCAGCGATATCCTGCGCAACGACAGGCACTCCATGCTTGCTTCCATCGAATACAACTGGCCGTTAACCTACCATATGAATGCGGCATTGTTTTTTGAAGAGCTCTTCGTGACGCGAAACCTGTCGGATTTATTTTCCGATCGCGGTCCGTGGGTAGCAGGTCTGCAGCTTGACATGCATAACCCTTATAGTGAACTGGCACGTATTTATACCGGCTATGGTTCCGAGGGATTTATTTTTAAGCTGAAAATCGGATTCTCTTCCCGCTACACAGATCGATCGGAGTGGAAATGATGAAGATAATGCAAATCCGATTGTCTATGCTTTTGCTTGCTGCCCTGCTTGGACAAATAATGCTTAGCGGCTGTTCGCCCAAACCCTGGGTTTTTAGTGAAGCACCACCGGTTTGGCGGGTTGATGATCAAAAACCGATTCCCCTACCGGGGTCCACACGCTACATTCGTATGGACTATTACTTTGAAGTGCTGATTCGTCGCCCTGCCGGTACGACCTTCTCTACGGCTCCGGTTGAACTCGCTCAGGACGTGAATAGTTTTGATCATATCCCCGCTTCCAGTTGGTATACGCCCCGCCTAGGATATCGCACCGTTACACCGGAAGAGCTGGCAAAAGGGCCGGAAAAAATCGGTCCGCCGCAATTACCGGTTCGCGTCGTCCGTGCCAAACATCTGGGAAGCAACCCCGGCTTTATTATTGCAGACAGTAGGGACAGATTATATCTCGTTAAATTCGATCCCCCCGATTTTCCCGGTGTGGAAACCACGACTGCTCAACTCGTAAATCGACTGTTTTGGGGATTCGGCTATAACGTTCCGGAAGATTATTTATTCAAATTTACCAGTGCCGATATGTCCGTCGACAGTACAGCTGCTAATATTAACCTGGAAAGCGTATTACTGGTATTCAATGCGGTTGCACCACCTGTGAACGGCATCTACCGTGCTACGGCGAGTCTTTTAATCGATGGAATTTACCTCGGTCCTATCGCAGACAGCGGCGTTCGCAAGGATGATCCTAATGATAGAATTCCGCATGAAAATCGACGAATTTTAAGAGCTCTGCGGGTTTTTGGGGCCTTTACCAATCAAACGGATATTCGTATCGATAACTCACTTGATGTATATGAAGGGGCTGTCGGAAAAGGCTTTGTGCGGCATTATCTGCTGGACTTTGGAGAAGCGCTTGGTGGACACGGTGCAAGCCATAAACGCTTATGGGACGGCTTCAAACATATTTTTAGTTTCAAACAGATGGGAGGGAATTTCCTTACGCTGGGACTCAAAAAAGAGTCCTGGGAAGATCTATCCTTTACCCGTTGGAAATCGGTTGGCGCATTTGAGGCCGACGTTTTCGATCCAGCCGAGTGGAAAGAGACCTATCCATTTAAGCCGATTCGTTCTGCGTTGCCGGAAGATAATTACTGGGCGGCAAAGATCGTCGCTTCGCTTACCCGGAATCATTTTGAGATACTCGTTGAGCAGGCAGAATATCCTGAAGAAGGAGCCGGCGACTATATTGTTGAAACGCTGATTGAGAGGCAGGCAAAAGTCGTCGATTATTTCTATCATGCCGTATCCCCACTGGAGTTTGCCTCCATGCGATCCGATACGCTGCGATTGGAAGATTTGGGCATTCGTGATATACCCCGCGTCGACTCCGGCAGCTACCAGGTCTCATGGCAGGGTGCTGATAATAATGAAGTCCTTGAATCTATTGAGGTTGTGAATAGCAAAAAATTTGTCGATATTCCAATTCCAACAACAGCAGTGGAAGCTGCAAGTGGATATTTGCAGGTAAATGTTCGCGTTGTGCGAAATGGAATTCCGGCTCCCAGAGCTGCCCAGTTCCATCTGCGGAAATCTGCAGACGGATCGCTGCGTGTTGTTGGAATAGTTCATTAGAGGATTTATCCGGCACTATTCAGTAAGGACATATTATCATGCAGCAGTCTGGAAAAAACACTTTCCTGATTTTTCTTTCCCTGATGTTAATCTTTTTTTCTTCAGCAGTTGCTCAAAAGCGCCCAACAGTTGGGGTAGCGCTTAGTGGCGGCTCTGCAAAAGGCATTGCACATATTGGTGTGCTGAAGGTGCTTGAAGAAATAAATATGCCGATCGACTATGTTACGGGCACAAGCATGGGCAGTATCGTCGGCGGACTCTATTCCGTTGGTTATACGGCTGCGGAGCTTGAATCGATAGTTACGGAAATCGACTGGCCGGCAATCTTTGCTGAAGAAACCTCCCGCGATGTATTAACGCTGGAGCAAAAGAAGCGTGACGCGCGCTATACCTTCAATCTTGCTCTGGAAAACTGGGGGATCTCTATTCCCGCCGGAATCGTCGCCGGACATAAGGTAACGCAACTACTCACCAGACTTACCCTACCGGTTCAACATCTCGATTCTTTCTCACAATACCCGATCCCGTTTGCCTGTGTCGCAACGGATATAGCAACCGGCGAGGCTGTAGTCATTAAAGACGGTTCTCTCGCAGAGGCCATGCGTGCAAGTATGGCGATTCCTTCTGCCTTTACTCCTGTAGAGCGCGATGGCAAGCTATTAGTCGACGGTCTGCTTGTCAGAAACTTCCCAGTACAGGATGCCCGCTCTCTTGGAGCAGATATTGTGATCGGGGTTGATGTTGGAGCTGAACTATATGAAGCCGAAGAGCTGACCAATCTCTTTACCATGCTGGATCAGGTGTTGAATTTACAAATGATTGGCTCTACCGAGCTTGAACGTGATATGACGGACTTTCTATTAATCCCTGAACTTGGCGACCTCGGCTTTGCCGATTTTACGAAAACAGCCGAGTTTATTGCCAAAGGGGAAGAGATCGCCCGATCGATGCTGCCCGAGCTGAAAGCGTTGGCAGACTCTCTGAATAACCTGGACCCGTGGCAGCGAGCACCACGTCCGGCAACACCGCAAAAGTTTAAAATCTCTGAGATAGCTTTTGAAGGCCTTACCAGCGTTTCCGAAAAGCTGATGATTGCTCAATTTCCCTATGTACTTCCGGCTACGTTAGCGGTTGAAGATATTGAACAGTTTGTTGATCAGGTTTATCGTAATCAGGTGTTTGAGCGCGTGAATTACCGGCTGGAAAATGCCGAAGGCGGGGAAGGGGCACGATTGATTATTCATGCGATTGAGCGTAGCCAGAGCTTACTGCAACTTGGTGCCCGCTACAATAGTCGAAATGATGCTGCACTTCTGGTAAATACCACTTTTTTTAATCTGTTTAAGGATGCCTCAACATTGAGCATGGATCTGCGGCTTGGTTCAAATCTGCAGTTCGACGGGCAGTATTTTATGAAGTTTGGGCTGGTGCCGGCAATGGGGTTAAATGCCCGTCTAAACTATACCCAGGACTACCTCGATATCTTTGAAGGCAATAACCGTCTGGCGCGATTTGATTTGGACTATACATTTTTTGATTTATTTCTCGGCAGTAATTTCTCCTCAAACCTTCTGATGGGTGGTGGAGTTCGTGCGGAATATGTTGAGAGCGATAGAAACATTGGCCCCAGATCGCTTCCGGATCGTATTGATCGGGCAATTGTACCGTATGTAACGCTCGGAATTGATACCTGGAATCACAGCCTCTTCCCAACCAGTGGGCTATTTGCACAGATTCTCAGCGAGTTCACGAATGAAAATATCAACTCCTCCGGTAATTTTTCGCGTCACCTGGTCGATGTGCAGGCCGCTATACCATTGCCTTCCGGGTTTACCGCCTTGCCGGCAGTTTATTTTGGTACCACATTCGGTGACTCCCTGCCACCGCATTACCGGTTTACGCTTGGAGGAGCAGGAACGCCCATGACGCGCCTGGGTCGGGAACTGAACTTTATGGGATTACGCGCTCAGAGTAGAACCGGTCAGAGTGTTCAGATGGCTCAGCTTGGCTTACAGTGGGAATTCATGAGCCGTCGATATGCTCAGGTTGTGGTAAATCTGGGGAGAACAATGGAAGAATGGCAGGTAAGCAAAGATTTTGATGACTATGCGAAGGGGGCAGGATTAATCCTCGGAATCGATACGCCTATTGGCCCGGCTGAATTTATTGCGCACGCCAATAAAGATGATTTTTACACCTATTTGAACATAGGTTACAAATTTTAGTATATTCAGTTATGAAATGGGTTCTGCCAAAATGCTGGTTTTACGCTGTATTCCTGCTGCCGCTTTTTTTGTTTGCCGAAGGTGAGCATCTTGAGAACGCTCCTCCTGAACGCATTCTCATCGGCTGGGAGTATCGTCATGGTGATTTCAACGAGAATGGCATCGCCATTGAGGATTGGTTTGCCGATTGGAAGTCGGGTTGGAATGAAGCCCACTGCTTGCGCTATTCTGCCCGAGGTCACGATGGTCATTATATTTGGTATCGCGTAACATTACCTGAAACCCGCTATACGGATGGGGCCCTGTTCCTCCCCCCGGTTTTAACTGCATTTGAACTCTATCTCGATCAGGAGATGATCTATCGCTATGGAGAATTCCAGCCCGGTGCAAACAATAAGTTTGCCGGGATTGTAAGGCATTTGATATCTCTGCCCGGCAACTATTATGGGAAAGAGCTTTCCATCCGGGTTTATTCCGGAGATTCAAACTCACTGGGAGTCGTTGATGCCGGAGAATCTGTCTGGATCGGATCAAAAAGTGAATTAATTCTGACCGTTTTTCGCCAGAATCTCGATAGTGTAATTCTGGGTGCTCTCTTCTTCTTTATCGGAGTTTTCACTGCTTTTATCTACTTTATTCGTTCCGCTCCAAGACCGGATTTCCTGGGTTGGTTCGCATTACTATCGGGTTTCCTCGGACTTTATTACGTGCTTAGCGACCCCATAGGGGAACTGCTGATCCCTTCGGTTGAACTGCGATACTATCTCGGTCCTAGTCCTTTCTTCCTTTTTCCAATCGGTCTATTTGGATTTATGAATAACATGATTGGCCCAGATCGCATATTGCGAAAACTCCGTAATTTGCATCTATTTGTAGGACTGGGTGTCGTTTTGCTGGATTTATTGGATATTCTTTACATGGGCGAGGTTATTTTTATTTATCTCGGTCTTGTTACTATAACTATTTCCCTCGGGACATTTTCTGCAGTCAAAGCCTGGCGGCAGGATGGTCGACTGGACGGAAAACTCATTGTTATCGGATTTATTATTGTCGGTCTCGGAGGGCTGTACGATGTGTCTGCCGGCCTCGGTATCTTTAACCCTCAAAAGTGGATTTCTCACTACACGTTCTTTCTTTTTATCCTACTGCTTGGATATATCATTGAAAGACGGTTTCGCCGAAATTCGGAATCGCTGGCCGAAAAACGATTGCAGCTCGAAGAAAGCAATCGCACTTTGGAAACCCGTGTTGAACAACGCACGGCTGAACTGAACCAAAAAAACGTGAGCCTGCAAAATACGCTTGATCAGCTGGAAAGGGCACAGGACCAGCTGGTAATGAAGGATAAAATGGCGTCTTTAGGTAATCTGGTTGCCGGTGTTGCTCATGAGGTGAATAATCCGATAGGTGCGGTAAACTCCGCAGCCGACGTAACAGCACGGTGTATTACAAAGCTGAATAATTTGCTGGAGAAAAACGGCAGTGCAAATGAAAATGGCACCACGTCCGTTAATAAGGTTGTTGGACTTCTGGAGCAGAATAACGGTGTTATTATTACTGCCGGAAAACGCATTACCGAAATTGTTCGCAGTTTAAAAAACTTCGCTCGATTGGATGAAGCTGAATTTCAGAGTGCAAATATCCATGACGGTATTGATAGCACCTTGACCCTGGTTCAGCACGAACTTAAAAATAAGGTGGACATCATACGAAATTATGGTGAGTTACCCTCGGTTGAGTGTTATCCCAATCAGCTGAATCAGGTTTTCATGAATTTATTTGTGAATGCTGCGCATGCCATAGAGGAAAAAGGCGAGCTTTTTATCGACACCAAAAAGCTGGCTGATGGAGTAGAAATTTGCATCAGAGATACCGGTAAGGGAATACAGCCGGAAGCATTAAAGAAAATATTCGATCCCGGATTTACTACAAAAGGTGTTGGTGTTGGTACCGGACTGGGCCTGTCGATTTCCTACAACATTATCCAAAAGCATCACGGTGACATAACTGTAGACAGCACTCCCGGAAAAGGAACGACCTTTACGATCCGTCTGCCGCTGGAACAACCCAATGCCAAATAGCCTACCTGAATTCGACCCTGCAAGACTCAAAATGTTAATCTTTGATCTCGATGGCACGCTTCTGGATACCCGCAGAGATTTACACGAAGCCGTTCTGGCTGTTCAGGAAGCCTTTGGTGTTGAAGAACAGACTTTAAATACGACGGTCTCTTATGTCGGAAATGGAATAACGAAACTATTGGAGCGTTCCTTACCCCGATCTGCTGCGTACCGCCTGTCTGAGGCAGATACTGTGTTCAGGGATTATTACGATTCACACCTCATTGTTCATACCACAACGTATCCATTTGTTACTGAGCTGTTAAAGCAAACTTCGCAACTTCAAAAGGCAGTGCTCAGCAATAAGTCTGAACGCTATGTAAAGCTTCTGGTTAATCATTTTCAGCTGGCGGAGTATTTCTTTGCAGTGCGGGGCGAAAGAGATAATGTCCCCAAAAAACCTGATCCTGCAGCAATTCTTGATCTCCTTGTGGAAACAAATTGTCCGCCGGAGCGTGCAATAATCATAGGAGATACCCGAAACGATATTCTAGCCGGTAAAGCTGCCGGCATTTATACCTGTGGCGTCACATATGGATTCCGCAAGCGTGCTGATTTGGAGGCACATATGCCGGATCTGCTGATCGACTCTCTTGATGAACTGATCACACTTTTAGAAGCCTCCCACTGAAAATTTCATTTTTCATCTCCATTTTTCTCAGGATAACGGTTTGTAAAATCGCTTCTTAGGTCACAATAAAGCTGATTTACTCAAGTTTACTTAATAAAAACCGTTTATAAACGAACTGCGAAATCTCTTGCCCAACCGGGCACACCCCGCGGAAGCACGACCTGGGAATCGTGTATGCTACAGTTTAATCCTATGCGATTCTCTTTAAACGGCTGCATTCAGCAGTTTAAATCGGGAGATACGCCATGCGTTTTATGTCTTCTCTTCGGCAGATCAGCGGTGTTTGCTGCTTGCTGTTAATCGTTGTAGCCTGCGATAGCTACACTGGTCCGGAAAACCCCGTTGTAAACCCGGATCCTCCGCCCCCTCAAACTGTTACGACCGGCTCTCTTGAGCTGGATGAAGAATTTCTATTTAAAACTACCGGATCACTGAGAATAGTTGTTCGGCTTCTCGATGCCTCCTCTGCTGCGAGCCAACAGTCACGCCTGGAGTTTTATGATATTTCATCCGGTGATCAACGGGAATTAATTCTGGCCGGATTCAGTCAGAATGCGCGTTTTGAAAGAATTGTGCCGATCCCTTCACATATTGATTCCGTGTTAATTCGCCGGGTTTATGCAGGCATTGCCGTTGATAGTGTCAAGGCTGGCGTGAGTAGTCTCTATGGCGGAGTGCGAATTTTAAGACATAATTTTGGTCCAACTGCAGGAACTAAAACATCGAAAAATACCAGACAGTTATATTCTGAAAAACACCGTTACACCATGACCGATGTAGATCGAGAACCACCGGCTAAACAAAGCCATTCGGCATACCAAAAGGGACAGGTTGTATTTCAGGATAATATGGAGAACGGAACCAATGGCTGGCTGCACCTTGCTCTGAGTGCGAGTCAGACCGATAACTGGCAGCAAACTTCAGAACGCTCTGCCAGTGGCCAGTTCAGCTGGCGGGTAAGCCCTCATCCCTCCGCCGGCTCTGATGCACTACAATCGCCGTTTATCAACCTTACCGGAATTGAAGATGCTATACTCACCTTTAAACAGTTTTATGCTTTCGATGATTGTGGGCAAGCAGATTTTGCTCCGGACGGTGGTCGTGTTGAAATCTCTGATGGGAGCGGCGATTGGCAGGTCCTGAAGCCGGTCGGTGGCTACCCGGGAGTCCTTGATGCAATTTGCGATAATCCACTTGCCGGGCAAGAGGCCTATGTGCAAAGCAGTAACGGCTGGAGAACCGCGGTTTTTGATTTAACGCCCCATGCGAACCAGATTGTCTATATCCGCTTCAGGAGCGCCTGGGACTGCGATAATTGTGCCTCCGATGCTCCCGGCTGGTTTATAGATGATGTTGCCGTATTATCGGCTGGAGCCGATACGGATGGTGATGGAATTCGGGATGAAGATGATGATTTCCCTTCCAGTAATACGAAGGCATTTCAGAGCTGGTATCCGGCAGAGAATTGTTTTGGGACTATCGCCTGTGAAAGCGATTGGCCATCCAAGGGAGATTATGATTTCAACGATCTCGTAATGCAGTATCAATACAAGCTGATCACTGACGCTTCCGGAAATGTCGTCGCATTAAACGGACTTTTCAGGGTTCAGGCATTTAGCTGCGCCGAACAGCTGGGATTTGGAGTCCGGTTGCCCTTCTCATTGTCCGATATTGCCAGTTTCCTGGGATCCAGCGGAACATTCCTTGAGGCTTCGACCGGACAGGCCATTCTGGTGGTCAGTAATGATGTCTCGTCTCTTGTGACGCCGGCAGCAGGCTATACGACGGTAAATACTCAGGAGGGAAGCCCTTATATCTCCGCTCCGGTGTTATCGGTGCTTATAGAATTTAATTCTCCTTTACCATCAACAGCATTTGAATCAACGCCTTTCGATCCGTTTTTTTACTACACGGCCGAACGCATTCGTGAGGTTCAGATGCCGGATACTCCACCGGTTGCCCTGCCACCCTATCTTGGTCAGCAGGATGATACCAGCAATCCATCTTTAGGAAGGTATTATCGCACATCGAAAAATATGGGGTGGATGCTGCACGTACCTTCGGAATGGGATCATCCGCTTGAAGGAGCTGATCTGCTAAAGGCTTTTAAGCGATTTCGCAGCTGGGCCGAAAGTAATGGTGAAGAAATGGAAAACTGGTACGTTAGCGGCTCCGACAGAGTCAATACTGAGTGGGTTTGGAGGTCACCATGATAGGAAATATGCGTTCAGTTATCACTTTTGAAAGTCTTGACAATACGCAAATCTGTTTTTACCGGAGGCAGATATATTTCCTGTGCATTTTTTCCTGCATAATTATCAACCGATGGTGGTAGAAGGACGTCCAAAATGAGCAAGATTTTGCTTATACCGGGGGAAAACGGTAGCGGACAGCTCTCACGCTCACTTTTTTTAGGTGAGCAGTTACGTGCGCACGGCCATTCTATCGGCATTGCCGTAGATAAAAAATATGCTGGTCGCGCAGTCAAACATCAATTTACCGTATTTCCAATCCGCGGTTGGCTGGACAGATTCGTACGACTCCAGCTTCAAAAGCCTTACTTCCCTAATACCCGACTCAAAAGCCGTAGTATTCGACGACCTTACTTCCTCGAGTTCGATGGTGTGCCTTTCCGTGTACCTAGTGAAGGTTATCTCAGCGAAAAAATTGTCTATTATCGGATGTCCAGATACAGTGAAATCATCCGCCGCTTTAAACCGGATGTGCTCATCGGGGATGGCCATTATCTGACCAGCCTTTTAGGTAAGAAGTATGGATTAAAAGTGCTGCAAATCTCCAGGCTGCCGGAATTTGCCCCGGCACCGGAGTTCTTTTGGTGGAAATCCAGCGATACTCGCCTGGTCTCTCCAAATGCGCTTGGTCCTTTTCGTCGGCTTCTCGAAGAGCTGCGCATTTCCAATATGCATCGACCGGAAGACCTTCTGCGTGGAGATGCCTATCTGATACCGGCCAATGAAGTAATTGAACCAGTTGATACTGTCGAAAACGAAGTGCTGTTTACCGGACCTTTGTGTCCGATCGATTTGAACCCAACCCATAGCAAGCCGATATTCCCGGATTCCAAATTACCCAAAATATTTGTTTCTCTGGGTAGAAACCTTTCGGTGTCGCATGAAAAGACGTTCTATAACATTATTACCGAAGCTTTTCGCGGCAGGCAGTATGAGCTGCTGGTGACCAGCCACCGGAAAAGATTACGCAAACGATTCAATAAAGAAGCGAAGAATATTACTTTTGTAAACGGTGTCTCAAAAAATCAGGCAATTCGTCAGAGTGATTTGGTAATCTATTGCGGTTCTTATTCAACAACTATGAAGGCGCTACTGGAATCGCGTCCCGCACTGGTCATCCCTACGCATTCCGGTCATGAGGGATATGGACGGCGTTTGGAAAGACTTGGGGTAGGAAAAACGCTTTTGCCACATGAACGCCAGCTAAAGAAACTGGTTTTTCAATGGCCATATGGAACCTATCAGATGCTGGGGGGATTTGATCTGGCGCTGCGGGCGGAAGACGTGTTGAATGAAAGTGAGCAGATATTATCCCGCTTTGATCCGGAGAGGGCAGCGATCCTGGCTGATTCTTTGAAGGAACAGCAGATAAACACCGATTTTCAGAAGCTGCTCGGCTAATCTTATTTTCTCACCCTGAACATCATGATCAGTCCGGCGAAGAAAAACACAAGATTGCCTATCCAGGCACCCAGCCAGGGCTCCAGGGTACCGTTATGTCCTAAAACCTGCCCGGCACGGGTAAATCCAAAATAGATAAAGCTGATTAGAAGTGCCAGTGCAAAACCGATTGCCGGTCCACTCCGCCTCTTACGGGATGCTAGGGGAGCACCAAACAGCACGATAATAAAACTGGCCAGCGGATAGGATATCTTCATATATAGATCGACCAGCCACTTCCGGCTGTCCGCACCTATCTCCATCAACCCGCTAACAAAGTTATCCAGCTCGAAGTAATTCATTTCTTCCGGCTTGATTTGCAGTTCCAGCAGGTCTTCGGGGAAAATTCGGGTATCCGCATAGAGCAGGGAATCATGTTCAACAAGCGTTTCACCACTCTCATTAAATTCGCGCTCGACAATATCGACCATTTGCCAACCGCCTTTCGCCTCTTCCCAACGCATTTGTCTCGCATCCCAGCGTTTGGTAATCTGCTCACCGTCAATCCAAATGATACTCACCTTATTGGCCAGCTGTTTTTTACCCTGATAATTGTAAATGTGAACCTGGCGGTTTTCCAGATCCTGTAGAGCAATTTGCCGTCGGTTGGATACGTTATTACGCGCCTGCTTGCGAATGTCGTAGCGCCAAATGTCCAGTCGGCGCCGATTGGATTCCGGTACGATACTTTCACTGAAAATACCTGCCAGGATGCTGATAGCGAATGCCAGAAGTAATATCGGAGCGACCAGCCTATGCAGACTTATACCCGCCGAGAGACTGGCTATCAGCTCGTTGTGCTGAGCCATGCTACCGATGGAAAAGAGGCTGCTGAGCAGCATGCAAACCGGCAGGGTGAGCGTAATGATAAATGGAATGTAATAAACGTAGTAAAGAAAGCCGTTTGTAAAGCTTGATCCACTGTTCAGAAATTTGTCGAGATTCTCAATCAGATCGATAACGACGAAGACAACGATAAATGCCAGGATGGTGTAACAAAGAATAACCAGAAACTTTTTTACGATATATTGATCGAGAAGCTTCAAGAATCATCTCCCCGCATAAAGACCTGAAGTGCTCTGGGGAGGCGGTTCCAGTTAATGAAGCTGGTTTCCTGAACGGTCTTGTAAGTGAGCCAAAGCCCGAAAATACCGACCAGAATATTCGGAAACCACATGGCCAGCATTGGATGAACGATTTGCCGGTCGGCCAGGTCTTCACCTCCAATTAAGCAAACCCAGTATACCAAAAAGAAAGCAATGCTAAATGAAACGCTAACGCCAAGTGAGCCTTTTCTGGCGCGTATGCCCAGCGGGGCTCCGACCAAAACAAAAACGATGCAGGCAAAGGGAATCGAATATTTTTTATATATCTCCACCTGATATTTGGAAATCTGCTTACCGAAATAGGCCTGATTGTTCATGGAGGTGGTTATCATTTGCAGAGAATTCTGGGCACGTCTGGATGCCTTGGACATGGCTGTGCGATTGGCGTTGGAAATCAGCTGAATATTTGTTGCGGTTACAACGGAATCGGCGAGGCGCCCGGATACGATATCCGGATCAATCAGATAGCGCTCAGCGGCTTTGTCCAGCTTCTCTTGTTCTTCGGTTACGGCAACCTCTTTCTGTCCGATAGTTTCACGCATCATAGAAATCGTCATTTCGCGATCACCGCGCTGCCCCTCCTGAATCTCGGTAAGGATTTGATCGCCTGCTTCCATGTAAATCACCGTTTTTTCGAATTGAATACGGCGATACTCTTCATAATCCCGCGTGCTGACCTCATGGATCTCACCGTCAAACAGGTTGAACAGCATTTGTGCACGTTCTTTATCAAAAATCAGATAGCCGTGGTTGGCGATAATGGTGCGCTGGAATTGGGTACGATTATTGAAATCAAAAATGGTGATTTCTTCCAGTCTGTCTGCAGTGGTAAACTCCGCATTGGGTGATAGAAGGTCACTCTCACTGACTTCGCGCTCCTCATCAGCTCGCTTGATGCTTTCAACAAGGATATTCAGATTCTCTCGCTTCAGATACAATCCTTCTTCCAGGCTGAAAGTCGGTTTTTTGCGGGTAATACTGCGCATCAATAGACGCGCCTTGTGGTTGAACTCCGGTAAAATGAGGTCGTTGTAAACAATCATCGCAATAGTTAATACGCCGCCTGCCAGAAGGGCCGGAGCAATGATGCGGTACAAATTGATGCCGGATGCGCGGAAAATAGTGATTTCATTATCTGCCGATAACCTGCCGTAAGCCATTAATGCCGCAATTAACACGGCCATAGGAACTGCTAGTGCCATCATCCAGGCGAGGTTTAAATAAATAAATTCGAATATAACGGCGACGGGCAAGCCTTTGCCGAAAATTTTACCGATATACTGGATGATAAACTTGGTAATGAAGACGAACATGATCACAGCCAGCGAGAAGAAAAAGGGCCAGGCAAGTTCTTTTACGATATAACGAGTAATGATTTTCATGTTCTTTCCGATACTATCAGCAGATTTTCCACAGTAAATACAGTTTCCGTTTTCGAGGCATATCTGTCAGGCAATCAATGTACGCTTGGTTATGGCCTCACCCAAACGGAAAATAGCCTTACGTATTCTCTAACGTCTTTACGATCGACAGGTTCATTCCGGAGGCTCATATATGCAGCAGCTTATAATACAGGAAAATGAAAAGGATACGCTATTTGCCGAGATTATCAACTCATCAGGCGATGCGATTATTTTTCTTGATACCTCCGGGCAGATTATTCACTGGAACTCAGGAGCTGAACAGATTTTCGGTTATTCAAGTGAAGAGGCTATCGGACAATATTATACGATGCTGGTTCCTGCCGATCTGCAAGGTGTTGAAGAGATGAGCTACGTGAACGAAGAGGTACAAAAGAAGGGAAAATTAAGAAAATATGAAACGCGCAGGCAGTGTCGTGATGGGGCGGTTTTATTCGTCGATATTTCAACCACTCAAATTTATGATGACCAGCAAAAACTGCGCGGTAGAGCAGAAATCATTAAGGAAATCCAGGCCCGTAAGGAGCTTGAATTCGAACTGTTGCAGACCATACTGGAACTGGCAAAAATTAATGAGCTTAATGATATTCTTTACAATTGCTACGACGAGGCGGATATCCTTCGTCTGATTCTAATTGCAATGACGGCAGGGGAGGGGCTGCGATTTAACAGGGCGCTGCTGCTGCTAATTGATCGCGATCAGGACCTGCTGAAAGGAGAGCTTGCTGTTGGATCTTCCAATGGAGATGAGGCAGGAAGAATCTGGAATGATCTGGAAAGAGACTATCGCTTTCTAACGGACATCGTTAAGGACTATCAGATTGATTTGGATGGCGTCGACAAAGCGGTGAATGAGCTGGTGAAAACGTTTCACGTCCCCTTATCGAATTCTCAGCATATTCTGAATCAGGCCATGCAGCGAAGGCAGGTTGCTTTGGTGAATGAGGCCTATATTGAAAGTCGACCCGAAATCAGCTTTGCGATGAATGATACGGATCTGATATCGCTGCTGAACAATTCTAATTTTGTTGTTGTACCGCTGTTTACGAAGTCCGAGCCGCTGGGAGTGCTAATCGCAGATAACTGTATTACCCGCGAACCGATACTGCTTGAACGTCTGCACACGCTGCGGCTATTTGCCAGTCAGGCCAGTGCCGCAATCGAAAATGCCCGTTTGTATAGTCATTTAGCCCGCCAAAATGCCAAGCTGAGAGATGCGTACAACGATCTGGAAACCAATCAACAAAAGCTACTGCAGTCGGAGCGCCTTGCGGCAATCGGAGAAATGTCAACGAAGGTCGCTCATGAAATCCGCAATCCACTAGTGGCCGTCGGTGGCTTTGCGCGTTTGATAGAAAAAGGGGAAAAGGAAAACGGCAAGACAGCACAGTATGCCGGTATCATTAAAGAACAGGTCGGAAAGCTTGAGCATATACTCAGTAACCTGCTGGCGAGTGCTAAACCTCTGGAGCCGCATCTGGAGACGGTGGATTTGAAGGCATGTATCCGGGAGGCACTGGAGATGGTAACCGAGCGTTGTAAAAAGCAGTCGATTGAACTATCCAGTCAGCTGTGTGAGGAGGCTGCTGAGATTCGAGGTGATCTTCGTATGCTTCATCAGCTTCTTCTAAATTTGCTGATAAACAGTATGGATGCCTGCCGTGAAGTCGAAGAAGCGCATATCTCTGTCCGTCTTCAGCGAAGTGTAGACTGGCTGATTCTGGAAATCCGTGACAGCGGCTGCGGGATGAAGGAGACAATGAAAGAGCGCATTTTCGAGGCTTTCTATTCAACAAAGTCCGGTGGAACCGGCCTGGGGTTATCTATTGTGAATCAAATTATCAGAGCCCATGGTGGTCGCATTGATTTACAAAGCGAATGGGGAGTAGGGACGAATTTTACGGTGCGGTTTCCGACCTGAGAGATCGCTTCGCTCAGAGATCAGTCGCTGTGCTCCTTGAGAGATCGCCCCTTTGGGGCTGAGAGATCGCTTTGCTGAGAGACCGCCCCTGCGGGGCTTGTAGTCTGTCGGTCGTAGGTCGTCCCTGTGGGATTTGTGGGAAATAGGTCCAAAGGTTCAAGGTCCAAGGTCCATATTCTTTCGTCCTTGGTCTTTTGTCCTATGTCCAACATACAACCAGCGGCGCAGCCGCGACCTACGCACTGATCTAAAGATTTACCCTGAAGTTCCGATAATATTAGCATCCAACAACAACTCATATATCACAGCGGAGGTGTTTATATGCCCAGAATTCTAATTGTCGAAGATGAAGAAGCCCAACGCCTATTGTACGAAACGGAAATTGTCGCAGAGGGATATGACGTGCATCTGGCTCGAGACGGAGTCGACGCTCTTGAAAAGGTTGCAGAATGTAATCCCGATGTTCTGGTAATGGATCTGATGATGCCGAATATGCACGGGCTGGACGCTATGCGCAAAGTGCTGAAGCAAAATCCCAATATGCCGGTGATCATTCATACCGCATACGACCATTACAAAGACAACTTTCTGAGCTGGGCAGCACAGGAATATGTTGTAAAATCTTCCGATTTAACCTTGCTTAAACAAGCCATTCAGCGTGCACTTACAGGCGATCTGGTTGTGTCTTAATTTTAAAGCTGTTGACTTGTTAGGCCTCAAAACATAGATTGATACAACTTTAATATATCAGTGTACGGGAAGCCGGTGTAAATCCGGCACTGCCCCGCAACTGTAACAGAGGACGAAAGCTCGGGAAACCACTGTTCCAAAACGTCGGAATGGGAAGGTGAGCAAGTAGGTTGATTCTGAAGTCAGGAGACCGGCTGATATATACCCGTTTATCGACCTTCGCGGGAAGGCTGGGGCTCATATATCGTGCGGCTTGTGGCGGCATGTATTGTATTGCATACCCGGTTTTCTTTTATCGAAGGCCGGGTAATCTGTTTTTGGAGGTCTGCCGTGTACAGGCAGAATACAATACTCCGCTGCATCCTGGTGATGCTGTTATGCGCTGTTGCGCTTCGAGGGCAAAGCACAATACGCATAAGCGGAACCGTTTACGACGCATCCAGCGCTACTCCTGTTGTTGCTGCACAGGTTGTAGTGCTGAATACCCCCTACGAGGCATGGACTGATGCTGACGGCAGGTATTTCATCGAGGGAATACCTCACGGGCGCTATCAGGTTGAATGTCATCGGTTGGGGTATATTTCTCCACATACAGACTTCCTGGCTGTTTATGCCGATCAAACTATCATTCACAATTTTTATCTGGACGCATTACCCGTAGCGATCGATTCTATTGATGTCGTATCCGGACCTGAATTTCTAGCTTCTGTGCAGGGTGAAGGCGTTGTATTATATCGCGCCGATATCGAGCGCTATCGAACGCTTGGCTTGAACGCAATGCTGCAGCAGGTTGCCGGGGTTCAGGTTGATGCTGCGGGCGGTAGCGGTAGTCGCGCCATTATTCGCATTCATGGCAGCAGGGCCAGTCAGGTATTGGTGCTGCTTGACGGTCAGCGCCTGAACGATTCCCAAACCGGTGAAGTAGACTTAACCGTTATTCCAATGGAGGATATCGAGCGGGTAGAGGTTATTCGCCAGGGAAATACCGCGCTTTATGGCGGTGGAGCATTCGACGGCGTCGTTCATTTTCACAGTCGTGAAGCATCCGCATCCATTCCATCCGAACTAACAGGACATACCGGATCCTTCTCCAGTGCCGGAGTAGCCTTAAATACATCTCTTACCAGAGGCGATGCCGGTCTGAGACTATCATATCGGCAGGATTATTCCCGGCAGAACTTTCCTTATACCTATGAAGGCCGCTCAGAAATCCGACGCAACAGCTGGAGCCGAAATCGTGGTGGCATGTTGCGCGGAAGCTATAATGCAAAGCAGAATCAATTTACGCTGCTCGTACACGGCGGCAATTCCCGTCAGGGTCTACCTTCTTTCTTTTACTCGGAATTCAATCCCTATGTGGCATCACTTCAGCTGGATCGCACTGCACTCCAGCTTCGGCATACCTTTATGCCCGGGGGCATAATCTGGCAGAATTCTTTTTCGGTAAATGATGCGAATAGCGAATATGTGAACCTGGAAGATCCGGGCTTTACACGCTATCATCTTCAGCAGGATAACCGCGTTTATGAGGGCAAGAGTGAAATAGGACTTTCCTTTGCAAACACGCATACCATACGCCTTGGCGCGACCTATATGGAAGAGCAGCTTCGGAGCGTAAACCTGTTGGCATCAAATAATGGAACGGATTATCGGGTCCGACATCAATATGCCGCATATGCCGCAGGGGAGTGGAAGCTACCTGTTCCGGGGGCCGTTATTCGTTCTGCAAAATTGAATACGGCAATTCGTCTGGAAAGCTACTTCCGACAGCCGCTAAAAGGGTATCCTCTCGTTTCACTTAGCATGGTGCCGCGTCTTGTTCCCCAACTTGGTTTAACCATTGGCTGGAGCAAGGCTGTGCGTTATCCGGACTTTAACAGCCTTTTCTGGAAAGGGGATGCCCGTGCCAGCGGAAATCCGAATCTGCTACCGGAGAGGAAGGAATCCTTTAATGCTTCAGCGCGGTTGCGTTTCGAAAATCGATTTGCCCCTTCTCTACAGTTATACTACTACGATGAGGAAATCGACGATCTGATTTTTTGGGATATTAGCGTCGGCGTATGGCGACCACAAAATTTACTGCGTGCCTTAAAACGCGGCCTGGATGTTGAAATAAAGCAGCCGATGTTCCCCGATCGCTTACAGATGAATGTGGCCTATAGCCTTATCGATACGGAAAACCGCAGTCCGGATGCAACCCGTAACGGTAAGGAACTCATTTTCATCCCTCGCCATACCCTCAATCTTTCACTCTGGTCGAGGATCGCCGGTGTTCATATCCAGGCTGACTGGCGGTATGTCTCGGAACGGCAGGTCGTGCAGGCGAATACCGCTGAACCATTAACCAGATATCGACTACTGGATATCAGCGGAAGCTACCAGCTACGTTTGGGATGCATCGATTTGCAGCCTTCTTTCGCAGTAAAAAACCTTGGTGGAGAGGATTACGAACTTATCAGGGGGTATCCCATGCCCGGGAGAGAATACCGTCTGTCTGTATTGCTCAAACTTTTGAATAACTAAAATAAGACGAATCGGGAAAACTTGGAGAAATTATGAAATCGCTTTTACAAAACATGTTGATGGCAGTTCTGATGATCAGTCTGCCGATGTTTGCTCAGCAGGATCTGAACGCATTGGTATTGAATACCATAGGCGAAAATGTATCTGAAGTCAATCTAACCAGCGGAGCCGTTAACAGCAATGTTGCTACCGCCGGCCTGTTTAACAATCAGATACGTGTAAAAGACGGGGTCGCTTATGTCATCAATTCCGGCTTGAATGAAGTTCAAATCTTCAACGCTCAAAACTATACCCCGCTTGGTACCATAGATGTTAGTAACTCTACCAATCCCTGGGCCATAGAGTTTTTGACGGGGAATGAGGCAGCAGTAAGCTTGCTAATCAGTAATCAGGTTGCCATTGTAGACATCTCTACCCAGCAGGTAATAACGAATATTCCGGTTGGAACCGGCCCGGAAGGAATGATCTTTCGCGATGGCCGTCTCTATGTGACGAATACCGGGTTTAACGGTGCCGGATATGACCCGGGAACCGTATATGTTATAGATGTTGCCAGCCGAACGGTGGTTGATACGATAGATGTGAGTATTAATCCGCAGGCATTGGCGTTTGATTCCCAGGGACGTCTGATCGTTTGTACAACCGGAGACTTTGTCGGCGTAAGCGGAAATATCGAGATCGTCGACGTTCAGCAGGGTAGTGTTATCCAAAGCATTCCGGCAGGAACGTTTATAACCAACGTTGCAGTGTCATCTTCGGATAAAGTTTTTGCCTCTACATTTGGTGCCGGTGTATTGGTGTATGATCTGAATACCGGGGCATTTGAAAGAGACAGCGCAAACCCTCTGCCGGGTGGTCCGGGACTCTATCCATTAACTGCGGATGAGATGTTGATAACGGACTTTTCTAACGACTCCCTGTTTCACTATGCGGGTGATCTAAGCCGTCTTGGCTCCTGGCTGGTTGGTGACGGACCTATATCAGTTGCCGTTGTGGATGCACCGGTTAGCGGAATTGCAGATGAAACTAACGCTCTGCGTTCTTTCCAACTGGAAGCGAACTATCCTAACCCCTTTAATCCCTCAACAACCATTCGTTATGATCTTAGCTCCGCTGGTTCTGTACGCCTTGAGGTATTGGATGTTACCGGTGCAGTCGTAAATACTCTGGTTCAGGATGCTCAAGCTGTTGGAAGTTATCAGGTAGACTGGGATGCGACCGATCAGTCAGGAAATTCTGTAACCTCCGGTCTGTATTTTTATCGACTTGTACACAATGGAAGCAGCATAACACGAAAAATGACGCTTTTGCGCTAAGCAATTGCATAATGATGTCCGATATAGATAGCAGGATCGATATGTCTGAAAATAAAAAAGTAGTGCCGTCTCCCTGTATTCGCCTCTGCCGTATTGATGAAGAAAAGCAGGTTTGTATCGGCTGCCTGCGGACGCTTGATGAAATAGCGGCTTGGGGAAGATACACGGAAGCTGAAAAACAGCGGGTTTATGAACATATTTCGATTCGAAAGAAGAGCTATCCGGCAGCCTGAAGGCAGTTTTAAAGCCTAAAATGTGTTGTTCTGGTTGCATAGTATAGCTTTGTTTCATAAACTATCGCGCATGATAAAAAGCGGGCTCACCAACAGCCCGCAGTGAAAAATCCACAATCTATTGACGCAACCTACGGAATCATTTATGGCTGAACTTCAACGCAGCTCTGGTCTGCTGCTCCACCCTACATCCCTGCCGGGACCAAATGGAATTGGAACCTTCGGCGAAATGGCCTATCGATGGATAGATTTTTTGGCTCGGTCCCGTCAATCTATATGGCAGATCCTGCCGCTTGGTCCAACTGGCTACGGAGACTCCCCTTACCAGACGACTTCGGTTTTCGGTGGAAATCCTCTACTTATAGATTTGAAACAGCTTGCAGATGAGGGGTTTCTCGGACCTGCCGACTTGGCAGACGTCCCTGACTTTCCGCATTCGCATGTAGACTTTGGCGCCGTAATCCCATGGAAAAAACAGCTCCTACTGAAAGCTTACCACAATTTCAACAATATTGCCTCTACAGAAGCTCGAAATGAGTTTGATCAGTTCTGTCGACTGCATGATGACCGCTGGCTGGAAGACTATGCACTTTTTATGGCGATCAAGGGAAATTTTGGCGAGCAGGCCTGGCCAACATGGCCAAAAGAATATCGCCAGCGCGATGCCAAGGCCATTGCCGACATTCGTCTTGAGCTGATAAAAACGGTCAATGCCTATAAATTTCAGCAGCATATGTTTTTTAAACAGTGGTTAAGGTTAAAAGCATATGCAAATGAGCGTGGCGTAAGCATTATGGGAGATATCCCCATCTATGTAACACACGATTCTGCCGATGTTTGGTCAAATCAGGATTTATTTCTTCTGGATGAAGAAGGCAATCCGGAAGTTGTTGCCGGGGTTCCACCCGATTACTTTAGCCCCGACGGGCAACTATGGGGAAATCCGATTTACGATTGGGAGCGGATGCAGAAAAACGGCTATCGATGGTGGAAAGAGCGCATTCGCATAAACCTGGAATGTGTGGATCTGGTGAGGCTGGATCACTTTCGTGGCTTTGAAAGCTACTATACCGTCAAGTTTGGTGCTGAAACTGCCAGAGAGGGTTCGTGGGAAAAAGGCCCGGCAAATACTTTTTTCGATGCACTGCGTGATGAATTTGGTGAACTACCCATCATTGCTGAAGATCTAGGATTAATCACTCCAGAGGTCAACAAGCTGCGGGATGATTATCAACTGCCCGGCATGAAAATACTCCAGTTTGCCTTTGGCGGAGGGCAGGAAGACGCCTTTCTGCCGCATACTTATGAAACGCCGAACTGTGTTATTTATACCGGTAGTCACGACAATGATACGGTGCTCGGCTGGTATCGCACTGCAAATGATCATGAGAGGCGTTACTGTCTCGACTATATCGGTGCCGAAGAGCATAACCTGGTCTGGAGCATGATTCGTACGGCATCGGCCTCAGTCGCGGTTGTGGCAATCTTCCCGGTGCAGGATATCCTCTCTCTTGATAGCGATGCGCGAATGAATACGCCCGGCAAACCTTCCGGCAACTGGTCCTGGCGACTGATGCCTGATCAACTGAACGATCAACACGCTTCTGCTTTGGCAAGGCTTACCGAAATATATGGTCGCGCTATTCAAAAAAACGACTAACTCCCCTTTATCCGGGCCGCTTTTCAGTACCTGAAAAGCGGCTGACATAAATCAAAAAATCGAAAAAAAAACTGCGCACTAAGTAGTTTCTGTTTATATTTGATAATGATTATTGATTAATAATGATTATTAAAAATATAGAAGGGATCCAGTTATGTTAAAACAGTCCATAAACGATGCGCTTAATAAGCAAATATCCATGGAAGCTTATGCTTCTGCCTATTACCTATCCATTGCATCCTGGTGTGACCAAAAAGGATATGCCGGTGCAGCCAATTTCTTTTATCGTCAGGCGGAAGAAGAGCGCGAGCATATGATGAAAATCTTTAAATTTGTGAATGAAGCGGAAGGACAGGCCATCGTTCCATCAGTAGATCAGCCTCCGGCAGACTTTCCTGATTTCCAGAGCCTGTTTCAAAAATCTCTGGATCACGAACGTAAGGTAACAGCTTCAATTAATGAAATAATGAAGCTGGCATATGAAGAGGGCGACTTCCGCGTGCAGAATCTTCTGCAGTGGTTTGTGGATGAGCAGCTCGAAGAAGAAGTGCAGATGCAAACACTTATTGATAAGCTGCGCTTAATCGGTGATAATGGAGCTGGTCTTTACATGTTCGATACCGAGCTTGCGCAACGCGCTGCGGCCCCGGAAGAAGACGAAGAAGGTTAAGGTTGTAAAGCAGGGTTTAAAAAATTGCCGAAAATGTCAGTCTGAGCGGAGTCGAACGACTCATTTTCGGTAATTTGAATTGTACCTAACTGATCTGTGTTTTCCATAGAAGAAGCTTGAAAGGGTCAAATTAGGACTTCAACAAACCCGTCCTTATCCTTCGACGTAGATTATCTTGAGCTTGTCGAAAGGCTCAGGATGACGGACGAAATGCTAAGGGAGCGGGCCCTTTGACACTACAGGAAGCATATTCGTTCCCCGAGCGAAGCCGAGGGAGTTAGCAGCTAATTCTGTGCAAAGATCTTCTCTACTTATTAATTTACATCACGCTCATTTTTTCCAATTTCAATTACCTACGCCCCGATATTCCCCTTATATTTGTTGCTCCAGCCCCGCTCAAAATAATCTGAGTAGACTAATTCCGGAGATTAACATATGTTTCGTAAAATGAAGAATATTATTACTCTGCTGATACTTGCAGCATTTTTTGCCGGCTGTTCCACCGTTGGTGCACTGATGAATCAGAATTTTCAGGCACCCAAGGCCAGCGTTTCAAATGTAAGCATCAGCGGGCTTTCCTTTGATGCGGCAAATTTGCTGTTCGACATCAAGGTAAATAACCCGAATAGCGTCGGTGTAAAGCTTAGCGGGTTTGATTATGATCTTGCTATCAATGGAAATGGTTTTTTGAATGGTGTGAATTCGGACGGCTTGGAAATTGCCGCCGGAGGTGAAAAGAATGTGCAGATTCCGCTAAGTATCAGCTTTGCAGATCTATACCGCACCTTTCAAAGTGTGAAAACGCAGGACAGCTCGGAATATGCGCTGAAAGCCGGTTTTAAATTCAACGTGCCTATTCTCGGTGACGTGCGAGTGCCGGTAAGTAAGTCCGGGTTTCTGCCGAATGTGAAAATCCCAAAAGTCAGCGTCGGTGCCCTTAAGGTGTCACGTATTAACCTTACAGGCGCAGATATAGAACTGACGGTGAATATGGATAATCCGAATGCATTTGGCTTAAATCTCGATAAAATGCAGTATCTCTTTCAGGTAAACGGCAAAAAGTGGGGCGCCGGAGAAACATTGAAGAAGATTAGCGTTGGAGAAAAAGGCACAGGTTCTATCAAGATCCCGCTGCAGCTGAACTTCCTTGAAATGGGTACTACTGCTTATCAGCTACTCACCGGCAATGGCGACGTTAACTATAATCTGAGCGGAAATCTTGACTTGGGTTCGACTTTAAAGCTGCTTCCGAATACGTCATTAAACTTCGATAAATCCGGTAGTGTAAATATCCAGTAGTCAAAGACTGTTTCAAACCGGCGGTGGATACCGCCGGCATAACTCTTCTAATCAAGCCTCGACCTTACCTGTAAAGAACTCCCTTTTTTATAAAATTGCAGCTCCATTATTTTTTGCAATGTCCCTGGCTCTCTTTGAACTTTCGGCATATTTTGGTATATATAGTATCAACCCCATGCTTTAATATTATTCAGGCAAAAAAGAGTATTTTTTCGCACGATATGCAAATACGTATTAGTGGTCTTGTAAAGTTTTTTAACCGCGTTAGCGAGCAGCTTCAGCGCGGAATTCCACGGCGTCAGATACCATCGTTTAAAAAGGATGTAAAGCGGGTTGTTGAAGATGTAGATCGGTTATGCGCGATTTATGATGCTTCCCCGGAAGAACTACCGGCTCCTTCAAAAAAAGCCTATCGCTTCCTGAAGAATTTAAACCTGGAACACCTTCCCGTTATAGACACGGATGAAGAGGAGAAAGACAATAACTCGCTTACGGTTCCCGGTGCGGTAGGCAGATCGCGTACGCTGGCATTACGCATGTGGCGTGAGCGTCATTCCATTGCCGAGGATTCTCAGGATATCCGCGATGAAATAGCCGAGCAGTTGGATTATATTCGAAGCTATTGTGAAAAAGCTGGTGTCGAACCATCACGCTTAACGTCCCGCACGGCCCGTACCTTTTGCTGGTTAACGTTCCTTAGCAATGAAGAAAACTTTGAGCAACATATGCTGGCACTGCAAACGGCCGGTAAGATGCTAAGTAAAGTCTGGCGATTTCCCGGCTGGACTCCAATCGACATCCTTATGATGAATATTCAATCATTGTATCGTGCCAGGAGTTCGGACAATCGGATTGTGATTAGCTGTAGCGAGGGGTTCGTGGCTGCAGATGAGACGGTGTGGAAAGCTCTGTTGCTTAACATACTTAAAAAACGATCTAAAGATCGCAGACAGACCATCAACTCATTTGTAAATTCGGCATCCTTCAGCGAAGTACTTTTTGAAACCGAATTAGCGCTGCCAAATCACAATTTACAAAGCGTTGGTAGCGTATATTCATTAGACGATAGCTTTGACCGCGTGAACACAGCATATTTTAATGGTGAGATGCAGCGACCCAAGCTTACCTGGAATCGCACGTTAACACAATCCAAATTCGGCCATTATCAACCCAGCAGAGATCTGGTGATGCTATCGATTTCACTGGATCGACCGGAGGTTCCGGAATACGTGCTTGATTTTGTGATGTTTCACGAGTTACTTCATAAAAAACATGGTGTTCAGCTGGTAAACGGACGTCGTTTTGCACATACCAGCGAATTTCGAAAGGAAGAAAAGCGCTATAAATATTATCGCCAGTCTATGCAGTGGCTGCGAACTTTTGTCACCAGACATTGATCAATACATTTTTTGCTTTTTCTGGTGAAAAAAATCTATTACTTTTGGCATCCGATGGAGAGGTGCCGGAGCGGCTGAACGGGACGGTCTCGAAAATCGTTGTCCAGCATTGCTGGACCGTGGGTTCGAATCCCACCCTCTCCGCTGGCTCCGCCTCTTGGATTTTTTATCGGAGCATTTTATGTCGCTGTTATTTCTTTTCCGCGACAGCTTATTTTTTTCTTTTCCTTGTCGTTTATAGCTATTACTTTTGGCATCCGATGGAGAGGTGCCGGAGCGGTTGAACGGGACGGTCTTGAAAACCGTTGTGCACTTTGTGTACCGTGGGTTCGAATCCCACCCTCTCCGCAGACGCTGCCCGGGTTAAACCGGGCAGCGCTTTCTTGATTAGTTCACTGTTTTACAATCAAAAACAGTTTGATCCAGCCTGAATAGGTCTTCCGATGGGAGAGAGGAATGATCTTTCCGGGAAAACAATTACTAACATATGCGCTTAAGGCGTATCTAACAGAGGCGTTTCATGTCCGAAAAGACACGTACAGGAATTCTTGAAATTATGCCCGAAGGTCACGGTTTTCTACGCGATCTGAACGATAACTTCCGGGCTAACGGTGAAACCACATACGTATCATCAAAACTTATTCGTCAGTATAAATTGCGCGAGGGAGTCGAAATAACCGGAGCAGTGGGTAAGCCAAAGCGACCCAAGCAGAGTCCCCCGCTGAGTTCGGTCACCAAAATATTCAATATGAAGCCAGAAGAATATGGTGGTGTAGAGGATATTAAAGACCGCGTGAGTATTGACCCGGAAGAACCTCTCCGCATGACCCAGGGGCCGAAAGATCGGATTGGCAAGTTAATGGATCTGGTAACGCCAATGGGGAAAGGGCAGCGCGGAATGATTATTTCGCCCCCGAAAGCCGGTAAAACCACCATCCTCAAGCATATTGCCAAATCCGTTCTAAAAAGTTATCCCGATATACATGTTTACGTTCTGCTGATTGACGAACGCCCCGAAGAAGTAACCGATTTTAAACGCGCATTGAAAGGCGTACCGGTATTCCACTCGTCCTCAGACCGCGATACCGATGAGCATCTCCGTATTGCCTCGCTTACCATGAATATGGCTGCGAGACGCTGTGAAATTGGAGATGATGTTCTGGTTTTAATCGATTCACTGACACGTATGGGGCGTGCCTTTAATAAGGATACCAATTCCGGTGGTAAGACGCTGAGTGGCGGATTAGCAGCCGGTGCACTGGAGTTGCCGCGACGATTTTTTGGGTCTGCCAGAAATATTGAAGACGGTGGCTCACTTACCATTATGGCGACAATCCTTGTAGAGACAAATAGCCGTATGGATGAGGTTATTTTTCAGGAGTTCAAAGGAACCGGTAATCTCGACCTGGTATTAAGCCGTGAATGTGCTGAACGCAGGCTGTTTCCGGCAATTAATATCCGCGAATCCGGAACCCGCAAGGAAGAAAAAGTGTTGGATGATGCTCGACTCAATGCCGTAAACCTGATGCGTCGACGAGTTGCCGGTATGAAAGCTGCCGAAGCCTTACAGCATGTTCTGGAAAACCTGAATTCACTCAGCGAACGCTGATTTTTTTTCCCGGTGTAGCTGTTGTGATACGCTACACACCCATATTACCTGTTCGCATTGTATACTTGTAGCGCAGATCGTTATTAACGTCTGCACTTTCATCGGAGGAACTATGCGGACAGGGATGTCGTGCACTTTTTCGTCTTACCAGTTGTTGCTTTTTTCTGCAACTTCCTCCTTTCTTAAAAATTTTAGAATTACTGCTTTTTGGCATGTATTCCTGCTTTTTCGTGATTCATGATTCGTGCGATTATAATTGTGAGAATCATTTTCTATAAAGGACGTGTCACAAGCTTGTCGAGGGGCTAATGTAGTCCCCAATAGCGCTTCAACAGAGCCTCTCTAAAGCTGTCGAAGGGCTCAGAGAGATATACCCGGAACAACTGTTTATCTTGCGTCTTTTGTCATTTGTCGCATGTAGCTAAGCCTTATCCAGTTCCAAATATTGCAAGCGGTTGGTTTACGATCTACCATCAATCCAATCGAGCAGACGGCCACGTGAAGGATCGCGTGGCCGTCGTTTTTTTACCCCAAAACAAAAAAAAACTAATATTCATAATTTTCGGCCGACAATGTAAGGGCAGGCAGAGAAGAGCTGCACTAAAACGAAAGCGTTTTGGTTCTTTGATTGAAGTATCGGTGTTGAAAGTGTTCCAGGGAGGGAACACGCTATTGGCAAGTATTATTGCTCAATAAAAGTAATCAGGGAGGATTCTTATGACAACATCAATTCACACCCATAAATTTTATCTCATCATAGCTTCGCTATTTTTGTTCATAGGCTGCTTTAAGGCACCTACCCACTATTATTCTCTGGAATATTCCAGTAATCAGCAGAATTTGGAATCCGTGGAGGAACTCGAATACGATCGGGTCTACCGCCTTGGACATCCCAAGGTGGATGAATTGAAATACGAGCAGCCCAAAAGAACGACTCGTTTAAGAGGTCGTGACGGAGCATTGCAGTATGAAGATATGGTGCGCGCAGCAGCAAAAAAGCACGGTGTAGATTTTTATCTCTTGCTCGCTGTTGTTCAATCCGAATCTGCCGGTGATCCACGTGCAGTGAGCAGTGCGAACTGCCTGGGATTGACTCAGCTTGCGATCCCAACTGCCCGTGATTACGAGCCGGATGTCCGTCGGGAGGAGCTTTTTGATCCCTACACGAATCTGGATATTGCCGGTCGGCATATGCGAAAGCTTAACAGGCTGGTACGCAAGCGCTTTCCAAACGCGAATTTGGACGAGAGGATCGTTCTGAATGCTGCGGCCTGGAATGCCGGATGGGGAAGAGTACTTGAATATAAAGGCGTACCGAACTTCCGAGAAACCAAGCAGTTTACCAAGCGGGTGACGCATTATTATCACAAATACCGCTGGGGCAAAGTATCATAAACCTCCCTCCTCTCCTTACTCCGGTCGGCCTTATGGTTGACCGGGGTGGGGATGGGCGGCGGTTTGCAAAATCATTCTCCTTTTAAGCATTTTCGCCGTATATTACGACATGACACAACCGTCAGATTCCCCAAATCAGATACGAATTTTACACACGGCCGACTGGCATCTTGGCAAGAGGCTGGAACGCTTCTCACGGCTTGACGAGCAACGGGCTGTATTGGCAGAGATTTGTGAAATTGCCGAGCGAGAAGAGGTCGATGTTGTTTGTATTGCAGGTGATATATACGATACCTTTAACCCGCCGATTGAAGCTGTTGAGATCTTCTATAAATTTGTGAAGCGTCTGGCAAATAACGGCCGACGTCCGGTTGTGGCTATCGCCGGGAATCATGATTCTCCAGACCGCTTCGAAACGCCCGATCCGCTGGCGCGTGAATGCGGTATATTACTAATGGGATATCCAAACAGCCAGATAGCACCATTTGATCTGGAAGGTGGATTCTCCGTTGCGCGTTCCGAACAGGGTTTTCTGGAAATTCAGATGCCCGATAAACCACCGTTTCGGGTACTTGCAACTCCTTATGCCAATGAAAATCGCCTGAAAACTTCTCTGGGATTTGATAATCCGGAAGAAGAGATGCGCGAGTTATTGGCAAATCACTGGAAGACTCTGGCAGGGAAATATTGTGATAGGAAAGGTGTGAATATTCTCATGACGCACCTGTTTGTTTTGCCTCCGGGACAGGAAGAGCCGGAGGAAGCTGATGATGAAAAGCCTATCCTCCATGTAGGTGGTGCACAGGTCGTCTATACGTCTGCAATACCGGATCAGATTCAGTATACGGCACTGGGCCATATTCATCGCTCTCAATCCATGCGGGAGAAACCGCAGGTTCGCTACTCCGGGAGCCCAATTTCCTACAGCATGAGCGAAGCAGGACAGCAAAAGTCCGTTACGATCATTGATGCAGTTCCCGGTAAGGACGTTACTGTAAAACAGGTTTTGCTTGGCGAGGGAAAGTCTTGCCTGAGAAAATCGTTTGAAGATGTTCCAACTGCACTACAGTGGCTATCGGAACATCAGAATGCACTGGTTGAGATTACCATCCGATCCGAAACTTATCTGAAAGCCGAAGAGCGACAGGCACTTTATGAAGCACATAGTGGGATTGTTGCGATAATCCCCGAACTATTGATAGAGAATCCGGATAGCGCGAAAAACCGGAATGAAATAAATCTGGAGAGGAAAACCGAAGAGCTCTTCAGCGATTATTTCCAAAGTCGTTTTGAACAAAAACCTTCCCGGGATCTGTTGAATTTGCTGAAGGAAGTCCTTTCCGAGGAGGATGAATGATTCCTCTGGAGCTTACCATTAAAGGACTTTATTCCTATCGCTATGAACAAACGATAGATTTCCGCAGGCTGCATGATGCGCGGCTGTTTGGAATTTTCGGAGCGGTGGGGAGCGGGAAATCCACAGTATTGGAAGCGATGACCTATGCGCTTTTTGGCGAGACGGAACGACTGAATCGCAGTGATAACCGCGCCTACAATATGATGAACCTGAAGTCGGATGAATTGCTGGTGCGATTCCAGTTTCTCGCGGGCCCGGCCCTGGCCGACGAGTATCTTTTTGAGGTTCAGGTGAAGCGGCAGAAAAAGAATTATGAGAAAGTCGGCACACCGAAGTGGCGTCGTATGAAGCGCGTTGATGGGGAATGGATACCGGAAGAGCGTAGCGCAGTTGAAATTATCGGTCTTTCTTATGAAAATTTCCGGCGCACCGTAATCATTCCTCAAGGCAAATTCCAGGAGTTCCTGAGCCTCACCGGCGGTGAGCGCACGCGTATGATGAAGGAGCTTTTTAATCTGCAGCGTTTCGACTTGCTGAATAAAACACAGCGCTTGGGCAGCCGGAATAATGAGCAGATTCAGGTGATCAGCGGAAGGATGCAGGAACTTCAGGTGAGTCCTGATGAGCTGGATACTTTAAACTCCAGCCTAAAAGAAGCTCGGGAAGCACTGCAGCAGCTTCAGAAAAAAGGCGAAGAGCAAAGAGTCCGGGAAAAAGAATTTGCTCGCCTCGCAGACTTGCAGAGCAAGCTAATAGAGGCGGAGAATGCTCTCCGTCAATTGCGCGAGCAAGAAGAGGCCTATCAGTTTCGTAAACAGAATTTGATGTCCTTCGAAGAATGCCGTCGGCGATTTAATGCAAAAAATGAGCAGCTGAATCTGCTTAAAAGACAGGTTGAAAAATCCCGGCAGGAATTGGAGCGCATTAAAGCGGTTCGGATGGAACAGGAAGAGGAAATCCTCATCCGGAAAAAAGCGTTTGCCCGCGTAGAGGAGCTGTTTAAACAGAATGAGCAGCGTCAAAAGGAAATCTCGGATTTAAAACAACTGGCTGCCATTCGCTCAGGGGAAAACGGTTTAGCGGAAAAACGTGAAAAGCTGAATGATCAACGGTCCCTTGTAAAGCAGGTATCTGCCAGATTAATGGAGTTGGAAGAGTCTACTGAAGCACAGGCTGAAATGCTGCGAAAGCAGCGAAAACAGCTCCCGGATAAGCTGGTGATCGCTGAAACGCAGGAATGGTTTGCGCTACGCCGTCATCTACAGATGCAGCTGGATGAGAAGAAGGCGGAACAGCTTCAGCTTAGGCAAACCCTGACTGACATCGAGACGACAAAAAATTCGCTGGAGGGGTTAAGGCAGGTTGATGAATGGATAACGCCCCTGGAGCAAACGCTGCCGGTAGACGAACTGTTAAAACATATTGAGTCGGTCGTAAAGAAGCTTCGCAGTAAGCTAAAGGAGCTGGAAAAGGTGCGGCTGGGATTGATAAAACAACAGCATCTGGGTGAACTTACGGCTGCTTTAATTGATGGAGAGCCCTGTCCGGTTTGCGGATCCACTAAACATATGCCGCAGGCATATTCAAAAGAACCGAAGAAATCTGCCAAAGAGGCGGCAGAGATTACAAAACTTGAGCGACAGCTTGATGTGCTAAACGACCTACGCAATGAGCTGACGACTCCAGCAGCTTCATATAAAGTAACGCATCAACGATTGAGTGAACTGGATGCAGCAATCAAATCCTCATCTGATAATCTGGCGCTTCATGTTGAATCCTGGAAGTGGGACGGGTATAGCTCTGAGAATGAAGCTGAGTTACTACAGGCCAGGGAAACACTGCAGGGAGTGGAAGAGTCCCTTCAGCTTATTGAAGAACAGCAGGAAAAAATGCTGCTGGAAAGACGGGATGCGCAGGTGCAAAGGGAGGAGGCTCAGGAAGCATTAACCGCCCTCGAAAAAGAGTATTCTGCTTTAACAGCCCGACGTGAGGCACAGGTTGAGCAGCTTGAGGAGCTGGTAATTGACTCAATGCCCGGCTGGACGGATGAGCGGCTTATCGCAAAAGCCGATGAGCTGGAAGAAAAGCATCTTGAAATACAGCGCGATTATGAACGTGGCACGGAACAGATTAACTCACTGCAAAAGATGCTGGATGAGAGTGCCGGAGAGTTGAATTCATCGCGAAAGCAGGTCGACGAGTCAAAGAGTTATCATAACGGTCTTCAGCAGGAATTTGAGAAGGAGATTGCCGTATCGGATTTTGAATCTGTAGAATCTGTACAGGCATTATTAGCCCTGGATTTGGATGCGGTAGCAGAGTCGAAAGCCCTTGAAGAGTATTTTACTAAGCTTCAGGCAACCGAGCTACAGCTGAAAGGACAGCAAGAACAGATGGAATCGGCAGATTATGATGAAACTCAGCATCGCTTGCTTAGAGAAGATATTGCCGGTTTGGAAAAAGAACTTTCCGCAAAACAGCAGCAGATCGGTAGTCTGGAAAGCGAAGTGCAGCGCATAGAAAGTGGAATAAAAAAGCGAGCTGAGTTGCAAAAGGAGCTGGATGCTCTAAATGCCCGAAAAGATAATATTGATACGCTGGTGAAACTCTTCCGTGGGAGTGGCTTTGTAAACTTCGTTTCCAGCGTGTTTTTAAAGAATTTGGTTCGCGCAGCGAATGAGCGGTTTCGTTCATTAACCAGAAACCAGCTGTCGCTGGAGGTGAATGAAGACAATAACTTTATGGTGCGCGATTATCTGAATGATGGCCAGGTGAGAAGTGTAAAAACCCTCTCGGGTGGACAAACCTTTCAGGCCTCTCTTTGCCTGGCTTTAGCGCTGGCAGACAATATTCAGCATCTTTCCGAGGCGTCACAAAACTTTTTCTTTCTCGATGAGGGATTTGGGACACTTGATAAAAATTCGCTGCAAATTATTTTTAATACACTGAAGGCAATGCAGAAGGAAAATAGAATTGTCGGTGTTATTTCACACGTTGAGGAACTTCAGCAGGAAATAGATGTGTACTTATATATCCGCAATGAAGACGAAAAAGGAAGTGAAATAACATCAAGCTGGCAATAGGTAAAAGTCCGGATCCTGTCTCAATTTGTAATTGCTTTTATCAGACGTATCATGTATTATTGGTCAGAGGAGACTATGCGCGAGCGAATCAGCAAAATCATTGAGCTTCTTATACGAGAAATGACCGATCTTCCGGATCCTTTCGGCGGTCATATCGAAATGCTCTCCAGGAAACTATTGGATGCCGGTTATACCCAGGGCGAGATAAATAAAGCCGTTGAATGGGTTATCACCAATTTTGATGACAGTACCGGTCCACTCCAAAATCTCGAAAATGCCAGGAACATGCCGTCTTTAAGGCTATTGAGTTCGGAAGAAATGAATTTCTTCTCTCCGGAAGCCTATGGCTATCTCATTCAGGTGCAGGCACTGAGCATTGTCGGTCCGCTCCAGATAGAGCAGATTATCGAACGTTGCTACGTGATGGGGCTAAGTACCATCGAAGTAGAAGATATTAAAACGATTGTCTCGCAAATTCTTCTGGGCAAAGAGCCCTCCAGCCTGTCGGTTGATAAGACCGGTCGCTCGGAAGTGATGTATCATCCCGGCAATGACATGATTAATTAGAGCGTCTATGGGCTCGTCCTCTGTGAAGACGCTCGTTATTGTTGAATCCCCCGCCAAAGCCAAAACTATCAATAAATTTCTCGGTAAAGACTATCGCGTAGTCGCGTCTGTCGGTCATGTTATCGACCTGCCTCCCAAAGACCTCGGTGTTGATGTAGACAAGGGATTTAAACCGACCTATCACATCATCAAAGGCAAACAGGACGTTCTGAAAAGACTAAAATCAGAAGCGCAGAAGACCGATCGCATTTTATTGGCAACGGACCCTGATCGTGAAGGGGAGGCAATTGCCTGGCTGATTGCGGAAAGACTGAAAAAAGAAACCCCGGATATTCAGCGGATTGAGTTTAATGAAATTACCGCAACCGCCGTTCGGTCTGCGCTGGAGAGCCCAAGAGAAATAGATCGGGATCGGGTACACTCTCAGCAGGCGCGCAGGGTACTCGATCGCCTTGTTGGATACATGGTAAGTCCGGTGTTGTGGCAAGGGATTGTGAAAGGCCTGAGTGCCGGCCGGGTGCAGTCCGTCGCACTTCGATTAATTTGCGAACGTGAGACAGAGATCGAAAAGTTTGTGCCAGTTGAGCATTGGAAAATCAGTGCAAAATTAAAAACGCCTTCCGGAGCCGAGTTTCTTGCCAAACTCATAAAAATCGGCAGCAAGACCCTCGACCCCAATAAATACCGCATTGCTACTCGCGGAGACGCAGACAAGCACGTGGCTGCCATCCGTAAAGAAACCTTCATCGTAAAAAAAATTAAGCGCGAAAAGGTCAAGAAAAAACCGCCGCCGCCTTTTATTACCAGCACCCTGCAGCAGGATGCCGCGCGGCGCTTTCGCATGCCCACCAAACAAGTGATGTCGGTTGCGCAGAAGCTCTATGAAGGAATAGATCTTGGGGAAAAGGGGACATTGGGATTGATCACCTATATGCGCAGTGATTCCACCCGCATTAGTGATGAAGCGCTAAAAGCCGTGCGTAGCTATATAGCCGGATCTTATGGCACGGATTACCTGCCTGAGAAGCCGGTCTCTTACGGCTCGAAAAAGGGCGCTCAGGATGCACATGAAGCCATCCGCCCAACGCATATCTCTTCTGATTTTGAGCCGCGAAATATCAAAAAATTTCTTTCAGCCGATGAGTTTAAAATCTATGAGCTGATCTGGAAACGCTTTGTCGCCTGTCAGATGAAGCCGGCGATCGCAGATCGGGTAACCGTTGATGTTGCCGCAGGTGAGTATCTCTTCCGAACTCAGGGAGAAACGATTGTTTTTCGAGGCTTCCTGCAGGCTTATCAGCCTCCGGGTGATGACTCAAAGGTGGCTGAAGATGATGAGGATGGTATTCCGAATATTCCAGCTGATCTGAAGGAGCAGCAGCGACTTGAATTAATCGACCTAATTCTGAAGCAGCTGTTTACAAAACCGCCGCCGCGCTACACGGAAAGCTCACTGGTAAAAACGCTGGATAAGCTGAGCATTGGCAGGCCGAGTACGTATTCACAGATTATTGCCACCCTGTTTTACAGGGAATATATTCGCCTGGAAGGGAAGAAGTGGCTGCATCCTACGGAACTTGGACGAACCGTCAATTACTTCCTGGTGCAGCATTTTGATGAATTATTCAATGTTGCTTTTACTGCAGAGATGGAAGCGTCACTGGATCGAATCGAAGCCAGTGAGGCAACATACCTGAAGACGCTCAAGGGGTTTTATGAGCCCTTTCGTGCAAAGCTGGATAGCGTAACCGCAACTGTTCAGGAAATAAAGATTGCGGCAAAAGGGGAAGATGTACGGATTTGTAAGACCTGTGGCGCTGGAATGGTGCTGCGTTGGGGCAGTGACGGTCACTTCCTTGCTTGTGAGAACTATCCGGAATGCAAATCTACCCGTTCTCTACCCAAAGCGGAAGCAACATCAAAGAAGCGTTCCTGTAAAACCTGTGGAAGCGCTCTTGTGTTGCGTGAGGGGCGTTACGGCAGCTTTCTTTCCTGCAGTCGTTATCCGGATTGCAAATATACGCGTCCGTTGGGAATTGGTGTGGACTGCCCGCGAAAAGAATGCGATGGTGAACTGCTGCAAAGGCAGTCGCGAAAGGGGACAATCTTTTTTGGATGTAGCAACTATCCGGAATGTAAAATCGTATATTGGAATAGACCGGTTGCGCGATCCTGTCGTTCCTGCTCCTTCCCATTAGTTGAAGAAGTTGAAGGAAAAAGCGCAAAAAAAGTGCTGAAGTGTCCGGACTGCCTAACCATTCAGGACGCCTGAGAGAGCGAGATTCTCTAAAAATAAAGGCTGGTAAAAATGTACGTTGAAATGAATGATTTCATTCGCTATCTTGAAAATGTAAGGCGATATTCGCAAAACACTATACTTTCTTACCAGAACGATTTATCTCAATTTATTCAGCACCTACAGGAAGACGATAAGGATATTCAGCCGCATCACATCGATGTAAGGCATATAAAGAATTTTCTCAGTTATCTGTTAAGTCTTGGGTTGCAGCGACGAAGCATTACGCGCAAGTTATCTACAATCAAATCTTTTTTTCGCTATCTGTTTCGACATGGCGTTATTGAGTCGAATCCGGCAGCAGTCGTTCAGGCGCCCAAAGTCGGTAAACGCCTGCCGACCGTGCTTAGCATCGAGCAGGCTCGTAAGCTAATGACGCTCCCGCCGGGAAATACCTTTGAAGGTCTGCGGGATAGGTCGATTTTAGAACTCTTTTATGGTTGCGGGCTGCGATTAAGCGAAATTTTGGATTTAACCTGGCAGAAAATTGATCTTGCAGGTGATTCGATCCGAATATTAGGAAAGGGGCAAAAGGAACGTTTAGTGCCTTTGGGATCTTTTGCCAAGGCTGCATTAAGAGCCTATAAGGAAAAGCGAGGAGAGCATATCTCCAAGCTGGAAATAGAAGCTGATACTGAGCTTTTTCTCAGTAAGAAGGGCAAGAAACTTTATCCGCTGGCGGTGCAAAAAATGGTGCGGAAATATATGGAACAGCTTTCAGAACAGGATAAGCTGAGTCCACACGTGCTAAGACACACCTTCGCCACACATTTGCTGGATCGTGGTGCGGACTTATTTGCAGTTAAGGAGTTGCTCGGACATGCTAGTTTGTCGACAACTCAGATTTATACACACGTAAGCATGGAGAGATTAAAACAGGTATACAGTCAAGCTCACCCAAGAGCAACGAAAAAATCATAACCCACTTACCGTAGGAGGATCTAATGAATTTTTCCATCACGGCCCGTCATTTTAAGCTTAAAGATGATCTGCGTGACTATATCACCAGCAAGAGCAACAAATTGAGCCGTTACTACGACGGTATCATCGATACCGAAGTGATCCTCGGATGGGAAAAGCAGGCCCGTCTTTGCGAATTGAAAATCAACGTGAATAACAAGCAGATTGTGCTCAAAGAAAATTCGGAAGACCTGCGAAAGTCCTTTGACATTGCCATGGATAAGGCAGAGCGTCAGCTAAAACGCTATAAGTCGAAGGCACGCTCGCTTGAAAAGGATATTCAAAGCAGCGCCTGAGGCCTTCTAAGTGGGAGGAAATAAGCACCGCACTCAAAATACCCGTCGATCTTTTTCGGCGGGTATTTTACGTTTGGGGCAGAGCACAGAACTCAGAACACAGAATACAGAGCACAGAATATAGAAAAGCAGAGACGGTGAGAAACGGTCAGATAAGCCGATAATGATGAGGAACAGTGAGTACATTCACCCTTCACATCTGTTACCATTCACTTTGTAAATTGCCCCATTGCCCATTGCCCATTGCCATTTCACTTTTCACATCCTTAACATAGAACTCTGAACTCTGAACTCTGAACTCTGAACTCTAGAGTATAAATAATCAGACTTCCTACCATGGTTTAATACTTTCCCGCAAACCCCCATTAACGGTAAATCTTTTAAAAACAGTGTTTCGATAAGCTGGCATGGGCATTGCGCTAAACAGGGTTAAAATACACCGGCCTGTTGCGCTCTGAAAGCCGACACGGCAATAAACGCAACTTCAACGTTACTTTCGGAGATAAAATGAAACGCTATTTATTACTACTTATCCTCTTGTCTCTTACCTATACGACTGCTGCCCAAACGTATTTTAATCTTGAAGCCGGACTAGGTGCTATTACCGAACAGGAGGGGGAGGAGGATTCCGAGAATAAGATTGAGCGAACTGGGGTTATCGGAGTGGGCGTCATTGGTTTTGAACACTTTTATTCACCACAACGGAGCATAGAGCTACGTTATCAATATGAATATACTGATCGGGGTGAATGGTTGGGGCTTGGTGCCGAGTCAGATGATAATTTAGTGACGCTTCACTTAAGAATTCACTCTAAAAACCTACATAAAACACAGGTCAACGGACATATTGGTGGACTCGTAGGTTATGGGAAAAGAAAATACTATTGGCCGGGATTTGGTGAGGAAGGTACGACACTACAGAATATAAACAACGAGTCCATTCGCTATGCAGCAGTCGGTTTTACTCTGGGTATGAGAAGCCTTTGGAATAATCAGCTGATCGGATTCACTCTTGAACCCAGGGTTGATTTCCCGATTGCAACTAGGAATACGCTTGGGGGATTCGCCGAAATGGCTGATACCCAAATGAATTTTGCGCTTTCACCCGAGTTTCGAATAACGGCACGACTTCAAATCGGATTTTCCATCTTTTAATACCAGATAGCGATATTGAGAACCCGATATCTGTAATTTGCCACTTATCTCACGAATCAAACACGATTTCATTATTAGAATCCAGGCAATACCTCACTGACACTATTTTATCCCGGTAGTTAGGTATCTGCTCGAACGATTGGAGGTCGTGCTTATGTGCCGAAAGCAAGTTTACCGGTTGGGTATCTTTCTTATCAGCCTGACTGCTTTAATGTTTACCGCCTGTGGTAGCGGCAATTCCCTGAAGGGAAATGCCCGTGGAGACAACGTCGCTGTTTTTGCCGCTCCAAATATGAACGGAGGATATCCTGTTAAGCTGGATCTTGTTTTTGTTGAAAGCGAGGATATTGTGCAGGCCTTTGATATTGTTCCGGCAAAAAACTGGTTCCGCAACCGCGAGGCGCTTTTAGCAAGTTATGTTGGACGTATCGAGGCTGTCTCTTATGATGTTTTACCGGGTAGGGAACTACGGATTCAGGATTTTCCGGTAATGAAGAGTAAAGCTGCAGCAGTATTTATTTATGCAAACTATCAAAACGGTGCAGAGCAACCTAAGCGTATTCGACGGATTGGAAACCTGCTGCTTGAAATGCAGGAATCCGAGTTTTACCTATCCGGCGAAAAATAGCTGTTTGATTTTTGCATAACTTTAGCCAACATGTGCCATGGCAACCGCTCCCTACACGACCATCCACACCTTGATACCGAATGAACCGTTTGACTTTCATGAAACAGTAACGTCTCATGGTTGGTATGCTTTGAAACCAAACTTCTGGGACAAAAAGAACCTGGTCTTCTCAAGGGTAGAACAACTTGCCGACGGCAATGTTGTGTTATGGCGTGCTCAACAGGCAGGGAACTCTAATCATCCTGAACTATCGATTGCGATTGATTCTGCAATAGATTTAAGCGCCGAACAATGCAAAGAAGTGCTTGGTTGCATACGATATATGTTTCGTATGGATGAAGATTTGACCGGCTTTTATCAGCGTTGCAGCAAGGCCGGGGGCCGTTGGAAGAAGCTGAGCAATGGGTCAGGGCGATTACTGCGTTCACCAACCCTTTTCGAAGATCTTGTAAAAACAATTTGTACTACCAATATCCACTGGAGCGGGACGATCCGCATGGTAACCGGGCTGGTAGATGAGTTAGGAAAACCGCTGCCCTGGAATAAAAGCCTAAAAGCATTTCCGACATTTTCCGAGCTCCTCTCTGCGGAAAAGGGTGTATTTGAAAATACCGTAAAACTTGGATACCGGGCAGCTTATATTCTGGAAATTGCTTTTCTGGTTAAAACCAACCAGCTGGATTTACAGTCCTTTCGCTATTCAGACTTATCCACAAAGGAATTACGGCAGAAATTAATGGCATTGAAAGGTATCGGTAAGTATGGTGCTGCGATTTTATTAATGTTTTTAGAGCGTTATGATGACCTACCTGTCGATAGCGTTTTTCGCGATTTCGTTACAAAAACATATTTTGACGGTCAAACAGTAAGTGAGGCCAGGATGAGGGATATTTATTTGGGATGGGCAGAATGGAGGTTTTTGGCATTTTGGTTTGATATGTGGGGCAGCGAAGAATAAATGGGACTTGGTTTATGATGATGGACGAGATTGAAAAGCGGAAAGCAGTCTGGTATGTTATGTCGGATCTGTTTCTGGATACCGAACTGGATGAAAAAGACCATAGGCGAATTGCAGAGCAGCTCGGACAGTCAGACTACTCATTGGAAAAAATAGAAGAAATCCTCTTTGATGAGGTATATCCTGTTTGTATAGTAAATCTCACTAATGTAGCCGGAGTCTGGGATCAGTTTGATAAAGGCTGGTTGACTGATGAAATTACCAAAAGGCTGCAAACCCGCCCAAAAAAAAAGAAAAAACGCTTACTTAAATCATTAATCCACGATGATTGGGAGGCGGTTAAACGAATTCTTCTAACGGAAGGCTAAGATGAAATATCATATTACTTTTTTGGGAATACTCCTTCTTTTTTTCGGATGTGCTTCTACCAGCGCTGAGAAGGTGGATGATACCACTGAAAAAATGGATACGCAAAAGAAAGAAATGACGGAATCAATGGATGACGCAAATGCCTCTGTTGGTCAAAAGGCAAAACAAATGTTGATAAAGAGCCCGGCGGAAGGTAGCGCGACCTACACCCTTGCCAGGAACTATATGGATAACGGTCAGGTCATTCCGGGAGTATTGTCTCTAAGTCGCTATCTCATTATTGATCCAAAGGGTAAAAATAGCTCTATGGCGCTAAAAGATCTGAAGCGCGCTATGAGCTTTACCGAGCCGGTTGGTGAAGATAAAGCGGCTGAGAAGCCTGAGATGGCCGGAGATGACTTCTCGATGCAAATGCAGGTAATGCAGCATAAAATGAAGCAGATGAAGCTTGAAGAAGCTGCTAACCCAAATCCGCGCGAGCAGTTTACACGATCCATGGAACAGCTTTTTGCTCTCTTGCAGGAGGGTGAGGATCAGTCTGTGCGTAAGGGGTTTGTCTGGGAATATTACGTTCCTTATTTCTCACAGCTGCATGCTAAAGGGCTTACGCAGACATTTATCGATTATATTCATCAGCTGCCCGACTCTCGCATGATGGGCATGCAGTTGGATAAAAGCGAACAGTTTGCAGCATTTGAGAAGTGGAGCAATGCCTACCAGTGGCCGAAAAAAATATCTGAATAATCAAATTGAGGCTGAGACGGGATAAATCCCGTCTTTAAACAAGGCGAGTTTACATGTCTGATCCGAGATCAAAAGAAGAAGTGTTAAGTAGTCTGAAAATCGGTATTGAGGAAGTTCATGCTGCTTTACAAGAACTGTCTGTTGAAGAGTGCTTTCAGAAAGATGGAGAGCGATGGTCCGCTGCAGAAAACTTACAGCATCTTATCCTTTCGGTAGTGCCTCTTGCTAAGGGGTTAGAGATGCCCAAGCTGACCTTACGTATGATGTTTGGTAAATCTTCATCCGATAGCCGTTCCTTTAGCGATATTATCGTGGTTTATAAAGAGCTGCTGGGAAAAGGAGCTGTCGCAACGAATCGCTATGTTCCTGATGAGATTCCTCAAACTGAAGAGGCCAAAGCCGATTTACTACAGAACTGGCAGCGTGCCGGAAACAGGCTGCTTACTGCTGTAGAAGGCTGGTCTGAGCAGGATATGGATGTTTATCAGCTGCCGCATCCTCTGATTGGAAAGATGACAGTCCGGGAGATGCTATTCTTTACGATTTATCATAATGCATTTCACGGTAAGCGGATTTCCGAAGCTGCAGGCTGAGCTCTTTCTCCATCAAATCGCATACTTTCCAAAACAAATTCCCGCAAAACGTACGATTCATCAATCGCTTCTCATATGGGTTGTAGATATTGATGTCATCATCATCCTGTATTACCGCTCTCTAATTAAACATCATTTTCTTTCCCCGGATTATTCCTCCTGGATATCACCGCCCCTTATCTCATCAAGGGATTCCTTCCGGGATTGCATTGAGAGGAGAAACAATATGACGAATATGATCCGTCGATCTGTTTATCTCGCCCTATTATTTTCCTGTGTTTCGCTTCCGGCTTCAGCTCAGGAAGCGGATTCTACCAAGCGCGGGGACAATTATTACCATTCCGGTAAACCATCACCGGAATTTTCGTTTTTTGCCGCAACCCGCCAACGTAATCAGCAACGTCAAACGAATAGTTGTTGGGCAGCCTGCATTCAGATGCTATTAAATTCTCATGGAATGTTCGTGACGCAGCGCGAGCTGATGCGGGACTTATTTGGAAACCTGCCGGATATACCGGCTTTTCATGAAGACATTCTGACAGCACTTGCAGAAAGTCGGGCTATTAAGCGATCCGGAAAGCAGCTGGAATATGAGATCTTCGATGTTTCATATCCGGAAGAGTTAACATCAGTAGTTCAAAAGCGTGGACCAATGATTGTTGAGATCGACTCTCCTGAAGACAGCCTGCGTCATATTGTAGTATTGAGTGAGATCTTTTATTCAAATACGCTTTACGAGAATCCGGTAATCGACAAGGTTGTGTTACGTGATCCCTGGCCAACCGGGAGTCCGCGTCTTGAACTTAGCTGGATACAGTTTAAAACCCGTAAGCCCTTGGTGTTTAGCCTATGGTTTAAAGAAAAGAGCTAACGGTTTTGCTTGATGTTGCTTGAGACAAGTTGTAGCTTGGATTGGGTATCGGGTATCGGGTATCGGGTATCGGGTATCGGGTATCGGGTATCAGTTTTGTCACGTCGAGCTCGCAGAGACGCTTGTTTCTATTTATTGGCAATGAGGCAATTAGGCAGTTCCCCGAGCCCTTCGACATGCTCAGGATAAACTCCGCCGAGGGGAGGCAATGAGGCAATGAGGCAATGAGGCAATGAGGCAATTTAATAAGTGAATGGTAACAGATGTGAAGGGTGAATGTACTCACTGTTCCTCATCATTATCTGCTTATCTGACCGTTTCTGACCGTTTCTCACCGTCTCTGCCATTCTGTGCTCTGTGTTCTGTATTCTGTATTCTGTATTCTGTATTCTATTAAAATTAACCTTAAGTATAGATGACCTGTGTTTCCTAAAGACGCTTTAATTGATCTGAATGGTGCTGTTATTCAGCGTGAGCTTGAGATTACCGAAGAGGTTGAGCTGTTACCTCCGCTTACTGAACCGGAAGTTAAGGCTATCGAAAAAATGCTGGACACGACTTGCGCTGCGCATATCCGCGATATGCTATTGTTCAGCCGTGGGCTCGGATGTGGAGTCTTCGGAAAGTCACTTGATTTTTCCCAGGTCGTGAATGATGCAAGCGTCGTTCGGGTCTCCGATAGAGGATTATGCTTAAGTCCCTTTGAGGCAAATGAACGGTTTTACATCGATGTAACAACCGACCTGAGCTCATGGGATAAAGTGTTTTTTATCTGCCGAGAACCTGCTGTAATGATTCTCCAGAGCGAATCCCTTCCTGATTTCCTTTTTAATTTCGTCCGGCAGGAGATCTATCCGGATCAGCAAATACTGCTTACAGCGGAGCACACCGACGTTCAGAAAGTGCTGAGCACTAAACATCATATACTAACTCAGCCGGAAGCCGCGTCTCATCAGGACGTTCTAATCTCCACGTTTGCAGAAGAGTTGGAAGAGGACTGGTCCATAATTGATTTGCGCTATATGGCTATCGGGGAAGGACTACCATTGGAACTTTTTGGTAAGCATACCGAATGTCGGCGCTGTGGTGAACAGTATATCTTCGCTCTGAGAGAAAATCCGAATCCACCTTCATTTATGAAACGCCTGTTTGGAAAGAAAGCATGATTCTTAAGCGCTTGTTGATGTTGCTTTTATTGGGTGTGGTGCTCCTTCCGATCGTCTTGCTTTGTTCCAGATATGTGGTAACAAAGGAGTCCCGCTGGAGACTCTATGATGAGGCAATAAAGATCCCCTATAATAAAGCGGCGCTGGTACTCGGATGCTCACCCTATACGCGTGATGGTAGAACCAACCTGTTCTTTAAATATCGCATGGATGCTGCCGTTCGGCTTTATGAGGCTGGAAAGGTTGAGGTCTTAATTGTCAGTGGAGATAATTCAACACATCAATATGATGAACCTTCGGCGATGAAGGAGGCTCTAATAAAACGCGGTGTTCCATCTGATGTAATCTATTGCGATTATGCCGGGTTTCGAACGCTTGATTCGGTTATTCGTGCCCGGGAAATATTTCAGCAGGAAAACATTACCATTGTTTCACAGAAATTCCATAATCAAAGAGCCATTTTTTTGGCAAAAAAACGCGGTATTCAGGCTATTGGTTATAATGCGCGGGAACTGAGAAGCCGCAGCAGTCTAAAGACCCGAGTCCGGGAATGGTTTGCCAGAACCAAATCTCTACTGGATATATATGTCCTGAATCGCCAACCTAAATTTCTTGGACCTACTATAGAAATTGCAGATACAGAGATCCGAGGTCCGAAGTCCGAAGACTGACGTCCGAAGTCTGGCTACCCCATTCTGACAGCAAAGCGGTCTGACTTCTGTGTTCTGTGCTCTCCGATAGAGTTGTCTGCCCCATATGAAATCCGTATACTAATTGGATAATCAAATCCGGTGAGTACTATGAAAAATGTCTGCTTACTATTTCTGCTTGGACTTATACTGTTTGGCTGCAACATGAGTAACCGTGATTTCACGGATAAACTGTTTGAAGCGTATAATGGTAATAAGCCGGGTGCTGTTGTTATGGTGATTCAGGATGGAGAAACGGTCCTATCCCGAGCTTATGGCATGGCTAATGTCGAAACCGGCGAAGAATTAACCACCGCGCACAGTCTTAGATTGGCATCTATCAGCAAGCAGTTTACGGCAGCTGCCGTTCTTCTGCTTATTGAAAGAGGTAAGCTGGACTCTTCTACAACTTTAACGTCTATTTTTCCAGATTTTCCGGATTATGGTGATGTAATTACGATTCATCAGCTTTTGCAACACACCTCAGGTTTGTTGGACTATGAGAGCCTTGCTGCTGACTCTCTGGACAGGCAGCTGTTTGATCGAGATGTGTTACACATAATGATGGAACAGGATTCAACATACTTTGAGCCCGGTTCCGCATTTCGCTACAGCAATTCCGGCTATGCCGTGCTGGCAATGATTGTTGAGGAAGTCTCCGGTCAGACATTCAGTGGTTTTCTGGAGGAACACATATTTGAACCACTGAAAATGATGAGAACGGTTGCACATCAGGAAGGAATTACTCAGGTTTATAAACGAGCCTATGGGCATACGATTGAGAACGGTGAGGCCCGGGTTAACGATCAAAGCCGCTTTAGCGCTGTTCTGGGGGACGGGGGGATTTATACATCCGTGGAGGAATTAAGACTTTGGGATGCTGCTCAGTATAACGATCTGCTGTTATCGGAGGAATCGAGAAGACGCATGACGACGCCCGAGGTGGATATTTACGGTTACGGTCTGCGTATTGATGCATACAATGGCGTTAAGCGCATACATCACGCTGGCAGTACTCGTGGATTTCGTAATTTTATGCAGCGCTTTCCGGATAAAAAGTTAACCATCATTATTCTAACAAATCGTAGTGAGCCCGATGTCACTCCCCTGGCAAATAAAATTGCCGATCATTACCTAAATTAGTATAAATTTCGGAACAATTTGCCTAATTTTACGATCTAAAATAAGACGATAAAAATTGGAGCATATATAAATGAAGTTAGCTGGTGGTATCGGACTTATCGGGGTTGCATTGTTCATGCTTCTCGGTGTATTTAATATGGATGCCGATGTTGGGTTTGAAGCCATGGTCGGTGCTTTTCTGGTCGCTGTGGTGATTCCTGCTGTTTGCGGTTTAGTGTTGATTCGTTCCCATCAGCAGTCCGGGAAAAAGCTGGATCAGAGTCGTAATATTTTGAGGCAAAAGACGCTGGAAGCAGAAATCCTAAATCTTGCTGGAAAAAATAACGGTAAGCTAACCGTTGTAGAGGTCGTACGGGAATTTGCTATAGATACAGAATCTGCTAAAGAAGCACTGGACTCAATGCATGAAAAGAGCATGGCTGAGATAGAACTAACCGAGTCCGGAGTTATTGTCTATTCATTTTACGATGTGAAACACCTCCCGGAGAAAGGTTCCAGTCGAGGAGTGTTAGATGCGTAATTTTGAAGAGAGACGACCCTGCCCGGTTTGTCTGGGCGTTAATTTAAATAAGATGAACGTCGGTGATGAATTCAATCTTGATTATTGCCGACGCTGTGGTGGATTCTGGTTCGAAAAAGGAGAGATACAGAAACTTCAGAACTATCGTCCGAAATCACTATTGCGCCGAATCGAACTGGCAGAAGATGTGTATAAGATGAACTGCCATACCTGCCATGAATTAATGGATCGCAATGTTGATAACTGTCCCTCATGTGGCGCTCCAAATACTCTGGATTGTCCCGGATGCAATAAGAAAATGAAGGCTGTAACCTACAAAAATATGAAGCTGGACGTCTGTGATAGCTGTAAGTCTGTCTGGTTTGATGAAATTGAACTTTCCGAATTATGGAATATGAACCTCGATAAGCTTGCTAAAAAACGCAATCTCGGATTGATTGCTCCGGATGCGCTTGATGGAGGCGTTGAGCTCTTTTTAGATGTAATGATGTGGAATCCCGGCTTAATTGCTCAGGGAACGGAAGTTATTATGGGGGCAGGAGGCAAGCTGTTGGATGCTGCCGGTAGCCTGGATAATGCCCCTGAAATTGCGGGTAACGTTATCGAAGCAAGTGGAGAATTTGCCGGAAAAATTTTCGGCGCTATTGCACAAATCATTGGCGAATTACTGGATTAATTATTGAACTAAAGTTACCATTTGGCGTTAATATTTTATGCGACACCTAATTGTCAAAATAGCTGCTGTACTTCTTTTTCTTGTTTGCAGCATTTCCATTAGTGCACAGACTATAGATACAACTGTAGTAAACTATACCGATAGTCTGGCATTCCTGGAACCGACGCCGAAGCTGAAAGTTGAAGCCGACGGTAAAATTTGGCTTTGGGAGAATGCTGATCAATCCAATGATCTGTTAAGTGTCTCTTTTACCCTGCCGATCAATCCGGAATTCCTCCCGCGATTTGATAAAGACGTATTTAAGTTCAATCCCTATAACATACCGGCCAGAGACTTTCTGAGTCACTCGGAATATCTGAAGAACGAATCAGAGTTTCTTCGTTCTTCCCAGGCTGCACGAAATAGCGATTTTCTAAGATTACCGATCCAAGAAGTTGCTACAACCCTGGCTGACCTTTTCAAACGTGAAAAGAAGGTGACGGTAAAGGACGTTCCGCGTGGACTGGTTCTTTCTGAAACCGAGATGAACATGCTGAATGTGGTATGGAAAAAGCCGGATATTACTCCAACCGATTGGTATATGGCCATAACCGCCCAAAGTGGTTTTCCCGGTACGTATCGCACGTTTCAACAAATGATTGATGGTTTCGAAGCCCGTGGACTTGTCAAAAAACGCGTGATTACATTAGGATTCCTGGATAAGCTGAAGGGTGGGGAAGAACGCTATACGGCCATCTTTTCTTCAAAAATTCTAAAAATGGCTTTTGCAGATGCATTTTCAACCAGTGATGCACTGAGCAATGGCTCCTATCATTTTCAGCTTCAACGTATGCTTGCCTTTCTTGAAGATATCCCATCTTTGCCGGATAGTAACATTTCTGCGCAATAAACCCGTTGTTTGATAACTTTCTTATTGATTTACTGGTATATCTGGTATAATTTATTGTGAATTATTTCTCAAGGAGGGCAAGTATATGCTTCGTTTATTATTTCTTGTCTTATTCGCGGCACTTCTCTGGGGATGCAGTGAGGATAATCCATCCGATGCAGGTAGTACGCCCGACCCTCAACCTGTTGGCGACTTTTTTAGCGGATTTCGAGCATCACGGATTTTAGCAAGCTATCCGAACAACGAGTTTCCGAATCAGCAATACTGGCAAAGAGCAGGGGAAACGCTCGCCTCCAAATTTGAAGGAGCAACACCCGCAGGTATCTGGATTGTAAGTCTTTATCAATCCAATGGCGAGACACGTATGAATTTTCAGTCCCTGGGAGTCAACCTGCCCTTCGTATCGTTTGCTTCTTTTGATCAAAATGAAGCCTTCTTAACGCATTTTGATAATGTTGGGCTGAAAGTCTGGCTGCAGGTAGAACCCGGTAATGCTGATGTGGATAGCTTAATTCATCTTGTTATGAACCGTTATGGTCATCATCCAAGCGTTATTGGCTTTGGTGTAGATGTAGAATGGCACTTTCCTACCGTAGATCCACTGGGGCTTGCAGTGAGCGATGAAATGGCAGAGCGCTGGGAAAATACTCTGAAAAGCCTGAATCCTGAATGGTCCTTATTTTTAAAGCACTTTACCAAGAGCCGTATGCCGTCTAATTATCGCGGCGATATTTTATTTGTAAACGATAGTCAGGACTTTACTTTTGCCGGGAATCCGTTTAACGCAATGATCAGTGAATTCGATGATTGGGGCAGAGAATTTGAGCCGAATAAGGTTGGCTTTCAGTATGGTTATCCAAATGACAAAGTCTGGTGGTCGCAATTTTCAGATCCGCATAAGGAAATCGGCAGCGCATTATTGGAATTTATCGATAATACCAGCGGTTTGTTTTGGGTAGACTTTACTTTGGATGATATCGTGCCGGTAAATCCGTAAATAAGAGGTATTTCATGCAGCTTAGACTCTCACAGGCTTTTCCTTTATACCTGGGAATTTATGCAACCATTTTGACGTTTATGCTATGGCTAATACAGTCAGACTACTTCTTGGCAAATGCAGATTCTCTGGCATTGGGAATAACTCTGGATATGACGCTTACCCTTCCGGTCATTTACTACTTCATTGCGCGAAAGAGCACGTTGCCTAAAGAGGGTGTAATCCCGGTAATCGTTTTATCGTATTTAATAGCTGGCAGTATTTTACCTGCTGAACATCATGGCTGGCTTGCGCTTGTTGAAGTGATCATTATCCCCCTGGAACTTACCTTGCTTTTTTTGGTCGGACGGAAAATACATAAAACAGTAACGCTACTTCGTTCATCCGGCCGGAATGAGACTGTCGGATTTATTGAGCATGCGCGGGACATGGTTGCCGGAGAATTTTCGCGAGGGAGAATAGCTGCTATTCTGGCTACGGAAATTTCGCTGTTTTATTATGCAATTGCGGGCTGGAGAAAGGATGCTGAACTTGGAAGAGGGGTAAAAGGATATACCTCATATCAGAAAAGTGGATATAAGGCAGTAATGGGAATTGTTATCGTTATGGTCATTGTAGAGAGTGTTGCCGCCCATCTTTTCCTCGCTCAATGGAGTTCGGTTCTACCCTGGCTGGTACACTTCCTTGGAGCTTATGGGCTCCTTTTTGTAATTGCGGATTATAATGCACTCTGCCTACGTCCAACCTATATCCGGAACAAATATTTATACTTGCGACTTGGCTTACGCTGGTCTGCCACTATTCCACTAGATGAAATTGAGTCTATAGAACAGACCCGTAAGCCACTCGAGAAAAATTCTGCTCATATGGATATGACACTTCTGGGGACACCGAATATTGTTCTTACCTTAAGATCACCGGTTATTGCCTACGGCTTTTATGGGATTACCAAAACCCCTTCGAAAATACAAATACAGATTGATCAGGCGGCTGATTTTATAGAGCGAATTGAAGAAGAATCCCGCAAAACTATGGATTAAATGCACTTCATTTCCCCTATCTTTAAATAAATAGACAATTTGACCCTCAAAAAACCGCGTAAAAACGCGGTTTTTTGCGTTGTACAACATCAGTACGACATATGTGCAAAAAGTTGGTACATGTGTGAAAGATTTTGCCGGGCAAAAAAAATATCTTGTTAGCGTCACGTTGATGAAAAACAGAAAACAACACATCACTAATCGTATAACAACTTATTTTTAAGGAGAAGTATTATGAAACGCCTCGCAATTTTTCTTTACACCGCAGTTGCTTATGTTGGATTTTTTGCCCTTTTCGGTTATTGGATTGACTTTATGTTAGGCTTCTTTGTACCGAAGAATGTCAATAGTGGAGAGGTTGTCTCTACATTTGAAGCTCTAACAGTGAACCTTGGCCTCCTGGTTCTCTTTGGTCTGCAGCATAGCATAATGGCAAGAAAGCCATTCAAGAAAGCACTCAACAGATTTATTCCTCAGGAAATGGAGCGTAGTACTTACGTATATGCGACTATAGCAGTATTATCTCTGCTGTTCTGGCAATGGCGTCCAATGCCGACCGTTATATGGAATCTGGAAGGTACCGTCGGTATGTATAGCATGTATGCGCTTTTCGGCCTTGGCTGGGGAATTCTGGTATTATCTACCTTTCTGATTAATCACTTCAACCTCTTCGGTATTGAACAAGGTGTTATGCAGCTCTTGGGTAAAGAGGTAAAGGAAGCTCCTTTTGTAATGCCCTTTCTTTATAAGCTGGTTCGTCATCCGATGATGACTGGGTTATTACTAGCGCAGTGGGCAACGCCTTATATGACGGTAGGGCACCTGGTTTTCGCTACCGGCATGTCGATCTATGTTCTTATCGGGGTGCATTATGAAGAGAAAGATCTTGCTGCTGACTTCGGAGATAGCTATCGCGAGTATCAGGAAAATGTGCCGAAGTTGATTCCGGGACTGAACGGAAAGAAACCGTCCGGCACCACCGTTTCTGCTTAATAACAATCTGCTGCCGGAGCAATCCGGCAGCCAATTTAAAGTAAGGTAAATAACATGATACGATATATCGGTGAAGAATTGATTAACCCGAACGCGATAGCTACATCAAAAGAAACATATACAGGCAATAAACAGTCAAACTCAGCAGCATATACTCATGAATTATCCGAAAGAGCCGATGGAATCCGGAAAGGTCTACAGCTCAGTGGAAAGGATCGTCTTCTCTTTCACGTTTCTCCACTGAATGACCTTATGCCCGACCTCTTTGATGTTGTTCTGACATCAGAAAGTGAATTGCTTATTCCGGAAAGATCTGCCAGGGCAGAGGAACTCGCATCGCTGATCGCAGATAATCAGATTAACCTGGTCATTACCTCAACTCAGGAATGGTTACCAATATATGCTGCACTAAATAAGCAGCAGCGGGTAAAGCGTTTGAAGCTGGTGCTCATTGATGATGCTGGCAATTTATTAGAGAGGTCTGCCTGGATATTGAGATCTCTTTCGGCAGAAAAGGGAGATGATCCTTATTCAGCTTATCATAAAGCCCGTGGTATCTGGAAGTAATACCACCATGTTTTTAGGGGAGATGCAAGCAGCTGCCGTTTACGGCCGCTGCTTGTTTTTTGTACGCATCAATAATTCAGATTTGCAGATTTTTGTGTATATTCTATCGTCAACATACAACTCACTGCAATAATTCAGGAATTATATGCTGCGTCAACTTTCGTGGACCTCTCTTCTCGGTGGCTTTTCCATGTTCTCTTTGGGGATTTATTTTGTGGGAATGACCATTGGCATTTTCGAAATTGAGCCTGGAACGCTACATGCCCCCAGGTGGGTACTCGGAATTGTCGGTCTTATAACGTTGGCAATTGGACTTGCATTATTGACGTCGCGTTGGGGTCAGTTACGATTGATTATGGTTGCTCTGATCCTGCTGGGGTTTATTGCACTGAGTTTTTGGATGGTTTTTTGGGTTGATCCAGAGAGCATTAGTGGGGGTTTTCCATTTCTCTCTGCATGGACAAATGGGGTTATTGCAAAAATTCTGGTTGGTATCGGCTTTCTGTTTTATCCTCCTATGCTGAAGCAGCTTTATCGGGAGATTCGTTATGGCGTTGGGAAAAAGGTATAAAACTCAGCCCCTCGGCATTTCCGCTTTGGGGCTGCAAAAGTTTAACCGCATTCGCCTGATGCTGTGCAACACTCACTCTGTGTGCAGCAACCCATCGGACAATCTTCGGTTATGTTTTCATTGGACGAACCAATTGCGATGCTACCCAATGCCAGCATTCCAATAGCTAAGAGTGCAAATAGTTTGGTTTTCATAAAACTTCCCTTTCTAATCTGATTCTATTGATGTTGATAAGGCCGGCCGGACCATATTTTATTTCGATGCATCAATTAATATTTCCAATTCTGTATCTGACAAGTCACCGAGTACCGTTACTTTACCTGAATCGCTTTTCCAACGCGTGATCTGAACATCGTTTTTCAGCGATCTTTCATAAACAATCCCGGTAATTTCCTGTTTTTGCGGATTTTTAGTCTTAAGCGTGCTAACGGCATTCTCATCCTGACGGATAATGGTTATCATATTACCCTTAATGGAGCATTCCAGTATAACGCAGGTACCGTCAGCCGATTTCAAAAGGCGATTTTTTAGGGCATTACAGTGCTTCTGTAGTGCATCCAGCATTCGTGTATCACAGCATCCGGCGCAATTGACTGTGCAGCAATCTCCCTGGGTGATAGGGATTGCTCCCTGATCGGCGTAGAATTGTTGACGCTTATCCGTTTCATGGAAAGCCTCTATTAGACCATTTATATCAAAAACAGAGGAGGCTTGCACATTTTGTATGCTTTGATAAGTTTGCTTTTCTCTGGCAATAAAGAACAATGAAGCCGTCAACAGTATCGTGCAGGCAAGGGCCCATCCCATTTGCATTAGCCTGCTATTTAAGCGAGGCTGATTTAATGAGTAATCAGAATGTGCCTGAAGCTTTGTCCAAAAGAAGTCTGCTTCGGGTACGATAATTTCTCTACTGGACTCCTCATTCAGAGCTGAACGCACTTCTTTTATTCCCTCGAGGTGATTTGAAAAATCAGTGCTCTCGGCAAGATAATCATCAACCTGTTCCTTGAGTTGCTTATCCAGGGCACCGTCCATATACATAGGAAGCCATTTATGGAGGCGAAATTGCCGGTATAAGACTGAAATTTTCATTTATTCTCCTCCTTTTTGAATAGTACTGCTTGTTGATTTCAGATACTTGCGCATCTCCCCGTAACCGCGGCTCAGTCGTGATGCTACTGTTCCGCTGTTCAGATCTAATATCTCTTCGATCTCTTTGTAGCTAAAGCCCTCGAGGTCGCGCAGGATAATTACGACCCGATATTTCGGTTTAACTTTTGTCAGAGCTTGTAACACTGCCGGTGAAGGTTGGGGATTCGCTGGGGTATTGTCGTCCGTAAAGGCGTCTATATTGTCCGAATGGAGTTCGCGTTTCGTGAAGCGTTTATACCAGCGAAGTTTGTCCAGCGCAGTATTGACGGCAATTCGATAAATCCAGGTTTCCAGTGATGAGTTACGATTAAACGAAGCCTGCTTAACAAATATTTTTAAAAATACATCCTGCGTAATGTCCTCTGATTCGCTTTTGGATTGCGTCATTCGGTAGACGATCCGGTATACCTGATGGTAGTGTTTATTGAATACCTCTTTTCGATCGAACAGGTTAACTTTCTGCTCTTCGCGTTCGGCATATTCGTTCTGTTGTAAGTAGACAGGTTTACTAATCATTCTCGTTCCGGTATCGTCCAAATGCCTTGCAAATACTCTTAACACTACTTTAGACGGTGCTTGTGAGAAGAATCTTCCCATTTTTTTAAAGTTTTTTATACCCCATTAATTTAAATAAACGGCAGGATAAAACGGCAGATAACAAACGGCAGATAACAAACGGCAGATAACAAACGGCAGTATGCATTAGGCAGTAGGCAGCAGGCAGTGGATAAGGTGCCGCTGACCGAGCGTAGCCGAGGTCAAGGCAGAGGCGGTGAGCGGTGAACAAAAATTAAAAACGGCAGATAACAAACGGTAGATTAACAAACGGCAGTAGGCAGTAGGCAGTAGGCAGTAGGCAGTGGACAAGGTGCCGCTGACCGAGCGTAGCCGAGGTCAAGGCAGAGGCGGTGAGCGGTGAACAAAAATTAAAGACGGCAGATAACAAACGGCAGATAACAAACGGCAGATGTCAAACGGCAGATGTCAAACGGCAAGTAAAAGACGGCAGATAACGATAACAAACGGTAGATAAACAACGGCAAGTAACTGACGGCAAAGAACGCGAGAAACAGTGAGTATATTCACTATTCACATCTGTTACCATTCACTTTTTAAATTGCCTCATTGCCCCCATTTACCATACCATCATTAACTCTGAACTTTGAGCTCCGAAGTCCGAACTCCTAACTTTGAACTCCGAACTTTGAACTCCGAACCCCGAACTTATTTCACCAACAGCATCTTCTTAGTCACAGAACCATTAGTGGTACTTAACCGATAGTAATAAATACCCGCGGCCATGTTCTCTGCTTGCCAGTCAACAGCATAGTCACCGGTATAGTAGACACCTGAAGCGAGAGCAGCGACTTTTTGTCCGGCGTTATTATATATGTCCAGCTGAATCTGTTGAGTACCGGATACAGAGAAGCGGATAACTGTTGATGGGTTAAACGGATTCGGATAGTTCTGTGCCAGCTGGAAACTGCGGATCTCTGCTCCAGTGTTATCGGCAATACCGGTCGGATAGATCTCAATCGGATCACCCGGCGTCAGATCTCTGCCGGAAAATGCCGGATAATCAGGTGCAAAACGTGTAACTCTGAACGTCGCGTTTTCACCGGAGGTAAGGGGGGTGCCCTGCACTACAGGACCGGTATTAATTACAGGGTTTACATAACGCCAGAACTGGTTACCGGCGCTATCGATCTCGAAAAAAACTCCATTGGCCCCGGAGCAAATTAATGTGTTGCCATTTGGCAGACGTTGTGATCCTGAGATAAACCGAGAATAGAAATCAGTCGGTGTATCTGCTGTGTAAATCCAGTTGACTTCTGCTGGTCCATGCGCTACTCCGGGTGCTGGCTGGGGATACATACCGTTACTGTCCACCGTCGTCGTCATCTCTTCAATAGATGAATAGGCGCCTTCGGGCCTACCTTGACCATTGTTGAATATCAGCAGGTTCCCGGCGCCCGGCAAGCCTTCGGCTATCCATTCTACATCATGATGATTGTAAAATTTTCGGTCGGCAGCGCTTCCTGCATCATAGGCCTCCGGATTTCCCCAGCGATAGAGTATATCACCACCCATACCGGAATTACCCCCGGTATGTCCGGCTGCCTCTGCCGTTGTTGTGCTGTGATCAATTATCCAGAATTCACCCAGATATGGCGAGTTGATTAAAATCTGATCCAGAACGGGATTGTAGTCGATGGCGTTTGCATGAATCCAGTCCGCTCCGGGGCCTATAGCATAGTTAATATTCAGAAGTTCAGGATGTTCTGCAACAACTCCATAGTTGTCTTTTGTCGGATCAAAGTCCTGAATAAGGTGGTCTTTCAAATGCCATTCCCATACAATGTTTCCCCCGTTAGTACCGGTTGGCTCAAGCTCGATAACATGTTCGGGCCAAACTGCGCCCGAGGATATGAGGTTGGGGTCTCTCCCGGCCTGAACGGCCTCATCAAAGGTCATGAGCTCCCAGGCAAGAATCAGGATGTTACCATTTGGCATCGGGGCTATATCGTGATGATGTCGTACGGTAGAATTGGAATAGAGGTAAGACCATATCAAATTGCCGTCCCAATCATATCGCTCTATTAAACCGGCATCACCTCCGGCAATAAAAACAGGATTCCCGCCCGGATCCGCAGTCCGTAGTAACGTCCCATCTTCCAGCAAATACACAGAATTTCCCACAACATAATTGCTCTGCCAGGAACGAATTTGCAGACCCTGATTATTCATCAGGTAGGTCGTATTATTCCTCAGGGAGTTAAATAATGTATATCCGTCAAATGAACCGGGATCATTCTGAAATAAACCGACGGTTTGCTGTGCATTTAAGGACGTGCACAGGCATAGTGCAATAAGCACAATGGACTTGACTGAACGATAGAATCTCTGATATGTCATAACGGCACCAGATTAAGTGTTCGAACAAAAATATTTGCTATATACACGTTGTTAAAGTTTGTCAGGCTGAGCTTGTCGAAGCCCTATTGAGGGCTTTCTTAGCCCCTCGACAGGCTCGGGGTGACAAGATGCTATTTATAGAATAATTTTAAGCACTTAAACCTGAAATAATTCCTAGTAAATAACGCCAAATGTTAAGCTTACTCAAGCTGAAATTTCAGGAAATAAGCTAGAAACGTGAACCTCTGTCTCGGCCACCGGGTCTTCCACCCCGCCTGCCGCGCTTTTCACGTCTCTCTTCATTTAGCTCCTCAAACTTTTCTTTCTGCTCATCGCTGAGTATTTCTTTAATCTCATTTTGTTCATTCTCACGAATGGATCGCATCTCTTTACGCATCTTGCGCCTGTCACCATCGCTGCTTTCCCTCAGCTCACGCATTTCCTGCTGATATTTGTCCATTATCGGGACCAACTGTTCTACCTGGGCTGGTGAAAGATCGAGTTGCTTCTGTAGCTCCTGCAGGCGCGGATTTTCCGGTGTTTTCAGTTTCAGTTCGCTATACAGTGCTTTCTGCTCATCGGTAAGAATAGCAAGCATCTGTTTATCCGTTTGCTCCTGCAGAGCTTTTCGGGCATCAGTTACCGCGCGATAATCATCCTTGTTGAGTTCTCGAACTTTCTCCATCTCTTTTTGCTCATGTACGAGAATGGGACGCAGCTGTTCGGATTGTTCCGGAGTAAGCGATAGTTCCTGCTTTAATTTTTCAAGCCGCTCGTCTATATTCGGCTTCTTAGGTTGTGCATAAACGGAAAGCATCATTAAGGATATCAGCAAAAAGGCTGAATAAATTCGGCTCATATTATTCTCCAGCTGTATTGAAAATCTAAATTACCTGTTTTTGATTAGACCGCAACCCAGAGGATTTCTTGCAGTAAAAGGATAGGTCTGATTAAACTCTGGTAAATGAGTATTTAAAGTCCTATTTTTAGGAATTCTGCAACTCCTGAGCTTCTGATGTGAAAGGCTATTCAAATGAAGTCTGTAAATTTTTCTTATAAAAGCTGGATTTTACTGCTGGCATTCATAGGCGTATTGTCCAGTGGCTGTCAACCGATTGCAACCTATCGATATGTCTTGAAAAACGATACCCCATATACTTTAAAGGCTACCTATACGACTTTTGATTTCAAAGACTCAACGGTAACTTTACTTCCGGAGTCCGATCACATTATTTATCAGTATGAAAGACTGGGGAAGGTGAAGGACAACAAGGAGCGCTTTGAACTGGAGATTCAAGCGGTTCGAATTACCTACAACGAAGATGTTGTATATGTTCAGGAACCGGTTCAGCGTCGTTTTTGGGTAATTGATGAGGATAAGAAAACGCTTGGTGGTGGACTTGCCGAGTACGTGCTATTATTAAATGCTGCTCTTTTGGGGTTATAAAAAAGGCACCTGCCGGGATTCGTTGACAGGTGCCTTCGTCGCAGGTTTTGCGACAGGCTTTGTGAGGAAGCCTATGCTTATCTAAAACTGATAAAAATCGAATTTTGATATACCGCAGTTCGGTACGATGATTCCGAGATCTGCCTGGAACCCATAGTTCTCGATTCGTGCATCCGCATTTACTGTTTGTACGACTATCACTTCTTCACTATTGGGGATGACACATAAGTCACCTTCAGCAGGTACCCAGGCGCGATCGAGGACAACTCCCCCGCGGATGACATCTGCGAAGAGTTCAGATGCGTTATCGATACGGCCTATTTTATAGTATCGCACTTCTGTATCAGGTCCGTCCGGGGCGTTGTCTACCTGAGATGGCTGTGGAATGAAGATGCTGCCTTCCTGATTGACAGTATTTTCGCAACTCATGCCCATAATCAACACTAGAAAGAGGGCAATTCCGGATTTCCAGTTCATATTTGCTCCTTCTGATAAATAATACAATGACATAGTTATGCTCATATGTCATTTATGAATATAACAATTTCAATGCCAGCGACGTAAATACCCAAAATACGGCACTTTTTACTCTGATTTCGGGTTGAAGTGTAAACTAAGTTAGCAGAGATTGTCAAAAATCTGAAATAAAACCGAATATTGGAGCTTGAATGTTTACCACTCTGATCTCTGTAGAAGAGTTAAGTAATCGCCTGGGGCAGGAAGACTTGATTGTTGTGGACTGTCGTTATGGTCCGGAAGAAAAGCATCGTAAGGAGGCCTATTTAAAGGGACATATTCCCGGTGCACGATATGCCGATATGGATAAAGAACTTGCTGCCCCCCATCAAGCAGATGTTACCGGAAGGCATCCGCTGCCGGAGGTGCAGAAATTTGCCGCGACCCTGGGAGGTTGGGGAATTTCTAATCAGAGTCAGGTCGTTGTGTATGATCAGGGGATTGGTGGATTTGCAGCCAGGCTTTGGTGGATGTTGCGCTGGGTTGGTCATGATGCCGTTGCTGTGCTCGACGGAGGATGGAGCAGGTGGGTTATGAGTGGATTTGCCGAATCGACTTCTATACCTGAACCGACAACCAGAGAATTTAACGTTACTCTCCGTCCTGAGCTTCTGGTAACATTAGATTATATAGAAACGAATCTTGAAAACCCTGATATGCAGCTGATCGACTCCCGATCGAATGATCGCTATTTAGGGAAAAACGAGCCGTTTGATCCCATTGCCGGTCATATTCCCGGTGCAATATCACTCCCCTTCACTGAAAATGCTGTAAATGGTCGCCTGCGTTCGAGAGATGAGCTGCTTAAACGGTTTGAGGAAAATCTAAATAATAATGCAGATGAAACGGTTTTTTATTGTGGTTCCGGTGTAACTGCATGCCACAATATTCTATCCTGGAAGCATGCCGGACTTGGTGATGCCCGCCTTTATGTTGGCTCTTGGAGCGAATGGATAACTGGTGGGAATCGTCCCATGATCGTACCGGATGAAAATAAATCTTAACAATCGCGTAGTAGGGTGTGGAAAAACTAATCACTAATCCACCTGGAGGAATTATGAAGTATTTGATCTTGGTCGCGTTAACGGTAGTGGCATTTGCAACCTTTAGTACGTCTCAGGAAATGAAGGCTGATGAGGAGGGTATTCGTGCTGCAGTGCTGGACTATGTAGAAGGAATTTACGAGGTTCAGCCTGAGCGAATTGATAATGGTATCGACGTAACCATGCGTAAGTATGGCTTTGGTTTCAATCAGCGTGATGATCGGTACTGGCCTGCACGGGAAATGAATTTCAAGCAGTTACGTAACCTGGCTGCTAACTGGAACAAGGATGGATCTCGAGCAGATGCAAAAACAGCACCCAAGGAAATTATCATTTTCGATAAGCTGGAAAAGATTGCTTCCGTTAAGCTGGTTGCCAGTTGGGGTGTAGATTATTTCCATCTGGTAAAAGAAGACGGCAAGTGGAAAATCATTAACGTTGTTTGGCAGAGCCATCGTCCTGAGGCGGAATAATTATATAGTAGCGTGGGCCTCGACCCACGCTACTATAATAAAATATTAGGAAAACCATGAGACGCATTATCTTTCTTATCATATCCATTTGTACTCTTGTCGGAACGGCTACTGCCCAGTGGTCGATACGCCCACCGCTCCCCATGGAAGTTTCTAATAATGCTGTTGCTTCTGTCCGTATTGGTGATACGGATTATGTCTACAGCTTTATGGGCATTGATACAAGCAAAATATGGTCTGGAATTACCCAACGCGCATTCGAGTATAATACTCAAACCAATCAGTGGCAGGAAATTGCTGCGGTGCCCGGTATGGAAGGACGGATTGCCGCGGCAGCGGTGGGGTTTAAAGGCAAGGTCTATTTATTTGGCGGATATAGCGTTGCTCCTAATGGAAGTGAAACTACCTATGCAAATGTGGATATCTATGACCCGGTTTCAAATAACTGGTCCAGTGGAGCAGCGGTTCCGGTTCCGGTTGATGATCAGGTTATAGCCGTCTGGCGGGATAGCCTGATCTATTCGGTGAGCGGCTGGTCGACCAATCAAAATGTAAAAAATGTGCAGATCTACAATCCGGAGACCGATACCTGGCAACAGGCTACTCAAATCCCCGGCGCAGGGGTATTTGGACATGCAGGGGGAATAGTAGGGGATACATTGGTCTATTTTGATGGAGCCCGAGACTCATTTAACTTTCCACTGAACGGTGGAAATTTTATGGGTGTTATTGATCCGCAGCAGCCGGATTCCATTACCTGGAGCACCTTACCGCCCCATCCCGGTCCTCGGAAATATCGTACTGCATCAGCAACATTGGGAAGCCGTATCTTCTTTGTGGGTGGTACGGATAACCCTTATAACTTCAACGGAATTGGATACAACGGACAGCCCTCCCAGCCGTCAGATCTGGTGTTTGCGTTTAATTCCGAAACGGTTGGCTGGGAAACGTATGGACCGGCATTGTCAGCAACGATGGATCATCGTGCTATGGCTGCATCACGGGGTATTGAAATGTTTTTGGTTGGCGGCATGCTTAGCGGTCAGCAGGTAACCAATCAGGTGACATCTTACATCCCTGATATTCCGATTACGGGAATCAATGAGCGTTCAGCAAACAGATCGTTAACCGATTTTGAATTGATCGGCAATTATCCAAATCCATTTAATCCATCTACACGGATTCGCTACGTGCTGCAAAAAAGGCAGCGTGTTCAGCTTCAAGTCTTTAGTATCGCCGGGAAGCGAATAGCGGTTTTGATAGATGAAGATCAGTCACCCGGAGATCAAGAGGTGACATTTGATGCAGCTGATTTTTCCAGTGGGGTGTATCTCTATCGCTTGACCACCGATACGGGTAGCTATACTCGAAAAATGATATTGATGAAGTAGGTATACAATGAAGCCCTCGTGGACGGTCTCTATTTTCTCTTTGGGCGTCTTGTTGATGCCGGGTATTAGTGGGTGCTATTTTTCGAGTAATTCTCAAAAGGACGCTGATAAAGATACGTATCCCCGATACGCAACCGAAAATATCTTACCTGACACACACTCTCATAATGATTATGAGCATTACCCACTGAGCGGAACCCGTTTTGGCTATAGCAGCCTTGAGATTGATGTTCACCTTAAAAATGGGGTTTTATATGTTGCTCACGATGAGGATGATATTCGCAAAAACTATACCTTTAAGGTGATGTATTTGGATATTCTACGATACAGGTTACAACGACGGGGAAAGCCCTCCTGGTTTTACACTGAAGAAGAACCGTTGGTTTTGATGATTGATATAAAAAGCGATTCGATTGCGACCTACGAGGCGCTTCTGGAAGAACTGGAGCCTGTTCATGAATACCTCACAACCTTTACTAATCAGGAAATCCAGTATAGAGCACTGCTGATCATAATATCCGGAAACCGCCCTAAGCAGCGGATGCTACAGGATAGTCTGCGTTATACTGCCTACGATGGCCGTCTAAGTGATTTAAATAAGACTTTCCCTCCGAATTTTCTTTACTGGATTAGCGATAATTGGGAAGATCACTTCAACTGGCGCGGCAGTGACCGTTTTCTAAGCAGCGAGAGGAAACGGTTAGAGATGTATGTCGATGGGGTTCATCAGAAAGGTGCGAGGCTAAGGTTCTGGAATATTCCGGCTCGAAACAAACCGATTCGCGAGAGAGCCTGGAAGCTATTATTATCTTCAGGAGTTGATATTATAGGGACTGATCATATTGAACATTTGCATGATTATCTAAGAAAGCGGCAAAACTGATGCGTTTTCTATATGTCTTCCCTCATCCCGACGATGAAGCTTTCGGCCCATCCATTGCCATGTCGCAACAAATTCGTCAGGGACATGATGTTGCACTGCTTACGCTAACCAAAGGTGGTGCGACAAAAGAACGCCATCGCTTTAACTATTCGATTGAGGAAATGGGAAGCATCCGCCATCAGGAATTGAAGGCATCAGCAGAAGTTATCGGTATCTCCGAATTGAAAGTCTGTGACTATCCCGATGGCGGTTTAAAGCAGCTTGATCCGCGCGTTCTCGAAAACGAAGTTGTCGGGATGATTACCGACTGGCAGCCGGAGATTCTGATTAGTTATGCTGTGCATGGCATCAGCGGACATTCGGATCACCTGGTATGCCATGCCGTTACCCGGCAGGTATTTTTTTCAAACAATGAGAAGAACCTCTCACTTCGCAGGCTTGCTCTCTACACTTCACCACCACCTGTACCAGGGCGTAAGAAACGATATTACTCGACGAATGAAGAAATTGACTGCATGATAACAGAAAGCAGTGCAGATCGTCAGGTTTTTGAGGCGGCCTTAAATTGCTATTCAACCTATCAGGAACGGATCAGCCGCAGCGGTATACGCAGGGCGAAGCAGAAGAAAATCCATTTTGAAATCGCTGGAGAAAACTTTGATCCCTGGCTTCATGATTTATCGAAAGCACTGCCGTAATTCACTGGAAATGCATATATTCCGACTGCTTACAAACACATCTTTCTCATAGCCATCTCAAAAGAGCAAATATATGCGCCTGCAGTTACTGATTATCCTAAGTCTAATCTTTTTAATCTCGAATGGGCTGGCACAGGAAAGTCGCTGGCAGCCAGGAGTTGAACTACGTGCCTATCCTGCAGGATTAGTACCGGTAGCTGTGTTGTCTTATCAGCTATCTACACAAGCTGAAATGGCTTTTACTGTTGGAGCGAACGTTACCGACCGGCGGGACTGGGGAGAGCATGAGAACGAAGAGGGAAGCGGCTTTGGTGGCGGACTACGCTATACCCATTTCTTTACAACTGTTTCTTCCGGCTGGTTTGCCGGCTTGGTCACGGATATCTGGCGCCTGGAAATTGACTGGGAAGATGATAATGAAACGCGTTCCGGCATGAGTAATATTACGGTCCTGCAGCCCACCGGCAGAGGTGGGTATCGTTTTAAGCTGAACGAGATGTTTACGCTTGATGCCTCAGCCGCATTAGGTGCTGAAATAAATATTGCAACAGATGGTGAAGACGTTGGGCAGGGGGCAATCCTGTTATTGGGTGTTCAGCTAACTTTTTAAAGGCAGATCAATGAAAAACATTCTGAACACAACTGATAAAGCCGAACTGTATAAGCGATTAGACAGATTGATTCCTGAAGGTCAGCAGCAATGGGGTAAAATGACCAAAGAGCAGGTGATTTGCCACATGGCGGATCAGTTGCGCCTGATATCCGGAGAAATCGAAGCTTCGTTTGAGGGAAATATTCTCACGAAAACCTTTCTAAAACAGATGGTACTGCTGGGCGTTCCGGCACCTCCCGAGAAAATTTCAACGTATGAAAGTCTTGATTATACTAAAGGAGGTGGCACGCCTCCGACTAAGATGGAAGCGGATATCGGAACGTTAAAAAAGCTCATTGAAGAGTTCGTTGACGGCAATAGCCGATATGAACCGCCAAAAAGCCATTCTATTTTTGGGCCAATGACGCGTCAACAATGGGGCCGAATGGTATATATACATATGCATCATCATTTGAAGCAGTTTAACGTGTAATGGAGAAATCGCATGCATCCGAATGCCGAGCTAATTCACAAATTTTACAGTAGTTTCCAAAACCGTGATTATGCAGGAATGATCGAATGTTATCATCCGGACATCGAGTTTAAGGATGAAGCATTTGAATTGAAGGGGAAGTCGGCAGGAGCTATGTGGCATATGCTCTGCGAACGCGGTAAGGATTTAAAGCTTAAGTTTTCGGATGTAGAAGCAGATGACGAGACCGGAAAGGCCCATTGGGATGCCTGGTATACCTTCTCTCAAAGCGGTCGTAAGGTGCACAATTCAATTGATGCCACTTTTGTTTTTCGCGACGGCAAGATCGTTAAGCATACCGACGTGTTTAATTTCTGGCGCTGGAGCCGTCAGGCTCTCGGCCCAGCCGGCCTGTTGCTGGGCTGGACGCCTTTCCTGCGCAGCAAGGTCTCTGCCGGAGCGCATAAGTCCCTCGAGCAGTTTATGGCAAAGCATGAGGAATATAAATAACTGTTCAGAGTTCAAAGTTCAAAGTTCAAAGTTCAAAGTTCAAAGTTCAAAGTTCAGAACCCAGAACCCAGAACCCAGAACCCAGAACCCAGAACCCAGAACCCAGAACCCAGAACTCGGATCTCGGACTCTGGACCTATAATAACTATGAAAAATCTACTAAAAACGACATTTCTTCTTATCGTACTTGGCCTGCTGTCTTGTGAAACAGGCACAAAAGATCAGGTTGAGGCTCCGACTAATTTGCCGAATACTCCCTACGTCGTCGTTTTAGGCATTGCTCAGGATGCCGGCTACCCCCAGGCAAACTGCAAAAAGGACTGTTGTGCTTTGGTTTGGGAAGATCCACAAAGCCGGCGGCATGCCAGCTGCATTGCACTGGTGGATCCACGAAGCGGAAAGCGCTGGCTCTTTGAGGCAACACCGAATATGAAATTGCAGCTGAAGCAACTGGATGATATTAGTGGGCCACACGACTCGGTTGTAGACGGTATCTTTCTGACACATGCGCATATCGGACATTATGCCGGACTCATTCATCTCGGTAGAGAAGTGATTGGCGGATCGGGAATTCCGGTTTATGCAATGCCTCGAATGCGTAGCTTCCTCCGTGAGAATGGCCCCTGGAGTCAGCTAGTGAAGCTGAATAATATTGCACTGAAAAGATTGAAAGCCGACTCATCCGCTGTTCTTACGAGCGATCTAAACGTAATACCCATTCAGGTGCCGCATCGTGATGAATTCAGTGAAACCGTCGGCTTTATCATTCGTGGCCCTGAAAAATCAGTGTTGTTTCTACCCGATATAGACAAGTGGGAAAAATGGAGTCAGCCTATTGAGGATGTCCTTGCGACGGTTGACGTGGCCTATTTGGATGCAACGTTCTATGCTAACGGTGAAATCCCGGGACGAGATATGGCGCTTATTCCGCATCCTTTTGTAGAAGAAAGCATGGCGCGCTTTACCGATTTACCAAAATCTGAAAAAAGTAAAATACGATTTATTCATATGAATCATACCAATCCGATGTTACAGTCCGAAAGTGAGGCCCGGAAAACCGTACTAAACGCGGGCTACGGCATCGCCGAAGAAGGCGAGGTAGTCGATTTATGATGCCCTGGGAAGACCATTACCGCGTCCGCAGCTACGAAACCGGGCCGCAAGGCAGACTTAAATTTGTCACCCTATGTGACTGGCTGCAGGAGTCCGGCTGGAAAAATGCCGAGCATCTCGGCTTAGGACATACCTACCTTTCGAGCAAAAACCTGGCCTGGGTGCTATCCAGGATGTATGTGCGGTTGGCAGAGCTTCCGCGCTGGGGGGAAGCCGTAAAACTGCTTACCTGGCCAAGCGGAAGAGATAAGCTGTTTTGCTATCGCGATTTCCGAATTTTGAATGTCGATGAAACGGTAATCGCCGAAGCAACCACTACCTGGTTTGTGATTGATATGCTGAAGCGCAGACCGCAACGTACCGATAGCTATTTTCCAGATGGAGTTCCTGAACCTCTGGCATCAGTTTTACCGGATCGGCTAAAAAAACTGGAGTCTCCAGCTACAGCTATTGAGATTGGCAGTTGGCCGGTGCGCTATCGGGATCTGGATATGAATCTTCACGTCAATAATGTGCGTTATATAGAGCGAATTATTGATAGCTTTCCGGCAGATTTTCAGCAGGAGCATTACCTGCAGGAATTCGAGATTAACTATCTGGCAGAGGCGTTAGACGGAGACTATATCAGCGCGTTTGTTGATAAGCCTGTTGATGAAGATATGCTGGAGTATTCGCATCGACTCTCCCGTCGCAAGGATGAGTTGGATCTATGTAAGGCTCGAACCGTATGGCGATGAGTCGAGGCGTTTGAAAGGAGTAATCTGTTGAGATGGTTGCTGATTTTGCTTGGGTTGGTATTTCTCTGTTCATGTGTAACTGAAAAACCTACTGCTGAAAGTGTTTTACAAAATTGCCTTCAGGCTCACGGATATCAGAACTTCTTGAACTCACAGATCGATTTTGATTTTCGCGGAAAACACTATACGCTGATGCGAAATGGAGGAGATTTTCGTTATATCCGACGCTTTCGTGATTCTACCGGAGTGGTGACAGACATTTTGGATAATTCCGGCTTCCAGCGCCTGTTAAGCGGTGAGGCGCATTCTTTGGAGCAACAGGAAGAGAAGCGCCTGAAAAATTCACTGAACTCCGTAGCCTACTTCGCATTATTGCCATTCCCACTGAAAGATCCTGCCGTCAACATACGTTTACTGGGCGAAACGAATATTGCTAATGAACGTTTTTTTGAACTTGAAGTTACCTTCCGCGAAGAGGGGGGAGGTGATGATTTTGAAGATCGATTTGTCTACTGGATTCGCAAAAAGGATTACATCCTCACCCATTTTGCCTATCGTTTTCATGTAAATGGGGGTGGAACAAGATTTCGGAAAGCAGTGTATAGCCGGATTGAAAATGGTGTATTACTATCCGACTATCGCAATTATCGATCGAAAACGGAGATGGCGGACATTGCAGATTATGAAGAAGCCTTTGCGGATTCCCAGGTTAAACATGTTTCGGATATAAAGTTGGAAAATCTTGTAATTAGTGTGAAACAGCCGGTTTATATCAGTTCCGGATTCTAGGTTCTAGGTTCTGGGTTCTAGGTTCTGGGTTTGCCGTTTCTTCTCTGCCGTTAGTTACCTGCCGTTTTTAATTTTTGTTCACCGCTCACTGCTCACCGTTTCTACCTTGACCTCGGCTACGCTCTGTCAGCGGCACCTTGTCCACTGCCTACTGCCTACTGCCTACTGCCTACTGCCTACCGCCTACTCACTGATACCTTACTAGTGTCTCGACAAGCTCGATGTGACAAAACCATTATCCGTTAAATTTGTTTACTGATGCCGTTTTTAATTTTTGTTCACCGCTCACCGCTCACCGCTCACCGCTCACCGCTCACCGCTACCCGCTACCCGATTTTTTGTAACATTTCTAAAATATTCACGTATGTAAAATTATACTCAAAATCAGCTTTTTGGAACCAGGATGAGCTCAATATTAAAACAGGTCGTACATCTGCTGGATGTCTTTCCCCAATTGTCTCTGGGAGCGTCTGAGGTATCGTTGGTCATTCGTGACCTCGCTATTGGCCTGCCTGCCAGCTCATCTACTTTCTCACAAAGTGATCTGATCTCCGGATTCTTCTATCTTATCATTGCCCTCCTAGTCTATATTGTGATCCGCGTATGGACGTCCCGCAAAGAAGAAAGTTAGTCTACTCGCCTTTTGGTTATATCATCCTCCCAAAAATAAATATGTAAAAGACGGTTTATCTGACCGCTAATTCTGGTTATATTGCCAGTCTTCAAAATGATTTAGAATATCCGAACTCAGGCAGAAACAGACTATGAAATCGCTACGAAAAAAGTTAACCGAAATTGCATCATCCGCATTTGAGCAGGCCGGATACAGTGCCAGCTATGGTAATGTAGACGTCTCGAACAGACCGGACCTTGGACAGTTCCAGTGTAATGGAGCGCTGCCGGCGGCTAAAGAATACAAAAAGAATCCACGCGAAATCGCTCAAAGCGTTGCTGATATTCTTAGCGAAAATGAGATATTTTCCAGCGTATCGCTTGCCGGGCCGGGATTTATAAACCTGGTATTAGATGATGCTTATCTCGGAAAACATTTGCTTAATGTATCTCAAGATGAGCGGTTTGGTTGCCATAAGGTAAAGAATCCCATGACGGTAATGGTTGATTTTGGTGGTGCTAATATTGCCAAACCTCTGCATGTCGGTCACCTACGCTCTGCCATTATTGGCGAATGTTTGAAGCGACTGGGACGTTTTCTGGGACACAAGGTTACCGGAGATGTGCATCTTGGGGATTGGGGACTACAGATGGGTATGGTTATATCCGAACTACAGCGCCGTAGTCCGGAGTTACCCTACTTTGACCAGGACTACCAAGGAGAATATCCAAAAGAATCGCCTGTCACGCCTTCGGATTTGGAAGAGATATATCCGGCAGCATCAGCGCTTGCCAAAACAGATGAAGATGCGAAAGAAGCTGCTCGTCAGGCAACATTTGAATTGCAGGAAGGACGCCGAGGGTATCGCGCACTTTGGCAGCATATTTTTGATGTGTCAGTGGATGATCTGAAAACGGATTATTCCCGGTTGAATATTGAGTTCGACCTTTGGCTGGGTGAAAGCCATACCCAGGATCGTATACCTGCTTTAATCCAGAAATTGAAAGATGACGGTTGGGCAGAAGAGAGTCGTGGAGCATTAGTTATACAGGTTGCCAGGGAAGATGATAAGAAGGACATTCCTCCGCTTATGTTGTTGAAAAGCGATGGTGCTGTTGTTTACGGAACAACCGATCTGGCAACAATAGAGCAGCGGGTTGAAGAATATAATCCGGATCTTGTACTTTATGTTGTCGACAAGCGTCAGAGCGATCACTTCGTTCAGGTGTTTCGCGGCGCCTATAAAACCGGGACGGCACCAGAGAAGCTACAGCTGGAACACATCGGTTTTGGGACGATGAACGGCAAGGATGGTAAGCCGTTCAAAACCCGTGAAGGCGGAGTGATGAAGCTGAAAGACCTGATCTCAATGGTTGAAGGAAAAGCGCTTGAGCGAATGCAGGAAGCCGAAATTGCTCAGGACTACTCCGAAAGCGAAAAAGAAGATGTTGCTCGCATGATCGGCGTTGCAACTCTTAAGTATGCCGACTTAATGAATAAACCGGCAATGGATTATGTGTTCGATCTTGAACGCTTTTCTTCTTTTGATGGTAGAACAGGACCCTACCTGCTTTATACCTCCGTTCGCATTAAATCGATCTTACGTAAGGCTGCAGAACGTGGATTCGAGATTGGAAATATTCCTACCCCGGCCAGTGACGAGGAACGTCAACTGATGCTGAAAATAGCAGAACTACCTGAGGTAATGCACCTGGCGTTCGAGAATCGAATGCCGAACTATCTCTGTGAATATGTTTATAACCTGGCAGCCCAGTATAATCGTTTTTATCATGAACATCATATCCTGCGGGAAGAGAATGCTCAAACGCGCAGTGCATGGCTGGCATTATCCAGTTTGACGCTGAACGTACTCGAGACGGTTGTGAATGTCCTGGGAATTGATGTTCCTGAACGCATGTAGTGTGTCTTTTTCTGCCGAATTCATCCTGCACATTTAGTGTAGGATGAATGTCTCATCATTTATACTCCACCCACTTTTTTATTAATGCTACCCTTATCGACTGTCGAATGTGTGAGCATCAGTCGGTGCTACCGTACTGATTAAGTAAGATGAAAATTGTCTGAATTTGCTCAACCTTAGTTGAGCGCTTTTCATTTGTTTGATGATTTTGTGCGCGTTTGCGCAATAGTCAAATCTCAACTGTGGAGTTCTATATGTTTCCTACACGGATGTATGTAATAGCAACGCTATTCTCGTTTCTTCTTCTTTTCTCGTGCGGTAATGAAAGTAAACCTGTCCCTTCGGATACCGACGCAATTGAAGTATCCGATGATTTAGAGGTCGCAGAAGACTTCAGCTTCCGGACGTCAAACGATATTGAAATTAACCTTCAGGTTCTCGGCTTCGACCAGCTTCCCCTCGTCGGTGTCCGTTTTACCGTCTACGAAGGTGATCCCGATAGTGGTGGTGCGGAATTAAGCAGCGGTTCATCCGATTCAAATGGATACTATACCAGCCGGGCCCAGATTAACTCATTTACGAATGAACTTTATGTGCGCTCTTCCTATGGGACTATCACTGTTCCGGTTGCAGGAAATAATGCTGAGTATATCTGGAATACAGCTAACTAAAACAACAGTAATTGCTCTTTCACGGAGGAATGATGCATTCAGGATACGTTAATATCTCAGAACATGCCTTTGGGCAAAAGACAAGAATGGCAGGCATTAGTAAATTGATGCTGATCTGGCTTTTCCTGTTGATCCTGCCGGCAACAGCAACCCACTTTCGGTATGGTCACATCACCTGGACGGAAGTCGGTGAAGATAGCGTTGAGTTTACAGTAACAACAGCCTGGCGCACGGCCTTTATCGGTAGCTACTATCTCTATTTTGGTGATGGCCAGCGAGTTCCTGTTTATAGCAGCTCTCAAACACAACTGTTTACCGGAGATGACTTGCAGGGTGAATCCTATACCATTACTCAGTATAAGGTTGTTCACCCATTTAGCGGTGAAGGCCCATTTCTCGCTTATTTCAGCAGTTGCTGCCGAATCGGTAGCGTGCTGAATGCGCGGTATGCCTCATATCGGGTTGAAACGATTGTAGACATGCGTAATGGTAATTCAGGCTCACCGGTGTCTAGCATGCCGGTTATTTTACAGATGCAGCAGGGTCAGGTAAATACCATACCGATTCCGGTTGCTGATCCGGATGGTGATCCGTTTACTCTGCGTATGGCAACATCAAGCGAGTCCGGCGTACCGGGAGTTGCAGCAACAGCTTCTCATACTCTCGAGCTGGACAATAATGGAAACCTGGTTTGGGATACTGCTGAAACAACTGTTGGGGAAAAGTATGCAGTTCAGGTGATTATAGAAGAGGATCTTAATGGTGCTACCGGTAAAGTTGCTCTCGATTTCATTATTGAAATTGTTGGAAATACCGGCGGCAACAGCTCTCCTACCTGTTCGGGAACCAGTGGTTTACAGGTTGTTACCGCAGGCCAGGCATTTAGTGCTGCTTTTACTGCTGAAGATCCGGATGGTGATGATATTACAGTCTCTGCTCTCGGTCTACCCTCCAATGCAATAATGACGCCTTCATCAGGATCATCCGGTAGTACGCCTTTATCTGCTCTGATTGAGTGGACCCCACAATCCAGTGATGTCGGTCAGGCGTATGCGGTAACGGTAATTTTTGAAGACCCGGACGGTCTTCAGTGTATCTCATCTTTCTCTATGCAGGTTCAGGCACAGGATAGCGACGGCGACGGTGTCCCGGATGATGATGATGAGTTCCCGAATGACTCGACAAAGGCCTTTATCTCCTACAGTCCGGCAAAAGACACCTACGCAACGCTAGGTTTTGAAGATAACTGGCCGGAAAAAGGTGACTACGACTTTAATGATCTGGTGATTGACTATACGTTTAAGATGATTTCGAATGCAGACAATGAGGTGGTCGAGATGGAGTGTGACTTTGTTCTCCAGGCCGCTGGAGCAGCATTCCAGAATGGCTTTGGCTTCCAGATGCCGTTTAACCCGTCAGATATTGCCTCTGTAACCGGTAGCGCTTTTACGGATGGCTATATTTCAACTGAAGCGAACGGGGTGGAAAGCAATCAATCTAAAGCGACGGTTATTGTTTTTGATAATGCTTCTAATCAGCTGGGTGGAGCGATTGTAAATACCGACCCGGCAGTGGCTTCTGTACCGCCGAAGCAGATTGTACTTACGGTAACTATGGCGCAACCCATTCCGATTTCACAGTTCTCGCCGCCATTTAATCCATTCCTTATCGTTAACAAGGAGCGTGGACGTGAGGTGCATTTACCGGGTGATCTCCCAACAGATTTGGCAGATCTGACACTATTCGGAACTGGTGCTGATAGATCAAACCTGAATAGTGGTTCAACCTATCGTACTCAAAACAACCTGCCGTGGGCACTGAATGTTAACGAAAAATGGGAATACCCAACTGAGCGTACGGATATTGTAAATGCACACCTTAAGTTCCCGGATTGGGTGCAAAGCTCTGGTGTCAGCTTTCAGCAGTGGTATAAGAACCTCGATGGTTACCGTGCTAGCGGCAAAGTATACATTCGATCCAGTAAGAAATAAATTATAGTATCATAAAATTAACAACACCTTCTGCTAATGCGGGAGGTGTTGTTTTTGTTAGGGGCTTTGCAATTCATCTGGATTCAGCAATTGATTTTACTTATTTTCCAACGAAATTTGTTATTAGCAGGGACTTAAGGAGAAAACGTTGGCTTACGATATAGAAAATTTTGAAAAAGATGTAATAGAGCGCAGTAAAGTGATTCCGGTTGTTGTTGACTTCTGGGCAGAATGGTGCGGGCCCTGCAAAGTCCTGGGACCCGTATTGGAAAAGCTGGCTGCCGAGAGTAGTGAGCAGTGGGCGTTTGCCAAGCTGAATACTGAACATTATCCTGAGGTTGCACAACAATACGGTATCCGCGGAATTCCAAACGTTAAGCTTTTTGTTGATGGTGAGGTAAAGGATGAATTTACCGGAGCACTTCCTGAACAGGCAATTTTACAGTGGCTAAAAAAGGCACTTCCCGGAGAAGCCGATAAGTTATTTGATCAAGCCAGGCAGATGCTATTAGAGCAGCAACCAGAAAAGGCCGCAAGTCTATTTATGAAAGTGCTTGAAGCAGATCCTTCTCATCATCATGCGGCATTATTACTGGCACAGATGCATGTCTATGGAGATCCGGAAAAAGCATTGGAACTAGTGCGTTCTATAGAGGCTGATTCTCCATTTTTTATTCAGGTGGAAGGCGTTCGGACGCTTGCCGAACTATTTCTCAAGCTGGGAGATCAGGCTGCGCTACCCGAAGCGGATGTTAAACCGATATATGCCGAGGCGATTAAATCTCTTCATACCGGAGATGCCGAAGGAGCGCTGGAAGGATTTATCAAGGTCATTCAAACCGACAGATATTATGATGACGACGGAGCGCGTAAAGCCTGTATCGGGATTTTCAAAATCCTTGGTGAGGAACATCCGGTAACAAAAGAGTATCGTTCTGCCTTTAGCAGCGCGCTTTATGCATAAAATGAGTCGTCTTATACGGATATTCCCTACGGTTAATATCTCCCAACTGTTATTTAAAGACAGACCGCAGCTGTTGATTCTTAGCCTGCTTTTCTTCTGCGGCATGCGATACGGTGAGCATCTTCAGGTGCTCGCTGAACAGGGTTTGCGGAACTATACCTGGTTTCAGGGACATTTTAGTGGATTCTGTTATTCCGGTTTCTGGAGTAGTCTCGGACTATTACTGCTTCCCGGATTCAGTTCTGTTCGCATACTTTTTATCATTCCGATCTTATTGAGCTTTCATGAACTTTTTCCTCTGATTGATCCTTCACAGGGGGTAACGGATATTCAGGATATGCTGTGTTATTTTGCTGCCACGGTTCTGGTTATCCGCCTGCATCGGGTTATGTTACAGCAGGCAACGGATTATCATGTTTCCGATAGAAAATTGATTTTTTGATGCATCTCTCCTTATATTAAATCCCCGACATGACGACAATCAATTCAAACATTGCGAACTGAAGCAGACTGATGCTTGCTATAGGTTTTAGACGGAGGTGGTGTAATGCGAGTGGACACGAGTACGCTTCAAATGTTATTTCGTATTCTAGGTGGGTTACTAATAGTTAGCGGCCTTTGGTTTTCATATGTCGCCGGCCTGTGGAGAGATTCAGCCTCCGGGGTGGTAATGTGGTTGCCCTGGGTTCTGGCAATCATGCTTCTCTGTTGTGGTGCCGCACTCCTTCTAAGGAATGCCCGTCAGCGGGCGACGCTCTTGGCAGCGAGTATGCTGATAGCTGCGTTAACGGGATTGTGGGCTGCGATCTTTGCACCGGTTGAATTATTAGTCGTCGGTGGACCGGAAGAAAGCAATACCCACCAGGTTTTTGCAGTCCGTATGATATGCGGCGGCAGTGCAATCGTTGCAGGCGCCGCTTTCCTGCTTGGGCTGAGATTGCGCAGTACTGCACCCTCCGGCGGTCGCGATTTCACTTGAAATTACGGGCAATGAGCGTTAATTTTAATAGAAGGCTTTCACATAACGTATCACAATAAAAAGGAGAGATAATGGAATATAAAAACTTGCTAGTTGCAATCTCATGCAGTGATGCCGATGTGAAAGTATTGGAACAGGCGGCCGTTTTCACTCAGGCATTAAATGCCTCACTAACCGTTATTCATGTAAATGATCCACGTGCTGGAAAAGTGCATGCGATGATGGATTCTATTCCCCGTAACGAAGAAGATGATATCCGCAAACATCTCGATAATCTCGGATTTGATGCTTTAGCTAGCTCTATAACAGTCATTGCTGCAGAGGGGCAACACTATCCTGAGGTGATAGCCAGGACCGCTGCGGACTATGATATGTTGATTATCGGACATCGTCGCAAGAGCAAAATGATGGCTTCTCTCACCGACTCTACTGATGAACGGGTCGCAGATCTTGCCCATAATTGTGTGATGCTGGTTCCGTTGGATTGAAAGAGATAAACTTCATTGTAGCTTTATGAAAGGTGTTGTCTTTATGCGGGGAGGAGTTTGTGCTAAGGCCATAACATTAATATTGACTATACAACTCCTTACCTGTGCACCTGCAGGATATGTTGTATCCAGTATTCCTATGTATACCCCAACTCAAAATCTTGCCGTAATTGCTAAATATAAAAATGGTGTTTGCATAATATCCCTGCAATATACTGGCGAATTCATTTCTGACCGTTCAATTGGTCCGAAACCAATGCCTTCACCTCCCGGGATTGGTTCAGCCGTAATCGACCTGGCAGGCTTTAGCTCGATTGATACAGTTATCGTTGCGCTTAAATTTAGTGGATTGGAACAGTTTCGTATGCAAACTGAAGACTCAATCTATCAAGTCGAAATACAAAAGCGTCCCGAAGAGTGGCGAATCTATCAATCTGCTGCATCGCATTCAGAAGGCGAATGGGAAATTCTGGAACCCAATTCACCATTTTACACGGTAATTCATATTGATCGTCAGGGTCCGCTAAGCAAGGGGCACCTTTTTGAACTGGAATTACCAAAGGCGATTTGGCAGGATACGTCCAAACCGTTTGACATTAGCTGGATCAACTTCTATCGCTAATTAGTTCTTCTGCAGCGTTTTCGCGATATCGGTTTTATAAGCCTGCAATGCCGGAATTAATGAAGCGACTATTCCAATTATCAACGTTACGCCAATTACCAGCCATTCTTCACTTAGCCATTTCCAGCCGGTTAGATTCATCTGACGTGCTTCACTAAAAGCTCCGCCCAGCCATTCGGTTGCGATATGCCCGATTAGCAACCCGGCGAGAATACCCATCCCGGTTAAGACCAGCCCTTCCAGCAGAACGTGCATTAACAGCTTACCGGGTGAAGCGCCAAGCGTGCGCATCATCGCCAGATCATAACGGCGATCTTTCAGCGCATTGTAAAGAGCGATGAAAATACCCAGTGCTGCAACCAGCATTAGAATAAACCCGAAAGCCCGTAGTGCATCAAGACCAACACCTAGTAGTGAAAATAACCGAGCCGTCTCAACTGCCGGTGCAGCAGCCTGCATTGTCGTGGTGCCATTTACAAATCGCGGGAACATAACCGCTGCCATAGGAGAGCTATATTCCACCAGCAGTGAGGTGATCTGCTTTGCCGCATCCTCTTCAGCAAAACGGAACTTCCCACCTGGGCGCGGTGCTTCTTTCTCTTCATGTACATGATCCTCATGTGAGCCGCCTGCGCCATGAACGTCCCAGATGGTATGTAAATCGCTTAAAACCAGACGGTCTAGCACCGAGCCGTTTTGCTTTAGGATGCCAACGACTTTCATTGCATGATCGCCGTGTGCTTCACCATCTCCATCAAAACCGTGTGTGCTTACGAGCTTATCTCCTAAAGAAAGACTATGGGTCTCGGCAACCTCGGAACCGATTACCACCTCCAGAGATTTATCCCAGAGCTCACCTTCGCTAAACTCAGCTTCATACAGCTCCAGGTAATCCGGAATCGTTCCGACAATACGATAGCCACGGTAGTTATCACCAAGCGATAGTGGAATAGCGCGTTTAACGGCGCGGTTATCAATTAATTTCTGGGCTTCTTTAACCGGGATATTGCCTGTGGGCACATCCATATGGTAAATGCTGGATAAAATGAGCTGGAGCGGACTTCCCTTAGCGCCAACGACTGCATTAATACCTTTTGAGTTTTTGGTCAGGTTTTCTTCAAACTGCTGCTTGAAGAGAAGCAGGACCACGATGGTTGCAATTCCCAAAGCAAGGATCAAAACGTTTAACAGCGTATTCAGCTTGCGTCGTTTTATATAAGAGAGACTCAGTTTTAGCAGATTCATGCGGCCTCCCCGGAAGCACTTCCCGTACTTAGCTCAAGCTTATTGGAAAAATTGGATTTGATGCGCTGATCATGTGTAGCGATAACCAGTGTTGCGCCATGCCGATCGGCTTGTGCTGTAAGCAGGTCGAGTACCCGAACTGCATTATCGCTATCAAGGGCTGATGTCGGTTCGTCAGCAAGGATAATTGCAGGTTGATTGATAACGGCCCTGGCAATAGCGGCACGTTGCTGTTGCCCATAACTTAGTTGATGAGGGAGGGCATGCTGCTTATCGGCGATACCCAATGCTTTCAGCTCAGCTCCAATTTGAGATTTATCCTGCTTTACGCCTGCGAGATATTGTGCAAGAAGAAGGTTCTCTTCGATTGTGAGTGATGAAAGCAGGTGCAGCTGCTGAAAAATGATACCAATCTGCTTACCGCGAAACTGGTCAAGCTCTCCTCCGGAAAGCGAAAGCACATCCTTATCCGCAATTTGAACGTTGCCGGCAGTAGGTCTTAATATGCCCGCCATAATGTGTAGCAGCGTGGTCTTACCGGATCCCGAGTTACCCAGGATTAGCCAATGTGATCCGTCATCTCCGGTGAACTCCGGTAGTTCCAGAACGGTCTGACCAGCATACTCATGTTTGATATTCTTTAGTGAAAACATATTGGGTCCGTGGTTATTGTGAGTGAAAATATAAGAATGAAAATGGAAAGAGAAAACAGCAAGACGCGAGGGATCCGGGACTCGCCGCAAAATCTTGCGACGCTACCTTGAATTCTGAACTCTGAACTCTGAACTCTGAACAGTTTTAAACATCCAAAACCAGAACCGGCAGTTCACGGACGTTACCTTCAAGAATTGATAATGCGGAGCCGCCACGTCGTGCGCCACAGTGCCGATAAAACGGTTCAGCTTGTGGATCAGAATCAATGACAAGTCTATGGATGTCCAGCGATTTAGCGGCATTGAGCATATGGTTCATCTGGAGCCGTCCGTAGCCTTTTCCGATATGTTCAGGCAGCAGCCAATAGTGCTCAAGTATCGCTGTTTTCCCAAGGTGAATGAGGGCATAAAACCCGGCGGGTTCATCCTGTAACATGGAAATATGGATATTCCAGTCACGGATTTTCTCCCCGGTAATGGTTAAGCCGGGCTTCCATAGCTCAATCCAGCGCTGCGGATAATCCCAGTGGCTTTTTGAAGCAATGGCGATGTTAGTTAGAATCTCGGTATCATCTTCTGTTGCTGGACGAAAAGTAAGATCAGGTTTGTTTACCATTCGATACATTATTTGTGTAATACTAAGTCTTTCCATTTACTGGGCATCGGGCATCGGGCATCCGACATCTGACATCAGTCGTTAATCAATCGACCAAGTGGTTCCATCCCGGCCATCTTTTAATGAGATGCCGGCTGCCTGCAGCTCATCACGGATTTGATCAGCCATTGCAAAGTTTTTATCTGCTCGTGCCTGCTGTCTGAGCTCGATAAGAACGCTCATCGCTGCATCAAGTCCGGAGCCACCGTCGTCGGATTCTTCCTGCAGGCCCAGCACATCAACAATAAAGTTTTGGAACTCAGTCTGCATTCGCTCAAAGGTCTCTGTTGAAAGCTCGGAGACTTTCTTCTCACCCTGAGCGTAGCTGTTAATACGTCCGGCGATATCAAAAAGGCTGGCGATCGTTTTTGCAGCATTAAAGTCATCGCTGAGAGATGCATAGCAGCTATCGAGAAGCGAGTTTACGGTTTTATCTGCTTCATCATTCACTTTTGGTTTGCCGATATATTCAAGCGATCGCGAAGTTTTTAACGCGTTCATGAGTCGCTTATAGCCTTTCTCTGCAGCCTGAAGGGCCTCATTAGAGAAATCTACCGTGCTGCGGTAATGCGACTGTAGGGTGAAAAAACGCACCGTCATTGGGCTGTAGGCTTTTTCCAATGCGGCATGATCGCCGGTAAAAAGCTGCTCCAGGGTGATAAAATTGCCCAGGGACTTGCTCATTTTCTGACCATTCATCGTCAGCATATTGTTGTGAATCCAGTAACGGACTGCCGGCTTGCCATAGCCCGCGGTATTTTGGGCAATTTCACATTCGTGATGCGGGAAAAGCAGATCCATTCCGCCGCCGTGAATGTCGAACTCCTCGCCAAGATACTTGGTACTCATGACGCTACATTCCAGGTGCCACCCGGGAAAGCCGTCACTCCAGGGAGAAGGCCAGCGCATAATATGTTCCGGAGATGCTTTCTTCCACAGTGCAAAGTCCTGAGGACTACGTTTCTCATCGGTTCCCTCCAGGTCATCCCGGGTAGCGGACATCAGGTCTTCAATATTGCGTCCGGATAAGATTCCGTAATTGTTTGACGCATTATACTTCGGTACATCGAAGTAAACCGAGCCATTTGCTTCGTAAGCGAATCCGGCTTCCATTATCTTTTCGATCAAGTCTATCTGTTCGATAATATGTCCGGAAGCGGTCGGCTCAATACTGGGGCGAAGGATATTCAGCATGTCATAGAACTTGTGAAAGCGCCGAACGTAATATGCAACAATCTCCATTGGCTCCAGCTTTTCAAGCCTGGCTTTCTTGGCAATCTTATCTTCACCGGCTCCGGCTACCTCATCCTCCAGGTGTCCCACATCGGTTATATTGCGCACATAGCGAACCCTATAACCCAGATAAGTGAGATAGCGAAATATAATGTCGAAAGCCAGGTTCTTACGGGCGTGTCCCAGATGAGGATCGCCATAAACCGTAGGGCCGCAAACATACATCCCGATATGCGGGGGATTAAGTGGTATAAATGCTTCCTTTTCGCGCTTGATACTATTGTATACGCTAATAGGGAATTGCTTCGCTTCTTCCTTAAGAACGGGCGGTTGATTCGTCATCAGAGTATTCTCTTTTCAATATTGATAAGGTTCGGATGCTAAAATTAGTATCTGAAGACGCGAGAAGCAAGAGCAGAGCACAGAAGTCAGAAGTCAGAAGTCAGAACTCAGAACACAGAAGTCAGAGCTAGCGAGGGGGAGCGGGAGTATTGGTGTTTTAAAGATGGATAATTCTTTTGTCACGTCGAGCCCTTTGACAAGCTCAGGACAGGCTCTGTCGAGACGCGAGCTGAGTGTTGATGAAAACGGTGAGAAACGGTGAGAAACGGTGAGAAACGGTGAGAAAAACCCTCACGATTCACGTTTGCCTTTTCACGTTTCACTAATAAATTGCCTAATTGCCTAATTGCCTAATTGCCTAATTGCCTAATTGCCTAATTGCCTAATTGCCTAATTGCCTAATTGCCTAATTGCCTAATTGCCTAATTGCCTTCTGACCGTGAGCAAAGCGAACACTCACAGGGAGCGTAGTGACCGCTCACAAGAAGCGCAGCGACTGCTGCCCGATCAGTATATCACAATTCCCCATACAATCCCAATAGCCAATACCGCTCCTGCAAAAATATCTCTCCACCAGTGCTTATTTGCCTGGACACGGCTATAGCCGGTTAGTGCTGCCAGGAGATATGGAACCATTGCCCAGACAAATGTAAACTGGAAGTGAATAAATGCGGCTCCCATAAATGCGCCTGAGGTATGTCCACTGGGGAAAGCTGAATTTCCACCATTGGGACGTCTGCCCAACGGAGTAAAGTTAAATAGCTGCTTAAGAATAAATGTGGAGCCGGTAACAGCAACGCCGGACCAAAGCCACTTCCAGGCTCCGGGTTGATCGCCCTGAAGTGCAACTGCCAGCAGTCCGGCCCACGGAAGGGCATATTGTAGTATATCGCCAATGTCTTCGAGAGAGTCTATTTTAAACGGAGTGATTTTATCGAATAGTTCAGGGATGTTGAACATTGAGCAGCCTCATGTTTGTGGATATCGGATAGAATAAAGAAAAGCGTTGAAAGAAGCAAGAAGCTCTGGGACGACCTGTATGTCGTCCCAGAGCGGGTGAGTCGAAGAAGGGGAGAGGGGGTGAAGCGGTTAAACCCTTTTCGTCGTGCGTGTAGAAAGTAGCAGGAGCCGTCAGAGGACGACCTGTGTGTCGTCTCGGGCAATTCCATTGCCCCATTATAGACCCTGGCCCCTGAACCCAGGACCTCTAAAAAACATAAAGAATTTTCAGAATATCTGATTTCCGTCCGTATGTCTTAGAAGAATTACGTTTCCTATGTTTCCTACACCTGACCAGTGGGGAAAATAAGTTAATTTCACTACCCCTCTTTTTAGGAGAGAATACTATGTACCGTTTTCGCTATCAAATACTACTTCCAATTACTGTTATTCTCTGCTCTTTTATTTATGCACAAGAGGATTCAACTACAGTTAAACCCGAATTTAAAAATTCATTAAAACCAGGTGTTTGGGCTATACAGTTCGCGATAAATGACAGCCTGGATTTAAAGTCATTTCAGGGTAAAAACCTTTCAGTGAAGCGTCAGTTAAATAAAAATTGGGCTATTCGAGTTGGAATTGATATGTCTGCCAGTTTGGATAGAGTTGAAGTCGAACCGCTTCTGAATGATAATGTGCCCATTGAAGGGAGTTTGAGGATTGAAGAAACGAATGATTACTCATTTCTTGTCTCGTCCGTTTTTCAACGCTATTTGAATTCGGACGATAAAGCAGTGTTTTATTGGGGAGCTGGCCCGGCATTTGGACTAACCTTCTATGATTTTATTCGAACGAATAGGTCTGTTTTTCAAGACTCTATAGAAGTGGAGAATGTAACACAGGAGAAGTCGGAAACCTGGCGAACGGGGATGTTGCTTGCCGTAGGAGGAGAATACTTCTTAAAGAGGCAATTTAGTTTTTTTGCAGAGTACAGTACCGGCTTTTTTTATAGCCGCAAGTTGAGAGGATCAAGGAATGAGGGGTTTAATACAAATACAGGAACTTATCGCGTCGATTTGACCGAAACTCGCATCGATCGTTTTACTATCGTGGCCCGGTCTGTTACGCTCGGCCTCTCACTTTATTTTTAAAAAGAATAACACGTCTTACCTAACTTTCTGAACTATTTGGGTCTTAAACTTTATCCAATGAAATATATCGTCTTTTGTAAGAAAACCAATTTTGATCCTAATCTTTGGAACCTGGTTGCTTGTTTGAGAAAAAAGCAAAAACCTTTCAGAATATATGATGTCCATCCGTAAGTATAGATAGAACTACATTCCTATGTTCCCTCCACCTGACCAGTGGAAAAAATAACTCATTTTCACTAATCCTTTTTTAGGAGGGAATTCTATGTACTTTTTTCGATCCACACTCTCATTTTTTGCAACACTGCTTCTTTTCTCAACACTATTTGCACAAACTGATTCAACCGAAGTATACAATAATTCATTAGAAAAAGGGTCCAGATCTCTTCAATTTCGTATAACAGATAATTTCACTCTTACAAGTTTTGAGGGGTCTGATCTTTCCTTTAAACGTCATACCAGCGATAATACGGCTCAACGTTTAGGTCTGGGGATAGTATCGCGCTACGATTCAAATAATGGAGAAACAGAAATAGTTAATACTTCAAGATTGGGGGATTCAGATGGATCTTCGACTCTTATTAGTTTAAATCTCAATGCCATATGGCTAAGATACTTTTCGCCAAAAAAACGAATGAGTTTTTATTGGGGTGTTGGTCCTGTTTTGGGCTTCTCCTTAAGGAAAGATAATGCAAACAACGTCACCACATTTCAGGATATGACAATGATTACGTCGGAATCCGATATCGATCGCACTACCTTTAGTGTCGGTGGACTCCTGGTGTTCGGAACGGAATTCTTTTTGCACAAACAGATTAGCTTAACAGCGGAGTATCGTTCTACGAGTTCTTACTCGCGCGAAAGTGAAGAACGTAGTCAATCGGAAACGGATTCTGTTGGTAATGTGTCGGCTCAAAAATCAAATCTGAATACAAATCGTTTTACAATCGGATCGAGTACGGTTTATTTTGGGCTGTCCGTTTATTTTTAGGTTGGCAGATTTCGAGTATTGTTCTGCAATAGGATAATTTAACCTTCAATGCTTGTTACTTCAGAAAAAATGTGTTAGCATGGCAGGAACCAAAGGAGACTGCCATGCGACGCTCAACTATACCACAGACCGATTTAATAGTTTCACGAATTGCCTATGGCTGCATGGGTATAGGAGGTAGTTGGGATGATTCCCCGATTACCGAAGCAGCTTATCAGAGAACAGAGCAGCTGGTCGAAACCGCTCTTGAACAGGGCATTAATCTATTCGATCATGCCGATATCTATTGTCGTGGCAAGTCTGAACTTGTTTTTGGCAGGCTACTAAGCGAGAAGTCGAACCTGCGTGATAAGATGGTCTTACAATCAAAGTGCGGAATTCGATTTGCCGATGACCCAAATCCTGGTGATCCGGGACGGTATGATTTTAGTTATGACCATATTATGATATCGGTTGAAGGAATTTTACAGCGTCTGCAGACGGATCATCTGGATCTATTACTGCTTCATCGTCCTGATCCTTTAATGCAGCCCGAAGAGGTAGCGCGAGCATTTGACGAATTGCAGCAATCCGGTAAGGTGCGATACTTCGGGGTCAGTAATTTTAATGCATCTCAGATGGCTCTCCTGCAATCGGCGCTTGATATGCCGCTGGTTGTCAATCAGCTTGAGGTTAGTTTATTGCATCATCATCTGATATCCGAAGGTATTTCTACAAATCAGAATGACGGCGTTTACGCCGCTACAAACGGTACGCTTGATTATTGCCGAATGAGTGGGATTTTGGTTCAGGCATGGGGGCCACTGGCGAGCGGACAACTTTTTCGCCTGAACGACCAGTCACCAGCCCATTTGCATGAAACGGCAGTATTGGTCAATAAACTATCTGTCGAAAAAGGATGTGCTGCAGATGCGATACTTCTCAGCTGGCTGCTGCGACATCCGGCCGGAATTCAGCCGGTTATCGGAACGACCCGTTCTGAGAGAATTGTAAGCAGCTGCGCTTCGGACAGTATTGAATTGAGTCGTGAAGAGTGGTATAAACTGTATGTTGCTGCACGTGGCCGGACAATGCCTTAGCGCAAGAGCAGCATCCGGCGTGTCTTTTTAAACGTCCCGGCCTGAACACGATAAAAATATATTCCCGAGGCGACAGCTTCACCGCTATCCCCACTACCATCCCACCGAAATTCGTATTCTCCGGCGGACAAATCTCCGTTTACCAGTTTCTTTACCCGCTGTCCCAAAGTATTAAAGATTTCCAGCTTTACGGGAGCGTCTTCCGGTAAATCCAGCCGAATCTTAGTCGACGGATTAAACGGGTTTGGAAAGTTCTGACTCAATGCGAACGTTTCCGGAATAACCGGTGGGGGTGGCTCAACTGCAATACTTGGAGCGAGGACTCTGGCTGTATCGCCGGGTGCAGATACTTTCGTAGTATAGAAACGGATTACTGTTCCTGCCGGTGGTGGACTACTGGAACCGGCAAAATCGCAGATTGTAATTGAGCGAAGCACTGCACGGAAATCACCATGTCCATCCGCAAAGAAATTATCTGATGAGCGGGTACTATATGTATTTCCAGGACCGCCATCAGCCTGACATTGAGCAGTAAAGCTACCGTATGATGTTTCTCCGGGAGATTGATCGACGGGATCAAAGAAGTAAATGAGATCTGAGCTGGGTAAGCCAAACTTTGGATCCGTACCGCTTCCCCAGTTCCATGTTGCCGTAGGAACAGCATTGTTGGACCGGAGAACCGGGATCATTCTCACATCATCACTCGGGTCATTTGGTGTACCGGAACCTATGTTCCATAATTCAAATGGAACACTTGTAATGATATCACCATCATAGCCATAGACCGCCAGGGCATCGTTTGATGTAAATCGGATTTCGTATTCGTCCGGAACTGCAAACTCAATATTTGCTTCCACAAACTCTATTAATGAAGTATTCGTGCCTGAGCTAACGTAGTATGAGGAAGTGCTGTTAAGTGCCTGCCAGACTGAATTACCCTCAAATGGGGCACCATCATCCCACTGAGTAGAATCGAGAGGGGTGCCGGCATAAGCGGTTTCTACGATGCCGACTTTACCGCCCCCGAGTTTTAGTATTCCCGGTTCCGGAGTAAACACCTTCCATTCTATTCCGTCTATCACCGGAAACACATTGTTCTCTTTATCCAAAACCCTCTGATCAGTCGTCTTGATTTCGTTTGCTGTAATGTCAAGCAGCTGCCAACGCAGCGATGTATCCGGTGCGTTACCGTAGAAAGAAATTTCATATTGATGGCCGGTCAGAAAGTTAATGTCTGCAATTGTAGGCTCAATGGTTCCATCTACACCCTGAACGACATCGACATCCAGAATTTGGCGCCAGATCCCCGGCGGTTCCCAGCGAACTCCCGGATAAGCACCCTGCCCATAGGCTATATGACCGTCAAAGCGAATACGATAGCTATAGGCTACCGAGTTGCTGTTATTCCCGAGCATGTCAAGGAATAGAGTGTTGTTTTGAAGCGTATCCCCTGCTGCAAGCGAACTAGCTAAGGTATTGAATTGACCCAGGCGAAGCTCAGCGAATTCTATGCCGGATATGTCATTTATCCCATCAGAATTTATCAGGTCAAACCCTAATCTCACCTGCTCCTGATTATTTATATACAAATCCTGCAGCCCATTTTCATATAAAACCCGCAGATTAGTAACACGTGGATCAGGTCTTAAGCAAAGGTTCTCCAGTACGGCAGGGAAAGACCGTATTTGTCCACCCGACGTTAGGCTAAGTTCTGCTTCAAACGGATACTTGCGATTTGTTACTTCGATTTGACCGGAAAAGATACCGTCACCGGCAAGGCTATCGCCTTGCAAGCCGTTGTCTTCCAGAGAAAAACTGAATGATGCTTCGCCACCAATTCTGGGTGAGCAGTTTATCTGTATATTGGTAGGGCCATTATAAGCAGTCAAATCTGCTGAAACGGAAAGAATTGTCGTTAGAGGACCTGCTGTAGTCTCTGAAGATAAGACCGGTCTTATTTGGGCAGGATTCCAATTCTGCCTGAGCTGGTCGGTAAAGTTGAACAGTGCTCCGAGACCCGAGAGATTGTCCTCTTGTTGAAAACTGTATCCGGCTATGAGTGCATAGATAACTTCCTGCGTATCGCTATTCGTAAGCGTAAAGGGGCCGGTATTGGAGAAAATCGCCCGGTCACCGATTCCGGAATTTGTCCCGGTTGCATCAATATCTCCCGTACCAAGCAGTGGATTACCATCAAGTGGAAAAAAAGTTGGGCTTCCCGCTTCGGGTCCGGAGCGATGCAGGCGCTGTATCTGAAGGCTGGTATCCGCTTCCGGCAGGTAGCCTCTTAGCCAGTTGTACCAGCGTAGTGGTGTTTGATCCTGTAAAATGTTTTCGGTCAGTATATCCTCGCCGGGGATTGAATTACTGCCACGCCATGCAAAAGAACTCATAGGCTGATTTCTATAGCCCTGGCGTTCACGGAAGTCAAAGCGGGCGGTTTCACCCGGGGCTTCGACGAGAGGACCCTGGAGCAATGTGGCTCCAAATGATGGTGTTCCATAACCATTAGACGTGAAAGCTCTATCAATTGGAACCCCTCCATAAACATAAGCCAGTTGTCTGGAGGTCTCGGAGCCGGCAAGATCTTTAAAAATTTCTACGATATCAACGTCCAGGTATTGTGAAAAATACATATTAGTGATATCGAAGCCGGATTTGTTAATCAGCCTATAACGTCTAAAGAGTGTCGATGCATCCGGAGGTTGATAGCTGTTTCTACGACTCCACTGTGTGAATTGCAGTTCCAGACCAACCGGTATTGAGCCAAATATCTGAGAAGACAGAGTGGGGGAGAGATCATTGCACACGAACCAGATTACCTGTTCAGCATCATTTAAGCCTGGCTCGTCTATCCCCGGATCCCAACTGTCGTTTCCATTGAGGTCGTAATAGGGGGCACCGAGATCACCAGGCCAGTTTTCCCAGTCTTCGCGATAGCGGAGGAGTACCTGTCGCTCTTGTTCGGGAGACGGTTGGCTGACGTTAAAAAACTTTGCGGCTTCATTTCTAATTTCGGTAAGTCCAGTAATTGGTTCGTTGTTTGAATCGAAGAATTGTTGCCAATCTCTTCGAATCCGGTATATTTTTACGCGTGGGTTAGAAGGGGAGACAGCTATCGCGGGAGTAGAAGACGTTCCAGGTGATTCTATCCAGCCTTCGATTGTTGCAGGGAGCCCCACACCTGTTCCCGCGGTTGAGGATTGGCCCCCGGCAATAACAGGGTTTCCAAACGACGGGTTCTCCCAGACGCCACTCCAGATAATCCCACTTGAATAAACGATCCACCCTGGTGGTAAGCTCAGCCGGTTTTCTGGGAGAGGTCCCTGGTCCATAAGCCCGTCGTTTCTTAGCCAGGCACTTAGTAAGTTATTGGTGCTGACGGTGTATTCGAGTGTCGATTTTAGTGGGGCGGCTTGTGGGCTAGTTTTGTCAATTTTTTGGGCATGTATAGGCTGGGTCAAAATCCAGCTTACAAGTAAAATTCGCAGTATAGGTGGGAAGAGGCGTTTCATTCGCATATGCCTGGAGTCCATATTTTGCATTAGTGTATCGCTAAATATAATTCAACAATAGGCCAAATAAAAATTTTTAGCGGGCACTTGCTGCTATGCACTTAGGAGTTTTAGGGGAAGTATTGAAAATATTTATTAAAACGAGATTTTTTCAAAAAATACGTCTATTTAAAGAATATTGTACTAACTATCCAGATCCCAAGATTGCTCCATTCTAACAATGCTCCAATCTGATTCCGAAAAAAATATTTTCAAAAAACGGGGTCTTTTTTATAATAAATAGCAAGGGTATTTAGAAATCCCAAGACTGCTCCATTGTAACAATGCTCCAATCTGGCGTAAAAAAAAGGAGCAGATTAAAAACTGCTCCTTTAAAAAGAAAAATACTCTTTTATCGCAAAACTAATTCGTTGCCTGAGCCTTCAATGTCTGAGACATATCTCCGATAGCCTCATTTACCACGTTCTTCAGACTTTCGCTAATCGCTTTAACCACAGCAAGCGGTGCTCGCTCAGATGCCGGAGTGCGCTCGTTAATCTCTTTGCTCCAGACGACCTTACGAGAGCTAACGTCCAGCAGTTCAAAGGCGATCGTTACATTGCCATACCAGGCGTTTGCCTCATCCCACTCTTCCAAGGCATTTACCTTTGCCTGCAGAATATAGTCCGGCTGAGCCGTAGAGGGCATTCCTACAACGCTTTCAAATGCACCGGAGGCCTGCATTTGCTTCAGGACCTGGTCGTGCACAATTTTGCGTGGTGCAGCTGCCCAGCGACGATAGTGATAATACTGCAGCTCGTAAGGAGAGTCACGATAAACAATGCGGTCTCCGGAATATACAATATCTGCTTCAAACTTTTTAACACCGATTGTTACCGGAATGGTCCCTGAATTGCTTTCCGGCATGTCGTAGCTAAGGCTGTAGTAAAACGTTTTCGGCGTCCCGCCACAGCTTACCAGCATAGCGGAAAGCAGCAGTGCCGGGAGTAGTAGAGTGATTCGTTTCATACGTATATAGTCTCCAAAAAATTGTTAGCTGTTTAAGGAATATCGCGCTCTTCCGGTGCTGATTTACGAATGAGCATCCAGGGACGCTCCTTCAGCATTCGGGTAATATCTTCCAGATTCTGTGAGGAGATCTGGTAGCTGTCCAGAATTTCGATAACGTTGGCATTGTTGGTGTCGATCAGCATTTGCAGACTTGCCATTGTTGTTTGCATATCCGATAGTAGTTTATTCGACTCGTCACTGGAGTTCTTCAGATTCGCCAGAATGCCGTCTATGTTCTCTTTATTGCCGTTAAACGTGCCGTCGAGAGATCCAGTCAGTTTGTTTAGTCGCTCACTGAGTAATCGGAAATTTCTAACGGTCTCGGCCATCTGCACCCGGCTATCGGACATCAGCGTATCCATATTGCCGACGATCGAGGTCAGATGTCCCTGATTGTCACTGCCGAGGAAGGCATTTACCTGCGTCATCAGCGTTTGCAGCTGTCCGGTAATGTCCCCCATGTCTTCCGCAAGCTGCGGAAAGCCGGCAACCTCTTTGGTTGGGATCACGCTTCCGGATGGAAGCAGCTCAGAGTTTCCCTTGCCTGGACTGATTTCAACATGGTTCTCGGACATTATTCCCAGCGCTGTAATAAATGCGCGAGAATCTATGCGCACCGGGATGGTCTCATCCACTGCGATGCCCACTTCAATCGGGGTTGCTTCGTTATCGGTAAGGCCGATACTGGTAACCTGACCAACATCCATTCCGACATACTTTACCAGCGAGCCTTCAGTGATACCACCGATATACTCGAGGTTGAGTTTATAGTCGTTTGTGCTGTTTCCAACACTGACGCCAAAAATGGCGACCAAAAATAGCGTTAAAAGAGCCAAACTGACGAGAATCATCATGCCGGTTTTAATTTCGTTCGCTTTATATTCCATAGCCTTCACACAGGTAATTGATGATACATGATTTAATTTTTTTTATTCGCCGAAAATTGTTTTCAGATATGCGTCCTTGTCAATTTCTTCCGGATCCGGAACCCGGTCAAAGAACTGAGTGATAATCGGATTCCCGCTGTTGCGTAATTCATCCGGAGTACCAACTGCCAGCACTTTCCCTTCATGCATCATTGCAATGCGATCTGCAATTAAGAAAACCGAGGCAAGCTCGTGCGTAACGATTACCGTGGTCATATTAAATGCCTTCTTCAGGCGGATAACCAGGTTGTCTATACCGGCAGCAACGACCGGATCGAGTCCGGCAGAGGGCTCATCGCAGAACAGAATATCCGGGTCGATAGCAATTGCCCGGGCCAGTCCGGCACGTTTCTGCATACCGCCTGAGAGCTGCGAAGGGCGAAAATCTTCGAAGCCGGATAGTCCAACCGATTCCAGCTTCATCTTCATCATAATCTGAATAATGCTTTCTTCCAGGTCGGTGTGTTCGCGAATGGGTAGAGATACATTCTCGCCGACAGTCATTGAGTTAAAAAGGGCGGCGGATTGAAACAGCATGCCGATCTTTTTCAACAGCTCGATCTTATCGTCACCTTCAACCTTGCCGATGTCGCGGCCCTTGATAAGAATTTCTCCGCCGGCTGGTTTATAAAGGCCGATCATATGTCGCAGAAACGTACTCTTTCCGCAACCGGATCGCCCCAGAATAACCATCGTTTCACCGGGATAGATGTCCAGGCTTACACCGTCTAATACGACTCGATCACCGTAAGTAGCGACCAGATCGCGCACTTCAATAATGGGTTCTCTTTCTTCCATGACCTATAGCACCGAGTAAAATAAAACGGTAAAGAAAAGGTCTGCCAGGATTATCAGAAAGATGGAGACCACAACCGATTGGGTTGTCGAGAGTCCAACACTATCTGCACCGCCCTTGGCGGAAAATCCCTGATAGACGCCATTTATTGCAATAATACCTGCAAAGACAAAACTTTTGATTAATCCGCTGGATAAATCTTTAAACGTTAAAGCAGATTCAACCTGATTCAGATAGCGAACGCTGGTAAGGTCCAGCGACGTCATAGCAAACAGGTATCCACCGGCGATTCCCAGAAAGTCCGCTATTACAGTCAGGCAGGGTAGCATCACCAGCATTGCCAGCGTGCGTGGCACTACCAGGAAGTGAATCGGATTAAAACCCATTGTGGTAAGGGCATCAACCTCTTCCGAAACCTTCATCGTGGCAATCTCTGCAGTAATAGCAGAGCCGGAGCGACCGGCTATGATAATCGCCGTAAGAAGTGGCGCCAGTTCACGCACGGTTGAAACGGTAGAAAGGTTCGCTACATAAATGGTTGCACCGAATTTCTCTAGCTGATAGGCTGACTGCATTGAGATAATCATGCCTACAAAAAACGCAATAACGGAAACGATCGGTATGGAGTCGTAGCCGATAAATTTTGCCTGCTCTATTGTGGCGGGCCAGCGAATTTTTTTACCTTTGAAAGGCGCAATGAACATCCAGAAGAGCACGTCTTTTATCAACTGAAAGACAGCGCCACCGGTTTGAATCAGTTCAAATGTCTTGCGGCCAATATGTCCGAAAATACGATTCGTCAGAATTTAACCCTCCGCACTTACAGCCGAATCTACGGTCTCGTGAATATCAAACACCTGGTCCAGGCGGCTGAGCTGAAAAACACTCAAAACTTCCGGTGTAACAGAAGCCAAAGAGAAGACGCCTTTATATCCACCGGTTTTTTGCAGTGCCTCAACCAGCGTAGCAAGGCCGGAGCTATCCATATAGCTTACACCGGACATATCTACGACAATGCGTGCTGCCTTGGTATCCGTTAATCCGTTTAATGCTTCTCTCAGTTTGGGAGAGGAGTATAAGTCCACTTCACCCGTTACGGCGATGACCTTTGCCGAGCCCTGCTCAGCGGTTGTAACATTAATCATTTTCCTGCTTTCCGGCGGGAAGATACTTCACCAGCCTAAGTTTGTTGCCTTCTTCTTTACTATAGCTGAATTCCATTTCATCCATTACCGACTGAATAAAATGAACACCGAGTCCTCCCGGACGAACATCATCGAGGTCGCGGGATTTAACAATACTCGTATCCACTTTTTCACCGAAATCCTGCAGCACAATTTGCAGCCTGTCTTCATGCACCTCACAAAAAACGTAGATAGGCTTGTCGTTGGCTCCCTTATATGCATGCCGAATGATATTCGCTACCGCTTCGTCTACTGCCAGGATCAACTCGTTTTTGGCGATATCTGCAAACTCGCACAGGTTACAGAGATGCTGTATACCGCAGCGAACAATTTTTAATAGTTTGGGATGGCTCTCTACCCGAATCTCAACAGATGTCACATCTGGCTCCAGGGTTATTTATTGCCACTTCAGCACGACTATTGTTACATCGTCACGCCACTGTTCATCGCCGGTAAATTGGCGGATATCTTTCATTAAATCTTCAATCATTTCATCAGGAGCAGAATCGCTGGTGCGAAATACTTCTAAAACACGCTCCAAAGAATATTCGCTGCCATCTTCTGCCTTAGCTTCGGTTACGCCATCGGTAATCATAATCAGATAATCACCCTTCTTCATGGTGATGGATGTTTCCGAATACACCACGTTTGGTAAAATACCAAGCGGCACGCCACCGGAATCCGCAACAATCTCGCTGCTCCCCTCGGCTTTCTTCACATGTATCAGCGGGATATGGCCGGCATTGGCAAACGTAAAGCTGCCGTCTAAAGTATTCAGGATACCATATAAAGAGGTGACAAACATACCTCTCTGACTTCTCTCCTGAAGCGTGTTGTTCATATCCTGTAGCAACTCGCCGGCATCACGATATTGCTGCGTATAGAGCCTGAAATCGCTGATCATACGTGCCATAAATAATGCCGCGGGTACGCCCTTACCGGAAATGTCTCCGATAATGATTCCCATTTTATTCTCATCAAAGTCGATGAAATCGTAGAAATCTCCACCAACTGAACGCGCTGCCAGGCTTTCGGCTGCAATCGAAAAGGATTGTCCTTCTACAGTAGGAATATTCTCCGGCATAAAACTCTGCTGGATAAACTTTGCTGCTTCCAACTGCTGATCCAGTCGTTGTTTTTCCAGCTGTAGCTGCACCATACGGGCATTTTCTATTGCCAGGGCAACCGAGCGGCAAAATGCGATGAACAGTTCAAGGTCTGCTTCATCGAAGGGTTCACCATCCTCGCGATTTATTACCTCGGCAATGCCGATCGTTTTATCCTTAACAATAAGCGGGACGGCAAGAATCGACTTTGTGGTAAAGCCGGTCTCTTTATCTATTGCCGAGTTGAAGCGTGGATCGGCATGCGCGTCGGGGATGATCTCAGGAACACCGCTGGTAGCAACCGTTCCGGCTATGCCCTGTCCCAGCTGCAGTTCAATCATTTGAATTTTCTCACCTGCCTCACCGAGGGCTACCGGACATTGCAGCACGTTGCGGCTTTCGTTTATGATCATAACCGAACTCGCTTCAGCGTGCATCACCGTCTGCGCTTTTTCCATAACCAGGCGAATCAGATCATCCAGATCGAGGGTCGAATTGATGATTGCCCCGACTTCAATGAGGCCCGATAGCGCATCGACACGTGCTTTTAGCTCGTCTCGCTCCTTAATAAGGTCATCTATCGATAGATTCTTATCGTTAGTGGATATTGGATTCGGTGTGGTCATATCAGTAATACTCGTTTGATTGTCTGAACAGCTCCCAGAGAAACTGCACTGAACAAAAAGAGGCTGAGAGAAATACAATTTTCTCAGTTTTATAAATGCTAACACCTTGGAGGAAAATTGGAGCTTTGCAGATCACAAATTTTAAAATTTGATTTCGTAACCGGGATTATAATGCAGTGAGAAACGGTGAGAAACGGTGAGAAACGGTGAGAAACGGTGAGAAACGGTGAGAAACGGTGAGAAACGGTGAGAAACAGTCAGTAATAGCCCAATTGTCCAACTGCCAGGGAGCACAGCGACCGCTCACCGCGAGCAAAGCGAGCACTGCCCAATCACCGATCACCAAAAATAATTTTCAAAAAAACCACCAATTTTCAGAAGACAATAGTAGAAGGCTATGTTTGTTGGAGGTAAAATGGATAAATCGGTTTATGAGGGAAAGCAGTTGCTGCATTTTGCAGAAGAACTCTGCGATGAACTTTGGTTGGTGGTTGGGGATTGGAGCTGCTTTGATAAGAGCACTTTAGGCAGGAGGTTGATTAGAGCCGCTGATAGCATTGGTGCGAACCTTGCTGAAGGGTACGGGCGTTGTGGTTATGTGCGCAGAAAACGCTTTATGGTTATCACTCGGGGCAGTCTATTTGAGACGCGCTATTGGATCAGGCGTGCCAGGCAACGTGAGCTTTTATCATCCGGCGATGTGGAACGTTTTGAAAGGCGTATTAATCTGATGCTGCCGCTTATTAGCTCTTATGGGAATTTTCTAAGCGGTAGGAACGGAGCGGATCAGGCTATTGGATAAAAAGAATGCCCTCCAAATCCCCATCCCGGAAATTTGAAGGGCACCGCTCTTACTGCCGGTAGCAGCAGTTTTAATTCGAATGGGGCAGTCTGTAGCTTTACCGCAACAGAATCATCTTTTTAACCTGCTGGAGTCCATCTGCAGTCAGACGATAAAAATAAACGCCTGAGCCAACGCGATTGCCATTTCCATCTATTCCGTCCCAGGTTTGCTGATATTCGCCCGGCGAAAAAGCACCGCTAACCAGCGTGCGCAGATTCTGTCCGAGTGGATTCAATATCTCAAGCGTGACATCTGCCTGCTTCTGTAGGGAAAAGCGAATTTGCGTGCTAGGGTTAAAGGGGTTCGGATAATTTTGCTCCAGCGTAAACTCGGATGGTGCAATGGCATCTTCGATGCCTACGATTCCAACCCCGTAATTCGCAACGATTTCTGCGATGCGCTGCTTGAGCACGGAAATAGCGTCCAGATAGGTGCCACTGGGTTCTATTCCAGCCGTAATGGCAATAACAACTTCCTGCGTATCACCTGCAGCAAATGTGAATGGACCACTGTTTATTGTGAAGCGGCGGTCATTCGGCGGCAGATTACTGCCGGTGCCGTCTATATCACCAGTTCCAGACACGGGATCTCCATCCAGAGGGAAGGCAGTGATTTGTCCGATATTCGGCCCGGAGCCATACAGATAAGGTTGAACATTCAGGGTATCAACCGAGGGCTGATAGCCGCGCAGCCAGTTATACCAGGCGAGTGTGCCGTTATAATCTCCCAGTAGTGGATCGCCAATCGGACTACCGGCAGCAGAATAACCAAAAGATGTTATCGGTAGATTTACATAGCCGTTCCGCTGCTTGAAATCGAATATGGCGCGTCCGCCCGGAGAAGGACTGATTGGGCCTTGTAATAACGTATGTGCTACAGCAGAAGGAGGTAGGGCATAATTAACATATTCATCGTCTGTTGGCCCGCCGTTGTAGGCATATCCGCTCTGCAGCGATTCGTCATTGCCAACAAGATCGTCGGTATAATCGCCAATATCCGGATCGCTCCAGCTGGCCAGATACATATTTCGGATCTCAAAGCCGGATTTATTGATCAGGCGATAACGTCGATACAGGGCTTCTGTACGAGCACCTCCGTCTTTATAACCCCAGGTAGTAATTTGCATCTCAATACCCGTTGGAGGAGAACCGTAAAGCCCGTCGGTCAGCAAGGGATCCAGATCATGACAGACCGTCCAGATTACCTGATCGGCATCCTGCAGGCCGGGTTCATCGATACCGGCATCCCATTGACCATTGCTGTTGAGATCATAGTAAGGTGCACCCTTATCACCCGGCCAGTCCGACCAATCGGCGGCGTACTGATCGAGAATGTCCTGTTTCATTTGCTCGGTAACCTGAGCAGGGTTTACGCCGTTCTTCTCGGCGGCATCCAGGATCACTTCCTGGCTATTTAGCGTCAGGCTCTGCCAATCTTTCCGGATGCGATAAATGGAGCTGATTTCGCTAGTTGGAATTGGATTAGGGCCAGGTGTTTCGATCCAGCCTGCTGTGGTACCAATAAGGTGTGTTTGACCGCCTACGCGAAGTTTAGGTTTATTCGGATCAGGGTCGTTTACCAAACCACCCCATATCAATCCGCTCTGAAAAAGAGCCTGGGCAGTTCCCCTGGGATAAGTAAATCCTGAATTATCTGCAGGATCAAGTTCTGCCTTGCCGTCTGCGTGTAACCAAGTCGATAGATTGTTTACATTTAGCAGGGTTTGTGTTTCCGCTGCCTGGCTAGATATAGAGGCAACAGGCCGTTTGATATTTTTATCATTCCTTGCGGAAAGAATTGTTGAAAGAGCGAAAATCAGTAATATGGCGGGAGATAAAAAGCCGCGCAGTAGCTTAAGCGACATGTCTCTACTCCTCCTGAGTATGCGGTGGATATTGGATTCATTCCAAAAACTGATTTATAATACATAATCTTCGACTGGATTTTGTGAGACAGGAACAAAAAAAGGAATTGAATTTTGGAAAAATCCGGCTGAGCCAGATGAATAAGCTCAACCGGTCGGGGGAGGAGTTAATTGCGAAATGGATCAGAGAACTTCTCATCCGTAAGGAACTGATTGTCCGTTAGCGTCCTAAGAAAAGCAACAAGGGCCGCACGTTCATTTTGGTTTAGCCCAAGTCGACGCGGCTGTCCATTCGGATTACGAAGCTCATCGCTTAGATTGGGGTGATTATCAACCCCATTATTATAATGCTGCACAACCCGATCGAGCGTTTCGAACCTGCCATCATGCATATAGGGGGCAGTTACGGCAATATTACGAAGGGATGGAACTTTAAACAGGCCAATCTCCTGCGGGTTGCCGGTAATTCCACCAACTCCCGGATCACCTCCATTGTTATTCAGTCCGATATTGAAGGGCTCCTGAGCCGCAAAAAGATCCGTACTATGGCAGCTGGAGCAGTTTCCTTCCTGGGTAAAGAAAATACGCTTTCCCTGATTTTCCTGAGCAGTAAAGTTTGGGAAATCATCCAGCGGGTCGGAAACCGTCTCACGCCCAATATCGTAGCGGGAATCGCAGGAGATCATAGAGCGAATAAATTGGGACATGGCATCGGCAGCCCTCGCACTGGAAATCTGCGGATCGCCAAAAGCAGCCTCGAATAGGGCAGGATAATAATCGCGCTCGTTTAAGCGGTCTTCCATCTCTCTTAAAGTGAGCCCCATCTCAACAGCATCCTGAATAGGCGCCAGAGTTTGATCCTCCAACGTTTCTGCACGTTCATCCCAAAAGAAGTGACCGTTTGTATAGAAACGGCTATTGCTAAGTCCGGGAGAGTTACGACCGGTCTCTCCACCATTAAAGCCAATACTAAATCTACGTGGATCCGAAAATCCGTTTTCCTGAATATGGCAGGACGCGCAGGAAATGGTGTGATTCTGTGACAAAGCTCTTTCGTAAAAGAGAACACGACCCAGTGTTGCACCAGCATCGGTAACAGGGTTATTGTTTGGTTGATTGTCTGTTGACTGGATTTCATCTGCCAGAATATGTTGCGGCAGATCAGGTGTTTGGTAATTCTCCAGTACAGCTGGCAAGACCGGGGATTCCAGCGGGGGCGGATCTCCGGTATCTGATAAGCCAGCTGAGCTTTCGTCACTACAGGAATACAAAATAGGTAATACTAAAAATAACGAGGCAATAAATGCACGCATCTGAAACATCGTTTCCTCCTGGTATGGTTAGTGTTTCTCTCACAAAACCCACCCATACGCGTGGAAAAAATTTTGTCTCTGTAGGTATAGACCAGGAGGAATGCAGAAACTTGCAAAAAAAATGAAAATATTTTTGGGGAGGGAAAGGCTGTGGACAATCTATGCAAACTTTCTAACTGTAACATTCACAGAATGTCAAGGACAGATAACTGCCCTTAACATTCTTTCATAAGACCTATTTATCGCCCCACTTCTGGACGGTAATCTGAACTGCTTCTGATTTCGGATCAATCATCAGTTTACGATTACTGATATCGTTACCCTCGGCATCTTTCTCAGCCGTTTGCCAGTTACCGCGCGTAACCTTGTATTCAACTTCAACATTCTTTGGCTGCATTAGTTCGGCAGTGTAGGTTCCGTCATCATTCCGCTTCATTTCAACACCGCTGGGACTCCAGTTGCCCAGCCAGCTATTATTTCCGGCAAGGTAGAGTTTGTCTTCTGCCGTTGTCGAAGCGGGAACGTTAACGGAAATCGTAACCGGAACCAGAATTTCCTTATCCAGCTTTTCGACCATTTCGCTATTGCCGGTGGCGTTATAAGCTTCCCGCAAGCCATAAGAAGCGTAACCGGATTCCGGAAAGCGCTTACGATTGTCTTTGAATAACTCCACTGCGGCTGCCGGCATATCTTGCTGGATCAGTAATCGACCGACATTATTCATCCACTTTTCATCAGCGCCTTCAGTCTTGGCTGCAAGCAGATTGTCGATCGCCATTTTACCTTCCTTGGTTTTACCGGCAAGATAGAGGTTCTCAACAAAGTCCATATCCGGATTCTCGACCGAGGCAGACTGAACCACAACTGCGGCAGCCTCTTCCGGAAAACTTACGGCCTTAATAACGCGGCGATCACGGGCAAACAGCTTGTTGCCGGAAACTGTGGGGGCAGTCCAGGTACGATTTTCCAGCAGCTTGGTTTCAGCGAGCTTGTTGAGTCCTTCATTATCAAATGTTGCAAGGGTTAAAACGCCGTCATCATCCAGGATCAGGGCTCGGTCACCAGCTGCAACGAGCTTGGGATTTTTAAAGCCTCGTTTACGCCAGAGAATTTCACCGGTCTTCCAGTTGAAAGCAAACATAAGCCTTCTGTCGCCGCCCAGCACGAGATCATCGATACGTACGTGAGTACCCATGAACAGCCCAATCTTGCGATTATGCCATTTCTCTTCTGCGCTGAATCCATCGTCGGTTTTATTTATTTGCAGCAGCATGGCTCCGGCTACCCCCTGGCCCGCAATAAGCAACTGGTTGTCCGGCAGGCTCATGGGGGAAGGTGCGTTGGTTCGCTCGGCATTCTTTAATTCTTGCTTCCAAAGTGTCTTACCTGTTTCAGGCGAAAGTCCCCATGCATATTTACCACCAACACCAACCAGTTGGTCTTTACCATGAATCGAAGCAATGATTGGTGAAGAGTAGCTGTTAAACATCTTTTCGCTTTTCCAGGCGATTTTGCCGTCTTTGGCATTGAATGCATAGGTTCCGGCGTCCTCACCAAAGCCCATTACGATGACGTTATCGCCGTAGCCAATGGGACTGCAAGAATTTCCGAAATAAATGACGTCGGCATTAAAGTCATTTATCAGGTTATAAGACCAGGCTTTCTTACCTGTCGCCGCATCGAGTGCGATAAGGTCAGAATTAAAGCCCAGCGTATATATCATACCATTGTAGAGCAGCGGGGAACCGTTGGGACCTTTTTCACCCTGCCAACCACGATCGGCAGGAACCTCGGCGGCATATTTATATTCCCATTTTGTTTCACCGGTTGCAGCATCAATGGCAGCAACGATTTCTTCCTGTCCAATTGTCGTGCCGTCATAGGTGCGGTAAATGGTATACAGGGTCTTGCCGTCGGTTACGATGGTAGAACTTCCATCACCAAGTTCGGTAGACCAAACAGATTCAAGACCGTTTTCTCCCCAAGGGTTAATTACGGTATTTGCGGGTAGGCTGAAGTCGCGCATAGGCCCGCCCCACTGACCCCATTCCTGGGCAACAATTGAGCTGCATAGCAGCAGAGAAATGCATAAGGTTAAGAGACGTAACATTTACTTCTCCCTTTGGTTGTGTGATAGGATAGAAACTTATAGTATGGTGTTATTGTTTGGATAGGATACCGCCAATTGCATAAAGTCAAATCTGTGTAGATCATTCGAAGATAAGCAAAAAAAATGATATGGCAAGGCATCGCTAAATCAATGACATTTTTTTACATTCGCTGAATTAAGATTGTAAGGGCGAATTTCTTCTATGAAAAACCTTTCGGCGGAATTATCTTTTAAAAACGGAACGATGCTATGTCAGATATACAGCTAAAAGTTGGCGACTTTTATCGCGAAAACCGGGAACGGCTGAATCTTGAGTTGCTAACCAGCGATGCCGGATTCTCGCGCGAGATTACCGAGAGTGAATTGCACCGTCCCGGATTAGCACTTGCCGGTTTTATTAAACTGTTCACATACCACCGCGTGCAAATAATCGGTAACACCGAAACGCGCTATCTGAAAAGTCTTAGCAAATCCAAGCGGCGAGAAGCGCTGGAAACCCTCTTCCAGTTTGAAATTCCCTGTTTGATTATTACCGTGGCAAACGACGTATCGGCTGATATGCTGGAGGTTGCGACACGCAGATATGTTCCAGTGTTTCGGACAACCTATCCAACAACCAAGTTTTACCATCTGTTAAGCGATTTTCTCCAGACTTTTTTTGCACCCAGAACATCGGTTCACGGCACCCTGGTAGATGTTTATGGTGTCGGTATGCTATTAACCGGACGTAGCGGTATCGGTAAAAGCGAAATTGCCCTCGATCTGGTAGAGCGCGGACATCGGCTGGTTGCAGACGATATGGTGATTATTACCCGTAAAGCAGAAGAAATTCTGATGGGCGAGGGGAGGGATATTTCTGAACACGTTATTGAAATCCGCGGTCTTGGACTGGTTGATATCCGGCAAACCTATGGTGTACGTGGGGTTCGGGTTATCAAACGTATTGAAGTAATCGTTGACTTGGTTGAATTCGATGAAAATGCGTTTTATGATCGTACTGGTCTTGATGCGCAAACCAAGAAAATTTTGGATGTGGAGCTGCCCAGCGTTCTACTACCAATAAATCCTGGTAAAAATATCACCGTTATTGCCGAGACGATTGCCCTGAATCAGCTGCTTCGGGAGGTGTATGGGCACAATACTCCGGAAGAGTTTAATAAACGGTTAATGGAAAAGATGCGTCGTGCTGAGCGCGCTCATCTGAGAAAGCTGAAAACCCGCGACTTTCTGGATAAGGATTTTGAGTAATGATTCCCGGTATTATTGTTAGTCATGGTAAACTGGCTGAGGAGTTGAAGGCGGCGCTAGAGCTTATTATTGGGCCATCACGGAAACTTCATTCGATTAGTAATGAGGGGCTGGAACCCGATAGTCTGGCCGAGTCGATAAGCAGGCATTTTCCAGAAAAGCAGCCGGTGTTTATCTTTACCGACATACGTGGCGGAAGCTGTTGGCGGGCAGCTATGATAGCAGCGAAAGCCCATGAACAGATCCGGGTATTCTCCGGGGTTAATCTGCCGATGCTGGTATCATTTATTACAAAGCGCTCCCAGCTGCCGGCAGCTGAACTGTTGGAAGTGATTTTGGAAGATACGCAACGTGGAATAGTGCTGGAAAAACTTCCGGAAAGAAAACCGGAAAAATAGATTTTTTCAGGATAAACCTCTTGACACCTTGAAGATGACCTGTTATATTAGTTGCCCAATGCGAGAATAGCTCAGCTGGTAGAGCACAACCTTGCCAAGGTTGGGGTCGCGGGTTCGAGTCCCGTTTCTCGCTCAAAAGCCGTCCCGAATATTCGGGACGGCTTTTTCTTTTTTTAATCCGAAGTCCTTTTAATCTTATCCTCCAAATTTGACTCCCTCAAAATTATATTACTACTTTAATAACATCATTCGACGTGTCTGATAGGCATTGTTGTTTTCAAGCCGATAGAGGTAAATACCGCTGGCAACTTTGTTGTTTGCCGCATCGCGACCGTTCCAGCGAATCTCAAATGTACCGATTGATAAATCCTCATCCACCAGAGTCCGAACCTTCTGCCCGGCAATATTGTAAATTGTAAGGATTGTCCTGCCTCTTTCTTTTAGACTAAAGCGGATTGACGTTTCCGGGTTGAATGGATTTGGATAGTTACTAAAGAGCTCGAAACTTGCTATCTGCCCCGGAGTGTTGATCTCCTCAATGCCGACCGGAGTTAAGGTGCGCTTCATAATATTACCGGCTGCATCACAAACCCATCCATGATTTGTATCTAAAACCGTTAAGTCTCTACCGTCAGAACCTGTCGGTAGTTTCTCTTCTGTCCAGGTAGCACCACCATCATTTGTAAAAAAAAGAGATGCGAAACCAGTGGTCCGGCCAAAAACCCAGATATTATTTTCATCCAATATCGTAAAACGGTTAACAGTCGGTGCTGAAGAGGAAGCATTTATTAGCGTCCAGTTAACGCCACCATCTGTTGTCCTGTATAAATCATTACCCGCAACTAACCAGCCGCTGTTAATGCTTGAGAAATATATTTGACCGATAGTTTCAGCAGAGGGGGTTGTTATGGAAGTCCAGTTTACTCCGCCGTCTGTGGTATGTAGCAGAACTCCGTTATTGCCAGCTAACCAACCGGTGTTCTCATCAATAAAGTGCAGGTCTATCATGAACTCATTCGTGCCTCCGCTATTTATTTGAGTCCAGGTTGAGCCATTATCTGTCGACTTGGCAACGTGATCCCTGAACCCGAGAACATATCCTGTTGTTGCAGTTGGAAAGGAACATTTTGTATAAGTTGAGGAACCTGAGTTTACATCAACTGTATCAAAGCTGACTCCATTGTCGAATGTGCGTAATAGCTCACTGTTGAATGACAGAAAGTAAGCGCTGTTTGCATCGGGAATGCCAATGTCCACGATATCGCCCGCTGCCGAAGAGACATTTGTCCATGTTGCCCCACCATCTAAGGTTTGAAGAATCTCGCCATCTGAACCCGCAGCATAACCGGTGTTGGTATCGATAAATTTGATAACATTCATCTGACTGGCTGTTGCTCTTGAAGTAAAAGCGGACCAGCTTTGTCCCAGGTCTGAAGAGGTTGTAATAAAACCTCTTGAACCTGCAACAGCCATATTGGTTGCATCGAGCATCTGTGCGGCATATAAAAAGTCTATGGTATTAGAGAGCTGAGATGTCCAGTTGGCTCCTCCATCAGATGTTGTAGCAATGTAGCCGTTTGTTCCGCAGGCTACTCCATTATTACTGTCGATAAAATGAACTTCGTAAAATGCCTCACTGGTTGTACCGGTTGTCAGTGGTGTCCATGTTGCGCCACCATCTGTTGATTGCAAAATCGTACCAAATGCACCTGAAGCATAACCTACGTTGGCGTTAATAAAATAAACCGAGAATAAAGTTGCTCCTCCGTTTTGAATCTCAGACCAGCTTGCTCCACCATCTGTGGTACGATATATAATACCAATATTTCCGACAGCCCAGCCGTTGCTTGCATCGGCAAAATAAATGTCATTTATGAAGTTTGACTGAGTAACCGGTGAAGGGCTCCAGGTAGCACCGCCATCAAGAGTTTTATAAATCTGGGCACCATTACCCGCTGTCCAACCGACATTCTGATCGAGAAAATAAACTGTGTTGTAGCTGCTAAATGTGAAGGTTTGAATAACCGACCAGCTTGCACCTCCATCGGTTGTTTTGGCAATTCTGTCTCCATCACCAACCCCCCAGCCTGTATTGGCATCAACGAAATGGATTTCTTCAAAATCCCCGATATCATTGTCGTAAATGTTGTGAATAACCTCCCAGTTATTTCCTCCGTCTGTGCTGCGCATAAATGTTGAAGCGTTCCCCGCAGCGTAAACTGTGTTGGCATCAAGAGCCTGCATCGTAAAGATCTGATTGCCCTGTGGAACCGGGTTCTGCCATTCCCACTCATTCTGTGCAAGGAGCGGTAAGGCAATAAAAAACAATACCGTAAGCGTTAACCTAAATGCTTTCATCATAATAAATCCTCTCGGTGTAAATTGGATAGAAACGTTATGATGTAAGCTAAAAAAAGCGCAGACAGGTATCTAACACGGTGCGGACAAGGTGTGACACTAAATGGACAACTTACCAAAATGCAGAAAAAGCGATTTTGGGAGGTACTTAGGTGGGTTATTGCTCGGTTGGGAGGGATAGCGTTACGGTGGTTCCTATCCCAACAGTGCTTTCAATTTCAATTTTACCGCTATGTGCCTCAACAATATTTTTACAGATGCTCATTCCAAGCCCATAACCACCGGTCTCGCGGGAGCGTGATTTGTCTACCCGGTAAAACGGGTCAAATATATGCGGTAGGTCTTCAGCTGGAATACCTTCGCCAAAGTCCTTAATAATCAGAAAGACATGCCCAGCTGTTTGAGTCAGTGAGAGGTGCACGGGCTTGGTCGCTGATGAGGAATATTTAAATGCATTTTCAACCAGATTTCTGATAACCATCTGGATGCGTTCCGGATCGATGAATACGATACACTCTTCAGGTAGGTATGCCGTTTGGATACCTGGTGAAAGGGAATCAAAATCTGCCGCTACGCTGCGCATGAGATCTGCGAGGTTGGTCGATTTTAATTTGAGTCCGCCGTTGGGACTATTTAGCCGTTCTGCTTCCAAAATCTCGGAAATCATCTTTTCAATCTCAGAAATATCTTCGCTTAAGCTTTCTTTACGCTGCTTGTCATCTAATAACTCCAGCCCCAGCTTCATTCGGGTCAGGGGAGAACGCATTTCATGGCTCACATCGAGCAACAACTGCTCACGTGAATTGATCATGCGCCGCACCTGACCAGCCATGTGATTAAAGGACGTGGATAGACGCCCAAGCTCATCAGGACTTTGAACCGGTATTGTATGTTCGAGATCTCCACCGGCAATTTTTTCAACACCGGTATTGAGCAAGTGAATGGGGCGAAAGATACGTTTGATGGTGAAGTAGGAAGCGGCAATAATACCGGAAATAGCTAAAGCCAGTAGTAACATAAACTCTTCCCGCACGGCACCTGGTTGCCAGAATGAGCCGGTAAATAGATAGCTTGTTCCGGCGTCTTCCCGGAGGAGAAAAAATTCTCCGCGTCGCCAGTTATAGGCGCGACCCGACTTTCTGCTGAACTCTTGAAAATAAGATAAGGGCTGGAGTTGAGGTGCGCTGCTCCAGCTTATGTCTTTAGATTTGATGGAAATATCGAAGTCCAGCTTGGCAACCAGTTTTTTAGCCGCTGCTGTGTCTGGTGGAGAACCGATAGATTCGATTAAATAATCGCTATAGGTCATCAGGTGTTTTTCGGAAAAGTCATTCACCCCTGCCGGTATTGCCATTTTGTAAAAAATTCCGATTACCGAGCTTATCGCTAGCCAGGTAAGAAGGAGCGTTAACAGCAGTTTAAAAAAGATTGAGCGCTTTACTTTTTGTAGCAATTTAACCGGCATGCTGCTCTTCTCCAATAAAGACGTAACCCGTGCCCCAAACAGTGCGGAAAAAGCGCGGGTGCTTCGGATCGTCTTTTAGTTTTCTGCGCAACCGGCTGATCATTACATCAACAGAGCGATTAAAAGCCTCCCATTCGATTCCGCGGGTGTAGTCAAGGATCTGATCCCGGTTGTAGACCCGACCGGGATTTTGCGTAAAAAGCGAGAGTATTTCAAACTCGGCTGTGGTTAATTCAATCCTTTCGTCTTCCAGCTTGACAATTCGACGCTGGTAGAAAATTTCCAGCGGACCAAAGCGATCGGAATCGCCGGATTTCGTCTCCTTGCCGCGACGAAGGATACTCTGGATTCGTGCCACCAGTTCACGTGGTTCGAAGGGTTTGGGAAGATAATCATCTGCGCCAATTTCAAGGCCAACAATCCGGTCGGTGACTTCTCCCCGAGCAGTTAGCATGATAATCGGTACCGAAGAGTCCTGACGTATGGTTCGACAGACCTCAAAGCCATCCATTTCCGGTAACATAACGTCGAGAATAACCAGACTGGGAGACTCCTTTTTGAGCAGCTTTAAGCCTTCTGAAGGCCGCGTTGCCGAGTAAACGGTATATCCAAATCCACCCAGGTATTCTTTAAGGAGGCTGATCAGCTTCTTATCGTCTTCTATGATTAACAGGGATTCGTGCATTTGCTCTTGTCATTTTTGTTAGTCTAAATAACGAGTTATGGTACTGTTGTGCAAGTTTTATTTGTTGGTTAAAAAGCTGTCTGCCCGCAGGGGGTAAGCTACGAGCAGACAACGAGGGGGTATGGGGTTGTATGATTATTCGAAGACGGGGGCCTTCTACGTTTTATTTATGCCTGCTACGCTTTTCCTTTATTTTAGCCAGCTTTTTATTCAGCTTTTCGCGCTGTTCATCCGAGAGACTGGCGTGGAATGCTGCAACTTGCTCCACCAGATTAGACCGCAACTGCTCGAAGTCGTTCTCCTTTTGCTCGAAGACAGCGTTTACTGCTGTCGCATCAAAATCAGTTCCAACGGCTTCATTTAGTAATACATCAGCGATATCACCTCTGCTTTTTGCGAGCGGAATACCATTCGTCAGTAGTTCCTGTTTAATGACTTCAAGCTTTGCAATCTGATCGGCATTCAGATCCAGCTGAGAAGAAACTCGCTTGATCATATAGTCTGCACGCTTTTCCATTCGGGCTTCATTAAAGTGGCCACCGCGATGATGTGAAAACGATTTAATACCGGCGAAGAGCGTCAGAGTGCCTATAACAATGAGTAAGACAGATTTTATCAACATGTTTATCTCCTTTTTTGTGATGCGTTTATTCAGTCTTCGCTTAAAGGATACGAAGCAAGTGTAAACCGGTAATGTCTGAATTGTAACAGAGTGTAACAGAAGAGAGAACACAGAACACAGATGACAGAGCACAGAAGAGACGACCTACGTGTCGTCCCTGATCGGGCGATCGGGAGAGAGGGAGCAACTGACATCAAGAATAGGTAAAAACAGGCAAATATGGTGAGAAATAGTGAGAAAAGCATTCACCTTTGTCTTTACACTTTTTAAGTATTTCAATTCAGAACTCAGAACTCAGAACTCAGCACTTTGAACTCAGCACTCAGAACTCAGAATTCAGAATTCAGAACTTTGAACTTTGAACTCAGAACTCAGCACTTTGAACTTTGAACTTTGAACTTTGAACTCAGAACTTTATAAGCTACCCAGACCTCTGATTTTGGTTTTCAAATATTTTTCGGTCATTCTTATTGGATAATTGAAAAATTGTATTAAATTGAAACGATTCAATTTTTGAGGTGATACCATGATCAATTCATCAAACTACTATTTATTAATGGCTGTGATCGTCTCTCTGGGGGGATTTATCTTCGGATTTGATGCTTCTGTTATCTCAGGAGTTGTTGGATTTGTAGCTGTGGAGTTTTCCTTAAATGAGTGGCAGCAGGGCTTTGTTGTAAGCGCCCCCACGCTCGCTGCCTGTATCTCCGCAGTGATTGTCGGACCGTTAAGTGATATTGTGGGGCGAAAAAAGGTCCTGATCTTCATTGCCTCATTGTATCTGGTCTCTGCGATCTGGTCTGCACTTGCTCAGGGCTTTTGGACACTGGTATTAGCACGCGCAACCGGTGGACTTGCCTTCGGTTCTTTGATGCTGGCACCGATGTATATTGCTGAAATTACACCGGCTAAGCAGAGAGGTCGGGTGGTTTCGATAAATCAACTGAATATCATGGTTGGCTTCTCAGCAGCGTATTTTGCGAACTATTTTTTGCTGCAGCTGAGCCAGTCTGATCTCTCATGGGTTCAGGCTATTGGTCTTGCGGAATCCCCGTGGCGCTGGATGCTTGGCATGGAATTTTTCCCGGCGCTCATCTGGGTAGTGGCTCTTCTGACTATTCCCGAAAGTCCACGCTGGCTTATCAGTCGGGGCATGGTTCAGGAAGGAAAGGCCGTGTTGCACCGTATTATGCCCTCGGAAGATGCTGAAAGGGAGTTTGAAGCAATTCGACATTCCCTGAATACGAATCATATATCAGAAAAAATGGGAGTTCTCGATAGCGTAAAACGCTTGTTTCATCCAAGCATGTACTTCGTATTGACGATTGGATTAATTGTTGGCATCTCTCAGCAAATAACGGGAATAAATGCAGTTTACTTCTATGCTCCCGGGATCTTTCAACAGAGCGGAGTTGGAACTGATGCTGCTTTTGCTCAAGCAATTTGGGTTGGCATTATTAACGTTGTTTTCACGGTTCTGGCAATGATGAGTATCGATAAGTTCGGGAGGAAGCCGCTACTTGTAATCGGCCTAAGTGGTGTTTTTCTAAGTATGTCCCTTGTGGCATATGGTTTTAACGAAGCGACTTACCAGTTAAAGACTGAAGCCATTAACGAATTACAATCCAATATCGGGCTTGAAGGCCTTCAAAGTCTTACCGGAAAAACCTATACTAATGACGTAGAGTTTAAAAATGCTTTAAAATCGCTGTTGGGAGAAAATGACTATTCGCGTAATGAGGCAGCTATTCTCCAGGCAGCTATTTCGATGAATCCGCTACTTATTCTTACCGGTATTCTTGGATTTGTGGCCTCTTTTGCTTTTTCGCTTGGGCCGGTTATGTGGGTTCTATTCTCGGAAATTTTTCCTACGGCTATTCGTGGATTTGCCATCTCCGCAATGGGATTTGTTAACAGTCTGGTCAGCTTTGGTGTCCAGTTCTTATTTCCCTGGGAGTTGGCGAACCTGGGGACTGCATTAACGTTCCTGATCTATGGAGCTTTTGCTTTAATTGGTTTGATACTGGTCATCTGGCTATTTCCGGAAACGAAAGGAAAATCACTGGAAGAGCTCGAGGAATTATTGGGGGTAAATAATGATATCTGAATCGCCGGTAAGGTGGGGGATCGTTAGTACGGGTCGCATAGCACATTCTTTTGCCAGCGACTTTGAATACGTCAAGAATGGTAAGTTGACAGCTGTTGCTTCGCGGAACTCGTCAACAGCTGCTGCTTTTGCAAGCGAATATGATATAGCAAATGTTTACGGTAGTTACAGAGAACTTTTTGAGTCCGACCAGGTAGATGCCGTTTACATTGCAACTCCCCATACATTACATCTGATGAATATCCTTAATGCATTGGATGCCGGAAAAGCAGTGCTGTGTGAGAAACCATTTACAGTTAATTCTCTCGAGTGCGAGAGAGTAATAAAACGGGCAGATGAAACGGGTATATTTGTTATGGAAGCAATGTGGACCTATTTTCTGCCGGCTATCCAAAAGGCCAAAAAGTGGGTAGAGGAAGGGAGAATAGGCCAGCTTCGTCATATCAAGGCGGATTTTGGATATCCACAGTTGCCTTTCGATGCGGCACGCCGTGAATATGATAAGGATCTTGCGGGTGGATGTTTACTGGAGATGGGTATCTATCCAATAGCGTTAGCGTGGCTTTTTTCGGGGGAGGACCCGATTGATGTCCAGGTTCAATCGAACCTTGCGCCTAATGGGGTAGAGGATGATGTATCGATACTTTTTCGCTATCAAGATAGCTTCGCAACGTTAGGGACCTCATTTCGATGTAAGCTGCAAAACTGGGCATATATCATTGGAGATGAGGGATATATTGCGATTCCAGACTTTTGGAGAGCCAGCGAATGTTATCTACATGAATTGGATACCCAGGTCGATCTTTTTAAAGACAATCGCAGGAGTATTGGTTTGAACTACGAAACAGATGCTGCTTCAGCAGCCATACGAAGCAGTGAAAAAGAAGTCGCGGACATGCCTTTGTCCACGACCCTCACGTTTCAGCGACATATTGACCTCGTTCGTCAGCATATTCAGGAAGCGCATCAAACTACTGTATAATTCTTTATGATTCTTCGCTTTTCCGCTCTTCGATAATTTCGCTGGTTGAAAAACGGTAGCGCATATTGCGGTAAACACAAACATCAGTCATATCTTCCGGGGTGCCTGCTGGTGCGGAGCGGTAGTTGGTTGAAACGCGATAGCTCCCGGTAACGGGCAGCACCCGATGCCAGCAGTGACCATGTAGAAGTATGAGCGTTCCCTTACTTGGTGTTAGAACAACCTGGTCAGACATATCGCTATCTGGCTGTCCGGCCGGTAAGATACCCCTCTTGTGAGAGCCAGGTACAACTACGGTTTGGCCACCGATTTCCGGAGTAATGTCCATTGTGTAAACCAGTCGATTCATATTAAACTTACTAATATCCTCAGGGGGACAATCCTGATGCCATGATTGTCCCTTCGTTCCTTTTCTTGAAAACATAACCATACAGTATTGTCGATTCCAGTTTTCCCCGAGGATTGCCTCGGTTAGGCTCTGTAATTTTTCATTTGCATCGATAAGATCGAAGTCGGATGGACCTTCATTCTGCGGAAACCAGGGAATGACTTCAACTTTTGCAGTTGAAAGAAATTCCTCAGTATGCTGGAACTCAGGTGTTGTGCCATAATGGGATAGTATGCTGTTGTTCAGCTGATCCATAAGCGCTGTGGGGAAAAAGTCCTCCAGCATAACATATCCAACTTCCCAAAATAGCTTTGCATAGTCTTCTGTCCTCATTGAAGATACCTCATTGGCTAAATAGATGGATTTATAGGTGTTTCAATTTAATCTTATGAAAACACCGTGATTATTAATGGCTTTGAGATTCTAACCCACTAATTCTATAATTCACGTATTTTTAATAATTACATATGTTTGGATCTCTTTTTATTCTGCTTTGATTTTGTCTTTCTGCTTAAAGAATAATTTAACTATTGACAAATTACAAGAACGCTTTTATTTTAATTGAAACGATTCAATTTATTTCATATTTGATTCCGGCGGAATTTATACGATATATCGTTCTCAGAATTCCACAACGTCACCATGCAGGTACTGTCGAATCGTTTCAGAATAATCCGAACACTATTCAAAGAGGATACTATGAGAAGCTCTGTGGTTTTTTACAGCTACCTGATATTTTCGCTTTGTAGCTTTTCTCTATTAGCTCAAGGATCAGGCAAGCTCGTTGGAAAAATTACTGACGTAGCTTCCGGAGATCCATTACCCGGAGCTAATGTTGTTGTCGTTAATTCACAAAACGGCTCATCAACAGATATTAACGGGGTATATTTTATTTCAGGTCTTGCAGCAGGGACCCAGATTGTTCAGGTGAGCTATATTGGATATGATGAGCGGATTGATACCGTTACGGTGCTCGCCAATGAAACAACAACTTATAATATTGCTCTCAAGGTTGCCTATATCGAAGGCGAGGCTGTTGAAGCATCTGCTCAGGCTGTTGGAAACTTTGAGGCAATAAATCAACAGATAGCGTCAAATTCCTTAAAAAACATCGTTTCGGCGTCAAAGATTCAGGAGTTACCGGAGTCTAACGCTGCCGAAGCCGTTGGTCGCCTTCCCGGAGTCGCATTACAGCGCGACGGTGGTGAGGGGACTAAGGTTGTAATCCGTGGGCTCTCTCCGCGTTACAGCAAAGTGCAGATGGAGGGGATCTCCATGCCTGCAACGGACAATGGAGATCGCAGCGCGGATTTAAGCATGATCTCTCCATACATGCTTGCGGGTATAGAAGTACAAAAGGCTGCTACCGCCGATCAGGAGGCGGACCAGCTCGGAGGATCTGTTAACTTCAGGTTGCGTGAGGCACCGGATCGTCCAACCCTGAATGTGATCGCACAGGGCGGTTACAATGATTTGAGAAGAGAGTTCCAGGACTATAAGTTTGTCATGGCCGGGAGTCGACGCTTTGTAAACAACAACATCGGTTTATTTGCCAATCTCGATTTTGAACGCAAAAACCGAAGTGACAATTCTGCTTCTGCCACATACGAAATTCAGGATGAATTTTCGATAGCCAACGGTTTGTCCTTTCAGGATGTAAACCGTATTAACAACCGTTTTGGCGGAACCTTTGTCTTCGATTATACCCAACCCACTACCAAAGTAAAGCTATTCAGCACCTATAGCAGTTTAGACAGTGAAATAAACACCTTGCAGGAGCTGCTTAGCGTTGGAAATACCGGTGCTCAGGCGCGCGAGCATCGCTATATCGGTTCAGTTGTTGAAACCGAACTGGCCACGTTTACAAACTCTTTAAAACTGGAGCAGTATTTTGGCAGGGTTCAGGTTGCAGCCGGTATTTCCTATTCGAGAGCGCGTAATGAAACACCTACGTCTTATCGTCTTGATGGGGTAGAGGAGAGTGCTTTTAGTCCGGGTTTCAATTATGAGCAGCCAACTGAGCTGGGAGATCAGCGTGGTTTTCTTGTAGACGGGGCGAATGGATATCTGCATCCGGAAGAGTTTGTAAACAAAGCCCTGAATGATACGAGCGCTATTTTTGTTGACTGGATTTACGATTCGCAATCGAAGTTGCTCGAAGATGAACTCGGCGCATCACTTGATTTCCAGTTCGATACGAAAATCAGCAAGAACTTTAACCTGAACTGGAAGTTCGGTGGGAAATACAAGCAGAAGCAGCGCGAGTTTAATTTTGAATCGTTTGAGCACGCCATGTGGTGGTCTACTGTAGATGTTGTGCGGGAAGACTGGGCAGCTCGTCTGGCAGATTCGCCCTTCCTTGATGGCTATATCTCCACTCAAAATGTAAGGTTCCCATACGCCCCGTTTATTAATAGTGGGTTTGATAACGATCGATTTCTGGCCGGTAACTTTGAAATCAATCGGGTCCCCAGCCTTGATATGGTTCGAGAGTTTGTAAGCTCTGTTGACCGTACGGATCAGGGAAATGCCTTTGGGCTTGTTCGAAACTTCAATTCCTCGATCCCCGGCGATTATGAGGGGAGTGAAGATTATATGGCTGCATACATCATGCCCACGCTTGAAATCGGATCTTCGCTGGTTCTTATTCCTGGAATACGCTATGAGCATAATGAAACGGAGTACGGTGGAAACCGCACTGCGGCTTTGGGGCAGTGGGATGATCCCTTCGTATACGACAGCGTTACCACAAAACGTGAGAACGACTTTTTTCTACCGATGTTGCATGCCCGGTATAACATCACCGAGGGTTTTGATGTACGTGCGAGTTATACACAAACCCTTTCCAGGCCGTCCTATAATCTGATTATACCAACCTGGCAAATTATTACGCCGCGTAGCCTTTCCTGGAACAACCCTGATCTAAAGCCGATTGAGTCGAATAACGTCGATCTCTCATTTTCTCTTTATGGTAACAAGGTCGGCTTACTGACAATAGGGGGCTTTCAAAAGACTATTTCAAACTTCATTTACAATCGCACTACGTACATAACGGATGCCAGCCAAATCATCGATGCCTATCCGTCAAATGTGGGTGTTGGTGGACAAGTATTCGGCTTTATCAACAATCCGAACGATGCAAATTTATGGGGTCTGGAGTTTGACTGGCAATCGAACCTATGGTTTTTGCCCGGTGGCCTTAACGGTCTGGTTTTAAATGTTAATTATACCTATACCGACTCAGAGTTGGAATATCCTATGAATTCCCCAATCATTGAGCAAACCATTTTTGGAGGAACTCGCATTGTGGGAAGTGAGCTAACCCCTTACAAGGCGCCTCTTCTGGATCAGCCGGATCACTTATTTAATCTGATAGTCGGCTATGATTACAAGGGCTTTTCCATACGGGGCTCCATGCGCTATAAGTCGAACGTTTTTCTGCAGGATAATTTCTTTGAAGAGCTGCGGGTTTTCTCGGAGGGCATATCGTTGTTCGACATTTCAATAAAGCAAGACCTGCCGTTTAAAGGATTACGGCTTTACAGCAATACTGCCAATCTATCCAAGTCAATTGATACCAATACCAATCGTGGAACCAACTGGTTTCAAAATCAGGAGTTCTACGGTATTACCTCGGAAATCGGCTTACGCTACGATTTCTAATTATCGACTGTTTACGCCTGTTAAGCATTCACCGACGGGCGTCTCATACAAGAATTTGTCGGATTTGGTTAAAAAATTCGTTATCCGACATCAATTTAAGGAGGCTTTTCATGAGATCATTGTTATTATCCGTTTGTTTATGTCTTTCTTTAAGCAGCCTGGCATTTGCCCAGAGCGTGCAGGTTATTCCATGGCAGGATAGTGGAGGAAATTTCCTGGTAAATTCCATTATTACCTTTATGGAAGCTGATACCAATGCTGCGGGTGAGCAACTGAACGATATTTACAAGCTGGAAATGGGGGGGAACTACCTACTGGATCAAACGGTTACCCTGCGGAATGATATTTACCTGACGGCGGATGATTATGATCGTAATGATCCTAACTTAAAGCCGCCGGTTGTGCGTATTGTTACGCAGTCTGATGGAACTCCGTCTACCGGATTGTTCTTTAATGCCTTTGCAAACTTTAAGGTTGAGAATATCTACTTTGCGGGTATGGGAACCGGTGATGTTTGGATGAACGGAAACTGGCTGAGTGTGCAGGCCCCTGATATTGAAATCCGCATGGCTGGTTGTATGTTCGACTATATGGGATGGTCTATCATAACCAACTTTGCACATGAAGGTGTCTCCTACGTTGCAGATAATGTCTATATAAAGAACAATATCAATGCCGGTGATCCTTATTCGCCGTTCTTCGTTCTCTCAGTTGGTCCTGCGGTGAAGTCCTTTATTGCAAGAAACTGTACTTACTTTCAGTCGCATGGTATGTTTATGCAGGCACGGAATCCGGTTGAATATGTTGAGATTGATCACTGTACGTTTGTGAACAACCTGAAAATGCAGATCTTCAATGAAAATCTCACCAATGCCCGTATTACCAATAATGTGTTTTATAATACCCTGGCAATCGGTGAGACCCCCACAGAAAATGCCGATAAAGACCGCGATGGTTTATCCTGGAGTATTGTAAATGTAGATACCCTACCAGGAAATGAGCCGGGCGGGACAGATCCGATTATGCCGGAAGATCAGCGTCAACTTATTGTCCGAAATAATGTCTGGCACCGAACTCCGGCGGTTGAGCAATTCCATTCTACAAATGGCTTAATTGCAGGTCCGTTTATGAATAGCCGTACTCAGGACATGTTCAATAACGATACCGATTGGCCTGGTCTGGATGAAGCAAACAATATGAATGAAGATCCGGCCTTTGGCAGCTTTATTGATGAAGCAAGCGATTCTATGTTTTCATTTATGAATGCATTTCGCGGTATTAGCGGGACTACTTCTATTTGGGGATTTGAGACAGATCGCAATGAATTTCCGACCTTGTTCCGGGTAAATGTGGAGTGGCCCCTGGTAGAAGACTTTGAACATAATATTAGCATGCTCGGAACCGATGGACTTCCGTTGGGAGATTTAAGCTGGTATGAAAATATTGCAACGGGCATTGAAAATGATCCGTCTGAAGTTATTGCAAACTTTATTCTCGAACAGAACTATCCGAATCCGTTCAACCCCGAAACGACTATCCGTTATCATCTTCGTGAGAGCAATAACGTCACGCTTGCTATTTTCGATGTAACCGGAAAGCTTGTTCGCACTTTGGTCTCTGGTGAACGTCAGGCTATCGGAAGTTATCAGGCTCGCTGGGATGGAAAAAATGATTCTGGTATAACAGTGCCCAGTGGTGTGTATTTTTATCGTTTGAATACTGCTGAAGCAATTTCGGCATCCAGAAAAATGCTTCTTGTTAAGTAATAAATTCCTCCAAACCTGTTTAATAAAAACAGGCCTTTCCTGAGTAAATGGGGAAATTTAACCCAAAGCCCTTCGGTTTTACCGAAGGGCTTTTTTGCTTAATACACTGCAAAAATTTGATCTTAATTTATAATTGCTATTTCGACCAGGTAGGTTTAGGCGAAAAATGAAGCGGGATTTTTAGCTAATTGTAAGCGTCGTACCTCGCTCAACGAGCTTCGTGTCAAGGCGATAGTTGCGGATCGGAAGTGGGTTAGTTGATTCAATGTTTTCAATAAGAATCTGAGCAGCGGTTTCACCGAGTTCTTCAAGAGGTGTGCTAATCGTTGTTAGGCCGGGATTCCATTGGTCGGCCAGATCTACGTCGTCGTTTCCAATAATCGAGACTTGCTCCGGAACCTTAATGCCTAGCTTTTGGAGTGCAGCCATCAGGCCAAATGCAATCGAGTCATTAAAGCAAACCACCGCCATTGGATACATCTCGTCAGAAATGTTCTTAAAATATTTCAATCCGGTTTCAAAGCCGTCTTCAAAGAGTGCACCGGTACGAATGATCAGGTCTTTATTATAAATCAGCGGGCTTTCACTAAAACCGTCTCGGAAACCGCTGATTCGTTCCTCGGTATGATAAGCGACTTTCGGTCCGGCAAAATGAATGATGCGAGTATGGCCCCGATCAATCAGGAACTTCACTGCCTCCTTGGTCGCCCGCTTATTATCAATACTCACCACATTTGCCTGAATACCCTGAATAGCTTCGAGTAAAACAAAGGGATAGTTAATCGTCTTCAACTGAAATAGATGTTCTATCTCATGATTGCCATTCATGACCGGAGCAATGATAACTCCCTTCACGTCCTTGGAGGTGCAGATTCTGGTGGTGCGCTCTTCGACAATATGATCACCCTCAGTGCTGGAAATAAACACAATGTAATTGTTGGCATTGGCATACTTCTTTACGCCTTTGGCCAAAGCTGTATAGAAAGGGTTATTAAGCTCTCTGATAATTAAGCCCAGACTCTTTTCAATGTTTTTCCTGCGTAGAAACCGTGCCTGTCCTTTCGGCCGAAAATTCAGGTCCTTCATAACCTTTAGTACGTGCTCTTTTGTTGAGGATTTTACGGTCTGTTTGTCGTTTATAACAGCAGAGACGGTCCCTTTGGAGACTCCCGCTTTTTCAGCTACATCTGTAATTGTGATTCTTCTGTGCATAATTGTGTTTTCAATGTTTTTTTGAACTGTTTCAATATAGCGCGGCTCATTCTTTATCGCAAGTGGTCAAGATAAATTTGTCATTTTATCTTACTATTAATATGTGGTTTATGTTTCGATAGTTTGTTCGGTAATGTGAGATAAAAATAAACAGTATTTTGATCAGAAGAAAAAAACGTTATATTAATTGAAACGATTCAAATATGGTTCATTTTTGTCCATAAACCACCTTTTTAAACTCCTGGAGGAAATGTGAAAGCAATCTATTTTCCAGAGATTACCGAGAAAATTTCTTTTGAAGGACATACATCTCGGAATCCCCTGGCCTTTAAGTATTATGATGCGAATAAACAGGTAGGGGAGAAAACAATGGCAGAGCATTTGCGCTTTGCAATTGCTTACTGGCATACCTTCAGTTCTGATGGCAGAGATATGTTTGGTTCACCCTCTTTTCAGCGTAGCTGGCATCAGGAAAGTGACCCAATGACGGCTGCTAAAAAGACATTGGAAGCGGCGTTTGAATTTTTTCAGAAGCTTGGAGTTGAATATTATTGCTTTCACGACCGCGATATCGCACCGGAAGGAGCAACCTTCGATGAATCATGTCGAAACCTGGCTGAGATTACTGATATGGCGAAACAGCTTCAAAACGATACCGGTGTGAAGCTACTCTGGGGAACCGCCAATCTCTTTAGCAATCCAATGTATGCACACGGGGCAGCAACCAATCCGGATGCTCACGTTTTTGCACATGCTGCAGCCCAGGTAAAGCACGCCCTGGATGTGACGCAAAAGCTCGGTGGTGAGAATTATGTCTTCTGGGGCGGTAGAGAAGGTTATGAGAGCTTGTTAAATACCCGTATGAAACAGGAACAGGATCAGCTGGCGCGATTTCTACATATGGCTGTCGATTACAAAAAGAAAATTGGCTTCGAAGGTCAGTTTCTTATTGAGCCTAAACCCAAAGAACCTACGAAGCATCAGTATGATTCCAATTCCGCAACAACCTTGTCCTTTCTGCGTGAATACGATCTCTTCGATCACTTCAAACTGAATATTGAGGCCAACCACGCTACACTTGCAGGAAGTTCATTTGAGCATGAATTAGCCGTTGCATCCAATGCAGGAAAACTGGGAAGCGTGGATGCGAATCGTGGTGATTTGCTGCTTGGCTGGGATACGGATCAGTTCCCAACCAATATATACAGCACAACAAAGGCCATGATGGTAATCCTTAAGCAGGGTGGGCTAGGCAGCGGTGGACTCAATTTTGATGCGAAACCAAGACGTAGCTCAATCGATAGTGTCGACCTGTTTTACGCACACATAGGCGGTATGGACGCATTTGCCCGTGGACTGGAAGTTGCTTATCGAATAATAAACGATGGTGAGCTTGCTGCACATGTCTCTGATCGCTATGCCAGCTATGAATCCGGAATGGGAGAAAAAATATTGAGCGGAAATTTCTCCCTCGAAGAAGCAGAGGCCTTTATCCGGAAGGAAGGAGCTCCACGTGCGAAAAGTGGACGCCAGGAAATGCTGGAGAATCTATTTAACGACCTGCTATTTCAATAACTCTTTTGGGAAGGAAAAATCATGAGAAGATTTTTAGGCCCTTTTATTATCGCCTTTGTACTAACATCACTCACTTTCGCCGGAGAGAAGAGAGCAATCTACGAACCACCGGCTGGGAAAGTGCTCGTTTTTGTAGGACAGGATAATGCTTCAGTTGGTGGAAACGATCGTTTTGCTGATGGTTATGTGGATCATGTCGGTGTTCCCGCAGGAATTACGCACTATATCGGGATTGGTAATTTTTCCTTTGAAGAAGGGAAAATCCCGGGAATGGAAATAGAATCGACCTGGGGGGCAGGACCAATGAATCTGGTGTACTATCTGGATTCACAAACCCTGAGCAATAGCGTTATCCATCTCTCTATTGATATGGTGAACGATGAAGAGGAAATTGCTGCCGGAAAGCACGATGATCAAATCGTAAGTATTGCCAACTTATTGAAGCGTTATCCTCAGTTTCCCTTTATTGTGCGCATCGGATATGAGTTTGAGGGAGAATGGAACCACTACGACTCTACGGCTTTCAAACAGTCCTTCAGACGGGTTGTGGATATATTTAATCGCGAAGGGGTCAAAAATTACACGACCTGTATGGCTTCGGCTTCACCTACCGTCTCAATAGAATTGTGGGAAGCGTATTACCCGGGTGACGAATACGTAGACTGGCTAGGGTATTCCTATTGGGCACTACCGAAAGAGGCTATGCCGACGCTCGATTTTGCACGTCAGAAAGGTAAGCCGATATTTATTGCTGAAAGCACTCCTCGTCATCATTTTTTTACAAATGAAGATGGAAAAGAGTTATGGGATGGCTGGTTTAGTGATTATTTCCGCCATATCGAATCCAATAGTGATATCATACGAGCTATTTCCTATATCAACTGCAATTGGGATGCGCAGCCAATGTGGGATAATTGGGGTGATACCCGACTTCAGGCAGATGATTATCTGTTGAAGCAATGGCAGCAGAAGATGGAAGAACCCATGTATATCAATGCTGCAGATCAACCCCATACCGTCGTCGGTTTTGAAAACCGGGATAATGCCAGGACAGAAAATTAATGATTTCGAATTTGAGTCTTTCTGTAAGTCATTCGGAAGCATAAAGCTCGGATGACTTTCAGATACAAAAAGCAAAATGGGTATCTGCAAGACCCGGAGAAAAGAATGGCGAATAAAATACGAAACCCAATATTGAAGGGATTTAATCCGGACCCAACGGTAGTGAGGGTCGGTGAGGATTATTATGTTGCTACGTCTACTTTTGAATGGTTCCCCGGTGTACAAATACATCATTCACGGGATTTGGTTAACTGGGAGCTGATTGCAAGGCCACTGGATCGGGTTAGTCAGCTGGATATGCGTGGTATTCCTAATTCAGGAGGAGTCTGGGCGCCCTGCCTTAGCTGGCATGATGGGACTTTCTATCTCTGCTATAGCAACGTGAAGGAACTGAATAGCGTAACAAAGGATTCTCCTAATTATCTGGTTACCGCCCGCGATATTCGCGGCCCATGGAGTGAGCCGGTTTATCTAAACGCCAGCGGGTTCGATCCATCTCTTTTTCATGCTCCGGATAATCGGAAATGGTTACTAAACATGGTTTGGGACCATCGTCCAGGACGTAGTCATTTCTACGGCATCCATATTCAGGAGTATGATCATGAACGCAGACAGCTGCTGGATAAGCCGGTACTGATTTTTAAAGGGACAGAACTTGATTGTACGGAAGGGCCTCATCTTTATTTCAGAAACGGCTATTATTATCTGATAACAGCCGAAGGCGGAACGGAGCTTGGACATGCTGTAACCATCGCCCGTTCGCGAAATATTACCGGCCCCTATGAAGTGCACCCTTTCAATCCTATACTGACATCCCGTGGTAGATCAGATCTGGAGCTGCAGAAGGTTGGTCATGGTGACCTTGTTGAAACACCTGATGGCAGCTGGTATTTATTTCACCTTTGTGCGCGTCCGCTAAACAATGGACGATGTATTCTTGGGCGCGAAACCGGCATCCAGAAGATTCGCTGGGATGAAGATGACTGGCCCTATCTCAGCAATGGCAATAATCGCCCATCGGATATCGTCCATTCACCTATTCCGGCAAATGCAAAACAGTCAGAGCATACTGTAACCTATGAATTTCAGGAAAAAGAACTTCCAATCGACTTTCAAACACCCAGGTCCCCACTTGGTGAAGAGTCTATGTCGCTTAAAGAACGTCCAGGCTTCCTGCGTTTAAAAGGTGGGCACTCTCTACAATCGAAATATGAACAGGTGCTTGTGGCACGGCGGCTACAGGACTTTCAGGTTCGTGCAACCACACTGCTGGAGTTTGAACCGGAAAGTTTTCAGCATATGGCAGGACTGGTATGCTATTATAGTACCCGGTTATTTCATTACCTTTACATGTCACATGATGAACAACGCGGTACATGTCTTTATGTACAGTCTAATATTGATGGCACGATAGAATATCCGTTGGGGAACGCAATTATTCCTTTGAATAATACAACGCGTGTCTACCTTAGAGTCGAGGTAGATCATAAGAATTTAACTTTCTTTTATTCCCTTGATGGACATGCATGGGAGCAAGCCTGTAACCCGCTGGATGCCAGCATACTCAGTGATGATTTTGGTGAAGAATGGGGGTTTACCGGCACATTTGTGGGAATGGCTTGCCAGGATTTGACCGGCATGCGTAAACATGCCGATTTTAATTTTTTTGAGTATATGGAAATCGACGCCTGATTTTATTCATTTGAAATCTTTTCTTTACAACCTTTTTCAAGGAATTCAGTAATGAAAAATTACCTCCTTTTGATTTGTCTTTTGGTTATTCTCCCGCGGGAGATCCTGCCGCAATATCAAAATCGGAATCACTATCAAAATCGATTGGAGCCGATAAACAGTATACTGCATGGTGCGGGTCAGGATGGCGGGCAGCTTGCAACCCTAGAGAAGGATGCTTTTGATAATTATTCATCCGTAATGCCGAATAATGGTAAACCAATGGTTTACATGTATTACGAAGGCCTTAGAAATATCGGCTCTAACTGGGCCAGTAAATTAAAAAACGACCTTCTAGCCTACGGTGATTCCCTGATCGTTATCCAATTTGGGCTTGAACTCGTTGGACAAACCGAGATCATCCCGACCGGTGCATTAGACGATGACATTGAAGATTTATTAAATGGTATCGAAGAGCTTGGTCTTCCGGTCTACTTGAGGATTGGCTATGAATTTAATGGGCTATCGTGGAATGGATACTTACCTGGACCTTATAGAGCGTCGTTTGTCTACATAACCCAAAAAATTCGACAACGCGACCTTGAGGTTGCTACCGTATGGAACTTTGTGCCGGAAATAACTCAACCGCTCGACTTCATGTCCTATTACCCCGGGGATACCTGGGTGGATTGGTGGGCAATTAATTTTTTTAGCGTTTATCAAATCGATCATCCTGCCACTATTGCATTTTTGGATAGCGCAAATGCACGCCAAAAGCCAATAGCTATAGGTGAATCTACGCCGCGATATATTGGAGTGGATAATGGTCAGCAAAGCTGGAACGCCTGGTTTTCCCCCTTATTTAGCCGTATTGCCACTGAGCCGGGTATTAAAATGACGGGATACATCAATTGGGATTGGAGTCTCTTCCCGGAATGGAGTACCTGGGGAGATGCGCGGATTGAGCAAAATGCGATAATATCTCAGAATATGATTTCAGAGATGGCAAACCCGATGTATTTATCCCTTGGAAAGGATCGATCGTTTCGGGAAGCATTGGGCTATACAGAGATCGTTTCCCCTCCTAAAATTTCATCCATTACGGTTCAGGACACAGCCTATCCCGCCGAAATTAGTTGGGATGCGGTAACGGATATATCCGGGATTTCACGATACCTGATTTATAAAAACGGGGAGTTCTGGGATTTTACAGGACTAACTGAACTTACCTTGTTGCGTGGAGAACCCGGAGAGCAGATTCAGTTAGCTGTTCAGGCGGTGGATCGTGCCGGTAACAGGGCGCCACTTTCTGATCCGGTTTTAGTAACAGTGCCGCAACCGCCTGATTCCAGTGAACTAATACAGAACGGCGATTTTAACAACGGTACTAGTTTTTGGAACCTAAGGGAATATGTCGGCAATGTGAATGCAAACGTTACTATTGATAATAATGGTATTTTAAATGGTGCGAATAGTGCGAAAATAACGGTTTCACAAAATACCGGTACAAACTGGCATATTCAGTTTCAACAAGGTCTTCAATTAAAGGCGGGACACCAATATGCAATTCGCTACCAGGCCCGCGCTTCCCAGCAAACCACTATGGAAACGTGGTTGCAGCAGGATCATGAACCCTGGTTCGGATATGCTGTTTCGACCGTCACGCTAACGGAAAATCCAGCAATTTTCGAAGATTTAAGCGTTGTTGTTGATCAGGATGATACCGTGTTCTTTACCTTTATGCTCGGTACATCCGGTTTGGTTGATGTTTGGGTAGATAGCATCTCTGTTATAGACCTTGGGGCGGTCAACTCAATTACTGATGCTGAGCAAGTACCGATTGAAAACTTTAATTTATTACCTGCCTATCCGAATCCCTTCAATCCAACGGTTACCATCCGTTTTAACTTACCCGCGCCCGGCGAATATAAAGCTGAAATTTTAAATACATTGGGTCAGGTTGTGTATTCAACTTCCGAAAAGGTTTCTCAAAAGGGATTTCAGTCAATGAACTGGAATGGTCAGGGGTATAGTAGTGGAATCTACCTTGTGCGCGTTATATTTCAGGGGCATGAGCGTGTTCAGCGAATCGTTTTGTTGAAATAAAATGTCTCTTTGTCAACAGATTAAATGTGAACAGGATCGCCTAATTTACAATTGTCTAATCATGCCTTTTCGATTACATTAATCATTGAACAATCGTTGTAAGTGCTCGGACAGAATTATTTCAAAATAAGTTTGTGTCACCCCAAGCTTGTCGAGGGGCTAGAATGGCTCTCAACAGGGCTTTGACAAGGCCTGCCCTGAGCGAAGTCGAAGGGATCAGCCTGACAACTTTTATCAACGCATATATAGCAAATTTTTTTATTCAAGCACTTAATCCTTGAATTCGTTACGGAATGGTTATCAATGGGTTTATATCTATGAAAAAGATCACGATTGCTGATGTCGCCAGGGAAGCAGGCGTTTCGATCGGTACTGTTTCAGCTGTCATTAATGGTAAGCGCACAGTAAAGGCGACGACGCGAGATAAGGTTATTAAAGTTATTAAAAGATTGAACTTTCGACCGGAAGGAAAAGCACAGAACCTGAAAGTACGGGATGATAGTCGAAGTATCTGTTTAATAATCAAGCAGTTTGAAAACCCTTTTTACATGGATATTGCTGCCGGTGTTAAGGAATATGCGGACCAAAAAGGCTATATGCTGTTCATTACCAGCTCTGAGGGTAATACTGAACATGAGGTACGCATTACGCAGTTACTATCTTCGAAAGATATTAGCGGAGCGATTATAGCACCGGTTGTTACCAGCAGTTCTGAAATTGATCACCTCTTTAGACTAAAGATGATCAACTTCCCATTTGTTCTGCTTGAGGCCGTTCAGGGCATACAGGCAAATGTGGTGAGTATTGATAATATTAAAACAATGAAGGATGCGGTAAAGCATGTGATGGATAAAGGGCATTCCAGAATTTATCACTTCTCTGGCCCCCAACATTCCTCTCATACTTTTGAACGTATCGACGGCTTTCGCCGGGCTTTTAGTGAAAGTCACCTGGTCTTCACTGAAGAACAAATTGTGCAAACAGGAGGCCGTTTCCGTGAAGGATACCAGAAAGGCATGGAATTCTTTGCGGACGGTGCAAATCGCGATTTCCCGCTGGCAATCTTTTGCTTTAATGACCAGGTTGCGCTAGGTCTATTATCTGCTTTAAGAGAGTTGAATATTAAAGTGCCTGAGCAGGTGTCGATAATCGGAAACGACAATATTCAGGTTGCAGAACATAATGCGCTTCCGCTAACAACTATTTCCCCACCAAAGTTTGAAATGGGACGGAAAGCAGCAGAGATTCTGATTAATAATATTGAAGCGACGCAGCCAATGGCACTCACGAATATTATTATGAACGCTGAATTGATTGTGCGAAAGTCTTCCGTGTAGCGATTATTGATAGCGGAATTATTGCTGATCCATATACTTTTACTGTAATCTTGTTTTCTCGAGCTTGTCGAGGGGTAGGTGAATCTTAATCGGCTTCAACAAGCTTACCCAGACCTTCTTCAATATTGCTTACCCAGACTACTCTGAACTTTCTAACTACCTGCCAGTTGTGAATTTACTTCCAACCAGCGTACATAAGCATCCTGGTAGGCCTGCTGATCGTCTTTATTCGGGTGAATTACACTCAATCTTTCCAATCCGGTGTACGCTTCTTCTATCGTTGAATAAAATCCCTGACCGAATGCCGCAGCCCTTGCCGCTCCCTGAGCACCGTCGGTATCGTATAGCTCGATCGGAACGTTGCTAATGCCTGCGAGCGTATCCCTGAAGACTGAGCTTAGAAACATATTGGCTTTACCTGCGCGAATAACTTCGGGCTTCAAACCGATTTCTTTCATGATCTGCATGCCGTAATAAAAAGAGAAAACAACACCTTCCTGTACGGAACGAATCAGGTGAGCATTGCTGTGTATATTGAATTTAAGGCCGTGGAAACCTGCACCGGGAGATTGATTACATAAGATCCGTTCTGCACCGTTGCCCCAGGGCAGAAATGCAAGATCTTCACATCCAATCGGTGCATCGGCTGCCAGAGAATTCATTGTGGCATAATCCAAACTGTTGTCTATGCTTTTTCTCAACCAGCTATAGCTAATACCGGTTCCATTGATACAAAGCAGTACGCCCAATTTAGGACTTTCCGGTAGGTAGTTAACGTGAGCGAAGGTGTTAACCCGGGATTCCGGGTCGTATTTAATAGCATCCGTTACTGCATAAACCACACCTGATGTCCCTGCTGTTGCAGCTATGTCGCCCGGATTAAGCACGTTTAACGAAAAAGCATTGTTAGGCTGATCCCCGGCACGATAGGTTATTGGTATTCCCGCCACCAAATTGAGTTCCTCAGCCGCATCCTTGCTTAAAACAGACTGTGGTCCCATACAGGTTACAATGTCCGGTAGAAAGGCACTATCAATATTCAAATGTGAGAGAAGGAACTCGGCAGTCGCTGCTTTTTTAAAGTCCCAGAATATGCCTTCGGAAAGCCCGCATATTGTTGTCTGTATCTCTCCGGAAAGCTTCATCGCGATGTAATCTCCGGGGAGCATCAATTTGTGAATCTTTGAATAGACTTCCGGCTCATTTTCCTGCACCCATTTTAATTTGGATGCGGTGAAGTTGCCCGGTGAATTCAATAAATGCTCTAAACAGACATTCTCTCCAATTTCCTGAAAAGCCCGGTTACCCGTTTCTACCGCTCTGCTATCGCACCAAATAATTGAAGGACGCAACACATTTTGCTGTGAGTCTACCAGAATCAGTCCATGCATCTGATAAGATATGCCAATGCCCTTAATGTCCTCCGGTGAGATATTGTTATCCGACATGAGCTGGAGGGTCGCGTATTTTACTCCATTCCACCACATTTCCGGATTTTGCTCTGCCCAATCCTGTTGTTCGACCTGAATGGGTTGTTCTGACTTTGGGTATTGGGCATTTTCAACAATTTTTCCAATCTCGGCATTGAATAGGCATGCCTTGGTAAATGAGCTGCCGATATCATAACCAATAAAGTACATTTTTACTCCAATTATGGGTAAGTTCTCAGTGAAAAAATATATGAAATAAAAGTATAAATTGAAATATAATCATTTCTTTTTTGTTGATTTAAATGGTTTTAGGGAAAATTTTAATGATTTTTTGAATTGTTTCAATTTTTTGTTTTTCTGTCATGTTTTGAATTCGGCTGACAATCTTTCTTTCCAGACGATTTTAATATCTCTAACCTTCTCCCACATATTAATGTAGCACCGCTGACACCTTTTCAACGAAGTTCCTCTATTTAATTGGGTGCTGTAATTCTAAACGCTCCCCGGCAATGACATGACAAACAATTATTAATAGTAAAGGAGTTAGCCCCATGAATTATGCAAATCCCAATGTTCTGGTTTCTACCGACTGGGTTGAAGCAAACCTCAACGATGCTGGTGTCGTTATCGTTGAGGTAGACGTAGACACTTCCGCTTATGATGAAGGACATATCCCCGGCGCGATCGGCTGGAACTGGAAGACACAGCTTTCCGATCCGCTGCAGCGTGATATTTTAAGCCGGGAAGATATGCAGGCATTGCTGCAAATGTCTGGTATCGATCAAGAGAAGACGGTTGTGCTTTATGGTGACAATAACAATTGGTTTGCCGCCTGGGCATTCTGGCAGATGAAGCTGTATAGTTTCAAGGATGTTCGCATGATGGACGGCGGTCGAAAAAAGTGGCTGGCCGAAGGCCGAAAATTATCGACGCTGAAGCCGGTGCCAACGCGAAGCGAAATTGAAATAGGTGAAATAAACAATGACCTTCGTAGCATGTTATTTGAGGTGCAACAACAGTATAAAGCCAACGATGTTGTATTAGTGGATGTGCGTTCCGCTGATGAGTTTACCGGAAAAATACTTGCCCCTCCGGGACTTCCGGAAACCTGTCAGCGTGGTGGCCATATTCCCGGCGCCAAAAACATTGGCTGGGGAGAGGCCTGTAACGAGGACGGTACGTTTAAATCTGCCGTTGAGCTGAAAGCGCTCTATGAAAGGCATGGTGTAACATCGGATAAAAACGTAGTCACCTACTGCAGAATTGGAGAACGATCCAGCCATTCCTGGTTTGTTCTAAAATATTTGCTGGGTTACGCAGATGTTCGCAATTACGATGGTTCCTGGACAGAGTGGGGCAACCTCGTAGCTGCACCGGTTGAAAAGTAGAAGCCTTAATAAAGGGTTAAAAAATGGGCCTGGCGTGTATTTTCCGTCAGGCCTGTTTTTTTTGAGATAATTTCAGACAAAGCCTACTCATGATATAAATAAAGCTAACATATCAACTCTCATGATTGGAAAAAGTAATGAACATATTTTTAAAATGGTCTGGAATTATTTCTATCGCAGTAATGATCTCAACGTTATTAATCTCCCTTTCGATGATGTGGCATCCCGACTGGATGGCGCGTGACGTTACGCCGATTTCACAGCGGCTGACTCAAATTGTCGGTATTGCGGGTATTCTGATTGGCCTCGTTGGTGGTCCGCTAATGATTGCGATGGGGCAGTGGGAAGCATCGCCGATTGCATTCAGGATATTTAATACAGCGGCATTTGCGCTTGCTTTGGTAGCTGCGGTTCGGGTTATGACCTGAGAATAAAGCAGATGTCGGAAGCCGGAAGTCAGACTTCTGACAGCCAAGCGACCTGACATCTGTATTCTGACTTCTGACATCTGTATTCTGACTTCAATGCTCTCCGTTCTAATTATTTCTCTTGACAATCCGATAGTCTGTAACTAGATTTGTTTCAAATAGTGCGAGTGATGTATGAACTGTAGCAGCAAATTTTTTGTGGCAACCCATATCATGGTAGCAATTGCCAGCCGCCAGATCGTGTCGAAAAGACCGTGGCTTATAAAATCCGAGCAGCTGGCCAAGAGCGTGAATACCAACCCGGTAGTGATTCGCCGGATTCTGGGGATGCTGCGTAAAGCAGAATTGATCGATTCGGTATCGGGGCCTGAAGGTGGTTCATGGATCCCAGGTGATCCGATGAGAATTACCCTGCGCGATATTTACGATGCGGTCGAATCCGCCGAGTTTGTGCATAAGCCCTATTCAACCCCGAATCCATGCTGTCCGGTAGGGGGGAACGTGCTTGACGAGCTTGCGAAAGTAACCGAAGCTGTCGATAAAGCCATGCGAGATAAGCTAAACGAATATACGCTTGCAAAAGTATGCGAAGATATTATCATGGCTTCGGATATACCCCAAATGTTGGAAGCGGGTATGAGCGTTGAGCAAATTGAAGAACATTTTCAGAAAGCAATAGACGAAGCAGCAGTCAATATGTAGCAATTTTTTTTTTGCTATCTATCTGTAACAATGATGGTTCTAAATTTACCCCTTTTTTGTAGCCATTCCTGTTACAAAATTCACACTGTATTTGTAACCATTCTGGATACAAAATGATCATTCAAACCACCTAAAGGAGTTCTCAATGTCCCCGGAATCACAACAAAGTCGCTTTGATCGACAAATTGTTGCATTCACCCATCGCGTTATTAAATGGCGTTGGGCCGTCATAATCTCAACCTTACTGCTGGTTATGCTTGCCGGTAGGGGAGCGACAGGCCTTTTCTTCGATACCGAATACCGTGCCTTCTTTGGTGAAGATAATCCTGAACTTCAAGCCTTTGAAGAGCTGCAGAATGTCTACACCAAAAACGATAACATACTGTTTGTCGTTTCTCCGGAGAACGGTTCGGTTTTTTCTCCTCAACACCTGGAGGCCATCGAAAAGCTAACCAGCGATGCCTGGCAGCTGCCGTTTTCAATACGGGTAGATGCCGTTACCAACTACCAACACACCTATTCAGAAGAAGATGATCTGATTGTATCCGATCTGATCGCCGATGCCGGGAGCCTGCCGGAGTCTGCATTAACCGCCGCAAAGGCCGTGGCCCTGAAAGAGCCGCTGTTGCGCAAACGTTTGGTAAACCCTGACGCCTCAGTGACAGGGGTGAACGTGACGCTACAGCTTCCGGGGAAATCTGCCGAGGAAGTACCGCAAACCGTTGCAGCAGCCAGAGCTCTTGCCGATCAGATACGCTCGGAATATCCCGACCTGGCGATTCGACTGACCGGAATTGCGATGTTGAACAATGCCTTTATGGAAACCAGTCAGCAGGATATGGGATCACTGATGCCGTTGATGTTTCTGGCCATGATTCTGATTATGATCTTCTCCCTACGATCAATCTCCGGAACCATCGCGACGCTTTTTCTTTTGCTGCTTTCTGTAGTAACTGCAATGGGAGTCGCCGGATATTTTAAGGTCGGATTAACCCCACCGTCAGCTCAGGCACCGTTGATTATCCTAACATTATCTATTGCAGACAGCATTCACATTCTGGTGAGCATGCTGCGGGAGATGAAGCGTGGCCTCAGTAAATATGATGCTATAATTGAAAGCATTCGTCTGAACTTTATGCCGGTTTTCCTGACGAGCATTTCCACCGTGATCGGTTTTCTAAGCCTGAATTTCAGCGATGTGCCTCCTTTTAATCATCTCGGAAATATCACCTCAGTGGGCGTTATGGCCGCATTCATTCTGTCGGTAACCTTTTTACCTGCGCTGATGTCTGTTTTGCCGGTTCGCGTTAAGGTGAAAGAAGAAGGTGAAACCGGAGGTATGGAGCGCTTTGCCGGATTTGTTATCTCCCAACAGAAACCACTTCTATACGGTACTGCAGTAATCATGCTGCTGCTGGTTGCGCTTATACCGTTAAATCAGCTGGATGATCGTTTTGTCGAATACTTCGATACCCGCGTAGATTTTCGTAACGACACCGACTATACCTCTCAAAACCTGACCGGCATTTATCAAATCGAATATTCCCTCAGCGGTGGGGAAGAAGGTTCTATCAGCGACCCCGAGTATTTGCACGCTATGGAAGCGTTTGCAGAGTGGTTCCGCCTGCAGCCGGGAGTCGATCACGTCAGCACCTTCACCGATATAATGAAGCGGCTGAACTTCAATATGCATAATGATGATCCGGCTTATTATCGCCTGCCGGATTCACGCGACCTTGCCGCACAGTATCTGCTGCTCTACGAAATGTCTCTGCCTTATGGACTCGACTTGAACAATCAAGTGAACGTAGATAAGTCGGCCACCCGGTTTATCGTTACCGTACAAAGTATGAGTGCAAATGAAATTCAGCAGCTGGCGGAAACCGGTGAGTCCTGGCTGCAGAAGAACGCTCCGGTATCCATGCATACGGCAAAGGGAAGCGGACCGGTGTTAATGTTCTCGCATATTTCCGGCGTGAATATTCGCAGCATGATGATCGGGACAGTTGCTGCACTAATTATGATTTCACTGATGATGATTGTTGCGCTGCGTAGCCTGCGCCTGGGGCTTCTCAGTTTTATTCCTAACCTGTTTCCGGCAGCAGTTGCCTTCGGAGTCTGGGGACTCACCTCAGGCGTTATAAACCTTGGACTGTCTGTGGTTATCGGATTAACAATGGGCATCGTTGTTGATGACTCTATTCATTTTCTTAGCAAGTATTTGAGGGCACGACGCGAAAAAGGATTCTCTGCAAGCGAGGCGGTTTACTACGCTTTTGCCAATGTCGGTCGTGCATTAACCGTCACCACGGTTATCCTGGTAATCGGTTTTCTGATCCTGTCGACGTCGGCTTTTGACATGAATGCCAGCCTGGGTAGGATGACAGCTATTACGCTGGGACTTGCTCTGGCAATTGACTTTCTCTTTTTACCACCGCTGCTCATGCTTTTGGATAGGGACAAAAACTCAAAACCAAAGGGAGCTCTCTCATGAGAAACTTTATAAAACTTCACATAAACTGTAATGACTGTATCGCAAAGGAGTTAACTATGCAGCCCAACACAATGCGCTTATTTTGGATGTTTGCCATCATGTCTTTAACAATTTTCAGCTTGTTTGCCTATGCCAATAGCCCGGAAGATCGGGGGCGCGAAATAGCCGTTGAGGCCGATTCGCGTGATCTTGGTTTTGGCGACTTTACTGCCGAGATGACCATGGTTCTGCGCAATAAGCAGGGAGATGAAAGTACGCGCTATCTGCGCACGCGAAATCTGGAGGTTCTGGACGATGGGGATAAGTCGCTGGTAATCTTTGATAAGCCGAGAGACGTAAAGGGAACGGCCTTCCTGTCGTTTACCCATCGCGTAGGAGCAGATGATCAGTGGCTTTACCTGCCGGCCCTGAAGCGCGTAAAGCGTATTTCATCGAATAATAAATCCGGCCCGTTTATGGGTAGCGAATTTGCCTATGAAGATATCGCATCACAGGAAGTAGAGAAATATGACTACAAGTTCCTGCGTGAAGAAGAACTCGATGGGCAGAACACCTATGTAGTGGAGCGGTATCCGCTGGATAAGAAGTCCGGCTATACCCGTCAGGTGGTGTGGTTTGACGCCGCCGAGTATCGCATCCTGAAAATCGATTTTTATGATCGCAAAAACGACCTGCTGAAAACACAGACCATGAAGAATTATCAGCAGTATCTGGATAAGCACTGGCGCGCCGATGAGATGCAGATGGTGAATCATCAAACCGGCAAAAGTACTACGCTGATCTGGAAAAACTATGACTTCAAGACTGGTCTTTCGGATAAGGATTTTAATCAAAATGTGCTAAAGAGGGTGCGTTAGCTGGAAGTGGGCGAGCAGTGTTCGCTTTGCTCACGGGCAGTAGTCGCTCTGCTCCTTGTGAGCGGTCACTTCGCTCCCTGGCAGCTCAGACTTCCAATAGTGAATGAGGCAATGAGGCAATGAGGCAATTTTAAAAGTGAATGGTAGCAGATGTGAATGGTGAATGTACTGATTGTCTCTCACGTTCCTTACTATCAGTTATTTGCCGTCAGTCATTTGCCGTTCTTAATCTGCCGTCTTTTATCTGCCGCCTGTAGTTTGAGCCCGCTGCCCGATCACCGATCACCGATCACCGAATTTAATAGGAACAAAATGCATAAATACATCCTACTTTTACTACTGCTTGCCCTGATTCAGCTAAACGCCCAGGGTCTCTCCGGCAATATATCGCTGGAGGGGCGCTTTTTCCCGGAAGATCCGCTGCAGAATGTTCAGCATGGTTCAACGGTCTCAATAGCAATTCAGCCTGAATATTACTATGAATTCGGTGGTAATACGCTCTTCCAAATTTCTCCATTTTTTCGTTATGATGCTCATGATGATCAGCGCACTCACTTCGACTTCCGGGAACTGTATCTGGAAACGTATTTCGATCGTTGGGAGCTGCGAGCCGGCCTGAAGAAAATCTTCTGGGGCGTCACAGAATCGGTTCATCTGGTAGACGTGATCAACCAAACTGATCTGGTGGAGAATCTGGATGGCGAGCAGAAGCTGGGACAGCCAATGGTGGAGCTGAACTGGATACCGGATTGGGGAGTGGTTAGCTTCATCTGGATGCCGTATTTCCGCAACAGAACCTTTCCCGGTAAAGAAGGACGACTGCGCTTTCCCTTTGTGATTGATAAAGATGACGATCCGATTTATGAGTCGGATCGTGAAGAATGGCAGTCTGACTTTGCCATTCGGGTTTCGCGCACCATTGGCTTGGTTGATATTGGCCTATCGCATTTCTATGGAACCAGCCGTGAGCCGCGATTTCAAATTAGCGATACCGGCAGAGCTCTGCCGGTGTATGATTTAATGCATCAAACCGGCCTTGACCTGCAGCTGACAGCCGGGGGCTGGCTGTGGAAACTGGAAGCCATTAGTCGGGAAGCGCTGGGAAAACGCCTAACAGCAATAGCCGGTGGATTTGAATACACGCTCGGCAACGTGCGCGGAAGCGGACTGGATATTGGATTGATATCAGAATATTTATTCGACGATCGCCGTGAACAGTTTGCACCACCGACGCTATTTGATGATGATATCTTTGTCGGTATGCGCCTGGCATTTAATGATGTGCAAAGCACCGAAGTTTTAGGTGGCGTTATTTTCGATCTAAATGATGGCAGCAGCTTTATCAACCTGGAAGCAAGCCGCAGGCTTGGCGATCGCTATAAGCTGATTTTGGAGGGGCGGGCTTTCGGAAATGTAGATTCGTCAAATCCAATTTACTTTTTTCGAAAAGATACTTATCTGAAATTGGAACTGGCGAGGTATTTTTAGTTGCTAACCGTTCCCCGAGAGCAGCCGAGGGGGAGAGGTTTGTAGTTTCAATAAAATACCTGTCCGGTTTTCGGTTGTTGAACATTCTCCGTTGTCCTAGCTTTTGCTAAAAAAACCGAGGACAAAATGACCTTCAGAGAACTGCATCAACAAAACGAACCACTGCTTATTGGAAATGTATGGGACGTGCCATCTGCCCGAGCATATGAAGAGGTTGGGTACCAAGCACTGGGCACCTCCAGCGCTGCAATCGCCGCGATGCTCGGTTACGAAGATGGCGAGCAGATTCCTTTTGAGGAGCTGCTGTTCATTGTAAAGCGAATTCAATCCACAACCTCTCTTCCTTTATCCGTCGATATTGAAGCTGGTTACGCCAGTAACATGACGGATCTTATTTCAAATATTAAACAGCTTTGCGAATTGGGAGTCGCCGGAATAAATATCGAGGACTCATTATCCGCAGGTGTTCGCGGCCTGTTGCCGATCGAAGCTCTACAGGAGCGCCTGGCAGCCATTTCGGCCTATCTAAAAGAGAATCAGCTCGATCTGTTCATAAATGCTCGCTCAGATGCGTTTTTACTTGGCATGCCCAATGCGTTGGATGAATCGATAAAGCGAGCTGCTGCCTATGCCGAGGCTGGTGCAGAAGGCATTTTTTTGCCCGGAATAATTGATGCAAACGACATCGGCGATTTTGTGAAAACGTCCACACTTCCGTTAAACGTGATGACGCTGCCAGGTTTACCGGATGTTGCTGATCTAACCAGGCTCGGAGTGAAGCGAATTAGTATGGGGAACTTCCCGCAGGTGGCTCAACAGAAGTACTTTGCGGAAATGATGAGGGCGGTGGTTGAGGATTCTTTTTCACATTTATATTCCTAGAGGATTTATTCGACCCCTTCGGGGGCGTAGCAGTTGTATATATGTTCCGGTTAATAGTGTATGATCCCTTCGGGATCAACGAATTTGTAGCATTGTTCTTTCCGTACTGTACGTTTTCGATCCCTTCGGGATCAATGGATTTGTAGCATGGTTCTTTCCGTACGGTATGTTTTTGATCTTTTCGGGATCAATGGATTTGTAGCATGGTTCTTTCCATACGGTATGTTTTTGATCTTTTCGGGATCAATGGATGTTTTGCATGGATCGTGACCCACGATTCTATTCTTTACTATTTTATCGAATTCGAAGGATTCGCATATTACCAAAAAGGAGTAAGCAATGAAGTATATAGCAACGGTATCCTGGCAGAAGAAAGCCGAGGAAGCCTTTACAGACAACAAATACAGTCGGGCGCATAGGTGGCGTTTTGATGGAGGAGCAGAGGTACATGCCAGCGCATCGCCTGATATTGTGCCGCTGCCGTATTCTGATGCGTCGGGTGTTGATCCGGAAGAAGCCTTTGTAGCATCCTTATCCAGTTGTCACATGCTGTTCTTTTTGTCTTTTGCAGCTGCAAAAGGCTATACGGTACTTTCCTATGAAGATCAGGCCGAAGGCGTAATGGCAAAAAATGAAGAGAACCGCACGGCGATGACGGAAGTAATCCTGCGTCCGCAGATCAAGTTTGGTGGAGAGAAGATCCCATCTGCTGAAGATATCGATGCACTGCACCACCGTTCTCATAATGCATGCTTTATTGCGAATTCGGTTAAGACAGAAGTGAGAGTGGCTTCGGCTCCGGATTAAAAAGACTAGCGCAAGTACTCCTCGCGCTAGAGTTTTAAAATATCACTTCAGCAACATCATCTTCTTTACTTTCACCGCATTCTGCGTTTCCAATCGATAAAAGTAGGTGCCGCTGGCCAGGTTGGAGGCATCGAAGGAATAGGAATGATTTCCGGCCGGCAGATTATCATCCACAACGGTTGCTACTTCACGTCCCAACAGATCAAAGACTCTTAGCTTAACCTGCTCCTGCTGCGGCAGGCTGAACGACAGGGTTGTAGACGGATTAAACGGATTCGGATAGGCCTGATAAAGTACAATCTGCTGAGGGATGATAACGCCTTCGCCATCATCGTCCAGTCCCAGTGGATTATTCTCGCTGTAAAGAAAGTCTTTGGCAATGGACTGTTTTATCACGTTTGGTCCTGTCCAAAGCAGATGTGCCTGTGCTTCACCGACGTTGTCGTAATATTCCATGCGAATGCTATAAAAGTTACCTTCCTGCAGGGTAATTGGGGGCGATTGATATTCCGTTACGCCCTGATTTTGCCAGCGATCGATTCGCAGATTGCCATCAATCCAAAGCCGTACGCCGTCATCCGTGCGGGTGTAGAATGTATAGGTACCGCTGGCTGGAGCACGCACGAATCCGGTCCAGCGTACTGTGAATGCATCGTTGCCCATTGTCGGATCCGGCGAGCCGTTCGACCAGTTAAAGTTCACCATTGGATCGATGCGTTGTAGCGTATCACCCATGAAAACCGGATCATCATAATATACCGCTGTCAACCCATCCGGGCCGGACGGATCGGGTACGGAGATCCCGTCGCCGTGAAAATCAATCCAGTTGATGTTAAACAGTGATTGTCCCGGCTGGTTGATAAAGACAAAAAACAGCGTGTTATTGCCACCCGGATCCGTAATCGGAATCGTAACGTTGCGATAGACCTGCCAGTCTCCGGTAACGTCCACATAGGCATTTCCAACCAGCGTTCCGGATGTTGAGCCGGCCAAAACTACAATTTGTCCGCCCGAACCGGCTGAGGCGACTCGAAAAGTCATGTAGTCAATATTTTTCAGGTTGATGTTTTCGAAAGCAACATAATCGCCGTGCTCGATAAAACCGATATTCTCACCACCACCTAAAACGTCGCCGGTGGTCTCGATCTGCACGCCGTTATTGATGGTGAAATGTTCAGCTTCAATGCGCAGTGGATTAATCTTCTGAAGCGCACGTCCGGTGAGTCTGCCAACACCCGGAGCACCGCGGTCCGTATAGCGTCCTTCAACCAAATAAAATAGGTTGTCGGCATCTCCACCATGTCCGGATACTACGTCAAAAACGCCATCGCAGGCATTGAACTCATCGAGTGGATGGGAGTGATCGTTGTGGCCGATCAGCGGCTGAAAAACCACCGAGTCACAGGAAATACCACCATTTTGCGTGGTTCCATCCTCAGCATCGCTGACCGACATTTCAAACTCAATCTGACTACCCCAACGGTAAAATCCACCGGCCAGCGGTTTGGCGATGCTAACTTGTGGCAGCGTGTTTCCGGCGGTTATGGGAATATTCGCAACAGCGGTATTGCTATCCGGGTCGGTAACCGTTAATCGCGCCATGAAGGTGCCGGGAGTGGTGTAGGTAAAGCTGGGGTTTACTTCCGTGCTGTTCACGATACCATTGCCTTCAAAGCTCCACTCAAAGTTAAGCGGCTCTCCCGGATCGGGATCGAATGAATCTTCACCGTTGAACTGAACGGTTAATGGAAGTGGACCGGAAGTCGGTTCGGCACGGGCAATGGCAACCGGTGAGCGATTTCCACGAACATAGTTGATTTTGGTAAGCCGGGAATCGGTGTTGTTTCCGCCAAAGCCGGTTCCCCATTCCAGAATATACAGCGAGCCGTCGGGCCCCATTTCCATATCAATGGGGCGTAGAAACTCCATATTGGGCAGGAAATCGTTAATCTTCAGCGGCATGCCGTTTTCATCCAGCTTGATTTCCTTGATCCAGTTTCGGCTCCATTCATAGATGAATAGCGTATTATCATAATACTGTGGGAACTTCGTTTCTGAAGGATTGCTGGCGCTATAGCGATAAACCGGTCCGGCGATGGCCGTACGCTGTCCGGTACCGAGCTCCGGAAACTCGGAAGACGTATCGTATGGATACCAAATCCAGGCCGGCTTTGCCGGAGGCAGATTGGGGTTTCCCGTATTATTTGGAGAATCGTTTATCAGGGCGTTTGGATTGAAGAGTTGACCCGGCTGATTGGTTGAAAAATCGTAATCGCGATAGGGCTTGTTGTCGGCTGCAACATAAGGCCAGCCATAGTTACCGGCTTCGCGGGCCTGATTGAACTCATCATATCCGCGGGGGCCGCGAGAGGCATTGTCCGATCCGGCATCCGGACCGACATCACCCCAGTATACCCATCCAGTAGCGGGATCCACCGATAGGCGAAACGGATTGCGCAGACCCATAGCGTAAATCTCCGGTCGTCCGTCAGAGCCGTCGGAAGGAAATAGGTTGCCGGCAGGGATTTCATAATTACCGTTGTCCAGCGGCTTGATGCGCAGGATTTTGCCGCGCAGATCATTGCGATTTGCCGAAGTACCCTGAGCGTCCCAGGCTTCACGATTGGGCCGCTCATCGATTGGGGTGAAGCCGTCTGAGGCGAAGGGATTTACGTTATCGCCGGTTGAAATGAACAGGTTACCGTTCGGCCCGAATGTTAGTGAACCGCCGGAGTGACAGCACTCGCCGCGTTGGGTAGGAATTTCCAGCAGGATTTCTTCCGTGCTAAGGTCGATAAATCCACCGCCATAGGTAAAGCGGGAAACCAGCTGACGTTCTATGCTACCAGCCGGGGAATAGAAGAGGTAAATCCACTGATTGGTATCGAAATCCGGATCGAGGGTAATTCCCAATAGGCCATCTTCCTGTTGAGTGGACACATTCAGCTGGGCAATTTGCTGAACGGAATTATCGGACGGTTCGTACAGCCTGACCTCACCGGTTCTTTCCACGTAGAATACGCGACCGTCTGATGCTACGGTAAGCTCCATCGGATTCAGCGTATTATCGTCCAGAATGACGCGCTCAAAATTCTGTTCGATTGTAGCACCGCAGTCACCTTCAACCTCTCCGGCGGCATACAGAATGCCTCCCAGCAAGTGCGCCAGAAAATCCGGCTCGGAGAAGCTGGCGCTGGTGTGGCCACCTGCAGTATACCATGCGCGACCGCCGTCGTATTCGTGGCACCACGCGATAGGGTGATCGAATCCCATCGTCCCACCGGAATAGCTATTCTCATTCAGCGTGGCTAAGACATGAACATCCCCGCGAGGATTGTCCTGCAAATTATACCATTCATCATTGCGTATCCAGCGCTCTGTAAGCATGCTGGTAGAGGGATGGAATTTATCCGCCACGATAATCTCGCCATTCTGTATCGCTGGATGGCTGGCAAAGTAAGAGCCTACAAGGTCAGCATACCACGGCCAGCCGTATTCGGTATCGGATGCCGAGTGTATTCCTACAAAACCGCCGTTGGCCTGGATAAAACGCTCGAAGGCTTCCTGTTCTGAATTGTTAAGAACGTCTCCGGTGGTATTCAGGAAAATCACAACATCATACTGAGCCAGATTGGCATCGTTAAACTCGGCAGAGTTCTCCGTTGCATCTACATCGAACTGGTTTTGCATTCCCAGAACCTGAATAGCTGCAATCCCATCCGGTATATTGCTATGACGAAACCCGGCGGTTTTTGAGAAGACCAGCACCTTAAAAGGATGCTTACCTTTGGTAATCGTCGAACCTGATCCACTTTGCTGTGCGGATATGGGGCCGCTGATGCAGCAAATCAAAATCAGCGTGAATATCTTGTAAATGAATTGTTTTATAAGGGATGTATCGGAAACCGTGGGCATTGGATATCCTTTAAAGTGAGATTTTGATACAGGTTGTTTCGACGCTTCTTCGGTTATTAGTCTATCCCACATCAAATTGCATACCAACTTTTTTAAACAAATAAGCATGATATACAAAATATTTTACCTGCAAACTAAAACCGGTTGCTTTTCCCCTCGGCTACGCTCGGGGAACGCCTTAGCCCGCTCCCTGAGCGCAGTCGAAGGGGAGGGCAAAAGAATGGTGTTAAATTAAAATCTTAGATCATATTCTGTTTCACTAATGAAAATCAGCAGTTTAACGCGCTTATTATCATGCTCTACAGATATGCCTTATTAAATTGAGAACTCCATGCTATCAGATTGATAAGCTATAAATAATGTGCCTACTACTATAACAGAATGTGACTCCTGAGAGTGCGGCCTCTTTAAATAACTCCTATATTTTAACAAATCACCACACATCCAATATCTGAATGGGAGAAAAGACCATGGTTTTTTCAGGATATTATCGATTATTAGTGATTGCTTTACTGGCTGCAGGATCATTATTAGCAATGTCGCTTATTAGCAGCGTAGAATTGATTAGCCCTTCTGCCGGCGCAAATGCCTGGTTTGGAAACTCAATCGCAAATGCCGGAGATGTAAATGGGGATGCAGTAGATGACATCATGGTTGGGGCTCCGTATGAACCCAGCGGAGGTTTTGGCAATATAGGGGGCGTTCACGTCTACAGCGGAGCGGACGGCAGTTTACTTTTTGATTATGTTTCTCCGACGATCGGCTCTGGCGGTCAGTTCGGATTTGATATTTCACCAGCTGGGGATCTGGATGGCGACGGAGTTCCCGATGCGATTATTGCTGCCAATAATCAACCAGGAGCCTTTCCGGATTTGCCGGGACGGGTGTATGCGTTTAGCAGTAACACCAAAGATACGCTCTATACAATCACGTCGCCTCAAGAAGCTGAGGGAGAGGACTTTGGACACTCTGTCTCGGCAATTGCAGATATAAATGGAGATGGTAGAAACGATATTCTTATTGGGGCTCCGAAGCAAAATGCCGCAGGAATTGAAGAAGCCGGCCGGGCTTACATTTTTAGTGGGATCAACGGCGGGTTTATTGACTCTTTGGTATCCCCTAATTCGGAAATTGTTGGACAATTTGGAATCGCCGTATCCTTTGCCGGAGACGTCAATAACGACGGGACGCCGGACATGCTGGTTGGCGCATTTAATGAATCGCTAGGCGGCGGAATCGATGATGAAGGAAGAGTGTATGTATTTAGCGGGAGCGATCGTTCTTTACTGCATACATTGGAATCGCCCTTCCCCTGGTCCAGCGGTAGTTTTGGGATTGCATTGGCAGGTATAGAAGATATTGACGGCGATAATCATGATGACATCATTGTTGGAGCCGATAACGAGCTATACATAAGCTCCCTTAACTGCGGTCGAGTGTATGTTTTTAGCGGTGCTACCGGTGATACGCTGCGTTCATTGGCCTCGCCTTTTGCAAGCAATGGAATATTCTTTGGCGCAAGTGTAAGCGCTGTGGATGATATGGATGAAGATGGCATACAGGATATTCTGGTAGGCGAAATAAACGGAAATGGAGCAACGCTGAATGATATTGGTCGTGTGACTGTCTTTAGTGGTGCAACAGGAGATACCCTGGCTACTGTGATTTCCCCAGAACCTAAAGCGGTGGGGAAATTTGGAACATCCGTTACCGGACTTGGCGATACCAATGGAGACGGTCAGCCGGATATTGCGGTAGGAGCCCGTTGGGAAAACGGTAGCGGGGTAAATCGTGCCGGAAAAGCGTTCATTTTTCGTGATGTTGTTGTAACGGGACTCAATTTGCCTGAAGAAAATATTCCAGGCTCGTTTTCCCTAATGCAAAATTATCCGAATCCTTTTAATCCATCCACGACAATTACATATGAACTATCAGCAGCAGGGAACGTTCGTCTGGATGTATTCAATGCGCTTGGTCAGCATGTTCGCACGTTAGTCGATGAAAAATCTGGCGCCGGAGGGTATGAAGTACAATGGAATGGTGAGGACGCTAACGGCTATACGGTAGGATCAGGCATTTATTTTTATCAATTAAAAATGAATGGTCAATCCGTTACCCGGAAAATGCTGCTATTAGAGTAAACGTTGAAATAATCTACAGGTTTATTAAATCTCAAACTGCCGGAAAATATCACGGTAGTTTCGGCTTCCCCGTAGAGATGTGCCGTCAGTCAGGTATAGATAATAGTCGCCGTTTTGATATGGGGAAATAGACTGAACACAACTTAGGTTTACGACGGTTGAACGATGGATGCGTATAAAATGCGGCTCTGGTAGACGCTGAAGTAGCGCCTTCAATGAGTCGCGTACCAGGAACTTCTGTTTTTCCAGATAGATTTTCACATAGTAATCTTCTGCGGTGATGTAGCAAATATCTTTTGGAAACAGGAAATGAATTTTGCCGTCGTATTTAATTGCAAGTCGATCTTGCATCATAGGTTCAGCATGTCGGCCAAGAATACGGCCGCGCTTTTCAAGCCTTTCATCGGAGGTGTATTGCTTTAGTAAGCCCTTAAGCTTGCGATGTTCCTCCTCAATTGCCTTCTGACGTATACTATGCTTGGCCAGACTGAGAGCTTCAAAAAAACGGGTGTCGGTGAAGGGCTTTAACAAGTAATCCACTGCGTGAACCTCGAAAGCACGCAGGGCATACTTGTCGTAAGCGGTAGTAAATATCACCAGCGGTATGTGCTGCGGGTTGATGCTGTTTAAGACGTCGAATCCATTGACCTCAGGCATCTGGATGTCCAGAAAGATAATCTGGGGCTGAAGTTGATTAATCTGGTTTATTGCTTCAACACCGTTAGCACAGCTTGCGAGTAACTGGATTGACGTATCCCGTTTCAATAAAGTTTTCAATCCGTTTCTGGCTTGCGGCTCATCATCAATTATGAGCGTTGTAAATAGGTTCATTTTAAGGCTGCTTTCGTATTAAGTGGAAGCTCCACTTCAACCTGCACACCATCTTCAATATTCTTAATCCTCATTTCGCTGTTGTTTGGAAACAGCTTCTCAAGTCGACTACGCACGTTCTTCAGACCAATTCCGCTACCGGTGATTATTGAAAAATCTTCCGGTAATGATGGCCCGGTATTGAAAATAGAAAGTATAAGCTGCCCTGTTTCTTTGCGGCTGTTAATTTGTATGGATGCCTCGTTCATACAGAATGCGATTCCGTGTTTAAAGGCATTCTCTACCAGAGGTTGCAAGATCAGGCTGGGAACCAATGCCATGTTGGTCTCATTATTATCTATCACGGTGCAGGTCAGGCGATCGCGAAAGCGGATTTGTTCGATAGCCAGGTAATTTCTTGTTAATGCGAGCTCCTCTTTCAATGGAATTAACTGCTCATGCTCACGTGTTAGCGTTGTTCTGAGCAAGTCGCTGAGACCGGTAATCATTTCTATTGCTTTTTCATGTTCGTCAGTTCGAATGAGCATGGCAATGGTGTTATTGGCATTGAATAAAAAGTGCGGTTGAACCTGCATGCGCAGTGCCTGTAATTCTGCTTTGTCGAGCAGGCCTTCAAGTTTTGCTGCATGAAGCGTTTGTTCTCGAAAACTTTCATAGGTAGAAAGGGCAAATAAAATGACCAAAACTACCCAGTAGTTTGCTGTGCTGTCTATCCATGGTGGCACAAAACGAGAAGTAATCCGATCTACGATAAATTCCGCGTAGGGCTGTGGAACGGAGTGCGCTATAAAAATGTAGCTGGAGAACAGGATGCATAAAATCAGGGTATGGAGTGCACTGAAAATCAATGATGCCGGTAGCTGGACTCCAATGCGTTTTATCCAGCTGAACCGGAGGGACTTTTTAAACAGCTGGTAAATCGGATAGCTAATTATAAACCACGACAGGATATAGAAAGCAATAAATGGAAGAACAGCAGACAGAGAGAACTCTCTCCCGGTGTAGGCGCTGTTCGCCCAGTTTTTCATCAGGTCCAGAAGTCCGAGCAAAACCCAGAAGCCCAGCATCATCCGGGCAGGATGTAGGAAACGGGGTTCTTCGGGGATTTGCTGTACCTTAGTCATTTACAGATGATCTTTCATCATTTAGCAATGTTGCCAACCGTTTTTCAGCCCGGCTTTTCCAAAATGGAATGAAATCTTTATTCCAATAGGTGGTCATGCTGCGATTGGGGGCAGCGCTGAAAATTTCGTCTGCTTTCTCCATTAAAACAATCCCGGCAATTACTTCCTGATAGGTCTTGTCCTCACCGGTTAAGGCTATCCCGTTTAAAACCATCAGCAGTGGGTTTCTGGGGTTTAGTCGGGCAGCAGCTTTGTATTCGACTTTCCTTAGCTGTGTATACCGTTCTTTTTCCTCCTCGGTTTCAGCAACAATCCAGTTTTGAAAATTATAGATAAACCCCTGCAGCATATGAAAGTCGGATTGCTGGGTAGTACTCTTTTGCGGAAGTCGCTTATCTGCCGTGTCGAAATGCTGCTGTGCTTCATAGATCAGTGCCCTGGGATCCAGATCATCCGGAAAGTCATCGACACGACCTTTTAACCGTGCAACCTGCGTGCATAGATAGGCTGCCCAGTAATCCGGTAGCCACTGGCCGGAGTATTTTTTGCTAAGTGCCTTGAAGGCATTCATTGCCTCTATTTCACCTCTAACCGTTTTTGTTGTATCGTGTATGGTGAGTGCTGCCTTCATATCTTCCTGAAAGGTTTGAGCTATTGAGCTGGACGTAATTAGAAAGCCGATAACAAAAACAAAAATGATGTGAAATGGTTTCATGTTGCCTCCCGTTGGTTTGGTATTAGCGGAAAATAATGGAGGAGAAGAGATGTGCAAGTAATAGTCCGTAAAAAGAGGCAGAGGTGCAGTGAACCGATGTTTTATGAGGCTCTGATATCCATTTTCCAAAAAACATGTCGATGATTCTAATTTGTCTTTAGAACTATATGTCCAATTCATAACTATTGGAAATCATATGAAATCATCGAATGTCGATCTATTGAGTAACGTATTACACAAGCGAACTTTACTCTCAGTTTTTGTTCTCCTTAGTCTTCTGTTTATCTCTCAACCGGGAGTTTCACAAACGCATGCAAAGCTCGGTGAGGGGGAGCAGGTAGAGCAGGGGATCACTCGCTACAAAGTAGGTCCTTTAATGGACTTTAAAACCAGCTCGGTATGGATTTATCTGCCAAATGAACGCGAAGGGAAAATTCCCTGCGTGTTAATTGCTCCGGCGGGAACGGGACTATTTCATGGAATAGGCCTATCCGCTGGCGATATGCCGGAACATTTACCCTATGTAAGAGCCGGGTTTGCCGTTATTGCTTATGAGCTCAGCGGACCGATTCCGGAAGAATCCGGCAATGAAGGGATGATAGAGGGAACGATAAACTTTCGACTGGTTGAAGCCGGGGTTCGGAATCTCAAGGAAGTCATCAAGTTCATCGAGAAAAACGTTGCGGAAGTGGATAAAAAGCAGCTCTATATCGCAGGGCATTCCTCAGCAGCGACGCATGCCTTGCTGGCATCCTGGAAAGTCGATCGCATTAGAGGCTGCATGGCCTATGCTCCCGCTGTGGATGTGGCCGAGTTTATGGGGAAGGATTTAATTGATGCCTTTAACAGCATCGGCGGACGCTATTTTAGCGGCTATCGAAAGTTTATAAAAGATATCTCTCCCTCAAAGAACACCTCAAAAATAAAATGTCCGCTATTTGTTTTTCATTCCGAAGAAGATGGGGTAGTGGCTTTATCCGAAACACAGCAGTTTGTGAAATCCGTGCAGAGAGGGAATGATGATGTCACCTTTATAATGACTGATAAAGGGGATCATTATAATTCGATGATGGATGAGGGAATTCCGGCTGGAATCGAGTGGTTGAAAAACCAGATAGCGGCTGAGGATTAATGCATTTACCGTAGCGGCAACTTGCTCTGCCGCTACGGTAGACATAAGGCTGATGAAATTAGCTTTTTCGATCTTCTATCAGCATTTCGGCAGCATGACGCCCGGAGAGCATCGCACCGTGGATCGAACCGTTGAATAAATAATCGCCGCAGGAATACCGTCCTTCTGCGAGTTTCACAGCCTGCTTATCCGGAAACTCGGTCGGTATTTTTCTATCCGGCAAAGCATGGTCGATATGATAGGTGCGAAGATGTCTCCAATCCTGGACGGTTGACTCACCAAACCAGTCCGCCAATTCCTTTCTGACCTGCATTTCAAGCTGACTATCCTTCAGCTGTTGTTTATCCAGCACGGTTACTGAAACCAGATGAGAGTTTGCCGGTGCATAATTCGGGGCAATGCTGCTGGGAACGCAAAGGTTATTAATCAATCCATTGCCTTCGCCGTTTAGTAACAGGATTGGATCTGAAAGCGGATCAGCAGAAGCTGCATAATAGAGATAAGACGCAGATCGTGAACCGGGATTGGGCAGCCGTCCATCAAGCTGTTCCGCACCGGGCCAGTCTGTAGCTATAACAATGGTCTCTGCCGGAATAGATTCGCCGCTTTCCAATTGGATGCTGTCGTCGGAAATATTTACAACTCTGGTATTGGTTCTGATGCTATCCTTCGGTAGGCCGGCGGCAAGCTGCCTGGGTATGGCTTCCATGCCAGCTGCTGGAATAGCCGTATCACCCTGGGAGAACATGCGGAAAATAAATTCAAACATGCGGCTGGAAGTATAGAGCTCGCTTTCCAGGTAAACGCCGCCAAAGAAGGGGCGGAAAAACCGTTCAATTATCGTATCAGAAAAACCGAAGTCTTTCAGGTATTGAGCTGTCGAAACTTCCGGGCGCTGAAATATTTCTTCTAAGGAAGTGTTCATCACCTGCTGGCGCAATTTGGCAATGCGCAGCTTATCACCGAGGTTACCGATATTTGCAAAAAGCGTTTTCAGACCGTCTATGGGATTGCGGAAGGGGTCGGCTATTTTGATAAAGCGATTATTGCTGCGAATTAATGAGCCGGGGTAAAAAGGCTTCAGGACGAGGCCATGATAATCCAGTACGGATTGAGATTCCGGATAGCTTGTTAACAGCACCTGAAAGCCACGATCCAGCAGATAACCATCTACCTCATCTGTCCTTACTCGACCCCCGACCCGATCGGAGGCCTCGAGAATTTGAAACGATATATTCTTTTCGTGCAGTGTCCTTGCACAGCATAATCCCGCCAGGCCACCACCGATAATCATTACGTCTGAATTCGACATCTATGTATGCTCCACTTGGATTAGGTAATTCTATTTATCGACGTTTTTAATATGAAATATGGATTTAAACGTAAAGACCTAAAATACGAACGGGTATCAGCTGCTTTTCCCCTCGGCTTCGCTCGGGGAACGGATAAGCCCGCTCCCTGAGCGCAGCCGAAGGGAAGGGCATCCACCCATATTTATCAAAATATTAATATTGCCATCGATTCTGAAATAACTCTGGTAATATAATTCTTCAATTCGCCTTCACAAAGCAGTAGCCGATTTATTGTGCCGGTTAAAGTCTATTCTAAAATGAAACCTGCTGGTTTTAGCCTCGTAAATTTTTAGATGGGTTATCAAACGTTTCAGCCAATACCACAATTAGAACCTTATGTTGAAAGCATCTGGCTACAGCATGATGAGCGAGACGCATCGCAATATGAGTTTCCTGCCACGACTATTGTTCCCACCACGCGTATTGATTTACTGTTTTTCTTTGGTGATCCGTTTGTAGAGCATGTCGGCTCATCCAGATTTTCTCTACCACGTTTTTACCTTCTTGGGCAGAGAACTGCTCCTCTAAAAGTATCCGCCAGTGGACGGACAGGTGTCATCATTATTAGCTTTAAACCATGTGCTGCGCTGCCGCTTTTTAAAATACCCATGCAGGAATTTACCGATCAGTCTGTGACATTAGATAGTTTTATGGAACCGGCTGAAATCCGCACGGTCGAAGAAAGGGTAATGAATACGGAGAGCCTGCACCAAAAGGTGATGATCCTGCAAAACTTTCTGGCTACAAAACTTCAAACCTGTCTTTTTGACTCGCTGGTGCTTCAGGCTGCGCATCATATCAACCGGCAGTTTAACGCATTCGACATTCGTCAAACAGCGGCTGGGTTTGGTTTGGGACGCAGGCAGTTTGAACGCCGCTTTCAGCAGTCTGTTGGGCTTAGTCCTCGAAAGTTTGCAAATATTCTCCGTTTTCAGAAAGCGCTATTCTTGCATCAGGAAGGAGAAAACTGGGCGGATATTGTGGATATTTGCGGTTACTACGATCAGTCACATTTTATTCGCGAAATGAAATCGCACAGCAGTTTTTCTCCCAGCCAGGTCCTCACATCCACCGGGCCTCGCAGTTTAAAGTCATACTTCAACTATCATCTCAGCATGTCGCAATTTTACAATACTTTGTATCTGTAGTTATCGAAATTAGCTATGTTTGTGTTACATATGAACTCGGTTTGACATGCGATAATTATTCCGTCGCACCGAGCTTGTCGAGATGCCGGAGAATTACTTAATGGCTTTTCCTAAGGTATGAAGACATTGAAGATATAAAACTGAATTACTGGAGAACCTTATGCGATTTCACGTTTTGATATGGATAACAATTGCTTTTACTGCCGGATTGTTTGCCAAAGACCTTCCGATTAACACTACCGACTGGACGATTTTAGGTGATGAAAGCGGTATTGAGCAACATCTTGGCCGTACCGCGATAGCACTAAAGGGGGGCCAGGCCATTTATAAGGGCATCGATTTTGAGAATGGCGTGATTGAATTCGACGTGGCCTTTCCATCAGACCGCAATTTTATCGGAGTCTTCTGGCGAAGCGTGGATGCCGGTAACTATGAGGACTTTTATATGCGCCCGCACCAATCCGGCAAAGGGGATGCGAATCAGTATACGCCGGTGTTTAACGGGAATTCCGGCTGGCAGCTGTATCATGGCGAAGGATACGGGGCACCAACGGAATACCTGTTTGATCGGTGGATGCCGGTTAAAATCGTGGTGGCCGGAGATCGGGCCAAAATTTATATTCGTGATATGACCACGCCGGCTTTTATAACTCACCAATTTAAACGCGATTTGGTAAGCGGTAAAGTCGGTCTGAAGAACGGTAGATTTGCCAAGGCCTGGTTCTCAAATATCCGGATTTCGACCGATATGCCTGCGCCAATTACCGGTGAGCTGCCGGAGATTGCAGCTGCCCCACAGCATACGCTGATGTCTTATGAGGTGTCTACCGGCTTCCCGGAAAAACAGCTGGAGAAGAAGTATAGACTGGAAAAATCTGATAAGCAGGGCCTCAAGTGGATGAAGCTCGATACTGAGGCCAATGGTATTGCCAACCTCTCCCGTCTGCAAACTCATCGCGGCGATAATAATACGGCATTTGTAAAAGTGACGATTGAATCTTATAAAGAGCAGTTAAAGGAGTTGAAGTTTGGCTATAGCGATCGGGTGAAGGTATACGTGAATGATCGTCTGCTTTACAGCGGTAATAATGGTTATCGCACCCGCGACTTCCGCTACCTGGGCACGATTGGTCTTTTTGACTCGGTTTATCTGCCCCTAAAACGCGGCAGCAATGAAATCTGGTTTGCCGTTTCCGAAAACTTCGGTGGCTGGGGGATTCTGGCACAGTTGGAAAACACAAATGGCATTCGGGTGCTAAATCGCTTACAGCTGGCTTCAAATGAGTGATGCGGTATAGCCCTACATTATAATATTGCCTGATAATTCGTCCGGTTTTAAACCTGCTCACATATCTAAAGTGACGGTTTAGCCGGACGATTCTTGTTAGAAGGGAAAAGTATCGATATTAATCGCTTAACAGGGAAGTTTGGCAATGTTATCTGAAAGCAGGTCTGAAAAAAATACGCGGTTAAATGCAAAAGAGCTCACCGCGTTAACGGTATGCCTCTTCCTATTCATTTGCTGCTCCTTTTACTATATCCATGCCCGGGTTGCCGAGGAAGCCGGCGAAAGCGAGTCCATGCGCTATGTTCAGCAAATTGGGCTGCAGGTGCGTCAGCAGATCTCCTCTAAAGTGATGCCCGCAATTATTCGAACCGATAAGCTCAGTGAAAGTCCGCAGATGATCAGCGGATTAAAATCAGCAGATAAGTCGAAGTTGACCAGCCTGGCGAATAAAGCTATCACCGATGCCACTGAAATTGACGTGATTGCGCTATTTGATGCGGAGGGTAAAATCGTTGCGATAAACACAATGACCACCGATAATCTTCCGTTCGAAGCTGAAAAAGTCGATCAGATTCTGGGGCTCTCTTTTGGTGAAAGAGATATCATCACCTCCTGCCTAACGAATAATATTGAAGAATCATCCCTTGAGTTTCAGACGCAGTGCGATTTTACTCCCATCCTGTTTAATAGCAGTGGGTTATCTGTAGCCTATTCCACACCGGTAATTGATAATACCGGAATAAATGTTGGCGTTGTGAGTACGCGGATTCGTTTTGAGCGACTTACCGAGATTATCAGTGAAGGAAATTTCGCAGATATTGGTTGTGGGGTGTTTTTTGTCTCAGATAAGGGTGAGTATTTTTCGGAGGAAATAAATTCCAATCGTTTGCAGCCACCGATTCCTGAAGTGAAGCTGGCACGTCTGATGGCCCCATTAAAATTAAGTAATACCAACCAGTTAAGCATCCGCCATGAGGATAAATACTTCAGCCTTGTTAGCCTGGAGGATTTGGAAACCATTGAAAACGGTAATATTCACGTAATGGTTATTTCCGATAAAAAGACCGTAGAAGCAGCGCTCTGGCGGCATTACTTGCTAAACCTGGCAGGCGTCTTATTATTGATTCTGCTGGTTGCTGGATTTTTTATGCAGTGGCGGAATTCCAGATATCTTAGAAAAGCAAATGCCGAAATTGAGAAGGCAAGACAGGCTGCCGAGCATAATGCCTCTCTTCTGCAAAAACAGGCTGCGGATCTGCGAGTAGCTAATGCCAAAGCGCAGGAGGCAACCCGGGTAAAGAGCGAGTTTCTAGCAAATATGAGTCATGAAATCCGCACCCCACTCAACGGTGTGATCGGTATGGCTAGCCTGCTGGTGGATACGCCGCTAAACAAGGAGCAGGCTGAATTTGCTCATACCATCAATTACAGTGCAGAGGCACTGCTTCGTCTGATTAATGATATTCTCGACTTTTCTAAAATTGAAGCCGGCAAGCTGGAGCTGGAAATGATTCGCTTTAGCCCAGATGAAATTTTGGAAGAAGTCATGAATATTCTGGGGCTTGCGGCTGAACAAAAAGAACTGGAACTGATGTATGGTTTATCTCCGGAGATTCCCGATCATCTGATGGGAGATCCGGAGCGGCTAAGGCAGATACTCATTAACCTATGCAATAATGCGCTGAAGTTTACGCAAAACGGTGAGGTGGTGATTATCGTTGAGCCGGTAAGGGTTGAGGAGAAAAGCATTGAGGTCAAATTCTCTGTCAGGGACACCGGTATTGGTATTCCGCCGGAGAAGCTGGAAAAGCTCTTCCAAAGCTTTAGCCAGGTGGATAGCTCAACAACGCGTCACTATGGCGGAAGCGGTTTAGGGTTGGCCATTAGCAAGAACCTTGCTGAATTAATGGGTGGTAAAATCGGCGTGGAGAGTACAGAAGGTGAGGGCTCTACATTTTGGTTTACAGCTGTTTTTGATAGTTGTGAAGAGGCTTCGGACGTTACGCCGAATCTATCAGGCGACATGCAGAATAGAGAAGCAGTAAAAGATAAGCGTATTCTGATCGTAGATGATTGCTTTACCCATCGCAGCATTATCGGAAAATATTGCGAGTCCTGGGGGATCTCCTACGACCTGGCAGAATCCGGAGCTGTTGCGCTGGAAAAATTGAGTGAGGCAGAGAAAAACTCGCATCCATTTGAGTTGGCGATTGTAGACTGGAAAATGCCGCAGATGGATGGTGTAAGTCTGGTGAAGCAGGTAAAGGCGTCGGATCGTTTGAAAAAGACCAAGGTGATTATGATGACGGCAATCGACAAGAGTCGATTTAGCGAAAAGGTTGAGGACCTGGAGCTGGAAAGCTTCCTAAGCAAGCCGATAAGTCCGTCCGTGTTGTTTAATAATATTGCCATAAGCTTTGGGAAGGCAGAATCAGAAAAAGCCCGGTCCGGTGAGGCCAATCAGGAAGACCCTGTCGACTCACCAGTGGAAGAACCCAAAGCTGTTTCGGCGAAACGCATTCTCGTGGTTGAAGATAACCGGGTGAATCAGCGCGTCGCGGTTCGTATGATCACAAAGCTGGGGTATCAGGTCGAATGCGCTGATAATGGTCAGGCGGCAGTGAAGGCGCTCGGTCAAACACATTACGACCTGGTGTTGATGGACTGTCATATGCCGGTTATGGATGGATATCAGGCGACGGCAGCGATACGTTCACTTGGGAGAAGGGGAAAGAACATACCCATCATCGCTATGACGGCCAATGCGCTAAACGGCGAGCGTGAGAAGTGTATTGCGGCGGGAATGGACGACTATCTCTCCAAGCCGGTGAAGCCGAATCTTGTTGCGGCTATGCTGGAGGAGTGGCTGGAGAAGGAGTCGACAAGCACCTTAACCGACTCAGACCCTGAAACGGATAAAGATCGCCTTACCACAGAAGAGCATGTCTGATTGTTATAATTGGATGAAAATAATATTTACTACGAGGCTGTTCTTGGAAAATTGAGAGTCTTTGTCTTTTGTCCATTGACCTTTGACCTTTGACCTTTGTCCTTTGTCCTTTGTCCACCATGCACGGACTCTATTAAAGGATCAGGATAAACCCTACCGAGTGAATCAAAAAATCAGCTATCAAATAAGTTTTTACTTGCCTTAATATCCCTCTCCACTATTTAATGATATACATAATCCAACATTGTTATAGGCGCAGCAGCGCCTGCATTTTTATCATCAAACCTAAGGAGTTAGGAATGAGTAAGAATCCGATCGTCTTTTTTGAAATTGGCAGTAAAGACATGAAAAAGGCCGGCGAGTTTTATGGCGAGCTGTTCGACTGGCAGATATCACCGAGCCCGGCCGCACAAATGATTAGCATCGGTGAAGGGCTTGATGGTCACATCACGGAGCTGGCAAAAGAGTGGGGGACCTATGTTACCGTCTATGTTCAGGTGGATGACCTGGATGCTTACTTAAAGAAAGTCGTCGAGCTGGGCGGCAAGGTTCTCGTTAAACCGGTCGACATTCCCGGCCAGGGCAGCTTTGCCTGGTTTGCCTCACCCGAAGGCAATATCATGGGGCTGTGGAAGGGGGAGTAGAATACTGTAAACCTCAGTACGAATTATACTATCATTACCGTTTGCCCGATTTTGGGGGAGGTATCTCTCCCAATATCTTACTCATCGCTAAGTTCCAAGATTCGTTGATAGAGAGAATCAGATATCCAGAAACCTGCTTTGACAATCAAGTTATCCAAAACCGACTTTACCTCTGGAATCAGTTGTGATGCTTTTGCTTCGATTAGAACGCCAATAATTCCGATATATTGAAGATCAAAGTTGTTTGCAATGGAGCGGCCTTTGCGTTCATCAATTAAAAGTAGGCTCGCTTTGGTTTCTACTGCCAGTGCAATGGCTTCTGCTTCACCGTCATCAAGCTCTAATTTCAGTGCTTCTGCTAAATTTCGATTTTCTACTTGCTGAGACTTTATCCAGTCGATATTTCCAAGTTCATCTGCAAGTGTCTGTCCGGCCCCTTTTTCCACAAGCTCTCTATATACGGCTTCCGGAATAATAATTTCCTGATAAAGCTGTTGTAGTAGATCAAGCTGATCAATCACTGCGAGATTTATCAAAGGAGAGGCATCGCTGATAACGATCACAAGCGATCCAAGTTTTTCAGAGTTTGAATATCCTGTTCCAGATCGTCGACATCATAGTGGATTGGGATTTGACGGCTAGCTAACAGCTGTTGAAACTGCAGGCGTGGCATATCGGCGAGTTTGGCAGCCTGGGCAAGCGTTAGTTTACTGCGTTGAAACAGCATCACTCCAATTTCCAGTAGCAGTTCACTTTCGTTCATTCCTGTGGACTGCATCAACTCTCTGGATATACTAAGGCTTTTCATATCATATCCTTTAGATTTAATAATTAAAAATAGTAGATTTAAGATGAAATTTCAACGAAAAAGCACCCTTTCTCCTCGCTGCTATATACATAGACGAAGAAACGATTGGCAATGCTTAAATTATTGTGTAACACCCATACCAATCTCTTCGAATATACCTCCGAGTCGAAAAGCTTTAGCATATGCCTGCTAAAAGAAACTCAGTAGAATAAGAATCGAAATGTTTTATGATTTTATATCTGATGCCGTAAATTACGTTTGCATTGAACGCATCTCTGCTTATATTTGTCGATACCAAATTCTAAACCTGCCCGGGTGGCGGAATTGGTAGACGCAAGGGACTTAAAATCCCTCGGAGTAATACTCCGTGCCGGTTCGAGTCCGGCCCCGGGTACGCAGAAAGGCGCAGCAATTTGGCTGCGCCTTTCTGCGTTTATGGAGCAGTCCTGAAACTGGCCCGATACACGTGCCGGTTCACAAACTTGCATGGATTGCAAGTTTGCATTGAGCGAAGCGAAACCCGCAGGGCGAAGCACAGGAGGTGCTGAGTGAACTCCGGCCCACATATACAGTGTAGGCTTCACCAGCATGATTCACGTGCCGGTGAAGACACAAAATGGTAGGGATTACCATTTTGGATGCCGCTTGCGGCACCGAAGGCTGAATCCATGGATGGATGAAGTCAAAACCGCAGGATAGCGGTTTTGCAGTGCCACGGCGTAGCCGTTGGCAGACCCGCCGAGCGAAGCACAGGATGTGCTGAGTGAGTCCGGCCCCGGGTGCTCAGTAAAAACAATGACTTAAGGCTGATTGACGAATCTGTTGATCGGCCTTGTTTTTTGCCTAAAATGGGGTGGTGGTACTATATTGGTGCCATGTTTTTCTTAAGGGGAAAATAGAAAAAGCTTAATGTTAAATTTACAGGTTTAAAATTTCAGGCCGTGAGCTTCTAAAAAAGAGATAATGGGCCAAGAGCTTAAAGAATTCTCTCCAGCTCTTGACCCATTTTGAAATTTAAACTGATTTTAATTACGTTCTGGGTTCCCGCTTTCCACAGCTCTCATTTCAGGCACTTCTCTTTCGAAATCTAAATCATCTAACCTTATACTTCTACCATTTTCTGGATGCCACGCTTTTTCAAATAATTTTGCTTTGTCTTGCATCTGTTGATCTGTGGCTGTGCTAGTAGGAGTTACAGCGGCAATTATCCAAGTTCTCTTTGTCTTGTCCCAAACTTTGATTAGATAACTAATTGCTTTTTCCTTAATATTTGCAGGTCTTCTACTTGCTTCTGATCTCATCCTATCCACAGCTTCTTTTTTGGACTTCTCCATTCTTTGTTCTTCTTTTAATGAAAAGTCACGGTCTTGGCCTTTTTGGGCATATCCAAATAAGGAGAAAATGAGAGTTTTTAATTGTCAAATATTATATAAAGTTCAAATATAATGTTTTACGCCTTCTCGTTATTATTTGAATTGCTATCCTTATCAAACTTAAAGTGAAGAATATTTCTCTTGTCTCGATATGATTGATTAAAACTTTCAAAATGCATATTTACCCATCTCTCCTGGTAAGAGTTCAGCCTTTCGCCAAGCCAGGTAAGTTGAAAGTGCAGCCTCTTGGCTTTGTCAAATCGTCGACTGCTCCTCCAATGACGAAATGCAAGCCTTAGGTTCTTATCAATAATTGGCGCTATTTCAGCCATTTTCTTTTCAGATTTATCTTCTAAGGTATGCCAATTCACCTCAAGTAGTGTTAGATGTATTCTTGCTAAATGATAATAAAGTACAGAATCTTGCTGTTTATATTTTAAAGCTATCAGCGCATAAGTTTGCGCTTTGTAAAGTAGGTTCAATTGGTTATTAGTCCCTTGTACAGCATTCATATTGCTCGCTCGAAAGTAAATCCAAGAAAGTGTATCATAGTTTTGAGCTAATTTCCCTCTAACTCGACTCGTTCTTCTTCTCAATATTTTTTCGGGAATTATTTTTAAAAGTAGTGTAAGAAGGCAAATTGCAAATTCTGATTCAGCCTTTGCAGTTGCTAAATCGATATCAAGTTCAGCTTTAGAATATGCAAGACAGTTATATAGGTCAGATAAGCGGATTAATTCTTCAATTGCTGCCTCTGATAGCCTAAACAAAAATTGTCTTTGCCAACACTGAACTCTTTGTTCAAGGTTCTTTTCAGAGTAAACAAAAATATCTTTTATTTCGTCGGGAAATGTCTTTTTAGATCGATTTAAACCTGCTAAAAAAATTGCTATAACACAATATAGATCAGATCTCTTCGATTCATCGAAAGTATACTGAGGTTCTTCAGGCTTTTTAACTTCCGGGGACGGACTTTTTTCTAAATGAGTGCTATCTTGAATGGTATTATACGTTGAGGTGTAAAGATTTATACATTTTAACTCAACTTCAAGCCATATTTCATTTATCGTCTTGTAAATGGATTTATTGTCATTAAAGTTTACTTCTTCAAAGTTTTTTCTCAACCTATTTAAGGCAGAAATAATCGTGTTTAGTATTTTCCTGCTTTCATTATTAATTGATAAAGAGTTTGAAAAGCTCTTTACAAATTCTTGATAATTTGTAAAGCTAAATCCTTTATTGATAAAATTTGCCATTTCTAAAGCTTTCCCAAACTCGCCTTTCCGAGCTTTTAGTACGGCTTTTAAAATCCTTAGTGCTTGGTAAGAAAATAATGAAATAACCTCGTTAGGACGTTCTCTCTTTAACGAAATATTTATACCTTCTAAGACTGCTTCACTCTCTTCAAAACGAGATAAATTTTTTAGTCTATTTGCAAGTATTAAAAAGTCTCTTAGGAATAATTGAATTGGTGGAGCCATTGAAAGAGCGATAGATAGTTGCTCAACCGATAATTCGAACTTATCCGCTTCAAAATATATCCTCGATAATCTTGCGTGCAAATGAGGTGGATTTATAAAGTCTTCAAAACGTTGACGACCCACAACTTTCTCAAGGTAATATAACTCTCTCCTTACCGAGTCTCTTTCCTGTTTCTCTCTTGAGTTTTGACTCACATGTGCTATCGTACGAGAGGGATCAAATGGTTCAGTAATTTTGAGTAGAATCTGTAGCTCAGCAGCAGCTGCATCAAATTGCCTTTGCACCCTTAATACTTCTGCATTTATATACATTCCCAAAGGGTGGCTAGGGTAGTTTTCGAATACTACTGTCAGACATTCGAGTATTTTGGATAAGAGGTCGGAATCAAGATATTTCTCTGAGGAAGACACTAAGTCAATTTTAGCTAACTCTGCTTGATCTACTCCTTCTAGATTTAATTTTCCAATAGGATCGGTTAATAATCGTAGATAGCCAAACCCCTGCCAAGCAAAAAGACTTGCTATTTGATAACGCATAATAAGAGGAGTAAACCTAAAGTGTTTATCCAAAACAGAACTTTGGGTATCTCTACATGAATAAATTTTCTCCCATTTTTTAGACCACTTTAAAAGTCTTTGTGTTGCAGTGTTCATAGTCTTTACTAAAGTAATGTATTCTCTGGAGTTTGCTAAAAAAGACGCACTCAGACTAGAAACTTCGGCATAAAGTTCGATATACCATCTTTCAGATAAACTAATAGTCTCAAATGAGTTATTAGCTAGAGGGTCCTTTATAAACCTTGAGAAATTTTTTTCTAGTATGTTCCATATATCTAAAGATTGAGATGCTGGGCGAAATAGATCTATTGTCTCATGGAGTTCCCTTATTCTTATCTCAGAGAATCTACTTTGTTCATCAAATTTTATGCTTTTTGACTTTAGTAGCCTTGCTTTATGCCTCATTAAGAGTTTAACTTGATCTACAATTCTCCAAATTGGAATTTGCGGAACATTAAAATCTCTAATGAGAAAGGTTCTACCGTTAAATGTTGCGTTCCATGCAGAGTCTAGAAAGCTTGAATTCTCGAAAATGTCTCTGATTATATGTGGCAGTGAAATATAGCACTTCTCAAGATTAGACGCCCAAATTGCGTTCAAAATGGATGATTTGTCGTCTGGTATATTATCCTCATTGAACTCAAGAAGGTAAAGCCTCCAACTTATCCACCATTCAATGGAATGAAGCAAAGCATGTGGCCCACTACGAGAAAGATCATGAAAGTAATAATTTGATTTTGTAGAGTCTTGACACTTTTCTTTAAGCAACTTAATAGCACTAAAAAAATCTCTGGACCAATTGTTTTGAGACCAATGACTGATAAAACGCGGCCGTTGTAAAAAGGCATAGTCAAGATGCTTAAAAGATTTTAATAGCCATGAAAGCTGTAATTGAAAGTCATTAGTCTTTTGCGTATTTATTTTTCCTGCATAAGTCCATCCAAGATAAAAATTGACATCTGCGTCCCAGATATATCGCCTATGAATTTGAATACGATTTAATAATATCTTTTCTGCAGCATCCCAATCTCTTGCAATACAGTAAGTTTTCGCAAGATCAATAAGGGTTCTTAAATTTTGTGGGTGTGCCTTTAGAACGAGTTCGTAATTAATTATTGCTTGTGAGTATTTTCTGAGACCTCGGAATACATCTGCTAACTGATGTATGACTACTAACATTTCATTATAATCTTTTAAAGGGGAGCCGAGATTCTTATATGGAAACTCTTCATAAGCAAATTCAAATACTACCTTACGGTAGAGTCGAATTGCTTTAATGTAATTCTCAAAAGCTAGTTCATAATCTTCTCTATAATCCCCTTCAACTATGCGAGTTTTTGCACCATAGCAACGTGTTGTCTCGCGCTCTCTTAATCTTCCTCTAATATAATAGGCCATACCAAGCAGATGATAGGCTTCAGCGAATCTTGGTCTGAGTAATATAGCATTTTTGCAATAGTCTCTTATCTGTTCAAAAGAATACTTTGCTTGTTTTAACCTATCTCTTGAATTATCTCCTGATCTTTCATAAAACTCCAAATTAGGTTGCGGAGCTTGGTGGAGAATTGAAGAATGCCTGTACAGCATTGTGAGAGCTAACATATATTGCACTTCAGGTAATGGTGGGCCATGTTGCTCGGCGAGCTTGAGATGTGTAAATCCTTTCTTCAAATTACCTAATGAGACAAAAGCTGTTCCAAGTAAATAATGTCCAACCCCGAATCTTTCTTGATAAGTCTCCTCAATTTCTATTGCTGTTCTATAATGTGATATTGCAAGCCACCATTTCTGTTGCTGGCTTGCTTCAAGGCCTTCAAGATAGCTGAAGAAAGAGTCAATATTTGAGAAAAAGGGGTGGCCACAACCTAATCTATACATAATTTTTACAGCAATTTTTTTTGCCTTTTTTGCAATTTCCTCATCACTTAATTGTTCGGTTGATAAATATGGTAGTAGTGAATCCTTAACTAAAAAAGCCTGAGATTTATCTCTTGATCTGAACTCAAGGAAGATTTCAAATGTATTGTTTTTTCGGTGTATAATGTTCCCTTGTATTCTATATTTAGCTAAACTTATCATTACCCTATTTATCAACGTAAATGGTATTGGTAATTTGATCTGTGCGCCTGCAAGTTCAATTGTCGTTGCCGGGTTAAAGTTGTCGGCCCCCATTGACTCCAAGTTACTTACTAATATTGGGCGAACCTCATCACTTTCGATTCTAATAGGGTTGGCAGTTTCTACCTTCTTTAGGTTACTGAGCTGGACTATCCGTTTTAACTCATTCACGAGGTTTTGCGAAAATAGAGTTCCTATTGATTGAACTTGAACAGATTCTGTTTCTGAAGTTATTGCGATGGGAACAACAATGATTTGACGTAAATAAAGGTTTAAACGTCTAAATAGACCTATGATTAGCCATGTAATCAAGCCATAAATTATTGCTAAAATTAGATCATATTTTATCGCAATAAGAGTTTTGATTGAGAAAAATTCAAGTTTCTCTTGATGTTGAAAAAAGCCTAAATTCGCCAGAACATTTATTATAAAAACTGCGGGTATTAGTATAGGAAGGAAACGAAAAAATATATCTTTCCAAAAGTAGGTAAGAAGTAATGTTAGACCAACTGCTACTAATGGGATTGCTAATAAATTTAAATAAAATAGTACTGAGCTCCCATAATTATAATAGCTGAATATAAATGGGATTAGAATCGTTAAAAAAGCATAAGTTAATATTAAATATGTAATCCCCTTTATTAAAAACTGCCCTTTTCTAGATAAAAAGGTATGATCAATTTTTCTAAAAAAGAAATTTACAATCTTTGCCCTTCCATTAAGTTGAGAAGGACCTTGGGTTAAACTGGTTTGAATATGGTTGCGCAGATATCCTCTAAATGAGGATACAAAGATTCTACTAATAAATGAGTTATATTGAAATTTAAGGGTATTTATTAGCCTTAAGAATTTTTCCATAAAATTATATAACCTTATTGGGACGATACCACGACAACTTCCTTAGGGAATAACGGTGGATCTAATAAATTTAGATTATTAATTATAGAGCTTTTTCTGGTGGGGAGTTCTAAATTATACCAAAATACTTTTGTTTTTCCAAAAATCTAACAATAGTCAATACGGTCTCAATCCCATCATCTGCTCCTTATGTCCTGGTGCTAAATGCGCATACCGCATTGTTGTGCTGATATGTGAATGCCCCACCAATTCTTTCACTGTTGTTAATGGAACTCCTGACATCACCAGATGTGAAATAAAGGTATGTCTGAAGGTATGACAACTTGCCCAGGGGAAGCCCGCTTTAGTGAGTTTAAGTGAAATACGATCAGATACCCACCAGTGTGTCCATTGTTTAGAGCCGTCTTTTGGGCCGAATAATTTGTTGTCATGACGACGGGGCAGGGAAGTGAGCAACGTTTCCAATTGTGGATCAGCAGCAAAGGAGATAATGCGTTGTTTTTTGCTTTTGGTATTTCGGCTGCGGATACGTAATTGTTTGCGACGAAAATCTACATCACTCCATTTTAGACTGAGTGGTTCGCGTAAACGGACTCCAGTAAGTAAATAGAAGCTGACTATCTCTTCGAATGGATCTCTATAAAACAATTCTCGTACTGTCTCAATTTCATCTAGTTCAAAAAAATTTGGCAGGTCATTTTCTGGGACACGGATAGGCTTAATAGCTGCAAAAGGATTTTCCTGTAGGTATTTATAAGAACGGGCGCGGTTGAATAAGGCTTTCAAGTGACGGAATTCAATATTGACGGTCTGCTGGGCTACGAGCTCAAGGCGGTGCTGCCGGTAGCGTTCAAGATCGCGCACGGAAATATCAGTCAGTAGGATATCGCCGAAATAGTTTTTTAGATTGCGCAGGAAGCGTTCATCCTTCTTTGCTGTAGATTCTGCTTTTTCGGCTCGGCAGGCAGCCAGAACTTCTTCGCTGAAATCGGATAAAGCGATTTTCTGTAACTCTCGAATGCCGAAAGCGTTTTTTGTATGACGTCAAAAAAGATGGGATAGAGAGTTCGATTTTCTAAGAAATGGTCTTTGATTAAAGTAATCAAAAACCGTCTCTAAGAAAATGACTTCACGCCTCCGGGAGATTTTGAAGACTTACAATCTGTGTTAGAATAAGTGTCCGTTCTACCAGCTGTGGCACTCCAAAAATAACTTAGTGGATCACCATCTTTGTCAGTGGCTATTGCGGTTACTGTAACCCACCTATCAGTGGGAACCTCTGAGAGGTCTTTTATAATCTCTTGAATAACTGGTGGACTGTTTGTCGGTTCAGTAGGTAATTCGCAATCTTTGTTGCATGACAATAATCCTAGTACTATGGTTGATAAAACCAATAATCGATTCATAATACTCCCAATCTGGTTGTCTTTATAGGGTTATATCAGTATTAATCCTGTCCTCCAAAAAACAGCTTTCTCGCCCAGGATCGGTGTTTCTCATAATTGTCTCTATCAGCAACAATACTGGCTGCCTTGAATGTGGTGGCATGTTTGCTCTTGCCGTTTTTTATCAGGTCAAATCCCGCAATAATTTCCAGATCAAAAAACTGTGTGAGGAGATGCCGGTCGTGCGTTTTTGTGCCTTTTGGGAGCACCTTCGCCTGGAATTGGATGTTTGGGAAGTACTGATAGACTGATTTTAGAATTACCTTTTTAAGCTCTCTACAGTCTTCTTCAATGTTGCTATCAGGATGTCTGGTTATAAGGATGAAATGCAGCTGGTTGCTATTGGTAGTGCTAAAAGCCTTGATGATTTCGAATAGGTTGTTAAACCGATCGCCACCTTTGCCCGAACAGACATAGTTATCTATCAGCAGCACCGATCTGGAGTGAATATGAAGGTTTTCAAATAATTCAGTTAAACGTAGCGCTTGCTTGTTATGGATAAACTTTTGCTCTATTTGACTTAGCTTTTGCCACTGCGATGTGAATGCATCGAAATCCATCATAATTGAGGACGCTGAGCAGGCATAGTTTTTGTCCTCAATGGTAGGCTTTTCTTTCAAGATGAAATATTGGTATTCCGCAAGTTCTTCTGGCGGCAATAGCATTGGATTGACGTTTGGATCAATATTGGGAAATTCCGGCTTTTCAACGACCTTTAGCGGTGAGCTATGGTTATTTGGATCGATCATCCTTTTCAATTGAGGCGAGTTTTTTATGGTGTTTTTTAATTGATTGAGCTGGCCCCTGGTGAGCATAACAGTACACTTTTGTTCGAAGAAACCCAGCATTGAACTAAGTGTAGTTAATTCAGAAAAGTTCTCCATTTTTTTACAACTGTTAAGTCTGGCATAGGCCTTCTGTAGAAACAGATGGTCAATTTGTATGGTGTGCTTCAATTTTTATGTCCTCCAACTTCCCAGAATTCGATGGCAAGATCGGTGGACTCATCAAAGAAACCCGATGGCCATGGATCCAGGAAGGCTCCGCCAGAGCCCATCCGCAACTTCTTTACTCTTGAGATTCCCGATTCATCTCGATCTATATAGTTAATGGCGATTTGGTCTGGTGAAAGAGTTCCTTTCGCAACCAAAACTTGCAGTTTGCGAATCAAATACTCGCTGTGAGTCTCTACAATTACCTGTCGATCGGAATCTTTAATCATGTGAGCAAACAGTGCCGCCAGCCTTGATTGTACAGCCGGATGAAGTTGCGACTCGGGCTGCTCAACAAGTATCTTCCCCTGCTGAAACTGAGCCATAATTATCGGCAAGACCTGACTTATTCCATATCCGACATTTTGCAATCCCTGAATCCTTTCAGTTTTTATTTCCTTAAAATAAAAGTCAAAAAGTTGTCGTCCAGAAGATGTTTCTAATGGATCAACGTGTAGCTCAATCCCTAACTCGAAGGCTTTCATCCAAAGGTTAATCCACTTAACCAGATTATAATTAAATGATCCGTCCGTATTAATAACAACTAGTTGAGAAGCGAGATCATTGTCTTCTCTCTTAAAAAAGCTGTCTTGCAGTAGTCCCTCCCTGTGTGCTGGAAGATGGAAGATGTTCAACTCGGAATCATACCTCGCAGCGATTTTGGTAATTTTTTTTTGCCTATCATCAGCAAATGTTCTGCGAACTTTACATAAGAAGGAAAAAACCAGCCATAAGTTGCAATATTCAAAAAATAGCTCGCTTTCGGGAATAGTATCTAGACCCTTTTTACTCTCATGGATAGCATTCGCTCGTTGAACAAGGTTGAGAAATTCACTATTCAGCTGTTTCCTTTGCCAATAGTTATAGATCTTCAAATCTTTTTTCGTTATCCGGAATACCTTCTTAATGATATTCAATATTTCGAGAAATGATTTGTCTCGGGTTTTGAAGCTATATTTTTGATCAATTTCTTGGGCAAATTGTGCTAACCATTTAAACAAGCCTGAATCTGCATGTATTTTTGATCCATTTGAGTCCGAATTATCTTCTGCCCATTGTATTTGGTCTACTAATGTAATTTCTGTTACTAAAGTTTTTTTGAGTTCTTCCTCCAGCAAAAAAACGCCATAATCCTTTTCAGAATACTCTTTTGGGAATAAGATCGGCTCCATAGAAACATGAAAAAACTTTGATATAAATTGTTCGGCATAGCTTTCGATCAATTTATTGATCTGCATACCTGTAAACTGATCTGAAAAAAGTTGCTCAAAGTTTATAGCGCCGAAACCATTAGCAAAATCATCTGTTCCGCTTTTATCTATAAAGGTCGCGTTGGTATTCCAGCCTAAGTCCCCACCGATAACTTTCTCAGCGGAAAAATTAAGATTTGCTGGTTCCCTTGCATCCAGCCGCACTTCATTAAAATGGATAAAAAATGCAGGAGTTTTTGCTTTGGCGCGTTCATATTCGAAAGAAAACTTTGATTTGAAATCTATGGGGTCAATCCGAATCTTGTGATTTCCGAAATCCAGGTTAGAGGTGGCTTTCTGGCATTGAACTTCTATGGTAACCGGCTTTTGTAAATACGATTGACTTTCTTTTTCGATCAGCCAAGGCAATTTCCCAGGGTTATCGAAAAGCATGCGTATCAGATTGATAAGCGATGATTTTCCGGAATTGTTTGGTCCAACGAAAATAGTTAGTGGAGCAAATTCAACTTCAGTCCACTCCTGAAAACTGCGATAGTTTTCTATTCCCAGATGTTTCAGCATGATTAGCCCCATTCAGTTGTCTACGACTACGTTGTTGAGATTACTTCGACTCCTCATGAAACTTAATATCCAGAGTATTGCTGCATCTGACATCCATCACAGGATTTTAAGTAACAATTAGTGCCGCCTCTGCTTGAAGTTGCTCGATATAAGCCTGCGAAAACGTCTCCTCTATCGTGATCTCACCCAAAATACAGCGCAGGTAGTTAAGCGCCGGAAAATTCGTTTGCTGTAAATCCCATCCATTTACCTGCTGATATGCCGAAAACGGTTTTCCCGATCCTGCATCATGCGCATACCCATGAGCTGATTCAAACTCTGTGTTAAACAAAAAACGCCGGGCTGAAACTCCTTCGTTATTCGCAGCTTCAATCTCATCCCAAATACGCTGATTTAAAGTCCATGCCGGATTAACATTGCCGTTGGTTGTAGTAGGATTGTCTATATCATGCAGGACAAAATAAGGAATACTAAAATGGCGCAATACTTTTTGAAATAGCGGAATAGACATTTTTGTGGAGCAGTTCAATATACAGACATGGTCAGAGGGTTCTATTTCCCGTTCCTTTTTCAAACGGCTCATTAATGTTCTTACAGCAACAGCCTCAGTGTCTCCTTCTACAAGGATCACCCGATCTGCAAAAAAAGCTTCGCATGTATAAGGGTTGAAGCGATTTAACATTTGCATCTCTGCACGTTCATCTTCATTAAATAAATTATGAGAGACCTGGCAGACTTGTGTTCCATTAACTTCGGAGTTGGTAATACGAACTAAAGTAACGTGCGGTTTTGATAAGTCTACCATAATTGGTGCATGTGTAGCAGCCATGATTTGAAACTCACTATTGTCTGCCAGATCATAGATCAGATCTTTTACAGAACGCATTGCATCAGGATGTAGAAACAGTTCCGGTTCTTCAAATAATAAACATCGGGCTTTGGTTGTTTCTGGCGGCTCTTCCTGATTTTCCTCTGGTATTACAAAATTTTCTTCGCGTCTTTGTTTAGCTGTTTTTCGAACCTCTTCAAGTTGACTTGATAATCCACTAACAGCACTCAGGACGAACTGCCTGCGGACACCATGCCCCTGATTTCCAAGTTTCAATCCCGGCTTTTGACCTTCATTAACCTCAACATCAGTATGGGGACTTAGAACTTTTGTAAAGTCGGTCTCTCCACGGTTGCTAATCGCAAGACTAATATTCGGAAAGACCGTACCAATTGCTTTATTCATTCTCGTAGATATCCGACCAGCATATGTGTTCTGCTCTATCTCGCTTTGTAGTTTATTGATAGCCTCAACTGCTTCATTATAGGTATCTGTTCCTTTTACCGCTTTTAATATGGTTTCTCTGACTAAAGCCTGTAGAATTGCAAGGATATCTTGTGGTGAGGATAGGCCTTCTATTAAAACCGGATTCGGAAAAGCATTTTGTAATATAGTATCCAATCCGCCAGCACCACCGCCTTGCCAGTCGCCGGTTTGCGGATTGAAACATTCCTTATTGGCTCCCCCACCTATTTCATTCCACGTCTTCCTAATGCGAGCCGTTTGGTTTGCATCAAGAATATTTCTTAGAGCCTGATGCTCGCGTTCTTCATCAGTTTCTGCCTGAATGGTCATTTCAATTTCGATAGGATTGTCAATGGACTTGTGGAAAAAATCGCTTTCATCAGCTTTCTGTTTGCTCTTTACAAAAAACTCATACGCTTTTAAAACCGAAGACTTTCCACAATTATTCTTGCCGATCAAAAAGATAAGATTATGCTGATTCAGGTCAATTTTAATTCCTTGACCACTAACCCCGGCACCAATAGCCCGGAAATTCTTAACTCGCATTTTTGTAATTTTCATAATCAACCCACTCCTGGCATTTTGATTTTTACTATAACCTTTGAAAGGATTTTTACATTAAGTGTGCCAGGAATCAGCACTGCTTAATCAGAATTGTAATACTCACGTTATTGCAGGACTTAAATAGGTATTTTTTAATATTCGGAATATCTGACCAAATATTACAACAGTAACGCTCGTTACGAGTTACGTAACGAATGTTACGGAGAGTGTGATCTCAAATGCGGTTTTATAGGGTTTTGTTGATTGGCATTATAATTGTGATTTATCGGGTGGCATCTAAATTCAAACTTTTGTAAGGTTATTTACTCCCCTTACATAGCGTCTCGTTAAATTTTTAAACAAACACGGTTCTCATGCTACCTGAAACTATGTATACTTATTTACTCCTAAGAGACCTTGACCTCACAGACGTTAAGTATGATACATCCATTCTTGATGATACAGGGTTTCGCTTCGAGCCCTTTCCAAGTTCTCTCTTAGAGAATAAGTTCCTACCAGAAACGGTGTTGCGAGATAAAAAATATTATCCTTATACTTTGATTAAAACATCTAAACCGTACTCTGGTTTTAACGATTCGGACACTCAAGGGATGCTCGGTGAGATAAACTGTTTCCTCCTGGCATGTTGGCTATTCGATCAATCAAACATCCGCTTTTCTGGCTACATGCGGTTTTCACAAGCTAAAGACCTAAGCTCCAGTAAAGGTGTATCTTACAGAGGATTTGGTTATCATGTGCTTCGATCAGGCCTCCAATCAACTAAAAATTTCCAAAAAGTAGACTTTAATCAACTTCTACAAGCTTGGAAGTTACTGCTTGAAATATTTTTGGAAGAGAGTGTAAAATACCATGAGGCAAAACGAGAAAATTTTACAAGAGCTCCTTTACAGATAGCGTTATTTTTCACCCTAAAAGGACTATTGGCAAAAGAGTTTAGTCTACGCCAGTTACTTTTTTGGGCAAGCCTGGAAGCTCTATACGCTACAGAGCGCAAATACATTTCCAATACTTGTGCAAAAAGAATTTCTAATATTTTTGGGAATGATGCAAACGAGAGGGAAGAGCTTTTAAAGAAATGCAGGGAATCTTATAACCTCAGATCAACTTACATCCATGGTAATTTAAATGGTTATAAACAAAAATCACCTGGTTTCACAAAAAATAGCAATGATGCCTTCCTGGAAAATATTTTAAAAGAGACCATTTATTTTATACTTTCAAATAAGGATGTTTTGAAGATTTTCTTATCAGGCTCTAAAAAAGACCGTAGAACATTTTTTAAAAAGTTTGAGGTATTTCAAGGCTAATAATTCAATAAAACATTGGAATTCAATTGACAACGTCTCCCGTTAAAAACTTTTCCTTTCTACAGGATACGCTTCCTGACTTGGCCCAGATCGCCAGTCTGGCAGAGGAATACACTTATACTGATCCGGATAGCTCTGTCGCAAAACTACGTATGTTCACAGAGAAACTGCTTCGGCATCTTGCACCTATATTAAATGTAGATATTTCAGGCCTAAGGAATCTGGGAGATTTACTTATAGAGTCTGATCTACGAAAGTCATTACCAAAACCTATTATCAACAAGCTTCATTTATTACGTAAACTGGGCAATAAGGGCGTTCATACTGGGGGCGTTAGTGAACAGGAAGCTATTGAGGGTCTTCAAGATGCTCAGGATGTAAGTGGGTGGATTTATATCTCTTATTTTGGAGGAAAAGGTAAAGATATTCCATCCTTTAATCAGCCTCAAACACCCAAAGCTATTAAAGAAGATTTACAGCGCTACAAAAACGAGCTAGCGGAAAAAGATGCCTACATTGAAGAACTGCTGGCCGAGCAACAATTTCTTGCTGCTGAGCCTTCTGTTTCATACGATAGCGGAACAAATCAAAAGGCTCTTATAAAACGAGGTGAAGAAACCGCTAAACAGCTCGGCTTCTCTGAAGCAGAGACGCGCGATCGCCTCATTGATTGGGAGCTTCGAAATGCCGGATGGGATGTGGGAGCTAAAGGTGTTTCAACTGAAGAAGTGAAGCAGGAAGTAGACGTTAAGGATCAGCCGACACCAAGTGGCAGCGGACGTGCCGACTATGTGTTATTCGGCGATGATGCAAAGCCTCTCGCTGTTATTGAGGCCAAAAAACCTAATTCAAGTTCTAAAAGCGGCAAAAAACAAGCTGAGTTGTATGCAAACGCACTCGAAGAGGAGTATGGGCAACGCCCAATCATATTTTACACGAACGGCTTTGAAACCCACATATGGAATGATAGGGCAAACGAGCCACCACGACAGATATTTGGCTTTTATTCTAAAGACAGCCTTGAATATCTGATTTTCCAGCGCGATACCCGACAGACTCTGAAAAACCTTGAAGTAAACCCGGATATTGCCGGCCGCATGTATCAGATTCGTGCGATAAAGCAGGTCGCAGAAAAATTTGATTCTAAGCGGCGGAAAGCGTTAATCGTAATGGCAACCGGAACCGGTAAGACCCGAGTTGCAATAGCTTTGGCTGAAGCGTTAATGAATCGAAATTGGGTAAAGCGTATTCTATTTCTCTGCGATCGCAAAGAGCTGCGCAAACAGGCAAAAAATGCTTTTCAGGAATATACAAAAGCTTCCATAACAGTTGTTAACCGGAAAACAGCCAAAGACCGGAATAAGCGGATCTATATGGCTACCTATCCGGCAATGAAGCGAGTGATGGGCTCGTTCGATGTTGGTTTTTTTGATCTGATAATAGCAGATGAATCTCACCGCAGTATTTACAACACTTATCGCGATATATTTTTATATTTCGATGCCTTGCAGGTCGGATTAACTGCAACCCCCGTTAATTTTATTCACCGAAATACCTTTAACTTATTCGACTGCAAAAATGAGAATGGAGAAATCTCTCCAACTGCTTACTTTAGCTACAAGGATGCACTTGACAGTAGCCCGCCTTACCTGTTGCCATTTGAGGTGATTGAACATACTACAGAGTTTCAACGGGAGGGCATTAAATACAGTCAAATGACGGATGAGCAAAAAGCAGAATTAGAAGAAGAGCTTACCGATCCAGAGCTTGCTGAATACGATTCGAAACACCTGGACTCAAAAATATTTAATAAGGATACCAACCGGGAGATTTTGCGCAACCTGATGGAAAAAGGCATTCGCGATGCAAAAGGAGGCTTACCGGGCAAATCGATTATTTTCGCGCGTAACCATAATCATGCGGAATTATTAGAGGATCTTTTTAATGAAATGTATCCGCAGTATGGCAGCAAGTTTTGTGAGGTAATTGATAATTATAATCCCCGCGCAGAAGCACTTATCGACGATTTTAAGGGAAGGGGCACGAACCCCGACCTGAATGTTGCCATTTCAGTCGATATGCTCGACACCGGTATTGATGTGCCCGAGGTAGTAAACCTGGTGTTTGCCAAGCCGGTAAAGTCATATGTCAAATTCTGGCAAATGATCGGTCGCGGCACCCGCTTATGTCCAAATTTATTTGGCTTGGGTAAAGACAAAGAAAAGTTCCTGATTTTCGACCATTGGGGAAATTTCCGCTGGTTTGAAGAAAACTATACGCCTGCTGACCCGGGACGCTCAAAGTCTCTGCTTGAGCAACTATTCCTTGAGCGTATCCGGCTGGCTGAAACAGCCAGAAATGTTCCTGAAACTAAAATGTTTGAAAAGGCATTAGATCTGATTGCTAGTGACGTAAATGACCTTAAGGCAACCGATACTATTGCTGTAAAAGAGAACTGGCGGGATATTCTGATAGCCGCTGAAGACGGAGTCATTCAACGATTTTCCACACCGACCGTTCAGCTATTACAAAACAAGATTGCTCCCCTAATGGTTTGGCGATCCGCTTTTGGTAAGTCTGCATTCTACAACTTTGATAAGTTGATTGCCCAAATGCAAATTGCTCTCCTGCAAAAGAGTTCTACTTTTGAAGACCTGAAGGGGAATCTGCAAAACTGGTTAGGCCGATTACTACTGAATATGGAAATGGTTCGAGACCATTTACTACTCATTGAAGAGTTGAAAAAAGAAGAGACCTGGAAGGGAATGACGCCTTCCGAGCTGGAACGCATACGCACGACGCTGCGAAAGATTATGGACAAAACCTCACATGAAAGCAGTGATTACGAGGCCCTGGTTGTTGATGTGCACGAGGTACGTGAAGAGATACAAACAAGTGCTTACAAACCAAAACTTCCTGAAATGGAGATGGCAGGCTACCGTAAACGTGTTGAAAATGTTCTACAGGAATTATTTGAATCGAATTCAACTTTACAAAAAATAAGGGCTGCTCAGCCGGTAAGTGAAGATGATGTGGAAGAACTGGTAAAACTGGTTTTGGTTCATGATGCAAACATAGATCTGGCATTACTCAAAGAATTTTACTCTCAAACGGAAAACCTGCAGCTACTTATTCGCAAGGTAATCGGGCTGGACCGTGAATATGTCGAAGGACAGTTCGCGAAGTTTGTGCAGTCAAACCCTGAGTTAGAGGCGCGTCAAATACGCTTTCTGGAGCTTCTGCAAAACCATATTGTTAAAAACGGCGGCATTGAAAAAGAAACGCTTTATGAATCTCCCTTTACAATGATCGACAGTGCGGGGATCGCAGGCGTATTTGAAGAAGATACGCTGGTAGATGAACTATTTGAAATAATTGATGCGATAAATGAACTGCCTGCGAGTTAGGGCAATGATGGAAAGGCGACAATGATTACCGGAGAATTAAAATCACGTATCGATAGGCTTTGGGAGGCCTTTTGGACAGGAGGAATAACCAATCCACTCACTGTTATTGAACAGATCTCTTACCTGATGTTCTGTCGTATGCTGGATATACGCGAGACAACCGCGGAAAAGAAAGAAGCACAATTGGGGAAATCGGTTACAAAGCTATTCAACAGTGAAGAGCAGCACCTGCGCTGGAGTCGGCTACGCCATATGGAGTCTCAGGCCATGTTGGAACTGATGCAAAGCGAGGTTTTTCCCTTTTTGCGCCGCAAAGCCGAACAGAGCAATGCTCTTGGCAAATTTATGAAAGACGCCAATTTTATGATACAAAAGGCAACCCTTTTGCAGGAAGCTGTTGAGATGGTCAACAACCTGCCGCTCGCCAAGGGGGACACCAAAGGGGACCTGTATGAATACCTACTTAGCAAGCTCACCACGGCTGGCATAAACGGACAGTTTCGCACACCGCGACATATTATCGATCTGATGGTACGTTTGTTGGACATTCAACCAGATGAACGCGTTGCAGACCCTTCAGCCGGAACCGGAGGTTTTCTGGTCGGTGCTATGCAAGTGCTGATGGAAAAGAATTCTTCCGAAGCGGGCACGACAATCAGCGAAGAGGGTGATAAAATTTACACCGGCGACCTGCTGACACCCCAAAGTCGAAAATTTATTGAAAATGAAATGTTTTACGGATTTGACTTCGATGCCACGATGCTGCGTATTGCTGCAATGAACCTGATGTTGCACGACGTGCCGAATCCGCAAATCTACTATCAGGATACGTTAAGCGGCACTTTTAGTGAGCGTTTTCCGAACGCTTCTGAGGAATACTTCGATGTAATATTGGCCAACCCGCCGTTCAAGGGCAGTCTGGACTACGACAGTGTTTCACAGGATCTGTTAGGACGTATAAAAACTAAAAAAACTGAGCTGCTGTTTTTAGTACTTATGCTGCGTCTGCTAAAGCCAGGCGGACGCTGTGCTTGTGTGGTACCGGATGGGGTATTGTTCGGCAGCAGTAAAGCGCATGTTGCGCTGCGCAAAATGCTGCTGGAAGAACATCAACTCGAAGCTGTAATTTCCTTACCCTCTGGCGTATTTAAACCTTATGCAGGAGTTTCTACCGGTATTATTGTCTTTACCAAAGGGGCCGGAAGTAATACAGGCACCCAGCAAGTCTGGTTCTACGACGTTCAGAATGATGGTTACTCATTGGATGACAGGCGCAATCCGATTGATGAAAATGACCTCCCAGACCTTCTAGATAAGTGGCCGGACTACAAAACCCAAAAGCATGCCGACCGCAAGGAAAAAGCCTTCTTTGTACCAACAAAAGAAATCCGCGACAATAATTTTGACCTATCCATCAATCGCTATAAGGAAATAGTTTATGAGGAAGAGGAATACGATCCACCTAAAGTAATCCTGGATGAATTGGAGAAACTGGAAAGGGAGATTGTGGATGGCTTGAAGGAATTGAGGGGGATGTTAAAGTGAAGTTTGAAACTGTCAAACTAGGCGAGATCGCAACCGAAGTTAAGCGTAGATTAAAGGAACACGCAGATCTTCCCGTATACTCAGTAACTAAACACCGGGGCTTTGTACCGAGTCTTGAATATTTCAAGAAGCAGGTTTTTAGTAGAGATACAAAGGGTTACAAAGAAATTCATCCGGGAGAAGTAGCATATGCAACTATACACTTAGATGAAGGATCGATTGGTCTTTGCCCAACGAGATGTATAATTAGTCCAATGTACACAGCCTTCAATCTTGAAGAACCTGCTTATCCTCCATATGTAGTTCGGTATCTTAAATCTCAAGCGGCAATGTTTCATTATCCGAGCCTTGGGAAAGGAAGCATCCACCGTCGCCGCGCTATTTCTTTTTCTCGATTGGCTCGACTCCAAATCCCCCTCCCTCCCCTGGCCGAGCAAAAACGTATTGCCGCCATCCTGGACAAAGTCGATGAATTGCGGCAAAAGCGCCGCCGTGCAATTGAGCTTTGCGACCAGCTTATTCGCTCGGTATTTTTGGAAATGTTTGGTGATCCGGTTACAAATCCGAAGGGGTGGGAGGTTAGACAGCTCAAAGAACTCTCATTTCGGATTACCAAAGGGGAATCTCCTAAATGGCAAGGACACGATTATGTTGAAGAAGGAGCACTATTTGTTACTAGTGAAAATGTAAGAGATGGCTTTTTAGATATTAATAGTCCTAAGTATGTACCATTAGAGTTTAATAAAAAATTATCTCGCTCAGAACTCAAGAAAGATGACGTCCTAATCAATCTTGTTGGTGCATCTATTGGACGAAGCGCAATCTTTACAGGATACTCAGTACCAGCAAATGTCAACCAAGCTGTAGCAGTAGTCACACTAAATGATACTTTAGACCCTTTGTATCTCTTAACACTTTTATCTTCCCAAAGTGGTAAAGAGCTGCTCATCGGCAACAAGGTTGAAGCAGCACGTGCAAACATCAGTTTGCGCGATATTCGTGGTTTAGAAATACCTGTCCCCTCCAAAGCAATGCAAAGTTCATTCATTAAAAGAATAAATGACATAAGAAAGAATAGAATCAATCTTGATAAGAGTTTAGCACAAATGAATACGTTTTTTAATAGCATTCAACAAAGTGTCTTTCGCGGAGAGTTATAAACAACCAGGAGCTTTTGGGAAGGAGTATCTCAATGATTGAGATCCAAAATATTTTACTTGCTGTTGGAATAATCACCACAATTGGGATTGTATACTGGCTTATGAAAAATCAGCTCCAGGCTATGCAGCAAGACTTTGATAAAAACAACGAAGCATCAAATAAGTTACTTGAGCAGCAACTGCAGAAGTTTGCAAGAAGTTCAAATGAGCAGCATCAACAAATGCAGGTTTACTTAACAAAACAGGTAAACGGACAGATAGCGGGGTTACAAGAAGAGGTAAACTCTCAGATCGGAGCATCAAAGACAGAGCTTAGCGAAAAACTGGCTCTTACTAACCAGAAGCTTAACTCTGGTCTCACGAGGCAATTGATAAAAGTTGCCAAAACGATCGACAAAAACCGGCAAGGCGTATTACTTGAGTCTCCATTTGCGCAGATAAGTTTCGATGAGGCTTTTTCAAGTAATAAAATCGCCGAAAGAACAGCTGATGTTTCTCTCAACAAACTCAATAGCTATTTGAGAAAAACCCTCGAAAATCGAAATATTTCGCGAGGTATTCAGCTGGTCGACTCTGTTCGCCGTGCTGTGGATTTTTCCATCGTCTGGGAATTAAGCGATAAAGGTAAAGAGATGCTTAAAACCGGCGAGGCTGTATTCAACGTTCACAAAGCCACCGGTAAGCTATTACCAACCATCAAGAATGCAGAGAACCAAAGGTTCGTAGAGCTTTTAAAAGGCAGTGGCCCGGATGCTCTTTCTAAAGTAGGACAGTTCAGTAACGTTATTGTAAATGCGGCCCATATCATCTCCGGCGCAGACCTCATAAAGCAGATTCGCAAAATAGATAAAAAGGTAAGTCTGTTATTGGAAGGACGCCGTAATGACAAAATAGCAAAGCTGGAAGCGAACTATATTTTTGCACAAGAATTATTGTCCAATCCGGTTAGCATACCCGAACGAATGTTGTTACTAAACCTGCATCGCGAACTGATTGAGTTGCGCTCTGCATGGCGGCGAGATATAGACTATCAGCTCAATCAGATTAATGATCCTAAAAAGCCTTACAAATGGTTTGACTACAAATGGAGGCAAAATTCTAAAGATAAAAAACTCTACGAAGAGATATCGGAATTTGAAACAGAGTTGCTTTGTCTGTATTTTGCATACATTTACGATATGGCCCTTTGCGCAGCAATTAATCATCCCCATACATTGCAAGATGAAATATTACAGTTAAAGCAAACTCATAATCTGCTTACAGTAAAAGCAAAATTTATAGATGCCAACAAACCTAAACTAAGTGCTGAGCCACATTGTCAATTTATGGCACAGATGATTACGCAGCTTGATCCTACGTATGCTCTAAACAGTGTAAATTCACAACTGGTTCAAGCGCCAATAGCGATTGCTCAAACATCATAAGTGACTTAAACCAGCTTGGATAACATTATGATTACCCGCATTGAAATTGAGAACTTTAAATCCATTCGCGACCGCGTTTCAATAGATCTAAGACCTATTACGCTTTTATTTGGGCAGAATAGTGCGGGTAAAAGCACAGTAGTTCAGGCACTGCATTATGCCCGGGAAATTCTCAGCAGGCGCAACTTCGACCCGTCAAAAACGGAGCATGGTGGTAATGCAATAGATCTTGGTGGATTTAGAACATTAGTACATAGGCAAGATTCGGAAAAAAGTATCTCAATTATGCTGGAAAAAGATATAACCAATCAAGATTTACCATTTTACTCTGAGACTCTCAGAAGAGAAGTTGTTCAGCAAGATAGCTGGTGGGCGCCAGTTTATAGTCTTAATGAGCATGTAAAAAAAGTTGGAGTCGAAATGACTATTGGTTGGGAACAAGAGAATAATCATGCGTCAATAGTCAGTTTAAAGGTCATTATAAATGGTAAAGACTTGGCAATAATCTTACCAAATCCAAATGCTCAAGGTACACAACTATTGTTTTTGTTTCGAAATCATGAATTGTTGGATTTAGATGAGTTTCCCGGTCAAACAATTTCACTTAATGATGTCATCAACGATCTAACAGATAAAGAAAAGATCGAACAACATGGAGTTATGTATGAGCTCAATGAACAGCAAAGTGTAATTCCAAATTGGCCTGATGGGCTTACAATCTCCTCTATACGTTCATATGATACAGAGGGTGACTTAGATGAAGAGACAATTCTTCATCAGACGCTGAACTCGTTAATTGTTGGACCATGTCAGCTTATTTCAGAAGAGTTAGAAAACTTCCGCTATATTGGACCGCTCCGCGAGCTTCCCGGCCGCAATTTTCAACCTCGCAAGTTTCCTGATGAAAAACGCTGGTCAAATGGTTTAGCTGCATGGGATAAACTTTTTCAACTCACCCCAACCAAAGTCCGTGAGTGTAGTGAATGGTTGTCAATGGAAAGCAAACTTAATACAGGATATGCACTTAAAGTCCGGGAGTTTGTGGAGCTTTTCATAGATAGTGCCATTATGGCCAAAATTAGGAATGGCTCTTTCATTGATGAGAACGACTTAATGGAAGAGCTACAAAAGTTGACCGAAAAGAAAAGAATATATCTTATAGATAATGTGAATAAATTAGAGCTTCTCGCAGAAGACATCGGAGTAGGTATTTCTCAATTACTTCCCATCGTTGTTAGTGCTTTAACTAAAAATAATGGGATACTCACTGTAGAGCAGCCTGAGTTGCATGTCCATCCTGCTATTCAGGTCAATTTGGGCGACTTATTTATCTCACAAATAAAGGAAAAGCCTGATATATGCTTTTTGCTGGAAACTCATAGTGAGCACCTGATGCTCCGGTTATTACGACGCATTGAAGAAACAACAGACAAGGAACTGCCACCAGGTAAATGGCCTCTTAAGCCCGAACAAGTAGGCGTTTATTATCTTGAGCCGGACCCGGAAGGATTAAAAGTAACGGAACTGCCGATCGATGAAACCGGTGAGTTTACCCGTCACTGGCCAAAGGGATTTTTTGAAGAACGCGCGGAGGAATTGTTCTGATGATAAAGGAATATGCAGTGGATCCAAAGATATTCGAGAATTGGACTAATACACGATTCATTCTAGATTATTTTGGTTTTTCAAAAGGGAGAGTTATTTCAAAATTCCCAAGAAAATGGCTAAAGTTTGTTCACAATTCCTGTAAAGAAGATTTAAAAGATGTAGCAAGAAAGGAGATGATCGAGAGGCTCGCGAGGCTAAAAAAAGAGGCACTTATTAAGTTTGATCGCGAGTATCATGGTGAATTATCCTGGAATCAAAATGTCTTAAACCAACATAAAGAGCGTGCGTTTGCAGCTATATTAGTTAAAGATAATATAGAAAAAAATGAATACTGCATTCCAATTGATAAGCTTGATGAAGAACATGATAAGTTTAGAATTGAAAGATCTTGCGAATGTTTGCGTGATGCTGAAATAATAGCAGATCATATTGCTCCTATATTAGAGTTCTCATCAAAAATTGTAATAATCGACCCATATATGGGTTTAGTTGGCAAAGCTCACGTAAGCGTCTTAAAAGCAATTTTTAGTCGTTTAGAAAATGTCTATTATAAATTCAACAGAGAAGTTCATTATTTCTGTAATGATGAAATTGAGTCAGAAGAATTGTTTGTTGGCCATTTAGATAATTACATCAAAGAGTATATACCTTCTCAGACTACTGTAAACTTTTATCGTTTATTGAAGGAAACCATGCATAATCGTTTCATATTGACGGAGCTTGGTGGTTTGAGCTTCGGCTATGGCTTGGTTGAAGACGAGAATTCTAATAAGAAATTTGATGATATTTTTATCCTTGATCAGAAACACTATTCAAAGAAATGGAAAGACTACTTCTCAAATAAAAGCGATCCGATAATTTCCTATACTCTTTGAAAATCACATTATGAAATACTTTACTTTCGTAGGCAACCACGATAAAATTGCTGCTCCCCAAATAAACTCTGGGCCCCTTTTCACTATTTTTCTACAAAACTCTGAGCAGATAAATCAGGTCTTTATTCTGGTCACTCCATCCAGAGGTTCGGTCGACTATACCTCCATAGCCCAACAGAACAAAAAAAGAATACAGGCTGAAAAACCCGATATAAAAGTTGAGATTGTTGAGCTTAAGCTTGAAAATCCAGTAGATTTCGATCTGGTTTACCCTACCATGTTGCATGAGACGCAAAAGATTATTGAACAGTTCAAGCTGCAAGATGCAAAGAAAATAATTAACATTACTTCCGGCACCCCAACAATGACAACCTGTTGGGTTTTATTACATTCCAGCGGACTTATTAAAAACGCCCAACTTGTGCAGGCATTCGAGACGAAACATGCTCGCCGTCGTGGCTCTTCCAGCCAGGTGGTAAATCTATCAATCGACGATTTCCCACAGATTACTGTGCCAGATGAAATCAAACGCCAACTAACAATTACCAGTCGTGAAAAGGATCTTCTTAGTAAACAGCTAACTCGCACAGAGGAGGCTGCACGTATTCCAGAACTGGTGGGAAACTCCAATGCCATGCAGGATATTAAAGAACAAATCCTCTATGATGTAGATGTGGGAGTAAATGTTCTAATTACCGGAGAGCGCGGCTGCGGTAAACAGGTTGTGGCAAATGCAATATGGAAACTCTACCATCGGCCAGGAGATAATCTACTTCAAACATGCGATTGCGGGACAATACCGAAAGATCTGATTGCATCAGAGTTGTTTGGTTACCGGAAAGGTGCTTTTACCGGCGCAGACCAGAACTTTGCCGGACGGCTAAGCGAATGTGATGGACGCATGATTTTTCTCGACGAGATAGGCAACATGCCATTGACCGGACAGAAGACATTATTACGCTTTCTGAATGATGGTGAAATCCCGATGTTAGGCACTAGAGAAGTGAGACGAGTTAATACCCAGATATTAGCAGCTACAAATAAAGACATCCATGACGAAACACAATTTGCCCAGGATTTGAAAGACCGATTTGATGAAATTATTCATATACCACCACTGCGCGAGCGCAAAGAAGATATTGCGATTCTGGCAAATTACTTTCTCAGTAGCTACTCTCGGGATGCATCGGGTGGAAAACCGTATGTATTAGAAGATGCCCTTTTGCAAAAGCTGACTGAATACGACTGGCCTGGTAACATACGTGAGCTGGAGAAGTGGATAAAGCGCATTACAAGACGTTTTTCAGGTGGTATCATTAAACTTGAAGACTTACCGAAGCGGATTATTACCGAAATTATTCAGGAGGATTCAGCTGAAGATGACATTCAGTTGCCGGATTTACCTCTACCGGTCACTCTCTCTGATTATATGGAAATGATTCGCGAAAAGGCACGCTTGTATTCAGGGGGTAATATGGCTGAAGTCGACCGACTGCTAAAGCAATCGGAAGGAACTGAGAAGCAGGCACAATATAGAAATAGAAAGAAACAATAAGTCAAAACTCTTTATTTAAATGTGAAATATTCTCTTTTAAATTTCCGTTACTGAGTAGAGCACTGGACCTTAAATTTTTTACTCTATTGAATAAGTTTCTTCATAAATATCTCTCAACAGCCGTCCATTAAAAGTCCAATAAGAGCCGGGAACATCACGATACTCGTTTTCCAGAAACTTGTGAGTAATTGTAGTAAGTGAATATTCACAATCTCCAGATAAAATCCGTATTATCCAAAAGCAGCTGGAACTTTCCTTTCCACGCGGTGTATCCCACTAAAATCCGATTTTTGATAGAATTTGTTTCCTCTGTTAAGAAACCGGATAGTATGGCTTTTATTTATTTCACAAGATATATTAATGGTGAATTCAAAGTTCGACCAACCCAATACCCGACCCGTAGAGTCGTGGATAACCATTACCAGGAGAACCCAATGACCCGCTTGTTTTTTGCTGCTAGCGTACTTTTGTTTATGCTTGCCGCTTCGTTTTCTACTGTTGCTCAGGACTTTTCCATTGAGCGCATCGATCAACATATTCGCACCTTATCGGACGATTGGTTTGAAGGCCGCGCGCCGGGAACACCGGGCGAGGATAAGACGGTTGCTTACCTATCCGGTGCCTTCGCCAGCGTCGGCCTGCAGCCGGGCGGTGATCTGCGGCCCGACGGCTCGCGGGCCTGGACACAGGACGTGATTCTCTACCGTTCGACCATGGATAAGTCCCCGGAACTTGCTATTACCATTGGTGGCGAACGTGTTACTATGGTGCAGGATCAGGACCTCGCCGTACGCTCGCCCGTTAACGGCATGTCCGAAGTCCGGCTCAAAGACACGCCCCTGCTGTTTGTTGGCTATGGTACCCACGCACCGGAACGCGACTGGTCCGACTTTAAGGATGTCGACATCACCGGAAAAGTGGTCGTGGCGCTTGTCAACGACCCCGATTTCGAGAGTGGTAAAAAGGTTTTCGGCGGTGAGGCGATGACCTACTACGGCCGCTGGACCTATAAGTATGAAGAAGCCGCTCGACGTGGCGCTGCAGGTATACTGGTGATTCATGAGACCAAGCCGGCCAGCTATCCATGGGGCGTTATCGCCAACGGCAATAATGTTACGCTGGATATCGTTCGCGAAAACCCAGCTGCGGCGCACACGGCGCTACAGGGCTGGATGCATGTCGATATCGCCAGCAGGATTTTCAAAGCGGCTGGCACAAGCTATGAAGAAGCAAAGAAGATGGCACAGCAGCGTGATTTCCAGCCGATGGACATGGGCGCGACCATCAATGCCACCCTTATTTCCAGCAGTGAACAGATTGCTGCGAAGAACGTCGTTGGCATACTGCCTGGTAGCGAGCGGCCTGACGAGCATATTCTCTTCACCGGACACCATGATCACCTGGGAATCGGTGAACCCGACGAAACGGGCGACAAAATTTACAACGGCGCAATAGACAATGCCACAGGACTGGCGTTTATGATCGAGATGGGGCGTGCTTTCGTTCAGGCCGGAGGAACCAAGCGTAGTCTGGTCTTTCTGGCTGTTGGCGCAGAAGAAAGTGGACTTCTCGGTGCTAAATATTATGCTGCTAATCCGCTCTATCCCCTGGAGAAGGCGGTTGGTGTGCTCAACGTCGATGCACCCGGCGTACATGGCCCGACGCGTGATTTCTCGATCTCAGGTAGCGCCAAGCTCGGTCTGCTCGACGTGTTGATCGAAGAAGCAGCAAAGATGGATCGGAGCTATTCGCCCGACCCCAATCCGGCCGCGGGAAGTTTTTTCCGCTCCGACCATTTCGCTTTTGCTCAGGTCGGCGTGCCGGCAGTTAGCTTCCGCTCAGGTAGAGACCTCGTTGAAGGTGGCACCGAGCGAGCAAAGAAGATTGCGAAGGCCTATGCTGCGAATGACTATCACCAGCAAAGTGATGAATGGTCGCCCGACTGGGACCTCAGCGGCATCATTCGCGACGCCCAATTGATCCACGCAGTCGCCGAACGGCTTGGCAATAGCTCGGATTGGCCGAACTGGGCAGAGGGTAGTGAATTCAAAGCACTACGCGATGCCAGCGCTGAGGCGCGCAAATAATTTCGTAAGAAGTTACATTAAGATTAGCTTAAGGCTGATTAGCGAGACCGCTGATCAGCCTTGTTTTTTTGAAGGTGGTTGCAATCCTCAGATCACCCTCACGAATGAACTCCATACAGCTTCAGAAAACGATTCTCCGCTTTAGCACTACCGATGAGGATGATTTCGGAGTTATTTGGTAAGGGCAGCGTCACGTCCGGATTACACTGGATGCCGTCTGCGGTCCGAATACCAACGACGTTGCAGCCGGTTTTTTGGCGTATCTCGGATTCTGCCAGCGTTTTGCCGGAAAGCGTAGAGGGTAATTTGACTTTGAAAACATCTAAACCTTCTGCTACCATTAGAATATCGCTGCGATTCAGCAGGTTGAATATCATGTTAGCTCCCATCGAGGCATAAGACATCACAAAATCGGCCCCGGAGCGATGCAGCGTGGCTATATTTCTTTCCTGGGTGGTGCGACAAATAATCTGGATATCCGGACGCAGGCGGCGACAGTAAATGGTAAGATAAATGTTGGTATCATCATCATGGGTGGTAATGATAACTGTGGGTGCGGTCATGATACCGGCTGATTTTAGCGTTTCCAGATCCGCAGCGTTGCCATGAATGTACTTACCATCGTCCTTGATAAGTTCTGCTTCCCGCTCAACGATGCGATGGTCAATATTGCGCTTTTTCAGCGCTCGACTGGTTGCCCGCCCAACACGTCCCCCACCAAGGATCACCACCGGCTCATCTGTTACATGATAGATACAAAAGAGCTGGTCATAATTCTTTATTTGTTCCCGGGTACAGGCCATTACCAGAACCGTATTTTCAGTAATCAGCGTATCCGGCCCGGCGGCTTCAAAGCGCCCGCGTTCCCAGGTGCCCAGCACGGTAACGCCGGCATTTTCCCTTAGCTTACTCTCCAGCAGTGTTTTTCCCACCAGTGGTGTGCCGGCAACGTTGGCCTCGGCAATCAGGAGGTCTTCAATTTGGCCGATCACATGAGCCATGGCATCGCTACCGATCGTGCGGCGCGCCAGCGATAATCCCATCATTTCATCGAGACGCAGCACGTGGGTGCTGCCAGCCAGTTTTAAAATATCCACTGAAGCCTCATCCCGTGCACTGGCAATAATCGGTACCTCATCGGATACCCCTCGCGCGGTAGATGCAACGTTCGTATTGACCATATCATTGCAGGTCGTGACCAGCATTGCAGCCTGTTCAATGCGCAGCTTTCGGTAGGTCTCAGGATCGTCCAACTCACCAACGACCACATTTACATCCTGATCTGCCAGGTGTAGAGCTTCCTGCAGTTCCGGAACCAGGACTGCGTAATGATACTTATACTGCTTTAATTTTTTGATTAGAGCGCTTGTTATCGGCCCCAGAAAGGTGATAACGATATGCCCGCTGGTTCTTTCGGATAGCTCACGCGGTGCGCGAGCGGCGGTTTGCGCTTCCATCCATGGGGCATAAAAGAACTGAATGAAGGTAAAGGGTAATAAAATCAGCAAAAACAACACCCCGGAAAGTAAAACGCATATCGAAAAAATACGCCCCACATCGCCGTGAAAGGTAATATCACCAAACCCCAACGTAGACATGACCGTCAGCGTCCAGTAAAACCCGGTGACCCAGCTATAATCGCGGCCTTCCCAGGCCATAATGTAATGAAACAGAACGCTGTATAGAATAACCAACCCGGCCAGAGCCAGTAGAAAGCGAACTAAAATTCGGAAATTCCTCACGCTGGGACGGCTTTTCAGAAAGTGAGTAAATTGTGCAGAGAAAAATTTCATATTAGGGTGCTTGTCCTGATAGATTTTTTAGATGAGAAATTCATTATGTCGCACTTTCAGAATTTAGCTAACGCTTATAATTAACTTCATAAACTAGCTTTTGTCGTGAGTAGTATAAAGTGTCGGCTTTTTGGACTGTTTATCCTATAAATATTCTGTAACTATATTTATAAGGTTGCAAAATGTCGTTCAATTGTTAAACATCCAAATTCAACTATGGGTATTTACGAGAAATTCGTGATCTATTGCCTCAAGATTTAAGAGATGCCTCCCGTGAATTAAAAGGCTTTATAGGTGCTTTTATTTTCACGTATTGGATATCACTTCATAGTACCCAAATATTAGGATATTTAGTTATATCTTCGTAAGATTGATCAAATCATACTCCCCGAAGAAACTTGTTTGCAAAAATATAGTATTAAACATCGCAAAAATAGTATCTGTGACTTGTGTCAGATGCATTGAGTCATTTATGGCAATTATTTCATTGACTGCTCCTTCAGAAAAACTTATATTTCGCCCCCATAAGGAGTTAAGCCTTTTTTTTATAAAACAAATTTCAACGCCGATGATAAGCGTATGCTGAGTTACGTAATATTTGGCTAATGACTACTCTGGATACGGCCTTTGTGATGGAAGTTGATCTTTGTTTTCTGGCCGTTTACTGCGGCTAGGAGGAAATAACATGATAACGTCTATTCGCGAGGTCTCATATGGACCAGGCACTACTATCTTGTCTTTAAAGGACAGACCTGCCTACCTCAACCATGTCGGTAACAAAGCCAAAAATCAGGCCAAAATCTCCAGATTAAAAAAACTTGATAGGATAATAAAAGTTCCGAATAGCTTTTTACTCGATTATTCTTTCTATCGTTTAATCAAATCTGTAAAGAAAAAAAGCTATAAAAGGACGCTCAAAGATTTACTTGAGTTTTTAAGTAGTAGAGAAGACTTATCTGAAAACCTGGCGATAAGAAGCTCCAGTAATCTTGAAGATTCGATGCACTTTAGTTTCGCTGGCCACTTTCTTACCAAATTGAAGATCAAGAAAGAAAACAAATCGATTGAAAATGCTATTTTTGAATGTATTGAACATTTTGAAAGATATGGTTCATTTTATGATAGCCATACTGAAAATAGCTTGCGAGGTAAACTCGATCTCGGTTTAGTTGTTCAGGATATGATTGATGCAGCTTATACCGGAGTTCTATTCACTGTTAGCCCGGAGAATCCGGACCAAAGAAAGTATCATATTGAATATTGCCAAGGAATCGGTGACAGTTTTATCCGAGGGGAGAAGCAAGGGGTTAGTTTAATTGTTGAAAAGGGTGACAAAATTGTTGATGCTGAAGATTCTTCAGGTAAAGAATTGAATGATCACTATAAGGCATTAACACTCGCAGCAAATATTTTAGAAGAGAGTTTTTGTAGTCCCCAGGATATAGAGTTTGTTATATCTCGTGAAAACGTGATTTATTTATTACAGTCTCGTCCAATTACAGCCTATAGCTATTCACCTGAATATATTGAAGCAGAAGAAAAGAGAAAGCTGAAGAAGCAGTTTTGTGTTAGTGAAAAGCTTTATAAACAATCTCCTGTTTTTTCCAGTACAAACATTGCTGAGCTATTCCCGAAAGCCGTTCCGCTTAGCTACAGTATTTTTAAATATGTTTTTGCCGGCACTTTGGGGTGTGATGGTGCAATCAATGTTGGCAGAAGTCAATTGGGTTATGCGCGCATATCTCGAAGAGAGCAAGTTCTGTTATTTAGCACTGTCGGAGATCAAGCCCGAACGAATTTAATTGTTGATGCGTTGACGTTTCGTATTAAAGGGATCGATAAAGATCTTTACATACAAAAAGCCATAGATGATTATCTAAAGAAAATAAAAGAAGACACTCGTAAGGCTAATTATCCGGAAGCAGGATTGTATTTGCAGGAGCCGAATCGAAGTGAACTTATCCGGCTTTTTGGTAAAAAGCAGGGTGCTCGGTATCAAAAAGTATATGCTCGCTTTACGGAAAATTTATTTTCCGAGTTTATTCCGAATTGGTTAAATAAATGGCAGAAAAAGCTGGAGTATAACCATTCTTATTTTTTGCTTCATGAACAAAATGAACTCAAAAACTTCTCAATTTCGGAACTGATTTTACTGAAAAAGAAGCATGTAGAATACCTGAGAACCAATTTTGGTGTCGAATATGTAATCGTGGCAAGAATTGCATTCTTTTCGGCTTTTTTACTCAAGGAAAAATTAAACAGCGTGTTCTTAAGTAAAAGAAGTCAGTATGGGGGTGGGAATACACCTGCAGAGACGTTTGTTACGTGTTTGTATGACGGCTTATTAAAGGAAGCTGGTTCACATAGTTCCAGAGGAAAGGCACTTACATATTGGAGCCAACACAAAAAGGCTATTAGAGAGTGGGGTAGCCAATTTGATTCAAACCGTTCTACCGGATTACAACTGGGTTCACTTGATATAAGTAAGCCAAGATGTGAAAAATCTCATTTTGTGGGTGTTGCGGAAAATATTTCTACGATGAGCAACCTAAGAGAAAATAATGCCTGCCCACATAGCGAGACGGATAGAAAAAAAATATATGAGACTATTTGTAGCGAGAATCCGGAGATATTTAAACTACTAGATATAACCAAGACGTTCCTCGAATTAAGGGAAGTATTTAAGCTGGAATTGTTGAAGATTTTCAATTTGATCAAGAATATTACAGATCAAATTGCCGCTCATTCCAATATTGGAGAGGCAATTTATTACCTGGAAATACAAGATCTGTTTAAATATTCCGAGTTTCAGGGACTGCTTTGTGAAGAGCTAAAAGAAAAGAATCGGCAAATACATAATGGACGTAATAAAGCCATACGCCGTAGAGCATATTTTGAAGCATCGAAACTGGAGCAGATAAAGAAAGTAATCGTGAGCCCGAAAGACTTTATTCAAAAAATAGACGCTCCTACCTATATGAATAATGGAATAAGTTCCAAATGCACTGAGCTAAGTGGTACAACGATTTACTATGGTGAAGTCGAAGGCTATTGTCTGAAGGCCGATAGCACAGATGAACTTTTTCAAAAAATTCAACGCTACCGAGATAAAGGTATAAACAACATAGTCGGTGTGTTTAAGGGGCTGGATTTCTCATACTTTAGTTTAAGACATATTAGTGGCTTGATTACGGAGCATGGTGGATATCTATCGCATGCTGCCACACTTGCACGGGAATGTGGCATTCCTTATATAGTGGATATCAATATAGATCTTATTCCTGATGGCTCATTTCTTAAATTAGATTCCAAACATCAAAAAGTGCTTGTTTTGGATCAGCCATTTGAGCAGGAAAGTAATAGTAAATGTGTTAAGACTTCCGTATAATCTTATCAAATACTCCCCAATAGCTGTACCTCTCTCGTTTCCTATTTGTTTGCGAAATAAAGTCGCAACTGATAGTTTATTCAGGTTGCTGCAACTTTTTCTATTGCGTCTTTTATAAGGGATGGTATATTTCAATAGCTTGAAATTACTCGATGTTGTGAAAAAACATACCGGTTATTATGGATATTCAAATTAGGCCAGCATTAGAATCAGACTTCGAAGAAATCCGACAATTTTTATTAACACTTGGATATGGATCCAGAGTAGAAGATCCGTTCCGTTTTTACAGGATGCTGAATAACTCCACCAGAAAAATTATTGCATTAGAATCAGGTGTAATTGTGGGCTTCGTGCGCGCATTGAGCGATAATATTTCAAATGGCTTGATTTCGATGTTGGCCGTTTCAAATGAAAATCGTAAAAATGGTGTCGGAACCCAATTAATAGAACATCTTATTGGGGAAGATCCCCATATCACCTGGATTTTGCGAATTAAAGAGGATAGTGGTTTAGAGAAATTCTATAAAAATTTGGGTTTCCAGGTCTCAAGCATAACTTTGGAGAAAGACCGATCTATTGGTCCGCTTCCAAAAAAATTAAGCAAATCCTGATAATTCACTGGGAGGGCGATTTGGTAACAGAGTTTTTATCTAACCGCATTGAACGACTTAAAAAAATAACCGAGCTTATAAGGAATGCCAGAAACAACATTTATCTACTAAGCGAATTATCTCCCAATGATGTTACGACCACAGATGCTCATAAGGATTATATAAAAGCATTAAATAAACGCTTGGAAAAGGCATACTCTTCTACTGGTATTGAAATAGTGCGGTTTGTGGTCGTGTCAGGGGTTTCTGAAGGCGGAGCTTTAGAAGAAGAGGTCGAGTTATCGCCCAGTGAAGCCTACGCTGAACAGTTTAAACTGCTTAAAAGTTATTCTGAGGTGTCCTTGCAAGCTGTTTTAAAAAAACTACCGGGATTGTCTTTATTATTGATAGATGACCGGTATATCATTTATGAGAAGAAACACCAATTTGAAGTGGATAGCCTGAACAAGATTTTTGACGGCGGATTCTTTACTAATGATAAACAAACTGCGAAAAAAGTAAAAAACTGTTTTGATGAAATTAAAATGCATGCTCGACCCGTGCGATTAGTATCAAAATAAAGTAGATTTCTTGCTCACTGTAAGTGCTTGCAAATGATTTGACCGTAACCGAAACGTTCGAGTTGAAATAAAGACTCCAGGTTAATTTCTTTCCGCTCAAGATAAAGCTGAAATAAGCCCATGTAGATACCATGGGTGACTATCATTATCCGGTTATAGTGTGACCGCTGTAATAGAAACAGTAGCCTGCGTATCCGCTGTATGGAATTTGTCAAAGATTCCATATTTTCACCATAAAACCACCGCTTAAGAATCAGCTCTCGTCTTTTCTTCGAATAAAACTCATCATGACTGAGTATCGAACCCGAAAACTCTATTTCATTTACGAGATTATCAATTTCACCAAAATAGGCCAGCTTATTACTTACCCTGTTTTTGATGAGTTCAGCTGTTTCACGGCACCTTTGGGCCTGGGAATGTAAAATAACTTCTACGGGGGGGATTTCATTACTCAGATCATAATCCTGATCTAACCCCGGGTCGATCGTCTTAATTAAGTAAGCATAGAATTCGGCGAACGATATTCCGCTATGGTGAACGTCTGTGGTGGGTTTACCATGACGCATTAAATAAATGATTTTTGAATTATTTTTTCCCATAATTTTCTCCCAACTGCCGATAGAGGTTAACCCTTTACCAGATGTTTAATAAATAGAAATTGTTGTTAACTCCTGTCTAAATTTTGAACGTGTAGAAGATAAACTATGTTATCCTGATCGAAATCATACACGATCAACCCTCAATTCAATGCATAACTCTCGTCGTCCATTTGACCCTCCAAAAGTTTGTTCGGTTACTTAACTATATAAATAATCGATGAATTATGCAAGAAAATAATGTAATTAATCGATTATTTATATTTAAAAATTAAACAGCTCTTTTATAATTTTATTCATTTTTTTGTCGTTATGTGACATTTTTTGAAACTATTCGCTTTTTATTTATCTAAAAACAGAACAATTAACCGTTGAATTCATTAAATGAAATGGTTAGTATTAATAGTAAAGGGTAAAAGTCAAGTTTGAGGAGGACAAATTTGCAAGCCCAATCATTTTTCATACCTGATTATCTGCCCCTGCAGCGGTTTTTAAATAACCTGGATAAATTCTCTTCAAAAGTCCGGAATCGCTATACCAGGGATCTGGAGCATTATTCCGAAACTGCTTTAATATTGAGAGATCGGTTTAAAGATCAGCAGCTTACGATTGCGGGTTTTATGCATGGTGTTCCCTCTTTGGAACTGCAAGAGTTCTTTCAGGGGGAACTGGATCGAGAAGTACTTAAAATCTTAAAAGAGCGTGAAAAGCTCCGCTCATTAGATGCAAATGATCCTGATGTTCAACAGCAACTTGTTGCCAATGTTCTCCCCTCTATCAATGAAGCCAGGTCCGTAATTCTGTTTGTTGTTGAAAAGCTGCATGAATTCGACATCACTGGTGCCATGTCGAGATGGACTTCGACTTTTCATTTGTCTCCATCTCAATTACCAAGCGACATAATGCGAGAGATTAAATTCGATTTAAATCAAGATAACCTCTTTAACCTTCGCGGTTTCAGTAAGCATGTTCTCGCAACGACAGCTGAATATTTTGGCATGTGGCATGAACGGAATGTATTCCGGAATGCCGGTTTTATAATGACTGATCCCGAGCGGTTTGAAGACATTGTCGATTTTGTACTCGAATATCAGGCTCGTTCAAAACCTCTGTTTCAAAAACTTTTTAATACGGTGCTAAAACCACTAAAAAGTCCGAATGAAAAGGAGCTGTTCAACGATATTAGATGGGAATGGCATCATGTTGCATCCATCGATACTGTCTTATCCGGGATCAAAATGAGTGAATGGGATAAGCATATACAAAAGTGTGGTATGGTGACCATTCTGATATCCGGTGACAAACAGTGTTATGAGGTTCTGTTTAATTTACATGCACATTTTGATTATCACCCCAAAAAGCTGAAAGACTTTATTGGCAATGGTACCCCTGGTGGCTATAAGGCTATCCATACCATGCTCGTTCCACCCGAAGAATTACAAAAGGACCTGAAGGCAATTTTTGTACGGCTTGTTCCAAAAAGAAACGATACCTCACGTTACAGAATAGCCAACCTGAACTCACTCAGCAAAATTAAAACGATGGTATCTAATGCTGAGCGCTTTAATCTGCACGTATTTGCTCCGGATGGACTACAGGTCACTCTTCCAAGAGGTGCAACCGTTCTGGACTTTGCATTCAATATAAATCGGAAATTTGTTGCTCACATTAAAAGTGCCATGGTGAATCGCCAGAACGTTAAGTCGCTTTTAAAACCACTTCAAAATGGTGATATCGTAAGGTTAACACTGGATCGGAAAATGCCACAAGAATGGCCCATTGATGTCTTAAATAAAGTGTTTGCTCTAAAGTCCAAGAAAATAAAGCTGGAGAGCGAAAAAAGGCTGCTTCGAATGCATCAGCAATTCAAAAAGTCTTTTAAACCCCGATTGGTTTTTTTAGGCAGGCAGTGGTTGAAGGAGGAGTTAAGACATTCTGGTATTCTCGAGTCGATAAGTGATGATTTACTTGATTCATTCTTTCAACAAACTCTGGTTGACATTAATAAAAAATACCCAAGATACCGGGACCATAAAGATAGCCCTGCAACCAAAGACGTTTGGTACAAACATCTGGGCATTTGGAAGCTGGTAGTATCGAATACGAATTTGGGTTATCGGGTAAAAGTGAATGAGTATATTGCACAGGATGTCCTGGAAGCAGTTATGAAGGTTATTAAGAAGACAAAACTCGATTTATATTATGATATCAGGGTGCCAGAAGACCTTCAGAAGAAAATTAATGGAATGAAGCTTTGTAAATTATGTAACCCTGATGTCCATTCATCGTTAATTGGAACGGAAGCGAAAGGGTTATTGTGGTTGCATCGAATCGGTTCTAAATGTTCGGAGAATGGCTTCGAAGTTACAGTTAAAGTACACAGCTTTCCCCCACAATATTTCTATATAAGCAGCAGCAATCATACGGGCGTAGCATCAGAGGTGCTCAATACATTTAAAAATCGGGATGTTGAAATTGCCGATTTAGTTGGTAAAACCTTCGGTCATGGTTGGGTTCTATTCAGAATAAAGATTAATTATATTAACTCAGACCTGGTAGAATTGGTTTACTCCGATTTAATTAGACTTCAGGGGGTTCACAAAGTCTGGAGACCGGGAGATCCGGTTGATTCGGGTACAGAGTCCCTTCTTCCGCCGAAAGAATTGGATAATAAAGGGCATCTGATCAAGTCTTCGCCTTATGTCTGTGGTACAAGCATCTACGATGATTATTATTTTTATGGCCGTAGGAAAGAACTCCTGAGTCTAAATAGTTTGTTCACTGCAGCAAACAGAAAAAGTATCCCCAAGGGTGTTTCTGCTTTTATTTATGGTCCCAAGCGGATTGGTAAAAGCTCATTAGCACTGCATTTTTTAAGGAAAGTTAAAAAAGAATACCCTTCAAAATGCATTCCAATTTACTACGAGTCTTCTGTCGGTGACTCATGGAGTAAGGTTGCCACTGAGTTGAAGAGAAGACTCATTCGATCTGCAGAAACAATTTCATCTATTAGAGGTAAAAGTTTACCGGATTATGAAGAATATTCGCTTTTAGAGACGATCAAGTTATTTAAGTCAACTTTTGATTGTTCCGTTATGATCATTCTGGATGAGGTAATCGGGATATTTCAGGAAAGTGCGAATGATGTGGAAAAGGAAAAGCTGCTGAAATTTTTCTCCGGCTTCTTAACAGAAAGCCGCTCCTTTCTTATGATGGTGGGGCCGCAGGGACCTGCAAAGTATATAACAGAAGAATATCAGAGAATTTTGGAAAATGCGGAAGCGATCCATGTCGAAAAGATGACCTATGTAGCAATACGTGCACTGATACGAGCAGAACAATTATCGCAGTATTACAATATTTGGTTAAGCAGGCCGCTTGTAGAGAAAATTTATAAGTATACCAGTGGGAACCCCTATTGGGTTTCTCACCTGGGAAGATATATGTGGGATCAGGTAAATCAAACTAATCACGATGCAATCCGGTATAATAACAAGATGCTAACCAACGCGATACTGGAAATCTTTAAGCTGGGTATTACATTTTCTGACCGCCTGGATAGAATCCAAAATTTCGAAAGCTTTGGTGAAAAAGTATTAACGATTCTTGCTCGTGAGAAGCAGTTTGGTTCTATTACCTCGAAGGTGTTGAATGCAGAAGAAATTTTGGACCAGCTTGAAAAGGACTTTACCGTTTCCAGCCTTTCCGAACTGCTATTGCTTCTTGAAAAACTTAAAGCGCAAGGAGCAGTTGCATATTCGCCAACATCCAGCAAAGGGTGGAAAATTCAAGCGCCGATACTGGCAGACTATATTGTACATAGAGAGAGATTAGGTAGATAAAATGACGGATAACTCGTTAGCTCCCCAATTTAATCGATATCAACAGTTGGTCAATGATATTAGCACCTCTATCCATAGAAACTGTTATGTTTATGGTGGTAGAGGGATAGGCAAGTCAGGATTTCTAAAACAAATTAAAGTGATTTTTGAGAAAGGTGGACAAAAAGTAAAGCTAATCGATGGGCGAAATCGAATTGATGCTTATAAAGAATTTAATGCACTTTATGAAGCAGCAGAGAAAGACGTTGTAGATTTCCATCTACTTTTTGATAATTTAGACCACTTTTGTCATGAATATGGTGATTTCTTTCCGGATTCATTAAATGAAGTTATTCCGAAACTTGACTACCTTTTTAAGACGCTTTCCAGTAACCGTTTTCGAGTTATTGCAACCGGTAATATTAAACCGCTAGAGATGCTGACAGCTGAGAACTTAAATATAGAAGGTGACCCATTAAAGTATTGGAACTTTTTTTGGTCAAGGATCCAGGCTCATTGGGATAATATTCGTTTGGATCCCTGGGTATTTGGTTGGGAAGATAAAATTACAAATTTTATTTCAATGAATTATTCCAGCAAAATGCCTGCTAGTTCATTAAATTTATGGATCGAAGTAATTATCGAACAGACGGGTGGGCATCCTGCAATGGTTGATTCATCTATTCGTGAATTACACCGGATAATTAATAGTACGAATATTTCTCCCATAGAGCGAAAGCTCATTCAAGATATTGAGGATCATGTGCTGGACGTTCGTGAATCTATCATACGTCATTTGCAGGACCATCTGGTTCAAAAAGACTTAAATAGAGTAAGAAGGCGAATAGCCTTATTAAGAAGCTCTAAGGATGTCCAACATATAAATGCGTACGAAGAATTAAAAAAGTTGGCCTTGGGATCTACTGAAATTCCAAGTTATGATATACGCGAAATCCTTGCCGATGAGGCATTGATATATGAGAATAAATCAACAGGGCTATATATTGTACCCGGAAAATTGTTGAAAAAGGAAATATTAATCGGTGCAATTGATTCTGAAACCCTCTCAAATATTCAAATTATAGAACTGGATTCCGGAGACATCCAGAGAGGGCGACTTATTGCCAGTTTAGGTAATACACCCATTACAATCGATTTAAAGGGCGCTACCTGGAAAATCTTGAAATCAATGGCTATGAAAAATAATTATTCCTCGGTTGAGCAGCTGGTTAAGTTAACACAGCTACCATCAGTAGCAGCTGTAAGGTCAGCAATTCAAAGATTGGAACAAAAACTTAAAGGTGCGGGATTAGATGGGCTGATAGAAAATAAAAGAGGGCAAGGATATAAACTGAGATATCACATTAATATAAGATGAATTTATCAAAACCCTTTTTAAACTCAATAACCTAACGTTCCCACTCAATTCGATAAAAAAATCCTGGCTCAGGATTTAATAATGGGTAATCATAACATTTAGTATGTAAATCAAAGTTTATATAGCATATATGATCAAAAACTGCTGAGGTTGTGCTATTAATTCTCTGTCGAGAAAGAGTTGCCTTTCTATCATAATCTTTTGGTTTATATCTTAATTCTACTCTAAAATGTATCATCTCTACTGGATATTCAACTCTGGACTCCAGTCTTGTTGCAGAACGTTGGTCGCTATCATCAAGCTTCATACGAATATGCATTACACCAGCATCATTATAACCAAGAGGGTTTTTTAAGCTGAGAATGATCTTGTCATACTCATGATGCATACCTTTAATAACTTCCTGCTGTACATCTTGTAAATCAGATTCAATTATTGGAGGAATTGAACCGGTCCAATTAAAACCATGTTCATATTCTGTTAAAAGTATTCTTTTACATTGAATGTTTTTAAAAACTTCATATTCTATATTTTTTGCATCGTCTGTACGATATTTGTAAAACGTCGAAAGCTTCTTTGTTTGATTAGGATATTGATATGAGAGTGAGTTTTTAAAAACATTATAGACTTTAATCAAGAATGTCGTGACGATTAGCAATAGAAAGATGAGCGTGAAGATAGTTAACCCTAATACTGACTCTTTACTTAACGTGTTACTCTTGAAAATGGTAAGGCAAAGCGCTATAATTGAGGCAACTGAACCAAATGTTGCAAAGACAACATGTAGCTTACTAAGCTGTTTCCAGGTGAACTTGCGTAGCATAGTACCCCTCCGATACGTATGCAAGACGACTTTCATCTAATTGAGCAGATGAGCTTGGCAAAAGATTGGGCGTATAAATTTAAATAGGTATTATAGAATATAAAAAAACAAGGAGTTTTAGGAATCTCCATCCATTAGCTTGATCCTCAAACTTTTACATTTTCCAACAAAAACTATCTAGTAATCGTCGTCTCTTTGATATGTGACTTGAGCTATTTTGGGGAGTAGTCCTGCAAATAAACCTAATAAGTAGGAAATATCCAAAGACTTTATTCCTTATTCGGTATCTCCAATATTTATTGCATGAGAAATTAGATCCTCTTCAACAATTGAAATCACCTTATTCCTAGCTTGTTTCTAAATCTCTTAGCAGTATTTTAGTAATTTCATTAACAAAACAACTCTTTCCTTTCATATTCCCTCCTTCAGAAGTAATATCTTCTACATTCCGATGCGGTATTCCTTTAGAATTGCTTAGATAGAACTGGAGAAGATATGAGGCCTATAATCGCGGCACTTTTTGTGGTTTTAACCTGCTCGGCCTTAATGGCTCAAACCGACTATCCCTTTCAAAATGCGGATCTTCCCTTAGAGGAACGCGTGCAGGATTTGGTAAATAGATTAACTATTGAGGAAAAGGCTGGTTTGCTTTGGGAGCTGGCGCCTGCGATTGAAAGACTGGGTATTAAGAAGTATTACCACGGAAATGAAGCGCTACACGGGGTGGTAAGGCCAGGCAACTTTACGGTGTTTCCGCAGGCTATTGCTTTTGGGGCCACCTTTAATCCGGATTTAATTTTTGAGGTCGCCACGGCAATTTCCAGCGAGGCCCGGGGAAGATGGAATGAACTGGATCGCGGCGAGAAACAGAAAAACTGGTATTCAGACCTGTTGACTTTCTGGTCCCCGACGGTCAATATGGCCAGAGATCCCCGCTGGGGAAGAACCGCAGAAACTTATGGCGAAGACCCCTACCTTTCTTCGAGAATCGGAGTCTCATTTGTAAAGGGACTACAGGGAAATCATCAGAAATACTTAAAAGCAGTATCGACCCCCAAACATTTTATCGCTAACAACACCGAGTTTGACCGGGCAACCGCAAATTCGATTGTTTCTGAACGCACTCTAAGAGAATATTACTTGCCGGTATACAAGGCCCTGATTACCGAAGGTAAGGCCGAAGCGATTATGGCGTCTTATAATGCGGTTAACTTTGTGCCGGTAAGCGGAAACAGGTGGCTCTTAACAGACGTGTTGAGAAAGGAATGGGGCTTTAAAGGATACGTGGTCGGCGATTGTGGCGCTCCTGGACAAATGGCGAGTCATCATAATTTTGTCCCCAGTAAAGCTGCTGCGGTTGCTGCCTCGCTGAAGGCCGGACTGGATCTCGAGTGTAGCGGTGGACAATACATTATGCGGGATCATCTTGTTGAAGCACTCAATGAAGGCATGATCACGGAGGATGAAGTTGACTTTGCTGTTAGTAACGTTTTAAGAGCCAGGTTTAAACTGGGTGTCTTTGATCCGATTGACGCAAATCCCTACAACGCCATCAGTCCTGATATAGTAGGCTCCAAAGCTCATCAGGAGCTTGCGTTAAAAACGGCGCTTGAAGCGACGGTCTTATTAAAAAACGAGAATAATCTGCTTCCGCTGGATGTAAGTAAAGTGAAGTCGATTGCCGTCGTCGGGCATAATGCACAGCAGATGGTTTACGGAGACTATAGCGGAACTCCGCTCAATAAACCGGTGACTCCTTTTGAAGGGATTAAGAAGTTTGTCGGCTCAGCAGCCAGTATTCAACTGGTAGAAAGTAAGCTCAGGTTAAGCGACTTGACGATTATCCCCAGTCGATTCCTGCAAACCAAGAGCGGCGAAAAGGGGCTGGAGGCCGAATATTTTCCCAATATCACGCTTGAGGGGGAAGGCCGGAAACGAATCGATAGCCAGGTGGATCTGCACAGCACGGAAAATCCACCCGATCAGTTCCTGCCGGAAGGACTGAAATCGGTACGCTGGCAGGGATATATTGTCCCTCCGACAAATGGGGAATACAAAATTGGCACGAGCTCTGACGATGGATTCCGCCTATGGATTGATGATGAGATAATCTTTGATAAGTGGTTCCCACAGGGTGAAACCTTCTATGAAACGTCAATGACGTTTGAGAAAGACAAAAAATACAAGGTGAAGCTGGAATGGTTTGACAGTGGTGGAGATGCCGCCTGTCGTTTACAGTGGAAGATACCGGGCTCAAAAGGTGTAGACTATAATGAGGAAATCGCGGCGGCGAAAGCAAATGATTTGGTTATCGCGGTTATAGGTACCGGCATTTATAATGAAGCTGAAGGGCGAGATAAAAAAGACCTGGCACTGCCGGGAGATCAGCTGAATATGCTAAAGGCCGTTCACGCTGTTAATAAAAACATCGTCGTGGTTCTTATTGCCGGTAGCCAGCATTCTTTGCCCTGGATAAAGGAAAATATCCCGGCAGTTATCCTGCCTTGGTATCCAGGTGAACAAGCCGGGACCGCTATAGCCGACGTGTTATTTGGAAAATACAATCCGGCGGGTCGCTTGCCGCTAACCTACTATGCGGATCTGGAAGCCCTTCCGGAAGTGCATCGCTACGAAGTGAGCGAAGGTAGAACCTATCTATACTATCAGGGTAAGCCACAGTGGGAGTTTGGTTTCGGGCTTAGCTATACCACTTTTGAATACGATAACCTGAAGCTTAACAGCAAGAAGCTGAAAGATGGAAAAGATTTGGAAGTTTCTCTGTCGGTAAAAAATACCGGCCGATACAATGGTGATGAAGTGGTTCAGCTCTATCTGGCTTATCCGGAAAGTAAAATCATCCGACCAATCAAACAGCTCAAGCGGTTCAAGAGAATCAGGATCGAAAAAGGCGAGAGGGAAAAGATTAAGTTTACCCTGAGCAAAGAAGACTTGAAATACTGGTCAACAGCCAAGCAGGGCTGGAACGTTGAATCGGGTGTGGTTGAAGTAATGGTTGGTGCTTCTTCAGCGGATATTCGATTAAGTCAGACGTTTCATGTAGAGTAATTTAATATAAATAGTATGACAGATTTAATATTAATAATTATGGTACCCTCCTGATACATCGGGAAAGGGCTAAGAGATTTCTCTATAGGGTTTCAACAAAGTTTAAACTGATCCTTCGATGGAGTCTATCCTGAGCTTGTCGGATGGCTCAGGATGACAGGCGTAGGGCTCGGGGAACACAAGTGCCCGCTCCCTGAGCGCAGCCGAAGGGAAGGGCGAGAGCAAAATTCATAATATTGTAAAGTGGTCATTAGGATTTCAACTTCTCTGCTTTTGCCATTACCTGTTCCTTAAGGCTCTCTTTGTAAGCCATAATCTTTTCAAGAACCTTGCTGTCTGATGCTCCGATAATCTGCGCAGCCAGGATGCCGGCGTTTTTAGCGCCGTCCAACGCAACCGTCGCAACCGGAACGCCGCCGGGCATTTGCAGGATGGAGAGAACGGAATCCCAGCCGTCAATGGAGTTGCGCGATTTAATCGGCACGCCGATAACCGGCAAAGGAGAGAGTGATGCAACCATGCCGGGCAGATGGGCGGCTCCGCCGGCTCCCGCAATAATCACCTGAATTCCGCGCATATGGGCATTGGAAGCAAAGTCGAATAGCTTCTCCGGTGTGCGGTGAGCTGATACAATATCAATCTCATACGCAACGCCAAATTCATCTAACATTTCAGCGGCCTGCTTCATAACAGGCAGGTCGGAATCAGAGCCCATCACAATACTTACGAGTTGCTTCTTCATGATTTTACCTTGATTAATTGTTTTACCCGGTCGGCCTTTTGCAGGGCTTCTTCCAGCGTAGCGGATGATATTGTTACATGTCCCATCTTGCGAAAAGGGCGAGTAATTTTTTTGCCGTAAAGATGAATGTTTACGCCCTCTATTGCTGAGCTTTCGGTTAAACCCTCATACTTTACAGGTCCCTCGAATCCTTCTCCACCCAGAATGTTAATCATTACGGCCGGCTGCAGAAGCCTGGTGCTGCCCAGCGGCAGATCAAAGATGCTGCGCAGGTGCTGTTCGAACTGAGACGTGACAGCACTTTCAATCGTGTGATGACCGCTATTATGCGTTCGCGGGGCCGCTTCATTTACGATGATTTCGCCGGCCTTATCGACAAAAAACTCTACCGCAAGCAGACCCTGCATATTCAGTGAGTCGATAATTTCGGTTGCAATGCTTATGGCCCTTTCAGATTGCTCACCCGTGATTGCCGATGGACAGATCAATTTGTCCACCAGATTTGCCTGCGGATCAAACACCATCTCAACTACCGGATAACATTTTATCTCGCCATTGGCATTTCGTGCGGTTATCACGGCAATCTCTTTGTCAATATCTACTTTTTCTTCAACAACCGAGGCGCCGTCGAGCAGTTTATGGATATCAGTTGCACTCTGAATCACCGCGACACCGCGTCCGTCATAACCACCTTGCCTTAGCTTTTGAACGAAGGGAAAGGTAATGCTGCCCTCTTCAATCGCGTTTTGGATAGCATGGAGGTCCGGATAAAGTTTAAAGGGAGCCGTCGGAATATTCTTTTCTGCATAAAACTCTTTTTGCCTTCCCTTATCCTGTATGAGCTCCAGGATATTGGGGTCTGGCAGAATCTTAAGGCCTTCAGATTTAAGTTTTTTCAGTGCATCTATGTTAATGTTTTCCAGCTCATAGGTCAGCAGATCAACCTGCTTCCCAAAGTTATAAACCGACTCAAAATCGGTGTTGGAGCCTTTAACCAAGTGTGACGCAAGCGTGCTCGCCGGACATTGCTCATCATTATCCATTACATAGGTTGTGATATCCCACTTACTGGCTTCCTGAATCAGCATCTTTGCCAGCTGGCCGCCTGCGATAAGACCCAGTTTAAAATTTGATGATACCAGTTTTTCCATTAAAATCTCTTGAATCTCTTTGTGTTCGCCAATTACTTTATAGCAAAATTTATCGGCGTTTTTTAGTCTGTCTCATCGTAATTTTTTCCTGCTTATTATACAACTGATGATCGGCATAAACCAATAAAATTACTTGGTATCTATCACTAATTACTTCATTGAATACATTGAATTACATTGCATTTATGATCTCAATTCGCTTAATTGATTTTAGTCTCCCGACTATATTTGTAAACAGAAAGGATATTGTTTTCGCAATGACAACCAAAGAGCTACTTAAATCAAAAATTGAAAACATCCGCGAAGATTATCTGAGCGTTCTTTTACGAGTAATGAATTCACTTGAATCGCGTAGCGGCAGGTTTAAAAGACCATCACGGAAAGATCATTTGCTGAAAAATGAATGGTTGGATTTTATTGAACAAACCTATGGTTGCTTGTCTGTTAATCCGCTCCAAAGGGGAGAACAAGGGAATTATGAAATCCGTGAGCCGATGAAATGATTTATCTCTTGGATACCAACGCTTGTATCAGGTATCTGAATGGTCAATCTGAAACCCTCAAGTTTAAGTTTCAAAATATCTCGCCCCATGATATCGCTCTATGCTCTGTTGTGAAAGCGGAGCTTTTGTTCGGAGCTGCAAAAAGTGGTCGACCTGAAGAAAACCTCCACAAGCTACAACTTTTCTTTGATCATTTTATTTCCCTTCCTTTCGACGACCAAGCTGCCGAGGAGTATGCTATTATTCGCTCATCTCTTGAGAAAGCTGGAAAGCCAATTGGCCCAAATGACCTTATGATTGCTGCAATTGCCATTGCTAATGATGTTACTTTGATTACACATAACACTAAAGAATTCAGTCGAGTTAAGAGGCTTGTGTTTGAGGATTGGGAAGAAAGGTGATTCCTTCAGTGGGGCAATTTGACTTTACCATTAAGTACTATTTTCTATATTTTAGAATCTTCCCTTCAAATATAAAAGCGCCTCTCAAAATTGACTGAAAGGCGCTTCAACTTTATTAGTCTTTTTTACTTCTCTTCTAGATATCAAACCTGGGTGAACAGAGAAACTACTTCAAATTTACCGTTGTCATAAAGTAAAACCAGGTGGATAAGTCCTCACCACGGAATGCTTCAAACACTTCTCCCGGGGCGAAAGCTGCAGCGCCTATTGCAATACCCAGCTGTTTGTTGTATTTATGCTTCAACGTAAGGTCTATTTCGTTACCGAAGGAGGTCTCCGTTACGTTATTGCTTAAAGTGAAGTCTTCAGCCGATGAGAAATTATGTAGCGCAAGAGCCAGTGAAGTGCGGTCATTTAGCTTAATGGAAGACCGCAGATGGATATCTACCAGTCCACGCCGGCCGGTATTGACCGGGATATTCAGAAAATAATCCATAAATCCGTAATACTTATGATTGGTGCCGTAGAGTGTATCAAACGCCTTCGTCTCGTCGTCTGTAAGGTCATCGTCTCCACTTAGGTAGTCCACACCAACAGATATCATCGGCGTATTGGTCAGGTCTGAGAAGACATATCCCAGGTTCACCGCGAACATATAAGCCGCCACGTCCAGGTTGCCCAGCGTCCCGGCTTGATAGGCAAATTCCAGCTCATGTCGGAAGTTACCGGGTTTACCATTAATGTATAAACCGGCCGTATATCGGCTTATAAATGAATCCGGATTGCTTAGCTGCCAGATTACAAAAGGTTGCACGCTATGACTTTCTCCTGCCTTGAACTTACCATAAGCTCCAAGGACATTGCGATCACCTGCGTCCTCATCCTCAAGCGTTTCAACTTCTTTGAATGAAAACAGATCGACTGATTTCCCTTCGCCCTTTATCGTAAAAATTGCTCCATCAAAGCTGCGGCCAATCGGATGCCAGCCAACCGCACCGATGATACGCTGGGGACCGTAGTTCACTTCCATACGTCCCAATTTGGCATCAACCGGTAGATCGAAAACGTTTTTGGCGTGAAACCAGGCCTGACGCAAATCAAAGTTATCTGCACTACCATCCGTCAGCGTACTGGTTTCCGTACCGATAAATCGGCTATCCTGAACCTGAAAAAATGCCGAGAAGTCATCGGCAGGCATAAATAATGCCCCGAGCCTGGACCTGAGGCCGGTAAATGATTCGTAGCGCGTATCGGAATTAAAATCGCGCATATCGATTTCCGAACGCTGTCTGATCTGAGCGATCAGCTTCCAATCTTTACTGTCTTCGTCTCCACCTGCCCAGACGATTAAGGATGATAAAAGTAGAATTGCAATTAAAGGTAAGCTAAGGTTTTTCATCTGAACCCCCGTAGGATTTCTTGTTATACCGTCTTGTTAAAATCGCAAAGGCGCAGATGTTGTTATATGCAGGGCAGGAGTGTCCTGCATTAGGCTTATCTAAATGCTGCAAAAGCAGTTAAAATTTATAACAACATATCGCCGTTCCTTGCGATTACGGCTCAAATCCTGGGAGGCTTATCTAATCGTTTGAAGATTTACCTACATTTGCTTCAAGCTCGAAAAGCCGGATCAGATTTTTCGTTGCTGATCTTTATTAAACATCCTGAGAATTTATCTAAAGTTCAAGTGAAAAAGAATTTTTTCACAAACCAATATCGAAAGACACAGCCATTAAAGCTGTGCCTCTCAGTCGTCAGGGGTAGGTAGGTTCTAAAGGTATTTGAATCGCTTTTTTGACGGAGTCAGGATGCAATATCATCAAAGTGCTTTTTGGGTTCTTTGGAAAGAGACTCGGCTATAACAGCCTTTTCCCGCTTGAAGCGACCATTGAGATAATCCCAAACCGGCTGAAAAACAATCTTGAACGGATTGTGACTGACAAAGCCGGTGGTAACGCCGTATTTTACCTTCTCCGTTTCCGGCTCGTAGGTGCCGAAGAGACGGTCATAGATAATGAGTACTGCACCATAATTCTTATCGATATAGCGCTCATTAGAGCCGTGGTGGACACGGTGTGAGGAGGGGGTATTGAAAATCTTGCCTTCAATTAAACCGAGCTTCCCGATTGCCTCTGTGTGCAGAAAAAACTGATACAGGAGGCCGATTGTTAAACAGGCGACCATGACTTCCGGTGACAGGCCGAGCAGAACAAACGGCAGAAAGAAAACCGGGCCAATAAATTTGCCAAGCCAGTTCAGACGTAAAGCTGTTGTAAAGTTCATCCAGGGACTGGAATGATGAGTATGGTGAATAGTCCAGAGAACCGGCAGTTCATGACTGAGGCGATGATACCAGTAATAGGCAAACTCGGAGATCAGGAAGGTGAGAACAATAGTCGCTATGTTTACCGGCAGCGTATAAAACTGAAGCGGCTCAAGCATGCTGAATATCAGATAGCCCCAGGCCAGTGAAAGAGGTCTCAGCAAATTATTCCCTATCATAATACCCAGGTTGGCCATCGAATCTTTCAGATTGTATACGTCTTTTTTACGGCGGTGCGACCACATCGCCTCAGCAACGACGCAGAAAACAACGATTCCCAGAAAGATAAATTTTACTGATTCCATTGCACCCTTTCCCGGCGGGTATTGTTAATCAACACGTTACTGACCTTTAATCTGCTTCTGCATTTCTGCGCGCCGCTCTTCAGCGATCTCTTTCCAGAGCTTTAGCTGGTCTTCAGACAGTATCTCTTTAAGCTTTTTCTCCGTACTCTTGTCAATTGCCTGCATGTCTCCACGCAGCTTTAGTTTCTTACGAAAGCTGAGGTCCTTAATTGCTTGCGGATTGCCCGGCTCAATTTCATACTTTTGCATCACAGCAAGTCGCTGTTCACTGCTTGCCTTTATAACCGGTCGGAAGGCCTCACTCTGCTCATCGCTTAATTCAAGGCGTTCTTCAATGGCTTTAAACTTCTCCCGCATCTCTTCTTTAAGCTCAGCATAGGGCTCACTTTTCTCTGCTGCAGTCTCTTCCTGTAAACTGTCTTGCGCGTAGATCACAGAGAACTGTAAAAAAAAGAGTAAAAACAGAATCTGCTTAAGTTTGAATGTTATCATTTGTCTATCCTTTCTGAATAGTCTATGGTTCATAAGTTTTAAAATGATTATTTCTGTTATCCTTTTGTACTTCCGCTAGGCTACGCCGGGGAATCAGAATCATGTTCTTCAACGTACAACTAGCATTGCTTGTTCAACTGCACAGAAAATAGTCGTGAGAATAACGAAAAGTGTCCGGGATGCTGCTAAAGGATGTCCTGATTCGCGTATCAGGATATGGAGTAGGGGATTTGAAATTGAATTATGAATTTATACTTCTACGAAATGCCCCTGGCGATAGGCCGGTAGACTTTTTGAATGCTGAATAAAAGGCGGAACGCGATTTAAAACCGGCGTCGGCTCCTATACCATCAATGCTAATATGGGATGAGGCTGGATCGCCTAGCATTTGCTTTGCTGCTTCTATTCGGTAGCCATTAACAAAATCCATGAAATTTTGTCCGAGTTTTTCATTAATCACCTGGGACAGATAGCGATAGGGAATGTCGATTTGTTCAGCAGCTTCCCGCAGCGTGAGATCCTGTTGCAAATACGGTGTGTTCTGGGCAAAGTGTTGCTTCAGCTTTTCCAAATAGGCATTCTTTTGTACATCTTCCAGTTGGGAGGAACCGTATTTTTCATCCTGCTTATCATCCAGTTTGAGTTCTGTAGAAATACCGTGGAAGACGTTCGGCCTGATCAGGGCAAGAAAGGTAATGGCCGTCATAAACATAAACATGGCGATTCCTGCCAATAGCTGTAATGGAGCGCGTAACGTCAGGATGGTGAGAAGCAGGAAGAGTGCAACCAGCAGGCCGGTAAACCACTTTAGCCACTGCACGCTTTGTTCCTCCCCATAAGCTGCGATATTTAATACGTGCTTTTCAAAACGACGAATCCAAAAAAATGAAAGCAGCACATAAATGAAGGTGGAGATGAATCCAATACGCACACCTGGAATCATACTGATGTAAATTTCATGTTCCAGATAGTTGGCAATCAAAGTGGAGCGTAATTCGGTTCCGGCAATCAGTAACGGTACCAGTAGGGAAAGATGTATTAGTGCCGGAATAAAGTGCAGCAGGCGGTTCATTTTGAAAAGATAGCCGGAATCTACAGACGTACGCACGTAAAAGTAAATCACCGGACCAAAGCTTAGTGCACCGGCCCCCCAGAGGTGGACATTCAGGTAGGGAACGGTCTCGAGTGATATTCCGGCGAGCCTTCTGGCCGAGCCGATCAGCATCAGAGTCAGGAAAAGCATCAGAGTAGCAAACATTCGGTTTGCCGTCTTATTTTCCTTTTTCCAGAAAAAGCTGGCAATACAGAGCATAAATGCCTGAAAAGCTCCCAATAGCATCAGTAGCTGTACAGGACTCAATGTTTTCTCAAGACCCATTCGGGAAGCTCCGGCGATTGTAGAATATTTGTCTGATAAGTAAACGCTTAAAGAGTGCTTTGAGATTCGCTACTAATGATAGGCCTTCCGAGAGATTCTTTCAAGCGGGAATTTGCGAAAGAAGGTTAAGGTGGTTATTGCGGAGTGGATGAATAAGTAAAACCGGTATAACGCCCCTGCACGTAACTCCCCTGCGCACGCGTGCGACGCTATACCGGCCTTTGGAAGATTAGTCGTTTTTATTGAAAATTTATATTGGCAGAATACTTATAAATTCAGACCTTTTATGAGTAAATTGCCTAGGAAGCGCCGGAAGCTATCGCATAACTCTGGTTCTCAGAGCGTTTTCAGTAGGTTCTCTTCTGTAGATACATCTACAACTATGAGATCCTGAAAGACTAGCTTGAGCATAGAATAGATAAACAAGTATAAATTACGGTTCACCGAAAAATGATGCAGTCACCCGAGACATTTTATACCAACCTAATAATTATTGTTGCTGTATTGATGAGCTTTATTTTACTGGTATTGGTTATTGGTGAATATCGCAGGAGCCAGTCTCGAAAACGGTTAATGCAGTTATCGAATGAGATTATTGATGGAAGCGCGGCATTTATTATTGTTCTTGATCAGAATAAAAAAATATTAAAGCTCAATCAGTCTTTATTGTTGGCTATGAAAGACAGTAAAACCCAACTGCTTGGAAAGACACTCTCGTTGGCAGGATTAAGCGAAGCGAATCGGTTGATGAATGCGCTGCACCAGATGGAATTAACCGGAAGTGAAACTCGAGAAACGATACGTGATGAGATTTATATTTCGTCTGATGAAAAGCTGATAATTGACTGGCAGATTAGCACCTTAAAAGATTCATCCGGCTCGATCGTTCGTTACATTGCTTCAGGCCTCAATGTTACAGAGCTGGAACGTGCGAGGCGGGAACTACAAAACCTGCGTGAGAATACCGAACGTGAAGAGAGACGAAAGCTGGCAGAAGAGCTTCATGACGAAATCGGAAATCATCTATTCCTTTCCAACATGAAATTGGAAGAGCTGAGAGATGAGATACTTGAGCCGAATATCAAGATTGCACTTGAGGAGCTTCATTTCACGATTGAAACGATTATCAACCGCACCCGCTCGCTGGTTTTTGAACTTGGGCCAATGTCATTAGAGCAGTCAGGCCTGGTGAACGCTCTGGAAAGTCTTGCTCAACATATGCAGAACCGATCTGGAATTCCAATACGCTTCAAAGGAGATCAGCTTATACAAGATCTGGAGCACGATACGGTCTATTTTATGTTTAACAGCGTTCGGGAAATTATTACCAACGCCATTAAACATGCGAATGCCGGCGAGATTCTTCTGACCGTTAAACAGCAAGCCGATAGCGTGCAGGTAGAAGTTCGGGATAACGGAATCGGGTTCGACTTTAAGAAAATACGTGAAGCACCGCATTTGTGTAAAGGATTCGGCCTGCAGCGATTGGTTGAGCGCTGTGAATATTTCGGTGCCGAGCTGAACGTGGACACGTCTTCCGGTAGCACCTTTCGAATAACTATTCCTATTACGATAAAGGAAAAGCATGTCCATTCACATTCTGTTGGTTGATGACCATACTTTGGTTCGGGAAGCCCTGAAAGTTCGACTTGAAAAAGAAGATGAGTTCGGCACTGTCGTAGACCTAGGAGACGTGACGGAAGCAGTCGAGTATGTTAAAAAGGAATCTGTAGACATTATCTTAATGGATATAAGTTTGAAGAATTCCGTTGTTGACGGGGTTGCAGCAACCAAACAAATACTCGCTGCTGCGCCCGAGGTGAAGGTGCTGGGACTATCTTTTCTTGATGACCTGGGAACTATTAAGCGTATGCTGGTGGCGGGGGCTTCAGGCTACGTTCTGAAGGGGTGCAGTTCAGCCGAGCTTGTAGAGGGAATAAAAACGGTTGTAAAAGGTGAACATTATTTCAGTGATAACGTCAGAGACTCACTTCTGGGTGAGTTTGTAGCCTCTATTCAGGACCCCGAATTACCGAAAAAAGAGATTCTCACGGATAGAGAGCTTGAGGTGTTGAAACTGGTTGCCCGGGGATTTTCTGTGAAGCAGATTGCCGCCGAGCTTGAAATATCCGTTAAAACTGTTGGAGCGCATCGCACAAATATCATGAATAAAATCGGCATCTTTAATGACGCCGGCCTTACCCGCTTTGCGATACGGGAAGGGTTTGTCGATCTAAATATGTAGCCCACATTTAAACTACCTCTGAGAGCCAGTTCTTATTATCCTGTTTATTCTCATCACCCTTCTTAATGGAAAAAATTGCAATTGCATACAGGATGTTATGTCCTATCGTTGCTGCCAACTGTATCATATAGATTTTTCTAAGATGCTCCACACCAAAAAATTGTCCGAATGAAAAGACCAGAAAACCACCGAGCAGATGATATGATAGCAATCCAATATAAATCCAGTTTCGGTAGTTTTTGTATCGATCAAAATCAGAAAGATGTACCGTGTTAAAGTATGTAAAGACTGCTGAAACACTGATAAGAATAGCTGCAACCGGTACTGTTTGGGATGAAGCCAGGAACCATGAGTTCTCATAGTCCGTCAGTAAGCTTAACACCGCTGCAAAAATGTAAGCCGCTAACGAGATTACAATCAGCTTTTTTATGTTACCGTTTCTGGGAGTGCAAAATGTATATAATAACCACATGGTCACAATAACTTCAAGAAACGTATAGATGGGTACAAGTGCTGCTGTTGTATGTCCAGTCTTTGAGAAACCCATAAAAAGTAGCTCGAATATTGCGGCCAGGTAGATCAGCCAGCTGAATATTCTTACGTCTTTTTTATGGTGATTAACACCGAGATACCTGAAGGCCAGGCCGGCGAGTAAAAGAGAAGAGAGAATTGAGGTATAGACAATGGCCATGATGTTTCCATAGGTGTACTTGGGGAGCTGAAAAATATACGGCTTATAAAATACAGATTGAATTAGAATCTTACTTTTTACGGAGACGGGTTTAAAAGAGCATTGTTTCATTCCATATCTCGGAAAAATACTTTATTTTATGAAAATTTTTCTATGAAGCTTGCCCTGATGTGAATATGTTGAGAGTCACCTAAGAGGCGCGCCCTGTTCTGACGACTATTCTGGTGGAGACTGAGGAGAATTGAGTAAATGCTTAAGAAAGATTTAAATAGATTAGATGTATTCTGTCTGGCTTCCGGTGCGATGATCAGCTCCGGATTATTCGTATTGCCGGGGATTGCATTCGAGATCGCCGGGCCGGCTATTATTCTGGCTTATGCACTGGCAAGTATATTTATTGTCCCTGCAATGCTATCCCAGGCTGAACTCGTTACCGCCATGCCGAAAGCAGGGGGCAGCTACTTTTTTATCGAGCGTAGCCTTGGCCCTCTGATGGGAACTTATGCCGGATTTTTGAACTGGCTTTCCATAGCCTTAAAGGCCGGCTTTGCACTTATTGGTATTGGTGCAGTAGGAGCACAGTTTCTACCCTTCGAGCAGGAGATAGGTATAAAACTGGTAGCGATTGTCGGCTGCGTGATTTTTACGATTGTTAATCTGGTTTCGGTTAAGAGTGTCGGTAGTTTGCAGACGCTCCTGGTGTTTGCGCTGTTGGGTATTTTAGTACTGCATGTTGGCGTCGGTGCATCGGCGGTGAATAACAGTATGTATTCACAGTTCACCACAGTTGACATTCAAACCCTTTTTGCGGTTGCTGGAATGATATTTGTCTCTTTTGGCGGACTCACCAAGGTTGCGAGTATTGGTGAGGAAGTGCGGGATCCGGGCCGCAATCTGCCACAGGGCATGTTCATCGCTTTTGGTGTCGTAAGCCTATTATATGTGTTGGTGATTCTGGTAACAGTTGGAACCGTGCCGGCAGACAAGCTATCCGGCTCTCTGGTGCCGATTGCACTTAGTGCTGAACAGATTTTCGGTCGCTGGGGTATTATCGCTGTGGAGACTGCATCACTACTGGCTTTCATAACCACTGCGAATGCCGGTATTCTCTCGGCTTCGCGTTCACCACTCGCGATGAGTCGTGATGGACTGGTTCCCGAGGCGCTGTCTCATACCAGCAAGCGTTTTAGCACGCCGCATACCTCTATTATTCTTACCTCGGTATTTATCATTCTGGTTGTTGCTCTGCTGTCGATAGAGAACTTGATTAAGACGGCTTCGACCATGATGATCCTGATGTTCGTTTTGGTAAACGTTGCAGTTATCGTGATGCGCAGTAGTAAGCTACAGAGCTATCAGCCGGTTTATAAGGCACCGCTCTACCCCTGGCTGCAGATTATCTCTATCGTGCTGTATATCTTCCTGATTTTTGAAATGGGTATGGTGCCGCTGCTGCTAACCTTTGGATTCGGTGTGCTTGCCGGAGCCTGGTATGTGTTTTACGTCTGGCGTAAAATTGATCGTGAATCGGCTTTTATTTACCTCGTAAAATCGATTACCTCAAAAGAGATTGTCCGAACCGACCTGGAGGATGAGCTGAGGCATATTTCTCTGGAGCGAAGTGGTGCTGAGCTGGATCGCTTTGACCATTTGCTGCATGAATGCGTGATACTGGATTTTAAGGAAGCAATGAACGCCAAGGAGCTGTTTCATCGGATGGCGGCTGAGTTATCTACTCATATGGATCTGAATGAAGAGGCGCTCTACAAATCGTTTATTCAACGCGAGAAAGAATCCAGCACCGTTATTTCTCCCGGTCTGGCCATTCCGCACGTCATTGTGGAAGGTGAAGGCATCTTCGATATCCTTCCGGTTCGCTGTAAGGGTGGCATATCCTTTTCCGATCTCCATGCTCCGGTAGAGACCGTTATAGCGCTAATTGGCTCTGAGGATGAACGTAATTATCACCTCCGCGCGCTGATGAGCATTGCTCACCTGGTGCAAAATCCCGAGTTTAAAAAGAATTGGATGAAGGCTCGTAATGTCGAGCAGTTGAGAGATGTAATGTTGCTTTCCCGGCCGAGGGAATAGAGAGAGAGGGTAAATATATTTAAAAAAAATCCAGGCCAAACTCTTGGCTTTTTGAATTTTTTGTATATATTCTATAACATTACTCCCCAATCTCTAAACCCTATTTCATCGATCTAACAGATGCTAAGGGTTTCACGTGCTATTTATCGCAGTCGCAATATAAGACTTACCATTTTTGCAAAACCTGTATACAGGTTCGGGCTGGAGGGCCTTGCAATAGTCGGATATTGGCGAAAGTGAGTCTGGCATGTTATCTAATTGTACCGGTTGTAGAATTCTCATATTCATCTGATTATTGCCAAGACAGGGGATAACTATGGTTTATATTGCGCTGGACGGCGACGATATCGGCTCCAAGATAGAACTTCACATCATTCTCAAGCAAGACGACAAACTTGCTGAACTTTCACAAGATTTTAAAAAAGCTCTGACCATTTTAACTAATGATATTGAACAACTCGGTGGAAATATAATTTTCTCCGGTGGTGACAGTATTTTGGCAAGGTTTGATAAACCTCCATCGATAGATCAAATTAAGAGCTGCCTTCCTGATCAAGAGAAGTTTAGTTTTTCTATCGGTTGTGGAAAAGATATGCTGGAGGCAAATATTGCCCTTAAGATGGCAAAGTCAGATGGGAAGTCACGTTGGGTAGAGTTTTCGAAGCTAAATAAACCTGAACCATTGTATTAACCAGGTATTATTATGAATTACTTAAGTGAAGCGCAAGCCTCTGTTGCGGGATTGGATTCGCGACAAATTCGGCGTTGGGTAAATTACATTCGGAAAAATAATCAGAATGAGGCCCGTAAGATATTTTATAGCAAAATTATCCCCGACATCATTAATAACAGACCTGTGACCCCTCAAAAGAAATACAATGGACTTATTTCCTTGCTCGGCTTTACACCAGAAGCTGTAGTATTAACGACAAAAATGTTGCGACCTCAGAAGCTTGTTGTGTTATACACTGCCGAAACAGAACACTTTCTTCCGGAGGTCCGTAAATATTCCGGTATGCCTCGTGAGAGAGTTGTAACCGTTAAATTTAAGCACGGTAAAGAATATAAAAGCGATATCTTTAGAGCTTTAACCGAAGCATTGAAGTGTTTTAATACTGTTCAGAATATTATTCTGGAAATTACAGGTGGGAAAAAAATGATGAGTGTGCAATTGTCGATTGCCGCTGCTATTCTTGATATTTATAGAGAATATTCTATCGATATTTGTCAAATTGCATATACCAAATATCTGTCTGAGTTACGAAAACCGGCACCGGAATCCTTATATCTGGATATTATTGAAAACCCGATTGGTAGAACATTTGTAAATGAAAGTAAGAAAAAAGTCTTGGAAGGAATAACAAAGAAGGAGATCACTAAAAAATCTGTAGGCCAAACAGAACTCTCTGAAAAGTTTCTCTATATTTATTCTGAAAAAGATCTTATCTCAACAAATATGGCAAACGCTATGAAGCGCACCGCTGAGAAAAATGATTTACCAATGGTTTTTAGTGATGTCTTAAATTGCCAGGGAAAACCCGACTTGTATATAAACCACATTAACTCATCCACAAAGGTTGTTGTCGATGTGTCCAATTTAGACCCAATGGTGTTTTACAAGCTTGGCATAGCACAGAATCAGGCAAAGAAGGTTGTGCTTATTACGCGAAATAAAAACAAATTACCTTCATATTTATCTATGGATACCATCCATACTTATTTTAATAACCCTAGCAGCATGGCGAAACTGGTAAATGACCTCCGTGATGCCCTTTTAAGGCCTATGGCTACTGTTTCCGACGAAACTGTGAAAGGTCTATCCCCAGCTTTCTGATTTTGCTTTGTAGGGTGGATGGCTTTAAGCCAAGATATTTTGCTGTTTGAGTAACATTACCGTCATAACCTGCGAGTGAATTTTCCAGAAGTCTCTTGAGCATAATGTCAAATCTTATTCTTTCCCCATCACGTCCAGTCTTTTTTGCGTCATCGGTAAATTCATATTTCAATATCTTACCTGAATTGAAAGTAACAAGGTTGTTTATTTCATTCATTAATACACGAATATTACCCTGCCAATTTTTATTCAATAAATAATTTCTGAGATCCGGGTCCATTAGTTCAAACTCTTTTTGGTATTTCTTGTTGGCCATTTCCATAAAATGTCTAGCTAAAGGCAAGATGTCTAGGGTTCTTTCTCGAAGAGGAGGTAGGTCAAATCGAAAACGTGAAATCCGATAGTACAAATCAGGATAAAATGAGTTTGAAGCCACCATATTATCAAGTTCTTTGCCGGAAGCAACAATGATTTTACATTCACAAACTTTGTTAGCATGACTTCCGATTGGGCTATACTTGCCTTCAGATAATAATCTTAATAGTTTCGGTTGTAGGCTCTTGTCCATCTTGTCTATCTCATCTAATAGAACTGTGCCACCTTTGGCATCTTCAATGATTCCGGGAGTATCACTTATTGCTCCTGTAAACGAGCCTTTAAGATGCCCAAATAATTTAGAGTTTATAAGCCCAGGGTCTTCACCAGCTAAATTCATAGATAAAAAAGGTCTATCACTGCCGACTGTTGTAGAATGTATAAACTTGGCCATAACCTCCTTACCTGTTCCTGACTCACCAGTAAGGAGAATGGTTTCTGTAGGGTGAACTTGTTGGACCCTAAAAAGTATTTTTTGCATCTTTTCATCTTTTGGGAACAAGCCAGGATAAAAATCTTTATTGAGCGTAAATGGCTCGTTAAGTGTCTTTTGGTATAGATTTACCCTTTCGTCATATGGAAGCTCTCTATCCAAGGGTAAGATTCGTTTCAACTTCATAAATGGAATGATTGTAGGAATAAGTTTAGCTTCTTTAAAATCTAGGTCTTTAATCCCATTTAGCTTTTCCACTTTCGCTTTTTGAGAATCTACAGTTGGATAATAAAATTTAGGAATACACTTTTGATAATCTCGATGTACGTTGATTGAAAATATTCTATCATCAGGATCACAGTTTTCCATCATAGAAACACCTAAATAAAAACTCATTGTTTTCCTACCACCGGAAATACAAGCATGAATAGTATTGTCTAAATTTTGCGATAGCTGTAGAACAATATCATTGATTAGATCAGAAAAGTATCCAAGGTCTGCTTTTTCGACCGCATCTTCTGTTGGCCAATCTTCCTGATCTTTAGCTACAAAAATACTATCCTTGTCAAAATGAACACTACTTCTATCAAAATTATAGTCAAGACATAGCTGATCAAAAACAGGGCGAGCGTTGTTGGGATGTGTCTCAAGTAGCTCTCGGATAAGATTTTCTTTGCCTAGCTGTGTTGTCACAACTACGATCTTTTTTACAGGTATGTTTTCCATCACCCTCAAATAATAAAACGCTTCGGTAATTACTGCTGCAGTTTTCCCACACACTGCTAATAAGACGTGTCTCTTCTCAGTCATTGGTTCTTTCCCCACATCATTTTATACCTCCGTCCCGGGTTAAGCGGCCCTCCTGAACACCTAAAAACAACGATATATCGTTGCCCGAAACTCCCCAATCGCTAAATAGCGTTAGCTTTATCTCTCTTCCTCTTTAATAGTTTTTTTCTAAGCTCCTTCTTTTTAATCACTTAGAGTCTGCTTCCAGAGATTGTGCCAATTCCGGCACGGCTATGGCCTTATACAGGTTGAACTCAGTCGTGGTGGAACAACTCCCCTCGGCACAATCAATTCTTAATTTCTGGAGGCTTTATGCTACTCCCCAAAACTATCTCGTTAAGCGAAGCGGACATTAAACGACGCTTTCGCATGATCACAGCAATTACCGGAATGCTCGGTATGTTCTTCTGCGCTACAGTCGCTGCTGTAGATCTAACTCCTCAAATGCCGGTACCGTCAAGCACTGGTACACCGCTTGCCACCGGCGGCTCTCACGAAGAAGGAGGCCAGGAAGAAGGCGGTGGCGACGGAAACGTTGTCCTCGACTGGCTGCGTGATATTCTCGTGAGCTAGTGATACGAGATCTTTATGATTGTGTCATTATACCTGTCGGGGATTTTCCCCGGCAGGTTTTTTTTATTGGATATGATTAGGGCAGATATACGAAGCTGCCGATATAAACAGGGCTTTCAGAATAGATCAGTTTCCAATAATAACGTCCTGGAAGCAGATTTTGTTCGGTAGGATTTAATAAAAATGAAGATTTTTCAATTTTCTTTGAAAAAATCATGTTCGGCTCGTTGGAAAATAGCTCAAATTGAACCGGCTGATTTCCCGGAAATTCCCAGTTAAACTCTAAGGCTTCTGTTAATGTATCTCCATTTGCAGGGCTAACTTTATCGATAGAAATACTGCGCCACTTTTGCTGAGTAAGCTGCTCCATAAAAGTGTTGGGCTCCATTTGTGCAGTATAATCCACCGCAGTAGGAGTGGCGAAGAATTGCATGATTCCTATCGCGCCCATTAACAGTATTGCTGCTGCCCAACCGAAGCCACGATACCATGAAACGTTAGATTCATTTGGTTGCTGCTCATAACTCTCAGTTGCGATTGGAATTTCATCAGAAACTTGAAACATCTGCTTACGGATCCGTAGTTCCAAGCGGCAGTCTTCGCAACCCATATAGTGTTGCTCAAACTGAACCTCATCTTTTTCAGAAAGCTCGTTTCTTAGATATGCAGTGATTGTTTGATCCCTGTTTGTAAAACCGCAGGGATTATTGAGTTGATTCTCCACTTGCGTTTTCCCGTAATTTTTCCCAAAACTCCGGCAAGCTATTTATTGCTGCTTACCTCCCGATTAAAGTTGATTTCAAAAGTTGTTATCTGGAAAAATATCTGATTTTTTTATCTCCTTACGAATCAAATCCTTGGCATATTTTAATCGGTTGCTAACCTCATCCGGAGTTAGATCGAGTACCGCTGCAATATCCTTTACGCTATAGTCCTCATGAAATCTTAGAAAATAAGGATGGCTGTATTTGGGTTTTAAACCACGTAAAACAGTGCGGATTGTTCTTTGAAGCTGCTCATTTTCCAGCTTGCGCTTTTTTACGGTAGCTTTAAGGACTATTAACTCATCTGAGGAATCGAAGCGATTGTTCTTCCTGGCATCATTGGAGAGTTTGCGCAGGTGATTACGGATAATGCCGTAAGCGTATCCAAGTAAAGTATTGCCTTTCTCGGGTTGATACATCCCTTTGCGGAGGTTCGTCAGCAGTGTTAAATAAACATCTGAGGCAATTGCTTCCAGGTCGGAACGATGCTGCTGGAAGAGCTTCATCTCAATTAGCGTTAGAATTTCATCGCTGTATAAATTAAACAGTTCTTCCTCGGCATCTTTATCACCATCCAGAATCCGCTGAACGAGCTCTGCTTCAAGAACGGCGTCAGGGGAAAGTATGTTTTTCTTTTGCGAATCCATACCGTGGAAATATACCGTGCATCGAAAATAATGCAAAAAAATATCGAAAATAGGCAAAGTTTTTAGTAGTTTAAAGGAAACACTCCCCCTCAAATTCTTATATAAGAATTATCTATACTATTGGTAAATCCGAAAACTGGCGTACTAAAAAGAGTTCCATATGAAGCTGTTGAACTATAATCAAGCTGGTATGCGCTTTAATTATAACCCGCTGCAGAGATTATTTGCCATCACCTGCCTTGTTTTGATCTATGCATGTGGACAGCAAGATTCAGCTGAATACGTTAATTATGAAAACCCGCCTATTGTCATTGATACCCTGCTGGCGGATTCGCTGTATCAACTTTCAATACAGAATAATTCATCACTAGAAGTGGATTCCTTCCTTGCTATTTCAGAAAAGGCAGCAAGTATTTACAAAGCTGTTTGGACTCAGGACTCAACCATGTCTGCAGGCATAAGGTTTATAGAGTTAAGCAGCGCAATCGGCAAAAAGCTCCGCTTTAGTGCAAAGTATTTGGAAAGTATTAGCTGGTTTAGAGAAACTCTGCAAGTGGGTAAAGAAGTTTTCCACGAAGCGGATAAGAGAATTGCCAATGCCAATTATCAAATCGGTCGTGCATACACACAACATGGAGACCACGCTAAGTCAATTGAACACCTGAAACTTGGGCTGGAGCAATATCGTAAGGTTGACGGTGATAGCTCTAAGGGGGCGGCCAATTGCTATAATGGATTAGGCATGACCTGGGCAAATGACGGTTATTATGAACGCTCGTTGGAAAATTACGAACACGCTCTACGTATCCGACGAAAGGTATACAGTGAAAATAGCCGAAATGTTGCCGCCTGCTATAACAACATTGGGTTGGTCTATAAATCGCTTGGGGATTACGAGCGCGCCAGAGATTACTATAAAGCAAACCTGCGAATTTTAGAGGCTCTTGATAATCCCCGATCGACTTCGCTGGTGAATGGATACTTAAATCTGAATTATGTCCACAAGGATTTAGGTGAGTACCAAATGGCCTTATCTTATATCCGTAAAGCCCTGCTCATTCTGGATGCTCAGGATGATGTAAAGGGGGAATACTATGCAAGAGCCCACTCAGCATATGGTCATGTTTATGATAAGATGAAACAATACAACAAGGGCCTTGAGAGTTTTAAAAAGGCCGTTGAATATCAGATTGCGGCAACCGGTGAAAATAATCGTAGAACAGCAACGTATCTTACCGGCGTTGGGTATGATTATGTGAACTTAAAAGAATTTGAAAAAGGCCGCAAGATACTACACCAGGCATTAAATATTCGCCGTGACCTTTTTCCGGAAAAACATTGGGAAATTGGAAAATCCTATCAGAATATAGGTAACGCTTACCTGCAGGAAGCAATATTCGACAGCGCTGATGTTTACTATAAGCGATCAATCCAGGCTTTTATTTACAGCAGGGAACCAGTTCCGCTGAATACTTCACTATTTCAAAAATCAATTTTGAATAAGCAAGAGCTGCTGGTGTCTCTTAAATCTTTAGTCAAACTACGCCTGAAAGTGTTCTCCGGGGAAAACAGCAATGTGAAGCGGTTAAAGGAGGCACTTACTTATGCCGAGCTCGCTGCAGAACTAATGGATAATATGCGGGCTGGATATGACTTTGCGATTCAGTCTAAACTCGCATGGAGTGAAGAGGCACTTGAGACATGTGATATCGGTATTACAGTCGCTTTGGAACTCTATAAATTGAATCCGGACCCTTCATATTTAAACGCGATATATCGGCTTTCCGAACAGTCCAAGGCAACTGTGCTGGCACAATTACTTCAAGAAAGCAGGGTTGAGAGAGCTAATTTGTTGCCTGAAGAACTTGGAGATCAACGTAACAAGCTACGTAAGGAAATCCGAAGTATTGAACAAGAATATGGCGAGCGGATTTTAAAGAAGGATGTTGGAAAAGCAGATCTGGATAATCTGGAACAGAAGCTCTTTGAGGCAAGGCAGACTTATGAAGATTTCATTGCAGGTTTGAATGAGAGCTACCCGGAGTTTGTTGAGTTATGTTTAAGAAAAACTACCGTATCGTTGCCTGACGTTCAGTCTACACTGCATCAGGATGAATTGCTATTACAGTATTTCTATGGAGCGAAAGAAATAACCTGTTTGATTATCTCAGGGATTGAGATAAAAGTGCAAACCATTCCTGTTTCAAGTCAATTCGAGAAAACGCTTAAAGACTATCGTTCGGCTTTGCGTAGCTTTAATCCTGCTAGATATGTTGAGCAAGCAGTTCGCCTCTATTCTGATTTGATCCCCTTAACTACGAAAGATGATGCTAAAATACATCGGTTGACTATTATACCGGATGGTAAGCTTTTGCAAATCCCATTTGAGCCACTGCTTTCCAAAGCCCCGCAAACCCCAATCTTTGATGACATGGACTATTTGTTCAGAAACTATGCTATCGGTTATCACTATTCGGCCTCGCTCTTTGCAAAATCCAGAGGAGAAAAGCGTTCCGGTTCTTTGCAAAGCTTTGCAGGCTTCGCACCGGTTTTTGATGATGAGAGTGAGTCTGAATCCAGCTCACCTTTACTTGCTTTCCGAAGTCCTCTGGATGGGAGCAGTCCAGTAGCGCTAAAGCAGAGTGCAGCCGAAGTAGAGACAATTGCGAACTTTTTTGAAGAGCCGAATGCGAAGATATTTCTCCGTAAAGATGCATTAAAAGAGATCCTTTTTAGTCGTGAAATCAGGGATAAAGAGGTGTTACACTTTGCTACGCATGGATATGTAGTGGACGAGAACCCGGATATGTCGCAGCTCCTTTTTTATATCTCTGATAGTTCGGATGTTAGCGGAGGGATTCTTTTCGCCGGTGAAACCTATGATCTGGGTCTGAATGCCCGGCTTGTAGTATTGAGTGCTTGTCAAACCGGTGCCGGTAAACTACACAGAGGTGAAGGAGTTATGGCATTAACGCGTGGCTTTCTCCATTCTGGGGCAGATAATATTTTATTGTCTCTATGGAATGCAGCAGATATTCCAACCAGAGAATTGATGATCGAGTTCTATCGCCATGCGACTAAGGATGGTGACTTTGCATCTGCATTGCAAAAAGCTAAATTAACTATGCTGGATAAATCTGAATTTTCCTACCCTGGTTATTGGTCTAATTTCGTTCTGATTGGACAATAAGCTTTAAGGTTATCTCTTACCGGATATCCTCTTCCTTTTGCCTTAAATATTTTTTTTAAAAAAATAAAATATTTTTCCAGATTCTCCGATTTGCAGGCAACTATTAATAGTTATATGATGACGACATCGATCGTCGTGGGAGGTTTCAAAGCAAATCGGGCGACGCGCCCAAATTGCTCTAGCCGGGTTCGTGCACTGGGGAGTGGCCGAGCCCGGCTTTTTTTATGCCCGAATCGAATAGTATCCTATCTAAATGCGCTGTATTAAGAGGTTTTATCGATAGCATTTTTATCCCACTGAAATTATGGATTTACATCGCAGATTGCTATCTTGATGCACGCATTTATTTCAAGTGAAATCTATTGTTATTGAGGATCATTTATGTTTCGGGTATCGTTGTTTTGCCTTTCATTGTTGTTCTTAGTTTCTTCCCTCCCCGCTCAAACTATCTCGCGCATCGAACCGCCCAACTGGTGGGTGGGGATGCACCATTCCGAGTTCCAGTTATTGGTTTATGGTGAGGATGTGGGGTATCTGATACCGCAGGTGGATTATGCCGGCGTGCAGATATCGCGAATTGAATACGTGGATAATTCCAACTATCTGTTCGTGTATTTGAAGGTGAGTGAAGATGCGAAGCCGGGCACTGTTCAGCTCAAGTTCATGCGCAAAGGTGAGTTAATCGTTACGAAACCTTTTGAATTATGGGAGCGTGAGCCGCTGACAGATCGCAATCATGGTTTCTCGCAAGAGGATGTGCTGTATTTGATTACACCGGACCGCTTTGCGAACGGGAACGCCGGGAATGATAATTTGCCTGCAATGCCGGACAGTCTGGATCGGGCTGATAAGTTTGGTCGCCATGGTGGAGATATCCAGGGTATGCGCGACCGGCTGGATTATATAAACGATATGGGGTTTACCGCAATCTGGATGAACCCGGTGATTGAAAATAATATGCCCAGATTTTCCTATCACGGCTATGCCGCAACAGACTTCTATGCCATTGACCGCCGTGTTGGCTCAAATGAAGAATTCAAAGCGCTTTGTGAGGAAGCAGGGGAGAAGGGGATCAAAATTATTATGGATATGATCCTGAATCACAGCGGCTCAGAACACTGGTTTGTGAAAGATCAACCAATGCTGGATTGGCTAAACTTCCCCGATGACATTCAATACACCACGCATCGGCGCACGGTAAATCAGGATATTTATGCTTCCCAACACGATAAAAAACTCATGACGGACGGATGGTTTGTCAGAAGCATGCCGGACCTCAATCAGCGCAATCCGTTTATGGCTGACTATCTAATCGTAAATACCCTCTGGTGGATTGAATATGCCGGGATTGCCGGTATCCGCATGGATACTTATCCCTATCCGGATAAACACTTTATGAGCCGGTGGACCTGCGCCGTAATGCAGGAATATCCGAATTTCAGCGTGGTAGCAGAAGAGTGGTCTTACAACCCGGCAATTGTAGCTTACTGGCAGGCCAATAAGCTGAATCATGATGGATACACCTCTTGTCTGACCAGCATGATGGACTTCCCATTGAAGGGGGCGTTGCTGCAGGGATTGACTGAGGAAGAAGGGGATCACCTTGGAATGCTGCGCATCTACGAGATGGTGGCAAACGACTTTTTGTATGCTGATCCCAATAATCTGGTGACGTTCGGAGATAACCACGATACCGACCGAATGGCTACCAGCCTGGATAATAACCCGGCACTGATAAAAATTGCGCTGGCATTCCTAGCGACGATGCGCGGCATACCGCAGATTTATTACGGCACCGAGATTATGATGGAAAATAATACCGCCCCGAAAGATCATGGGATTATCCGAACCGACTTTCCCGGCGGCTGGGCTGGAGATCGCATAAACGCATTTACCGGTGAAGGTCTGACCCCGCAGCAGAAAGATCTGCAGGACTATACCAAAAAGCTCCTGAATTGGCGCAAAACCGCCAAGCCGGCTCATAGTGGTAAGCTGATGCACTTCGTTCCTGAAGAAGGTGTCTATGTGTATTTTCGCTATACGTTAAATGAGATGCTTTTGGTGGCCCTGAGCAAAAATGCTGAGGCAATAACGATCCCTGTTGATCGATTTGAGGAAATGCTACAGGGAGAGCGTGTCGGGGTGAATGCGCTTAGCGGTAAGGAAATCGACTTTTCAAAGGGGCTTTCGCTTGAACCCAATTCAGCCTTGATCCTGGAGGTTGAGCGGACTCCCTAGCCCGTTTTATGGTACGAAGCATGAGCAAAAAAAACGAGCTGATCAATTTTCATTGATCAGCTCCTGTAAAAACAAGACCCACTCCCCAGTAGGGTCCGTTTTTATTTAATGCATACTAGACGATTCAATCCCCGTAGAAGCTTCGGCTGCCACCTTACTCCCCGGGAATCAAATCGTTCTTAAAACTTCCTTTCCAACTCAAAAATATATCGAAGTAAAGAAATCAAATCGTAGCGTTGTTAATAATATAAAAGCATCAAATCCTGTGCCGAAAAAGTGCTGTATTGTTAAGTGTATTATTAACAGGTGTTTATGTTGTTTTTGGTTTGAGTGGTTGAAGATAGTGTTTTTGCTATTTGCAAATATTTTTCTTATCTTTTTTGCTTTTCTACAATTTGTTTGCATCTCTTCTGTATTATTAATATACTTTTCTAGTACAGCTAACTCCCCCCTAGCACCTGTCAACGGGTAATCTTTTTGCTTTACACTCATTAAAATAATTTACGTAATCTTACCAGTTCGGTACCAGCCATGAGTCTCTCTGATGACAAAATTAGATCCCTACTTCAATTTCGTGCTTTAAAACGATCTATGGAGGGAGATGGGAATCGCGAATTATTTCTTCAAAAACTACTTAGTGCTACGCTTTCCGCACTGGACAGCAGTTGGGGATGTATTTGGATCTGCGACAGTGATGAAGTGCTCTTTGCCGGGACTGTCGATGGAGGAATTCCCAGAGCAGATTTGCAGCATGAATCTGCTGCTATGTTAAATGATTTATCAGAATTTCAAAGTTCCCTTATAAAGAGTGAACAGGAGCATATGGCTGCCGCAATTTGGCAGAGCCAACAAGCCTATGCCATAATGCATGTCTTTAATAAGCAAACAACGGAGAGTAACGGTGGATTTAGCAGTGAAGATCAAACGCTGTTTTCTACCCTTGCGATTACCGGATCAATTGGGCTCGATAAAATTGTGATAGCTGAGGAAAAAGCTCGATTATTTGAAAATGAACCGAAAGATCCTCTGGAAAAGCTAATTCATGGGCATAGCAATGGCATTCGTCAGTTGCGTAAGCAAATACAAGCTGTATTAGACTTCAAGGGGCCGGTATCGGTGCTAATACAAGGTGAAAGCGGAACCGGTAAAGAACTCGTAGCTGAGGCGATCCGACGCTATGGCCCATATAGAGATGGAGCATCAAGAGCTGTAAATTGTGCTGTTCTCTCCAAAAATTTGCTGCAAAGTGAACTCTTCGGGCATGTGAAAGGAGCTTTTACCGGTGCGACAACAAACAAAGTTGGGTTGCTGGAAGTTGTAGATGGCGGAATTCTGTTTCTTGATGAAATCGGAGAGATGTCTGTTGAACTCCAACCCATGTTGCTGAGAGTATTGGAAAATGGAAGCTTTCGTCGTCTTGGAGGTACTAAAGAACGGCATTCAAACTTTCAACTGATATGCGCTACCAATCGTGACCTGGAAAAAGATGTGGCAGATGGAAAGTTCAGAAGTGATCTGCTTTTTCGATTGAATCAAATGACAATAAAAGTTCCGCCACTAAGAGAGCGCAAAGATGACCTGGCAGAACTCGTGGACTTCTTTTTACAAAAATTTAATGCCGATTATGAAATGAACTGTAAAGGATTTACTCGTCGAGCACTCCATCAATTAGAACAATACAGCTGGCCAGGTAACGTGAGAGAATTACAAAACGTTGTTCTGAAAGGGATGATGTACGCCAAAGGAAAACGCCTTATTGATGTACCGGACCTGGTACTGAAAGATACACATGGCTCTCAGGACGCCCTTACCTTTTACATGCCCATACCCTTAAAGCAGGCGGTTGCAAGTTATGTACGTTATAGCTATAATAAGCTCGATCAACATGTGACTAAGACGATGGATACCCTGGAAATCGACTACCGACAGCTCATGCGGCATCTTGGTAAAAGACTGGATGCACATATTCATACTCAATTAAAACCCGGTGTTGAGTTGGATATTATAAAAGAGGTTGAAGATACGCTGCAAAACGTGAATTTAACGGATGCACAGTTACGAGGTTTAAAGCGGGCCATTGTAGAAGCTGTTGTGAATGCTACTGAGCACAGTAATAGTATTGATGACAAGTTAAAGGTCGATATAGAAGTCACGTCGCGTCTTGTAAAAGTACGGGTGCGCGATTTGGGGGTCGGCTTCAAGCCAGAGATGTTACCGGAAATAGATCCTGAGATTAAGATCCATAGCCGGAATACGCGCGGCTGGGGAATTGTAATGATGAAAAAGAGCGTAGATGAACTTCGAATAGACAGCGGCTCGAAAGGGACGACTGTAACAATGACGATTAATCGTTAAGGACTTTTCGGAATTATGGGTAAACTTTCGATTGAGTATGATAATGGTATCACAGTTCTGGTTGCCGGCTCGTCTCTGGACTTAAGCTTTAAAGATGATGTAAAGGTATTTCTGGAAGCGCAGAACAAAAGCGATGCACCAATACTGCTGGATGTAGAAAAGACGAATATGGTCTACAGCTTCGGCGTAGCGGCAGTTCAAAATCTCTGTGATCTTGCTGATGAGAATAAGCGTGTTTTCGCACTTTGCAATGTGAACCACCCTGAAGTGATTGAAGTGTTTGAGATCTCTGCTTTGCTAAAGCGCTGTAAAGAACATACTTATAAAACGCGTGAAGAAGCTATAGAGGTGCTTTCTGCACTTTAGTTTGAGGTCCGCTGTATAACAATAAAAGTAATATCATCCGTTTGAGAGGCCCCATTACGTATAGCCTCGTTGATTGTATTGATGATTACACCCCTTATCTCAGATGCATTTTTGTTGCCGGAATAACCCTGTATATCCTCACAAAGTTTAGCAAACAACTTGTTCCCGGCACGATCCTTTAATCCTCGGACGCCATCCGAGTAAAGGATGAGGCTTTCCCCTTTATTTAATAATATTTGATGCTCACTTAGCTCCGAAAGGCTGGAGAGTCCACGTTCCGCCATACCGTTCCCCAGGGGAGCATTGATTAAGCTATCGCTTTTGAGTTCAATTGCTTTTCCACCGGACAGGTGAAGCGGGGGATAGCAGCCTGCGTTAAATAATCTGACGATGTCCTGATTTTCCCGAAGCATGGCCATAAAAATTGCAACCCGGCGTTCACCTTTAAGCTTGGTATAGAACAGGCTGTCAATTCGTAAAGCAATTTCAACCAGTGACCTGAAGGTTGAGTTACGGATAGCACCATTTAGCAGGCCGTTTAACAGTGTTGCCGGTACGGCGCCCTCCATCCGTTTTCCTTCTATATCTGCGAGAGAAATAAGCATTGATTGGTCACTCCCAACCGGTATCGCGTCGTAATGATCCCCGCCAACATCTGCAGCCGGTGAATAATATCCAGCCAGCGAAAACCCATCCAGTTTCGGGAATTTTTCCGGGATAAGACTACGCTGTGTATCAACAGCACTCTGCAACTCGCGCTTTAGATAGACCTTTTCTGCCTTTGCAAACCCCCTTCTGCGGCTGTATAAAACCATTCCGATAAGTAAAAAAATGCCAATTATAGTGTAAAAAACATATGCCAGAGGGTGTAGATACCACGGTGGATGAATGATGAAACTATAGTGAACCGGTTCGGAAATCTGGTCAAAGTCGTTTTTCATGCGAACTGAAAAAGTGTACTCCCCGTGATAAAGGAACGTGTAGTCTTTTGTGTATTCGGTTGTCCAGTTCGACCAGCTGGTAGACTGCGGCGATAGCTTGAACTGGTATTCCGTATCCCGATTACCAATATAAGCGGCATCAGCAACGCTAAACCTTAAGTTGTTCCGTTCACTGGAAAGGCGTAGGCTGATCTGCTGTGGCCAGGTTGTTAGATTTTCTCGCAGTGTTTCACCATCGATCTCCTCCAGGCGTCTTATCAGGGGGCGCTTTTCCGGATAATTAAAAGGAACTCGCTCCGGTTCATACCGAATAACGCCGTCGCTTGTTGAAAACCAGATCTGGTCAGCCTCGAAGTAGATGTCATTCAATTTTGGTATAATCACAGAATTTAGAGGATTTGTGAGATAGCGGTTTCCCTGATCAGTCTTTAGTGCAGACTTGAGATACTTGCCCTTCGAATGCCACCACATCGTATTAGAGTCAGGAGCTGTATAAGGAGGCCATTTCTCTCTGTATACGTTTTCTATATCTTTGAATGAATTCGATGGCACCAACGATCCGTCACGATGGTCAACCGCATAAATGCTGTCAGCATTGGAAACAAAAATTGAATCTCCTGCGGTTAATAAAAATGCATAAGCATTTGCATTTGGTAGATTTAAAAGAACGTCCTGTGCTGTAGGGATCTTCCCGGAAGATGATGGATCGGCCGGTTTATCCATATTCGATAAATTCGGTTCCAGTGAATAAGCGCCAATGGAGCTTACAATCCAAAGCCGGCCTGATTTGTCCTCATTTATCTTTCTTGCTCGCGCAGGAACATTCGCAAGGGGGCTTTTTTCAACCGTCCACTTTCCTGCTCTATGATATATGCTGGAAACGACATTTTCATCAAAAACGTAAACACGATTGCTATCTTTTCGCGACCTGAAGAGCTTATAACTTCTTGGACTTAGTCCATCCAGTTTGCGATAAGTATCCTGATTATAAGGCTTGATGTATAAACCTTCACTTGTTGCAATAAGGAGTTTCTGGTTTGCGTTCAAAAAGTCCCAGGTAAATATACCGTTAAGCTCTCCCGGGTAGCCTACCGGCTTTTGCCATTTCTGTGATTGTGCATTCAGTTCAAATAAGCCGGATGATGTTGCAGCGTACATCCTTTCATTAAAGCGCACAACCGAAAGGATTATTCCATCCAGTCCAGCTGATGAATTGATTAAGGTTGCAGATAAACCATAGTCAATTTTGACAATACCACTCTCCATGGCTGCCCAAATATTCCCCTCGTTGTCAAGGGTTAAGGCCAGGCATTTATTAGAGGGTAAACCGTCATTCTCATCAAGCAGGGTTAATGTCCCTTTAATGGGATCAAAAAATAAGATACCTGCCTCTCGGGTACAATAGGCAATTGTAGAGTCCGGTAGCACTACACCGTTGGAGATTGTCCATTGTTTTGCTGCTGCAGTTTTCTCGGGGAAGAGATTTGTTAATCGATTTTCTTCATACAGCCAAAACCCGCTTTGGGCCGTAGCTAGTAATTGTCCGCCCTTAAATGGTGTAATAGATTGCACTTTCAGTGGGATGTTAAATAGGCCGAATTTATGAGGGGTCAATACTTGACGGTTAATCTGTTTTAACTGTCTCCGATTTTCTCTGACAACGGCTCTCCCTCCAACATTGAACCCTGGAAAAAGCTCAACACGTCCCACCTTCTTATCCGGAAATAATTTGGAAGTATCTGCTATTAACGTTTTTAGCTGTGAACCGTCCCATTGAAGCAATGAAAACTGAGGGTGAAAATACAGTGTATCTCCAATTGAAGTGATATCATACACTGCTCCCAATTTCAGATCATGGTTAAGTTGCCTGTAGGTTAATCGACCTATTGAGTCGGGCTCCATTATACCTATTCTGCCATATGAGCCTCCTATAAACAGTCGTCCTTTGGAGTCTTCCGCAAGAGACCATATGTTGTGATCCGGAACAGGATACTTTCTCCATTTAATCCCGTCGTATTCAAGTAGACCCTCATTATTACCTACATAAATCAATCCGCTGGAATGTTGAAGAACTACCCGGTTCTGTGGGCCACTATTATAGTCTGTAGTGGTATAGACACGTAGGATATTGGTTGTTTTTGAGGGGAGAATTTGTGCGGGGCCTGCAAAAGAATAATGAAACGATGAAGATCCAAAAATGAGTATAAAGACCATCAAACGGATCGCCTGAAGAGGAGTAGTGGCTTCCGGAATTTGAAAATGGATTAACCGGCATAGTTCGAGTAAAGTTTTACGAATGAACATATTTATTCGCTCTGGGGAGTTTTTAGCGGATAAATTTAGTTTTAATGTAACCCTTTTAGGGTAAAGAACATACCTGCTTTATCGATTTATCTTGCTTACCCGTCGACTCTGCGTGGGGCGAAAGCCGACGAGGTAAGTTATTGCGATTCCGATTAAGCTGGTGGATCATCATTTACATCTACATTGCCCTCGTTCGTCGAAGGACTGCTCGGTGTCATGTCCTCGGGCTTAAATGCCACATAAATTTTACCGTTCATTTCGCCAACATCATCCCGGAGTGAAATTTTAATCTGACGCTTAGCAGGGCTTAGCGTTGCCTCTATAAAGACATAGTCGCTAAAGTCGCTGCTGATTTTAAAAAATTCATCTGGTGCCATAGGGTTATCGCCACCTAATCCCGGACTGCTGGTTGGTGATAATGAGCTTAAGCCCGAACTTGTTAGCTTGTAGATTTTGATGCTGCTGTTCGAGTTGCTCGACTCGTTGTTGATCTTGATGATATCCATTTAGTCTCCTTCCAATGTGATAGTACGGTGAAATGATTTAAGGAGGGGCGCCTTATAAAGGTTCTGGCAGCGGTGGTATGTAAAAGAGCAATTGCCATGAATGAGGTAGTTCAGAGATTTTATGTAGTTCTATCTCTAATCTCTGTTGTCTGGTCTTGTTTAGGGCAATTTGAAGGCCAAAAAATTTAAGACCTTCTATAGTTATGTATTACAGCTCTTTAGGAAGGATTCTTTAACTGGGGTTACTTAAATGAAATATTTGCAAATATTTAATACTTATTTATGTGAAATTGCAATTAGCAAATAATCTACAATCGTGTCGGTTAACTGCGACAGGATTAAAGGATTTAACCAGATGCTTTTGAAATCCCACTGCACAGGAATATATTTCAGATATTCACAGGGATGAACCATGTATAGACTTCTGATTTGCCTTATCTACATATCCTGCCTTCAGGCGGGTGAGCTTAACTTTTCGGTGTTAACCAAAGAAGATGGCCTACCGTCGAACCAGATTAATTATTTGCTACAGGATGAGAAGGGATTCCTATGGTTGGGGACCGGTAATGGACTGGCGCGCTATGATGGCTATAATTTTAAAGTTTTTCAGAATAATCCATCCGATCCGAATAGTCTTTCGGCAAATCTGATTAATTACCTTCACCTTGGTACCTATGATGGAAAACCAACGCTTTGGATTGCTACAGAATCCGGAGGTGTTAGCGCATTAATTTTAGAAACTGAAACCTTTCTGAACTGGCAAAATAATCCGGATGATAATACGTCCATCAGTAGTAACTGGATCATGTCGGTATTGCAAACCGATAGCATTCTCTGGGTTGGCAATAATAATAATGGTTTGGACCGGTTAAACCTGACTACCAATTCTGCTCAGCGCTTTTCTGCTCCGAACCTTCCAATAAGTATTAGGGATATTGTTCCCGATACAAGAAACCCGGAACGGTTTTTTCTCGGCACTGAAAAAGGAGTCTATGGCTTTGATGATCGTAGAAAAAGCCTTTTACCAATTGAGCCCATTAATCAGAAGCTAAGTGAGATGCGGGCCCAGCGGGTTGATGATTTGTTTCTGGATAATTATGGTAATCTATGGGTGGGTACTTATCAAGCTTGCATTCTACGTAGTAACCTGGCGAGTGGCTACGTCGATGCTTGGAAAAAAGACCCTGATGCGCCAACAACCGATAAACGCTACGAAGCAATGTCTCTGGATCCGGCTGAAGGTGGTAAACTATGGGTTTCTACGTTTAATAGCGGATTGAAGCTATTTGATCCTCATACGGAAAAATTCAAAACCTATTCAATGCTTACCGGAGGCCCGGAGGGATTAAGGAGCAATTCCATCCAAAAAACGCTGGTAGATAAAAGCGGCCAGCTATGGGTTGCCACTGGAAAAGGGCTGCATAAGCAGAAACTGATGAAAGCAAACCACACAACTATTTTTCAGCAAGATACGATAAAAGTTGGGACACTTAACGACAACTACGTATGGTCAGTTTACGAAGACAGAGATGGCACTACCTGGGTAGGAACCAGCGAGGGATTGAATCGATACCATCCGGAAAATCTGACCTTTACCGACTATAGTTTGCCAAATAAAAGTATTCTTGGCGGCATGATTTCACATGCGCTTTTGTCAATTTGTGAAGATCGGTCCGGAGAATATTTGTGGCTTGGGACATTCGGAGCCGGCCTGAACAAATTCAACAAAAACAATGGGCGTATTCAGGAGTTTGATATTGCTAAACTATCCGGCGGTAGTCGAGACCTGAATATGATTTATGATATCGTTCCCGACCATGATGGTATAACGCTTTGGATTGCTACCGAACACGGGTTAAGACTCTTTAACACCATAACGGAAGAGGTGCTTTTACCACCGGTAGGGAAACAGGATGTTACAGCCAGTTTTGTGGGGCATATTCACACGCTTCACCCCGGTATAGATGGCTCCATTTGGATTGGAACCTTAGGAAACGGTATGTATCAATGGCTGCCTTCCGATAGTCTCTACAAAAACTGGCGACAGGGCGATGCTGGTTTGCGCTCGAATAGTATATTGGACTTTGCTACTTTTGAGAGTGACTCTGGTAGGGTGATCTGGGTCTCAGCTTCAGAAGATGGGGTCATTCGCATTGATTTGGAAAAGGGTGAATTCTTCCGGCTAAATGAGGATGATGGGCTTCCCGGTAATTCTGCATGGCGATTGTTACCGGATTCCAAAGGTGGGATTTGGGCGATTACCGGAGCGAATCTAACCTATGTTAATCCGTCTCGCGATACCATTGAGAACTATGAAATTCCTCTCACGACTACACAGACTTTTGAGTTCAGCAGCTTTGCCGGAAACCTTTCTACAGACGGTATGCTTTGGAGCGGGGGGCCAAAAGGGTTGCTGAGGATAGATGCTGAAAATTTCAGGGCGACGAAGAAACAGCCGGAGCTACAGTTTAGCGAGATTCGTATTTTTGATCGGCCCGTTAAGATCGGTGAGCATCACCCTCTTTCGGCTGCCTATAGTGATGAGCTAAGGCTGTCCTGGAGAGACAACCTTTTTTCACTTGAATTTTCTCTGATGGATTATCGGACTATTGATCGTGCCCGCTACTTTTATAAGCTGGATGGCTTTCATGATGACTTTGTGGCCAGTCGGCTTGGAAACCGTGTGGAATTTACAAATTTGAATCCCGGGAGTTATACGCTACATGTCCGTGGTGTAAACAGTGCCGGAGGGGAAGCGGTGAGGCAGATGGCAATTGTGATAACCCCGCCTTTTTGGGCTACCGGGTGGTTTCGCTTTCTTGTAATAGCGTCCATTGCGGCCCTTTTGTATGGACTCCATCGATATCGTTTAAATCAGCTGTTGAAAGTGGAGAGAACCCGAACCCGTATCGCCAGGGATCTGCATGATGAAGTAAGCGCGAACCTGAGTAGCATTAACTTTTTTTCTGATGCGGTAGCTCGCAGTGGGGAAAATGTGCTTCCCGAAGCCGCCCGAAAGTATCTGGGTTTAATAAATGAGTCTGCTTCCGGTGCAAAAAGCGCGATGGATGATATTATATGGGCAATCAATCCGCAGCACGATGACTGGGGCTCTTTTTTAGCGCGGCTGCGGCGCTACGCTTCCGATCTACTAGCGAGTCGGGAAATAGATTATAACATTCAGATGTCGGAAGATAAGTCATCCGAGAAAGTTAGCATGGAGATTCAACGCGACCTATGGTTGATCTTCAAAGAGATTATTACTAATGCGATTCGACACTCCGAATGTTCGCAAGTGGAAATCATTGCTGAATTTGAGCGAAAGTCTTTTCATTTAACAGTAAGAGATAATGGGAGTGGCTTTAACGAAACGGTTCAAACGGATCGCAATGGTTTGGCAAATATACGCTCGAGGGCAGAAGACTTAAACGCCGATGTTGAGCTGCAGACTGGGGAAGAGCGTGGAACGACCTGGCGAATTCGATTGCCACTCTAAGTGAAATACCGCATAAACATGTGGAGAGCTTAAGAGGAGAAACGAATACATTATCCTTTAAAACGGAGAGCAAATGCCAAAGTATACATCGCTACCGGAAAAGTTAATCAGCATTTCAATTGTGGAAGACAACCGCTATATCCGTCAGGGATGGGTAGCTGCTTTGGAAGCGGTTGATGATTTTCTGGTGCTCGGTGAGTATGGTTCCTGTGAAGCAGCATTGGCTGATGAACAGATCGGGCAGTCCGATGTTGTGGTGCTGGATATTGGTCTGCCGGGAATACCCGGGACTGAAGGCGTGAAGGCTCTCCTGGAAAAGCATCCGAATCTTGCTATCGTCATGTGTACGGTGCATGATGAAAGCGATAAAATTTTTACGGCACTCACCAACGGTGCAATTGGCTACCTCGTAAAAAGTACTCCACCGGATGAGTTTATTCAGGCCATTCGCACCACCGCAGCGGGCGGTTCATTTATGAGCCCCGATATTGCCCGCAAGGTAATTACCTCATTCCAGACTGCTGACTCCGGCCAAAGTGATGCGGAAAAGCTGGACGAATTGGAAGTTATTATCCTCAGCGAATTGGCAAAGGGCAAATCCTATCGCGATGCCGCGGAAACTGTCCACCTTTCTATTGATGGTGTTCGCTACCGCATTCAGTCGATTTACCGCAAACTACAGGTCCACACTCGCTCAGAGGCAGTTGCCAAAGGCTACCAGCGCAAGATCATCAGCTGATCCCGTACCGTGGGTCGCGACCCACGCCACTTTCTACATGCGACAAGCCACCCACCACCCGCTATTTCCCACATATCCATGTGGTACCGACCGATAATAATTTTGCCATCTTTATTTATCAGGTAAAAGATCATCGGAGGAACTCATGGATTTCAGGCGTGTTGTTTTTATTGTCTCTACACTCATACTCTTATTAACGCCACTACATATTGCCGCTCAAACACAGGTACAGCAGTTATTTAATAAGGCACTGTATTTTGATAACAGTGGTCTTGTCGGGCAAAGTGATGTTCAGTTACTGGACGATGGTCCTGCAAGTACCCGAGGCGGCTTTGCACAGAAAAACCTGTTCTTTCATGGTGAAAAGTTTTACCTGTCCCATCAGTGGAACCAAAACGCCGTGGATAATAATGATGTATATCTTCGAACGAGTTCGGACGGTATTACCTGGTCCTCCCGTTCAATTGTAAATGATGATCCGGGAGGAACTCAGCAGCGAAAGTCTATTATGGCAATCGGCGGAGATCCTCAACAGCCGAAGATTTGCATCGTTTGGCAAGATCAGCGCAATCCGGCTTATCAGCTACGTGGAGCGGTTTCTACCGATGGAGGGCAGACATTTACTCCTTCGATCCAAATAAGCAATCACGCCAGTTCCGACAATATTATTGCTGACGTGGCCGTTGATGCGAACGGTGACTTCTACGTGGTTTGGAATCGAAGTAGCAGTGGTAATTACTATCAAACCTGGTTTAGCCGAACAACGGATAATGGGCAGACCTGGCTACCTCAAAAGCAGGTTCATTTCGGAAGAGTCTTCAGTTTTCCTTCGCAAATTGTGGCGCGGGGAAATGGCGAATTGTTGATTGGTATATGCGATGACCAGAACTCAAGGAGTAACCTGGTTGTTTATAGCAGCATGGATAGTGGGGATAACTGGCAGCAGGAGACACAGGCGACCAATTACGGTTTCCAAAATGGATTTCGATATTTTTCCTTGCTAAAGGATGAAGCGGATACGGTTCATTTTTTATATGAATATATATCAAGTGGTCAAATTCACAGTTATCGGCATATGACCACGTCTGACTGGGGTGGAAGCTGGTCTAATGATCGTGCAGCTTCTGATACTACTCAGGGCATCTTGCAGGTTGGGCATTCAGTTTGGAACGCTCCGGGAATTACAGTTTCACCTTCAGGTGCGATCTATGCATCGTGGGCAGATACACGAATAGATCCTTCCGGACCGGAGTACACCGTTTTCCTTTCCCGTTCAACAGATGGTGGACAAACCTGGTTACCTGATATCCAGCTAAATGAGATGCTTCCGGTCGATACGAAAGGTTTTGTGTCAGTTGCCGTAAAGTCTGATGGCATAAACGATACCCTGGCTGCAGTTTGGACCGAAACCCGCACATTCGCCGGTGCCAATCCGCCGAACCCCTTTAGCCTTCTGATTCCCAACAATAACGCTCTCTTTACCTTCTCCAATCCCATCCCTTTTGGTTGGCAGCAATCTATTGACCCGGATGGTGATCCGGTAACCTATGATCTGAAAATATGGGACAACGATATGCAGCATGCCGATACGGTTGTTGCTGGCCTTTCCACGATCAATCGAAGCTTTAATGCGCCGGGGTATCTAAAATTTGGTGGACAGTATCGCTGGACGGTCTCCGCTACCGATGGAGCAAACACCACAGCATCTATCGATACATTCAGCTTTGGAATTGTTGATCCGGAATTTCCTACTGCTTTACAGCAGCCGACAAATAATACACAGATCTCAGATATACAAAGCGATATCCAGTTTACCTGGTTTACCGACAGCATTCGCGCAAATAGTTCTTTCGAGTATGAATTTCGGCTGTTTAACGCGATTTCAGATACCAGCATCGCTAATATCACTGAGGAACAATTCACGTTTAACGGGGGTGGTTTCTTCAACGGGAACGCTACCTATCAGTGGTGTGTGCTGGCGAATGATGGCTTTGTTACCGTTTCCTCCGATACCTTTATGCTGCGCACACCGGATGGAATTCTGGCAGGGGAATACACGATTGGTAATGGTGGATCATTCCCTGACTTAAGTTCCGCAGCGTCTGTGTTAAATTCGTTTGGTATTGCCGGGCCCACCACTTTTAAAGTGTTACCTGGTATATATCAGGAAAAATTCCGATTGGAAGACATCGCCGGACAGGGAGATGACAACCCGATTGTTTTCGAGTCTCAATCCGGAAATGCTTCCGATGTACTCATTGAATACCAGCAGACCTCGGGTGATACCTCTATGGTCGTTGTAGAAAATGTTGAAAACATCACCTTTCGAGGACTTTCTTTCAAGGCGATTGATAACCCCTATGATAAGATTCAAATTCTATCTGTTTTATATGGTCAAAAGATACTGATAGAGGATTGTCGTTTCGAAGGCCCATTGGATAAACGTACGACGCGTGCCAGTCTTTTTACCTATGCCGGCGGTGATATTACCATCCGAGATAACTCTTTTCTGGGAAATGGATATGGTGTTCTGACCAGAGGAGTAGGCAGCTTGACTCTTGCTCAGGGCGTTCGTGTAGAGGGAAATATCTTTACGAACTGCAATCAAATGGCTATTTATATGCTCTTTCTCGATGCGCCGATTTGCCATAAGAATCAGATCGAGCATAAGGCGATCTTTCCAGCTTTGATGCTGAATCGCTGTGTTAATGACTTTGAAGTAACAGCGAATTCCATCAGATTTGCTCCTAAGCACACCCAGGCGACCCAATACCACGCTGCAGTACGTATGGTTTACTGTGATGGCAGTTCTACAAGGGCGCAGGTAACCAATAATATGGTTGGGGTAACAGCGCCGGATACCACGGAGCTAGCCATCGGATTGGAATTGTTGGGTGGCCAAAACATATCTGTTTTACACAATTCAATTTATATCAGCGGGTCTTCGTTGCATGAGGCTCGTTATGCGCTGTCTACCTGGGGAAATACCTCCGGGATTATCTTGCGTAATAATATCTTCTCAGCCGGGCGAGGTGGCTTGGCCTACTCGCTATCGGGTGATGTAGATGCCGATTATAATCTGCTACATGGTATAGGACCGTATGTTGCGAATGTTGCGGGAACCTCCTATAACACTGTGACAGACCTTCAGCGGTTGAGCGGCATGGAACAGAATTCACCTTCTGCGCCAATGAGCTTTCTTGCCGACCTGCATTCAGCCGGTGCTGGTGCTGATGGTAGAGCAATACCGTTGCCAGAAGTGACGTTTGATATTGATGGAGAACCTCGAGATCCATCCACACCCGATATCGGTGCAGACGAATACAGTCCGCAGATCTCCGGATTGAATGGAAACTATGTGATCGGTGAAGGAAAAGACTTTAACGATTTACAGTCTGCAGCTGAAGCGTTACACCTGCTTGGCATACAGGGGCCGGTTACATTTGAGGTGCAGCCCGGCACTTACGGAGGACTCTATTTATCTGAGTTTGAGGGTGCCAGTGCAGCAAGTCTGGTTACCTTTCGCTCCCAAACCGGTCGCAGTGAGGATGTGCTTTTGGAGTATACCTCAAACATTATAATCCGGCATCTCATAAATTTGAACGGTAGTAATCATCTCCGATTCGATCGACTAACCCTAAAAGGAGTCTTAAATCAATATTGGTACGGAATGATGCATTTGGAAGGAGATGTCGATAACCTTTCGATTACCAACTGTCATTTTGAGGCGTCTCCGGAAGGTGGAGTAGGCGTCTTGTTGCGCACCAGTGCTGATAGCAGTATGGCAGCAGATGAGCTGCTGTTGAAGGGGAATCGTTTTACGCGTGGGCCTGTAATTTTAAATGGTCATGCGACGACTCCAATGCGTAATACCCGGGTCAATAATAATCGATTTGTAGCCGATTCATTAGTGTACTACCAGCTAAATTTAGGGGATCAGGAATCTCCGATTGTGCAGTTTAATAATTTGGTTGGGACAGGAAATACAACCTGGTATATCGGGTTGCATGTGGTTGGTAGCGAATCTATCCAGATTGCAAACAATCGAATTCGCGCAGTGGGGGTCGAAAACTCTCAGGGTATAAGGGTTGCACCAATGATAGGGGCAAATGCAACAGCTTCTCTTTTCAATAACTTTGTTGTAGCTGATGCCGATAGTAATCAAGCTGGTATAACTTTGTATAACCTTGCGGCGGCAGATTTGTTCTACAACAGCATCCTGGTAGATGGGGGACAATCACAACAAATCAATTCGTTTAGCGGTGCTATTTTTGCTAATACTACCGATCTCTCGATGTTGAATACCATTGCGGTAAACAAAGCCGGAGGTGGGACGTTATATCTCGAATCTTTTACGAATATTAATGTCTCAGACTACAATAACCATTTTGTGACCGGCAGTGAACTATTCCGCGTTGGGGATTCGACCTATACGGATTTGGCATCCGTGCGTGCGGCAAGTGGTTTGGAGTTAAACTCGCTATCGGTTGATCCATTCTTTCTAAGTGATACGGACCTACATCTGAGCAGACGTTCTACGCTGGACAATAAGGGCACGCCGATTGCCGGTATTTCCCGTGATATAGATGGGCAAAACCGTAGCGTAACCACCCCGGATATCGGAGCAGATGAATTCAGCGGTCGCCGGGTTGTTATACGCCGTAAGGGGGGCCTTGACCTGGTGTTGCCGCCGAATCCGCCGCGTCGCGATAAAATTATTGTCAACGGTCTTTCCAATCTGCTTCAAAATGGCTACGTGCTGGCGGACCTTCATGTTCAGCTGGATACGCTGCTGCATCCAAACGTATCTGATCTGGATATTTTCCTCTCACATAATGGAATTCGCGATACGTTGGTTTATGCTCTTCCTGCCGTAGGAAGTAATTTCATCAACACGATTTTTGATGATAGTTCAGCTCAATCCATCGAGCAGGGGGGGGCGCCATATACCGGACGCTACCGACCATCAGGACTGCTGGGAAGCTTTATCGGTACAGATCCGGAAGGGGAGTGGGAAATCGAAATTGTGAACAACGGCAGCGACAGTAGCGGCGTGCTACAGGCCTGGGGACTGGAGCTGGAGTTTGAGTTCCTGACCGCTCTGGATGATCCGGCAATATCATCAATTCCGGCGGAATTTATTTTACAGCAAAACTATCCGAATCCATTTAATCCGGAGACGACTATTGGTTTTGCTTTACCGGAATCCTCAAGACCCAAAATTAGTATTTACAACTCTCTGGGACAATTGGTAAAGCGTATAACTTCTTCCAGTGAGCTGCCGGCAGGCTGGCACCAGGTAAGGTGGGATGCGACGGATGCTGTTGGCAATGCGGTTTCCAGCGGTATTTATTTCTATCGGCTGGAAGCCAATAGTCAGGTAATGGATACAAAGAAAATGCTGCTAATTCGATAGCTCTCTGGTTTCCACATGCGCATGTAGTGTAGTTGAAGAAGGCAATTGCGACATTGTTGAAACGAAAAAACAACTGGAGCAGATTGATGAAGGACTTAAAACAAATAATTAGCAGCTTTGCGATTCTTATATTTCTTGTTCAGCTGAGTGACGCTCAAACGTTTACCCGTCAGGTTTTTCAGCGAAATATGTATTTCAATAGTAGTGGTCTGGATAGCCAGACTCCCGTGCAAATGATTGATCCCGGGTCCGCCACTACCCGCGGGCCATATGCTCAGCAGGGTATGATAAGGTATGGCAGTAATTATTATCTGATGTACCGCTATTTCGACGGAGTCAGCAGTAGTGTTTACCTGCGAACAAGCTCGGAGGGGACAAACTGGTCTGATCGGCGTTTGGTAACTGATGATACGTCTAACTCAGCGCAGCGCTTTCCTGCCATGGTTGTATCAGGAGACTTGCAACAACCCGACATTGATGTCGTATGGCAGGATTCGCGTGATGCACAAGTGCAAGTTCGATTTGCAAGAAGCACGGATGGTGGGCAGACTTTCGGGCCGTCAGTTGTTATCAGCTCGCATGGTGATTCGCAATCTGTTTTAGCCTCTCTGGCAAGAGATGATTCTGGTAATTTATATGTAGTCTGGAATAGGCTTGATTCCTTTGGGCAATGGTCACCAACATGGTTTAGCCGCTCGACGGATAATGGTCTGACCTGGACGCCTATGACGCAAATCCATACCGGTCGTATCTTCAGCTTCCCGGCAAAAATCGTGGCGCGTAATAACGGTGAATTGCTGGTTGGTATCTGTGATGATCAGAATTCACGCAGCAATCTTGTGGTTTATACGAGCACCAATGGAGGAGATGCCTGGCAATTACAGCAGCAGCCGACGAGTTATCAATTTGGAGAGGGCTTTCGGTTTTTCAATCTGGTGAGAGACGGTTCCGACAATATCCACTTCCTGTATAATTTTGTAAAAAACAATGAACTGCGTAGCTATCGCTATCTGAAGACGGCGGACTGGGGTGCCAACTGGATAAATGACCGGGCAGTATCCGATTCTACTGTCACACTTCAGCAGACCGGGATAGGGGTGCAAAATATCCCGGCATTTGCCATCACCCCGCAAGGTGTTATGTATGCAGCCTGGGCAGATAAGCGCAACGATCTCAGTGGAACAAACTTTGAGGTATATTTATCGCGTTCAACGGACGGCGGCAATAGCTGGGATTCAGAAATTCAGGTAAATGAGATGCCGGAAATAGATGATCAGTCTTATGCGGCAATTGCAGTCAGTTCAGACGGAATAACCGATACGGTAGTCGTTGTTTGGTCGGAGAACCGGCAGATTACCGGCATCAATGATGACCTGCTTACATCAATACCCACCGAATTCACGCTTGAGCAGAATTATCCGAATCCGTTTAATCCGTCTACGACCATTCGCTATGAATTGAGTGAAGCCACGCAATTAAGCCTCAGCGTTTACAGTATTGATGGGGCAAAGGTCCGTACGCTCGCAGAAGGCATCCAGAGCGCCGGTGCTTATCAGGTGGTATGGGATGGTCGCAATGAATCCGGCGGACAGGTGTCGTCGGGGATTTATCTCTATCGTCTCGAAACCGAGAGCGGGTCAGTCACGCGAAAGATGTTGCTGGCGAAGTAATATTTATTTTACATAGCACCGGCTAAATTGGCCGGTGCTGGTTAGAGTTAAAACAACTCGTTTTGGAGGGGCTAATAGGTCAGCACTAATGGGGACTGATTATTTCTAGCTCCAATAACGAGAGGAGCCTTCCCCGCTCGTTGAATGGTCACGAAGTCCCGAATCTGACCAGACAGGCTTAAATCAGATGGGCGGACGTAAAAACTACCCCCGCCGTTACCACTAAGAAGGGTGCCGAAGCCCGAATCCAATCTACCAAGCTGCGGGGTGAGACCGTAAAAGTTACCGGCAAGTAATAGGTCGGTTTTATTGTCACCGTCAAAATCATCTACCGCTATGGCATAGACCGGCGCCATCTGGGCAGCTAATGGTAGTGGCGTTGCTTTAAACGTGTTTCCGCTACCTGGATAAAAGACGGTCGTTGCGAAGGAGGTTACGCTGTATTTCTGCGCTTTTTGAAGCTGTTCGGGTGTTAGCAGGTCCTCAACTGTGCTGTTTGAATAATCTTTATGACTGGAGAATTTGTTTTTCATAGCCGGGATTTGATCCACCAGATTATCCAGTAAGGGTAGGGGATTACTACTACCCTGCTTATAGTGAAAAATCAGCTGCTCAATTAAGCCATTATCGTCGAAGTCCGATACATACATGTCTACCGGTTCTTCTTTGCTGGCCTGCAGCTTGAAATTATAGCCGAAGTTTCCAGCAATCAGGGCCGTTTGCCCGTTAATTTTAGCAACCTTAAGGCGAGTCCACCAGCCGGTTGGGCTGTTCGGAATTACCACTTCCGTTACGTTGCTAAGCTTGCCGGCATTATTTTGAAAGACGGAAACCGGCATCCAGTCGCCGACCACAATTAAATCCATATCGCCATCGGAATCGTAATCCAGCCAGTCTGCATCGGTAATCATGCCCGCGCGTTCCAGGTCAGGAGCCAGCTCTCCGATCTGGTTAGTAAATTTGCCACGACCATTATTAATAAGAAGCTGTGACGGCGGAGCGATGCCATACTGCCAGGGCATGCTTCGGCTGCCGATGTACAAATCGATATCTCCGTCTCCATCTACATCTGCGGGAGCAATGCAGGCGCCACTTAGCCGCAATTTGGGAAGGGCGTCTTTGGCTTCAATGAACTTTCCTCTACCATTGTTCAGGTAAAGTCGATCCTGCAGAGCCGGTGCGGTGCGCGAGTATTCATTCCCGCCACTCACCACGTATAGATCCTTATCCCCATCCCCATCCACATCGACAAAAGCCGCATCGACATCTTCCGATATCTTTGTTTTTTCAAAAGCACTGTTATCTCCGGCAATAAATGAACCGTCGCGCTGCTGAAGGAATAAACCTCCGGTTTGTGTTTTTGCTCCAGAGATAAACAGGTCTTCCCGTCTGTCTCCGTTTATATCGCCGACAGTGATTTGCGGTCCTTCGGTCGACAGCATTCTCGGCAGCAGAGATTCACGCTGAAAGTCGGTAAACTTGTTTTCCTGATGCAGAAAGTCTATTCCGGCATCGACATCTTGAAATATTCTCTTTCCCTCAGCTTTAGCTATATTTTCTGCCGGCTTTGCATCTACCTGCGAAAACTCAACGGTCTGATTTGCTACAATTTCATTGTGCATGCTCACTGTGCCATCCGGCCAACTGATTTCTACGTCAACGGCATCAGAGTTGGGGCCATCACCCAGTCCAAAAACCAGCGTATAGTCTACAGATGACTGGAATCCACGCATCGGCATGTGCTCTTGTCGGTTGATTGTGCCATCAGGCATGTGAAGCGTAATGGTAGAGCCAATTGCATGCTGATTTTTGCCCTTTCCCCTCAGATTGATGCGCAGGTAGTTATTGTTGGAAAGGGTATCGGATTCATTCCTATATATAAATGAATGCATGTTCACATTATTAATAACCAGATCGAGATCACCGTCCAGATCGAGATCGCCATATGCCACGCCGTTGGAATGGCTGAGCGTATCCATTTCCCATTCCGGAGCGACGTTGCTAAAGGTCAGGTTTCCGTTATTGCGAAACGCATAGTTACGCAGCCTTGTAGAGGGCATGTCGCGAATGAGCGATGGAAAGTCAATTTTATCACCCTGAACGATACGGTTAAAGTTTTCTTCTTCCATCAGAAAGTCCAGATAGTCCTGATCGGTAACGTCGCGAAAAATGCCATTGGAAATAAAAATATCCCGCCAGCCGTCATTGTCCATATCCAGCGCGATGGCACCCCAGCTCCAGTCCGTTGTAGCGACTCCGGAAAGAAAGCCGGTTTCGGTAAAGGTTGGAGCGCTGTTGTTAAATGCTCCGTTATTGATCTGCAGAGTATTCTGTGAGAACTGATGGTAATATCCCCATTCGATCTGCTTTGCAACAAAATCGTAGGTGTCGAAGGTAAAGGTAGTTTTTAAGCGCAGGTCATCTTCCGGCAGCATGTCGGTGGCGATTACATCCATTAAGCCATCGTTATTAAAGTCGGCGATGTCTGCTCCCATGGAGGAGAGGCTAACGTAGCGCATCATCTCTTCCAGCTTTTCGCTGAAGGTGCCGTCCTGATTATTCATATATAAATAGTCGCGCTCAAAAAAGTCGTTGGCGATGTAAATATCCAGCCAGCCGTCATTATTCAAATCACTGATATTCACTCCCAGTCCGAAAGCAATCACGCTGCCGAGTATGCCGGCCTGTTCACTGATGTCTGTAAAAGAATCACCGTCATTTCGATAGAAGCGATCACCGCCCGGACCTGGATCGCGTTCATGACGCAGATTCTTGGAGAGATCGAAGGTACTAAGCGGACGAAAAGCGTTGTTCAGGATATAGGCATCCAGATCACCATCCCGGTCGTAATCGAAAAATGCCGCGTGGGTGGTAAAGCCGGTATCGTCAAGTCCGTATTCTTTTGCCATATCTTTAAATGTCGGGATTCCGCTACTGTTATTACCCTGATTGATAAAGAGTTCGTTTGCCCGGGTGTCTCCGGCGATGTTTCCGGAATTGGCAACGTAAATATCCAGTAGGCCATCTGCATTAATATCTACGAAAGATGCGCCGGTAGACCAATTGTGAGTTCCTGCTACACCAGCTGTTGAAGTGATATCTTCAAACCGCATTTCACCCTTATTCAAATACAGCCGGTTCTCCAATTGATTTGCCGTTAGATAGATATCGGGTAGCCCATCGTTGTTCAGGTCGCCGATTGCTACACCTCCACCATTATAATAATTACGATATTTGAACACGTTAAAGTCCGTCTCATCCACCAGCCGGTTTTCAAAATCCACGCCGGAGTATTCCGGGGGAAGTAAGGTAAACTGTGCCTTTACTTCGACTCTTTCGATAGTTTGTTTGCAGGCAATGGTCAGGAATAAGATGGACAACGTGACAAATAAAATGTGATAGGATTTCATAGCAATAGCGGGGATTAGGGTTTATAAAAATTCACCTCTGCAGCGTATTGCCACAGAGGTGAATAATGTACGATATGTATGTGAATCAGACCAGCCTAAACCGGAATGATCGGCTACACATTAATATCCCGGGTTCTGCTGCAGGTTCGGATTTGCATCCAGCTGTGTTTGCGGAATCGGGAACAAGTTGCGGAACGCACCGCTTGCTGCTTTGTGTACCCAGGCATCCTGGAACTTTCCAAAACGAATGAGGTCTGTTCGACGAACGTTTTCCCAGAGCATTTCAAAGCCACGCTCATTCAGGATATCGTCCAGCGTCAGAGTTGTTAGCGGCTTGTCCGGCTCGAAGGCACGCTCACGCACTTGATTAATGAGGGTAAGCGCATCACCGGCGTTACCGGAACGGAACAGCGCTTCAGCCTTCATCAGAAGGATGTGAGAGTAGCGGAAGATTGCCAGGTCATTACCGGCATTTCCGGCGCTCTGAGCAGGATCAACTTCCCACTTCAGAATACGAACACCTTCACCCTCGGTAGCAACATCGAGGTCGCCAACAGTAGGAGTAAAGACAAGCGCGTTACCCTGACGGTCTGTAGTCGGCTGTCCGGCGTTCGGACCGGCAAGCCAGTTCTGCTGACCTTCCAGCAGAACGTCTGCGCGAATGTCATCCGCCAGGTCGTAGCGGTTGTAGAAATCGGTTACAACCGACCAACCATTCCACGGTGTTTGCGGAAGCTGATTATAGTGTAATGAGGCCATATGACGATTGAAACCAACACCGTCTTCTGCCAGGTGACCAATCACCCAAATGGTTTCGACATTTACTGCGCCCTGCTGCTCAAGCTTAAAGTTGTCGATATAGTTCGGCAGCAGATCGTACTGACCGGAGTTGATGATCGCATCACAAGCTGCGATGGTTTCGGTCCAGCGAGCGGTTCCGGTATATACTTCGGCGTTCAGATAAGTAAGTGCGAGGATAGACTGCGCAGCTGCGGTAGAAACACGTCCCCAACCACCATCATCATGCGTAACCAGATCCGGCAAAGCGGCGTTGATTTCATCGACAACAAATTGAAATACTTCAGCGCGCGTATTAGAGGTCGGCGGATTATCAGGATCGGTTTCAGCAGTCGTAACAATCGGAACGCCACCAAAAAGATCCATTAGCTGATAGTAATAGTATGCGCGTAGTACGCGTGCTTCAGCAAGGAAGGTTTTTGAAGCATCGGTACCGGCTGCTTCCAGGTTCGGAATAACCGAGTTAGCCAATGCAACGCCTGTATAAAGCTGGGTCCAACCGTCGTTAATGAAACCAAGAGTCGGCTGCCATGAGTGGCGGTGCAGATCTTTCCAGATTCCACCATCACCCCAGTCACCACCGCGGGTCGGGATCATGATTTCGTCAGAGGATACCTGGTGCAGGAACATCGGTGCTCCCCAGGATAGGTTGCGAAGCTCGGCATACACCGGGATAAGCGCAGCTACAAGCTCGGCTTCCGTCTGGTAGAAATTGTCCGGGGTTACCGAACTTAGTGGGGATTCTTCCAGATCAGTACAGCCCCACAGTATAGGAAAGATGAACAGAAATGCGATAAGCATCTTAGAACGCTTCGTTTGCATTACGTATTCTCCTTAATGTTTAATTTAATTATATGAATTCAAAGCTCACGACGTTCTCATCGGAGCTAATTCTTCTTTTACGTCTTACTTAACACCAATATTCATACCAACTGTGAACACGCGTGCTCGCGGATAGTTGGTATAGTCGATACCGAGGGAAGCCGGTCCGGTTTCGCCTGCAAAGGTATTCACTTCCGGATCCAGACCGCTGTAGCCGGTTAGCAGGAACAGGTTGTCGGCACTCAGATAAACGCGCAGGTTGCGGAAGAAACTGTTGTTAAAGTTGTATCCCAGCGTAACGTTCTGTAGACGCAGGTAAGATGCATCTTCAATAAAACGATCGCTGAGTTCCGGGTTAGCCTGAACGTCAAGACCATCAGCAACATCATCAACAGCGTCTGCAAGCAGATTGAGGCCGTTAAAAACGTTTGACGGGCGCTGATATTCCAATGCAGTGTTGTTCAGCAGGTCGATACCCTGAACACCCTGGAAGGCAAAACGAAAATCGAAGCTTCCATAAACCATGGTGCTGGAGAATCCATAGGTGAAATCCGGCTGAGCATCGCCAACGATAAAGCGGCCATCACCAAGCAGGCCACCAGTGGAGCTTAGGATTTCATTTCCATCTGCATCGTATCCTTCAAACTTGCGGGTAAAAAACGTTCCCAAAGGCTGACCGGGAGTAATAATCTGCGCGTTTACACCGGACTGACCAGCACCGGATACACGACCGTGGCTGATAAAGTCGGTGTCGCTACCGCGAAGTTTGGTTACTTCGTTCTGATTAGAAGCAATGTTGAAGTTGGAGCGCCAGAAGAATTTACCGGAGCTTGCGTTGATGGTATTCAGGTTAAATTCAATACCGCGGTTTTCAACTTCACCAATATTCTGAATCTGTGTTCCAACCGGGGAAGGCTGCGGAACCGGGATGGCCAACAGCAGGTCGGTTGTGTTCTTCTGATAGATATCGATAGAACCGGCGATCTTGTTTTCCATAATGCCGAAGTCAAGACCGACGTTGATCTGGGATGTTTCTTCCCACTTCAGATCCGGATTTGCCAACTGCTCCTGAGCAAAACCAACCTGGTTCTGACCACCGATAACGGCGTTTGCGCCCGGCTCCAGAAGAATTTGTGACAGGTAGTTACCAATGTCCTGATTACCGGTAATACCATAGCTAACACGCAGCTTCATATCGTCGATGGTGCCGGAGTTTGCAAAAAAGTCTTCAGAGAGCCTCCATGCAATAGATGCGGACGGGAAGAGGCCCCACTTGTTGTTTTCACCAAAGCGAGAAGAACCTTCGCGACGCAGAGCTGCGTTAATGATGTACTTACTGTTCATATTGTAAATAACACGACCGAGGAATGAAATCAGTCTGTTATCTTCGGCAAATGAACGCGGGTTCAGAGCATTCTGTCCACCGATCAGGCTGTTAAAGGAGGTACGGTCGGTTACAAAGCCTTCTGCAGCGGCTGAGAGGAAAGTACTCTCGAAGTCCTGGAAGGAATAACCTGCCCAAACGCTAAGCTCATTATTGCCCTGAAGCTGCTTGTTGTAATTAAGCGTAGTTTCCAGCAGTGCATTCTGAGCATCGTTTACGCGAATGTCAGCACGACCACCGAATGCAGCAGCATAAGGCAGTGAGTTCGGCTGGAAAATACCGCGTTCGCCATCGGTGCGATCCAGGCCAAGGTTAACCTTAGCGGACAACTCCGGGATAATGTCATACTCAGCTGAAAGGTTTGCGAAAATTCGCATGTTGCTTGATTCGTCTTCAATTAGCTCAGCCATAGCAACCGGGTTACGAATGTCCGGGCTTCCCGGGTATTCGAAGAAAGTTCCGTCTGCGTTGGTTACCGGCAGGGTCGGATTGTATTTCAATACGTTGGTAAACAGGCCACCGCGGAATCCACCGGTTTGACGATACGGCGTATTATTACGCTGAATGAAACTTGGATTTAATCGCAGGTTTAATTTCAGCTTATTGTCCATTGCCTTGTGAGCAACGTTCAGGCGACCGGAGATGCGCTGTCGATCCGAACCGAGAATAATTCCTTCTTCATCCAGATAGTTCATCGAGATCAGATAGGATGTATTGTCTGTGCCGGAGCTAAAAGACAGGTTGTGACTGTGGGAGAATGCATTACGGCTTATCGCATCCTGCCAGTCGGTGTCGGCTGTACCAACATTCGACAGAGTCAGTCCTTCACTGTTTAACACGTCCTGCACTGCAGCGCTGTTTACATACGCGCTATACTCACTGGCGTCCAGAAGGTCATAAGTGTTCGACTGGCTACCGATTGATGTATATACATCGTAGTTCAGAGAAGAACCGCCTGCCTGGCCGCTTTTAGTGGTAATCAGAATTACGCCGTTACCGGCACGTGCACCGTAGATAGCAGCAGCAGATGCGTCTTTCAGAATGTCGATAGACTGGATATCATACGGATTAAGGGATGCAAGAGGATTTTCGCGATATCCACCGGAAGGACCATCTTCACCGGCCTCACCACCGGTGTTGTTGTCGTCCGGATCAAAATTAGGTGTAGAAGAATTTCCGCCTACCGGCACGCCGTCGATAACGATCATCGGACCGTTGGAAGCGGAAATAGAGGTTCCACCACGAATACGAATCAGCGGCTCGGCACCAAGGTCTCCATTACTTGCGGAGATCTGAACACCGGGAACGCGGGATTGCAGCAGCTGCTGAAAATCAGTCGTTTGCCCCTTGTTGAAGGAGGATTCGTCGATGGAAGCCACAGCGTTGGTCAAATCCTTACGCTTGGCCGTTCCATAACCGATAACCACAACCTCATCACCGGATACAGCTTCCGGGGCAAGTTGAATGTTTACCAGTTCCTGTCCGTTTACCGCTACTTCCTGAGTACGGTAACCAACATAGGAAACGACCAGGATAGCATCCGTTGCAACATCCTGAATTAAATAGTAACCGTCGATGTCGGTCGTTCCACCCTGGTCAGCTCCTTTGACCACGATGTTTACGCCAACCAGCGGGCTACTGTCCTCACCTGACAGCACCTGTCCCTTGACGGTGACCTGCCCAAACGCTTGTGTCGCGAATAGCAGGCATGCGGTTAGATAGAATAATAACAATCTTACCTTCATAAACACCTCACTTTACGTTATAAAACAATGGCATCAATGACGAATGCCGGGAATTATTCTTACAAGCAGAAGGTAACGCTCGTTAGGTTTTTTTAAGGTTCTGGGTTAATGTCGCTTTGTGAATTTGAATGACTGATTGGTTCTGGATTAGCGTCTGTAGTGGAGTCAGCATCAGCTATAAGAGGATGAGAAGAAGAACAAGTATTCGAGGGAGTATGCAAACTGCTTTCCTTTTGCTATTCACTAGAAATAGAGTGACGTGTGACGGAACGCACTAAAATACCAAGCCCGTACAAAATATCCTACTTATTTTTTTATAAAAACAAACTATGTTCAGAATAAATGATACTAAAAACGCTCAAAACAGGCAAGGCTAAGTTTTAGGATTAATTTTGAGGTGAGAAAAGCACAAGAGAGCTATTATTGCGAGCCATTAAATATGCTGTGTCAGTAGTAGAGATTTGCAGACGTTTTATGAAGCGCACTTCGCCTGAAACAGCAATACCACTCTGCTGCAGGGAGGTAGAATTAAATATGCCTTTCCCGTTTCCAAGTAATAGTTCTCCATAGCTGGCATCATACCGCCCGCGCTCGGTAGGGGTGCCGAACATATTGCCTGCGGAAAGCAAATCGATATGGCCATCATTATTCACATCGTCTGCGAAAAGGGCATGTATTGGGGAGAATTGTGCTGTAACTGGCAGAAGAGCTTTGGTGTAGGAACCGTCTTTGTTTCCGGTAAACAGAGTAGAGGCAAAAGTATTCACCTGTAAAACATCAGCTTCCTTCAGCTCCGAGGCGGTAAACATTTCCTGAACAGACTTGCCGGCGAACTCGCTAAAGCTCAAATATTTCTGCTGTAGCGCCGGAATAGAGGTTAGGATCTTTTCCGAATCGATAAGCGGATAAGCCTGTCCGTTTTTGCTGCGTGTCAGCAGCTGCTCGAGTTGACCGTTCCCTGAAAAATCGTGAACCCAAAGTTCAACCGGTGCTGTCGTTGAAGCTTTCAGAATGGAATTTAAACCGAGATTCCCGGCAGCGATATCCATAATACCATCGCTGTTAAAATCAGCGGCTGAAAGCGAATACCACCAGCCAGACTGGTCGGCGAGACCTGCTGATGTGGTTTGTTCTTCGAATGTTCCATTACTGTTCAGAAATGTTCGAACCGGCATCCATTCACCGGCCAAAACCAGATCAGGCTGTCCATCCGCATTCAGATCCGCACTGATGGCGTCGGTAATCAATCCTGCTTTTTGCAGTCCCGGAGCCAGGGCATTGGTTTGCTCACTGAATGTCCCGCTTCCGTCGTTTATCAACAAGTAGCTTTCCGGGATAATGCCGTAGGTACGCGGCACGGATCGACTGCCGGCAAAAATATCAATATCTCCATCTGCATCAAAATCTTCGGCAACGACCTTTGCAGTATTGGCATGAAGTGCCGGAAGTCTTTTTTCGGAACGTTTAAAATTACCCGTTCCGTCATTCAGATAAAGCCGATCCAACAAGGGAGCTGCCTTAGCGAAAAACTCATTTCCACCACTGGCGACATACAGATCTATTGTTCCGTTTCCATCGGCATCGAAGAATACAGCGTCCACATCCTCACTACGGCTATCCGCTTCCAGATCGGGCAGATCCGTTTTATCAAATCCACCATTGGAGTTCTGCAGGTAAATTGTCCCGGCCTGAAACTTTGCTCCGCCAAGAAAAAGGTCATCAAGCCCATCTCCATTTACATCCGCAACCGCAACTGCAGGACCTTCTGTAGAAACAAAGTGCGGGATAAACGGCTCCCTGTTAAATTCAATAAAGGTATTTTCTTCGTGGGCGTAGTCGATTTCAATAGAATCAGTTATATCTGCAAGTATTGACTTTGTAGCTGTAGGCTGTGGCTTGGATGTTAATTCCGCTTCGCTTTGTTGGAGCCGAATGCGACCGAAAACAGGCAGGTTTAGTAATGTTTGCTCCTCACCGGTAGCCCAGCGAATGTGCAGTGAATCGACTCTGGTAACGTCTCCCAAACCGAAAACCAGTACCGGATCAACCGAAGACTGGAAGCCGCGGGTTGGAAACTGCTCCTGCATGAACTGCTTTGAATTGGCGAAAACAGTCACTTTCGCACCAGTGCCGAACGGATTCAGCTTGCTTCCCTTCAGCTGAATACTAAGCCATGAGCGCGTAGAATCAGACGATTTCGTATTCAAGTCATTGCGAAAGAGGCTGGCGCCACTGTTCACGTTGTTCAGAATCAGATCCAAATCGCCGTCGTTGTCCAAATCTGCATAAGCCGATCCGCTGGAAAATACCGGCTCACCCAATCCCCAGGAGTTTGCTACGTCTTCAAACGTCAGATTGCCATTAGAACGAAAAACACCGTTTTGTTGCGGCACGCTTGGCATGTAGGGCAGAATTTCATTCACCAGTTCCATGCTGACCGGAGTCGGCAGCTGAATTCCATTTCGTCCGCCGGTCTCAATTCGACGGCGATTTTGTTCTATGAATCGCAGGTAATCGAGATCATTCGGACGGCGATAGATGCCGTTGCTGATAAAAATATCCTTATTGCCGTCATTATCGAAATCGGCCATCAGCGAAGCCCAGCTCCAGTCGGTAGCATGAACACCAGCCAGCTGTGCGATATCGCTGAAGAGATGAACCGGTGTTTTACCGGTCTGCTTCTGTGCTGCTCCGCGATTGAGCTGCAGCGTGTTACGACGGAACTGATAATAGTAGCCAAAATTTATTTTAGTTTGATAGTTGGTTAGAGGATCCGCGCTTACGGAGGATTGGCGAATGGTCTCATCATCAGCCAGCATGTCAAGAACAATGATGTCCGGTAGTCCGTCGTTATTGATATCGGCTATGTCGTTGCCCATCGATGCCATGCTGGTATGCGGCATTGACTCGCGAAGCGCCTCGCGGAAAGTGCCGTCGCCGTTGTTGTAGTAGTGGTAATCGTCCTCGTGAAAATCATTTGCGATATATACATCAGGATAACCATCAAGGTTCACGTCGCCGACGGCAATGCCGAGGCCATATCCGAGAATGCTGGAATAAATTCCGGATTCTTCCGTCACATCAACAAATTTACCGCCTTCATTTCGATAAAGGCGATCACCGGCTTCGGGGTCGGTAATCGGGCGCAGGTCTTCAACGCTGCCATAGGTCTTTTTCGAATGCACCGAGTGATTGAGCAGGTAGGCATCGAGATCCCCGTCAAGATCATAATCAAAAAATGCCGCCTGACGAGATAAACCCTGAAAATCCAGTCCGTATTCCGCCGCCTTTTCAGTGAACGTGCCGTCCTGGTTGTTGATGTAGAGTTGGTTGGGACCGGATTTATCCAGATAGTTGGAGCTGCAAATATAGATATCAAGCCAGCCGTCGGCATTAACATCTGCCATGGTGGTGCCGGTAATCCAGGAATTTAAAGGGCCGCCAACCCCGGCCGGTTCGGTTACATCAACGAACTGCATATTGCCGCGGTTCAGATAAAGTCGGTTTTTTACCATATTTCCGGTAAGGTAAATATCGCTCAGGCCATCGTTGTTAATATCCCCGACGGCAACCCCGCCTCCATCGTAGAAATAGAGATAGTTGATACTGTTGAAAAGTGTGTCTTCGGTAACGGTATTCTTAAATAGGATGCCACTTTCACCGGCCTCAATTTTGGTAAAAAGCGTCTCCTCCTGTATCGGTTCAGAGCAGCCGGCGACTAAAAGAATGCCAACAAGAAGAAGTAGAATACCATACCGCATATATTGCCTCAGATCAGTTAAATTTGATGATGACCTATCTCTAAATTCAGAGAAAATTTCCTATCAAAAATTTCCGGCTAAGTTACAGAGCCGCTTCAGAAATTGCAAACAGGAGAAAATGAGGAGCGATGAGGGTCTATTTGCGTGTTTCATCAAACTTAACTATTATCCAAAAATTCTCCATTACCAAAACACCTGAAGTGGGAAGCCCTGATGAATACAACTTTTACAATGGCGCCTCTCGATATCTGGATCGTGATCGCCTATCTGATTTTTGTCGTAGCACTCGGTATTTGGCTGGGTAAACAGCATGAATCTGCGGAAGATTATTTTCTTGCCGGAAGGTCGATGATCTGGCCGTTTATCGGTCTGTCGCTGTTTGCATCAAATATCTCCAGCAGTACGCTAATCGGACTAGCGGGGGATGCGTATAGCACTGGTATTTCTGTATTTAACTACGAATGGTTTGCAGTGATCATACTGGTGTTCTTTGTCATATTTTTCCTGCCGTTTATTCTCAGGGCGAGAATTTACACCATGCCGGAATTTCTTGAAAAGCGATTCGATGGAAGGGCCAGAACCTACTTTTCCATCCTGACGCTATTTCTGAATATTATCATCGACACTGCTGCCAGTTTATACGCCGGTGCCTTGATGATTCAGCTGATCTTCCCGGAGATTCCACTATGGCAATCTATTGGTGCACTCGCTATTGTTGCCGGAATTTATACCGTAGCCGGAGGGCTCGCTGCGGTAATTTATACCGATGCAATTCAGACAATTTTACTGCTGATGGGCTCCATTATTATTGCCATAACGGCTTATTCAAAAATTGGCGGATGGGAAGCGGTCACCGAGGCTGTTGATCCCGGAATGCTTAGTCTGATTCGTCCATTGGACGACCCGGGAGTTCCCTGGCTGGGACTTTTTACCGGCTTGCCGCTGTTAGGATTTTATTTCTGGTGTACCAACCAGTTTATGGTGCAGCGGGTATTGTCCGCAAAAGACCTGCAACATGGTCGTTTGGGCAGCCTGTTTGCCGGTTTAATTAAGCTACCGGTGTTGTTCATTATGGTGCTTCCCGGAACCTTTGCAATCCTGCTTTACCCGGAGTTGCCAAAGGCTGACTTGGTATACCCGACGCTGGTATTTGATCTGTTACCGACCGGAATTTTAGGACTCGTTATTGCCGGATTTATTGCTGCCTTGATGTCGCAAATTGATTCGACGCTAAACTCAGCATCTACTCTGCTTACGATGGATTTTGTAGCGCGTAAAAATCCAAATTTAACGCCGGCCGAGCTGATGAAAGTCGGACGTTGGGTGACGTTCGGATTTATGATTCTTGCAGCCCTATGGGCACCGCAGATTGAGAACTTTGGTTCGCTGTTTAAATACTTACAAAAAGTCCTTTCTTATACCGTGCCACCGGTGGTTGCCATGTTCCTGGTTGGGATCTTCTGGAAACGTGCCAATTCCCAGGGAGCTTTCGCATGTTTAACGATTGGTGTGGCGTTGGGAGCAATCTTCTTTTATATGAATGAAATTGCCGAAGTAACCAGCATTCACTTCTTGTACATTGCACCAATACTTTTCGTTTTCTGTACTGCGATTTTGATCATTGCTAGCCTTATGACAGAGCCGCCGGATCAGGAACGAATAAAACCATATATCTGGACACGTGAATTCTACGATGCAGAAACAGTGGAATTACAGGAACTGCCCTGGTATCAAAACTATCGAATTCTTTCCGGACTTTTGACGGTTGTTACCGCTGCGCTTGTTATCGCATTCTGGTAAAAAATTATGTATAAGGGGTGATAGTAAATCACCCCTTATAATTTGTTTTAAATAGATTTAACCAAGCAGGGGAATCCATGCTGGATCTGTTAATTGTCCTCGCGTTTGTCGTCTACGCCATTGCCTCCGGATTTAAATCCCGTAATAAAGCATCCGAGAACCTTCAGGAGTATTTTCTTGCCGGCCGAAGCATCAGTGGTTGGAAAGCCGGTCTGAGTATGGCAGCAACCCAGTTTGCCGCTGACACGCCATTATTGGTAATGGGGTTGATTGCTGCCGGAGGGATTTTCCTCGTTTGGCAACTCTGGGTTTACGGCATCGCTTTTTTAATGATGGCCTTTATTTTCTCCGCGCTTTGGCGACGCTCCGGTGTGCTAACCGATGCCGAGCTTACCGAGGTACGATACAGCGGAAAGGCAGCGTTAGGATTACGCGTATTAAAGGCATTGTATTACGGCACGCTTATTAATTGTGTTGTGATGGCCTTTGTGCTGGTTGCTGCAGTAAGGATCGCCGAGATCTTTTTGCCCTGGCACCTATGGCTGCCGGCCGGTTTGTATGGTGTTTTGATGAGTATCTTAACCGGTGTCGGCATTGACCTTTCCGGATCAATATCCGGTCTTGACCCGGCAGTTGCCACAACAAATAATTTGCTTAGTATTCTTCTAATTTTAGGTTTTACAACACTTTATTCAGCTACAGGTGGTCTTCGCAGTGTTATTGCAACAGATGTAATGCAGTTTGGCCTTGCGATGATCGGTACGTTGATATATGCGGTGATTGTTGTTGCAAATAGCGGAGGGCTCGGTAGCTTAACCAGCAAGGTTGCGGAAACGTACGGTAGTGAACTTTCTGGAAAAATGCTTTCATTTGCTCCATCAGGTGGGGATGTGCTTTTGCCCTTTTTTATGTTAATGGGGCTGCAATGGTTTTTTCAAATGAACAGCGATGGCACCGGTTATCTGGCTCAGAGGTCGATGGCTTGTACGACAGATAAAGATGCTCGCGTTGCGGGAGTTATTTTTTCCTGGATGCAGATTGTTGCTCGCAGCCTGATCTGGCTGGTAATCGGTGTTGGTTTATTGGTAATATATCCGTTTACCGCAGACAGCATGGCAGGGGATGGATTTAAAGCCGGACGCGAAATCCTGTTTGTTACAGGGATAAACGACCTGCTTCCGGTGGGCGTACGTGGACTCATGTTAACCGGACTACTTGCTGCCCTGGCTTCCACATTGGATACACATTTAAATTGGGGCGCAAGTTATTGGAGTAACGATATTTATGACCGATTGATTTCACAGGAATGGCGAGGTCGTCAGCCTTCCAGTAGCGAACTGGTTTGGGCTGCCCGACTGTCTAATCTGCTGATTCTGACGATCGCCTTAATTATTATGAGTCAGCTTGGCTCTATCCAGCAGGGTTGGAAGATATCGCTACTGTTTGGTGCGGGAATGGGATCGGTTTTGGTGCTTCGCTGGCTTTGGGAGCGCATCACGCTTTATTCCGAGCTTGCGGCAATGGCCGTTTCGATGATTATGGGAATCATACTGCTCTACGTATATCCGAATGATGACCAGGAATGGATTCGCCTTGGCCTCATGGCATTGCTTTCAACCGGGGCCGCGATACTCATTACTTTTATTACCCCGACAACAGACCCTGAAGTCTTGAAGAGTTTTTACAGGAAGGTGAAGCCGTTGGGATTTTGGAGAAAAACAGCTGCAGAGGTTGGTGATGATCCGAATGCACCGGTTCGTGAACTTGCTGAGAGTGTAAAGCTGACAATATTCGCATCCCTGTCGCTTTTTCTGATGCTGGTTGGGCTGGGGAAGCTGTTAATCCGACTTCCGGAGGATACAGTCCTGCTGCCGCTCGGATTGATCCTGGCCTCCCTGGCGATCATACCGCTCTGGTGGAAGGGAGTAGCGGAGGAGTAGAAGTCAGAATACAGAATACAGAAGTCAGAGAGATGTAACGTGGGTCGCGACCCACGCAACAGTCGCGACCCACGCAACTCAGAATATGAACCAATGGTCGTGGACTTTGGACCTTGGACTCCGGACTTAGGACCCTGAACTTTGAACCTGTCGCAGAATGCGACGTTATTTTGAATTGGAGTAATTATGGATAGACCAACAATTGTGCTGATTGGAGCCGGTAGCGCTCAATTTGGCTATGATACCATCGGAGATATCTTCCAAAGTGAGGAAATGCGACGCCGAAAGGCTCATCTGGTGCTACATGATATCAATCCGGAAACAATGGCAGTGGTAGAAAAAACCGGCAACGATTTTATTGCCGAACATAACCTGCCGTTTACCATTTCAGCGACAACCGATCGTAAAGAAGCGCTTAAAGGTGCGGATTTTTGCATTATTTCAATCGAGGTCGGTGATCGCTTTGAACTATGGGAGCAAGACTGGCGAATTCCACAGCAGTATGGCGTGCGTCAGGTATATGGTGAGAACGGTGGTCCGGGTGGATTTTTTCACTCCCTGCGCATCATCCCGCCGATTCTGGAAATCTGTGGTGATATCATGGAAATTTGTCCGGACGCTTTTGTTTTCAACTACAGTAATCCAATGAGTCGGATTTGCACAACCGTTCATATGAAATATCCCGGGATTAAGTTTATCGGCCTTTGCCATGAAATTGCTTCACTGCATGAGCATCTTCCGAAAATGCTGAATATGCCCTGGGATCAAATGGACGTAACGGCCAGTGGACTCAACCACTTCAGTGTCCTCCTTGAAGCAAAGGAAAAAGAAACCGGCTGCGACCTTTATCCACAGATTCGTGAAGAGGCGCAAAGCTATTTCCAGAAAGTACCAAGCTGGCTACCGGAGATGTTGCAGGAGGCGGGAAAGAAATCGGAGCGCACCATCCGTCCCTGGCATGAGCGAGGTCTGTTTAAAACAATTTTGGATAATTACGGCTTACTGCCAATTACTACGGACAGCCATTTCGGGGAATATCCGGCCTGGGCCTACAGCGTTGTTGATCATAAGGGCATTCTGGACTTCTATAATACCTACAAAACCTACGTATCTCTCTCGACTCCCAGGATTGATTTGGAGTGCCATGAGCGGGTTGTACCGATTATGGACGGTATTTTAACAGACGCCGGTTTTGTTGAGGGAGCTGTAAATATTCCCAATGATGGACTGATCGATGAATTCCCTTCATTTGTCGCGGTTGAAGTGCCGGCAAAAATCGACAGCAAAGGCGTCACCGGCATTCCTACCGGCCATTTAATGCCGCCCGGGTTAATGGGACTATTCTATAACCAGGTGGCCATACATCGCTTAACAGCTGAAACGGTATTAACCGGTTCGAAGGAGATGGCTTTACAAGCCTTGCTGTCCGACCCGATGGTAACCGAAGTCGATAAAACCATAGAGATGCTGGATCAGATGCTGGAAATTCAGCAGAAGTATTTGGGGTATATAAAGTAGCGAGTGGCAGGTGGCCCGTGGCGTGTGGCTGGTGGCGGGTAGCTGGCAGGTATTTGTCACATCGAGCTTGTCGAGACGCAGGTGGCAGGTGGCGCATAACATGTGGCAGGTGGCATGTAGCATGTGGAAGGTGGCCCGTGGCTGGCAGGTATTTGTCACGTCGAGCTTGTCGAGATGCTGGCACAGATTCTAAGCCCGCCACTTTAGTTGTTGATAAATGAGGCATTTTGGCCTCGGCAGAGTTTATCCTGAGCTTGTCGAAGGGCTCGCCCAGCGGGAGAATCGTTCCCCGAGCGAAGTCGAGGGGACGATCACCGATGCCCGAAGCCCGAAGCCCGATGCCCGAAGCCCGATGCCCGATGCCCGATCACCAATAGATTTATCACAAGAGGAGTGAAATGAGGAAAGAGATTTATATGCATCGTTTATTTTTCGTCCTGGTTGCATTTTTGGTAGGGCTGAGTAGCTGTAGTTCATTCGACTCTTCTCCGAAATTGGCAAATATGAGCTCTCCCGAAGGAATTATCTCCGTTGATTTCTTTCTGAGTGAAGATGGGCAGCCTCATTATACGGTCTCTCATCAAGAAACAATGGTTATTGATACCTCCGGAATCAGCTTCGACTTCCGTGATGCCCCATCTCTGGGCATGAATATGGAGATCACCTCTATTGATTCCTCAGATTTTGAAGAAAACTGGGAGATGGTCTGGGGAGAGCAGGATTCAGTGCTGAATAAATACCGTGAACTACGGATTTCACTTGTTGAGGGTTCCTCACCCGGACGTGAAATGAACCTCGTTTTTCGTGTCTATGACGATGGTATTGGATTTCGCTATGAATTTCCCGAACAGAGTAACTGGGATGGCGAAGTGGTGATCATGGATGAGAATACGCAGTTTCAGCTTACCGGTGATCATACTGCCTGGTGGATTCCGGGTGACTGGGATATTTATGAGCATTTATACAACACAACCCGGGTAAGTGAAATTGATGCTATAGCCAAACGTGATCATCCAAATCTGGCACAGACTTACATCCCGGAAAATGCTGTAAATACTCCGGTTACGATGCGAACGGATGAGGGATTGTATTTGAGCTTTCATGAGGCGAACCTGACTGACTATTCCGGCATGACCCTGAAGGTTAATACAGAAACACTTCTTCTGGAAAGCGAATTGGTTGGTTCGCGAGACTCGTCTAAAGTGAAGCGGACATTGCCCTTTCATACGCCCTGGAGAACACTGCAAATTGCCGAGAAACCCGGTGATTTAATCGAATCAAAGCTGATCGTAAATCTAAACGAGCCGAATAAACTCGGTAAGCCCGATTGGATTCGTCCAATCAAATACATTGGCATCTGGTGGGAAATGCATCTTGGAAAAAGCAGCTGGGATATGGCCAGCGGTAAGCACGGAGCAACCACCGAAAATGCGAAGCGTCATATCGACTTTGCAGCAAAAAATAATATCGATGCGGTTCTGGTAGAAGGATGGAATACCGGCTGGGAGCGCTGGATTGGCTTCCCGGATCGCGAAGGCGTATTCGATTTTATTACACCCTACCCGGATTATGATCTTGAAGGCGTGGTTGCCTACGGCAAGCAAAAGGGCGTGGATATAATTATGCATCACGAAACCTCAGCCGCACCGCGAACTTACGAGCAGCAGCTGGATACCGCTTTTGCATTGCTAACCCGATTGGGTATTCACGCGATAAAAAGCGGTTATGTAGGAAAGATCATTCCCGAAGGAGAATATCATCATGGACAGTGGATGGTGAATCACTATCGCAAAGTGTTGCTTCACGCCGCTAAACATAAAGTGATGATGAATGTGCATGAACCGATTAAAGCCACTGGAATCCGTCGAACTTATCCCAACATGGTAACGCGGGAGGGACTTCGCGGGCAGGAGTTCAATGCCTGGAGCAATGAGGGGGGGAACCCAACAGAGCATCTGGCGATTGTACCCTTCACGCGCATGCTGTCCGGACCGATTGATTTTACACCGGGAATTTTTGACATAAAATTTGAAGACTATCCGGACCGACAGCAGGTAAATACTACCCTTGCTCAGCAGCTCGCTCTGTATGTAGTGCTCTATAGTCCGATGCAAATGGCTGCGGATCTTCTGGAAAACTATGAGGGCAATCCGGCATTTCAGTTTATTCGCGATGTTGCGCTGGACTGGTCGGAGTCTAACGTTTTAAACGCGGAGATTGGTGAGTATATTACCATCGCTCGAAAAGAAAAAGATTCAGATGACTGGTTTCTCGGTAGCCTGACGAATGAAGACCCTCGTGAATTTGATATTAACCTGGATTTTCTGGATGAAGAGAAAAGCTATAAGGCCAGCATTTACGCCGATACGCCAGACTCTCATTGGGATAATAATCCAACTGAAATTCAGATTTTGGTTAAGCGTGTGAAAAAAGGGGATAATCTGAAGCTGACCCTTGCACCCGGTGGTGGAACAGCCATACATTTTAAAGCGGAATAATTACTGACCGCTGGAAAAGGCGTCTTCAGAACGTTTTAAGAGACAATTCATGAAAATAACGCATAAACTACCGAGCCTCTTTGCAGGGGCTCTATGTGTTCTGTTACTCCTGCAGTGCGGTGAAGAACCTCTGGATCAAGCCGTGATAAAGGAAGTGATTGCAAAGCGCAACAGCGGACTGGCTCTTCTGGAGGAGGGCAGGCTGAATGATGCTGCTACGGCATTTCAAAGGATTGTTGAATTGGTTCCACGGGAAGCATCTGGTTATGCAAATCTCGGGTTGATATTTCTTCGAAATAACAAACCGAAAGACGCACTGCAAAATCTCAAAAAAGCTTATGACTTGAACTCGGAAAATCCAAATATAAACCTTCTGCTGGCAACGGCTTATGAGTTAAATGGTGAATCCGATAATGCATCGGAAGTCCTGGAACATACGCTTACTAAAAACCCCAATCACGCAAGAACAATCTATCGTCTTCTTCAACGCGAGCTGAATGGTTCCGATCAGGTATTGCTACAAAAAGTGCTTTCCTATGCTGAGGGTCTGGTATATGCTGTGCCCGGTAATATCGCAGCACGACTTTCGCTGATTGAGCTGAACCTGCTTGATAAATCTTCTGCCAAGGCTCTGGAGGGGCTGGAAATTTTACAGCAGCTTCTTCCGGAGTTGCCGCCTGCGACCCAAAACATTTTTCAGCACCTTATCCAGCAGGTTCGCAAAAGTGAATTACAACAAGCACGCAATTCACTCCGTGGCTTTCGCAATCTACTTAGAACGGAGTTCTTTTTTCAGGGGGCACTTAAAGAATTACGCGGTACGGATGAAAATTTTACCGATCAGCCAGTGCGGCGTTTTAGCCTGGCAGCTTTAACGGCTCCATCCGGCTCTGATGGTATTTTGGAAGATCTCCAATTTTCCAATGTCAGTGCGGAGGCAGGACTCGATTCTGATAATCGCGATTTATCCCTGCAAATTATTACAGGCGATTATGATGGAGATGGTGATATCGATCTCTACGTATTTGCCGATGCGTTTCATCAGCTACTGCAAAATAATGATGGGACATTCACTAATGTCGCTTCACAAACCGGAATTGTTCCAACAGCTTCACCCGGATCGGCGGCTTTCACAGATGTGAATAATGATGGTTATCTCGATTTGTTTATTGCCTCATCTCTAGGCAGTAAGCTCTTTCAAAACAATGGAAACGGGACGTTCTCAGATCAATCCGCAGCTTTACCGGATGATGGAGCGGCTCAGTTTGCCTTTCTGGCAGATCTTGATTTGGAAGGGGATCTCGATATTTTCCTGGCTCGTAGTGGCGATAACGAACTGCTTCGTAATAATATGGATGGCACCTTCACTAAAATTGGTGATGAAACAGGAATTGCCGGTATTCAACGCGATACCTACGAGGCCGTATTTAGCGATTTTGATAATGATGGTGATATTGATGTCTTTGCCGCAAGCCGAAATGGCGTGAATACCTATTATGATAACCTCCGACAGAGTTATTTTCGCGACATCACCAATGGTGTCGGCCTTGGCGATAGCGGTGGATCCGGTATTTGCGCGGCAGGTGACTATAATAATGACGGGTTTCCCGACCTCTTGACGACCGGATCCGATGGAAAAATCCTTCTCTTTAGAAATGGTGGAGACGGCACATTTCAGGCCGAAAACGACCTGGGTATTTTTAACGCTATTCCAGAGAATGCTTCATTAAACGATGCTCTTTTTTTTGATGCTGACAATAATGGCTATCTCGATATCCTGCTTGCGGTAAGTGAAGGTGAGAGTTCATCCGCTTATCTACTCATGAATGAAAATGGCTCCAGCTTTAAGGACTACTCCAGCCTGTTGGGAGCTGAGAAAGATATTCGAAGCTTTGCTACGTTCGATTGGGATGTGGACGGAGACCTGGATATTGCTCTTACCTCGACGTCAGGTGGCGTAAGGCTGCTGCGGAATGATGGTGGCAATCTTAATAACTTTCATGTGGTGCAATTAACCGGTTTACGCTCAGGTAGCGGTAAAAACAATGTCTTTGGCATCGGCTCAAGGGTTGAGCTGCAAGCCGGTAATCTAACGCAAGTGCGGATTGTTACCGAGCCGGTTCTACATTTCGGGATTGGAACCAATTCTGCCGCTGAAGTTGTTCGGGTAATTTGGAGTAACGGTGTTGCCCAGAATCTATTTAATCCGGAGCCGAGTCAGACAATCGTAGAAGACCAGATTCTAAAAGGCTCCTGTCCGTGGCTTTATGTCTGGGATGGTGAGAAGTTTACCTTTGTGACTGACGTACTGTGGAGCAGCGCTCTTGGTATGCCGCTGGGCATCATGTCCGGCGAAGTTGGATATGCTTCCGCTGCTTCGAGTAATGATGGACATAAAATTCCCGGTGAGTTGCTTAAAGCCGGTACCGCCGGATACGAGCTGCGCTTTACCAGTGAACTCTGGGAAGCCATTTATGTGGAAAAGCTGAAGCTCGACGCTATCGACTACCCGGAATCGTTTGAGGTTTATATTGATGAAGGGTTCAGGCCTGGTGGGTCGGATTCGCAAAATCTCCACTTTGTAGCCGACAAACGCTATCCGGTTTCAGCAATAAACGAACGCTCCGAAGATGTGCTGCCAAAACTCTTGCAGCGAGACGGAAACTATGTCTCTGATTTCTTCCCCGGTCCTCAGCAGGGGATTGTGAATCTGCACGATCTGATCCTTGATCCGGGCGATCTGAAAAATGAGCAGGATGTAAAACTTTTTCTCTTTGGCTGGGTGTTTCCGACAGATGCCAGCCTGAATTTCAATATGGGACAATCAGCTGAGCACAATGCAATACCACCCTCATTGGAAGTGGTGAATGCTGATGGAGAATGGGAATTGGTAAACGGTTTTATAGGATTCCCTAAGGGAAAGAATAAAATGATGGTCGTCGATTTAAAGGAAGCCTTCAAAAGCGATGACTATCGCATCCGCATCCGCACCAATATGCAGATCTATTGGGATGAAGCATTTTTCGGTCTCGGAGATCCGCAACCGACGTCAAAGCGTTATCACGTGCCGTTGCTATCTGCCGACCTGCGCTATCGGGGATATTCCGAGGTCAGCAGAAAAGATTTCTATTCACCACATATTCCTGATTATCAAGTGATAACGACCGGTCAAAAATGGCGGGACCTAACCGGTAATTACACGCGCTATGGAAACGTATTGCCTTTATTGGCCGAATCCGATAATCGATATGTTATAATGAACGGTGGGGATGAATTGGCCTTGACCTTTGAAAAAGATCTTCCAAATCTTGCCGAAGGTATGCGACGGGACTTTCTTTTCTATAACGATGGATGGGTGAAAGACGGTGATTTAAATACGGCTTACGGCCAAACTGTCGATCCATATCCGTTTCTTCAGATGGACAGCTATCCATATCCGGACTCGCTTAATCCGGTAAATAGCAAAGATTTTGAATCATTCTTACGTGAGTACAATACGCGTATTGTAACTACCGACTCCTTTCGCCAACTCCTTTTTCAGACCAATTAGCACAAAATGACTTGAGAAATCGAAAACCAGTCTCTTTAAAAATATTGACTTTGTTTTTTGTTAAAATAAACTCTGTTTGTAGATTAAATTAATTCAGGGGGCCAGATGAAAGCATCACATAATCTACACGCTGTATGTGAGGGTATAAATCAATCTACAATTGTTCTTGTACTATTGTTCTTGGGGATGATGAGTATGTTGCTTGTTGAAAAAGCTGTTGCAAGCGAGATCAAACCGGTTTTGGAACTGCCGCAAATTGGTCTCGATGATACCACAACCTATAGTGGGTATACCACGAGGTTCTACAAAGATTCTCAGGGAAATACCCTGCAGATTTCCATCAATGAAAATACCGGCAGGCTCTTAAACCTGTGGGCCGACGGGTTTAATGAAAGCATTGCGTTATCCATTCGCGACGGAGACGGTAGTCCGGCTGATGTAAGCTGGGATTCTCCTGGTGCAAAATCGTTTGATAAGGATGGACTCAGAACCGTTCAATATAGTGTGGTATCAAAGAATACCGAGCTGGAGATCGGTCATTTTCAGCTCGGTACAATGAGGCTGGAACGCGACTTCACCTATTTTGAACATCACCTGAAGCCATACGATTCCAAACCTTTTCTGGATGAGGGCATGCTGAATTTGATTAGCACGATTCGCTCATTGGGTGAAGAAGAGCAACGGCGACATCTTAATATCTTAAAGGCTTCAACACCAGATGAACTAACCAGTCGAGTGATGCCACAGCTAAGCGTCCAGGAAAAAATACCGGTTACACATTTTACCGCTGAAAAAGTGCTGTTGGATGGTAAAAACCGCCAGGTTTTACATATTGCAATTGACCCGGAGAATGCTGAAATGGCTCTTGGTGAACATTCCCTTACCATCAAGGCAAAGTCCAGCGATCCGATTAAACTGCACATGTCTATCAGCAGTGATGCCCCATCACTGACGCCTCTTTCGCGCAAGGATATTTTTAACGAGGCATTTTTTAAATATTACGATGAAATAAAATCACGTCATGATGCGCTCCTTGAACGATTTCGCGGATCTGAAGACGAGCTTCAGGAAGAAGCGGATTGGATTACCTGGCAGCGCCTTGAGCGTCAGGTTGCCGGTATGGAAGTGATGTGTTTTGAAGAGAAATTCTTCGCCGGCTTACCGAACTATGCGACTTATTTTGGGCGGGATATGATCATGTCCGCACTGATGTTGGAACCGGTACTGCGTTCTGAAATGCTGGAACACGTCATTTCCAGCGTCCTGACCCGTCTGCGTCACAACGGCGAAGTGGATCATGAGGAAGGGTTGGGAGAGCAGGCAATTCGTGAACGTAGCTGGGCCTATACCGAGTTATTAAAGGAAATTGCAGCCAACCGAAAAGCAGGTAAGGATGTCTCGACAAAGTTTGAAAAAGCGGAAGCGATTCTTTCGGAGCTACAAAAAACGACTTCGAACTATCATATGGTAGATGACGATTTTCAATTATCAGTGCTTACTGCAGCTTATTTTTCCCGAAAAGATGTGTCAGATGAGCAAATTAAAAGGTTTCTGAATTCGCCCCTAAGCGGCACTGAAAAACCCAGCAGACTAATTTTACTGTTGAGAAACCTGAACTATGTAGCATCTCTCGCCAAAGACTATGTGGTTAATCCGTCGGTTGAAAACCTCATCAGCTTCAGCTGGTTTGAATACGATAAGCGTTGGCATGCCGGAAGCTGGCGCGATAGTCGGGTAGGTTATGCAAACGGTCGCTACGCAATGGACGTGAATGCGATTTGGGTACCGGCTGCCTTATCCTCAATGCAGATGATTTTAAAACGTATCCAGTCTCTCGGCTTTAAGGATGAGGTGATCAGAAAACAGATAGGGGAATTAGCCTTTGACGGCAATGAGCCTACGATTGCCAATCAGCCGCTTGCTAAAGCTATACGCATTTGGAAAGATACCGATACGTATTTTCGGGTACAGTTGACCGCTGATGAAGTAAAAGCACGCATTGGAAAGAAGCTAGCCTGGCAGCCGGAAGATCAGCGTGATTACTGGCAAAACATTTTGGATAAGCATTCGTCTGAGGCGATCAGCTTTCTGGCAGTCTCCCTTGATCAGGACGGAAAGGCAATCCCTTTGATCAATACCGACCCGGCAACATGGTTGTTTTTAGAGGATCTGACGGATAAGTATGCTCAAAATGATGCAGAAGCAAAGCTGGTGTTTACAGAGCTAAAGGATCTGGCAAAACCATTTCCAACCGGATTATATATTGAAGATGTTGGTTTGGCTGTGGTGAATGATGCCTATGCGACTCCGGACGTCTGGCAAGGATTCGTTGATGATATTTATCACGCTCCGGTTACCGTTTGGGGTAGGGAAGTGAACCTGTATTTCCTTGGACTGGCGAAACAGATAGAGGCGGCATATACGGATGACGGACAGTTGAAAGACGACTCCTTACGACCCTACGTACAATCGCTTTTTGAGCTACTCGATCGAACGAATGAAGCTGTGCTTGGCTCAGGTTTGAAGTATAATGAACTTTGGAGCTATAAGATAGAAGAGGGTGACTTACTGCCGGCTCGCTATTACAATACCTCGGATATGCAGCTTTGGAACTTGACGGATATTGCCGTGCAGTTTAAATTAAGCCAACTCCCGGAAAAGCCATAGTTTAATCCTTTGAAAGGATGATATGAAATACGTTCTGACGCTCGATCAGGGAACCACCAGTTCGAGAGCTATACTGTTTGATTCCTCTGGTGAAATCAAATCGATGGCTCAACAGGAGTTCCGCCAAATATTTCCTCAGCCGGGTTGGGTAGAACATGACGCCGATGAGATCTGGCAAACACAGCTGGCTGTTGCCAAAGCTACTTTGGCAAAAGTCGACTGTACTGCTGATGATATTGCTGGAATCGGTATTACCAATCAGCGTGAAACCACGGTTGTTTGGGATAGAAAGAGTGGTGAACCTGTTTGCAATGCGATTGTTTGGCAGGATCGCCGAACGGCCGGATATTGCAGGCAAATTGAAGGTCATACCGAGCTATTTAAACAAAAAACCGGACTAGTGTTAGATCCATACTTTTCCGGAACAAAAGTTCGCTGGATTTTAGAGAACGTGCCGGGAGTACGAAGTAAAGCCGAGTCCGGTGAGCTTGCGTTTGGAACGATTGACAGTTGGCTATTATATAATCTGACCGATGGTAAAGTGCACGCTACCGATGCAACGAACGCCTCCCGGACGTTGATGTTTAATATTCATTCCGGTGAATGGGATAAAGAGCTGCTGGATATTTTGACGGTTCCGGAAGCATTGCTGCCGGAAGTTCGTTCCTCCAGCGAAGTATACGGACACACCTCAGAAAACTTACTAGGCGGAAATATCGCAGTTGCCGGAATTGCCGGAGACCAGCAATCGGCGCTTTTCGGACAGATCTGTACGACTCCCGGCATGGTAAAGAATACATACGGTACCGGTTGCTTTATGATGATGTATACCGGCGAAAAAGCCATTGCTTCATCGAATAATCTGCTAACGACGATTGCCCTTCAGCTGGGCGATACGATTCATTATGCTCTGGAAGGAAGCGTTTTTATTGCCGGTGCCGCAGTTCAGTGGCTGCGTGATGAAGTGAAACTTATTGATTCTGCAGCTAAAATTGAAACGCTTGCTGCTTCCGTGGAAGATAATGGCGGAGTTTTTGTGGTGCCCGCCTTTGCCGGTCTGGGAGCTCCCTATTGGGATCCCTACGCCCGTGGTGCGATTCTTGGATTAACGCGAGGCAGCAGCAAAGCACATATTGCCAGGGCTACCCTCGAGAGCCTGGCACATCAGACAGTTGATGTGCTTCAGGCCATGGAGGCCGACTCCGGCATCGATATTACCGAGCTGCGCGCTGATGGCGGTGCAACGGTGAATAACCTGCTGATGCAAATTCAGGCAGACCTCCTGGGTACAACTGTTGTGCGACCGGAGATAACTGAAACCACAGCTCTGGGAGCCGCTTATTTAGCCGGATTGGCCACCGGGTTCTGGAAAGATCAGGATGAGATCAGACAGCAGTGGAAGGCAGACCGGCGGTTCGCCCCGATAATGGACAACAATGCAGTACAAGCGCAGCGCAAGAAATGGAGTAAGGCTGTTGAACGCAGCCGTGGTTGGATCGAAGAAGATGAATAATTTACCATCTTTTTCTTTTCTATATTAAAATCTGTGACCTCGATACTTTCCTCTTTGGAGCATCCTGCTTTCATTTATCAAACGTATTAAGGAATTAGCCGCTGCAACGGATATGCTGTAAGGTTTTGCGTATTATTAAAATAGTATTAAAATATCAGTGACTAATTCACCGCAACCCTGTCAAAATAACAAGAAAATCAGTATTTTTCTAAACCCGCGACCTTAAGCCGGTCTGCATTTAGCAGGTCTGTGCGTAATTTCGCGCGTAATTTATTCATTATCCAACATGGAGAACCTATGATGCGTACGTTAATGATTATTGCTACCCTGGCAATGTTTCTGTTTGGTGCTGCTCAGGCACAAACAACTATTCAGGCTATTCACGGTGCTGCTGACCCCGGCCTGGATACAGTTGATGTTTATGTTGGCATTGGCGCCATCCCATTAACCGTAATTCAGGATATTTCCTACAGCTCAGCCAACCCGACGATTGAATCCACAGTAAATAATACGGTGCTGGATTTTGGTATTGCCCCGGGTAATAGCACAGCACGTAGCGATACTGTAGCAAACTTCCCGGTTTTTATCGCACCGGACTCAAATTATATTGGCCTTTTCCGAGGTGTTGTAGATCCAAGTGGATTTGCTCCCAACCCGGATGGACGTGAAATTAGCCTTGGCGTGTCTTTTACCGATCAGGGACGCCTGCAGTCTACTACAACCGGTAGCGTAGAGATCATTGTATTCCACGCTTCTACTGATGCACCGACGATCGATATTACCACTGCCGGTGGCTCCGTTACTGTTGTGGATGATCTGGCTTATGGTGATGTCTCCGCATATGTTCCGGTTACCCCGGGTATAGCGATGCTGGAAATTCGTGATGCCAGTGGAGCAAACGTTTTGTTCTCTTTACAGGCTGACCTCAGTGCTTATGCAGACAGCACGCTCTCGATTATTGCTTCCGGATTTCTCGATCCGTCCATGAATCAAAATGGACCCGCTTTTAGCGTAGATGCTATTTCTGTTGGTGGAACGAGAATTCCGTTTGGATTGCTGACTGGTATAGGAGATGATGAAAATCAGCTGACTGATTATCGCCTGCTGCAGAACTATCCGAATCCTTTCAACCCGACCACGACGATTGAATTCTCTATTCCGCAGAACGAGCGTGTAGAGCTGACGATTTATAATGCGCTTGGTGAAACGGTAGAAACTCTGGTGCGCGGAACGTTGAGTGCCGGTGAGCATTCCTTTAACTGGGATGCCGCAAATCGTGCCAGCGGCGTATATTATTATCAGCTGACTGCAGGTGCTTTTAACAAGACCGGCAAGATGCTGCTGATGAAGTAATCTTATTAAAGCGCGTGGTAGCTGACACTGCCACGCGTTTTCTATGTACTCTCACTCTGACAATATTCGGAAAGAGAAATCATGACTAGCAACATTCGATCTTTTATATTCATTGCAGTATGTTTGGGCCTGGTAAGCAGCTTTGTAGGCTGTGATACTGATAAAGGCCTGGAGCCGCTGAATACCGGAATATCCGGGAAAATCACTTATCTTTCCCCGGAACTACGTCCTAACGATGTGGGGGAAGTCCGGCTTGCGGCCCTGCTTAAATTCCCTCCTGCCGGACTCGGCGATCTATTCTTTAGCGAGCCTATCGATTTCCGTCAGGACTCTTCAGAATACTTCCTACCACTTCCTCCAGATGATTATCAGGCCGTAGCTCTTCTATGGCGTCGCAATAACGAAAACTGGTCTTTCAACAGTATTCTGGGACTCTATGGTTTGAATCCGCAGGACGGTGGAGTTGATCTATTACCGGTCTCGGTTCCCGACAATAATGAAGAGGTACCCGGAATTGACATGACAGCACTTTGGAACTTTGCCGGAGCAGATGCAAAAGTTCAGGGTACTATTTCTGTAAGCGGGACACCTCCGTCTGACACGGAAGCGGTATTGGTTGCAACATTTGTGATTACACCTGATTTTGATGATTTTTCAACATCCATCCTGTTCCTTGGCGGTATACCTCTGCCGGTAACACCCGGAAGGAGCACGCTCAACTATAGCATGAATGTCTATAGTGGTTCATATCAATTCCTTGGCCTATTCTGGAAGGGATCCAGCATTCCTCTCGAAGAAATGAAGTGTATTGGCTGGTATCAATTGCCCGGTGGATCCGGGGAGCCGGGAAGCGTAACGATACCGCGTGATGGAATAACCAGAGATATCGACTTCAGTGCAGATTACAGTCTTTTACCAAACGGTATAAGGCCCTAGTAATAAACAAAGAGGCATTTTATGAAACGAATAGATACAGTCTTAATAACCGTATTCTCGCTTCTTCTACTGTCCTGCCTGTCGCTATCTGCACAGGAATACGGTAGCCTGAGTGGTAAGATAACGGATTCCCAGACTGGTCAACCGCTCCTGGGAGCTAACATTGTCGTCGAAAATACTCTTCTTGGAACGACAACAGGTAACGATGGACGTTATAAGCTCGGTAAGCTGCCGGCAGGCGAACATCAGCTATCCATAAGCTATATTGGTTATACACACAAGGACGTAACCGTATCGATTACGGCTAATGAGGAAACCGTTTTCGATACGGAGTTAAACCCATCGTCAGTGCTGTTTGATCAGGTAATTGTAACCGGATCTCAGCAGGCTGAAGACCTTGCTCAGGCAGCAAATAGCGTGAATACGATGTCCCATGCAGAAATACTGCCTCGCGGACATCATATGTTGGCCGGTGCACTGCAAAAACTACCGGCGATTGATGAAATTGGTGAGAATATCAGTATTCGAGGCGGATCCGGCTATAGCTTTCTGAGCGTCGGCGGTAGTCGTGTCATGATGTTAATTGACGGCGTGCCGATGCTGACCAGCGATTTTAGCCGTGCAAATTGGGACTTTCTACCGGTTACTGAACTGGAACGTGTGGAAGTGCTCAAAGGTGGTGGCTCTGTACTGTATGGTTCCGGTGGCGTAAGTGGTGTTGTAAATCTCATAAGCCGCCAGCCCTCCAAGGAAGCACGTTTCTCTTACCGTGCGACCTTTGGACAGTTTGACGATCCAAGCTTCTCCGAGTGGCAGTGGACGGATGATAACCTCTACTATTATGGTGGGGACCTTAGCTACAGCCAGACTTTCGGTCCGGTTGGACTGCGTTTATCCGCATCACGATTCTTCTCTACCGGCTATCGAAGAAATTCTGAGCTTAGCCGTTTTTATCTGACAGCAAGACCAATTATTAATTTTCCTGATGGTTCAAACCTGCAGCTATTTTTGGCCTATAATCGTGAGGAACGAGAGCTGTTTTTCCTCTGGCGTAGTCAGAACAATGCGCTGGATACCGAATATGAAGATGATGCAGAAGTGGACGGTTTTCTAACGTCTGCAATTTATAATAAAGCTTTTTCACCTAAACTGCTGACGAAGACCCGATTTTCTTTAAACTCCCAGCTTCTGGGATTACCGCTCAGTTTGACGGAAGGTTTCGATCCTGCATTGGGTCTCTCCGGGGAGTTCCGCACGGTTTGGTTAGCGCACGATCAGCATACGCTTACAATGGGGATTGACTATCGCCATGATATCGCCAGCTCAGACTTTTTTGGTGATCACTCTGCGAATACGATTTCACCCTATTTTCAGGAAAACTTCAAGCTGAACGATGCATTTCAGATGAATGCCGGTTTTCGCTACGACATTTATCATTTACGTGGCGATGAAACGATCAGTCAGTTTAGTCCGAAGTTCGGTCTTAGCTACAAAGTTCATCCTAATACGGTACTGCACGGTTCTATTGGACGTGGATTCCGTACGCCATCTATTGCCGAACGCTTCACTGAGCACGATATACAGGGAGCTGCCGAGCTGTTGAAAAACCCGGACCTGGAGCCAGAGAAAACCGTGTTGATGGATCTGGGAATTCGTCAGCGCGTAAACGACAAGCTCTCATTTGAAGTTGCCGGATTTATAAATAATTACGAGAACCTGATTGAACTAACCCAGGTAAGCGATATTAACCTGGTTCTTCAGTTCCTAAACTGCGAGAAGGCACGTATTATGGGTGTTGAATCGCAGATGGCATTATCCCTTTGGAAAGACCGCCTTTCATTGCGGGCAAACGGTACATGGATGAAAACCGAAACGCTGGGAGAAGATGAAGGTTGTCGTCTCGGAGACGGTGAGGCTCTGCCCTATCGTCCTGAGTTCAGCGCGTTTGTGCTTCCGGCATTCCACATGAAAGGCGTAACGCTTGAGGCCGAGTATCGCTATCAGGGGCGTTTTGATCGCGTTTCCTTCTTCTTAAGCGAACAGCGTGTGGCACGCAAAACATGGGATGTAAGAGCACGATATAACTGGCGCTCTGTTAATCTGATGTTTCAGGTAAAAAATATGTTTAACTACAATTATACAACGGTTGAACAGAATATCGGTGAGCTGCGGAATTTCGTGGTATCGCTGGTAGGTGAATTATAAGACTTACATTTTATTCGGGAGGCCATCGCCTCCCGAATAAATGTTTAGAGCAATACTTTACTTCGTAATTTTAGACATTACTTCTTCCAGTTCCACAGGCTTTTTGGGACTGGTAAAAATCGCTACCTGATTAAATACCCCATCCCTGACCTCTAAAAGTGTACCATCAACGATATCATACAGATCACCACTAAATCTTCCGCTTACCGTACTATTGGTAAAATCCAGCGAAGTGATCTCTACAAACCCGGTTGAGCGGGTTGGATCGAATGTCGCTCCACCACTCGGGTTATTACTATCGGAAAAGCCAAGGGTGACAATATCCGTACCGGTCGGTGGAAAATTATACATGCGCGCTGTAATACCCCCTGCACTGCCCAGGCCAATGGTTATCCCCTGAAGTGAGACAGAGACCCCGGCAATTCCTATTGCTATAACTGTATTCCCAAGGCGGGCGGTATCTGCCGCGGCACTGGCAGAAGTCCATCCGCTTCCGTTAACAGTTGCACTCATATTTCCCGGCTGTCCATTCCCGAGAAGTCCGCCACCATCACCGTTAGACCCCGTGGAATCATCGCTACAAGCGGCAAGTAAAAGCCCGAGAATTAAAATAGTACATACCTTAATTAGATTCCTCATACGTTCCTCCTGAAACCGTCGTGAATTAATTGAAGTGAATTGGATCAATGAACAATAGACTGCTGCCGACCATTTCTGGCCTAAAACAGCTGCAACAAATCATACTGTGCGGGGGGAATGATGTGTTGGTACTGATGGAGCAAACTTATAACGTTGGGCAATGGTTATCAAGCAAAAAAAGAAAGGTTCTTATATAGGGCACTCAACAATTGCTCATTCAAAAATCAACTCACCAAAGCAGTCCGGGCGATGGAAATCCGGTTTTGGGTTGTCAATCCTGACCCAGGTAAGCCAATGGGGGTGGCTGGATTTATCTGCACATTTATAAAAGTTCGCGTGCCAGATCGAACCAGCTTGGGGTGGAGTAAAATTTGGATATTCCTTCAGAGTCTCAAATGGCATTTTCCAGGCAATAAGCCAGGTTAAGGGGGAAGAATATTCCGGTTCGACTGTGGAAGGCAGGGTAGATAAAATGTGTATTTTATCTAGTGATGATTCCGATACGGCGACGCCGTTTCGAGGTTGTGATTGATAGTGAAAAAGCGCTTTACCACTACAGTTTACCTCGAAATTAAAGTAGCGTTGACGTTTCTCAGACTCCGGCGTAAAGAAAAATTCAACACAGCTATCCTGATAAACAGGACCCTGGTTGACCGTTGTTGTGGCGCGAACGAAACGGTCTTTAACACGAAAGATAGCGAAAAGCGCCTTTGAGTTATATGCCATCTTTACTTCTACCCGTGGATGGTGTAAAGGTGTTTTGCCCATGGCATAGTCAAGGGATAATGACGGAACATGACGCCATTCATTTATATCCCATATTAAACGGTTGGGTAGTTTGTTCTCAAGTCGTTTTATCTGATATTTCACATTACTCCGTCTGGTTTCAGTTCGCTAAAATATCCGTATGATAACATCAAAAGACAAGAAAATCGGCGTGTTCTTTTTTATGCCTGTTGTTTAATTTGGTGGTATGAAATACGGAAATATTAATAAAGATTGTTTACTTTCCATTTCACCAAACAACACCGATTATTCTTGCAGGGACTAACAAGGGGAAACCATGCAAATAGCACGACCAATTCTATTTATTCTCATTTCTATAATAGCCGTATCAGGCTTTGTATATGCTCAGGGAAATGGCGTTGTCGATTTAAATAATTTGCCTGATTATGCCGGTCAGACGATCCCGGGATACGTTGGAAAGGACAACACGCCTTTTGACAACCCGATCACCGATGTTGGGGCAACTCTTGGCCGGGTAATGTTTTATGATAAGCGCCTCTCAATAAACAATACGGTTGCGTGCGCCAGCTGTCATCAGCAGCAGTATGCATTCAGTGATCCGGCAAACGTCAGTACTGGCGTTAACGGAACAACCGGACGTCATTCGATGCGACTGATTAATTCCCGATTCTCTGATGAAACAAAGTTCTTCTGGGATGAACGTGCGAACTCACTGGAAGAGCAAACGACCATGCCTATCCAGGATCACGCTGAAATGGGCTTCAGCGGAACGCAGGGAGATCCCACACTGGATTCTCTGATCTCAAAAATGAGCCAGCTGGAGTATTATCGGGTCTTATTCGCCGCTGTCTATGGGGACAGTATGATTACTGAAGATCGTATGCAGCGTGCCATTGCTCAGTTTATCCGTAGTATTCAGTCTTTTGATTCCCGTTACGATGCCGGGCGATCTCAGGTTCAGAACGAAGGTGCTCCATTTCCAAATTTCTCAAATCAGGAAAATCAGGGGAAAATGCTGTTTCTGATGCCGCCGCAGTTTGATCCGAATGGAACCCGTGTTGGTGGTGGTGTCGGCTGCGCAGGCTGTCATAACCCGCCGGAATTTGATATTAATCCGAACTCCGGAAATAATGGCGTTGTGGTCTCAATAGGAGGCGGAACGGATTTTACCAATACCAGAGCCCCTTCATTGCGTGATGTCGTTGATGCAAATGGTACGCCGAACGGCGCTTTTATGCACGATGCCGGTTTTCCAACATTGCTATCAGTCGTAAATCATTACAATAACATTCAACCTGCACCGGGAATCGACCCCCGACTTACGCCAGGTGGAAACGGACAGAATCTTAATTTAACGCAAAATGAAAAGAATAACCTGATAGCATTTATGGAAACACTAACAGGAACCGATGTGTATACCAATGCCATCTGGAGCACCCCGTTTGATGCGAATGGTGATATTACCGTAATTCCTATGGGCACAACGGGAATCGATTCGGAAGCCGATGTAACGGCAGAGCGATTCGAGTTATTTCAGAATTATCCGAATCCATTCAATCCTTCGACCCGCATTGCCTATCGTCTGGATAGGGCCGGATATGTAAATCTAGTTGTTTATGATTTGCTTGGAAAACAGATTGCAGTGCTGCAAAACGGTATAAAGGCTCCCGGTAAATATGAGCATACTTTTGGAAGCCGTGATTTACCTGGAGGCATTTATCTTTATCGCCTCTCCGTAGATAATGAACATGTGAATACCCGAAAAATGCTGCTGGTAAAATAAGTTGCTTTGCCCGGTTCCGTTTACAGGAGCCGGGCAATTTTTCGATCCTCAAATATCCATCCTCTGTCAATCCGTACGCTAATTTTTCTCGTATATTTTTTTATAATAATTCTGCAAAATAGCCAGTTCTGCGGCACTGTTTTTGCCGAGAATATTACCTGAAACACATTTAGTTGAATCAATTAAGGGGTTCGTTTTGCATTACTCAAAGAAAAGTGTATGGATTTTGCTCACTTTCATGTTCCTGTGGTATAGTTGTGGCTCCGATCCGGCAACATCAGATAGTCCGGGAAGCACAACAGGTCAGCTTACAATACGGTTAACAGACTCACCGGCTGATTATGAAAGTGTCTATATTGCAATAGATGAGGTGAATTTGCTTGGTAGCGGAGAGCCTTATACGCTACTCGACACCACTGTTGTGATAGACTTATTGAAATGGCACAACGGGATGACGACAGTTTTGGCTGCAGGTGATATTCCTGAAGGTGATTATACCGACGTACAGTTGAAAATAGGATATGCTGTTGTAAGAGTTAATCAGGAAAGTTATCCTGCTACAGTAGATTTTAATGACCAAAATGGAAAAAATATTGCCATCCCATTCAGCGTAGAAGCTGGAGAGGTTAGTGAGTTAGTGCTGGATTTTGATGCCTCTCGTTCTGTTAGGAATAGAGGCACGGCTGGTAACCCGGACTTTTTACTCTTTCCGGAAATACGTGCTGTAATACCGGCCTCAACGGGTAGCATTGAAGGTGTTGTTACCAATGTTGGAAGTGCGGCTGCGGCATATGCCGTTTCCGCTGGAGATACAATTGCGGGCACCTACGTGGACAAAACCGATGGCTCGTTTAAAATCGCTTTCCTTCCGGAAGGCAGTTATACCCTTGCTATAGAGAACAGTAACGGCGATGTCCATCTTCAATCTGGTGTCGCAGTTACTGCCAGCGGATCTAATAGCCTGGGTAACATAACTCTACAATCATCCAGCAGCGGTAATCCGGTTTGCGGAAACGGCGTTTGTGAAGATGGTGAAGATGAAAACAATTGTCCGTCTGATTGTGGACAGTCCACCGGCGGACCGATCTGTGGAAACGGTATTTGTGAAGACGGTGAAGATGAAGCAAACTGCCCCTCTGATTGCGGCAATACCGGACCCAGTGAACACTTTGATACGGAACGCATGAAGCCGGGTGTTGTGGGTGCTGTAAGCTGGCGTAGCCAGGCCGAAATCAACCGCGACCATCATGGAAGTAATGACATAGGTGATCCAGCTTATCCACAGTATGATCCGTCGATGGATGCAGCTAAAATGTTTATTATGGACGGTGAACCACTCTCTCAACTTCGTTTTGAGTTTCCATTCGTTTCTGGTTCCGTTTGGACACAGCATGAAATTATGCTCGGTCCGGTTCTGTTTACACAGGAATATGATCCTTATGGTATGAAGCTATGGCGTTGGGAAGATCCGGATAAGATTGAATGTACGGATGAACGACGGTTGACGATGAACGTGGGATTTGATGATGCTCCTCATGTTTATCACCGTGATGGCTGTCCGATTCCCGATGGTGAGGTTCGCCTTTGGGATAATACCTTCGACGCCTGGGATGAACAGCCAGGTGGCGAGACTCGCTGTATTTGGGGAGAGAATGAGCCGCATCCACAGTGTTTTCGATGGGCTCCGGGCGTGTGGGTTCGCATGACCTATCATTTTGACTTTGCCGGAAAAAAGCTGCATATCTGGGCAAGGCGCTTTGATAGTGAAACGACGTATAAAATTGTCGAGTTTGATGTTCCGGACTGGAATAGCAGCTATGGATTTAGCGTTGCCGGTGCCTGGCTGCACTCTACATCGCGGACGCATGGGAATTGGGACTCCGGTTTAACAACGGCCCATATCTATGCCCGAAATATGATTATATCAGAAAATCCGATCGCTTTTTAAGCATCATCCAAAAAACTGTTAAATGTTCTTGAGGCATGGTTGTTTTGTTTACGACCATGCCTCTGTTTTTTATTACTGAGAAAAATTAGTCTTTCAATACCATTTTTGAGCGATTTTCTCATTATTCCTAAAAGTTGCATCTTTCAATCCGATCCTAATTTTAACCACCAAATTCAAAAGGGGGATGTGGGGGTTGGATACAGATTTTCGATTGAACATAGGTCTGGATAAGATCGAAGAAATAAATCGCTTCGGAACCTTCCAGCTATGGCTAAAACCGCTTCGATCCGTATGGTCAAATGGAATGAAGGCCCTTTTTGGAGCGAAACCATCTGATAAAGCCCCGGTTGGAAACGAATACTATAAACTCGTACATGAAGAGGATGTTGCCTACTCGAAATCGCAGATAGCGATTTGCCTCCGTGAAGGAAATTCGTCTTTTACACATCGGGTATATATAAATGGTGAACTGCACTATCTGGAATGCCATCTTTGGAAGGAAGAGGGAGAGCAGGGCAAGAAGTTCATCAAAGGTATTTGCCGCGATATTACCAGTCAGAAACTATTAGAGGAAGAAAATCGGAACCTGTCAAAGTCCGAGCAGCGGTGGAAAGCCGCTCTCGAGAATGCAGAGCAGGGGGTATGGGACTGGGATGTTGAGCACTCTGAAGTTTTCTTCTCCGATACATGGAAAACTATGCTGGGTTACGAACCGCATGAAATATCAGACTCATTAGCGGAATGGGAAAAACGCGTCCATCCTGACGATCTTGCTGGTGCCTATGAAAGTATACAGGCCCATATTGATGGTCAAATGCCTCATTATGTACACGAACATCGCCTTTTAAATAAACATGGTGAGTATGTTTGGATTCTGGATAGCGGAAAAGTCATCGAAAGAAAAGTAGATGGTTCCCCTAAAAGATTTATCGGTACCCATACGGATATTACCCATCTGAAGAAGGTAGAGGCAATAGCCAAACAGCTCGCTCTTGTTGCGGAGAAAACCCAAAATGCTGTGACCATAACCGATAGTGCTGGAAAAATTATTTGGGTTAATCATGCCTTTCAGAAAATCACCAAATATACGGCTGAAGAGGTTATGGGGAAGAGACCGGGAAGGTTCTTGCAAGGTAAAGACACCAATCCGGAAACAGTCGCTGCAATGAGTGAAACGCTTCAACGGCTTGAGCAGTTTGACGGAGAAATATATAATTACAATAAAGATGGAGATGGGTACTGGATTGCAGTATCCATTACACCAATATTTCAGAATAAAAAGCATGTTGGCTTTATCGCTATTCAGTCGGATATAGATGAAAGAAAGTCGATTGAACAACGGCTGAAGCGGTCGGAGCGAAGACTACGTCGAGCTCAACGAATCTCCAAAATGGGACATTGGTATTACGATATAGCGAGTGAGAAGCTGGAATGGTCTGCGGAGACCAGAATCATTCACAAGGTTAAATCAGATTATGAACCGAATGTAGAAACTGCTATCAATTTTTATCACCCTGACTCTCGTGAAGCGATTATCAATGCTTTTTCTGCTGCAGTGGAAGAGGGAATCCAATATGATCTTGATTTAAAAATCATAAATGCAAAGGGTGAAACAGTCGATGTGCGTGCAATTGGCCGTCCGGAATACCGCGACTCCAAAATCGTTGCTGTGTCGGGAGTATTCCAGGATATCACCCGAAATAAGCAGTACGAAAGAGAATTAGTTGCGGCAAAGGAAAAAGCGGAGGCAGGATCCAGAGCAAAGCAGGAATTCCTTTCGATGATGTCTCATGAAATCCGTACGCCATTAAATGCAATTATAGGATTAACAAAGCTACTCCTGGAAGAAAACCCCGGAGAGGATCAGCTAGAAAACCTGGAAGCAATTGATAGTTCCTCCCGAAATCTACATTTATTGATTAATGATATCCTGGACTATGATAGAATTATAAACGGTAATATTGAGCTGACCAGGAATATCTTCTCTCCTGAAAAAATTATTCAGCGATTATGCAATTCGATAAAACCGGCGATCACACAGAAGGGGCTGGAATTAAAGCACCATGTGGATTCCTCGGTACCCGAATATGTTGTAGGAGATGCGGAAAGACTGGATCAGGTACTTCTAAAACTACTGGACAATGCCATTAAGTTTACAAAAAATGGTTTTGTGAAGATTTGTGTTTCTGCTGAGCTAAAGCCGGGAAGGTGTCTGCTTCACTTTTCCATTGAAGATAGCGGCGTAGGGATTACTCAGGAAGATTGTGAACGAATATTTGATCACTTTACTCAGGTACGTTCTGATATTGCCCGGAACGCGGAAGGCAGTGGCCTTGGCTTATCCATAACCTCCAAATTGATTGAGCTGCAGGGCGGATCACTTGAGGTTAAAAGTGAGGTCGGTAAAGGGTCGACCTTTCAATTTTACATACCTTATATCATTTCACTTGATGAACTCAAAAGCGACAAAAGCATTTTAGGTTATCATAAATCTGGTGCACGCCCCCTTCAGGGACTTAGGGTACTGCTTGCTGAGGACAACCGTGTAAATGTAATGGTTGCCTGCAAGTTTCTACGGAAGTGGGAAATAGAGGTAGACGTTGCGGCTAACGGAATTATTGCCGTGGAGATGGTGAAGCAGAAACGCTACGACCTGATCTTAATGGATCTGCATATGCCTGAGATGGGAGGAATTGAGGCAACTGAGCAGATTCGTAAGCTTCCGGATGAGGATGATTCCCGCATCCCCATTATTGCCCTTACCGCATCTGCAATGCTGGAAACCCGCAATGAGGTTGCTGAGGCGGGAATGAATGATTATATCTCCAAGCCGTTTAATCCGGCTGAACTAAAGCAAAAAATTGCCGTGCACGCATTGGGGAAAGTTCTTCAGTAAATCAATGGCCTGCTAAACCCGCTGACGGGCAAGCCCTTAAATATCTATCTGGTTAGTAAAATTTTAAAGACCTTATCTTTACCACCACCGCGAACCATAAAAAAGTATATTCCGGAAGACATTGAGCCGGTATTCACATCCAGAAAGCTCTGAACATTAATTACCGAATACTGATCTTTCGGCACACGCTGACCCAGAACATTATATATATCCAGCGTAATCCTTTCACCGGAAGTAATTGCATCGGTCCGCTGGTTCGATAATTCCAGAGTCACGGTAGAGCCCGCAACCAGAGGGTTCGGAAAGGCGCGTCGTTCATCAGTATCGGCACTTCCGGCATTTGAGGTTTGTCCTTCAAAGTGCTGTTTTGCATAGTTAAATGCATCAACACCGATTTTACTACCGATTAACCTTCCGGGAATATCATCTGCCGGGGGGTGAATTCCACCCCATATACGGGAAAGACTGGTCTGGTCCGACGCATCGTAATAGGTCGCCCACTGCAGTGTTAAATCTACGCTGGGGCCTCTTTCAAATACCAGAAAGTTATTCTTCTCTATCACAAATTCACCCACGCCTCCCGGGAAGAACGGATCATTTGTAAGCATGGTCAGCACTTCAGCTGCTGCCCGGGAGTAGGTGGAATGCCCGGAGACGAAACCGGCAAAATTCGGCGTAATAAATGAGGGGCGCTGATAGGGCCACCACATCTCAGCCAGGATCCATCCGACGCCGGCGACATCAAATTCCGGGTTACCGATAAAGCCGGGACCACGCCAGGCATACAGCTTCACCTTCCCGACATTCTGATCTTGTGCACCAGCCAGCGGATCTCCGCTTTCAACCAGTTCGATAAACCCCGGAATAAGCGGAATCCCCATCGGGTTGTAATTGGGTTTTGTGGGATCCGTACTCTGACCGAATTCGGCCATGCCGCGAACGGCAGAGACCGGCCGGATATAATCATACCAGCCTTTTATTCCCCATGCAGTAATGGCGCAATCGTGCATCGCACCACCGAGAGTGAAGTACGTCTTAATGTCCCATTCCAGATCGTTAAGTACCGGCCCTTCACCTTGATAGCGCTTCTCCAGCAGTGGGTTTTCGTTAACAGTATTGAGAATAGTGAACCAGTGACCCGGTGGCGTTTCTGAATCCGGTCCATCCGCCCAAAATTCGGCAAGCACGCGGGCATAATCTGCAAGAGGAACCAGCTGCTCAGCATAGGGCTGGTTGGTATAGGGATTTAGTTCATGCCCGGTACCGGGATCACCACCCTCGATCAGATCATAAAAATCTCGCAGTCCCTCGATGGTTTCCGGAAAGTTGGTATTGTTACCGATAGATCCCGGTGAGATGTCGATTAACGGAGAATTGGCAGGGTCGAGATGACTGGACCAAACGGATACCAGGGCAAAACCCCACTGGTACTCACCACTTAGGCCGCCACCGTTACTTTCCAGATAGGGCGGAGCACCGGGATCGTGATAAACCCAGTAGGGATTTCCGTTACGCGTGTAAATCCTGCGATCTGCCGGACTGAGAGCAAAGGGATAAACCTGACCCCATTCCGGTCCCAGAAAGCCGGGAGTCGCACCGGGGATTATATTGCCGCTTTGATCGATAAAAATCTCCAGCGTAAGAGGCTGCCAACGATTCGGGTCCTGCAGAGTCGGATTGCCGGGCATGGCTACAACAAGCGGATCGTTGGAAGGCTCATAATGCTTGTTTTCATAATCATTGATCTCATTGGAGCCGTCTCTAAGGCCATAGTTGATATAACAGGCGGCGATGTAATTCCCCAGAGCTGCAGCAGATCCCGACTGATAGTTTTCTGATGTCAGATTACGGTCATAACCAAGAATCGTCATCAGATTGTTAAATCGTTGCTGCGATTCTACCGCTCCCGGTGAGTTTGCGAAGCGATGAGAGAGCAGTCGATAAGCTGCATAGCTTATGGCTTCTTCCCGAGCCGCTTCAATATCTGCTGGTGCAGGAAATTCCGAAAAAGGGCAATAGACGTTTTTTACCGTATTACCGAGTAAAAAGGTGTTTGCCTGTTCATCAAAAACCGCCCAGGCATCATACATAGCGGCAGAGGTGTGGAACAGGTTACGCGCGTGAACCGTCGGTCGGGCAAAATCATCACGGATTGCTTCCAACAGCACTTCATTCCACTCACGGGCAACACTGTAGTCGGCAAGGTTAATCGTCGTTCCGGTTAACAGAAATACTGTGATCAGGATAAACCTTTTATAAACTGTCATTGGTCAACTCTATCGTTTCTGTGTATTTAAATGCCCCTCAAAAAAAATAAGCAATTTGACAACCCGAATCAAGCTGATGCAGGGTAAATGTGGATCCCTGCAAACGATAGAGTCAGAACTCTATTGGTGGCAGGTGGAAAAGTTGTTGTTTTTTTTGTGTTTATATAAATCCAACTTTCATATCCCTTTTAGAGTTCCAGCTCTATTTGTGGGGATTGTGTTGAAAGCCTAAAGCACTCAGATACCTGTTAATATTGAGCTTGGGAGAATGTGAATACTCCGGTACGATATTTGAAAATACTCCGGTCAACGTGTTGCAAATTATTCTCAACATTCCTATAACCGGCAGGTATTTTTATGCAGCATTTCTACAGCAAGCATTTTGGTCGGACCCTTTCAGTGAATTTTGTCTTTTTGATGCTTTGTTTTGCCCCCTGCATCTTCCCTCTACAGGCTCAGGATGGCTCTTCAACCATGACACTCAAGGATATTGTGGATACAGCGCTGAGCCAGAATACCAATATTATGATTGCGGAACGTTCGGTTGCCATTAGCGAAGGGACATGGGAGAGCGCAGCGTCTCAATTTGATACCCGATTAAGCTCTTCCTTTGGTATGGTGCGAGAGAACACACCATTATTGAGTTCGCAGCAAATTGATGGTGTCTCCGTTCTTGAGCAGGAGTTCAGTTCCTACCAGATCGGTCTTTTCCGCGAATTGAAATCGGGCATTTCTCTCGGTTCAAGCGTCAGCTGGATACGCAGGACGGATGATTTCACAAATCGCACATCGCCTAACTATGGCGAAGTCGAGTTCTCTGCAAGCGTTCCCATTCTACAAGGGAGAGGAAGTCGTTTAAATGCAGCGACCGAAAAAGCGGCGGAACTAAGTTTCCACGGGAGCCGATTCGATCTTACCCAAACAACGTCTTATATCACCCTGCAAACGGTTCAGGCATATTGGTCTTACCTGGCTGCAGTTGAACGCCTTGATATTCTGATGAACTCTGAAGCTCGTGCTGAAAAGATTTTGGAAGATATGCGCGTACTGGTAGACGCAGGAGAACGTCCTTCAGCAGACCTGAAGCAACCTCAGGCGAATCTGTCTGACAGGCGTTCTTCGCGAATCTCTGCCGAGCAGACTGTCTTGTCGAATAAGCAAAACCTCGGTATTATCCTGGGATTTTCTCAGGCAGAGGTTGATCGTCTGCAAATTGCCTCGCGTAGTTTCCCGGAGGCAGAAGAATTCTGGACACAGCATCTTGAAGATGAAATGCCGTATATAGAAATGGCTTTCCGTAACCGCGCAGATTTAAATGCCGCTGGCAAAGATGTTCAGGCTGCAAAAGTGCTGGTCGAATCTGCGCTCGGCAACCTGCGTCCGGAATTGGACTTAACACTTACTGCTGGCTATTCCGGTCTTGATGAGGGGACTACAGCAAATCAGTATATCACTCCGTTTCGTCAGAATCTGACAGGTGCAAACCTATCCGCCTCTCTCACATTTACCCTGCCTACCGGATCCCGTAGGGCTTCATTGCTTCAGCAGGAAGCAATTTACGAGCAAAGTGAATTGAGCAGGGTTGATCTGCAAAGGCGCATCAAGTCCGATGTGAAGGTAGCCGTCTCTGATGTCCGTAGAAATATTGCCCGGTTGCAGGAAGTGCAGAATGCTCTGGCTATGTATCAATCTGCTGTTGAGAGTGAACAGAAAAAACTACAGCAGAATTTATCGACTATCATCGACCTCATTTTTGTTGAAGATCGCCTCACCAGCTCATACTTGAACGAATTGACTGCTCGCCAACAGCTGGCAAATGCCATCGTTTATCTGCGATTTCAAACCGGTACGCTTATTGAGGCAACGGCAGATTCCCCGGAAATAAATATTGAAAATCTTATAACTCTACCCAGTGAATAAAGGAGAGCATCAATGAATCCCCGGTTATTTCGAAAAAAAGCGCTGGACAAACTATCCTCACCCGAGCAACTCGATGAACTCATGCAGGTAACCACCTCGAAAGGCTGGATTGCTCTGATTGCTGTTGGAGCAATATTGTTGACCTCCGTTGTGTGGAGCGTATGGGGAAGTCTGCCTACCAAGGTGAACGGTCAGGGAATGCTCATTAAGCCCGGAGGCGTATTCGAGATTATGCCGCTTGCTGGTGGGCAGGTTGTGAATTTACTGGTTTCGGAGAATGATGTTATTACAAAAGACCAGATCGTAGCGAAGGTTGCTCAGCCGGCTCTGGAAGAAGAAATATATAAGGCCGAAGCCAGACTGGCTGAAATGAGATCCCGCCATCAGGAATTGCTAAAATTCGGCTCGAAAGAGATACGCCTCCAGCAGGATTATATGGAGAAACAAAGCGTTAATCTGAAGTATTCGATTCAGGTTCTGCAGGAAAGCCTGAAGTGGCTGGAAGAGAAAGTTGCGGTTCAGGAAGGATTGCTTGCCGACGGGCTGATTACAAAGCAAACCCTGCTGACGACCCGGCAGAAATATTACGGAACGCAGGAAGAGATTGAGCGAACCCGTAATCAGCTGAATCAAATCTCGATAAATGAACTTTCTCTCAAGAATCGTCGACAGCAGGAAGCCCTGGCGAGCGAACTTGAAATAAACGAATCCGAGCGAGTATTAAATCAGCTGAAAGCCAAACTGGCAATTTCCGAGAATGTTGTGAGTCCTTATTCCGGACGTATTCTTGAGGTGCTAACCAATGCCGGAAGCGTTGTTCATACCGGCCAGCCGATGTTTCGCATGGATCTACTGGGTGAAGATACCAAGTCGCTGGAAGCCGTACTCTATATCCCGCCTGGTGAAGGTAAGAAAATCAAGCCGGGTATGGAGATACAAATTGAGCCCTCCACGGTTAAGCGCGAGGAATTCGGCTTTATCGTCGGTGAGGTGACCCGCGTAGCGGAATTCCCCTCTACTCCACAGGGAATGATGCGAGTTTTAAAGAACAATAAGCTGGTGGGTGAATGGTCAAAGACCGGCGCTCCTTTTGAAGTTTATGCAAATCTACGAATCAATCCGGAAGCATATAGTGGTTTTCAATGGTCTTCGTCCGCAGGCCCTGAGGTGCAGATCTACAGCGGTACCATTTGCGATGCTTCGATTATCGTTCGACGTCAGCGTCCGATTAGCCTGGTGATACCGATTCTGAAAGAGTATACCGGTATCTAAACCCGTGAAACTGCTTGCTTATAGCGGAGATTGATAATGAATGCAAATAAAAAAGCCAAAGAACTGTTTATGACCCCGCTGAAGGGATTTTACCGGCTGGGAATAGCAATTCGACAAGGCTATTACAACCTTAAAAGTTTTTTCGGTCCGAAGCGTGTAAAAACCCCTACCGTTTTGCAGATGGAAGCGGTGGAATGCGGGGCCGCATCTCTGGCCATTATCCTTGGATATTATGGTCGCAATGTGCCTCTGGAAGAACTGCGCATCGACTGCGGCGTATCCCGAGACGGAAGTAAGGCCAGCAACGTGCTGAAAGCAGCACGCAAACACGGACTGATTGCCAAAGGGATGAAGAAAGAGCCAGCCGAGTTAAAAGGACTGCGCCTTCCGATGATTATACACTGGAACTTCAATCACTTTCTGGTGCTCGACGGATTTGGTAGCGGGATTGTCTATCTGAATGATCCTGCTCAGGGTCCAAGAGTGGTTACCGAAGAAGAATTTGATGAGTCGTTTACCGGTGTCGCACTGCTTTTTGAGAAGGGCGAGGAATTTGAAACCAATAAAACAACCCGCAAGCTCTCCACCGAGTTGCGCAAGCGACTATCCGGTTCGGAAATGGCGCTTGTGTATGTTGTGCTGGCCGGTCTGGGCCTGGTTTTACCTGGAATCGTAATTCCAACATTTACAAAGGTCTATGTCGATAATATCCTCGTAAAACAGATGCACGACTGGGTTCGCCCACTATTTATTGGAATGGGGATAGCCGCAGTGCTGCAGGCTGTTCTGGTCTGGCTGCAAAAGCTCTACCTGCTTCGCTATGAAACCAAGCTGGCCCTTTCTACCTCAAGCAAATTCTTCTGGCACATTTTGCGATTGCCGATGGAGTTCTTCAGCCAGCGATTCGGCGGAGAAATTGGATCACGCGTAGCAATTAACGATCGCGTTGCCAGGCTCATTTCCGGTGAATTGTCCAGTACGGTGATTAACCTGGTAACGGTGATTTTCTACGCTATCGTCATGTTGCAGTACGATGTGGTCCTAACAATGATCAGCGTTTGTATTGCCTTGCTGAACATTGCGGCATTGCAGTATGTCTCCCGAAAGCGGATTGACGGTAATAAACGCCTTTTGCAGGAGCGTGGCAAGCTAATGGGCGTTTCGATGGGTGGACTACAAATTATCGAAACCATTAAGGCAAGTGGTACCGAATCCGATTTCTTTTCCCGGTGGTCCGGTTACCAGGCAAAGGTAACAAACTCCCAGCAGCAGCTGGAGGTATTTACCAGTATTCTCTCTGCCTTTCCCCCTTTCCTGACAGCACTGAATACTGCGGCAATTCTGGCAATCGGTGGTTTTCGCGTAATGGAAGGACACCTGAGTATCGGTGCATTAATCGCATTTCAAACTTTGATGAGCAACTTCGTTTCCCCGATCAACCGAATGGTAACGCTTGGAAGCACGCTGCAGGAAGTAGAAGGTGATATCAATCGCCTCGAAGACGTATTGGCTTATCCCGTTCAGTCTGATCTTGATGAGAGCGCTGAAAAAGCGAAATCAGCCGAAGACGAGCTGTATGTAAAGCTCAACGGCACCTTACAAATCAAAAACCTGACATTTGGTTATAGCCGCATGGAGGCGCCGCTGATTGAAGATTTCTCCCTGGACCTGAAACCTGGTGAGCGGGTTGCGCTGGTTGGTGGGTCCGGCAGCGGAAAGTCGACGATCGCGAAGGTCGTTGCGGGACTCTATAAACCCTGGAGCGGAGAGATACTCTTCGATGGTAAAAAAACGGATGAGATTCCGCGCAGCATACTGAACAATTCGATGGCGATGGTCGACCAGGATATTTTTCTCTTTGAAGGAAGTGTTCGGCAGAATATCGCGATGTGGGACAGCAGTATCCCGGATAATCACGTTGTTACGGCAGCGAAAGACGCCTGCATCCATGAAGAGGTTGCTGCCAGGCCTCAAGGCTACGATAGTGGTGTTGTTGAGGGTGGAGGCAACTTCAGCGGTGGTCAGGCGCAGCGATTGGAGATCGCTCGTTCTCTGGCACAAAATCCGTCCATTCTTATCCTGGATGAAGCGACCAGTGCGCTTGATCCGGTTACGGAGAAAATTATCGATATGAATCTGCGTCGCCGCGGATGTACCTGCCTAATCGTGGCGCACCGGCTTAGTACAATCCGCGATTGTGATGAAATAATTGTTCTTGATCGCGGTAAGGTCGTTCAACGTGGAACGCATGATGAACTAAAAAACATGCCGGGACACTACGCAAAACTAATTGAAAGTTAAACCAGGGCTCCAATCAAAGGTCGCATGATATGGCAAGTAGAACAGTTACCAGTGAAAAGAAACTAACAGCCTTTTTTAGCAGACACGGCAGCCGTCAGATTATCAGTGGAAATAATCCGCTGTTATTGAATAAACCGGATACGCTATGGCTTATCGAAAGCGGTTCGGCAGAGATCTTCTCCGTCAATATGGAAGAACACGCGCTTTCCGGAACCCGACACCACTTCTGTACCATCCATGAAGGACAGATTTTCCACGGGCAGGATAGCGATACATACGGTGAAGGTCTCGCTCTATTGGCGATCGGGGTTCAAGGGACAATCGTATACGAACTTCCGGTTTCGGCATTAGCCAAAAAAATCAGCGATAAGGCCTTTGCAGCAGAGTTTGCAGAATCAATAGAAAACTGGGTATTAGGCTTATCCGGTGGAATTACTCGTGATATTAATCCACGAACAGACCAGCTTGTTGAGGCAGGAGATGCCTGTAGTTTAAAAGACGGGCAGAAAATTCGTTCCCGTAAGGAGCTCGTTTGGCTGCACGAGATTTCCGGCAGACTACTGTTTATCGGTATGGAAGAAGTACATGAAGCCAGCACAGGAAATCTACCCGTGCCGGTTACTCACGACACCTGGCTACAGGCGATGGAAGATGTTGAGCTGAGGGTTCATTCAACAGAAGACATCATACAAGATGAATCGTTCTGGAAAGGGCTGGATGCTTTTTACCGGGTGCTTTACAGCTGCGAATTTTTCAATACGCGCTTAATTGCTGTAGACCAGTTTAATCAGTTTAAGCAACGGACAGAGTCAGACGAGAAAGCGCGGTCGAATACTTTTCAGGATCTCATGAGCATCCTGAAAAGCGAAAAGATTGCCCATTATAGCAATGAATATGATGACCCGCTACTGGAAGCCTGTAAGGTGGTATGTGACCGTGCCGGGATTGAGCTCAAGCCGCCGGCAAAGCAGGAAGAAGGTAGCGAACGTAAGGTAGACTTCCTGAAGGAGATAGCGCGAAGCTCGAATGTAATGACCCGACGGGTTTTGCTGAAAGGGGACTGGTGGAAGTGGGATAATGGACCGCTCCTCGGTTATTTTCAGGAGACTAATCAGCCGGTTGCTCTGCTGCCGACGTCTCCCGGTAAATATGAACTTATCGATCCGGTGAAGCAGGAGCGGGTACCGGTTGATGCCGAATTTGCCGAACAGATTGCACCGGTTGGCTATGTCTTTTATCGTCCTTTTCCCTATAAGGCAATGAATGGGCTGGACGTACTGAAGTTTGGCCTCCGTGGTATGCATAAAGACGTGCTCTTAATGTTTGCGATGGGAGTCCTCGGTGGAATACTTGCAATGATCGTTCCGATAGCAACCGGCTATATCATTGATACGGTTATCCCAGGTGCAGATAAGTTGCAGCTCTGGCAGGTTGCAGTGGCATTGGTCGTATCGGCAATTGCAACAGCCCTGTTCTTCCTGGTTAGAAGCCTTGCCCTTCTGCGTATTGAAGCAACGATGGATACGGCAACGCAGGCTGCTGTATGGGACAGGCTGCTAAATCTGCCGATGCCTTTTTTTCGAAGCTACACCGCTGGTGATCTGGCCGTGCGTGCAAACGGTATCAGCGCGATGCGCAGGATGATTTCCGGAGCAACCATCAGCTCTCTTTTCGGCGGAATCTTTGCCGTTTTCAACTTTGGATTACTGTTTTATTATGACTGGCAACTGGCAATAATAGCGAGTGGTCTTACGTTGTTTGCTGTGACCTTCAGTCTGCTGATTGGTTATTTTCAACTGCGCTATCAGCGTGAAATCATGGATATTCAGGGTACACTTTCCGGTAAGGTTCTACAGTTCATTACCGGTATCGCCAAGTTGCGGGTCACAGGCTCTGAAGATCGGGCGTTTAACGTCTGGGCTGGTCAGTTTACCGAGCAGCGACGCTTAACATTCCGCGCCCGTAATTATCAGAATGCTCAGGAAGTGTTCAGCTCAGTCTTTCCGATCATCTCTAATATCGTCATCTTTTCCACCTTTCTCTATTTAATGCAGGATAAGATGATGAACGGTTTGGTGCCGTTAACAACCGGTCAGTTCCTGACCTTCTTTTCCGCCTATGCCGTATTTACAGCTTCTTCCCTGGCACTTAGCGGAGCTGCCTTGTCATTGCTGAATATTATCCCGCTGTATGAACGCACCCGTCCGATACTGGAAGCTCTTCCGGAAGTGGATGATGAGCGGGCTAATCCCGGTGAACTGGTGGGTGAGCTTGAAGTGAATCGCCTTTCGTTCCGTTATTCAGCCGAGGGACCGTTAATCCTGAATAATCTGAACTTGCGTATAGAGGCCGGGGAGTTTGTGGCGATAGTCGGTCCATCCGGCTCTGGAAAATCGACTCTCCTGAGGCTTTTGCTGGGATTTGAGCAGCCGGTATCCGGGTCATTGTATTACGACGGTCATGATCTGTCCCGTGTTGATGTGCAGGCGGTTCGACGACAAATCGGTGTTGTGCTTCAAAGCGGTAAGCTATTCCCGGGAGATATATTCTCCAATATCGTCGGCTCATCATTAATGACGCTGGAAGATGCGTGGGAAGCAGCGAGAATGGCTGGTCTGGATCAGGATATCCGTCAAATGCCGATGGGAATGCATACCGTCGTTAGTGAAGGAGGCAGCACCTTCTCCGGTGGACAGCGTCAGAGATTAATGATTGCCCGGGCCGTGGTAAATAAACCGCGTATTCTTTTCTTTGACGAAGCAACAAGTGCCCTTGATAATCGCACACAGGCTATCGTTAGCAAGAGTCTTGAAGAACTGCAGGCAACACGCATTGTAATCGCGCATCGACTCAGCACGATTATCAATGCAGATAAAATAATTGTTCTTGAAGCTGGAAAAGTCGTTCAGCAGGGAACATACGAGGAGTTAATTCAACAGGAAGGCACATTTGCCGAACTGGCAAAAAGGCAAATGGCTTAAGAATATTGGATACGGTTATTCAATAGGGAGTAATGGCATGGCTACACTACCGTTAACAGGCACGCTGAATCGAAATGAGATTTCGATTCCCAATAAAATCCAGTTTCTGCCGTTGGTCGGAGAGTTTCTCCGCTCGGAAATGCAGCGATTTAAGCTTGCAGAATCCCTGGTCTTTGACGTACAGATCGCCGTGGATGAGGCAGTAACCAATATCATTCAGTATGCCTTTCCGGACGGGCGCGATTCGAAAATAGATATTTCCTGTTCCTATAATGCCAATCGTTTCACGGTACAAATTCGCGACAATGGCGTTCCGTTCGATCCGACAGGCGTTTCAAAACCGGAGCTTGGCGAACAGCTTGAAGAACGCACTGAGGGAGGACTGGGCGTGATGTTTATGCAAGAGCTAATGGATGAGCTGCACTATGAATATAAAGAGCCGGAAGGCTATGAGGAATTAACTCTGGTAAAAAAATTATAGCCTATAAAAAAAGGAGTGAGCATGAAAGTCAACATAACCTCACCGGAAGATGATATTCGGATTTTATCAATTAACGGACATGTCGATGCATCTAATGCCAAAGCACTGGAAGATGAGTTCGAGAAAATTATTGCAGATGGCAAAAGCAAAATTGTTGTGAACTTCAAGGAAGTGGCCTATATCAGCAGCGCTGGGCTGAGAGTTTTCCTGTCGGTTGTAAAAAAGCTGAAAACGCTTAGTGGTGAATTAATGCTTTGTGAAATGAGCGAGAACGTTAATCGGATATTTAAGCTGGCGGGATTCACCCGGATTTTTAGAATTGTAACCACTGAAGATGAATCTCTTGCGCACCTGGCGAAAGGGTAAGTTGTTATATGAGAGAGCCTGAACAAAAAAACACCTGCTTTGGTATTCGCATATCGCTGGTAATTGTATTTACTGCGATATGCTTTGCCATTTCTGCACTTAATGCGCAGCAGATCCGCTTTCAGACGTTAACCCAGGAAGATGGGTTATCTCAGGGAAGCGTGAATGCGATTGCGCAGGATAAGCAGGGTTTCCTCTGGTTTGCAACTCAGGAAGGTGCTAACCGATATGATGGATATGGTTTTACAACGTTCAGGTCAAACACGGACGATCCTTCTTCACTTGGACATAATTGGGTCAAGACAATTGCCGTCGCTGAATCCGGCGAGCTGGTATTTGGTACTTTGGGGGGCGGTATATCTTTCTACGTTCCTGAGGAGAATCGCTTCTCAACACGATCCAAATCATCGGGCAACTTCCCGGTAGACAGGGTGCTCACTATTACTCCGGCTAAAGACGGCGGTTATTGGGTTGGAAGCTATGCTGGACTCTTTTTTATACCGGAAAACCTGCGTTCCGGAAATCATGATACAGCAATCGAAACGTATCGCAGGAACGTCGGTGAGCTGCCTTCAGATACAGTTCATGCTGTTGTACATGTTGATGATAAGGTCTGGGTTGCGACTCAAAAGGGCATAGGGCTTTACAGCACCTCCGAAAAAGGGTGGAAGCAGCCGCTTGAATCCGTTAATCCGGTAACGGCTATTTATACCTCTGATGATCACGTTCTTGCGATTGTCGACAATACCTTATGCCGTTGGCATAAAAGCAGCGCCGAGCTGGTTTCCCGGCAAACCTTTCCCGATGTATTGCAAAATAAACGAATTACGGCAACCCTTTTGGATGCTACCGGAAACCTTTGGATTGCCTCAACCTCTGGGATCTGGATTACGCAGTTGGATCCACAGAACGGGGAATTCGAAGAGGCTTCATTTAAACACCTGCAGCAAGATCCGAACAATCTGGCGAGCATTAGCGACAACTATGTGCTGTCTCTGTTTGAAGATGCCTCTGGTGTGGTTTGGGTAGGAACCCGAAATGGACTAAGCAAGTTCAGTCCTTCCCAGCACAAATTCTTCTCCTATAATAATGCTCCCGGAACGGCTGTTAGTCTGAGCAATGAAATGGTTTTTTCGATCCTGAACGATAGCGCTGGCCGTCTTTGGGTTGGCACAGCAGAAGGACTAAATCTATCGGAGCCGGGAAAATCAATTGCTTTCAGGCAGCATAGAAGTGGTCATCTTGATAACAGAGTTGTTTTGGCGCTCCTGGAAGATTCACGCCGGCGTATTTGGGTCGGGACCAATAAAGGCTTAAAGCGGCTGGACGCAACCGGTAGAGAAGAAAGGGTGTTTAAGTATTCTGCCGGCGACCCGGGTTCACTCCCTCATAACGCCGTTTTCCATTTGCATGAAGATCAGCAGCAGCAGATTTGGGTTGGAACGGCAGGAGCCGGCCTGGCTTTATTCGATGAAGTAACGCAACGGTTCACCAGAGTTGATGCCGATTTAAATCCGCAACCTTCCCGCCTGTCAATATTCTCCAGTCTGGATCGGAATGATGGGGAGACTTGGTTTGGTACAAGCGAGGGTCTTTTTGTTTACAATGCAGGCTCAAAGAATCTAAGCAGGCCAGATGTACTTCAGCCATTCCCCGAGCTTCACGAACAGACCATCTTTTCACTCTACGAAAGCATCGAAGGTCTCTGGATCGGCACCCGTAACGGTCTCTATGGAATAAGCAATGACTCCGATTCTCTCCTAACTCTTGGATATGAAGAAGGTCTGCCGAATGAGGTGGTCTATGCGATTATCCCGGATGAATATGGAGCACTTTGGCTTCCGACAAACCGTGGATTAATACGTTACTTCCCTCAGACTAAAGAGCTTGATGTCTTTCTGACTGGTGATGGTCTGCAAAGCAATGAATTCAACCAGGGAGCTTTTGCGACGGATAAGAAGGGCAATTTGTATGTAGGTGGAATCAAGGGGTTTAATTGTTTTAAACCCGGAAGCCTGCACCGTAACGACTATAGGCCACCGGTTGTGCTTACCGGCTTAAACGTGTTCGACCAGCCTTACCTATCTGAGAGCCAGCCTCATTTCTTCGACCATGTATCGCTTTCTTATGAGAAAAACTTTATTTCTTTCGAATTTGCTGCGTTGGATTATAACAATCCTGAGCGTAATCGTTATGCATACAAGCTGGAAGGTGTTGATAAGGATTGGGTGAATGGAACGAGGCGTTATGCCAGCTATACCAATCTTGATGGTGGTGACTACGTATTCAAGGTGCGCGGAAGTAATAATGACGGCGTGTGGAATGAAGTTGTCACGGAGCTGAATATAACCATTATCCCGCCATTCTGGAAAACCTGGTGGGCATACGTGCTGTATGTTGCGTTTATTCTTTCCGGCATTTATGCATTTATTGTTCTACGGACCCGCGCCCAGAAAAGGAAGATTGAGCAGCAGCGTAAAGAGGTGGCGCATCTTAAGAAACTGGATAGGTTAAAGGATGAGTTTCTGGCAAACACGTCTCATGAGTTAAGAACGCCTCTAAATGGGATTATTGGTATTACCGAATCGTTGATTGCCGGAGCAGGGGGTAGCTTAAATGAATTCCAGCATCAGAACCTGACGCTGGTAGCGTCCAGCGGCAGAAGGCTCTCAAACCTGATAAATGATATTCTCGACTTTTCCAGATTGAAGAAAAAAGAAATCCGACTACGCTATTCGGATATCAACCTTGCTGAACTGACGCAAAACGTATTTGCCATATCAGAACCGCTGATTGATCGAAAAGAAATCGTGCTGAAAAATCTGATACCTCTGGAATCTGCCCCGCTGCGTGCAGATGAAAATCGAGTTCAGCAAATCCTGCAGAACCTGGTTGGTAATGCGATTAAGTTTACCAAAAGCGGTACGATATCCGTTACTGTTGAGCCGCAACAGGACGGTGTTTCTATATCCGTTACCGATACCGGTATTGGTATCTCGCCGGATAAGCTGGAAACGATATTCCAGTCTTTTGAACAAGCTGATGCGTCTACCTCACGGGAATATGGCGGCACCGGTTTAGGGCTGCCCATTACCCGCAAGCTCGTACAGCTGCATGGCGGCGATATTTCCGTGCATTCGGAGCTGGGTAAAGGATCGGTGTTTTCATTCTATCTGCCGAATGCAGACGGTAAGCTAATTGATGAAGTACCTGAGCCGGCTGAAGTTCTCCCGGAGATCACGCATGAATATGCTGCTACTCCAGCTCATCTTAATGGCTTCGCTGAAGCGGATTCGGCTAACGGACAACAGGCGGCTGAAACCTCAACAGCGGTATTAAACGAGGTCGATTCCGCAATAGACTTTCACATTATGATTGTTGATGATGAGCCGGTAAACATCCAGGTTCTTAAAAATTACCTTCAGCTCAGCGGATATCGAATCACAGAATGTGATAGCGGAACCGAAGCTTTGGAAAGAGTCTATGAGGATGGTATAAAACCCGACCTGGTTCTGCTGGATGTGATGATGCCGCAGTTGTCCGGATATGAAGTCTGTCGAAAATTAAGAGAAGATTATCCGAGTCACGAGCTGCCCATTGTAATGCTGACAGCGAAGACTCAAACCAGTGATCTGATTGAAGGGTTTGAAGCCGGGGCAAATGATTACGTGACCAAACCATTTGACCAGCGAGAATTATTCTCCCGGGTGAATACCCTTCTGACCTTAAAGGAAGCCGTATCGAGCCAAAATACCCTGGCCGGTATACAGCAGGAACTTCACGTTGCGCGGCGAATTCAGGAATCGATCTTACCGAGCGAGAACCCACAGATAGATGGGCTTGAAGTTGCCAGTAAATACATTCCGATGGAAACGGTTGGCGGGGATTTTTACGATTTCCATCTGACTCCAGAAGGTCAGCTCGGCATACTGGTAGCGGACGTTTCCGGACATGGAATCCCCGCTGCTTTTATCAGCGCAATGGTTAAAATTGCCTTCTCTTCTCAGGAAGAGTATGCCGCAGATTCTTCCCAACTGCTGAGTCAGATGAACAGTACGCTGTTTGGGAAATACGAACATAATTTTGTTACGGCATCCTACACGTTAATTGATCTGCAGCAGCGAAAAATAAGTCATGCCGATGCCGGGCACCTGCCGCTGCTGGTATGGCGTAAGGACGAGCAAAAGCTGCTGAGCATGAAGCCTGAAGGATTGATACTTGGATGGGATCAGGACGTTGTGTGTCCCGAGCAGGATTTGGAGTTGAAGCCGGGTGATCGCATCATACTTTATACGGATGGTATAATTGAAGCCCAGAATAACACCGGTGAGTTTTTTGAGACCGAGGCATTCCCGGCATTTATTAAAGATCATCAGGATACGTCTGTGGAAGATTTTTCAAATAGGTTACTGGAGCAGGTTCAGGAATGGATTGGTGTCGACGGTGGATTTGCAGATGACCTCACGCTGGTCGTGGTTGATTTGAACTGATACAAGATGAGAGGAAGCAGAGGATGACAATTCTATCTGAAAAGCAGGTACAATCAAACATGCTGAAAGATGATCTCCGTTGGAAAGCACGTCTGTTTAAAATGCGAAATGCCATTGCTGCTCCCTTGCGTAATCGTATTCGCGAGATCGAAACGCTCGCGCAGTTTAATGATTATTTTAATCCCTGTATACCCAATAACTTTGTGTTCATGCTCGTAAATAAGTCTTACGATTTGCAGGACTATCTGGGATACATTGCCACCTTAACGAGCCCTATGAATGAGTCTAACCGTGAGATTAAGGACTTTGCTGAACGTTTAGCGCATTCCGCAAGCGGCAATACCCGGAAAGAATTAGCACCTTATCTGGAAGAATGGGAGAAGGTGATTGAATGTCGCAATAACTTTCTGGGCTTTGAAAAGGCAAAACGTGTTTCCGAGGCGCTAAGTGAATACGGTATCGATTTGGGAGCGGAGTTACAGGCCGAAAGAAGCGGAATTATAGACCGATTCACCCGGATACCGGATGGTGTTCGTGGTGTATTGCGCATCAATATTTGCTTGCCGTATTCTGAAATTCTGGATTGCCTGAGTAGCTTTCTCAAGACGATTCATCCGGGTTCGGAAGAATTTCAGTTAATCAGCAGGATTGAGGTTGCGAAGCCGCCATTCAGTGACAATGTAAAAGTTGTATATCCGACGCTGATTGTCTATTTGAAAGAAGCTGCCGATTTACCTGAAAACCACTCTCTTCTGACCACTTTGATTACAGGTTTAGGCAATGTTTTACGTGATCAAACCTGGGAAAATAAAATTGACTCCACCTATTCAGATCTCTGGATGCCATTTGTAACCATCACCCAGGGATTTAAGTTATTCAAGCGTTATTTGCATCTTTTAGACGCATTGGATAGCGTATATGATGTGAAAAGAAACTATGCGTATTTAAAATCGGATAGCCCTGAGAAGAGTAACTTTCCATTTATTATGGATGAACTAAAAGACTTCGCTGATAATCAAACTACCGGGAGAGCTTGAGATGTATACGATGAAGCAAACGCTGGATCAGGTTAAACCGTATATCCCCCAGGCATTTTTGTCCGATGTTGCACTTGAAAAAATGGGGCGCATTGCCGGCTCGTTTCCGGCCAATACCAGCTCTTATTTCGGGTTTGAAGGCTTACTCCATGAGGCGAAAGCGGAAGGAGACTATCTGTTCTGTATCTGGGAGAACCAGGGAAACCGTGATGTCATTACCGGAGACAATGGGAGTGAGACCATTCCGGAATACTTTTTTAAGGAAAAAGCATGGCGAGACATTAGACGGTTTTTTGAAGTATGGAAAGATCAGGAACATATCTTTTATGAATTGGTTGATCGTATTTGGCTCGAATTTGATATAGATGGAGAGGTGCCGGAAATCCCTGTACCGGGATTTTTATTCGGTATGAATAAACCACCGGAAAAACCAATTGAGAATCGGGATGATTACCTGAATACCGAGAAGTATATGAGCATTACTATGAGTGCTCTGAATATTATGGCACCATTTACTGTTACCCCGGCATTCGAGAAAAAAATCTATGATAGCTTCGCAAACCTGCCGATCTCAAAAGTTTTTCAGGTCGGTATCATGCTGTCGCGTCCAATACCGGCCGTACGGTTGTGTATCAAGAACCTCAATAAACATCAGCTGGTTCACTATTTGAAATCTCTGGATTGGGAAGGTGACTTTCCACTACTCGAACGCACGCTGGATGAGCTGAACGACAAGGTAAGTCAGTATACGATATCAATGGATGTCGGAGAAAAGGTTTATCCGCGTATTGGCCTGGAATGTTATCTTGAGCCACACCCAAAAGGAGCAGAAGCCTGGCAGAAATTTATGGATTATCTGGTCGAAAATGAGATGTGCCTGCCGGAAAAATCGGAGGCATTATTGCAGTGGCCCGGGCAAAGTGTAGAAAAGATGAAGCATGAATTATTACCCACGGTTCTTTTCAGATTGCTTCATCACATCAAAATTACCATCGAAAAAAATGGTAAAAGAGTTGCTAAAGGATATACAGGCTTTATACATAAGTGGGATAATGCCATAATGCGCGATTTTATGCGAAAAAACAATAGTAAGGCTTGAAATTACTTGTTTTAATCTTATATTATAATAGCTTCTATTCATACGATATTCATGCATACTGCCACCATGCATGAATGTCTGCAGTAAGAAATTATGCAATATGTCTTGTAAAACGTCGTCTCAAGATTACCACATTTATTCTGTTAACTCTGCTTTTTTCTTTAGCTGCCAGCGTATCACCTGTTAAAGGTGCTGACAGGAGTGGTATATCTTAACGGATTAACATTAAAGGTGAAGATAACAAAAAGAAAATAACTCGTACGATGGAATCGAGGTAAGTTTAAAAAGGAAAAGGACGCATTCCCTGGGCAAACAGTTCCTGCGTCCTCTTCTTGAGCTTGAACACATTGTTGGAGCAATGTGTCGTAGCAATATTTGATATTGTTTTTTACTTACCCCAATTTTACTGCATACCGGATTAAACGTAACTGATCCTAAATAGTTGCGCATGATTCATTTCACCGGTGTTTAAAAGTAAAAAAATATTCCCTACGTATCAATAATTTAAAAAAAACGCTCAATGAGCTGTTTTGGCTCTGTTGGTTGCTGGCGTATTTTAAATGATGGGGTCCCACACTTGAAACAGTATTTCGTTAACGAAATTGCTATTCGCATCAGAGAATTATCAAGGGAGTGGTTTGGGAATGAAAAGGAAATTCATTTTGTTGGGCAAAGTAAGCGCATTCAGGAATTACAGAGAAAACTGGTGCGTTTTGCACAGCTGGATGAACCAATCCTGGTGACTGGAGAAAGCGGTGTTGGTAAAGAAATCATCTCCAAGAGCATTTATTTGCTTACGGCCCGTAGAGGCAAACCTTTTGTTTGCGTAAACTGTGCTCAATACTACGATCAAAACACGATGATCAGCGAGCTCTTCGGTCATAAAAAGGGCAGCTTTACCGGAGCCATGCGCGACCATAATGGAATATTTAAGGACTGTGATGGCGGTGTTATCTTCCTGGATGAAGTCGGTGAACTCTCACCCAAATCACAGGCAATGCTGCTACGGGTACTTGCGGAAGGTGAAATCAGGGCTCTCGGCTCTACCAAATCTGAATTTGTAAACGTACGGGTTATCGCTGCTACCAATCGAAATCTTAAGGAAATGATTAAAACCGGTCACTTCCGTGAAGATCTATATTATCGTCTTAGACATCTCTGCATTCACGTCCCACCTCTGCGTGAACGAGATAACGACTGGAAGTTGATTGCTGATCACACACTACGTTTACTTTGTGAAAAATACGGTATCGAGAAAACGTTTTCAACCGGCGCTCTTCGTATTATGGCGAACTATCAGTGGCCCGGTAATGTACGGGAGATAAGTAGCGTAATTGCGACCGGCTATTCATTAAGCGGAGAAGCAGAAGAGATCGCGCCTGAAGATTTTGAGTTTATGCTCAATCCGGACTATCATGCGGTTGAAAGTGAGAATACCGGTGAACTGGTGGAGTATTACTCCAGAATGACTGAAAGAGGCGAGAGCTTTTGGCAGGTCATACAAAAACCCTACCTGGAAAGAGAATTAAATCGGTCCCAGGTTAAATCCATAGTCAGGCGAGGTCTGTCTGAGGTTCAGGGAAGCTATAAAAGCCTGTTGAATCATTTCAGCATGACGGATGGGCAATACCTCAAGTTTATGGACTTTTTACGTCATCATCGCCTGAAACCCTAGGAGAATCATCATGAAAGATTCAGGTAATTCCAAATTCAGACGTCTTCAACAGAGAACGGGAATTGAAAATTATTTAATTGCTCTATGTGCACAAAAAGCCGCTTTTCGTAAGCTCCTGCGGGAAGATCCTGCAAGGGCAATAACACAGGAACTCGATCTGGTTTTACCTGAAGAAATATCTATCGACGTAATTCCTGAAAAAGATGATGAATTTGTTCTGGTTTTTCCATTCGACCAGGAGAAGGAAAATGTTTCATACGAGGTTCGGGATATAGACTTAAGACACGTAAATGGTGGAGTGCAGCCTGAAATAAACCTGCTGGATCTGTTAGTGAATCGACTGAACGGAACCCTTTCAGGATTTATGAATGAAAGATGAACATCATAAAAATTTTATATCAAAAAAGACGCTGATTCAGCGTCTTTTTTTTTGCCTTTTCAATAATGGGATTCGTTCTCGCTGATGGAGGCTAGGCTCTATCAGAATAGTGCCGGTTTTGGTTTTTAAGTATCTGTTTCTATTGATATAAGCCGCCCTTTCGGGTGGTAGAGGCAGCGTTCTATGCTTTCGTTTGTCTTCTTCGTAATTCTGAAAGTGATTATTGATAATATTGAACTTAGCTAAAATTTATTTCCCGGCATGAAAATTGAATTTAAAATGCGAAGAGACAACGCGTTATAACGAGAGGACAGCCATGATGAAAAAAGAGCAGAAGCAGGTTCTGAAAGAGCAAATTATCAAACTTGCGTGGAATGATCTGAACTTTCGCCAAAAACTAATGGAAGCCCCTCATGAAGCTATCCGGCAGTGGTGTGGTGTTGATATTCCATCCGCAACAAAAATCAAGGTGCTTTACGATAGTCCGGAGCGAATCCATTTTGTATTGCCGGCAAGATCGTTTACGGTAATATCGGATGATGATTTATTAGATGATGATCTCGATGCAGTTGCCGGCGGAAACGATGGGGATACCTACACCGTTGATGGCTGAAGTCGCGACAACAGTTAAGACGCTCGAAAACGTCCTGGCCTGTGGTGCAAAATTTCTTATCCACAAGCAGGGGGATGAGGGAGCCTGGAGAGATTTCTATTTGGGTGTTGGAGTCGGTAGCCAATGGGTCACCGGCTATGTTTGTCATATGACGGCAGATTTAGCGGCACTGAGCACATCTCATCACCGTGCTATCGAATGGCTGAAGTCCACCGTGAAGTCCGGTGGTGGCTGGGGATTTAATGAAGATGTTCCGGCCGATGGGGATTCTACTGCTAACGTACTCTTATGCATGCGGCTGTTCCCGGAGCTTTTTTCGAAGGAACTACAAGATGAGACGACAGCCTTTCTAGCCGCTTACTTCTCTCAAAATAAACACGGCGGCTGTTCAACCTATTTGCCCATCCCTCAGGAAATGCGAACTGTCGAGACATCGATGATCCGTAACGGTAGCGGCTGGTGTGCGGCTCATCCGAGCGTAACGGCCCTGGCCATTGAAGCAATGTTGGAAACGCCTGAAATCGGAGCAGAGAGTAAAACCTTACAAACAGCCGTAAAGTATTTATCCGGAATACAGAATGATGTTGGATTTTGGCCGGCATACTGGTGGGATGGTTATATGTATGCCACCAACAGAGCTGCCAGGGTTTTCCACCAATTCGGAATGTTGGAAAATGTTAACCCGGCAATTGAATGGCTAATAGGAAATATCCTTTCTGATGGTGGCTGGAATAATGGGGTGTCCGGAGACTCCAGTGCCTTTCATACAGCACTTGCGATTCAAACATTAAGTTTAGCTCAGCCCGGACCAAAGGCTGAAGATTGCATCCACAGAGGCTTAGAATGGCTTTACTCCAATCAGCGGGAAACCGGTGAGTGGTCTTCATCGCTACCGCTAATGCATATAACCAACCCTGGTATTCACGAACCCTGGAAACATGAAAAAAACACGGCTATGGGGCTTGTGTTTGATCGTGAAAACATCTTTACAACCGCAACCGTACTAAACGCGCTACATAGCGCCAAGCAGTGCTTGAAAAAAAATAATTAGATAAACCGTTAATACTTATTGATCATCCGGAGGCTATTATGACACCTTATCGCCTGGCAGAAAATCATATTTTTGAATATGGTGATAACATTTATGTATTCCATGTAAACAAGTTCAAGGGATTTCGCATTAATGAAGCACTTCGGGATGAAATTCAATCTTTAAAAATGGCAGATGTCTTTCCGGTGGAAAGTTTATCTGATGAGCTGAGATCAGCGCTGGATAAAATGGATTTACTACGTGACAATAAGCTGCCGAGGAAACCGCAGATCAAAATGCCGCAAAGACAGCCGGTCGCTACGATTTCGCTGAACGTCGCTCAGCTCTGTAATCTCAGCTGTATTTATTGTTATGGTGTCGATGGTGAATACGGCGAAAAAGGTTTAATGAAAGGCGATACTGCTTTTGAGGCTGTAGACTGGTTATTCGAACAGTCTATGGACTATCCGGACCTAACGATCCAGTTCTTCGGTGGTGAGCCGCTGCTGAACTTTTCGCAGGTGAAGAAAGTCGTTGCTTATGCAAATGAAAAAGCCGCAGCTGCAGGTAAGAACATGCACTTCAGTATGACAACTAATGGTACGATGTTTACAGATGAAATAAATAAGTTTCTGAATGATAATAATTTTGCAATGATGGTTAGCTTTGACGGAAATGCCGAAATGCAAAATAAGAACCGTCCCTTTAAAGGTGGGCAGGGATCTTATGAGGTTGCACAGAAGCGCATCCGTAAATTCCTGGCTTCCAGAGATGCCAAAGCAACCATTGCTCGGGCCACAATAACAGGAAATAATACTGATCTGGAAGAGGTGCGACGTTCATTGGTTGATCTCGGTTTCAAGAGTGCCAGCGCTATTCAGGTAACGATGCCGAACTCTTCGATATTTCCGGAAGAGGAAAAAAAGCGATTACAGAAAGAAAAGGGTAAACCTTCCTCTTGCGCCACGAAGGGTGGTTGCGGTTCAAAAATTGCCGAGGCCCCGAAATCCAATACCAGCTTTGAAGTAAAGCTCGATACTTCATCACTAAAAATGCCGAAGCTTAAAAAAGCTAAAATTCTGGAGCAAACCGACTCGCAGATTCACGCCAATGAATTTGAAAGAATCATGGCCGATATCAAGTTCCGGGCAATTGATACGCTGGATAAAATTAAAAAGAGAAAGAACATTCCTGACAAATTTATCCTGGATTTAATCCACCGACTCTATAACAAAAAACCGCTTTTTTATTTCTGTGGTGGTGGAAGAACGTATATGAGCGTATCTGTTTCCGGTGATATTTATCCCTGTCATCGAATGGTTGGGCAAAAGGATAAGAAAATTGGACATATACGCGACTGGGATCCGGCTCAACAGAAGCCATACATTCATAACTATGGTATGGGGCATGAAAAGTGTAGCGGCTGTTTTGCACGCTTCTTCTGTGGTGGAGGCTGTTTTCAGGAGAGTATTGAGAACAACGGAAGCATGGCAGAACCGCATGATGAATGGTGCCAGCAAATGCGAAGCTCACTTGAGCACGCCATCGTGATCTATGATAATCTGGATATCTTTGATAAGGCCCACCTCGGCATGCTTAAGAAGAAGAAAAAGGATAAGGCCGAACAGAGTGGGCAGCAGGCAATCGAAACGATGGCTGCTGCTTCACCAAGAGGCTAAAGCGGTCTTGTGAACAATTCCAGCGAATTTGAGCCGGCTGAGAGGGAAGATCTCTCAGCCGGCTTTTTACATTTACAGGCCCTTTCTGATATGAATCTCCAACCTGCACAGAAAAATTAAAAAAATAATATGAAATATTTCCTTCTCTTAACCGTCTCTATCACGCCTCATGAAAAATAGAGGCTTGGTTCTATTTTTGTAAGTCCATTAAAGAATGAACTTAAGCCCTTTTATTGGATAGTTCATAGACGCAACACTCTAATTACAGGTAAATTTGATATTGTTGATTTGGTTCTAAGTTGTTGTTTTTATTTAGCTTGGGTTTTGATTGTTTTTTTCGGCACGGGGTTTGTCTTATAAAGGGTAAATATGCATCTCTAACATGACCAAGTGAGGGTAAGAGAATGACAACAAAGCAGAAGACAACCATTTCGGCAGTAACCGCCAGGGTTAGCGAGATACGCGATCGGGCGGCCAAAGACACTCAGTTTCGCCAGGATCTGTTAACCAAGCCTTCCGCAACGATATCAACCTTTATTGGAACCCAGGTGCCGTCAGATGTGACAATTCGCTTTGTTGAGAATGAAGGAGCTGATCTAACGGTTGTGTTGCCTGACTTCGACTCAAATGAACTCTCAGATGAGGAACTGGAAGCAGCAGCAGGTGGTTGTGGAGGATTAATCGACCGATTTCGCGATGATAAAAGAGGTGGCCCCGGTGATACCAAGGAGCCCCCGATGCAGCAAGACAATATTGATAAAACCCTAATCTAATCCCTAATAGTCTGCCGGCCTAAGCCGGCTAAAAGTAACCTATCTCAAGGAGAAGTTATGAGTAACTATTCAGTAAGCGGTCTCGGAGCTGATCATCAGAACATGTTGGACTCTGTTGTTGAGCGTGCAAGCAAAGACGAAGCATTCCGTAAAACTCTCGTTGACTCACCGAAGTCAGCTATTAAAGCTGAAACCGGCATCGACGTTCCGGAAGGCGTAGACATTCGTTTTGTAGAAAACGAAGGTGCAGACCTGACGGTTGTTCTTCCGGATGTAGAGTCCGAAGAAATCTCCGACAGCGATCTTGAATCCGTAGCAGGTGGCGATGCGTGGATCGACGTAAGCCAGTGTAACGGTGACAACAACTGTATTAGCGATAAGACCGAGACCAAAGAGATCAATAACTAATTTGTTATCGGACGATCTGTAATTTGAGAGCCTGTCGGTAGAAACATCCTGCATGTTCTGCTGAACAGGCTCTCGTTTTACTGCACCTGAGAGAGTTGAGTTTAAATGGGTTGACCTTCAGGTAAAATTTTAGAAGGAGATAGTGGTATGAAAGTTTATTCTGTACAAGGTCTTGGCAGCACGCATGAAAAGCATATTCAGGCTGCGATAGATAAGGCCACTGCTGATAAAACCTTTCGAGCAGCATTATTGTCTAAGCCTATCGATACTCTTTCTGCATTTATCGGATTGGATATTCCACAGGATTTCAAGATCAGATTTATAGAAAATGATGGTGCGACACTAACCATCGTTTTGCCGGATCTACAAGGTGAACATGCCGGAGAGTTGTCGGATGCCGCTTTGGATGCTGTGGCAGGTGGCGATGCCTGGATTGATCTTCCTCCAGGATGCTCAATTGATGAACGCCCTCCTGATGATTGGAAATCCCAAAACGGGTAGTAAACAAGACGCAACCTAACGTCAAATTTCGACTTGGAGAACGTGCTATGTCAAACTATTCCTTACAAAATCTTGGCAGAACACATGAAGAGCATATACAGACTGCAATTGACAAGGCCTCGCGGGATAAGGCTTTTCGTACAGATCTGTTATGCAGACCAAACGAGACTCTCTCTGCTTTTACCGGATTGGAAATTCCCCCGGGGTTCAAAATCAGGTTTATTGAAAATAACGGTGCCGCACTTACTGTTGTATTACCAGATCTGCAGGACGAACATGCCGGAGAGTTATCTGATGCAGCTCTGGATGTGATTGCCGGCGGTGGTGATGCCTGGCTAGATATGCCAAGCCCGGGAGGATGCAGTGCCGACAGCTATAAAGGCTAGGGAGAGCAGCCCTGTAAAACCAACTATGAATATAATATAGCCGCACATAACTATAATATAAACAATCAGAAGTGGAGAACATGTTATGTATGAATATTCAGTTCACAACCTCGGTGAAGAGCATAGCAAGATGCTTGATGGTATTAAAGAAAAGTCTGTAAGTGATCCGAATTTCCGATCCCAGCTCCTCTCCGATCCTGTTACTGCAATTGCTGAGCATACCGGTATGGATTTACCCAAGGGAATTAAGCTTCGTTTTATCGAAAACAATGGTGCTGCACTTACTGTTGTTTTGCCTGATATGTTTTCTGAAGAACTCAGTGATTCCGATTTGGAAGGCGTAGCCGGTGGTGATGCCTGGATCGAGGTAAAGGTATGTGCAGTCGATGGTGTTTGCGGATACGATACTGCTCCGGATCGATCGACACAGGGATAGAATTAAAACCTGTTAAGCAGAGAGTATTTGTGGTATTGATTTAATGCCGGACAAAAGAGATTTGTCCGGTTGGGTATGTCAATGTTGATGGAAATAGTATGTCTATTGAATCCAACATCAATTCTTTAAGCCAGCAAAGGGGGGCATCCCCCGCTTTTGCAGAACTACTGCAGGTATTGAGTGCTGATGCACGAGATAAGCTGTATTTGTCGGTTCCCCGGTTAGAACGCTATTTTTCGGCTAATGCAGTGCAAATGCTCGTGTTCGACCTGGAAAGCCAACTCGAAAAAGTTGCCGGCTTAAGCATTGAATCTTCTTTGGCAGCTTCCCGCTCTATTGAACAGAGCTCTTTTAATCGTGATCTAACCTATGACGGATTTCTGGAAGGCATGTTTGCGGATAAAGGGCAGCGTACTCGTACACGTTATCCGGCATTAAGTGGGCTATTGCGTCAGGTTATACGCAATTGGCTAAGATTTAATACGCTGATGCTAAAGCAGTTCATGCATGATCATTCCAGTGTTAAATCACCGATGCGTATTGACGGGAAGCAGAACGGAAAGGTTGTTTCTATAGAATGTGCTCGGTCAGATCGTCATAATGGTGGTAGCACCACAACGATTTTTCACTTTGCATCCGGTAAGGCAATTGTATACAAACCGCGTTCGTTACGAATTGCCCAGTATTTTACCGGGTTTCTAAGGTGGCTAAATCAAAGGGACAGCTCCTTCTCATTTTATATCACGAAAATGTGGGATCGCGGGTCTTATGGCTGGATGGAGTATCTACCGAATCCGGCCTGTAACAATACCGAAGACGTCAGCATGTTTTATTATCGTGCCGGTGGGTTGCTACGTGTTCTCCAACTGCTGAATGCAAGGGATTGCCATTTCGAAAATATGATCGCTTTTGGTAGCCATCCGGTGCTGATAGATCATGAAATGCTTTTTCAACCGGAAATAGCAGGCCCCTATGAAGTAGGGAATACGCCCGATAGTATGCGTCAAATTGGCTTTTTGCCAAACGTACAGGAAAAGATGGGGTTCTATTATGATGTCAGCGCCATGGGAGGAACCGGCGGTGATTTGTTGCCCTATCGGAAAACCCGCTGGAAAAATATCGGATCAATTTCTATCGCTTCGTCTCGTGAACATGTTTATACCCAACGCCAGAGCAACCTTCCGCACATCGCTGGTGAACAAAAGTTGATTTTTGATTTCGATGAAGAATTCATAAATGGCTTCAAAGATATGCATGAACTTCTGGTGGGCTTAAAAGATGAATTGTCTGCTGCCAGCTCTCCCATGAGGTATATCGGTTCAATGGAAACTCGATTTGTCTTCAGACCAACGAGAGCTTATACCCAACTCCGAACCAGCTGTTTTCAACCGAGGTATCTAAAAAACAGAGACACCTTTGAAGAGAGGCTGTCTCTTTTGGATACCGTCTTCAATAATCCAGAGGCTTACCGTTTCAGAAAACTCGCCTCAGCGGAAAAAGAAGCGTTGCGTAATCTGGACATTCCTAGATTTATGCTTTTTACCAACCGCAAGCACGTTTATTGGAAAAATTCAATCCTGATAAAAGATGTTTTTAGGATCAGCGGAGAAGAGGTGGTACAGCAAAAGATAAGCACTCTTCAGAATGAATCAGTTGAGGAGCACCTGGCAGAAATTTCCCGAAAAATTCAGCGGGCACGATCCCGGCGAAACCTGGCTTTATTTTGTTCATAATGCTTACGAAGCACTAAATGAAAGGACGTATTATGTTTTCCTTTTTTAAGAGATGGAACAAGCAGCAACAGGCTGATGATTTGTTACCGGAGCTAACCAGTGATGTATTTGAGGAACTCCCGGAGGACGATCTGGAAGCAGTGGTAGGAGGACTTGCCAATGAGGAGCAAATTCGTCGTAGCATACAGCGCTTCAATGATGTTATCCATCACCCATTAATCGATAAGCAGGCTGAGTAATACATTCTGCCTGGAAGTGAAAAGACGAGGAAACCATGAAAGTTCTTGAGCAAACAGAGCGAATCCCGCAAGATGATCAGCTCTGTGATATCATCAATACCTATGCGGACCGAAGGTTCTGCGATAATGCCCTTGATGTGGATTTGTATCAGACACGTGAGCCGGAAGCGCATATCCCAACCTGGATGAGCTACCAGCAGCAGGCGGCTGACAATTCTATCTTTGCGGTATTACAGCACAGTCTTCCGCAGTTTTGGTTTCCCGTAGAGGAAGGTGTCAGCCAGCAGGAACGATATGCGGATGCAACTCGTCGGGGTTGGAGAATGCCTGAGGAAGATCGCTCAAATGGACTTCGTCTGACCGATCCGGATTCGTTGAAACTAATGATGTATGAAAGTTTGGCTGGAACACTTCCGGTTTTAATCGCAGCAAATCGCGCAGACTTTGAACGTTTAATGCAGGCGTTTACCTGTCGTTCAGAGCCAAAGGATATTCCAGCTTCAATGGGAGCCTGTATGCTGGCCGGATTTAATAACTGGAACCGTATTCATAGACTACGATACGAGTGGGAACAAAAGGCCGCCCCCTTTAATTCCGATCCGCTCTGGCGTAAGGAGTTTAAAAAGATTCTTCCGCAAAAAAGTTTATATCAGGATCGGTTTATGGTGCTAAGTCGCGGAGCCTACAGCGCTGTTCCGGCATCAGCATTTAATCTGACGGATACTGAATGGAAAGCAATTTCCCTGGCACTGCGTTTGGAGCATGAATGTACTCATTTCTTTACCAAACGCATGTTTCAGTCTATGGAGAACCATCTTTATGACGAGATAATTGCGGATTTTATGGGCATTACCGGAGCAACAGGACATTATCGCTCAGGATGGGCCCTGTATTTTCTGGGATTGGAAAACTATCCGGATTACCGAACCGGGGGACGTCTGCAGAATTATTTTCCAATAGAAGGGAATACACCTCAGCAGTTTCAGAATATTTGTTGGATCGTAAAGTCTGCTATCGATCAACTGGAGGCGTTTTATAAGGAGCTTCCTCCGCAAAAGTTTAGCCGTGCAGGGCGCTGTGCCATGCTGATGGCTCTATCGGAGACGCCGCTTGTGAAGCTAAAGGATTCTGTGGCAATGGGAATGCTTTGTGAACGGTTCCAGGAGTTGTTCGAAAAGACACAGCTTACACACGACGCGACAGAAAATGGTATGGCGGGAATTGTTTTGCAGGATCTTGCAAAACAGATTGATTAAGACTCGAGGCCTCTAAAGTGCAGTAGCAATCTGTGGGCAATCTTGGGTCGCTTATTTAATGAAGCCAACACTTCGCTGTCATTCAGAAAATCCGTGTAGCCTTCCGGCAGTTCAGTTGATGAATCGTCCAGATTATAGAAGCCCATGCTCCATTCTTCGAATTCTCTGAAGCCCGGTTTATGTTCGAATATCTTTATGACTTTTTCATGGCGCTGATCACTCTTGATCACTTCGAATAGCGACTCTACATCTTCCCGTTCACCCTCCAGTATTTGCAAAAACGTATCCCCCTTAAACAACAACATTCCGGTAATATTTAGCTCGGAATTTTTACATCTTGCCCCCTCTAATAACTCCACTAATTTTTTGTTTCCGAATTCTACACTCGCTTTGCTGGTATAACCTAATTGCAGCAGATTCGCATTATAGGAGGTCATTAGAAAAATCCTTCGTTTTGAGAGGTGCCTGGTTATCTGAGAATAAAAATAAACGCTGCAAATTGCAATGGATTTATCTAAGAAAGTCGCAAGAAATTGACTTCCTTTTTGTCAAACAAAGATGGAGGTCTTCCGTATAGACAGAAACTGTACTGTGATAAAATAAATTAAGCAATTGCATCCATATTGTAATTAGCTTTAATGTACGAATCAGTATAAAATGAGGTGGAGAATGAAAATTTACATATATGGACTTCTACTGCTATCTTTTCTGGCTTCAGAAGTCTTTGCACAACGTCCCGGGGGAAGGGGCGGAAATGGGGCAAATCGTCCCGGTGGAACAGTGAAGGGGATTGTATTGGATGCCCTGAGCGGTAATCCATTAGAATATGCCGAGATTATCCTTGTCAGTAAACGGGATAGCACACAGGTCACAGGAACAATAACGGGAAGTGACGGTACCTTTTTAGTAACGCCTGTAAGACCGGGTCGATACAAGGGTGAGGTTTTCTTCCTGGGCTACGAGCCGTATTATTTTGACGACCTGCGGATTAACCGTCAAAATCGCATTGCCGATCTTGGAGAAATTCGCCTTTCTGCATCTGCAATTGCTTCTGATGCCGTGGATGTGGAGGGACGCCGCTCTCCGGTTTCTTATCAGATCGATAAAAAAGTAATCAGCGTTGATGAAAATCAGACGGCGATCTCCGGAAGCGCTGTAGACGTTCTGGAAAACGTACCTTCGGTGACTGTAGATATCGATGGCAATGTAAGCATGCGCGGAAGCAGCAATTTCCGTGTGCTCATCGACGGTCGTCCGACCATTTTAGATGCAAATGATGCTCTCCAGCAAATTCCTGCTACCAGCATAGAGAATATTGAACTGATTACAAATCCATCTGCCAAATACGACCCGGAAGGCACGGCTGGAATTATCAACATTGTAATGCGGAAAAATCGCGTTGCTACCCGTGGTGGATTGATAAACCTAAATGCCGGCCTCAATGATAAATATGGTGCCGATTTGCTCTATGAGTGGAAAAGCAATAAGGTGAGCACTACATTTGGCGGAAACTTTTCACGACGCTTTTCCCCAGCCGATGAATTTGAGCGTAATATTACCTCAACCAATCAAATCACATCTACCGTTTTGTCTGAAGGTGAGTCGGCCCGCGGAAGAGTTGGATACGGTTTTCGCGGCGCTATCGCCTACGAGCCAACACCTACCCGCTACTTTGCACTGAACGTGCGTGCCGGTGACAGGGGAGGTGAGTTTGAATCGGAAACCGACTATACCGAGACTACCGATCCGGGAGAAGCGTTGGATTATCGCAGTATTTCCAACACCGATCGCAGTGGCTTGTATTACAGCGTTAGTGTGGACGCCGAGCAGCGATTCCCCGGTAAGGATCATAAACTTTCAGCCAGCGTGCAGTTTGCCGAAAGAGATGGGGACGAAGAAACGCTGAATGAGCTGCGTGACATAAACGGCGTAGCAACCGAAGGTCAGCGTTCAACTGAATTCGGTCCGGGGAATCGTTTAACGGCAAGACTGGATTATGAATTACCGGTAGGTGGCACCAACAAATTTCAAACCGGTTATCAATTTAATCGCAATGCGGCAATTGATAACACCGAGCTCTACGAATTGAATACGGCTACCGGGATTTATGAAATTCAGCCGGATTTTACAAACCTGACAGATTACGAACGTTCAATTCATGCAGGATATGCAATTTTCGGCGGTGAGTGGAACAAGTTCGGCTACCAGGCTGGTATTCGCGGTGAATATACCGATCGGGTAATTCTTTTCGGTCAAACCGGCGATACGCCTTTTGCAGTCGATAGAACTGACTTTTTCCCGAGTTTTCACACATCTTACCAGTTCACGGGCGGGCAGCAGATGATGGCCAGCTACAGCAGGCGCATCGAACGTCCAAGAGGATGGTGGCTGGAGCCGTTTATCACTTATACCGATGCCTTCAACGTGCGAAGCGGTAATCCGGATCTACTTCCGGAATACATCGATTCTTATGAGCTTGGTTTCCAGACTTTCTTCGGCAAAAATGTCTTTTCTGCAGAAACCTACTATCGGGTCGGTGAGAACCGCGTCGAGCGTGTTCGTTCGGTCTTCGCTGAGAATATTACCCTGCGTCGACCGGAAAATGTCGGCACAGATTATTCTCTCGGTAGTGAGCTGATGCTGAATATGGACCTTACGCAGAAATGGAATTTAAATTTGCTGGGTAATTTGTATAACTATCGCATTGAGGGTGTTCTACTGGAAGAGGCTTTTGAGCGTGAAAGCTTTAACTGGAATATGCGCTTTAACAACTCCCTGCGCGTGAATCGTGATCTGCAAATCCAGGCCAATGTTGGTTACAACAGTGATACGGTCTCTTCACAGGGACGTCGGGAAGGATTTATAAATACCAGTCTGGCCGTAAAACATAGTTTTCTAGAGCAGCGCTTGAGTGCAACCCTGCAGATCCGTAATCTGCTCGGTACTGAAAAGTTTGAGCAAATTTCATCCGGTCCCGGATTCTCTACTTTTCGCACCTCGGATCGTGAACATCCGGCAGTGATGCTGAATCTGCGCTATAATTTGAACAATTACAGACCTAAGCGCGAGGATCGTAGTCGCAGTAATGATGGAGAAGTTGAGCTTTAATAGATACGATACGTTCTATTATTTTACGCAGCTTTATACAATTTTATCAAGCCCGGAGCAAATCCGGGCTTTTTTTTTAGGTTTCCCGGAAAATTTAAGGAAATCTCTTTTTTACCGAAAAGAACAGTGAAAGGTATCTTATCTAGGGAACTAGGAGAGAATCTAGTAAAGATGTATTAACAACACGGAGGTTTTAAATGTCAATTTCAAGGATTTCTGCCAATATCCAGGCAATGCGCGCGCTCAATTCTTTTAATCAGGTCAATGACCGATTGGGAATGCACCAGGAGCGTTTGTCAACAGGTCGACGCATTAACTCTACCGGTGATGACCCGGCTGGATATCAGTTGGCTAAAAAGCTTGAAGGTCGTCGTCGCGGTCTTTCCGTCGCGATGGATAATGTAGCAAATGCACAGAATGTTCTTAGTATTGCTGAAGGTGGTTACCAGAATATTATGGACATTTTGCAAACCATTAAAGAAAAGACCCTGCAGGCTGCAGATGGTCTGCCGGATTCCAACGCTCGTTCTGCTCTGAACGATCAGGTAAGTGCGCTTCTTGCTGAGATCGATGATATCGTTAGTGAAACCACGCTGAACGGTAATGTATTGATTAACGGTAGCTATTCATCCAGTTTCCAAACTGGTGAGACGGCAAGTGATCAGCTTGCAGTAGCATTACAGGATGCGGATTCAGCTGCTTTGGGTATCAACTCGATTTCTCTTTCCTCTCAGGCAAGTGCATCGGCAGCGATTTCCACCATCACCACTGCTATTACGACTCTGTCACAGCGCACCCAGGATGTGGGTGAATACATGCTGCGTCTGAAGTCCAAAGAGCGAACCCTGGCTACTGCCGTATCGAATACGGAAAGTATCCGAAGTACGATCGAGGATGCTGACTTCGCCAAGGAACAGATGGAGGTTCTGAAGCTTCAGATTATGCAGCAGACGTCTATTTCTTCACTGGCTCAGGCCAATAGTTCTCCGCAATCGATTCTCTCGCTATTCGGATAATCGATTTCTTTTTAAAAATGAACATCAGGGCGACTTAAGTCGCCCTGATGTTGTCTAAAACAGAAAGTGCGGAGCTATGCAAACTCAAACATATACGACACCGAAAAAGTCTGTAGATCCCTATCTAAAGCAAAAGATACTGTCAGCTACACCGGAACAGCTTACGTCGATTGCATTTGATATCGCCATCAGTGCTTGCCACATGAATGATACCGGTAAAGCAAATCGCGTTATTTCCGAGTTGATCAGTACTCTGGACTTTGAGCAAGGGGATGTAGCCCTTCGGTTTTTTGAAATTTATCGCTATGTGCGTCAGTGTGTTTACCGTGGGCAGACGGATACTGCCATTGAGCTTCTAAAAGAACTCAGGGAAGCCTGGAACAAAGCCATGAATATAGTGTGAGGAACTGCAATGGATATCAGTTCAATTTTCAGTTCGCGTGATTCAATCGAATTCCTGGTCCGACAGTATATGTCTATCGAGGAACAACCTCGTAACGAGCTACTGGATGATAGGGATTTTCTGAATACCCGTAAGTCCGTTTTATCTGAACTCGATTCGCTGCTGTCAACATTGAAAACCAAGTCTGAACGGTTGAATGATACGGTCTTTGACTATTTTGCTGCGAAGAAAGCTGTAAGCAGTGATTCGGAAAAATTTACTGTCTCTGCTGCTTCTGCCGCTTCCGTAGGGAATCATTCCCTGTCAGTTGACCGCTTAGCGATAGCGGATACCAGAGTATCTGATCAGTTTACGGATACGAATACCAGCTTCTCTGGTTTTACAACGGATCAAACTTTTACGATTGAGGTTGCGCATCCGACCGATGCAGATCCCGATTACCGCGAACAGATCAGTGTAACCGTTGAAGCTTCGGTATTTTCGCAAAGCGATGACGATGTTCTGGCTGCAATCGCTAATGCTATTGATTCTGCCATGGATGATGCGGTCACAGCCGGTACGATTGATAATGATGAGGTTGTGCAGGCGTCGGTTGTATCTGAAGAGAGCGGGAAAAGCCGCTTGGTTTTACGCAGTGAACAATCCGGATATACCAATCGAATTGTTTTCGGGTCCAGTTCATTACTGGACACGCTTGGCGTAAATACCAATGCACAAACCAGCGGCACCAGCGGTGGATACGTGACTGATCCCGGCACTTCCGCATCGGATAGTCAATTAAACTCCAGCTTTACGCTGGATGGATTAACCTTTTATCGGGATAGTAATAACGTAACCGATGCCCTGGATGGTGTGACCCTTCGATTAAGAGATGTGTTCACCAGTCAGGAAACCGTAACCGTCACTGCTGATGTTGATGCTGTTCGAAGTGAGCTTGATTCATTCATTGAATCCTATAATGACGTAATCGATTTTCTACGAAAAGGTTCTCTTGAACCGGGGGAAAACGGGCGAAGAGGTGTGTTTGCAGACGACGTTATTTACCGCAATATGTTAACAGACCTGCGAGGTATTATGTCTGACATCGTAGACACAACATTGACCTCAAGTTACGATCGTTTATATAACATCGGCATAGAAGCGGATTCGGATGGCAAGCTTTCATTCAAGGATGTAGACAAGCTGAGTACGGCACTGGAGATTAATTCGGAGTATGTGGCCGATTTATTTAACTCGGATAACGGTGTCTCCGTTCAGTTGGAAAGCTTTATTGATAAATACGTGAATGCCGGTGGCACAATCAATGAGAGTAAGCAGGGAATAGATCGGCAAATTGAGTCTCTGGATACAAGGTTGGACCTGCTTGATGAATTATTGGTTCGACGAGAGGCGCAGTTGCGGGATGAATTTGCCGAGCTTCAGTCGGTGATGACGAGACTGAACGATCAGCAGGCATTTTTAGGCAGCATACTTTCAACGTTTTAACAGAGGAGACCGGTCTGGGAGGCTAGGGTAAGTTTGTTTCTAAAACTGGAAAGGAACTGATATGAAAGATTCTATCTCTTCAGAGTTTATTGTAAAAGAACGAACGGTTGAGGCTGTACGAAAAATTAACAAAACGGCTCTTTCGGTTGAGCAGAATAAGGAAGAGCGCTTGAACTTTTCATCAAACGCCAAAGCAAAAGAGTCCCAAAAGGAAATCGATTCGGAAAGTATTATCCGAAATCTCGAAAAATTTGTTAAGGCATTTAATACCAGGCTGGAGTTTAAGGTAGACCCGGAAACCGGTTCCAGGATTCAGGTCAGAGATAAGGAAACGGGCAAGCTGATCAGGCAGATCCCCAGGGAAGAGATGAACGATCTGCGCAATAAGATGGATGAAATAACAGGGATGCTGTTTAACAGGAGAATTTGAGTGGAACCTCAAACAGAAATTAAGAAGAGTGATATAATGATTCAGCTTAACGGAGAATTGGATAGCTTTCGCGACCTGTTGTCTTTTTCTCAAAAATGGTTGAGCCGCATAGATGGAATGTCACCTGCGGTTATGCAGGAGATGCTCAACTTTCGCGAAAAGTGGATTACCAGAGTAAGTAATCGGAAAGAGGACTGGATTTCACTTGCACGTCAGGCGGGGGAGGAGTATGCCGGAAAGTTTATTAAATCAATGTCCGGTGCTTTAACGGAGCTTCAGAGTATTGATGCACAAATCTACAAACGCCTTGAAGAACGAAAGCAGGATTATTTAAGACTGATATCTGACTTGACAACGTCTGGAAACAGTAAGACCGGTAGCTGGAAGAACCATGAGCATTCTGGCCAACGGGTTGATATCTTGAGGAAATAATGATGGACCCTTTAAAAAACATATCCGCCGCAGTAGGCGAAGTAAAGAAAAACAACCTTAGCAAATCGGTTGATTCCTATAGCAAGGAGAAGCCGACGAAGCAGCGTGCTGAATCCGAAGTCAAAGTAAAAGCGGATGAAGCCTTCATTTCTGATAATGCCAGGCAGATGCTCGATATTCGTGATAAAGCCTTTGAGTTATTTGAGAAGATGAACGGCCGTGCTATACAGGTAGATCCAAACAGACTGGAAGAAATTCGTTCGAATATCGTAAATGAAGTCTATCGGGATAAGGAATACACCGAGCTGTTAGCCGAGAAAATCAGTAGCTATCTGAATTCCGGTGATCTGAGCGAACGCTAAACCCGGTTTGTAAGTTAAGTCCTGTAAGTAAAAAACACCCAATCTACCAAATAGGTATAGGATAGGCTATGCCAGATGAAAAGCCGCTGCTAAACGAAGGATTTTCATTCGAATTATCGGAGAGAATTACTTCAACCTTAGCATAATCTTGCCTTAAAAATTTCTATTTAATTTTTATTAAACTAGCTGAAATTAGCTGCCGATACTGAGCCTGCAAGCGAGAATATTTCTCGCACTTTTGCCCAATTTTTCAAATCAAATTTTTCAGACTTGAGGAACTCCTGCATGTGCCAGAGGCATACGGTTGTCATTCTCGAAAAAGATACGAATACGCTTAAGCTAATCCGCGAGTTAGTGGAAGCCATTAATCTTTCGCCGCATATCCTGTTAAGTGAACGTAACTCGATTCTCCACTATAGCGAATCCGAGATTGCCGCTATCATCATCAGCGCGGATATGTCTCTCAAAGAGCCAAAAAGTTTTATCCGGCAGTTTACCGAGCTGGATTCTTCACAGAGAAGATGGAATATACCAGTGCTCCTGACCTATTCCGGAAACGAGGCAAAGGCACTGGCGCCTTTTGCAGACGTTCCCAGAAATACAGTGCTTCGAAAGCCATTGCTAATGAACGATTTATGTCAATTCCTTGAAGGTAGTCTAAAAGAAAATTGGATTGATGAATCGGAAATGTGGCGGGCAAAAGAGAGTAACTACAGTATGGAGTTAGAAAATTATTCCAAGTGGGCATCAAAAGCCAAAATGCTTATCAATCACTTTGAAGGGTAATAACGCTCTTGAAGCAGCAAATCCTGAAATTATCGAATGCCACACTTGAATTGAGTATTCATTTCGATGGGGCACTGGTTATTGGCCAGCTACTGAAAGGCTTTTCAACTCCAACAGAGCTTAAGCTGGCGATGAGGCGCACTGGCTTTGCCATTGGATTAGTCGAAAACGGTATTGCTGAAATCGCAGGTGGATCGAGATTGCAGCACGTTATCGCAAAGGCTACATGGCGCTTTTCTCCCCCTGAAGTAGAATACCTGATTGAGCCTCCGTTTACAAACGCCTATCTTGAAAAGGCGTGTGAGGAATATATGCAGTCCAACTACTCCTTTATGAAGTCCGTTCAAAAAGGGGAGCCACTGCTAAAACTGCTTCAGCCAGGTTTAATGCAACTCGTACACCCCAACGGATTCATTAAAACCGAGAGGGTTGAGAATTCACAATTTGGTATCTGGCTGGATGGGGTGAATACGCGATTCGATGAAGCAAGCTCACAGGTGATTGCCGAAGAAGATGGCATTGTTTCATTTGGGGTATTGCATGAAACAATGGTTCAACCTGAAATACGAACGAACCCCAGAGATTTACAGCAATCAACTCCCTATCAACATGGGACGTATATGCTGGATGATCTGGCTGAGAGCACTTATGAAATCTATGTTCCCGGAAACTTGAAGGTGTCTGGAGACATTTGTCTACAATCCCTTAAGGTTGACGGGAACCTTGAAGCAAACTTTGTTAAATCGCCGGGAGTTACCAAGGAACTATTTCCAATTCACGTCGATCACAATGTTTATGTGAAGGGGGTACTGGGAAGCAGCATCCATAGCCGGGGAAAAGTCGTAATTGCAGAGGAACTTGTTGATAGTGAGCTGCATGTTTTGAAGTCGGCAGCTGTTCGATATGTGCGAAATTCTGAGGTGAACGTGGCCCAGCGGCTTTATGTTCGGGATGTAAGCGGAAACAGTCATATCCGGCTTGGGCGTTCGATGCTCGTCGACGAGGGTATAGAGGAGCTGCGAAACTTTTTGAACGCCAATATGAAAATGCTGATTGTTACCGATCTGGAGATAATGGGCATTCGCGAAAAACTGGATATCCTGCAAAATAAAATAAAACTGCATCTGGTGCAGATTCGGCATAGCAATGACAACAACCCTAAATCCGGCTTAATTTTGAAACGCTTGTATGAAGGATTTTTGAGTTGCCTTTCGGAAATGAAAAGCAAGCTGGAAGTGAATTCAGTAAATATTGATTTGTTCGAACATTTAACGTCATTATTGAATATTTACAAAGGGGATCAGGAAGCAGATGAATTATGCGAGTTACGCTGTTATGGTACTCTTCAACCTGGTGTCGTTATTTCTACGGCGAATCAAAGCTACACGGTTAACCGAAAGCTGCAAAATATCTGCGTTAAAGTGAACTCTGATCTGGGAAGTTTTGAAATAATTTCTATGGCGGAGGAAGAGACTGCCAGTGAAATGGAAAACGGATAAAAGTATATACGGATGATGGAACAACAGGGCATACGTGCAAACCTAAAAGGGCTGAAGGTCTATGAGCAGAAGGACGTTCGTGAGCAGAAGCCGGTGATAAAGAAAAATTTGTTACGCGAAACGGAGATCAGAAATGATCCGACCGTTCAGGCTGAACTGCCGATTGTGCATCCCATTGTGGATGAAGACAAGATCGCGGGATTACGTTTTGTTTGTCCATGCGGACATAACGCTACGGTTTTGTTTGAACCCGAGATGGCAGCCGAGTCTAATCAGAAAGCCATTGAAGGGCAAAAGCAGAGTTCGGTATAGATACTCTGAAACAGGAGAACCAAATGTCATCAACGACAATTATGGGTATCACCATATCGGTGGCAATATTGATTTTTGCTACAACCTCTCAGACGGTTACCGTAGAAACCCTATTTAATTTGCCCGGCTTAGCGATTGTATTGGGGGGGACGGCGGCATCCGTACTATTTAGTTATTCCACACGAGACGTCGTTAAGGTTATCAAAGTTTTCTACATCGTTATGCGTAAGCAGCAGATACGCCTTGATAAATATGTTCAGGAGATCAGTGGTTTCGCACTAAAGGCTCGAAAGAAGGGTGTACTGTCTCTTCAAAGCGAGGCAAGGAGTTACCACGATCCATTTTTTAAAGATGGACTGAATATGTTGGTCGATGGCTATTCAAGCCAGGAAATACGACGCATCATGCAGCAGCGTATTGTGAACATGCGTCTACGAGAAGAGGAAGAAGCACGAATCTTTCGAACGATGGGGAAATTTGCACCGGCATTTGGTATGCTCGGAACGGTTATCGGGCTTATTGCCATGCTGCAACGCTTATCCGGTAGCTCAATCGAAACTATTGGTTCCGGTATGGCTGTCGCCTTGATAACGACGCTCTATGGACTGGTTTTGGCAAATATGCTGTTTAATCCCATCGCAGAAAAGCTGGAGCGGCAGACAGATGAACGCGTGCGATTAATGACAATGATTACTGAAGGTCTGGCAATGATCGGAGACGAATGGCATCCGAATAAAATCAGAGAGGCATTAAATGCCTTCCTGCCAGCTGGTAAGAGACAAGCCGGGGTATAGTGAGGTGATTGTCGACACAAATAAGGCAACTCGTTCGAAGGATGTAATGCATTCGGAGAACCTTTTGTTGGATCTCAGCCGTAGTCGAGCAGGCACGGAAGAAGAGAGCCCCTGGATGGTCTCGTATGCAGATATGATGACACTTCTGTTGATTTTCTTCGTATTGCTCGTTTCCGTATCTGATCTGGACTTTAGCCAATTTGAAAAAGTCGCTGACGGAATTACCAAGGCTATTGGAAAGCAAAGCGGAAAAATGAAAGTTTCACTTGAGGCTCTCGATAAGGAAATCAATCAGTTCATTGATATGTCCGGTTTGAACGCTGAACTGCAGTCCAAAACGACCCCAACCGGTGTTACGGTTAGCATCTCCGGCGCCTATTTGTTCAGATCCGGAAGTGCCGTTCTTTCAGATAAGGCTCTTCCGCTTCTAAAACGTATGTCCCATTTTGCTGCTGAGGTTTCCTATGATATTGCCATAGAGGGGCATACAGATGATGTACCGATCCGATCGAATAACTTTGAATCGAACTGGGAATTGTCTGCTGCAAGGGCCAGTGGTATCGTGCGGTTGTTTATTGCCCAGGGAATCGATCCGTTGCGTCTGCGCGCTGTCGGTTTTGCTGATACAAAGCCTGTTGCACCACCTCGGACCGCAAATGGTGATCCGATTGCCGCCAATAGAGCAAAAAACAGGCGGGTTGTTATTCAGTTCCTGGCATACTAAGTCTACCCGTAATCGACTAATCCGTGGGTTACGCTTTACAAAATTACATACTTACCAAAAAGAATTATCAATAACTCTGTAATACTGAAACCGAATATCGGAGATCAGATCCTGTATATGAAACGAATTCTTGTTGTGGATGATGATGATTCATTAAGAAGTATTATCCGTAAAACGCTTCTTGCAAGTGGATATGAAGCTGAAGCTGCCTCCAATGGTGAAAAGGCATTGAAGCTCCTTTCAACCGAAACGTTTGATTTAATGATCACCGATTTATCTATGCCGAATATGTCCGGCCTGGAGCTAATAGAAAAGACAGTTGAACAATATCCGGAAATGGGCTGCCTCATGATCACAGCCTATGCTTCAGTTGACAAAGCCGTGACCGCTATGAAACTCGGAGCCTCGGACTTTTTGACCAAACCCTTCTCACTTGCTCAGCTTGAGGAACGGTTAAAGAAATACTTTGAACTTCAGGAGCTTCGGACAGAGAATGGACGTTTGAAGCAAACCCTTCAAAAACGCGAAAGCCTTGATTCCCTTGTTGGTAAGAGTGAAGCTCTTAAACGAACTATGGAGCTGGTGGAGGTTGTGGCTCGTACTTCCGCAACGGTATTAATTCAGGGGGAAAGTGGAACGGGGAAAGAACTGATTGCAAAAGCGATCCACCAACGGAGTGAGCGCAGTGAGAAGCCGTTTTTGAAGATTAATTGCGCAGCAGTACCGGAAACCTTGTTTGAAAGCACGTTGTTTGGCCATGAAAAGGGAGCGTTCAGCGGCGCAATCAAGGATGTGGAAGGCATCTTTCAGGAGAGCAACGGTGGGACACTTCTGCTGGATGAAATCAGCGAGATATCATTGCCAATGCAGGCAAAACTCTTGAGAGTATTGCAGGAAAAAGTTGTTCAGAAGGTTGGTAACACGACTGAGGTCCCGATCGACGTACGAATCATTGCAACAAGTAACCAAAATATTCAGGAAATGGTAAAAGAGAATCGTTTTCGTGAGGACCTCTTTTTTCGGTTGAACGTTTTTCCAATTACTTTACCGCGATTAAGGGACCGGGGGGAAGACGTTATTCTTTTAACGAAGCATTTTGTAGATAAGCATGCCAGGAAGCATCAGGTAAATCTGGAAGGCATTGCTCCAGCAGCTCTGGAAAAAATATCTTCATATCATTGGCCGGGCAACGTTCGTGAACTCGAAAATTTACTTGAGCGGGCAGTGTTGCTCAGTGCCCAATCCGGAATGGTTGATGCTGATGTCTTAAATTTGCCGGTTCCCGACCTGAATCTGAAAGAGGATCGAGAAGCTCTCACCGTTGGCTTTAATCTGGAATCGGTAGAAAAAAAGCTGATCTTTGAAGCATTGGAAGCAACCAATAATCACAAGTCCAATGCCGCTGCACTGCTTGGAATCAGTATTCGTACGTTGCGCAATAAGCTGAATAGTTATCGTGCAGAACATCAGGAAGAAGATGCCTGTTAGCGAACCGGAAGAAATTTCGCTTATGAGGCAAGAACTGCCGCCGGACTACGTATCACTTTATATTTTTTACTTGTTTTAAGTAATTGTTTTTATTGAGTTTTTGGGTTTTTGGATTCTCGCTGTATATCTCTGGCACCAGCTTTGCCTAATAAATATGAAACTGAAATGAATTAATATTAGAAACACATAAGGTACACATTGCTATGAAGATCGTGGATCATGCACCGGTTGAGTTGTTGAAACGTTCTCTAACTGTTTATTCGAAACAGCAGGGGGCAATAGCAGAAAACGTTGCGAATGCAGATAATCCGAACTTCCGTCGCCTGGATACTGACTTTAGCGAGATTTTGCAGGGGGTACAGGAAAGCCGACTAGCGACTACCAGTGCAAGGCACCTTCCCGGAAGCACAACTTCGACGATTCACCTTCAGGATAATGAAGAGGAAAGAGTTGATATCAATACCGAGATGGCAGATCTGGCGGTCAACCAGATTCACTTTGAATTTAGTGCTCAGGCACTACGAAGAATGTATAGCGGTATCTTGTCAAGCATAAGCGGTAGGAGCAGTTAACGATGGAAACGAACGGAATTTTAACAGCGATCCGTAATACCCGCAGAGGCCTGTCTGTTCAGATGAAGCGGATGGAAGTAACCTCTGAGAATATTTCCCATGCCGACCGGTATCCTGATGAGAACGGGGCAGTCTATCAGCGAAAAACGTTGCGGGTAACTGAAACGGAGCGTTCTCAGGATTTGCGATTTGGAGATCGATTCTCATTGGCGCTGAATGCTTCAAGAAGCTCACACTTCAGAACACCTGGAGGCCCAAGGATATTAGCGGGTGAGAATGAAAGAGACGCATTTGAAGTAGAAGAGGTCCCGGGTGAAAAGTTTGTGTATGAACCGGATCACCCTCAGGCGGATGAACAGGGATATGTGCGTACTTCCAATGTGAATATGGTTGCAGAAATGATAGACCTGATGACCGCATCCAGGGTATATGAGGCTAATGTGACGGTGTTGAATTCTGCCAAGCAAATTGCAAAGAAAAGTCTGGAATTATAGGAGGTAAATTATGCGCGTAAAGGCTGCTGCAGTACCGGCTTATAGTCCGAGTACCAATACACAATCAAAAACAACGTCTTCGAGAACGAAAGAGCAGATTGTCCTGCCGGATTCAGTTCTAACTCCGGGCAAAGATCAGGAATTGGATGGACTGGAGTATCCTGGCGGCGTCAATAAATTGCTTTCGCCACGTGAGCAAATTGCCCTCGACCTGCTGTTCGGGCCATCTGAAGACAGTGGGCCGATCGTTCTCAATCAATTACAAATCGGATTACTTACGGATATTAAGGCATAGAAAATTATGAAACCGATTAACGACACGCAGACAATTAAGCTGGGGCAAATGCTGCAACAGCGTGCCCTTCAGCAGGTGAACAACCCGATTGAAGGGAATCCATCTTTAAGCTTTGGTGACACCATGAGCCAGATGATTCACCAGGTGAATACAGATCAAATCGTTGCCGAGACAAAGGTGACCGACGTTTTGCAGGGAAAGTCGGATAATCTACATGAAGCAATGATATCGATGACTGAAGCCAAGATTAGCTTCCAACTGATGCTGGAAATTCGTAACCGCTTGTTAGATGCATATAAAGATATCGAAAAGATGCCGATGTAAGTCCACCAGGCAGTCGGTGTCTAAGCAGCAGATTTAGAATAAATTCTCAACAGGAAGAGTCCTCATAATTCAGGAATGAAAGCTATGAATCCCTTTATAGAAAATTTCAGACAATTACTGGATCGATATACCAATCGACAGAAGAGCGTAATTGCCATCGTAATGCTGGGATTTTTTTCCTCCCTGGTTGTTCTCCTGATTTGGGCAAACCGACCGGAATATGAACTTCTCTATAGTAATCTTGACAGTGGCAGCGCGAATGCTATTGTTCAGGACCTGAGAGATAATCAGATCGCCTATAAAATAGGTTCTGGCGGTTCCTCCATATACGTCCCGCGTGAATATGTCTCCGAGATGCGTTTAAAGTATGTTCAGCCGGATTATATCCGCGATGGAATTCAGGGTTATGAACTCTTTGAAACCAGCAATATGGGGATGACCACCTTTATGCAACGGCTGAATATGAAACGGGCGTTGGAGGGGGAGCTTACCCGAACGATTTCAAATTTACCGGAAGTTAATTCTGCTCGTGTCCATCTGGTTATACCGGAGGATCGATTGTTTCAGGAGGACAAGAAGGCTTCAGCCTCGGTTGTTTTGCACCTGAATGGCAATACCGGCCTGGCAACAAAGCAGATAAGCGGTATCGTGGCGCTGGTTGCAAATAGTGTAGAGAACCTGAATCGTGAAGACGTCGTAGTTCTGGGATCAAACGGCGAGCTCTACAGTCGACCGCAAACAGAAAAACTGATAGGCGAAGCCGGGGGACGATGGGAGCTGCAGACTGCTGTAGAAGCAGACTATCAGCGAAAAATTACTGATATAGTTGAAGGAATTGTCGGATTTCGCAATTCAGTGGTCAATGTAGCTGTCGATCTGAACTTTGATCAAATAGAGAGAACCGTTGAGGAAGTCGATCCGGAGAAAGTGGCATTAATCAGCGAGGAAATTTATTCCGAAGCCGGTGGGGCCGCAACGGGGGGCAATGCTGAACGGGTAACATCGAATTATGAATTAACAAAGAAGCTGGAACGTTTCGTATCCAACGCCGGTGATGTAGAGCGTATTACCGTTGCAGTCCTGGTAAACGGAGTTTATGAAAAACCGGAAGGTGCGGATGAAAATGCGGAAGCGGTTTATCGTCCGCGGAATCCTGAGGAACTGGAGGAAATTGCTGCTCTGGTTCGGAGTTCAATCGGATTTTCGCCGGAACGTAAGGATCATGTTGAGGTCAGAAATCTGCCCTTTGAAAAAGATTTCCTTACAACCGAGCAGCGGTTATATGATGAGCTTGAGGAAAAGCGTCGCTGGGAATACTATACGCTATATGGTGTCGGAGCTGTTGGTGCCATTGCGGTATTCTTTCTTCTCAGAATGTTAATGCGAAGCGGTATTAAAGAACTTTCTTCCCCTGAGTTGGCCGCACTAAACACCCCGGCCGATGGGGAAAATGCACTTCCCGAAGGAGAAAGTCTGCCGGAGCTGCCGGCTGCACAAGCTGACGAGAATCCGCTTTCAGATCAGTTTATACATAAATTATCACCGGAAGCTGAAGCCCAAAAGATTGCCGATGAATACATGGAACAGGAAGTGATTAAATACATTGAAGGATCGCCGGAAGATGCAGCCAGACTGTTACGCACATGGTTGATAACGGGACATGAAGCATGACAAATATTGAACTCAAAGACTTAAATCCCATCCAAAAATGCGCTGCATTTCTGGTCTACCTGGGCGTCGACAAAGCCGCCAAGGTTATCTCAGAACTCTCTGAAGGAGAGGCCGTGCAAATTTCTATGGAAGTTGCCCGAATGGAAAACTTATCCGTAGATGTATTGACTCAGGTAATGAGAGAATTCTACCAAATGATGATCTCCAATATGCTGATTAGTCAGGGTGGAAAGGATTACACCCGGACCATGCTCGAGAAAGCATGGGATACCGATAAAGCCAGCCGATTTATGAAGCGGCTGAATACCGGTAAAAGTGAGGACGTATTCCACTCCCTGGAGAAACTGGATGAAAAGGTACTCGCAGGCCTTCTGGCAAATGAACACCCCCAGACCAATGCTCTGATCCTGGCAAACCTTTCACCGGGTAAATCCGCTCAGTTACTGGAGGTGCTTCCGTCGGATAGTCAATATGAAGTTGCTTATCGTTTGGCTACGATGGAACCCACATCACCGGAACAGTTAGAGGATGTTAAAAGCGCGTTGAAGGAACAGCTGAAATTTGCCCTTCAGGATGACTCTGAAAAGGTCGGAGGGGTTGAAGTTGTTGCCAATATTTTAAACTCTGTAAGTGGGACTATCGAAAAAACCATTATCAACAGCCTGCGTGAGAGGGAGCCCGAACTGGCCTCGGCAATTTCAGATCTGATGTTCTCCTTCGATGATATTGTTCTTCTGGACGATAAAGTGGTTCAACGCATTCTGAAAGATGTGGATTCCAAGAAACTGGCCCTTGCCCTGAAAGCTGCAAACGAAGACCTGCAGGAGAAGGTATTTAAGAATATGTCCGAGCGCGCTTCAAAAATGCTGCGTGATGACGTTGAATTCCTTGGTGCCGTTCGGCTGAAGGAAGTTGAGGATGCACAGCGTGAAGTGGTTGAGACAATTAAGCAACTTGAAGAGGCGGGTGAAATTCAAATTACCCGTGGAGAAGAAGAGCTGATAGGATAGCCTGATGACCATACAACAAATACCTGTACAAGCATCTGTCATGTTATCCGAGTCGGAAAACGGCTGGGTTCGCGGAAATGAAATTCGGTTAGATGATATCAGACAGGAATCCGTACTAACGGATAAAAAGAACCAAACCGAAGAGCCTGCGCAGCCGGTAAATCCAGAACCGGATGAAACGCTTAAAAAGGCAGCTTATGATGAAGGCTTTCGTGCTGGTGAAATAGCTGCACGAAACAGTATGAATGAAGAGCTCGAACAGCTACGCAAGATCGTAAGTGAGGTCCAAACCTATTTGCCGGTGGCAGTAAAAGAGCTGGAAGATCCGCTTATGGAAATTACTCAGAAGATGTGTGCTATTGTTCTTGGTGTAAGCTCTTTTGATTCAGAGTTGTTTCGTGAGGCCATGCTGGAAAAACTAAGAGAAATGCTGGCAAGGCTAATAGAACAAAAGAGAATTGTTATAGAGATGAACCCGGATTCACTATTGCTCATCGAAAAGAATGACCTGTTCAGCAACTTTAATACCGATGCAGTCCCTGAATTGATCCTCCTTCCGGACAAACGTTTAAAACCGGGTGAGTGTATTATAAAGTCTGAAGATTTCCTTATTGACGGAACCTTCTCCGGGCAAACAGAACATATTATCAGCCAATTGGTAGATGAGGTTATAGCATGAACCAATTGCTGGAGCAATTTCAGGCTTATAGTAAAAAGCTTGATAATCTGAATGGTTTTAGAGTGCAGGGACGGGTAAAACGCATCAACGGATTGTTGATTGAAGCTACCGCTCTGGGTGGAACTGTCGGTAGTATCTGTGAAATACGGATTGCGTCAGGCCGATTCGTGCGAGCTGAAATTGTCGGATTTAGTAATACTCTTGTAAAGCTCATGGCGTTGGGGAATACTCTCGGTATAGCTCCGGGCAATCCGGTGCGTCTAATGACGACGGAGATGACGGTTCCGGTAAGTTACGAACTGCTTGGGCGGGTAATTAACGGTCTTGGACAGCCGCTGGATAAAAAAGGAAAGCTACCGGCAGGGTTTCCGCAACCGCTTCACTGTGAGCCGCCGGAATCTTTAGAACGCGAGCGCATTAAGGATGTATTCAAAACAGGAGTTCGGGCTATTGACGGACTACTGACACTTGGACGCGGCCAGCGTGTAGGCATTTTTGCGGGCAGCGGTGTCGGTAAGAGTGTGTTGCTCGGAATGCTGGCAAAACATGCTGCATCAGCAATAAATGTTATTGCCTTGATCGGTGAAAGAGGGCGTGAAGTTCGGGAGTTTATTGAGCGGGATCTGGGAGAAGAGGCGCTGAAGCACAGTGTTGTTGTCGTGGCGACTTCCGATAGTCCTCCAACCGTTCGTATCAAAGCTGCTCAGATGGCGACCGGCATAGCTGAATTCTTTCGGTCTCAGGGAGAACACGTTCTGCTGATGATGGATTCTCTAACCAGGGTGGCTATGGCACAGAGGGAGATTGGACTTGCAATCGGTGAACCGCCCACAACCAAGGGATATACACCTTCTGTATTTGCATTGCTTCCGGAATTGCTGGAGCGTGCCGGTACCGCAGAAAAAGGCAGTATAACGGGAATCTATACCGTACTGGTTGAAGGGGACGACCCGGATGAGCCGATAAGTGATGCTGCTCGTTCCATTCTTGACGGGCATATTCTACTGAGCCGGGATCTGGCAACCCAGGGGCATTTTCCAGCCATTGATGTTTTGGAAAGTATCAGCCGGGTGAAAAGCGATGTTGTTACGGAAGATCAACTGAAACAGTCCAGTGAGATCCTCCAGCGTATGGCAGTCTATAATGATGCGGAAGACCTCATTCGAATAGGGGCCTACAAAAGCGGCACAGATCCTATTCTTGATCAAAGCATTAAAATCAGGCCGCAGGTTCTGGAGTTTTTGAAGCAAAGACCCATTGAAGCGTCAGCTTATGATGAAACACAGCAGCAAATGCAGCGGTTGTTTGCAGGTAGCCGTAAATGAAGCGCTTTAAGTTTAGACTGGAGCCGGTTGAAAAGCTGCATCGTTCCATGGTGGCATTATATAAATCCGAGCTTGCAGAGAAAATCGAGGAACTGGAAAAACAGCAAAACCTTCTCGAACAAATGGAAGAAGAACGTCGAAATTATTCGAAAACGGTTAGTGACGCTATTAAGACTGAGGAGTATTTTCTTCCCGGTCAACTGGAGCAACAAAGTAATGCAGGCGCTTTAATTGACAGCAGAATTGCAGAACAGACAGCAAGAGTGCATGAGTGTACCGTCGCTAGTGAAGAGGCCAAGGTAAAGTTGCTCGAAGCGGAGAAGGAACGTGCCGCACTTGAAACACTTAGGGAGAAAGCCTATTCACGTTACCTAACTGAACGGAAACGACACCTGCTCAAAAAGGAAGACTTTGTAACAGCTACGCAGTGGCACAGTAAACAGAACGGGATGAAAGACAAGTTATGATAAAGTGGATTCTACTATCGTTTGGCACCATGTTTTTTGTTATCTCGGTGGGATTGGCAATCATTATCACGCTGAACCCACCGGAGCAGGAAGCAGGAGAAAGTTTAGCGGCAGATAGTGTTGCAGCTGATACTGTTCTGACACCACTGGAAGAAATGACGATACGTCTTGCAGAATTGGAAGAGCAGCTTGGCACACAGTCCAGACGTGCTGATAGCCTGCAACAGTTGGTCGGGCAGATGGAAACATCAAAGAAAGCCCGCACCGAAGAAATGGAGCAGATGAAGTCTACTATCGCCGAGCTGGAAAAAAGTAATGCCGACGTAAAAGATCTTGCCAAGACCTTTCAGAACATGAAGGTGGAAGAGCTGCGGAATATTCTACAGCAGGTTGATGATGATGCGGCATATAAAATCTATGCGAATATGTCTAACCGATCACGAAAAAAATTGCTTCTGGGATTGTCTGGAACCCGGGCTGCCAAACTGACGGAGAGAATTACAAACTAAATGAATTACTTTCGAGGGATAGAGATGAAGACCCCGGGATTGGGTCAGGGAAAAGGAAAAGCCGGCAGCTTGTCAAAGCAAACTGCGTCGCTTAAGGGTAAAGCTTCTACGGGACATTTTAGCCTGTTACTGGCCCCCTCTCAAGAGGAAGCGCAGGGGATACAGCCAAATCAAACTGGTAATCAGTCGCTTTTTACCGTTGTTAAATTACAGGCTGTGAATACAGATGGTATGCCCCATTTGGCTCAGAAAGGGCATGCTCATGTTGACGAAAACGATTTAATATTACCCTTGCCGGTACTGCATAATGCCTTGCAGTCAATCCCGGATAATACAAATGGTACTCAGCCAGTTGTTTATGCTGGGATGAAGCCTGCTCCTTTAAAGCTAACAGGTGATCAGAATTCGATCCGATTATCAGATACCGGAGTAGTCGGTCCTAAGGAACATTTCTCCCTTGATGATGAGAGCATGGAAATATTGGGAAATTTTCTCATGGAAGCCGTTTTTCCATTGGACGAAAAAATGACGCTGGAAGTGATTCAAAGTGGAGAACAGTTTTTAACGATCGATTCTATGCCGTCTACTGATCAGCCGGATACTGTTAAAATGATACTTCATGGGTTAACTCCGGAGCAACGAAGCGCATTTGCCGGCCATCTACAGAAGGAGTTGAGCAAGAATCCTCTTATGGATGTGTCCATAAAAACTGTGGCTGTGCAGCCGGTCTCTTCTCTACGGCAAGGTAAGCCCGATTTTAAAACGAGACAGGCTCAGCATAGTGTACATCGCGAGCAAATTAACCCGGTAGTCTTATCTGATAAAGGGGACAATTCTTTTTCGGGCCAGTCTTCTGATAAAGCTGTTATCATCGATAGCGGTGGTAGGCTCAATACCAACCCGGGTACATCCGGATATTTACAGCCACAGGCAGAGTTTTTAAACCAACATGGTACACCTGTTGCAAAAACGGAAATGAATACCACGCAGGCGATTCCACATGTTCGTAGCGGACAAGCTCAGACTGAACCTCAGTTTGCAACGGTATTACCAACAGCTAAAGAAGATAGTATAGCGGATTTTGTAAAAACAAATTCTCCCCGATCGCAGAATTTGACCGCATCGTCAACAAATAAGACGATCATAGATACCGTCAATAATAGCATTACACGACAGAAAAATGCCCCGGCCTTGCCAGAAAAACAAGCTCCATCCGGTGAAGGTTACATGCGTTCTGCTCAGAAGACTTTAAACGAAAACACTGTAGAAGGGGATAACCCTGGTTCTGTGAAAGCACCCATAAAAGCATCGACGAACGCAGCTGGTAATATAGAATTGCCGAGGACGATACTAAATAGTTCAGAGGATATTGCAGTTAAGATAGAGTTACCCAAGACGGGAACTGTATCCAATCGGTCGATAGTGGAGAACTCATATAACGACAGAAACACTACCCTGAATACTGCCCTTGAACAACCGTTTAATTTTTCGGAGAGTGAGCAGCCTTTACAAGCTAAGACGATGGAGCTGCCAGGGCAATCAAACCCCAACGTTGAGAAGCGAAGCTATCCATCAAATTTATCTGAAAAACAAGTCTTGTTAGACCAGCCTTCTTTTAAAGGTAGTCCGAAATTCAAGCAAACAGAGGTTGTACTGCAACAGCAACCGTATTTGGAGGAGCGAGTAATGTCATCCTCCCAAGTGACAGATAAGCCAACTGTTCTGAGAAGAGAGAACCACCCGGGTGTTTCTGTTAAGGGACAGGTGGATTTGCAACAAGCCGAAGTTTCAGCAGATGATATCCGTTTAGGCCTGGGGCAGGGCCGCGAGACCCTGGTCTATAGTATGCCTTCAGACCTGAAAATCAGGGTGCAAAGATCTACTCCAACATCTGAGAACCGCTTCATCAGTTCTGTTGAAACAGATGAGGCCTTTCAAACGCCCCGCAGGCCGGATCAGGGGAACGCTGTTCCGCTAAGATCCTTGAACTGGCAACTTGAAAGTGCAATTAAATCTACCGAGACGTTTACCCAGCCGCTGGTTGAAAAAACGGATAGTAGTAAAAAGAGTTCGAAGCAGAAAAAGCTGGTTGAATCAAAGGGGATTGATAAAGGAATCGGTTTGAATAAGGGGCCGGTAAAAAGCATACAGGCGACATACACGACATCGATTCCCGGGCAAGACACATTCGCTGATACTGGTAAAGCACCTAACGGAAGAAACGCTACGGAATTCGGAGAGATAGCATTAGAAAGTAACGAACTGCCCAGGGGCAAGGGAAGCGAAGAGAATATCCCCGATAGCAATGCAAGGAATATCAACCTCCCCGGAGCCGGAGAGATTAACGGAACTCAAATCACTCCCTCAAGGCGTGATTATTTGAGGCTTTTCAGAATGATACGTCATGTCGCGCATCGCTTTCAAACCATGCAGAATAGCGAGCAGGTACAGTCTACATTTCGTCTCACTGCTGCCGGTCTGGGTAAGCTGGATATTCGAATATTTGAAGACGAATCCGGAATGAGCATGCATATTCGGGTTGAGAATGAAGGATTAAAAAATCAGCTGGAGCGGAATATTGCTGCCCTGGAGGAAATGTTGGCTGAGGTTGAGATTAGTCTGGGCAGCCTGGCTTTGGATGTTGGAGAGGATGGGGCTCAACAAAAAGAGAACGTTCCGCTTCGAAATATCCGACGAAATTTAAATGATGAAGAAGAAGAGGTCGCCGAGGAAAAGCTGGTACGGTATCTCGGAACAAATACCATAGAGATATACGCCTGAGAAAGGAGCAAACTATGGAAATAACGTCTGCAATCCAGAGCACTGCAGTATCACAGGATCAGAATGTGTTTCAGGATTCACTGGGTGGGGATGAGTTCTTGCAGCTATTGGTTGCACAACTGCAGAATCAGGATCCGTTATCCCCGATGGAAAGTCAGGAGTTCGCTGCAGAACTGGCGCAGTTCAGTTCTCTTGAGAAACTTGCAAGTATTGATGACACGCTTGCCGAGTCAGTCAGTACGAACCTGGTACTTACCCAGGCAATTAACAATACGCTGGCATCGACCCTGCTGGGTCAGGAGATAACCGCAGTCGGAAACGGCTTTGCGCATACCCAGGGAGAAGATAGTAATATCACCTTCCGGTTGGGTCAGTATGCTGAATCTGTTGATGTGGTTATCTATGACGGTAATGGAAATGAAGTGCGCAGAATCCAGGCCGGTAGCCGGAATAACGGTGAGCATACTATCGAATGGGATGGACTCGGCCAGGATGGGCGGGAGATGCTTTCCGGTGACTTCTCATTCCAGGTTGAAGCAAAAACGGCTGATGGAACAAGTGTTCAGGCATTACCACTTATTCGTGGAACAATCAGCTCCATTCGTTATGAGGGTGGCACGGCTATTCTCATGGTAAATGGCGGAGAAATAGCATTCAGCGATGTCTTGGAAATCGCTACAGCACCATAGAAATAAAGCGGGCAATATGAATAGCCTGGCTAGTTGGAGCAGCAGCTCCTCCAGGGAAGGCCTGATAACGTATTAAACTACATGTATTATACCAGGAAGGGAGAATTAAATGTTACGATCACTCTATGCCGGAGTCTCCGGCTTAAGGAATCATCAAACCAAACTGGACGTATTGGGGAATAACATCGCCAATGTGAATACGGTCGGATTTAAATCAAGCCGGGTTGTATTTTCTCAAGCGCTGACACAGGCATTTTCCGAGTCTAAAAACAGCTCAGGAAACGGCTTTCTGAATCCGGTGCAAATTGGTCTTGGTGTACAGGTGAACAGCATCGACAGGTTGTTTAACCAGGGCTCTTTTGAGAGCACCGGGAATATGACGGACATGGCGATTGAAGGCGATGGTTTCTTTGTTATGTCTAATGGCGACAACACCTTCTATTCGCGTATGGGAAATTTCTCATTCGATCAGGATGGAAATCTGATCAACCCGAAGGGGCTGAAAGTTCAGGGGTGGCTGCTAACGGGTGATGAACTGGCCGTTGGAAGTGCCGGCCTGCAGGACATTAAAATAGATGACAGCATCATGTCGGATGCCCGGGCGACGTCCAATATTCGTCTCTCCGGAAACATGGATGCAAGCCTGTTGCCACGAGCCCAGGAATGGACCCTGAGTAATGCACTGAGGACCAAGGCACTTCTCTCGGGATCTGCTGTTACCGTGCCGCTCACGGTTGCTACCGGTGTGAATGACGAATTCTCGGTATCTCTTTCCGGAAATGGTGCCCCGGTTACGGAGCAGCTTACACTGACGGCAAATACCTATGCTACGGTTGACGATGTTGTAACGGAGCTTAATACGCAAATTGCCGCAAACGGTAACTTATCCGGGATTATCGAAGCGGTGAACAACGGTGGTCAAATCACCTTCCGCTCCCTGGATGGTATTGATTCTACTCAAATTACTGTGAACAGCGGAACCAATGATGTTCTTGCGGATCTGGGATTTACGGATAACGATACTGCAACTGCAGGTGGTCTTGCAACAGCTACGACGGATATTAATGATCTGCTAAGCGTCAGCAGCGACTTTATCGCAGGTGACCGGTTGAATATCTCCGGTTCCGATGCAGATGGGACTACGATTACCGGTTCCTTCAGCTATATAACGGATGGAACGACGCTACAGGATTTTGTGAACTCGATTTCGTCCAGTTATTCTTCGGCAACGGCAACGCTGGTAGATGGGCAGATCGTACTCACCGATGATAATGCCGGTGACAGTGAAACCATTATTACGATCCGCAGCGATGATACTAACACCGGTTCAATGAACTTTCCGGGCTTCAGCAGCACGGTGGATGGTTTTACCGGTACTGCGTCTACGTCTGTGCAGATTTTCGATAGCCTGGGTGGTGGACACAATCTGCTGCTTGAATATACGAAAACAGAGAATCCGGGTGAGTGGACCTGGACCATTTCGGCTGAAGGTGAAGAAGAAATCCTTAGTGGCGGTTCTGGTCGGGTTCTGTTCAACGAGTTCGGTGAGATGGTATCCTTTACCTACGACAATAGCGATACCTCTCTGCGTATCAATCCGGGGAATGGTGCTGCGACAATGGAAATCGCTGTTCACGCATCAGATTCCGAAGGCTTTACCGGGTTGTCTCAGTTTGACTCTGCAACAACGCTGTATGTAAGCGAACAGGATGGCCGAACAACCGGACAGTTGCTGGGATTAAACATTAGCAGTGCCGGAACGGTCAGTGGTTCATTTACAAATGGTGAAATTATCAACCTGGCTCAGATCGCACTCGCAAGATTTAATAATAATAGCGGATTAATCGATCTTGGAGATGGGCTGAATGAAGAAAGCATTTCCTCCGGCCAGGCAGAGATTGTCGGCCTGGGAGATTCTGACGGTTCTAACATCGCGGCAGGTGCTCTGGAAATGTCGAACGTGGATTTATCTCGTGAATTCACCGAGTTAATCGTTGCACAGCGAGGTTTTCAGGCAAATGCTAAAGTAATTACTACAGCAGACACGATTATTGACGAACTTATAAGAATCAAGAGATAATCTTTAGCAGTTTGATCGCAGCTACGCCAGTCAAAAAGGCGTAGCTGAGGTCCAAAATTGGGATAAGGAGTGTTCCAATGGATTTATCAACTCTTATTGGAATCGTCTCTGGTGCCATGCTGGTTCTGGTTTCGATTCTGATGGGCGGAAGTGCTGCAATCTTTGTTCACATACCCTCGATGCTTATGGTGTTTGGCGGTGCTATTGCTGCAACATTAATCAGCTATAAGTTGAAGCATGTTACGGGTGTTATGGGAGTATTGCAGAAAACGCTGAAAATGGATGTATCGGATAATCAGGCTATCGTTGAAAAGTTAACCGAGCTTGCTCGTCTGGTGCGGCGGGAAGGTGCCCTCGCACTTGATGAGGAAGTACGGAAAATTGAAGATCCTTTTATGCGCGGTGGACTGGAAATGGTGATAGACGGCAGTGATTCGGATACTGTTCGTGATATCATGGAGCTTGAGCTCTCCTACCTGATGGAGCGGCACAAGCTGGGGCAGGGAATATTCAATGCTCTCGGTATGTATGCACCTGCATTTGGAATGATTGGTACCCTGGTTGGATTAATTGCCATGCTTCAGCAACTGGAAGATCCGTCCAATATTGGTGGCGGTATGGCGGTCGCGTTGATCACAACCTTTTATGGCGCCCTGGGCTCGAACCTGATATTTATTCCACTGGCTAAGAAGCTGAAAACCAAGTCCGATGAGGAAGTGGTTATCAAGGAAATGATTATCGAGGGTGTTTTATCGATCCAGCGGGGTGATCACCCCAATAACGTCAGTCGTAAGCTATACAGCTTCCTGCCGCCGAATTTACGTGCAGGTTCAGCTGCAAATGCTGAAGCAGCAGGAGTTGCCTAAATATGAAAAAGAAGATTGAAGAAGAAGAAGAGTTAACAGCTCCATTTTGGATGACAACCTATGGAGATATGGTAACGCTGATGTTAACCTTCTTCATCCTGCTGGTGTCTTATTCCACCATTGAATTGGAAAAGTTCAGAGGGGCGATGGAGTCGTTAAAAGGAGCTCTTGGGATTTTTGAAGGACATGAGAGTCCACAGAAAAGTCCATACATAAATTTCGATACCAGTGTATCCTCGCGGCGAGCGGACCTGCATCAACGTGCCAAGCAGATGGAGGCGCTAATTCTGTCCGAAGAGCTGCAGGACATTGTAGAATTCGAGGTGCTGGAGGGCGGGATTCTCTTGCGGCTGGGACAAGAAGTACTTTTTGATCTGGGTAAAGCGTCAATCAAAGACGAGGCGAGACCCATTTTAACGACAATCTGTAAGGTGCTTAAAGAGAACCTGAAAGAAATTCAGGTGGAGGGTCATACGGATGATATTCCAATTCATACCCGGAGATTCCCCTCAAATTGGGAACTTTCGGCTGCCAGAGCCCTCAGCGTCGTACGCTATTTCTTTGAAGAAGAAGACATACCCGAGAAGCATTTGATTGCTGTCGGACGCGGTGAGCATCGCCCGCTGGTGCCGAATGATTCACCGGAAAACAGAAGAAAAAACCGACGTGTTGAAATCATGATCAAGTGGTCGGAAGAATCGTAATGGCGAAATAAATACCGAGAAAAAACAGGTGGTTAGAAATGGAAGAAGAAATAACATCTGAATCCGGTGAAGTGACCAAAAAGAAAAAACCTGTTATGTTTTACGTCGCAATATTCGGCGTGCAGGTACTGGCATCAATTGCTCTGCTGTATTTTGTAGTTCTCCCGCTTTGGAATAAAAAGGCCTCTGCCGAGGTTCCTGAGGAAACAACTGTTGAAGAAGAAGTGGTGGATAACTCACTGGATTTTACGTTCAAGGTTGATGGACTTACTGTAAACCCGAAGAACTCCGGTGGTAAACGCTTTGCTGTTTTTGAAATTATACTTTCCGTCAGTAGCCAGGAGACGGTAGATGAATTGAAAAAAGTAAAGCCAATTGTGAAAGATCGCTACATCAGCTATTTCCGTTCAAAAACAATCGCCGAATTATCGGTTGAAACTGTAATGGAAGAAGGACGAGAGGAGCTGAAAAAACTAACCGGTGAGATTATCGGCGAAAATAAAGTAAAGGAAATCTACTTTACACGATTCGTACTGCAATAACAGAATGGATGGAATGAATAAGCTACTCTCTCAGGATGAAATAGATGCGTTGTTGGAAAATGTAACCGGCAACCCAATGGATATGCCCGATACCGGGCTTGATGCATCCCTCTACGACTTTCAGTTTCCCAACCTTATTTCCCGCAATCGGATGCGGGTGCTACAGGAAATTCACGAACGGGTTTGTCGAAATATAAGCGTATTAATCTCTAACCGGCTCAGCACTATGGTTGAGATGGATCTGCTATCGATTGAGCAGATTAAATTTGCCGGTTTTATGTCATCCATAGCTACACCGGGGTGCATTTTCGAATGCGAGATCACCGGAAAAGACACGCGCTTTCTTCTCGACTTTTCTCCTCAGCTTGGGATTTTCATCGTTGAACGAATGCTGGGTGGACGTGGGGACTTTCTGGATACCCCCAGACAGATTTCACCCGTAGAGCAAAGCGTTATGCATCGCTTAATCAGTGAAATCTCTACCGGGATTGGAGAATGCTGGAACGATGTCGATGAATTTGAATTTGGCGTGAAGCGCTTCGAGAGTAAACCGGAGTTTGTACAGATCTTCCCGGTAGATGAACCCGTCGTCGTTGTTGCTATCGAAGTAAAAATACAGGGAAATTCAAGTTTATTCAATATTTGCTATCCTTTTAGCTGGATCGCGCCGATAATCTCTAAACCAGAAATACAACAAAAAGTCCTGCACGGTAAAAAAGACATTTCTCTGGAAGAGATGAATGCTGTAGAGTCAAATCTACTGAATACGTCAATTTCGCTCCGGGCCGTGCTGGGAAGTACCGTTATCTCGATCGGCGACTTTCTGGATCTTCAGAAAGATGACTTTTTAAAGCTTTCGACACGGATTGATGAGCCGCTATCAATATTTGTAAATCAGCGTATTTGTTACGAAGCAGTATTGGATACCAGCGGCAAGAACCTTTCGTTTTGTATTCATAACGTGGTTGAATAGAGCCTACAAAACCCCAACTGTAGCTGAGTAACCTAAAAAAGATAAAATAGGAATACGATAAAGATGAAAACTGTCATGATGGCATTGCATGAAGCTCCCGAAGCAAAAGTCGGAAGTGAGCCAGAAGAAAAAAAGCAGGAATTAACGGCTGATGAAGTATTTACCAGCTCCCAGGTAGAGGTCGATACAGAAGAACCATCCACCATACCGTCTTCAGTTGTTACAGAACAGGTTGAAAAACTAGGGTCTCGCAATGTTTCCATGCTCATGGATGTCGAGCTGAAGGTGACGGTTGAACTGGGTAGAAAGCTTATGACGATTGCCGAGATTCTCAATCTTGGTAAAGGGGCCGTTATTGAATTGGCAAAAGCCGCAGGTGAACCTTTAGATATTTACGTAAACGGTACGCGGATGGCCAAAGGCGAAGTTGTGGTAATCGATGAGCAGTTTGCAGTGCGGATAACCGATTTGGCTAGCCCGAAAGAACGAATCAAGAGCCTTGCATGAGGTGGAATATTCATTCCTCTTTAAGAAAACTATTACTGATTAGCTTTTGTTATGCGATGATTTTGCAGCTATCCCTGCCTATGCCCTTACAGGCGCAGGAGATAGTGTCAGATTCGACAGCTGCGACCGCAACACATATCACTACTGATGATAGCGGACGTGATCAACTGCTGTCGGACTTTATCTTTCGCGTGTCCTGGGTAACGTTGTTGATTCTCGGGTCACTCTTTGCTATAGCAGCACTGTTGCGCCGACGGAATATAATGGGAAATATGTCCAGTGAATTACAGATCACTGAGCGTCGGATGATTAATCAGAAACAGAGCTTGATTATTGTTAAAGTAGAAGGGCGTAGATTGCTTCTGGGGTGTAGTGATCAACAAATCCAGCTGCTTACTGAACTGGAACCGGTTAAAGATGAACCGGTTTCTGTTGAGGGGGCTGCAAAGGAGAAAAAGGAGTTTTTTAAGGATATGATAGGGCTGCTGAAATGATGAAGCCAATTGCCCCCGGCCGTCGGAGAATGTTTCTCTGGATTTTGGTTGTCATGAGCTGCTTCGTTGGGGGAGCATTGGCTCAGAGTGCCGCTCCAACACCACTTCCAAAAGTTACGATTGGGGTTGATCAGACAACAAATCCGGATGAATTGGTGCCGGCACTGCAGATTCTGTTTCTGCTGACGGTATTGAGCCTGGCCCCATCGATTCTGGTATTGATGACATCCTTTACCCGAATTGTCATTGTGTTCTATTTTTTAAGGCAAAGCCTATCGACACAGAGCGTGCCATCGAATCAGATACTGATCGGTCTGGCCTTATTTCTGACATTTTTTATTATGCGGCCGGTTATTAATGAGGTAAATGAGAAAGCGCTGCAGCCCTACTTGAATAAAGAGGTAACACAGCAGGTCGCATTCGCAGAAGCGGTAAAACCCATCCGCACTTTTATGCTGAAGCATGTGGAAGAGAAAGATTTACAGCTGTTTGTCGATATGCAGGGAATTGCTGAAGTACAGGGGCCTGATGATATACCTATTTCCAGTTTAATCCCGGCGTTTATTATCAGTGAATTAACCAAAGCATTTAAAATCGGCTTCCTGCTGTACCTGCCGATGCTGTTGATAGACCTGGTTGTTGGCAGTATTCTCCTCTCAATGGGGATGATGATGTTGCCGCCGGTAATGATTTCCATGCCCTTTAAAATATTGCTGTTCGTGCTTGTTGATGGCTGGTATCTGCTTGTCGAATCTCTCGTGAAAGGATTTGGTTGATGACATCGGATTACGTGCTGTTTATTACCCGGGAAATGTTGATGACAGGGGTTTATATTCTTCTCCCAATCCTTGGAGTAACGCTTATCGTCGGTGTGTTGATTGCCATAATGCAGTCGGTAACTCAAATCAATGAAATGACGCTCACATTTGTTCCAAAAGTGGGAGTGGTAGGATTACTGATCTTTGTATTGTTACCCTGGTTTCTGGAACTGTTACGCAGTTTTATGCTGGAGATTTTTCAACAGATAATCCTGGTAGTGCAGTAGGAGGCGCATGTATCAGTCGATAGATGCTCTGCGGGAATTGCTTCCGCTCTACCTATTGGTATTTGCACGTATTTCGGCAATGCTGCAGACGCTTCCGGTGTTTGGTTATCAGACCGTGCCGGGTAAGATTAGACTCATGTTATCGCTGGCGCTTACCTTGATTGTGGCTGTGCCTCTATCCGAGGGTGTAAAAGTTGTAATAACATCTCTGCCGGATCTTCTGCTGCTGGTGATGATGGAAGTATTTATCGGTTTACTGATCGGTCTTGCTGCAAAGTTTCTTTTTGAAGCTGTATCGATTGCAGGATCGTTTATTAGTCTTCAGATCGGATTGGGGATGATGCAGGTTGTGGACCCCAATAGCAGCCAGCAGCAGCCGATCGTCAGCCAGCTGCTGTTTATGGTCGTGTTGATATATTTTCTGACCGTTGAAGGGCACTATGTGCTAATCGAGACGTTGATAAACAGTTTTGAAATGGTACATCCCGGCGGAGTTGTTATACAGGCACGAATTGGTGAACATTTAATTAACGGCGGCAGCTTAATGTATGACGTTGCTTTCAGGTTGGCTGCTCCCGCTCTGGTCTTTTTGATATTGATTGATATTGCACTGGCATTTGTGACGCGTATGATGCCGCAGGCAAACATCTTTTTTATCAGCCTCCCGCTAAAACTTGGGGTTGGCATGGTCATACTTATTTTGACCTTAAATATTATTCAACTGATGTTTGCCTACCTGATGATGAATCTGAATGAATTTCTACAGCAGTTGTTGAGCTGGTTATAAAAGGATAAGGAATGTCCTCGAAAGAGAGTAAAACAGAACAGGCCACACCTAAACGGCGTCAGGAGGCGCTGGAAAAAGGGGATGTGGCGAAGAGTATGGAGCTGAATACTGCTTTTGTAATGTTGAGCGCATTACTCTCCTTCTGGTTTGCCGGATCGGCTCTCTGGGAGGGCATTCAGCAGTACTTGAAGGATATTTACGCACACGCTTCGATTGCTGATCTCACAATTGAAAGTCTGCCTGCCGTAATGAGTACTGCTGCAGGCGTAGCGATTCGTATGGCAGCCCCGGTGTTGATTACCATTGCTGTTTTCAGCATTATCTCAAATGTTTCCCAGACCGGCTTCATTTTCACATTAAAGGCCCTTAAACCGCAGTTTAGTAAGTTAAACCCACTAAACGGCGTTAAAAGATTGTTCTCAAGTCGTTCATTAATTGAAACGCTTAAGGGGTTTGTGAAAATCGGTATTATCGGTACGATAGGCTATAACGTTCTGGTAAAATATACCGATGTCTATCCTACTCTCACCCATCGATCCGTACGTGAAATTGTTGATTTCCTCTTCGCGGTAATTTTTGAATTAAGCTTAAAAGCTATTCTCGCAATTATCATTCTGGGCGTGCTCGATTTGATTTATCAACGATGGGAGCACGCGCGCAAGCTGAAGATGAGTAAGCAGGAAATCAAGGACGAGAATAAGCAGATGGAAGGTGACCCACAGATTAAGGGACAGCTTCAGGCCCAGCAGCGTGAACTGGCGCGGCACCGTATGATGGCATCTGTGCCTGAGGCTACCGTTGTTGTTACCAATCCGACCCATATTGCAATTGCACTTAAATACACCGGTGAATCGAATACTGAAGCCCCGGTCATTATTGCAAAAGGAAAGAATAAGGTGGCGGAGAAGATTAAGGAAATCGCTCGAGAACACGACATTCCGGTTATAGAAGACAAACCGCTTGCCAGAAGTCTGTTTAAACTGGGTGAGCTGAATATGGAAATTCCGGTTTCGCACTATCAGGCGGTAGCGGAAGTATTGTCACTGGTATGGCAGGATAAGAAAACGGCTTAGGTGAACAGGGACTGTAGATAGATGAATACAACGGTACAAAACGAATCACGCTTTTCCTTCGATAGCAATTCGATGCTTGCTGGCGGCGTTATTTTAATTCTCGCCGTGATGGTTCTGCCACTACCGGCATTCTTATTGGATATGCTGTTGGTGATGAACCTGACCAGCGCCCTGGTTATCATGTTTGTTGCTCTCTACGTTCTCAGACCGGTCGACTTCTCGGTTTTTCCCGGAATATTATTAATTCTCACCCTCTTCCGCCTTTCCCTGAATATCGCTTCTACCAGGCTAATACTGGGAGATGGCTACTCCGGAGAGATTATCGAGGCGTTTGGTAATGTCGTTGTTGGTGGAAACTTCGTTGTGGGCGGCGTGATTTTTCTTATTCTGGTTCTAATCAACTTTATCGTTATCACCAAAGGGGCAACACGAATAGCCGAGGTTTCGGCGCGATTTACCCTGGACGCCATGCCGGGTAAGCAGATGTCTATTGATGCCGATCTAAATGCCGGTCTGATCGATGACCAGCAGGCAAAGGTTCGACGTGAGACGATCGCTCAGGAAGCTGACTTTTACGGTTCGATGGACGGTGCCAGTAAATTTGTTCGCGGTGATGCTATCGCCGGGCTACTCATCACTGTTATCAACCTCGTTGGTGGATTAATGATTGGTGTTCTGCAACACGGTCTCCCGCTTGCCGAGGCTGCTGCTCAGTTTACCCTCCTAACAATCGGGGATGGTCTAATCGCACAAATTCCGGCACTTGTGATCTCGACTGCAGCAGGTATTGTAATCAGCCGTGCTTCATCAGCTTCTAATCTGGGTAGTGATATTCAAAGTCAGATAACCCGTGAGCCAAAGGCTATCGTTGTAACGGCTATCATTCTTCTGCTGTTGGCGCTAATGCCCGGATTACCTTTCCTGCCGTTTTTTATGATGGCGGTTATAATGGGCGGTATCGGCCAACAGGTTGTGAAGGCACATCGACAACAGGCCGCCCTGGAGGAATTACCTGCTGAAGAAGAAGAAATCGAAGAGATACAGGAAGAGCGGATTGAAGAATACCTGCATCCCGATGCCTTTGAGATAGAGATCGGCTACGGCTTGATTCCAATGGTCGATAGCGAGCGCGGTGGTAATTTGCTGAATCGTATTACTATGATACGCAAATCTTTTGCGGTAGAGATGGGTGTTATTGTTCCTCCGATCCGCATTCGCGATAACATTCAGATGAACGCAAATAGTTACTGTTTTAAGATTTATGATATTGAAGTCGCTGCCGGAGATGTGGTTGCCGAACATTATATGGTAGTAAATCCGGACCCGTCTCACGGGCTTCGCGGAATCGAAATGACGGAACCGACCTTCGGGTTGCCGGCTCTGTGGATAAATCGTCAGGAAAAAGAACAGGCAGAGATACTCGGTAATACTGCCGTAGAAGCTGAAGCCGTAATTGCTACGCATCTGATGGAGACTTTGAAAAAGCACTGCCATAAGCTGCTAGACCGGCAGGAAGTTCAACGAATGATTGATCATCTAAAAGAGAGTCATTCTGCGTTGATAACTGAATTGGTGCCCGGACTTGTGACACTTGGCGTGGTCCAGAAGGTTCTGAAAAACCTGCTCAGGGAAGGGATTCCCATTCGCAACCTGGTCATGATTTTAGAGACAATCTCAGATTATGCACTGCACTCAAAAGATGCTGAAGTGCTAACTGAATATGTGCGAAGTGCCCTTTCGCCCACTATTACAGAATTGGTAAAGAACGATGCGGGTGTTGTTGTGGCAGCAACATTCGAACCCCAGCTGGAAAGTCATTTTATTCAGAACGTTAAAGCCGGCAAGACCGTAGCTCAGAACCTGGGCTTTATGCCGGATCAAGTCAATAAACTCTTCCGTAACATCGGTGAAATTATTGAGAAGGCGATAGAAATAGATGAGCAGCCGCTTCTCCTGGTATCTCCACTCTACCGGAGGCATCTGAAGGCATTTGTGGAACCCGTTTTCCCCAGTTTGCGGGTCATCTCTTTCTCAGAGCTAAAGATGGATACGGAAATTAAAGCAATAGAAATGGTAGGATATCCACATGCAAACGAAAACGTACTTGGGTGATTCCATTGCACAGGCCGTTGCGAAGGCGCGACAGGACTGGGGCAAGGGCATTATTCTTCTGGATTCAGAAAAAATAGAGGGTGATTTTCCAAATTTCGCCTCCGGGTATCGCATTACGGTTGGCGTTGATGAATTGACGCGGAAAATGAAACCATGGCGTCCGCGTACGCTCATCAATAGTCAGGAAGAACCTGTGATCGAGCGGAACTCCGCAGGTGGGTTCAAGCAGGTTTTCAAGCGTCAGATGCAAAAAGCGCAGCCTGCCTCTCAAGAGAATGATCTCATGGCCCAAATAGCTGAGATTCGTCATCAGATGCTACAAATGCATGAACAGACTAAAGAGTTGATTAGCAAGGGTCTTCAGACTGAGAAGGAACAGCCCGAACTAGCTGATGCGTTATCTGCAGAGGAAGAAGAGAAAAAAGGTACGCATCCGGATGATATTAAAATAGATGTATCTCTGCTGAGTACTGAACCTGCTGAGCCTGTTAAAGTTGAAGAACTTCCGAGCACTGATGATAGCAGCACTCAGGAAGATGATACTGCGGCCGAAACGGAAGCTACAGATGAGATAGAGGTTACTGAGGGAGATCTATCTGTTGCAACAGAAGGAGAACCGGATAACGCTGAAGCGGAAGACATGCCTTCGGAAGAACCTGTGTCTGAATCTGCTTCAGATGATGTTGCCGAAGGTGAGGAACCGCAGGAAAATTCACCTTCGAGTGACCAGGAAGATTCTGTAGAGAATCCTGATGCTGAAGAAGATCCGTTAGAAGAACAGACCGCAACGGAGAGTTCCACTGCCGATGCTGAAGATACTGAGCCTTCCGAGGATGAGTCATCGAATGACCAGAAAGATTTCGTAGAGAGTTCAGTCTCTGAAGAAGATCCGTCAGAAGAGCAGATCGCAACGGAGGGTTTGTCTACTGAGACAGAAGATACAGAGTCTCCGGAAGAGATTGTAAGTTCTTCGCAGGATGTAGCGGAGGCATCTGCGGATGAAGTACAGCAGGATAAGGCTTTGGAAGGTGAACTTGGCAAGACGTTCGTTGAAGTGATGGGGAAAATGGCTGAATGGAAAGACCGTGAACAAGCCGTTCTCAACGAACTGAATGCCTTGAGAGAACAAATTCGCCGATTGAATGAACAGAACAAGCAGTTCGAGGATATCGTCTCGGAACCATATGCTTCAGTGCTGAATGGATTACTAAATCGTGGATTGAAGGAAGAGATGGCCCAGCGAATTATCCGACTGGCTATTCTGGAAACGGATAACGTGATGAATACTCCCGTTTCGATAATCCATAACCGAATAAAAAAGAGTTTAAGTCCGCTGGTACGACCCTATGTTTTCCCACAACAACTCCCCGAAAATGGGCAGAGAACCATTTTTCTTGTGGGTCCGACTGGAAGTGGAAAGTCGTCTATGGCAATGAAACTTGCTTCAAACTCCCAGCTGACCGGAACGGCTCATGTCGGGATTATTGCGCTGAATCGATATGGTCGAATCAGCGAATCACTAAAGGTTGCCGAACAATCGGGCATAGAGGTGTTTCCAGTACGAAATATTGGTGAATATCAGGATGCGCGTGAAGCCTTCAGCGATAAATCCTTATTGTTGATCGATACTCCGGGTCGTAGCCCCTTCGCTGCCGGGCATCTGAATGAATTGGAGTCCTATATTCGTAAAACCCCTTATGCCGAAGTCTTTATGGTCTTAAGTGCAGCTTCAGATAGTAAAGATGCGTTGCTTGCTTGCGGCTTATACTTGCTGGTAGACCCGACGGGATTAATCATAACTAAGTTCGATGAAACGACATTACCCGGAAAAATCTTTTCACTTTTAGATGAAATTAATTTACCTCTGGTTTGTTTTTCCGATACTGATAAAGTCATGGATGATTTAAAAACTGCTTCGGCAGATTATCTTTTTGATAAACTTTTCGATTCACAGTGAGGTGAAAAAATATGTTGAAAAACCTGCTAGCTGAGCAACGCAGGAATGCAGAGGGAAGTGGACTCTCTCGTACGAAGATCCTTGCAATTACGAGTGGCAAGGGCGGTGTGGGCAAAACCGTGTTGAGTGTAAACCTGGCACTCTCTCTCAGGGCATTGGGAAAAAAAGTTCTGCTCGTGGATGCAGATCTATACCTGGGAAGTGTGGGAACAATGTTTGGGGTAAATCCGCGAATTACTCTTGCGGATGTTCTATCGTCTAATATAAATATTCGTGAAGCGATCTTTCAAATTCAGAATGGTCTGGATTACCTGCCGGCATGCGGCGGAGCAAATGAGCTGTTTGAGATACACGATAGTATTTTCAAGCGCATGTCGGTCAAGTTTAATTATATCGAAGGGGAATATGACTATATCCTGCTGGATACCGGAGCTGGGATCGTTGCCGAAGTCACTTCTTTCGTACTGGCAGCGGATGCAGCTTTAATCGTAACGACACCAGATCCGGCGTCAATTAAAGATGCCTATGCAATGATAAAAGTGGTTAAACGATTCGAACCTGATCAGACCATGTTTTTGGCATGTAATATGGTTGAGTCGATCGCCCAGGCTGAAATTATTTATAATAAGATGAATCTTTTGACTCATAAATTTCTAACGGGTAAGCTTCTTTTTGCCGGGGCCATTCCCCGGGATAAACGCCTGCAAGATTCGGTAAGAAGTCAAAACCCGCTGGTTGTTGCAACACCACAAGCGGATAATTCAAAGCGTCTACGGGAAATCGCAGCAAAACTCGATCGGCACGTTTTGAGAATTCCAACCAATAACCGTCCGCTTTTTAAGCGCATTGAACAAAGCCGCAGTCTTAGTCTGGAGTTCTGATTATGAAGAAGATTGTGTATCTGGCAGCCGCGGTTTTATCTGCATTAACATTCACGATTTCCGCTCTGAATGGAATGCGTTTAGAGGTTATTCTTGAACGAAGCGTTGTCGTTTTTCTAAGCTCACTTGCTTTGGTTGTTTTATTCACTCATTTGTTAAGTTGGGGTTTGAAAATGACGTCAGTAAAAGAACAGGAACAAAAGGACTTGAACCAGGATAAGGACCCTGTAACAACCGATGAACAAAAGCATAGTGAGATCTCAGCAACAGGATGATGAACTTGTTCTCGATTATATCCGTACAAAGTCTTCTGAACTGCGTAACAGAATAATCGAAGCCTATTCGTCTTATATCCACCACATTTCCTATCGATTGATCGTACCGGAATATGCAGTCGTCGATCGTCGTGATCTTTTTCAATGTGGTGTCATTGGGTTACTGGAAGCTCTCGATAGCTTCGATCCCTCCCGCGAAGTAAAGTTCAAGACCTTTGCTTATCCCCGAATTCGCGGCGAAATGCTGGATATGCTACAGAGGGAAGGCTGTTTGGACAAAAAGACCCGTGAATGTCTTTCAAAAATTGAGAAGGCAACGGTGTATTTACAGCATACCATCGGTAGAGAACCAACAGTGGAAGAAGTATGTGAGCAGATCAATATCAGTTCAGCTGAATTCCATCGGGTATCAGGAACTGCAGGACTCATATATGCAGCGAGAAATGCTGAAAAGGATGCATTGCAACTCGTACATGCTGAAGATACCGACCTGCCTGATGAGGCCTATTCTAAAAAGTCATTACAGGAAAAAGTCGCAGATTGTATTCGCAAATTGCCTGAAAGAGAAAGTCTGATACTTAGTTTGTATTTTGTAGAGGAGTTGACGCTAATGCAAATCGGTGAAGTACTATCGCTGAGTGAAGCCCGAATTTCTCAAGTGCTAAATAAAACCCTGCTCGATATCAGACTTTATATTGAACGGATCGAGTCATTTTCTCTTCAGGAGGAGCGTCTTGATCATCGATGTTCCGTCTGATTACAGAGATAACTTTCGTAAGGGCGAGATAGTCGAAGGACACGTTCTGCGCGAATTGGAAAACGACAAGGTTCTAATGCGTTTGAAAGGGAAAACAGTCCTCGTCGCCTCCGAATTAGCGCTTCGAACAGGAATGAAGATCGAATTAATCGTAAAGAGAACCTCCCCGAAACTCGAACTTGAACGGTACAAAGAATCTTCAAAGCAAGAAGCAAAATCACCCATCAGTATTACTGTGTGAAGCAGAATGAAAAATAACGCCACAGAAAAAAAGGGAATACAACAATTCCTGCAGAGTTCGGATTTATTTAATCTGCTTCCGCAGATGTTATTCCTTTTCGACATGAATGGAGATTTGATTGATGCAAATCCTGCTGCGAGGGATATGTGCAATTTGAAACGTATAGATCATCATGCGTTAAATTTTAGCAACATCTTCCATCTTTCTGAAAGGGTAGAAGGTTTTGAAAAGGGGATGTTTGCCGAGGGGATCTCAGAAGACTTCTCAACGGATGCAGAGCTGATTTGCAGTGCCGTACCGGTTCATGTTTTGTTAAACTTCCGCCGTTTAAAATCATTTACAGATGGTGAAGATGCAATGCTTTTTATTTGCAGTGACATAAGAGGGGTCTTAAATAAGCAGAGAAAACAGCTAAAAAGTCTTCATAAGCAGCATTTAAAAAGAAGAATTCGCCTTTACTATGATATTGCATGTTTAACGGTACATGAATGTGCACAGCCACTCTCGGCCTTAAAACTTGAGCTGGGGATATTACAGAAAGGCGTAGAAACTCTGGTCGATGATAAAAAAGCACTGCCTGAGTTCAGTGATGTGTTGAGTTCGCTGAGCAGACTCGAAAATATCATCCAAAAAAAGAGGGCTGAACAGTCAGAAGCTGACGGAGAAGTACTTGAGGGATTTAACCTTAATGAGGTTCTGTTTGAAGCAAGAGACTTTTTTCAGCATCGCTTCAGCGCTGAAGGGCTGGGGTTTGAATTAAACAGTACCGTTAAGGAGGCGCCGGTTTATGCCAACAGGCGTTTCATGCTTCACTTACTCATAGAGGTCATCAGCTTTTTTGAGCAGATTAAGGAGCTTTGTGAACCTTCGAAGGAAACGCATTTCCTTGTTACTCTCGATCAGGTAATTCCGGCTACGTTTATCCTAAAGGTTGAAGGCCGTTTTGCAGGAGCGGATGTGTGCCATACTAGCGAATTGAGTCAATTTTCCCAAGAGCTGAACAGCCTGCTATCTGCGTTTGGAATGCAGGCAAACCATGAGACTCAAGCACAACGCTCTTCTATCCAGATTATAGTTCCTGCTCACATAAATGAAGAGAGAACCCAGCTGGATTTTTTTGCCCGGGATTCGTTCTACTCAGAAGTGGAAGGCAGCCAGTTGCAAAGTGATCGAAACTATGCAAAATAAAGCGATTGATGTTCACACATTTTTTACCCAGCTGTTGGATCTCGAACTTGAATCAACGGTTAATATGTGGCAAAGCCTAGCCGCACTACTAGAGAAATACCTTGATTTCGAAGCGTTGACGGTTCTGCAGAGAAGGGGGGAGGACATTACTCCAAAAGCTCCGATCTATCAATTTGGAGATGAAGAAGTTCGTGTAAGGTCGGCTGGCGGCAGTCTTTTCTCTGAATCGAACTTTCAGGATGTCTTCCCTGATACCCCCCTTATTTTAAACTACTCAAAAAAGGCCCCGGGACGCTACAATTCAATGTTATTGTTACCGTTGACGGGGGTTGAGCCTTCCCGGATTCTTCTCAAGTTTGGTAATAACACAGCGGATACGTTTCATAAATCCTGTAAAAGCGATTACCAGTTAATTGCAGCAGGACTGTCTCTATGGTGCCGCAATATGGTGCGTGTTCAACAAAATTATGAATCTACCCGGTTGGCTGAAGAACCGGTAGTTGCAATCGTTTCGGAGCCTGTAGCTGATATAACTCCAGTAAACAACGCTCCGGCTTCGACATCGGTTGAGAATTATCATGCGATTTCGAAGTTGATTGAGTTATTACCGCATGTAATTGAGACACGAAATCAACTCAAATTAAGGCGACTGGCTACCTGCCTTCAGGAAGCCTGGTTAGCGAATATCTCCCATTCCGAACCCGATATGGAATATTAAATGCCTGTCGGTCATTTTTGCCTGATACGGCAAAATTTTCTGCATAGTTTTCCGTTTTCCCTCCATAATATTTTAATCTGAATGTTTCTTAAGTGTATGTTTATTATGCGCTTGAATTCCATGGTGCTTTGTGCTGGCATATTCGTTGCTTTGTAACTGCTTAAAAAAACGAGACAGGAAACACATATGGATATGGAATTAGCCAAGCTCAAAGCCTCAATGATTGGGCAGGTTCGTAAGAATGAAATTGTTGCGAACAATCTGGCAAATATTAATACAACCGGTTTCAAGAAAGACAGACTGTTTCTTGAACTGCTGGAAACCGATGAAACGGCATTGCAGCAGGTGGACTATCAAACGGATTTCGGTAACGGTCAGCTAAAGGCAACCGGAAATCCACTTGATGTTGCGCTTAAGGGTGACGGGTATCTTACGGTCGAGTTGGAAAACGGAGAACGTGCCCTAACGCGAGATGGTGGATTGCGCTTTTCACCGGAAGGACGCCTTGAGACAAATGACGGTTTACCGGTAATGGGAGAAAATGGTACGATAGATATATCATCCGTTGGCTCGGTGATACGCGATATAACGATTACGCTTAGCGGAGAAATATATGCCAATGATCAGTTGATCGATACATTGCAGGTCGTTGACTATGAAAACCCGCAGTCTCTCGAGAAGATCGGCGGTAATCGGTTTATGCCGACCAATGAGTCCATTGAATCCAGCGTATCACCGGATGTAGAGTTCAAGCAGGGATTTCTTGAGAATTCAAACGTGAATCCGGTTGAAGAAATGGTACAGCTGGTAGAAATCCAGCGTCAGTTTGAAAGCGTTCAGCGCATGATACGATCACTGGATGAGACGTTTAAACTCGCAGCAAACCAGGTTGGAAAAGTTTAAATAGAAAGGAAACGGGATGTTCCGAGCATTAAAGACTTCAGCATTAGGGATGACCGCTCAACAGTTAAATGTTGATGTGATTGCAAATAATCTGGCAAATGTAAATACGACCGGCTTCAAAAAGAGCACGATAGAATTCCAGGACCTGCTTTATGAAACGCTACAGGCTGGTGGAGAGGTGACACAGGAAGGTTTTGAGCAGCCGGCAAATGTGCAGGTTGGATTAGGAAACCGCCCTGTCTCCACGTTCCGGTCTTTTACGCAGGGCAATATCAGCCAAACAGATAATCCACTCGATGTTGCTATTAACGGGAAAGGCTTTTTACAGGTATTAAAGCCAGATGGCACCGTACTCTATACCCGTGACGGAGCTCTGAAGATAAATGCTTCGGGTAATCTGGTTACCAACTCGGGTTTGCGGGTATTCCCTGAAGTTACCGTTTCAGAAAATGCCGTCCGCATAAGTATTGGACAGGATGGAATGGTTTATGCCGAATACCCTGGATCTGCTGAAGCAGAAGAACTTGGGCAAATTGAACTGGCATCCTTTATGAATCCTGCAGGCTTACGGGCTATTGGTGGAAATCTATACGAAGCAACCGAAGCCTCCGGAGAAGCGATTTCTCAAATCCCCGGTTCAGAGGATATTGGATTATTAGTACAGGGGCATCTGGAAAAGTCCAATGTGGATGTCGCTCAGGAAATGATAGATCTGATTGTCGCTCAGCGTGCATTCGAGGTGAATACCAAGGCAATTAAGACTGCCGATGAGATGCTGGCAATGACGAATAATCTAAAACGATAATAGCTTTTAATGCCTCAGGGAATTTGAGGATGAGTACCGATAGGGATATAATGGTTTTTCGGGAAGTATTACAAACAACTATTTTTTCGCTGCTTTTTTGGTTTGCCTTTCTGCCTGTTCAGGCTGGTGAAGCATTAGATGAGCAGTTAGTGCAGCTGGTCAAGCAGGACCTGGTTAGCCGCTGGAAGGTAGAGGCCAGTGGACTTGAGCTGGAGCTATTTCGCGGCTCGCCCGATTCAATTCATTACGACCCATCAAATCAAATTCTATTGAAACCAAGACGCGTTCGTAAAAGCGGTGGTCAACAGGTTTTTCTTGTCCGAATCATCCCCCGGAATAATCCAGAACTCTCTTTTCCGATTATTGTAAATGTCTCTTATCGGCAAACAATTCTTGTTGCAAAACGCGATATCAGACGCGGTGAGATCCTGTCAGATGGAATGCTAAAATGCCGGGAGGGGACTGTATTGTCTAATCGAGCCATTCCCTGCGATTTATTTCCATCTCTTATCGGAAAACAAATGCTTGTGCATCTGAAAAAAGGGACAGAGGTGAATCCGCGAATGTTGCGTTTTCCACCAATGATTTCCAGGGGAGAGGAAGTAAACGTGGTTTTACAGAAAGGGCATCTACAGATCACGCTTCTGGCGATTGCACGCAGTAGCGGGCATAAGGGAGATAAAATAAATCTAACCTGTGTGGACAATGGTAAACGGCTAACCGGTACCATTACGGGGAAGCATAGTGTGATTATTGAATAAGGAGTTGTCAGTGAAAATGACTTACATCATGCCATTCATAATTTTCTTCGGGACCGTGCTTCATGCACAGCAAGCATCACTTTACTCTGATATTAAGGCACATCAGGTCGGTGATATTATTACGGTAATAATTGTTGAGGCATCAGCCGCCCAAAGAGGATCCGGAAAAAACAACTCAATGGACGCTAGTGCCAGTGTGCGTGGTTCCGTTACCGGAGACGTGTTTGGAAATACCGCTTCACTGGGGATTTCCAGCTCACGAGGCACGAATTACGATCAGGAAGAAAGTAGCGATCAACAGGAGCAGCTGAGTGGCAGAATAGCTGTTCAGATTATGGAAAGAACAGATAGTGGTCTGTTTCGGATAGAGGGGGAACGGAAAATTGAGGTAAATGGTGAATCGAATACCATAAAGCTCAGCGGATTTGTTCGCCCCAGAGATATTGCTGCCACGAATCATGTATTCTCATATCATATTGCCGGTGCCCAGATTTCCTATCAGCGTCCGGGCATTAAGAAAAAAGTCGGCGGTTTTTTCGGCTCTCTGGTTCGCCCATTGGTGTGGGGAGTAGCAATTGCCGCTGCACTTGGTAGTCTTAGCCTTGCTGCAACCGCGGAAAATTAACATGGAAAAAGGTATGATGCAGATTATAAGAGTTTTGGTGTTGATACTGCTTGTCGGAACCTCTGTTTCCGGGCAGGTTCGCATTAAGGATATTGCCTCAGTTGAAACAACCGGACGGATATCCCTGATTGGATATGGTCTGGTAATTGGGTTGGATGGAAGCGGTGATCGCAGTAGCGGAAATCGTGGAGCAATATTCACGGTTCAGTCGATCAGCAATATGTTGGAAAAATTTGGTATTACCGTGCCGGCTGCGCAGCTGCGAACCCGTAATGCCGCATCTGTAATGGTAACGGCAACAGTGCCTGCTTTCGGACGTAACGGAGTACGTTTTGACGTAACGGTTTCCTCATTGGGAGATGCAAAAAGCCTGGAAGGTGGGGTACTGCTGATGACGCCACTGATGTCCGGAGATGGCAAACAATATGGCATGGCGCAGGGCCCTCTAAGTATCGGAGGGTATAATATTAGTACATCCGCCGGGGAGAGGCTGAAGAAAAATCATACCCTCGTTGGCCGGCTACCGCAGGGGGGAGTGCTAACCGTCGAAACAGCTTCGCCGGAAGCTGAAGTAAAGGGCCCGCTGTATATGAATCTGAATAAGGCCGATTTTGTTACGGCAAGCAGAGTTGCTGAAGCTGTTAATGCCGGCCTGTCGGTTGATAGTACACGACTTGCAAAAGCCGTAAGTGCCAGGACAGTTGAAGTAACGTTACCGGATACGGTGGATACCCCGGCGGAACTCATCGATCTGATAGCTGATATTGAATTGATGCGGGTTCAACCGGATGTTGAGGCACGTGTTGTAATCAACGAAAGAACCGGAACCATTGTTGCCGGAGGTGGGGTGACCGTTGGTGAAGTGCTAATTTCACACGGTAATTTAACCATTCATACCCGACGTTCGCCGATCATTTCCCAGCCGGGCGCATTTAGTGGTGGAGAGACGGTTGTGGACGAAATTACTGAAACTACCGCCGAAGAAGGTGCGAATCCGGCATCCGTAATTCCGGAGAACACGACTGTGAACGATCTCGCTGCTTCACTGAACAGGCTGGGCGTTAAACCACGCGATCTGATTGCAATATTCCAGGCCATCGAACAGGCTGGTGCATTGCGCGCAAAACTGGAAATATTCTAGGACTTTTATGAAGATTGAAAATTCAGTCCCGATAATAAATATACCAAAGAATGAAAAAATAGCTGAAAAACAGCAGGCTCTGGAAAACGGTCGCCAAATGGAGCGCATCTTCATTTCTATCCTTGTAAAGGCTATGGAACAATCACTTCCGGGAAATTCGTTTGCCGGTCCGGCATCCGGGCTCGCCGGAATGATGTTCAGTAATACTCTGGCCGATGCGGTTGCTGAGCAGGGTGGATTGGGTTTTGCAGATTCCATAGCTGAATACTGGCAGCAGGATTCACCGGAGCTTCCTTCGACATTGGAGGATGCAGCTTCCAGGCAGATGTTGTATCAGCAGTTTCACATGACGTCAGGAAAGGCGGATAAGAATGAGATTATCAGGGAATGAACTAACGGATTGGAATAGAAGGCAATCGATACTACAGAAAGTTGTTCAGGGGTACGTTGCCCTGTTGAAACTTGCTGAGCGTAAAAGGGATGTCCTTTTGAACGAATCGATTGCGGAGCTCAGGCAGGTCTCAGCATTGGAAGAAGCGCAAATTGTAACACTGGCCCAATGCCTGAGCAGCTATAGAGAAGAATTTGGTATTCCGGAAGATCACACAATCAAGCAGTCTGATAAACTGAGTTTTCAGTTTAAAGGTGCACCTGAAGAGGTGAGAAAAAATGCAGCCGGGATGATGAGTGAACTTTCCGATCTGGGAAAGCAGCTCGAAATAGTAAATTATCAGAATCGGGAATTATTGCGGGTCTCATCGGCCATTACCAGTGGTGTACTGGATACACTGATGCCGGATCGCAATTCAGATAAAATATACGGCGCCACGGGCGATCTTCGTCCGGGTGTTTCAAAAGGGATATTTGACAGAAAAAGCTGAGAGGGAACTATGGCAATTAGCAGATTACTAGAGGTAGGAAAGCGCTCTCTACAATCCTCACAGAGCGCAATAAATACAACGGCTACGAATATTGCGAACGTTAATACCGAAGGGTATACACGTCGGAGAGCCAATATCTCAAACGTTAATATTACCGGTCAGATCGGTATCGGAGTTACGGTTGATGATATCAGCCGGATTCATCAGGGATTTCTTGATAAGCAACTGTGGGGTGAAAATCATGGTCTTGGAAAGTATGAGACCCTGAATCGCACGCTAACACAAGTTGAAGCCACTTTTGCAGATTCCACAGATGGTGGGGTTCGGGCAGCGCTTGAGCAGTTTTGGAGTAGCTGGAGTGAGCTTGCAGATGACCCCGAGAGCGCATCTGCCCGCGAGATTGTCCGTGACAGCGGCTCCCGCCTGGCTACAGCATTAAACAGCACTCATGGAGATTTACTCCTGCAGCAGGAGCAGGCAGTTCGCGAACTGGATTTGCAGGTCGCGGAGGTGAACCGCCTGACGACTGAAATAGCTGAAGTAAATACCGAACTCACCCGCGTTAACTCACCTGAATTACTGGATGAGAGAGACCGCTTAATCAATGAGCTGTCCAAAAAAGTAAATATCACTGTGCGAGAAGGTTCAAACAGTGCAGCGAATATTTCAATAAATGGTGTTGAGTTGGTTAGTGGCGGCGAATCTTTGAATTTGGAAACAACTGTTTCGCAACGTGAAGGTGTTTACACTGCGGTCATCCACATACCTGGATTTGAAAAAGAAATGGATGGACTTTCAGGAGAAATTGGTGCGCTTCAGGAGATGGTAAACCGATTCGTACCGCAATATCTGGAGGATCTGAATGCATTAACACGTGCCGTTGCAGGCGGTGTTAACGAGCTGCATGCAGCTGGTGCCAATTTGGATGACATCACCGGATTGAATTTCTTCGATTTTGCAGAGGGTGGTGCAGGTGCCATAAAAGTGGCTCCGGAAATTCTTGCTGATGCCGGTTTGATTGCGACGCGTACACCCGGTAGTGGAGATGGAAACAATGATGTCGTGAATGCGATCAGCGCTTTGCAAAGCAGCGATTTGCTGGAAGGAAATACTGCTGCAGGATTTTTTGCAGATGTGATGAGCGGACTGGGAAGCCAATTGCAACAAGCACGTATCGCCGAAACCAGCCAGGAGCTGATTACCGGTGAGTTGCTTAGTCAGAAAGACTCTATTTCAGGCGTATCACTGGATGAGGAAATGACGCGATTGGTGCAATACGAACAGTCGTATGAGGCTGCTGCGAGACTGGTTCGAACAGTAGATGAAATGATGGATACATTATTAAGTATTGTATAAAGGATTGATCAAAAACTTCAAGGAATGAGGATAAACAAATGCGTGTAACACAGCAAACAATGGTGCGTCAGGCCCTGTTGCGACTGGAACAACGCAACGCAAATTTAGACCGGCTTTCCAGTGCAATATCCAGCGGTAAAGAGGTGCAAAATCCCTCTGATTCTCCCGAACGCTATAGTCGCTCTGCAAAGATGAAGGAAACCCTTCAGCAGAACGAGCAATATTCGAAAACCATCCGGAATTCACTGGCCTGGTTACGAACAACAGAGACAGCAGTGAACAGCCTGAATGATTTAGCGCTGGAAGCGCGTGATATCGCTTTTAAGGGTGCAGATGCCACAACAGACGATTCGCTGCTCGATAGCCTTGCTGAACGAGTAGAGGGAATTCTCGAAGAGATGGTGGATGTGTTTAATACAGATTATCTGGGAAAATCTATTTTCTCGGGCAGTGAAACAAGCATGGCAGATCCGTTTCGTATGGTTAGTGGACGGGTGGCATATTTCGGTGATAGCGCCGGTTTGCAGCGAAGAATCGGGGCTTCGGTTACCATTCAAATTAGCATATCGGGATCTGACCTGCAGTCTACCGGACTGGCGGAAGAGATGGCAAACCTACGGGATGCGTTGATCAACCGGGATCGAAGCAGTATCTCTACGGCGATCGATACCTTAAAGACAGCATCCGAAAGCATGTTATCGCTGGCTGCATCGGTAGGTTCACGACAAACGACACTTGTTGCTATGGAGAGTAGAATAGAACAAATCAACCTGAATCTATCTTCTTTTGTTTCTGAGGAAGAGGACGTGGATTTGGCTGAAGCGATCGTGAAGCTGGAATCCGAGCAGAACGCCTATACTGCTGCCCTGCGAACAACAGCGGAAATCTCTCAGCTGAATATCATGCAGTTCTTTCGCTAATGGTTAAGTGGCTATGAAGCTCGGGGAAAAAGGGTATTCCAGTAGTGGCTATGCAGCATCTCTTGCAGGCTTTGGAGACTTGCAGCACCTTGAATGCTCCGATGGATATCTGCTAAAACGTAATATACCCGGCACGGATTACTTTGATGCCACAGGTTTGTATCCACTTTTCCAATGTGATAAATGGGGTAATCTCGCAACAGATTTGAAAATGCTGTCTAAGGATATTTGCAGCATTGTGATGGTTGTTGACCCCCTTGAAAACGTTACTCATCAGGAGCTTGGCAGCATATTTGATGATTTATGTCGGCCTTTTAAGCAGCATTTCCTGGTTGAGCTCTCGAATGATCTTAATAAAGTAGTATCCCGACACCATCGATACTACGCCGGATACGGCGCTAAACGTTGCACGGTTCGAATCCTACATGATTGTGAAGAACTGCTCGATGACTGGTTGAATTTATACGGGCAGCTAGTACAGCGTCATCAGATCCGGGGAATACAGCGGTTCTCGCAGGACTCCTTTCGTTGTCAGCTTCGCTTAGAGGAGATGGTTGCTTTTATTGCGGAGTCAGATGAAGGGATTCTTGGCATACAGTTGTGGATATGCCGAGGTAAAAACGCTTATCACCATTTGAGCGCTTATGATGCTTTCGGCTATCGGAACAGGGTCTCCTACACACTTCTGTGGAAAGCATTACAGTTTTTTAAAGACGCGGGTTTAAGCTGGGCTAACCTTGGCGGCGGGGCCGGAGAATCGGCTGAGACAAGTGGTCTCACTGCATTTAAAAAGGGGTGGGCTAGTGAAACAAAGCCATCCTATCTCTGCGGTAAAATTCTGGACCATCGTGTATACAACATGCTTATAAAGACAACCGGCAATACGAACAGTCTCTTTTTCCCTGCTTATCGAAATGGTAAGGAGGCATCAAATAAAATAAATGAGCCGAACAATGAACAGAGCGTTACAGTTTGCCAGGAACCCCCAACTGGAAGAGCTTCTACAGCGATTAAATAAGGAAATCGCGATGGAGCCGGGAGTTGTGGAAAACAAGGAGTTTACCTTCAAGTTTCCATTGGTGTTTATTGTCGGTTGTCCACGCTCAGGTAGTACCTTGCTTATGCAGTGGATGGCGAATTCAGGCTATTTTGCTGCACCGGATAATTTTCTGTCCCGCTTTTATCGCTCACCCTATGTCGGTCAGTTAATAAAGGATATGCTTTTTGATCCGCGCTATGCTTTCCGAGATGAGCTGGCGGATTTATTGCCTTTATCTCCGGATTATTATTCCAGTCTTGGTAAGACGAAGGGGACGCTTGCAGTTAATGAATTTTACTTTTTCTGGAGAGAGCTCTTCTCGATTCCAGTGCACTATCCAACTTTGTCTGAAGCCGATTCATTCAACCTAGTCAAGGCGCGTAATGAACTGGATCGCTTAATCTCATATGTACAGAAGCCCTTTCTATGCAAGGGACTAATGTTCAACCAAGTTCTCTCCAGGGTCGCCGAATGGTTTCCGGAAGCTGTATTTCTGCATCTGCGACGCGAGCCCTTTTTTACAGCGCAGTCCTTGCTGATGGCCAGAGAAACATTCTATCAGGATCGAAAACAATGGTATTCGTTTCAAATCCCGGAGCATGAGCAATTAAAGTCCTGTAGTCCGTTTGAGCAGGTCGCCGGTCAGGTGACTTATACCGAAGCTGCCGTAGGCAGGCAACTGGCAGCCATGCCTAAACATCGGTATTTAACGATTCAATATGAAGAGTTGGTAGCTAACCCGGAAGCGGTTTGGCAGCGTTTGAAGGAGCAGCCATTTTTACAGCCAACCCTGGCGGAACGTCCCTATGGTGGTCCGGAAAAGTTCGAACAAAAAAACGTATTACGCCTTTCATCTGATGAAGCGGCGGAGTTGGAAACGGCACTTGACAAACTAACTGCAAAGGTAGCGCAACCAGAGGGAGATCCAGCGCATGCAATTTAACTTTCTGATATGCTCTGAGCGAAGTGGAAGTAATCTGCTTACGCGACTACTGAACGCACATCCTTCGGTATGTGGACCATCTCCGGCTCACTTTATCAGGCACCTATTCGAATTCCGTCCAGCCTATCAGGATTTATCTCTGAGGCAAAACCGGCAGAATTTATTGGATGATACAGAAGCTCTTTTTCGCACCATGACCGGAGTATGGCGTAGCAGCTGGTCTGATATGAGGATAACGGATTTGAACTTCCATCAGATGGCAGATCTGTTAAGACATATTTATGAAACTGAAGCTCGCGCAAACGATAAGGCTATTCTCTTTATCAAAGAGAATCACGCCTGGAAAATGATTGATCTATTAAAAGAAATTGCCCCGGAATGTAAGTTTGTATGGCTGGTTCGCGATCCCAGGGATATGGCATTATCCTGGAAAAAATCAGCGATACTTCGTGGCGGTGTTTTGCGTGCGGCCGGGGTCTGGCAGCAGGATCAGGCCGAAACGTTACGTTTAGAGCCGCAGTTAGTAGCAGAAAAGCGCCTTCTTAGAGTGACGTATGAGGCTTTGGTTCAGGATAGCCTTATGACGTTGCAGGATATTTGTCGATTTCTGGATATATCGGATCATTCATCAAGCATGCTGAATTCCTATCAATCGGTTAATAAGCAGATCGCTTCCCGCGCTACGGATTGGTCTAATCTTTCCAAACCAGTGATGCAAAATAACTTCGGCAAGTATCGCACGGGTCTAAGTCCGGATGAAATTGCTTATGTCGAGCAAAAGTGTGCAGCGGAAATGCAGCAGTTGGGTTATGCTTCAGAGACGGAAACTGAGAAAGATCTTCAGACGCTTGAGCAAATTCTTCAGCCCCTGGAGCTCTACAACAAGCCCGCCTATAAAGACGTTTCAGCGGAAGAAAAAGATTTGCGTCTTCGGCGAAAGCAGGTAATTGACAACATGAAGCGTCGTCTGACGGAAGCCGAGGCGGCCATATGAATAAGCCAGTTGGAGGGTACTTTGAGCTGACGATACCGGAAGGGAAAAGTTGGCATCAATCGGCAGTGCGTTTAAATAGCGCTCGCAATGCCCTGCGCTATTATTTGGCCAGAAAAAATATCCGTCAGATCTATCTTCCGGAATACATTTGTGACTCGGTTATTCGGGCCTTACGGAAAGATGATGTTAAGATTCAGTTTTATTCGCTCGATAAGAGATTAATGCCGATTGTCCCCGAGGGTGTATCAGCTTTAAAGCCGCTGCTTATCGTAAATTATTTTGGGATGGATATTTCGCGGGAAGTGCCGCTTCAGCATAAAATAGTTGACAACTCTCAGGCCTTTTTTCTTCCCGCTCCCGAACAGGCTCCGGCTATTTATTCCCCTCGTAAATTCTTCGGCGTAGCCGATGGCGCCTATTTGTACGGATGCTCTGCTCGTAAAGGTACGTTGAAGGCTTCATTCTCCTGGTCACATTATTCTGCAAACCTGAAGCGTATGGAATTGTCTCCGGAAGATGGGCTACAGGCACATCGGCAAAACGAGGAACGTCTCGAACACGAGCCGGTATCGTCCATGTCGGTTTTAACCGAGCGCCTGCTTCGCTGCGTGAATTATCAGTCTTGCAAAACGATAAGGGAGCGAAACTTCTCTTTGCTTCATACGCGTTTGAATTCCTTAAACCGGTTAGAGCTGGTGGATCCGAAACCCTCCGGACCGATGGCATATCCTTTCTTGGCGAAATCAAATGGTTTAACGCAATACCTACGCAGCTTAAACATCTTCTGTCCAACCTACTGGTCCGGCGTGCTTTCCCGAAGCAAACCGGATAGCTGGGCAACGCAACTGGTTAAACAGCTGACTCCACTACCCATCGATCATCGGCTAAATGATGTAGATATAACCAGAATCAGCATGGCTGTCGAAACATTCTGCCGAACAAAGGGGAAACCAATACTTACGACTGCAGGAGCCGAAAATGGATAAAAAACAAATGGCCGATCTGGCTCGCTTCGGAGGTACACCGGCTTTTGAAGAGTCGCTTCATGTTGGTGCTCCAAACCTCGGAAACCGTGCCGATCTTATTGATAGAATAAATGGTATTTACGACAGGATGCGCCTTACAAATCGCGGTCCGCTTGTCTGTGAACTTGAAGAAAAGCTGGCCGGGCTAATCGGGGTTAAGCATTGTATTGCCATGTGTAATGGAACCGTGGCACTTGAAATCGCTATCAGGGCGCTGGGAATGACTGGAGAGGTTATCCTGCCCTCGTTCACATTTATCGCTACTGCCCATGCTCTTCAATGGCAGGAAGTGACTCCGGTTTTCTGCGATGTTGAACCGGACACCTATACAATCGATCCGGCAAAAGTCGAGGCATTAATTACACCTAAAACCAGTGGAATTATTGGTGTCCACCTGTGGGCAAGAGCATGTAAAATTAATGCGCTTGCTGAAATTGCAAGTAAACATAATCTGAAACTGCTATACGATGCTTCTCATGCATTCAGCTGCACTTTTGATGGACAGATGATCGGCCGGTTTGGTGATGCCGAAGTCTTTAGCTTTCACGCTACCAAGTTCTTTAACACCTTCGAAGGTGGTGCGATCGTAACCAACAACGACCAGCTGGCTGAGAAAATTCGATTTATGCAGAACTTTGGCTTTGCTGGCCGTGATCGTGTGGAATATCTCGGTACCAATGGTAAGATGAGCGAGGTTTCTGCAGCAATGGGATTAACATCACTTGAAAGCCTGGATGCATTTATCCAAACCAATCATCAGCACTATCATAGTTATCAAGCAGGGTTGTCCGGACTGCCCGGGGTTCGCCTGATTCCATTTGATGAGGGTGAACAAAGCAACCGTCAGTATATCGTGATCGAAATAGATGAGAACCGCTTTGGACTCTCACGCGATCAGGTCTTGAACCTGCTCGAGAGCGAAGGCGTTTTGGCACGCCGTTATTTTTACCCCGGCTGCCATAGAATGGAGCCCTATCGCTCTTATTTCCCCAATGCCGGTCTGCTGTTGCCGGAAACGAATCGCATCGCTGAACGAGTTTTATGTTTGCCCACCGGTTCAGCAGTAGCACGGTCTGATATTGACATGATCTGCCGGCTGATGTGGACTTTTCACACTCAGAGTCAGGATATACAGGCAAGGCTTACGGCGAATCAAATGAAGGCTGTATTAGAAGCAGAAAAATCAGACGAATCATGTTCAGAAATACTCACATAAGGAATAGCTCTATGGGACGGGAAGAAATACGACTTTTAAATATCGGTAGTGGGAATCGGAAGCTTCCGGGATTTATAAATATTGACCTTGAGGACGGAGCAGATATCGTTTGCGATGTAACCAATGGTCTACCATTTGATGATGCGAGCGTAGACGGTATCTATAGCGAACATTTTATAGAGCATATTTCCCAGGCTGATGCAATGCGTTTCTTTCGCGAATGCCGCCGGATACTTAAGCCAGGGGGCAGGCTCCGATTGGCAACGCCGGATTTGGACTTCATTGTAAATCGTTATTCTGAGGAGGATTGGCGAAAGAATAGCGAAATGGTGCAGCGTCTCGGTTGGAACTGGGTTGAAAATACATGTGAGCAGCTCAATCTGACCATGCGATCATGGGGACATCAATGGCTGTATAATGAGCGCGAGATGCGTCGATTGGCAGAAATTGCCGGTTTGGATTTTGACGGTCGACGGGGATATGGGCAAAGTCCGGAAACTTTTTTCCGAAATCTGGAGCACCGTGCCGGTTCGAGGCTCATCTGTGAATTCACTCGTCCGATGCGATTGAAGAGCGAAAAGCAAAAGCTGGTTAGCATACTCATACCAGCATACAAGGCCACGTTTTTTGAAGCCTGTCTGCAAAGTGCCCTTCAACAGGATTATGAAGAACTGGAAATCATCGTCTGCGATGATAGCGCTGACGATACTATTGGACGCATTGTAGAGGATGCCGGAGATGAAAGGATCCGCTATTATCGCAACGAAGAAAATATAGGCGGTCGGAAAAACTATCTGCAGTGTTTTGAAAAGGCGAATGGGAATTACGTCAAGTTCCTTAATGATGACGACCTGCTGCATCCACATTGCGTGAGAAGAATGGTAGAGGCAATCGAGCAGTATCCTCAGGTGACCCTCGTAACATCACATCGTCAGCTGATCGATGCTTACGATCAGTATTTACCGGATCAACATTTTAACAGGCGAATCGTTGAGAAGCCTGCGATTATCAGTGGAATCTCTGCAGCAGACACGCTTCTTACCTCTTCGATAAATTATATCGGAGAGCCTTCAACGACGCTGTTTAGGCGTTCAGATGCACTAACCAATCAGCCGCATATTTTTAGTTTTGGCAGTCGTGAAGCTCTGCGGAATGGTGATGTGACGCTTTGGGTAAGCCTGCTGAGTAAAGGCGATCTGCTATACATCCCAGAAAGTCTGAGCTGTTTCCGACTGCACGGTAAACAGGTTCAGCAATCAACCGAGTATCGTCAGGAAGCTGCAAAAGCATGGGAGCAAATTCGATTTGATGCGGAACGAATGGGGCTACTGCATCCCGAATGGAAAGCTCAACTGGAAATCACTCCCATCGAGCTGGATATAGAGCAACACTCTTCGGGTGGTGTGGGAGTTTGGAGTCAGAAACCCGTCCCGCGGTTGGCCCTGTTACCTGCCGAAGGTGTAGCAGAACTTGCCCTGCCGGATGACGTGACTGCATTGGCTGAAGCTCACGGAACGCTTGTCGGATCAGAAGAGCAAGCTGAATTTACCGTTGAAGATGAAACGGAAATTGCAGCGGCTATAGAACTTTTCATGGCCGGGGAAGTTGAAGCCGCTTTTGAGAAAACCGGAGCATTACTCCGGTCATATCCCACGAATGCAGAACTATTATTGTTGATGTTTTCGCTGTCACGCAAATGCCGATCAACGGAGCAGGCAGCCGGATATCTAAATAAACTATTAATTCTACATCCCGGTTTTGCACCGGCCTATGATGAAGTCGGCATACTTCAGCAAGGTGCCGGGAGCTTTAATACCGCTCTCCGCTGGTTTGAGCGGGCATTGGAGATTAACCCGGAATGTCGCGAAACCCGGTTGCATCATGCTGATTGTCAGCTACAGGCAGGACTTCATAAGACGGGACTGCAAAATCTGGAAGAATTGGTGAAGGAGGATCCGGATAATGAAAGCGCTGTTTTATTACTGGTCGATTGGTATATCAAGCTGAAGCAGTACACTTTTGCAACCAATACTCTGGAGGGATTTATCTCTGTAAACCCTCAAAGCGAAGCGGCCATACAATTGCTCTATAAACTGAATCATTCGCTTGATGAAAGTATTCAAAATACTCCCGAGGTTTCCGAAAAGCCGCAACCGGTTTTGGCAGTTCAACAACGATCCCGAAATGCCTCTCAGCAGATCGCTGCAGACAGCCCGATCTTTGTTGTAGGTTCACCACGCTCCGGCACGAGTGTGCTTGCCCAGTCTCTGGGTAAACATTCCCAAACCAGTCTCGGCCCGGAGTCAAACTTCCTACAGCCACTTGTGAAAGGGGCATCTATTGCTTACGATAGCTCTGTAACCCGCGATATTCATCATTGGTTGTCAAACAAAAAGGTGAGCAAGGAAGAGTTCTTCCAGAAGCTGGGCATTGGTATTCACCAGCTTTTCCTAAGCAGGTCGGAAAATCCGCGATGGATCGATCAGACACCGGCTTACTCTCTCTGCCTGCCGGAATTAAACATGTTATTACCAAATGCGCGCTTCGTACATATTATCCGCGATGGACGTAATGTGGTACATTCGATGTTGAATAGTGGGTTTGGTGAAAAGTGGTCAAGCGATTTTAAAACGGCCTGTCTTACCTGGAAAACTTACGTTTTGAGTGTTCTGGAGTTTGAGCGTACGAATCCGGATAGTGTTTTACGTGTTTATAATGAAGCGATTACTCAGGAACCTTCCCGGTATCTTTCAGAACTACAGAGTGGACTTGCTCTCACCTTCGAAGAGGCCACAACAACGCTCTTTTCACTCGGGATAAAGATTAATTCATCTTTTGACAACAAAGACGCCGGACGATCAGAGTGGCGTGATCATTGGAGTTCCGAGCAGCGATTATTGTTTAATGAAATAGCCGGAAATCTGCTGATTGCTCTGGGATACGAATCCGATACGGATTGGGTATCGAATCCCTCCGGTACTCAGACTGCCTTTACCGGTTCTGCAAAGTCACTCGAAGACATTGTCGCCGATCTCCAACGACAGTCTAACCTGCCGGTCTTACAAAATGTTGTGACTCAGGAAACGTCCGAAACCCGTGTGAGCATTATTATCCCCGTCTATAATAAACTTGCATTAACTCATGGCTGCTTGAAAGCCATATTGGCTAATACAGCTTTTCCAAATTATGAAGTTATTGTTGTGGATAATGGCTCAACGGATGATACGGCTGATTATTTAAGAAATTTTGAAGACCCCAGGGTTCGTTCCGTATTCCTGCAGGATAACAGCGGATATGTCGGAGGCTGTAATGCCGGTGCGGACAGCGCTTCCGGTCAATTGCTGGTGTTTTTAAATAATGATACCGAGGTGCAGCCGGGTTGGCTTCAGGCTCTCGTTAGCACTACGGAAGAAAGAAGCGACTGTGGAGCTGTCGGTGCCAAGCTGGTCTATCCGAACGGAACGTTACAGGAAGCCGGATCAATTGTATTCTCTGACGGTAACGGATGGAACTTTGGCCGGAATATGAATCCCAAAGATCCGCGCTTCAATTATTTGCGGGAAGTGGATTACTGTTCCGGTGCCGCTCTGATGGTTCGACGGTCTATCTGGGATAAACTGGGTGGTTTTGATGAACGGTATGCTCCGGCCTATTACGAAGACACCGATCTCTGTTTTGGTGTGCGTAAGGCAGGTTATAAGGTGTATTATCAGCCGCAGAGTGTTGTTGTACATCTGGAGGGACAAACCGCAGGTGTTGATCTACAGAGCGGATACAAAAAGTACCAGGTGATCAATCGTAAAAAGTTTGTTGAAAAATGGTCTGAAGAACTCAAAAAGCAAAGCGAGAATCATCCCGGAAACGTAGTTGAAGCATCGAACCGAGCTACGGATAGAAGTATTCTGATTGTCGATCCGACGCTTCCTTTTTACGATCGGGCCTCCGGATGCCTGCGGTTATTCCAAATAATCGAAATACTCCAGGATATGCGATTCCATATTACTTTTGTATCAATCAGCAAGAAAATGGAAACTATCTACAAACCCGTCTTACAGCAAATGGGAGTTGAAGTATTGGCAGGATATTCGTCTGCAGCAAGAGAGTGTGGTTTCGAAACACCAAATGATGATCCATCCGCCTTTTACCAGCACCTGTTGCAGGAGCGTTCCTACAGTTATGCAATGCTGGACTTTTGGCATATTGCGGAGAAATTCATTCCGGCAATTCGCACCTTTTCGCCGCAAACGGAGATCATTGTAGACAGTGTAGATATTCATTTTGTGCGTGAAATTCGTGCTGCTGAATTAAATGGAGACGATGCAGCCATGGAAACGGCACGTCAAAACCGGGAGAAGGAGCTCGCCGTTTATCGGGAAGCAGACCGGATCTGGGTTGTTACGGATGCTGATCGACGCGCAATTGCCGGGGAAGTTGCTGAAACACCGATTGATATTGTTCCCAATATCCATCGCAGTGTTAATGATGTTAAAGTATACGAAGATACGGAGAACCTGCTGTTTGTCGGAAACTTTCATCATCCGCCGAATAAAGACGCAATTGAATACTTTTGCAGTTCCATCTGGCCCAAAGTCTCAGCAGCATGCCCGGATGTTAAGCTGATCATTGCCGGGAATAATTCCCGTAATGCCGTAGGGCATCTTGAATCGGCTAATATTGTTGTGCTCGGATACGTAAAAGATCTCGATAGCATTTTGAAGAAGGCCAGAATTTCGGTGAATCCGCTTCGTTATGGCGCCGGGATGAAGGGGAAGATTGGTGAAGCATTATCATGGGGACTTCCGGTGGTAACGACTCCGATTGGGGCTGAAGGAATGGAGCTACAGCATGGTGTTCATGCTATGATTGCCGAGGATGCAGAGGACTTTGCGGAAGCCATCATTCAGCTGTATGATAATGAGGGACTCTGGCAACAGCTTTCAACAAACGGTCGGGAACACGTTTCCGAAAAATGGGGAACCAAACCGGTGAAAGAAAAGCTGAATACTCTTTTCGATCAAAACAGCTCGGTTGATACAGCCGTAGCTCAACCCGGATTTCAACTGCTGGTCTCCATTGTTATTCTGACGTTTAATGCATTGGAATATACCCGACAGTGCATTGAGTCCATTCAGCAAAACACCAGCGTAGAACACGAAATTGTTTTTGTCGATAATGCCTCAACCGACGGGACTGTTGAATATCTCGGAAAACTCGTAGAAGAAAATGCAAGCTATAAACTGATAGCAAACGAGCAAAACCGCGGCTTCGCAGCAGGCAATAATCAAGGGGTTGCAGCGGCATCCGGAAAGTATGTGCTGCTTCTGAATAATGATGTGCTGGTTTCAGCCGGCTGGTTGGAAGGACTTCTGGATGGTTTAACCGCAAGTGACCAAATTGGTGTAATCGGACCCATCACAAACCATATTAGTGGCCGACAGATGCTGACGAAGGTGCCTTATCAGGATACGGCGGAATTTCCCAGCTTTGCAGCTAGAGTTAGGAAGCAGAATAAAGGAAAGATAACTCCGCGTAGACGAATTGCCGGTTTTGCAATGCTGCTTTCAAAACAGCTGTATACTGAGCTTGAAGGATTCGATGAGACATTCGGCAACGGAAACTTTGAAGATGATGACTTTTGTTTGCGAATCCGTGAAAAAGGATATGCTGTTATGGTGGATGAAGGAACTTATATACACCACTTCGGTAGCAGAACGTTTATCGCAAATGAAATGAACTATGCGGAGTCACTCCGTGAAAAAGGAAGTATGTTTACGGAGAAATGGCCGGAAGTGGATTATAAAGAGCTGCTGGAACAGGAGACGTCACTTGTTGAATTACATGATCAACAGGTCGATGAAGCAACATCGCTTCTTACACATGGCAAGTTCGAGCAAGCCGAGATACTGTTCAGGACAATTGTTGCAGAGAACCCTCTCAATTTGGATGCAATTTACGGCCTTTCGATTGTCAAGCAGTCACAGAATCAATTTGTTGAAGCATTGGAATTACTCCAGCAGGTTGTAGACCATGATGAGCATTGTGCGCCGGCTTTTAATGATATGGGAGTATTGTTTCGCAGGCAGGAGCAGTTTAAAGAGGCTATCGAGATGTTCAGTCGCTCGATAGAACTGGATCCGTCTTTTACGGAAGCAAAATTGAATATGAGTGAGACTCTGATTGAGCATTATGACTATGAAAACGGAATCCGCATCCTCTATAACGTTTTAGCAGATGAACCGGAAAATAGCTCAGCCTTACTGTATCTGGCGCAGATTCATCTGGAATTAGACAATTATGATGCTGCAGCTGAACAAGTAATGAAAGTATTGAAGATTGAACCCGAAAACGTCCGTGCCAGAGAGCTGGAAGAGGTTCTGAATGATAAAACCAAATTGGTGTAGCAATGGGAGCTAAAAAAAAACAAACCTTATCGGTTTGCTTGATCGTAAAAAATGAAGAGCAGTATTTACCAGACTGTCTTGAGAGTGTAAGGACTATTGCCGATCAGGTTGTCGTTGTCGATACCGGATCAACCGACTCAACGATTGCAATTGCTAAGCAGTTTGGTGCTGAGGTGTACTCGTTTGCCTGGTGTGATGATTTTTCCGCAGCGCGAAACGAATCAATTAAACATGCGAAAAGCGATTGGATTCTATGGCTGGATGCTGATGAGCGTCTTTCTATAGATTCAAACTCGGAGCTACAGCGATTATTAAAGCCGGAAAAAGGGCCGGTTGCCTATGAGATACAAATTGATAGTTGTGTAAATGGGGCAAGTCATTTATCCACAGCACATCGCCTGTTTAAAAATCATTGTGGTATTTCATTTGAAGGACGCATTCACGAGCAGATTTCCTACAGCTTGTATCGGCTGAATGGAGAAGAACGAAAATGTAGCGTATTGCTGCATCACCTTGGTTATGACAATGCCTATGTCGAGCAGTCGAAAAAAGCTGAGCGGAATCTGAAATTATTAAAGCAAATGATAAAGGACGATCCGAAGAATGCCTATGGTCATTACACCCTGGGGCAGCAATACGGATTATTGGGAAATCATCAAATGGCGATGAAGCATTTTAATCATGCAATGCGACTGAATGTCTTTGCCAAAAGCATGCGGATTTCTCTATTAAATGCAATGGCAGAATCTCAAATGGAGTTGAAAAAGTATGCCGAAGCAGAAAAGCTTTGTCTTCAGTCATTTAAGCTGCTCAGTGGACAGGTTGGCGCATATCTGATTTATTATCGATTGGCCCTTCGTACCGGGAAGCTGGATCTGGCTTTACAGCGGTTGAAGCAACTTGAAGCACAAAATCAGATGCAATCGCCCGAGCGAAAGCAGATTTCTACCGATGTAAAGATACCCCGGCAGAATATACTGCTCGAATTTGTTGAACTGTATCAGCAGCTGAATCGTGGGGATGAGGCCGCAGAAATTCTTGAGAGACTATTTAACGAAGACTCGCAAAATCAGAAGGTATTGGCTAAGTTGATCAACTGTAGAATACAGGAGGATAATTTGGCTTCTGCTACCGATCTCATTGAAGGACTTCTAGAGCTTAATCCTAATCATGAGCTTTGCCAGGACTTACCGGGGGTGCTTTTCATCAAGCAGCAGCGTTTTCAGAAGGCAATTCAGTTTTATCAAAGCAGGCTGAATCTGGAACCTGGGAATGCTGTCGTGCTTCGTCGTCTTGCCGGCTTATATGCAAAAGTCGGTCGTACTGAAGAAGCGCAACAGCTGGCGGAAAGTCTTACTTAGGTGTTATATCCCGCATAATATCATCAAACACATCATCGAACATCTTGTCGATGTGAGAGCGCTTTACTTTCCATTGTCCCCCGATCTTCACTGCCGGGATTTTGCGTTGCTGAACCATTCGATAAACGGTCTGCTCATTTAGATCCAAATACTCCGCAACATCCTGTATCGTCATTATTTCCTTAAGGCTCATAAGGCTTCCAATGCTGAATGAGTTGATATCTTATAACGCATATAATCGACAAGGATTTCCTCAGTCTTGAGCCGAGTTAAGTATCTAATGTCGATTGTTTTAGAATAAAAAAGTCGTTACCATGAAAAATGATAACAACTATTCTACGCCTGTCCCCGCTATTCTTTTGGCCGCTCATGATGATTCTCTTACTGTCGGCTTGTAATAATCAGGAACAACCCGGTTCGAAAAGAACCACTGTAACAACAGTTCGTACGGGCTTACCCGAGGTTGCTCGCGAATTCCGTGCTGCCTGGGTTGCAACGGTTGACAATATTGACTGGCCGAGTGAACCAGGTCTCCCCGCAAAGCAACAGCGCGAGGAAGTTATTGCCATATTGGATACGCTGGTCGCATTGAATATGAATGCCGTTATCTTGCAGGTTCGGCCTCAATGTGATGCCATTTATCCAAGTAAGCTGGAGCCCTGGAGCTATTATCTGAGCGGGGAACAGGGTGTCGGTCCATCCGATAATTATGACCCCCTGAAGTTTTGGATTGATCAGGCACATTTACGCGGGATTGAATTGCATGCCTGGTTTAATCCTTACCGTGCCCATCATCCGAAGGGTGGGCCAATTAGTGATGAGTCTATTGTAAAAACACGTCCGGAAATGGTGCGAGATACCGGCGGTGGTTATCACTGGTTGAATCCGACTTCAGAAGCCGTGCAGCAGTATTCACTCGCGGTGTTAATGGACGTGGTAAGGCGTTACGATATAGACGGTGTGCATTTTGATGATTATTTCTATCCCTATGGCGATGGCTCTTTTCCCGACGACGATACCTGGAAAGCCTATCAGGATAGTGGTGGCGAGATGGATCGCAAAGACTGGCGTCGGGCAGCCGTGAATCGATTTGTTGAGATGGTGAACGAAGCGGTGAAGAATCTAAAGCCGCATATGAAGTTTGGTATTAGCCCTTTTGGTATTTGGCGACCGGGAAATCCGGAGTCCATTCGCGGTTTCGATCAGTATGATATGCTCTATGCAGATGCCAGGCTTTGGCTGCAAGAGGGCTGGATTGATTATTGGACACCTCAACTGTATTGGTCGATCAGTCAGGTGCCTCAGAGTTTTCCGGTGCTGCTGCGTTGGTGGCAGGATCAAAATATACTGAAACGCCATCTCTGGCCTGGAATGCATACCCGTCGCTTTACCGGTCGGAAAGATCCAAATGAGGTGCTGAATCAAATTATGATAGCCCGGGCGTTTGAGACTGAAAATCCGGGCCATATCCATTTTAGCATGCGTGGACTGCTGTATAATGAAGAGAATTTGAATAACCTGCTGAAGAAACAGATCTATGCCAAGGCTGCATTGGTTCCTGCTACTCCCTGGCTGGATAGCCTGCCGCCGGCGAGACCGGCTGGTGAAATTCAGCGTGCAGGTGATTCACTTCGTATTCGCTGGAAAGATGCCGATTCGAATGATGTCTTTAAGCGGGTAGCGCGCCTGCGCTATAATAAAAACTGGCAGGTTGTCGTCCTGCCTTCTTCAGAGGATGTTCTAACCGTTGCGCAATCCGATAGCATTGTGGTACCGCCCTGGCGTCGTAAGCCGCTAAAAAAGCTGTTTCCACTGGAAGAAGTTGCCCTATCCGTTGTTGATCGTTCAGGTAATGAGAGCTCAGCAGTTTTGATAGAGGTACAAAAAAATACGTCCCATCAGTAAACCAATGAGACGTATTTGGGGAGTTTTCTTCGGAAATCGACCTGTTTAAACTGCTGCGCTAACGGCCTCAGTACTAACCAGAGGAAAGTCTACTTCCGTATCGAAGGTCTCGTTGAAATAGTTTGTGAAAACGTTCAACGCTACGTGTGCAACAATTTCAATAATCTCTTCATTGCTGAAACCGGCATTCCGTGCTGCATCTTTATCCGATTCACTAACGCGTCCTCGAGTCTCTACGAGCTTTGTAGCAAGCGTTAGTGCTGCCTGTGTACGAATATCCGAGGATTGTCCCTGTAAATTCTGAGCAAGCTCTTCTGCGCTTAGGCCGGTTCGATCACCGATATAAGTATGGGCAGATGCGCAATAATTACAGCCATTCAGTCCGGCTACGGTGAGAGCAATTTGTTCGCGAAGCTGTGAGGATAAAACTCCCTGTCCCAACGCACCATTAAATTTCAGATAACCATCCAGAACAGCCGGAGCATTGGCCATGGTTGTAAAAATGTTTGGTGTCCCACCCATTGCTTGCTTTACGGATGTAAGCAGTTCTTTGGCTTTACCTTCTGCGTTTGCGAGTTCTACCGGGGTTAAGCGTGACATATTTTTCTCCTAAGGTTGTGTTGTTTTTTTGGAAACCGATCTGTTTCCTTTGATTGCTCTAAGTATACAGATCGGTTTCCTTTTTGTCAAGTAAAAAAATGAAAAAGTTAAATCCTTTGCCTTTTACTTGCTTTCCCGGGTAGAAAAACCTATTTTATGAGTATACAGATTGGTTTCTTAAAAGTGGAGGTCTGTTTTGCCCAGACCCAGTAGAAGAGAACATTTGATAGACATTGCAATTGAACTTTTTAGCGAACATGGTTTCCATGCGACAGGTATAGATCTGCTGTTGCAGGAGGCTGGCGTATCGAAAAAGACGATGTATCGCTACTTTCGTTCCAAAGAGGAACTGATATACGCAGCCCTTAAAAAGAAAGATGGCATCTTCCGGAATAATTTTATGAAGGCAGTAGAAGCAGCAGGGGATACGCCAAAAGAAAGGCTAATGGCTATTTTCGATGTTGCTGAGAAATGGTTCAGAGAGGATACGTTTTTCGGCTGTATGTTTGTTAGCGCTATAGCAGAATACTCTTCGGATGAATCACCGATCCGGGATATTTGCAAGCAGTTTAAAAAGCAGATGTGGGAGTATATTTTTACTTTGGCTAAACAGTCGGGGGCCGAGCATCCACAAGGCCTGGCCGATGAACTTACGCTGCTTCTGGACGGTGCCACTTCGGTTGCACAGGTGTCCCAAAAGCCTCAGGCAGCCGGGACAGCTAAAAAAATTGCGCAGATGTTAATCGATAGTATTCCTGAAAAAGCATTGCACTAATCATCTACCCTACCTGCAGAAGATAGATCGACCTTTATTGTATTTTGCCAATTCTTTACTGGTATTTATGAACAGTGTTCATTATCTTAAAAAATCGAACGCTTGTTCAAATAATCCGCAACCAACCCACCAGGAGGCAATTATGGCCGATAGATATATTCGAATGGAAGAACTGAAGTTCCTGCTGCACGAAGTGCATAGCCTGGAAGAGCTGTTGAAGCATGAACGTTTTCAGGATTACGATTCCGAATCCATAGATATCTTGCTACAGTCCGTTAAGGAATTTGCAGATAGCGAGATGTTTCCCTATATCCAGGAAATGGATGAAAAACCGGCGCGCTACGAAGACGGCAAAATTATTGTGCATCCCCAGATCAAAACGATGATGGAGCAAGGTGGCGAAATGGGACTTATTGGTGCAACATTCGACGAAGAAGACGGCGGCATGCAGCTACCCACGATGGTGGACGTTTTGGCACATACCATAATGGAATCGGCCAATAACCATATGACCGGCTATATCGGCCTGACCGCCGGAGCTGCGCACCTGATTGCTTCATTTGCTAGCCAGGAACTGAAGGACATGTTCATCCCAAAAATGCTGGAAGGCCAGTGGGGTGGCACTATGGCGCTTACCGAGCCGCAAGCTGGTAGTTCTCTCTCAGACATCACCACCTCTGCTACTCCTAATGATGATGGCAGCTATAACATTACCGGACAGAAAATATTTATTTCCGGTGGGGATCATGAATACAGCGAAAACTTTGTGCATTTAACACTGGTCCGTATTGAAGGCGCTCCAGCCGGAACAAAGGGTATATCACTCTTTGCTATTCCCAAAAACCGAATGAAAGAAGATGGCTCACTGGAATGGAACGATGTGATTACGGCTGCCGATTTTCAGAAGATGGGGCAGCGCGGTTACTGCACAACTCACCTTTCTTTTGGTGAAAATAACGACTGCCGTGGTTGGTTGGTCGGTGAGCCCAATCGCGGATTGAGCTATATGTTTCAGATGATGAATGGAGCCAGAATTGCTGTTGGTAACTCCGCAACCAGTGTTACAACAGCCGCTTACTATGCTTCATTACAGTATGCTACCGAGCGCCCGCAGGGGCGTCGCCTGAGTAATGGCGGGCAAAAAGATCTAAGTCAGGATCAAACTCTGATTATTAATCACCCTGATGTACGACGCATGCTGATTCAGCAAAAAGCGACCTGGATGGGTGCACTTAGCCTGATTCTCGAAGCAGCTCGCTTTCAGGATATGAAGTCGGTTACCGATGGCGAAGAAAAGGAAACGTACGATCTGCTGCTGGAAATCCTGACCCCGATCGCCAAGACCTTCCCGTCCGAGATGGGACAGGTTGCAGTCAGTAATGGCGTGCAGGTACTCGGTGGCTATGGATACTGCACCGACTTTATTCTGCAGCAATACTATCGCGATATTCGAATTATGGCGATTTATGAAGGAACGACCGGCATCCAATCGCTGGACTTGCTTGGACGCAAAATTACCATGCACAATGGCAAAGCGATGAAGCTGTTAGCGAAAGAAATGATGGAAACCATCAGTGAAGCCTCAACGCATGACGATCTGAAGCCGTATGCTGCAGATCTGGGCGAGAAGCTGGCGCTGAACAAGCAGGTACTGGAACACCTGATCCCATTTGCTATGGAAGGTGATCACGAACGTTTCCTTATGGATGCAACCGTCTATATGGACTTCCTGTCTCGTATTGTGGTAGGGTGGCAGTGGCTGAAAATGGCTACCGTTGCCAAGCGAGCTGAGGTTTTGGGAACCAAAACGTCTGGCGAGGATATTTACGAAGGCGCTATCCACACCATGCGCTTCTACTACAAGTATGAAATGACAAAAACCAGCGGATTGGCTCAAACCCTAATGGATCCGAACGTGTTAACCATTCTTTCAGAGAAGGAACTGATTCAGTAGATATGGTGCTTGCTTTTAGGATCACGATAGTATCTAAAAACTAAATTAAGCTGTTTATCCCTTCGGCGCAGTTTATATCGAGCGGAGTCGAGATGCTGGAAACGCACGAGTCCGCTCCCTGAGCGTAGTCGATGGGAGGACTCAGTTTGATAAACTCTATCCCCTTTTTTCATCCTACTACCCAGGGATTAGTAATAAGATGACTCAATTTGATTTCAAAAATAAGAGCGTGTTAATCACCGGTGCCGGTTCCGGCATCGGTCGCGCTGCCGCACTGGCATTTGCCTCAGCGGGAGCAAAGGTAATGTCCACAGATTTAAATGAAGAAACCGCTGCCGAAACCGCTGAGGAAATTCGTAAAAATGGTGGCGTAGCCGAATCGGCCGGGCTGGATGTTTCTAATCACTCAAAGGTTGAAGTCGTAGTAGCCAGCACCGTTAATGCCTTTGGCAGCCTGGATGTTGCCCTGAATAATGCCGGAACCGGTGGGCAAGTAAAGCGAACGGCTGAGGTGAGCCTGAGCGATTGGGATAGAGTTATAGCCGTTAATCAATCCGGTGTCTTTTACTGCATGCGCGAAGAGCTAAAGCAAATGCAGCAGCAGGGGAGTGGGGTGATTATCAATATTGCTTCCATTGCCGGAATGAAAGCCATGCCTAAACAGATGGCCTACACGGCCAGTAAGCATGCGGTTATTGGTATGACAAAAGCTGCTGCGCTGGAATATGCAGCCGGTAAAATTCGTATCAATGCCGTCTGCCCGGTATTTACCCGCTCTGCCATGCTCAATGAATTACTTTCTCATAATGAGAGCGTTGAGCGAAAGCTTCTGCAAACGATACCGGTTGGTCGTTTCGGAGAACCTGCAGACATTGTGAATGCCATTCTTTGGTTAAGTTCTGATCAATCCTCATTTGTAACCGGCCTTTGTTTACCTATTGACGGCGGACAAACCGCCTGAACGGTTATTGCGCGTTAGCCTTTATTTTTGTAGAATAGAAAAACATCTTCCCGATTCCCAGTAACCAGGAGAGTCCCAATGCTCAATCTTGCTGTTATGTTGGAAGATAGCGCCCGCCGCTATCCTACCAAGCCTGCCTTTACCTTTATGGATACAACCCTGAATTTTGCACAAGTAAACGGTGCTGCCAATCAGGTAGCAAACGGATTAAAAAGCCGCGGTATAAAACCAGGTGATAAAGTTGCCCTAAGCTGTTTTAATCTGCCTTATTTCCCAATTGTCTATTTCGGAATTCTAAAAGCCGGTGCTGCAGTGGTGCCGCTCAGCGTGTTGTTGAAAAAAGACGAGATTGCCTACCATCTGAAGGATAGTGATGCAAAAGCCTACTTTTGCTTTGTCGGAACAGATGATCTGCCAATGGGGCAAATGGGCTATGCCGGATTCCAGGAAGCCGCAGACTGTGATCAATTCTACATGATTATGCCGAAACCGGAAATGCCGTCGCCCATCGAAGGCGCCGATACGCTTGCGAGTCTGATGGCCGGGCAGGCACCAACCGGCGATACGGTGGAAACGGCAGCAGATGATACCGCTGTAGTTATTTACACCTCCGGCACAACAGGCACGCCAAAAGGTGCCGAGCTTACCCATACGGGATTACTTACGAATGCCATCCTTTCCGCCGAGCTAATGGACCTTAAACGGGATGATAAACAGCTAATTGTGTTGCCGCTATTCCATATTTTTGCCATGACGGTTCTGATGAATGCCGGTATCTATCGCGGAACTCACAGCGTATTGCTGCCGCGCTTTGATGCCGAAGCGGTATTCGGTCTGCTGCAAAAGCACGAGATCACCGTTTTTGCAGGTGTACCGACCATGTATTGGGGGCTGCTGAATTATACTGAGGATAAGTTCGATTACAACGCAATCAGCGACCGGCTGCGTATCTGTGTGTCAGGCGGAGCTTCGCTGCCGGTTCAGGTGCTGGAAGACTTTGAAAAGCGCTTTAACGTTCCGATTCTGGAAGGTTACGGTATGTCTGAAGGCTCACCGGTAGTTACCTTTAATCATCTGTACCAGGAGCGGAAGCCGGGATCGATTGGTACGCCGGTCTGGGGTTGTGAAGTTCGGCTGGTGGATGAAAATGATAACGACGTGCCGGTCGGTGAAAAGGGCGAGCTGCTCTATCGCGGTCCAAACGTGATGAAGGGATATTATAAGCGACCGGAAGCAAATGCCGAAACGCTAAAAGGGGGCTGGATGCACTCCGGAGACGTCGCAGTTAAGGATGAAGATGGTTATTTCTACATTGTTGATCGCACCAAGGATATGATTATCCGTGGTGGATTGAATGTCTATCCGCGCGAAGTTGAAGAGACAATGATGAAGCATGAGGCCGTTTCAATGGTTGCAGTGATTGGCATACCGGATAACGAGTTCGGCGAAGAGGTGAAGGCGTTCGTCGTTCTGAAAGATGGTGCGAAGACAACACCTGAAGCCTTAATTAGCTGGACAAAAGATCATATCGCTGCCTATAAGTATCCGCGTGAAGTTGCGATCGTTGATGGGTTACCAATGAGTGCAACCGGCAAGATCCTGAAGAAGGAGCTGCGTAAAAGCTAGGCAAGCCAATTTGCAGAAAACAATCGATCCCCGTATGTTATGGCAATTGCACATGACATACGGGGATTTTTTATGCGGTACTTTATACTTTTCTTGACCTCTACTCTACTTTTTCTTGCCTGCGGTAACAAAGCAACAAAAAAATCCATGGATGAAATAGCCGAAGCCATGTTGAGTCCTGAGACCAACGCCGAGGTGCAGATCAGCATGCGAGTTCTTCGGAAAGATAATCGCGAGCCGATTGAGGGGGCAGTTGCTTATCTGAAGAAGCAGCGCATTGCCGCACGTTCCGATATCAATGGTGATGTGGAAATGACCGTAATGTCGGGAAGTTTACTTGTTGATACGCTGATGATCACCGCAAAAAATTTCAGATCGCGTGCTGTAAATATGCGAGACGTGCTCTCAACCGAGGGGGATGGACAAGACGATGCCATCCTGTTGACCTTCGACTCTACACTGGTGAATCCTCTTGAGGCGAGAATGCAGTTCACCAAAGCTGATACCCTGAGAGGAAGCTATGGACGTTACCGGGCAAATAATGATATTAAGTATTATGATCTCAAAATGAGCTTGAATATTGAAGAAAAATACCTCTCCGGAAGCAATGGCATCACCTTCACCATGCTAAAGCCTGATAACCGTATACAAATTGACCTTTTTTATAATATGAACGTCGACAGCATTTTGTTTGAAGGTAAGCCGCTTCAATTTGAGCGTAAGTTTAATGCGGTATTTATCGACTTCCCGCGAATGTTGTCTGCCGGAGAAACCTCTACCATTGCTTTTCACTATTCCGGGTATCCAAAGGAAACCGGTCGCTTTGGTGGGTTAGCTTATAAGGCCGATTCATTGGGTAATCCCTGGGTTTATACGGCTTGTCAAGGCACTGGTGCCAGCCTGTGGTGGCCAAATAAAGACCAGGCACCGGATGAACCAGACAGCATGCGCATGCGGGTTATTGTGCCCTCTGAACTGGTGGATGCATCGAACGGTCGACTGCAAAAGGTGACGGACCTGGGAGACGGCACCAGTGAATACGACTGGAAGATTAACTATCCGATTAATAACTACTGCGTATCCCTGAATATCGGCAATTATACCCACTATAGCGATACGCTGGGAGACCTCAGCATCGATTATTACGTGCAGCCTTATCATTTACAGCAGGCGAAGCGGCAGTTTACCCAGGTTAAACCAATGCTGGAATGCTTTGAAGAAAAATTCGGTCCCTACCCTTTTCCCAAAGACGGCTTTAAGGTGATCGAGGTACCGTATTCCGGAATGGAACATCAGAGCGCAGTCACATATGGCAATTTGTTTAAAAATGGCTATTTGGGACGCGATTGGACCGGCGTGGGCGTTAGCATGAAGTTTGATTTTATTCTGGTACACGAGACGGGACACGAGTGGTTTGGAAATAGCGTAACGGCGAACGATGTTTCCGATGCCTGGATTCAGGAAGGTTGGTGCACCTACTCTGAAGTCGTCTATGTAGAATGTTTGTTCGGGTATGAGGATGCGATGGCCTATGTAAATGGCTATAAATCCAAGGTGCAGAACAAGCAGCCTATTATCGGGCCAACCGCTGTGAATAAATGGCCCCCCGGCGATCAGTATTTTAAAGGTGCACTGATATTAAATACCTTCAGGCATGTATTCGGGGATGATGTTTGGTGGAAGATAGTGCGAGAGTATAACGATGAGTTCAAGTATCAGAATATTTTTACTACTGATATCATCAATTTTATGCATCGCTATACGGATATGGATCTGATGCCGATGTTCCAGCAGTATTTATATCATGCTGCAATCCCACAGCTACAGCTAAAAACCGAGAACGGAAGCATTATGTTTCGCTGGCAGAGTGACCTGGCAGATTTTGCCATGCCGATTGACGTGAAAACACCGGAAGGTGATAAGCGCATCTATCCAACCACAAAATGGCAAACTGCTCCGGATGCCGCCAACTGGACTATTGATACCGAGCGGTTTTATATTGATGTTAAGGATGAACGGTGATCGGTACATGAAAACACCAGCCTCCATATGCCTGCTTGAAGCGGATAATCAATATCTGCTGCTAAAACGCAATAAAGATCCATTTGCCGGACATTACGTACCGGTAGGTGGAAAGCTCGATCCTAATGAAACGCCGATTGATGCTGCAATACGCGAAACGCATGAAGAAACCGGTATTCAAATTGAAGCGCCGATCTATTGCGGTACGCTGGTTGAAACTTCGCCGGTAAAATACAACTGGATATTGTTTGTGTATCGTGCTGAAATCGAATGGCAGGAACCGGGCTATTGCAATGAGGGCGTTCTGGAGTGGGTCCACAAGGAGAATCTACTTTCAGTACTAACTCCTAAAACAGATTTATTCCTCTACGAATACATTTTAAATCGCCGGCCCTTCATGTTTAATGCAATCTATGATAAGGATATTAAGCTGCTGTCTATGAGGGATGAGATTAGTGGTAAACAACTGTTCGGATAATTAAAAAAGCCTCGCTGAAAATCAGCGAGGCTTTTTTCGTGGTGTTTAATTCCGATTAGCGGAAGAAATACTTCAGGCCAACCTGAACCTGCCAGCGGGAATTGATGCTGGGATCATCCAGGAAGGTCTCTTCCGGACCGGTAAAGTTGAAAATCGGCTCGCCCTGGCTGTTAAAGCCAACCAGCTGAAGCGGAGAAAGTGCGGCCGGGTTCGCAATTTTGCGAACGCCCTGATCGGAGTTGATCAGGTTACCGACGTTCAGTACGTCTACATTCAGCTGCAGCGTTTGTTTCTTCGAACCGATGTTGAACGAAATATCCTGCAGTAAGCGTAGATCGAGATTGTTATACCACGGATTGATCAGGCCGAAACGCTCGGCGATCTTGCCACGGTTTTCACTAAGATAATCGTCCTGCTCAATGAAAGCATTTAATGCCGTCCACTGCTGAGAGGAAGTGATGGTATTGCCGTTTCCATCCATGAAGTCTGAAAGGATGATTTCAGATTGATCGTTCGGGATGTAGATCAGGTCGTTTCCACCCTGACCATCACCGTTCACGTCACCGGAATAGATGAAGGAATAGCGGTTCCCGCCGGCAGCGGTATGGCTATTTCCCTGAGCAGCGGTAAAAAACAGACCGAAGTGTGTTCTTAAGTTGGGTGTCCAGCCTTTGGAATATGTTGCAGCAGCAACAACGCGATGGCGGTTACCAAACTCTGCGAAGCTTAGCTGCGGATTATTCGGGTCACCCTGAACCGGGTTGCCCTGCCAAAGTACGGAAGCAATTTCTGTAGAGCGAAGCTGGCTCTTTGCTTCAAGGAAGGTATAGGCAGCGCTGATGTTCAGGCTGTTCTGAAAGTTCTTACGCAGCTGTGTGGTGATGCTGTAGTTGTAACCTTCATCGGTATTGTCGATTACGTAAATACCGGAACCACCATCCGGGTTCAGTTCGGCATTAGCTGCGCCACCGTAGTACGGACGTCCGTCATTCAGAGTGCTAACTTCTTCAACCAGATCCGCATTACGCATATAAATTGCATTGATGTCCTTACTGAAAATACCTTCCAGCGTTGCGTAGTATCCATTACCCAGATCCTGATCAACACCAAGGTTGGTTGTCCAAACCTGCGGCCATTTGAAATCTTCAGCCATAGCATTCAGGTCGAAAGAGGTCTGAAGGATAGCATCATCACTGGTATTATGCTCATCCGGAATATCAGAAAGGGCGATATTCGGGAAGAGGTTTGGATTATTCCCCGGGTTGGAGATTACGTTTCCAGCCCATACAAATGGAATACGTCCGGTGAAGATACCGGTACCACCGCGAAGCTGGGTTGTTCCATCACCGGCGGCATCGAAGTTAAATCCGACTCGCGGAGACCATAGAGGTGTTGCACCCGGCAGTTCACTCTGATCCACGGTTTCAGGACGATCTTTCTCGTCCAGTGCGGTTAAACCGCGGGAGAAAGGATTATCTACCGGATCAGTGAAATACATCGGAATGTCTACGCGCAGACCCATTGTCAGGTTGAACTGTGGATTCACCTGATACTCATCCTGGGCATAGAAAGCGATTTGTCCAACCTCAATATCCTCACCCTTGAATGGGCCGCTGCCGACGAGGGCATTCAGATCCACAAAGTCCGGGTCGTTAGGATCGGTAAGGCGAAAAAATTCGTCCAGGGAGCTGAAGGTTGATCCGATTCCGGTTTGTGGTGGAAGGAAGAAAACACCGTGACGGAAAATGTTGAAGGAGTTGAAGAATGAGAAATATTCGAAGTTCGTTCCAATCGTTACAACATGGTTTCCGGAATAGAAGCTGGCGTTATTGGTAATCTGCAGTACGTCCTGATCCAACACGTTGTTGATGGAGAAAGGCTCGTGACCAAGCGTCGTATAAGTTACGCCGCCTTCACCAATCTCAACAGTGGGGAAGGGGGTACTATTTGCTTCCCGGAAATCACGAAAGCGATTGTAGCTGGCGAAGAAACGGTTTGCCCAGCTGTTGGAACGGCTATTCCATTCCAATGCGCTCGATAGCAGTTCGTTATTGATACGGTAGCCGGAATTCTGAAAGGGGAGGCTACTGGAGTTTGGTCCACGACCGGAGTTGGCGAAACTGAGAACTACCGGGTTCGGCGGTAGGTCGCGTGCGGCATCCAAGTAACTAACGCGAAGTGAAACGCTGTTGTTCTCATTCGCGTTCCAATCCAGTTTACCAAGGAACTTATCGCTATTGGTCTCATTGATGTAACCCTGGAACGGTCCGGTATCATAACCATAAACGTCCATCATGCGGTCGCGAATCTGGTTCATCACGTTCACGCTAACGCGGGACTCACCAAAAACAACATTGCCGTCTTCATCTGCTGCAAAGTTGGTTCCCGGATCGTCACGACGCTCCAATTCACCATTGATGAAAAAGAATAGCTTATTAGGAATGATGGGACCACTTAAAGTAAAACCGGACTGATTAAAGGCCAGGTCCGGATTGGCAACGACTTCCTGACCGGAAACCGTGTTGCCCAAAAAGGATTCATTGCGGGTGAAGCTGTAAAAGGATGCTTCCAGATTGTTGGTTCCGCTCTTGGTAACTGTGTTGATACCGGCGCCGGTAAATCCACCTTCACGCACGTCAAAGGGAGCCAGTGAGACCTGTACCTGCTCTACGGATTCAAACGGAATCGGCTCGGAACCGGCCTGACCACCTGGTGCCGGATCATCCAGGCCAAAGGGGTTGTTGAAGTAGGAACCATCCAGTGAAATGTTGTTGTAGAGCCAGTTTTTTCCACCGAAGCTGAAGTTACCATCACTGCGCGGATCCAGCTTGGTGAGGTCGCGGGTTGAACGACGAACAGACGGCGTATTGGCAACAGCTTCCGGGTTCACATAGGTTGCAGCACCGGTGCGGCTGCTGTTAACGATATCGTTAAGCTCGGCGGTTACGTTTACAGCTTGTCCCTCGACCGTTTCGGCAACGAGTGCAAAGTCCAGCTTTGTATCCTTCGCCAAATTCAGCACGATGCCTGATTGCGTCAGGTTGGTATACCCCACATAATCTACCGTAACAGTGTAAGGTCCACCAATGCGCATATTGGCAATATTAAATTGCCCGTTGTCCCGGGTTGAGGCACCATAGCGCGTTCCGCTGGGTTCGTGGACGGCAACGACGTTTGCACCAATTAGAGCGCTACCGTCAGCTGATGTGACAAATCCGCTCATTGAGGCCGTTGTAACACCCTGTGCCAGCGTGGTTGTTGACCAACCAAAGGCTAGCAGAAGAGCCGCAACAGCCAGACAAAGATTCTTAGCATTACGATTCAAGCGAGTCCTCCTGAAAGGTTTTAGTATAGTTTTTTGGAGTCACGATTTATGTATTTTTATATAAGTGCTTTTGACCCAAGAGACTAACCATATTGCAGGAGAATTGCAATAACTCCGTTAAGCTGTAACCGTTTTGCAACACAGGAGCCCCGGCGTATTCGGTGAGAAGATTAATTTTTTTGGGGGCGAGGAAATATAATGCTATAGGGATTTTTATCCAACAGCTCCGCCATCTATACTTAGCGTAATGCCGTTTACAAACCCAGCTTCATCACTCGCTAAATATAAATAGCCGTTGGCAATGTCTTCCGGTTGTCCCATTCGCTGCATCGGCATCTTTGCGACTATCTCATCGATAACCTTCTGCGGGATGGTTTTAACCATCTCTGTCTCAATAAAGCCAGGCGCAACCGCGTTTACGGTAATGCCTTTTCGGCCCAGCTCTCTGGCCCAGACTTTAGTCATTCCGATAACGCCCGACTTTGTAGCGACATAATTTGTCTGACCAAAGTTACCATAGAGACCAACAATGGAGGATGTGTTGATAATCCGACCATAGCCGCGTTCAATCATATGGGGAGCAATTATCTTTGTGGTATTAAATACGCCGGTGAGATTGACATCAAGTACCTGCTGCCATTGTTCAAAAGACATTTTTACCAGGCGGGCATCGCGGGTAATACCGGCATTATTTATCAGAATGTCGATTTGTCCATACGCTTCCAATATATCCGAGACTGCGTTTTCGACTACGGCTGCATCAGCAATATTTACGGCCTGAATCAGGTGTTCATATCCGTTCGCTTTCAACTTACTGGATACGGTCTCCAGTCCATCTTTATTAACGTCCCAGAGTATAACTGTCGCGCCTTCCAGAGCAAATCGTTCTGCCGTAGCAGAACCGATACCACCGGCAGCGCCGGTTATGATGGCAATTTTATTTTCCAAACGCTTCATGTATTGTCTCCGGGGTTATTTCCGTGGCAGTCGGATTGTAAATTCGGTGAATTCTCCGGGAGTAGAATCTACCAACAGCTCACCATCATGTTCTTTTGCGACGGTATCGTAGCTGATTGAAAGGCCGAGTCCGGTGCCTTCACCAGTTGGTTTGGTGGTAAAAAACGGGGTGAAAATTTGTTCGCGAATCTCTTCAGGAATACCGTCTCCGTTATCCCGAATACGAATCTCAACATAGTTCCGATGATTCTCAGTCGTTAAATGAATCGCCGGATCAGCATCTTCTTTACCCTCAGCCGCTTTGTTCGCTGCATAGCAGGCATTGCCGATGATATTCAGGAAAACCCTACCGATATCCTGACGAATAATGTTGATCGGTTCAATTTCTTCACTGTAGGACTTGTGGATTGTAATATTGAATCCCGGAACTCTTGCCCGCATGCCATGATAGACCAGGTTCACGCTTTCTTCGAGCAGCTCGTTGATATCGGTGTCATCCCATTCCGCTTGACCGGTTCTGGCGTGATTCATCATATTGCGTACGATACTGTCCGCTCGCTGACCATGCTCAATGGTCTTCTCGGAAAGCTGCTGGAGATTCTTAAGGTCGTCCAGAATATCTTCAAGATCTTCTTCGCCAATCTGATCCTTAAAAGCGCTGATGTCTTCCGCGAGAGAGGCTGCAACCTGTCCCGAAAGTTTTGAAAAATTATTGACGAAGTTGAGCGGGTTTTTAATTTCGTGTGCAATACCAGCTGTTAGCTGTCCGAGCGAGGCCAGCTTTTGCTGCACTACCAGCTTATCCTGGGTTGCCTGAAGGTTTTTTAGGGTATGATCCAGCTTACGATAGGCTTTGGCGTTATCCAGAGCAATGGCTGCATAAGTTGCCATGTTGCGAAGCATGTTCAGGTTATAATTGCTGAAAGCGTTCTTTTTAAAGCTCTGAGCAGTTAGAACACCCACCGGTTTCTCGCTGTAAATCAGTGGTAGGTAGATCATTGATTTGGGATTATCTCCTGCTGCAGCTTCGGGCATTTCTCTGCCAAATAAGGTGCTGTATTCCGCTTCATAGTCATTGCTGAATACTTCTTTGCGATTATTAAAGCAGAAAACGGCCGGTCTGCTATCGTCATCCAGGTTATAGGAAAAGTCGGGCAGGGTGCTGCCACGCTCTTTTATCGCCGACATGTCTATGGTATTCGTTTTTTCATTGTAAATGCCGATTCCGAATACCGAGGCGTCCATCAGACTATTTACGTTCTCATAAATAGTGTCAATAATCCGGTTAACCGACAGGCTGGCGGTTACCGTTTTACCGATTTGACTGAGGCGTTCAACATCTTCTTTTTGTTCCTGTATCTCTCGGGTGCGTTCCGCCACGGTTTTTTCAAGTTCCGCACTGCGCTGCTTTAAGTGATTAGTTCGGAGCCGCACGAATCCCATGACGAGTGCTACAGCAGCAATACAGTATAGAAACCATGCCAGCCAGGTTCTATACCAGGGGGCATCTATATGAAATCTGTAAATTGCTTCTGTGCTGGGGTGATCATAACCGTTTTTTGCACGAACGTGAAATGCATAGGAGCCTGGCTGTAAGTTGGTATATTCCCGATACCCTTCCTTGCTCCAGCCGGACCAGTCTTTATCCAGCCCTTCCAGATAGGTACTGAAAATGTTGGATTGGCTTTCAATAAAACTTGCTGCAGCATAATCGAAGCGCAGAGCATTATTGCTAAAGGAGATCGAACGAACCTCCTTTGAATCCTCTGCCATTGATCCACCAAATATCACAGAGTCTTCTGCCAGGCTTACGCTGCGGATTAGAGCAGTATAGGATTGCCCATAGTCAATTGGCACCCCTCCGTCATAATGAAAGAGCCGGTCCGCGGTTGCGAACCAGGTGACGTTATTCTTGTCCGGATAAACCAGCGATGGGCCAATATCGCGGATCCTTCTTAAAGGCCTGAGATCCAGAACGTTCTCATTGTTTTCCTGTCGAAGGATGGCCTTGGAAAGTCCAAAGTCCAGCCAGAGGTTACCTGCCGCATCTTCCACCAGAGATTTTGGGGTAAGTTGACGGTTCCCTACGGGCATTCCGCCCAGCACCGGATGCTCCGTAAACTGCTCTGTCGTTTCGTCGAAGGTTTTGACACCCTGCTTGCTGACAAATACAACCTCTTCACCCCAGTTGTATATAAACGGTACTGAGTTCGTTGGAAGATTATGCTCTTCTCCGAAGGTCTCAGTTGTGAGATTCCGTTCATTATCAATTTTAATACGAAGCAGGCTATTATCGGTATTGATCCAGTAGCGCCCTTGTATATCTTCGCGAATAAACACCACAAAGTCCGTAATACCGTTGAACCTGTCTTCATTGATCCACTTGCCGGTTTTATTATCCCAAAGAATGGATGCAAGTCCATTTATGAGTCCGACATAAACGCGGTTTGGATTTTTCTTGCTGCGATGCAAAAAGGTTACCGCATAGGTCAGTCCGCCCGGATTCGAGACGATCGCTTCTGCCTGTTTCCCTTCAATATGAAAAACCCCGGCCTGTGATGCCAGTAGGAGCTGATCGTCAAAAGGAAGTAGTGCGAAGCTTTGCAGATTGCCCTGTGGGAAGCCGCTAACCTGGTTGAAGGTGCCGGTGGAATTATCGAGATAGGTAGCACCGTCATAGGTCGCGAAATAAAGCGTTCCACTATGCCGAACTGCATCCAGCATGCCGCGAAGCGTACTGTTATCGTTGCGTACCTGACGTATAGGTGAGGCGATCTCTATCTGGATAATGGCATTATCCGCTGCCAGCCACAGCAGATTTTGCCGATCAACAAATGCTTCGGAAATCGTATTGGACGGTAAAATGTTTTCTGTCGAGAGTGTTTGAAGATGTTTTCCTTCCGGGGAGATAATTACAAAACCACCGGATAGCGTGCAGAAGCCGAAATTACCGTCTGGCAAAACGACGCCTTTATAGAGTACGTTGTTCTTCAGATAATCATCCACATCCGTTCGAAAGGGTCGGAAAGAGCGTCCATTATAGGTGTATAGACCGCTGCTGAACGTCCCGACCAGCAGCTTCTGCGGGTTCCCCTTAAATGGAAGGAGCGTTTGCAGGCGATCACCGGCCAGGAACTCACTTCCTTTAACCAGCTCCAGCTTATCGTTCTTTAGCTGCTTTAATCCAATGCCGCCCTCAACTACATACAGGGTTTCATTCTCATACATGGCAAACATGATGCGGCGTTCTGCCGGCCATGATTTTATTGTCCAAGGTGTTTCGGTATCCTCTGAAGGGGTAAAGCGGTAGAGCATGTCCAGGGTAGCAAAGTAGATTCCCTCATCAGTCGCGATAGTACTCCAAACGTAATTGAAGCCCTTTTCATCTTCCGGTAAATATTGCAGGAGGGAGTGAAAGCGCATTTTGTTTAGGCTATCGGGAGCCAAATAGCCGAAATCACCGGAGCAGCCGGCATAGACCCGACCGTCTTTATCAACAGCCAGGGAACGAACCAGAGAGCCATTGGCATTGGGGATCATTCGCCAGTTACGGCTATCGAATTCTAGTATGCCCGGTTGATTCCCAACGTAAATGAGACCGTCTTTTGCCTGTACGATATCCCAGGACTGGGTATCTCCCTGATAATCAGTGCTGTTGTAGGATTGAAAGAGCGGAAGCATCTGGTCGCTCAGCTGCGCCTGCACAGAGATGGTAAAACACAAAATAATCCAGATCAGTTTTTGCACGATTCCCTTCTCCTTATCCGCGATAGCGCAGCGCCAGTACGGTTCTATCGTCTGACTGAACAGCCTCTCCGGCAAATGTCTCAACGTCTTTGAAGAGTGCCTCGATGGTCTCACTACAGTTCATAGAGGTCGCTTGTTTTAGAACCTGCATCATGCGAATTTCGCCGTATTCCTCTTCTTCCATATCAAAGGCTTCGCTGATTCCATCGGTAAACAGCACCAGCATATCTCCCTTTTCAAGCGTCATCTCGCCTTCTTTAAATGTTGCCATCGGCATGCCCGCGAGCATAATTCCACCGGTATTATCCGTTTCGTAAACTTCACCTTTTTGATTGATAAGCATGGGTGGATTATGTCCGGCGCTACAGTAGCGTATATTGCCGGTTCTGATATCGAGGATGCCAAAGAAAAGCGTTACAAACATCTCGATGATGCTCTCCTTGCATAAGCTTTTATTGACTCGCGTCATACAATCAGCCGGGGAGAGTCCGGTTAGTGCTGTCGCTTTAACAAAGGTTCTGGAAACGGCCATAAATAGAGCTGCCGGCATCCCCTTACCGGATACATCCCCAACAGCAAAGCCGAGCTCATTTTCAGAAACCCAGTAGAAATCATAAAAATCTCCACCCACTTCTTTCGCCGGATCCATTCGGGCATGGAGTTCAATTTCCTGTCGGTCGGGATAGGGCGGAAATTCGCGTGGGAGAATGGTGGTTTGGATACGGGTGGCGGCATCCAGCTCGTATTTTAAGCCAATGAGCTGCTCTTCCTGCTGTTTGGCCGTTTTGCGCTCCTCAACGGCATTTAGCGTTTTAGCGAGCGTTAAACCAAGGTCTTCAAGGTCCACCGGTTTGGTGATAAAATCGAAAGCACCGCGGTTCAATGCCGTTCGAATATTTGCCGTATCGCCATAGGCCGATATAATTACGGTGCGAATAAGCGGATAGCGTTCATTAATTTTTGCAAGGAGAGACAGCCCGTCCATTTCCGGCATGTTGATATCTGATAATACCACTTCGATATCGGGATGTTTCTCCAAAACTGCCAGAGCCTCTTTACCGTTTCGGGCAAATTCAAATGCATAGATTTCTTTGCGAATCTCCTTTCGGAAATTCATATTGATCAGGAGTTCAAGATCGGCTTCATCGTCAACAACAAGTATTTTGGAAGGCATGGGGCTTACCTTTAGGCTTATTGAGGGAAAAGGTCTTTTTTGAGACTGTCAAAATCTATCGGTTTGGTAAAATAGCCGTCACAACCAAGGCTATCTGCTTTCTTAAAATGCACGTCCTTGCCATAGGCGGTTACCATGAATACTTTTAGATGCGAGTGTTTTTGCTTCACCTTTTCCAGCAGTTCCAATCCATCCATCTCGGGCATATTAATATCAGATAGGACGATACTTGAGTCTGCGGCGGAATTATCCTCCAGATAAGATAATGCCTCTTCTGCAGAGTGAAAAAATTCGATGGATACTTGTCCTTTTCTCAGTTCACTACGAAATGAGAGGCGATAGAGAAGCTGAACATCCGGTTCATCATCTACAACCACTAAGCGCACAGGGCCTCCAAAGCAAGTTTAAGTCAATAAGGAAGGTTGTTTCGTAACGTGCACAAAACTAACACAGTTAGATTTAAAAACAAAACGGATTATGTGGCTGGTGTTTCAGATCAGGCGTCGTCTTCTATCTCTCGCAGGAGCTCGATAATCTCATCTTTCGACCCGGCTTTTTTTAACCGCTCAACCCATTCAGGATCGGAAGCCAGCCTAGCGACTTCCGAGAGCAAAATCAGATGTGTGCCCGGATCGCTTAAGGCACTGATCAACACAAAGAATACGGTTGTGGGCAGATTATCCGGCGCCCCCATATCCAGTCCTTTATTGCAGCGAACCAGAATACAGAGTGGCCTTTCGATAGACGCGCAGCGGCAGTGCGGTACTGCAACGCCGTTTGCCAGAACCGTGGGAAGAATTTGTTCCTGCTTCAGGAGGTCTTTGCGAATGGACTCGTATGGAAGCTCGGGTGCGGTTTTCCGTGCTGCTTCGATGGCAGAAAAAACCAGAGCTGGAAAGTCCGGCCTGTCCAAATTGATGATTGTTTGGGAGGTTACGGTATTGGCCAGGTGGATATCACGCTGCTTTAAGTATAGCACTGCGTCGATGCTTCCGAGCTGGCTTGTCGCCGGGGGGAAGTAGAGCTGATTGTTTGACAGTGCAAGCAGCGGCACTGTTTCTTTTTGGCCCTGCACAAGCTCTGTTGCATCTTCGTAAAACTGTAATACCGAGTCGTGATGCCGCAGATCTAGTGAAATTGTTGATGGCTTTCGCAGTACATCCCACACGACGGTGCCTTTTCCTTCATCCTCAACTTCTCCGTTTACCAGAGTATTCCAGCGAAAAAGATGATTCTGAGCAAGGTGATCCGACCAGCGGTCGCAGATTAGCTGGTTTAAAGCCTTATTGTCGGTTAACGCCAAGACGTTACCAATGGAGGATGCGAATTCCGGCGGCAGTTCTTCAGGCGTTAGGGCACTACCGTTAACAACGTTAACCCCTTCTCCGCGGGCCTCAGCAATTGCCTCTGCGTCTGTATCGACGAGAACAACCTGTGCCTGGGTCATCCGCCCAATATATGAGGCTAAGCGTCTTGAAAAGTAATGTGCGCCAACGATCATCCATCCACGTTTCTCCTTCGCATTAACCCCGAGAAGTTTTGCTACGATACCCCCGCTGAGACCCTGGATCAAAATGGTCGATGCGATCACTCCGAAGGTAAAAGCTTCCAGAAAGGCTGCCTCTTCCTGACCAGCTGCTCTTAGCTGCAGGGCAAAAAGGGAGGCCATCGAGCCGGCAATAATACCGCGAGGGGCGATCCATGAGAGAAACATGCGATCTTTAACCGGTAGTTCGGTACCTGCTGAACTTGCAAAAATGCTCAATGGTCGTATCAATAGCAATACGCCTGCAAGGATAATGATGCCTTCCCAGCCGAGCTTAATAAAGTTATCCAGTTCCAGGTTCGCAGCCAGGAGGATAAACAGGAAGCCGATTGCGATTTCAGTCAGTTCGGTCTTAAAGGTGATCAGGCTTTTCAATTGTGGGGTTGTACGGCGCCACCCCAAAACCATCCCGGCAATTACTACGGTTAAAATACCCGCTTCGTGAACGATGAGATCTGAAATTCCAAATAGAGCAATCGCTGCGGCAAGAACAAACGTGTTTGTCTGCGCCTCCGGAACCCATTTACGGTTTAGGGCGCCCTGTATACCCAATCCGCCGATAATGCCAATGATTAATCCGGTGCCGACGCGTAATGCAAAAATGTTAATGTTATGCATCAGCGTACCGCCTGCGCTCATCCATTCAAAGCAGAGAACGGCGACGAATACCCCGATTGGATCAATTAATACGCCCTCCCAGTGCAATATTTGATGAAGCTCTTCCTTAACCTTTATACGCTTTAATAGAGGGGCGATAACCGTGGGGCCGGTTACGATAATCAGGCTACCTGCCAGTAATGCAAGCGGGAAGGAATAACCCGCAACTATCATAATGAGTGCCGTTGTCCCAAGCCAGGTTACCAGCACACCTATGGTAAGCAGGCGCCAAATAATCCCTGATGCCTTCTGATAGCCGGTCCTGTTGAGCGTCAACCCGCCCTCAAAAAGAATAATTGCGACACAGATGGAAATGATAATGCGTAGTCCGTCCCCTAAAGAGGTGGTATTGACTACACCAAGGATTTCCGGACCAAGCAGCACGCCACCGATAAGCAATGGTACGATGGCCGGTATCTGAAGATGTTTTGCCAAAACAAAGCAGGATGTGCCGAAGAAGAGGGCCAGGACGACCGTCAGCATTTTAACTGTAATTATGTCCATGGGGAGTTTCTCCGGAGGAAAAAACACAGAAATTGACCGCGCTTCTGAGGATAATACCCTGTTTTAAACTCTTTCGCAACCGATTATTCTTCCAATAGGATCAAAAACGGCTTAGGTGAAATGACAGGAATTGGATTTATCTGAACCTGAAATAAACGGGAATTTCTTCAGTTCATATTCTGAAGGTCGAAACAGTAAATACAGCAAAACAATAGGTATAACGATGATTCAGTTTGTAATAAAAACTATTCAGATTGCTTTTCTCTGTTTCCTTCTTTTACTACCGAAGCTGCTAAATGCTCAGGGAAACGATAATCTGCTGTCTGAACTATCCGCATATAAAGTGAAAGTGTTCAAAGATGGCCGTACCGTATTGGAAAAGGCGGAGCGTGCCCATCCGGGGGACATCATCGAGTACCAGTTAACATATAAGAACTCTGGCAGGACAACCATCAGAAGTTTAACGCCGGTTCTGCCTATTCCTGAAGGGATGGTATTTATACCTGATACGACAAATGCAATTCGCCTCGTAGCCAGCCTTGATGGGAAATCATACTCCGAAGTGCCGATAAAGCGCGAGGTTAAGGATGATGATGGTAATGTGGAGCTTGTAGCTGTGCCGCTTGAGGAATATCGCTTTCTCAAATGGTTCATTGTGGAATTAAAATCGGAAAAAGACGTTTTATTAAAAGCCCGGATGCAGGTTATGCGGTCAGAGGCAGATAATATGCGATAAGTTGTCGTAATAATACGTTTGAAGGACATAATTATGGATAATTACGCTGTTGCCAACAGGATGTTGGAATGGGTGGAACGCCCGCTTCAAATCTGCTTAATGATATTTAGTTTAGTATTCCTGACCTGGAATACTTTTGTATTTGCACAGGATCCTCCTCCTGCTGGCTCCGTTATTGGAAATCAAGCCACTGCAACCTATACAGATGAAGGTGGAACGAGCAGGACAGTTACGTCCAATCTCGTTCAAACTGTTGTTCAGCAGGTCGCGGGAATGAATCTGGTGCCTGACCTCACTAAAACAGCTTCTCCCGGCGGGCAGGTTGTTTTCCCCCATACTCTCACCAATACCGGAAACGGCACTGATCGTTACGCATTGACTTTTCAGGAAGACGGTTCTTCAATTTTTAGTTTCACCGACGTGACATTCTATACTGATGCCAATCGGGATGGTATACCCGACAATTCAACCGCGATAACTCAAACAACAGATTTGTCGTCCGGCGCTTCGTTTAGTTTCGTTGTTATTGGTGTGTTACCGGTTGCGGTCACTCAGGGAGACGAGAACATCATCATCATTACTGCTACCAGCAATTTCGATGCAGCTGTAAATGATCAGGTCACAGATGTTACCACGGTCAGTGGAAACGCAGTAATCAATTTAACGAAAAACATGAGTGCCGATCGCGGCGATCCGGGCAGTGGACCGCATCGAATTACGTTCACATACACAAATGCCGGGAATTCAACCGCTACGGATATTTCAATTACCGATGCGCTTCCCAACGGGATTATTTACGTCCTTAATTCCGCTCGCTGGAGTGAAAGCGGTAGTATTGTGCTATCGGACGATGATAATACTGACGTGCAGGGAACCGCTCCGAACACCATTGTTTACGATTTCGGCGTCACTGCACCGGGACAATTAACAGCGCAAATTAGTCAAGTTGAACCGGGACAGTCCGGAACCTTAACGTTTGAGGTGACAATTGAAAATCCGTTCCCAGCAGGTGCCCTGACCAATATTGCAATCTTTAGCTATAATGACGGCACCGGAAGCGTCGGCCCATTTGAAAGTAATCAGGTGCCGTTTGATGTAAACCAGGTTGCTGTAGTCTCAGCTGTCGGCGATACGATTGTTGCTACCTCACAGGGTGGTACGCTGTATTTTGAGAATATTGTAACCAACAATGGCAATGCTGTTGACGTTTTTAACGTTACATTCGGAAATAGTACTTTTCCGGCCGGAACAAGCACGGTCCTGTTGAATAGCGATGGACTGACCCCATTGCTGGATAGTAATGGTGATGGTATACCGGATACCGGTCCGCTTGCACCGGGAAACAGTGATACCGTTATTGTGCAGATAATTCTTCCGGGGCTTACCAATGGAGGACCTTATGAGCTGGAAAAGAAAATTACCTCGGTGTACGATCCAACCGTTTCAGTTATCGTTAACGATGTTCTGCAGGGAATATCGCCCAACACGGTAGACCTTACGAACAATTCATCCGGGGCTGGTTCACCAGGTGAAGGCCCGGGACCGGAACTTAATCCGGTAACGACCCTTGAAGTTGACCCGGGAGCAATCGGTCGTTTTTCGCTGTTTATTTCCAATACCAGTAGCGTAACGGATAATTATGATTTGAGCGTGACGATAGATCCAACCTTGAATACAATATCACTTCCTGCTAACTGGAACGTGATTTTCAGGGACACCAGTGAAGCCGTCATAACAAATACCGGCAATGTCGCTGCAGGGAACAGTATTGAGGTATACGCCGATGTGGTTATTCCTCAGGGGGCTGAAGCGCTCATCGCACCCGGTCAGAGCCTGTTCTTTCAGATCATCTCCCAGTCTACTGGAGCGCAGGACTCGAAGCACGACGCTGTAGTCATAAATACGCTGCGACAGCTCAATCTGGTTCCGAATCATACCGGACAGGTTTTCCCGGGTGGAACAGTTGTTTATCCTCATACCCTTACCAATAACGGGAACGTACGCGAGAATACACTGGGAAGTACCACATTGACATTCAACACCATGAATTCGCTTACCGGATGGAATACTCAACTCTACCTTGACAGTAACGGAGATGGAGTCCTGGATGCCGGAGACCAGCTTCTGTTATCAGCAACGGATCTGGGGGCGCTGGATCCGGGAGAGCAGATTGTGATTCTGGTTAAGGTTACCTCACCGGCATCAGCTGTCTTAAGTGAGGTAAATGCCACCGATATATCAGTGGTTGTCAGTGGTCTGGTAAATGGCACCCCCCCTCCTTCAGTAAGTAGCGTGCGCGATGTGACCACCGTAATTCTAGGCAATGTATCGCTGGAGAAAACCCAGGCAATTGACACCAATTGCGATGGAATTGCCGATACCCCGTATGTGTCCACAACGCTAAATGCCGATCCGGGGCAGTGTGTTCTCTACCGCGTTGTGATGACAAATCTCGGTCTAAACAATGTAACAAACGTAATCGTTAGTGATGCGATTCCGTCTTACACCACGTTCTTTAATGGCGGATTCGGTGTTTCAACAGATCGGGGTAGCGTTATAAGTCAACCGGCGGATGGTGGACGCGGTACCGTCGTGGTGAACGTCGGAACTCTGGTACCCGGGCAAAGTGCCACAGTCGATTTTAGTGTTAAGATTGATGAATAAGGAGTGAATCTCACTTGATGAATCGCTCCAGTGGATGGGGCGAGGGAAAAGTCGATTTTTAATGATAGGGATATAAGGGAATTTTCGCATGGATGCGCGATACATAAAACATCTCCTGATCTACCTGCTGGTTGTAGCCGGTAGTAGCTGGCTGTCTTTGATACAGGCACAAACGCCTGCCGAGGGGACGCGAATTACAAATCGTGCAGTTGCCACCTATTTTGATACCGGCAGCGGCTATAATATGACCCTGGAATCCAATTTCGTTACCGTTGTGGTTAATCCGCTGCCGGGTATCTTATTGGAGGATGACCGTGTTCTCTATCGTTCCGCCGGGGCACCTGTTGCTTTGCCTCACGTGTTGACAAATATTGGAAACGTACGTAGCGAATACGCCCTGACGGTGAATAATACTGCAAATGATGACTTTGAGATTATCGACCTCAAAATATTTCACGATCTGAACGCGAACGGTGATGCCGATGCCGGTGAACCGGAGTTACTCCCGGCGGACAGAATAAGCCTTGAGAGTGGTGAAAACACTAATGTGGTCGTTACCGGACTTGTGCCCAGCTCCGTAACTGCAGGTACCAGCGCTGACGTAATTGTTGTTGCTACAATTGGTAGCGGTGGAGCTTCCGTACAAAACCGGGATAAGGTTCTTGTAAGCGGTGGAGCATTAGTCGATCTGGATAAAACAGTCAACAATCCGCTGCCCCTCCCGGGTGCAGAGGTAATCTTTACCCTTACGGCACGAAACAGTGGTACGGCTCCCGCTGACCCACATCCGGTGACGGTTGACGGAGCATTACGTAATTTTCTTCTTATTCGCGATCCGCTTCCGGCTAATGTTACCTTCGCGGGATTTGAGTCCATCCAGAATGCAACACCGCTATTTCATTTGAGTAGCCAGCCTATTGGACATTACAGCAGCACTTTATCGCCCTCGGACTTCGATTTGATAGACGAAGTCGCTTTTGGTTTACCTGAACTGGCCGTTGATCAGACCGTTTCGGTCAGCTTCCGTGTTCAGGTGAATGACAATGCTCGCGGCGTTATCGAAAATATTGCGAATCTACTCTACAATGATGGAATACAGATGGATTCGCTGATTGTGACCTCCAATGGTGTGCAAATTCAACTTCCGGAAGACCCGCCGAACCTGGACTATTTTGATGAAACCTACGTGTTTCCGGCCAGCGTGGCTTCTCTGGGCGATCCGCTCTTTCTGGAAGCCGATGCTGCAGGCTGCAATACAAGCGGTAGCCTGGTTGATACCGTAGATATTACGCTGCGTTCCACGCTCACCGGTGATGTCGAGCTGTTTCAGGCCTACGAAACGGAGCCTAATAGCGGAATATTCCGCATACAACCAAACGTGCCCACTCGTGATGTCGCGCAGTTCGCCGCTCAAAGCTATAACGGAATTATGGAGACGACCCGTAATGACCGTTTGCTGGCTGAATTGAGTGGTTGTGGAAGCGGCGTTGCCAATACCTATATCCTGATTGAACCTTCCGGAGTCGTTTACGATAGTAAATCCGATCGCCTTATCGAGGGGGCAACGGTTACGTTAATTGATGTTAGCGGAAACGGAAACGGTGGAGATCCCGCGGGACCTGCTTCTGTTTTTGAGTCTGATGGGGTTACATCGGCACCGAGTAGCATTGTAACCGGTCCTGATGGTCGTTTCGCCTTTCCACTGGTGCGCGAAAGCCGTTATAAGATCGTGGTTTTACCACCGCAGAACTATAGCTATCCTTCGATTTTACCTCCGGACTTGTTACCCTCCGGTCATATTACGCTGGAACCGGCATCCTACGGTGGAGAGTTCGATATTGGATCGCAAACCGGCGCTATTCAGCTGGATATACCGCTTGATCAGGATGCGCGGCAAGGATTGTTTATTGCCAAAGAGGCTTCAAAGAATGTTGTGGAAATAGCTGATTTTGTTGACTATACGATCAAAATTAGCAACAGTAGCGGTGAGCTGCTTGGTCAGGTTGCACTGCACGATACGCTACCGAGAGGCTTTATTTATCTTAACGGCTCATCTCGACTGGAAGGGCAGGAAATAGAAGATCCCACCACGGTCGGCGGTAATGATTTGCTTTGGGCACTGGGCTCGGTTCCGGATGAAGCGACGGTTAACTTAACCTATCGTGTTCGCATTGGACCGGGAGCGGAAAGCGGTGACGGAATAAATACGGCTCAGGCTTTCAGTGCCCCTCCACTACAGAAACGCAGTAATCTGGCTTCCAAAAGAGTGCGTGTAAGTGGTGGTGTATTCAGTGATGATGGATTTATCGCCGGTAAAGTCTTCCTGGATTGTAATGTAAACGGCGTGCAGGATAAAGACGAAAAGGGCATACCCGATATAAGGCTGTATCTGGAAGACGGTACCTATGTCTTAACGGATAATGAGGGAAACTATACGTTTTACGGAATCAAACCGCAAACGCATGTGTTAAAGCTGGATTATTCTTCGCTGCCTTCGGGGGCAACCTTAAATGCCTTTCAAAATCGATTCGCAGGAGACCCGGGGAGTCGCTTTGTCGACTTGAAGAGTGGAGAACTTCATAAAGCGGATTTCGCCGTTTGTAACTGTTCTCCCGGGGTTGTTAAAGAAGTTGATGGAAGACGTGATGAGCTGCTGGAGCGAGCCGATGAAATAAACCGTAGCCTTCGTACACCGCTGAACCCCGATGGTTCACGTCGGGTAGTTGGCGATGTAAAACGACGATCAGCCAGCGGTATTGTCGGTAGTGAATACGATGTGACCGAAATACGTACGCGCACCCCTGAAAAGCCTGAAATGAAAGAGCGTAGTGGGATAAAAGCTCAGCAAGCACGAATAGCACTTGGGGATATGCTGCTTGATGTCAATAATGAACCGGCATTCTTAAACCTGCAGAGTGGTGATACTCTGCGAGCGGCCCAAACCGATATTCGCATTAAGGGAAAAAGCGATGGTGTTGTAAAGCTGTTGGTAAACGGCACAACGATCGGCAAGGACCGGCTTGGTGAAGAAGTTGAAGTCGCTGAGCAGCGTCTCATGGCGCGTGAATACGTTGGTATCAAGCTGAAACCCGGCAAAAACCGACTTCGCGTTGAGGAATATGACGGGTTTAATAATCCCAGAGATGCACGGGAAATAATTGTTTTTGCACCAGATAGGGCAAATCAATTCAGTATCTTCCTCGATGAAAGTGAAGTCCCGGCAGATGGCTTTTCAATAACCTATGTAACTATTATGATGCAGGACGAGGAGGCTATTTCCGTCTCCGGAAGAACACCTATTACCGTCGAATGGGAGCTGGGAATTGCTGAGATAGAGGATCTGGATGACCGTGAGCCCGGCGCCCAGACGTTTATTGAAGGCGGTAAATTAAAGTTCGCCCTCCAGGCACCTATTGAGCCGGGTAGCGGTCGAATACGGGTTTCCAGCGGGGATTTATCTGCTGAAGCTGTGGTATCCTTCCTTCCGGATCTACGTCCACTTATTGCCGTGGGTCTTATTGATGGTGTTTTTAGCCTGAACGATCTGGATAAGAACTCTATTGTTTCCGCTTCGGTTATGGATGGATTTGAACGCGAAATTCGCGAACTGTCCTGGAATAGCTCGGATGGTCGTCAAACTGCCGGAGGTCGCGCTGCACTTTTCCTGAAAGGTAAAGTGAGAGGTGATGCGCTGCTAACCATTGCCTATGATTCTGAAAAAGAAGATGATGAGCGACTGTTTCGCGACATTCAACCCGATGAATATTACCCGGTTTACGGTGAATCCTCAGTGCGGGGATACGATGCCCAGTCTACCAGCAAGCTTTATGTGAGACTTGATAAGAAACAATCCTATCTACTCTTTGGGGATTACGTAACACAGGATCGCAATGAAGGCAGACAACTCAGCCTTTATAATCGCAGCATGACCGGTTTAAAAGGTTTTGTGGATAACGAGAGCGTTGAGCTGAGTGCATTCGGCAGCAGGGATAATGCCGCACAGATCGTAGAAGAACTTCCCGGAAGAGGGATATCGGGTCCCTATGAGCTTCAGCGCGGCGATTTGATCGAAAATAGCGAAAAGATAGAGATTTTAACGCGTGATCGCAATCAGCCGGGTATTGTGCTGCGTCGCGTACCGATGGCACGTTTCCGTGACTACGTGCTGGAACCTTTTACCGGGCGCATCTTGTTCCGTGCACCGGTGCCGACACTTGATGCAGATCTGAATCCCATCGTTATTCGTGTTGTTTATGAAGCAGAGAGTGGTGGCGAGAGCTTCTGGTCAGCCGGTGTAGACGGCTCTGTTGAGCTGGCCGAGGGGATCAAAGTCGGTGGACTCTTTGTTGAAGATCAGAATCCTGCGGATTCGCTTCGTCTGTTGGGCGCACATTCGTCCGTTGCATTGGGAGATAATACGGTTATGTATGCAGAATATCTCTCAACCAATAGCAGTCAGAATGGGAAAGGTGAAGGCTTTCGTGGGGAAATTCGCCACAACAGCCAGCGGCTTCGTGGACGTATCTTTGCTGGTAAAACCGATGAGAAGTTTTCAAATCCATCTGCCACATTTTCCGGTGGACGTGCCGAAGCGGGTGCCAAAGGTGCTGTTATGCTGGGGCAGAAAACCCGGTTCCATGCCGAGGGGGTATTTACCGAAGATATAGCTAGTGGCGGAAATCGCAAGGGAGTTCATGCCTTCTTCGAGCAGAAGTTCGGCGCTTCGGGTAGTGCGGAAATCGGCGCAAGGTATACGTATGAAACCCGGCCAGGTGCTACAGCAGATACAGCATCTGCCGGTGAGGAAAATACCAGCATCAGAGCAAAGATCAGTTCTCAGATACCCGGAATAAGCCGTCTGAACGTATTTGGTGAATATGAACAGGAAGTGAGTGATACCGAGAAAAAAGTAGTTGCGATGGGTGGAAATTATCAGTTTCACAATCGCGGCAGGCTATATGCAAGGCATGAGTTCATTTCCAGTCTGAACGGACGGTATGCATTAAATAGTACGCAAGAACAGCATGCGACTGTTGTTGGACTGGACAGTGATTATATGCGTGGTGGACGGGTATTTAGTGAATATCGAATACGCGATGCGATTGCCGGTCGTGATGCTCAGGCTGCTATGGGCCTGAGAAATCGTTGGACACTGGCTTCCGGCCTCAACATGAATACCGGCTTCGAACGCATTTTCTCGATGGACGGTAGTAAAGAAAGTGAAGCAACATCCGCTACTCTGGGATTGGAATACCTGCCGAATAGCGACTGGAAAACAACCGGGCGCTTTGAAGTGCGCAATACGCGTAATACAGACAGCTTTTTAAAGACCCTGGGCCTGGCTTATAAATTGTCGCCAAGCTGGACACTGCTGACCCGTAACGTTTTGTCGATCACCAATGCAGATAACGATCAGAATGATCAAACACGGAACTGGATGCGGCTTGGACTTGCCTATCGCGATAATGATGCCAATAACTGGATGCTGTTAACGCGATATGAAATCAAATACACTGAAAAGGGAGCAGAGTCCCAGCGTACTCAGCAGCTGGTTCATTTGCTCTCCTCTCATCTGCATGTGCAGGCTACGAGAAGCCTGATGTTCAGTACCAGGTATGCCGGAAAAATTGTTCGGGACGAATTCGTCGGAACAATCAATCGTGCCAAGGCCCATCTTGCAGCGCTGCGTACAACCAGGGATCTGGGCAAGCGATTTGATGTAGGTCTTCTGGGAAGCATGCTGATTGGAGATTCCTTCAAGAGCCGCTCTTTCGCACTGGGTGGTGAATTCGGATTTCGACTGACAACCAACGTCTGGCTTAGTGCCGGCTATAACCTCAGCGGTTTTAAGGATAATGACCTTTCGGGAAGTGACTATACCAATAAGGGACTTTTTGCCAGACTGCGTATCAAGTTTGACGAAGGGCTGTTCAATAAAGCAATGAATCAGCGCGATATGCGCTATGCTGCTGCCTATAAAGAGTGTGAGCCGTATATCCCGCCACCGGTAGAAAAGCCCACGGTCGTCGAAAAAGAAAAACCGATTGAGGTGCCTATTATTGAACTACCGGATCGCGTCCACTTTGCGCTCGATCGTTGGGAAGTCTCCGAAAAGTCGAGAGGCGTGCTGGATTCTGTTATTGCCTTTATGAAAATGAATCAGGAGGCGCATATCGTTCTTGTCGGGCATACAGATTCACGTGCCGAGAAGTTCTATAATGCCGAATTGGGGAATAAGCGAGCACTCTCCGTGAAGTTTTACATGTTTGATCAGGGGATTAAAGCACACCGGATTGATACGCGTACCGAAGGTGAGCTTGTGCCGTTAACCGGCGAGGAAACCATCAAGGATAAAGCCAGAAATCGCCGGGTGATGTTTATAATTGAGTCTGATAAAAAACTGAAGCTCCTGCCGCAGGAAGCAGATTTGCAGCTCGAGCGCTAGGAAAAAGGCACCGCGTATAGGATGCGATATACGTGGTGCCGGTATCCGCTGGTTGCAGCGGCTTGCTTAAGTTGGACTCGTTTATTGTCGATTTGAATAAAATGCCATCACAATGCAAAGATTTGTGCCTGGAATCCTTTCCAAGTAGGGTTTCTGTCATCTGCTGCAATAGCAGTACGCGTTATTGAGATGATCATGGATAGAACAGGAAATACATGTATGGATACGGTTGTATATCGCTCACTTTTTAACCTGCTTCTGAAAGCAAGCATGCTGACTCTCCTTCTGGTGCCCGGGCAGCTTTTTGCGCAGATCCTGCTTGAAGAGGGGTTCACAGGTAATACCGCTCCGGGATGGGTGTTGGGAAATGATGCATCGCTGACAGGGGGGAACGGAGATCCGATCGGTGATGGCTGGTTACAACTTACAACCGCTACAAATATTCAGACCGGATATGCCTACCTGATAAACCCATTTCCCAGCACCGAAGGTTTGATTCTGGAGTTTGATTTTACTATTTGGGGTGGAAGCGGTGCAGATGGTTTTACCGTTTTCCTGTTTGATGGTGCAAATACCGACTTTCAGGTTGGGGGCTTTGGTGGCTCACTTGGATACGCCCCAATATGTGGTCAGGTTGGATTAAGCGATGCTTATGTGGGGATAGCTTTTGATGAGTTTGGAAATTTCTCTAATCCCACAGAGTGTCGGAATGGGGGCACGCAGTTTACGCCGGATGCTGTCGCAATACGCGGACCGGGAAACGATAGTACCGGATATGAATATCTTACCGGAACCCCGACACTGCCTACGTCACTGGATATTCTTACCGGTACCAGGCCGGATCAAAACGGTGTTGATTATCGGCGTGCTCGCGTAGAGATTACGCCGAACGGTGTTAGCTATACTATCAATGTTGCCATCCAGTACGGCCGCAATAATTCTTACACGCAGATTATCAACGATTACCCGCTCCCCTCGGCTCCACCACCGACTTTGAAGCTGGGTTTCGCTGCCTCTACGGGGGCACTGAATAATTTCCATGAAATTCGCCAGGTCGAGGTAACGGTACCGACAGATCTGAGTCTTGAAAAAACGGTCGATAATACCAACCCGATTTTCGGAGATATTCTGCGCTATACCTTAAAAGCATGGAATAATGGTCCGAATAATTCAACAAATACTGTCTTGTATGACGTGTTACCCCCCGGATTGCGATTCGTTACAGCCCAGGTGAGTCAGGGAAGCTACACGGTGAACCAGGATACGATTTTTGGTGATTTGGGTACTATCCTGGAAGGAGATACAGCGACGATGACGATTCTGGCGAAGGCGGAAGGAAGCGGGCCTTTCCAGAATATCGCTTTTGTGACATCCAGCCAAAACGACCTGGATCCTACAGACAACAGGGATACTGTGGCAGTAAACGTGTCTCCTTCGTTTCCTGTTGGACCCACGTTCAATTGTGATGCAACGTTTTACGTTAGCGGTCAGGAAGGAACAACTGCTCTTCATGAACTGGATAGATCAACAACACCTTTTAACATCAACCCTGTGAATCTGAACTCCGGTGTTAATATTGATGCGATTGGAATTCGTCGACAGGACGGATATATCTATGGAAGTAACGGTGGTAATTTGCTGCGAATCGATTCTGACGGAGCAGCAACCGATCTTGGCAGAATTTATCAGTTGCCTAACGTTACCTATAACGCTGCAGCAGTGGACGTAGATGGCTACCTCTGGGTTTATCGTGAATCGAATTCAAAGTTTTATCGGATTGATGTTGACTTTTCAAGTCCAACTTATCGTGAAGTAGTCGACAGTCTTAGCAGCAATGCCGGTAATCTGGAAGATTTTGTATTTGACCCTTATCAGCAAAACTCCGCTTATGCCTATAGCGGTAGTGATGTGAAGCATGTGAATATGCTTTCGGGGCTCACTACATCGATTGCTTCTAATCAGGCGCGCGGTGATCTTGAAGCGATGTTTATGGATCCAGCTGGAAATCTGTTTGGCTATGAAGACGGCACCGAAACTCTCTGGAAGTTCGACATTACGACCGGCGAAGGTATTAACCTCGGTAGCGTGAATAATGCCGTATCCGATCCGATTGACGGCTGTAATTGTCCGTATGGTCCGTATATGGAAAAATACGTTATTCCGGCGACAGCGGAACCGGGAGATACGGTTACCTACTACTTTGCAATGTCCAATGCGAATACCGGTGCTATTTCAGGATTGACATTCAGTGATATTTTACCCGGTGGATTTACCTACGTTGCCGGAACATTGCAGAACCCCTTTGGCGGCAGTGCAAACTCCTATGCTGGAACATCCGCATTAACGGTAACCGGTCTTTCCTTACCGGCAGCCACTCAGGGTTTGATCAGCATTGATGTAGCTATTCCCGAGAACGAAAATCTGGTGAATAATACCTTCTTTAACCAGGCTGCATTGCTTAATGTACCTTCCCCTTTCGGCGGTCCTCAGCTCGACTCTGATAATCCAAATACCGGTGAGTTTGGCGACCCAACTCCAATCGACATTGTTGCTCCAAGCCAGGGTGTGCGTGGCAGCATTTTTGAAGACATTAACTACGGTGGTGGCGACGGTCGTAATTACGCTGCTGCTAACGCCTCTGCTGTTAATTCCGGATTTGCGGCTGATCTTATTAGCGTCGAGGGTGTTCGACTCGAACTTTATGATGCTGCCGGTAACTTTGTTGAGGCGGATACTTCTCTTGCGGATGGTAGTTATAGCTTTCCGTTTCTTGCCGATGGCAGTTATTCCGTAAGGGCCGTCAATTCTACTGTCCTCTCACAAAGGCCTCTAAACAGCACCGGCTTGCCGACATTTGCAGTCCAAACCTATCGTGTAAACGGCAGTACCGGACAGGCACAGGATGTTGTAAATGAAGTGGGTGGGGCCATACCGAATTTGCAGGATGATCCACCGAACCTCACTGGGCAATTATTGTCTGCGATTACCGCACAATCTGTTGCTCCGATAACGCTTAACGGCGAATACGTTGAAAATGTAGACTTTGGCTTCAACTTCAATACCATCGTGAATGTAAATGATGAAGGGCAGGGTTCGCTTCGGCAATTTATTCTGAATAGTAATGAACTTGCCAATACCAATCTCGATCAGGACGATTCTCCCGCAGGTATAACGAGCGTTAACAAGCCGGCAGGTATTGAGCACAGCATATTTATGATTCCGTCATCCAATCTTGTTGTGACAAGTGATGGGGGAAGCGGTACGGCGATGAATATTCAACCCGTTACGCCCTTAGAAGACATTACGGATAATAATACCGCGATTAGTGGTGAGACGCAGACCGCTTATAGTGGTGATACCAATGTCGGTGTCAGCGAACTGAGTAACGGTCCTGAAGTTGTTGTGGACTATCGAGAATCTGTGGGCGGAGCGGGTATCACCTTTCTTGGAGATGGTTTCGTTTTTAGCGGAATGGGCCTCGGACGCGTTGATGGAAGCGGCATAACCGGGGTTGGTTTGCAAATTACCGGATCCGGTGGAAACGTCAGGAATAGCACCATTTATGGAAACGGCAATACCGGTGTGAAGCTGGATAATACTGCTGATAATAATATTGAAAATAATGTGATTCGTTCAAATGCCGTCGATAACAGCGCTTCGGATGGTATCCAGCTATCGAATGTTAGTAACACTGCTATTCTGTTAAATGAAATTGTGGATAACGGTGGATACGGGATAGACTTTGTAATCGGTAATAACAATACTATAACTGTTCAGTCGAACCTGATTAAAGGAAATGGCAGCAGTTCAAATACTGAGGATGCAGGGATTGGTTTGCGTAATGGTCAGGACAATATCATTTCCCAGAATACGATAACCGCTAATAGTGGCGATGGTATTATCGTCCGCAACAATCAGTTTGGGAATCTGATTTCGCAAAACTCGATTTTTGACAATGGTGAGCTCGGGATCGACCTGGATGCTGGAAGTGGCAATCAGGGAGATGAGGTTACATTGAATGATATGGACGATGCGGATGAGGGTGGAAATACCCTGTTTAACTTTCCAATTCTTGAATCCGCCGATCTGAATAGCGCAAATAATACGATTACTCTAACGGGCTTTGCCCGACCGGGTAGTATTCTCGAGCTTTTTCTTGCAGCGCCGGATGGAAGTGGATTTGGTGAAGGTCAGACGTATCTCATCACGTTAACCGAAGGTTCAGCAGATGACCGGGATGCGACAAGCGATCTTTATGGGCCAGGAGCTGTTAACGGTTTGTTACAGGGAACGGATAATACCGAGCGCTTTGATTTTCTGATTAACGTACCTAACGGCGTATCGAACGGATCTTACCTGACCGCTACGGCAAGGAACGGTTCTGCCAACACTTCGGAGTTTAGCGGCATTGTTCAAGTCAGCGAGTCGGGCACTGAGCTCAGCGGCTTCGTCTATGCCGATCCCAATCATAATGCTACTCTCGATGGTAATGAGTCCGGCAGCGGTTTAAATTTATTTGCAAAACTGGTTGATAGTGCCATACCAGCCGGTCCTGCAGCTACTGTTGTGCCGGTAGATCCTGCAACCGGTGCCTATTTATTTACCCGCGTTAATCCGGGTGTCTGGACCATCGTGATCAGCGGTAATGGTAATCCTGCTGATGTGGCGCCGGTTGAATTGCCTGAATGGGTTGGTACTGAAGCTCCGCTGCATATCCGTGCGAATATTTCCGTAACCAACAGTAGTCTCGAAAACCTGAATTTCGGTCTTTACAACGGTAGTGTATTGAAAGGCCTGGTCTTCGAAGATAACGGCGTCGGTGGGGGCGTGGCCAATAATGGTATAGAAGATGGTGCTGAAGCAGGGATACCCAAAGTTCGATTATATGCTGAAGATGTCGGTGGTGGTACTTTATACGACAATGCCTCTACAGCTGCAGACGGAACGTTTATGCTCTGGATGCCGGCATCCCTGGTTAGCACGCCAATACAAATTCGCGAAGCTAATTTATCCGGTTACTTGTCTACCGGTGGAGATGCCGGTACAACCGTCGGGAATTATGATGTAATAACGGATTTAGTCACTTTTGCTTTTCAGGCGGGGCAGGAGTATGAAGGGATCGTTTTTGCTGATATAAAGGAACATTCCCTTACACCTGACAATGCCGGTCATACGGCTCCCGGAACGGTGGTTTTTTATTCGCATATATTTGAGGCCACGACAGCTGCAACAGTTGAGTTTGCCATGACGGATGTAGCTACACCCGCTGATCCGGCATACGGTATGGTGCTCTATCGCGATTTGAACTGTGATGGAAATCTCGATAGTAATGATGTTGCGATATCAGCCCCAATAGCAGTATTTGCCGGAGAAGAAATATGCTTAATTACCAAAGTTCAGGTTCCGACGAATGCTCCAAACGGTGGCCAACATGTGCTGACGCTTTTAGCAAATGTAGATTTTGTAAATGCCGCTCCGCCGTTGAGCCGTCAATATTCCGTCACTGACATAACCACTGTTGGGGATGGTAACTCCGGACTTGTTCTGGAAAAAACGTCTCCAACGACGAGCGCGGCACCTGGTGATACGATTACCTATGCAATTTCCTATACGAATTTCGGTACTGAACCGATCAGCGATCTAATCATAAAAGACGTTACGCCGTCTTACACAACGTTGGTAGACGCAACGGCAGAGACGCCACCTGATAACCTTACCGACGTGATGATCTCTGCACCGACAGCCGGACAGTCTGGAGCCATACGCTGGGAGTTTACCGGACAGTTGCTGCCGGGAGCCAGCGGAGTAGTACGGTTCCGTGTTTTGCTGGATTAAAAAAAGACCCAAATAAGTTCCCCGACAATGCCAGCATTGTTGGGGAACTTTACCCTTCTTTACAATTCTAAACATCCTCTGTTTCATTATTTCGTATTGGAAAAGGCTGTTTTAAAATAGTTCTGCCGGGTGCTTGTTTGGCAGCCTTGTTAACCACTACAATAAACACTAATTATCGTTACAGTCGGGGTTAGATAAAATTGATCTGGCTCACGGACGAAATTGAAGTTTATCCCTTTCTTTACAGGCATATTTTAGCTGTTTTTCAATCCGGACAGCTGAAACGTTCATTGGGGAAAGTATGTCGGGAACTGGTGATATTTATCCAGGTTGGTCTGCCACCCTTCCTAAAAGTTTGAAAGCAAATTGTGTTCATATCTGGAGAGGTAGTCTCTTCTCTACGGATGTTATTCTTGAAGAGAATACACGACTTCTTCAACCAGAAGAGCTTGAGCGCGCGATACGTTTCAAATTTGACAGGCATCGTAATGGATTCATTACTGCGCGTGCATTACTTCGCAGGATCCTCAGTTTATACATCGGGCTGCCCGCTGATGAAATTGAACTGCAAACCATGTCTCATGGTAAGCCGTTCGTAATAACCCACAATCTACCAGAACTAAGGTTCAACCTTTCGCATTCTCATGAACGTGTGCTTTACGCGTTTTGTCTGCATAGGGAAGTCGGAATTGATATTGAATTGGTCAAGCCCGGGTATGCCGATAGCGGTATACCGGAACGATTCTTTTCAAAATCAGAAGTCGAGATGCTAAGAAGTGTCGCGGTCGAGCAACAGGCTGAAGCATTTTTTAACTGCTGGACCCGCAAGGAAGCGATTATTAAAGCGATCGGTCAGGGATTATCATTGCCGTTGAGCGCATTTGATGTGACGCTGAAGCCGGGAAAAGCGGCACGGGTATTGGATATGCGGATCCCTGAAATTGACAAAGAAAAATGGAGAATTTGGGATATTAAAGTCGATAATGCCTACAAGGCTGCGCTTGCTTTACAGGGGGATGCTGTAGAGTTAAGCTATTTCGAATGTGACTCGGTTTTGAATTTATGAGTCATAAAAATGAATGCCCTGATAATTCAGAGCCATCAGACGCCGTACTGCGTATTACCTGAGCAGAATCCGGCAGCTAGACAAATGAGGGGATGTAGTCTGGAATGAATACCATCGATCATAAAAAGCTCAGCATCTTGAGCAGTGATTCTGAGCCTTTGGACTTCAAGTATATTCAGGATCAAATAGCTGAAGCAGCAGATCGTTATCCGCAACGGATTGCAGTTGAAACGAGTAATGCTTCATTGACATATAATGAACTGCTGAACCGGGCAAATGCCCTGGCAAAACAGCTTCAGGATGCAGGTGTTTCTTTAGGAGACTATGTAGGAATATGGCAGGACCGATCCATAGAAATGGTCGTTGCCATTCTTGCCGTTTTAAAAGCTGGTGCCGCCTATATTCCTCTTGATCCTTCCTATCCTCTCGACAGGTTACAATTTATTCTGAAAGATACTGGCGCCAAGGTGATCCTCACCACCGATCCTTTTATTAATGACCTCCAGGAAGATCACTCTACTATTATTCGTATTGATCATGTTAAAGCTAAAGATACTAAGGTTAAGCTACAAGTTAATTACAGCCTAAATGCACCGGTATATGTAATTCATACCTCAGGATCCACCGGAAAACCCAAAGGGGTTGCGGTAAACCAGGCAAACCTGATCCATTCCAATTCAGCTCGAAAAATATATTATGACGGAAGCGTTGGGAAATTTCTGCTGCTTTCATCCTTTTCCTTTGATAGTTCGGTTGCAGGAATCTTCTGGACATTGTCTGGGGGAGGAACCCTGTGCCTTCCAAAATCGGGTGTTGAGCAAGATGCCGGTCGAATTGCAACGTGTATTCATGAGTTCGCTATAACTCATATGCTCGCTTTGCCTTCATTATATCAACTGGTGTTGGAGCAAGGCAGTAAAGAAACGCTTCGCTCTCTAAAACACGTGATTGTTGCCGGGGAAGCCTGCTCTCCCGAACTTGCAGGACAGCATTTTAAGAGACTTCCGAATACCAGGTTATACAACGAATATGGACCTACCGAAGCAAGTGTATGGTCTACTGTTTATGAAATTCCAGCGGCGTTCTCTGCTAAAGCCGTTCCCATTGGAAAGCCTATACCCGGCAGCAGCGTGTTGATCCTGGATGAAGAGCTGAATCTACTCCCTCGGGGAGAAGCCGGAGAACTATTTGTTGCCGGTCCCGGTGTTACAGCCGGCTATCTGAATCAACCTGAATTGACAGCAAATAAGTTTCTTGAGTCACCAAAGCCGCTTCACAAACTATTGCCGGAGGAATATGCAGGACTAACGCTATACCGTACCGGCGATCGCGTGAGCTGTAATGCTGATGGCGATCTCGAATTTCACGGCCGGGTGGATCAGCAGATTAAACTTCGCGGTTTTCGTATTGAACCCGGTGAAATAGAATCATGCATGTTGGATTACCCGGGAGTTGCTGAAGCTGCGGTTATACTCCGTGAAGATCGACCGGGGGTGAAGAGGCTAACTGGTTATATCCTTAAAAAGGATGAGGATGTAAACCTTACTGAGCTACGAAAACAGTTACACCAGTCTCTACCGGTGCATATGATACCAACAAGTTTTGTTGTGCTGGATGGGTTTCCCCGAATACCAAATGGAAAGGTTGATCGTAATGCCTTTCCAGCACCTGACCGCAGCCGCCCGCCGCTTGAGCAACCTTATAGCGCAGCTGTGAATAAGCTGGAGAAAAAGCTTCAGCAGATGTGGTGTGCAATCCTTGACCTCGATGAGGTTGGAACGCATGATCCCTTTTTCGATCTTGGTGGCGACTCGCTGCTTGCAGCACGTTTCATAGGTGAGCTGCAAAAACAACTCGAAGAACCCGTGTTTGTCGTAACGCTTTTTTCTGCCCCGACGATTGCCTCCTACGCAACCTTTTTGCAACGTGACTATACAAATAGTGTCAGCCGTTGGCTGGGTGAGCAAAGCTCAGTAAAAACAGATGATCAGTCCAAAGCTTTACAGGTCGAAGACCAGCAGCGTTTTCAAAATCTGGTGCCGCAGGTTGAGATATCAAAGACCAAAGTCAGTAAAAAAGCTAAAAATTCACCCGCTATTTTTATTCTGGCACCACCGCGTTCCGGAACCACGCTTCTACGAGTAATGCTTGCCGGTCACTCAAAATTGTTTGCGGCAAATGAGCTACAACTGTTGGGATTTGAATCCATGCGGGAACGATCGGATGCCTACTCGGGCAAGTATTCCGTCTGGCTTGATGGACTTGTTCGCACAGTGATGGAATTAAAGCAATGCAGCGCTGAAGAAGCGCAGAGGATGATAAGCAAATATGAAAAGAAAAATGCCACCACAAGAGAGATGTTTGCAGCACTTCAGGACTTGATCGGGGATAGGATCTTAGTCGATAAATCACCTCAATATGCACTTGATATTCCGGCACTTCAGCGAGCAGAACGCGACTTCGATAATCCACTCTATATTCAGCTGGTGCGACATCCATATGCAATGGTTTCGTCCTTCGTTAAGCGAAGAATGAAACAGGTTGTCTATCTGAAAGATAACAATTTCTCCGATCGTGAAACCGGTGAGCTGGTTTGGTTGGAGAGCCATCGCCGAACGGCTGATTTTCTGCAGAGAATCCCCGCAGACCGCAAAATGGTTCTGCGCTATGAGGATCTGGTGACCGATCCGCGTGCAGCGATGAAAATGCTTTTCAAGACCTTCAATCTACCCTTTGAAGAAGCAGTTTTGAATCCTTATACCAATCTTGAAGGAAAGATGATAGATGGTGTTCATGCTGATTCAACCCCAATGGGTGATCCGAAATTTATGCAGCAGAAGTCTATCAATCCAACGTTGGCGGATGCCTGGAAGGGTGTTCTGGAAGATAACTTCCTGAGTGAAATGACCTGGAACCAGGCAGAACAATTTGGCTATGAAAAGCCAAAGAAACAGTTCGCCGGCTCAGCTAATGCTCCATTGGAAAATATTGAAATTGCCATAATTGGTATGGCGGCTCGCTTTCCGGGTGCTGAAACGTTAGATGAGGTTTGGGAAAATCTGAGTAAGGGCGTTGAATCGATTCGACGATTGTCTGATGAAGAGCTTCGTGCTCGTGGAATAGATGAACAAACAATTGCTGACCCCCAGTATGTAAAAGCCGGGGCCAGTCCGAAAGATATAGACAAGTTTGACGCAGCGTTCTTTGGCTTCCATAAGCGCGAAGCTGAACTCATGGATCCGCAGCACCGGATGTTTCTGGAAGGAGCCTGGTCGGCTCTGGAACATGCCGGTTATGATCCGGAACGCTACGATGGTGAGATCGGTGTTTTTGGCGGTGTAGCCCGCAACAGTTACCTGACAGCAAACCTGATGACGGATCCCGATTTTCGAGATCGCGCCGGCGATTACATTAATACGCTGGGAAGTGAAAAAGATTTTCCTGCAACCCGTGTGGCACATAAGCTGAACTTGCGCGGACCGGCAATGACTATTCAGACTGCCTGTTCGACTACTGGTGTGGCGATTCATATGGCATCACAGAGTTTGAGAAATGGTGATTGTCAAATGGCAATTATCGGTGGATGTCGCGTACAGGTTCCGGACGGCGTTGGGTATCATCATGTAGAAGGCGGTCCGCTATCCGTCGATGGCCACCTTCGCGCATTCGATGCGGATGCGACCGGTATGGTAAAAGCCAGTGGTGGAGCCTTTCTGGTCTTGAAACCGCTTTCTGTGGCATTGGAAGATGGCGATACGGTTCATGCGGTTATTAAAGCCACTGCAATAAACAATGACGGCTCGGATAAGGCCGGTTTCACTGCTCCCGGAGTAGATGGACAGGCGCGAGTTATTGGAAAAGCTCTTCAGCGTGCAGGTATATCCCCCGAGTCTATTAGCTATATGGAAGCCCACGGAACCGGGACGGTACTGGGTGATCCCATTGAGGTTGGGGCGCTGACCAAAGCATGGCGACATCATACCGACAAAAAACAGTTCTGTGCGCTTGGCTCAGTCAAAACCAATATCGGACATTTGGATGCCGGAGCTTGCGCTGCCAGTATTGTCAAAACCGCATTAGCCTTGAAGCACAGGCAAATACCGGCGAACCTGCATTTTAAATCTCCCAATCCCCAACTTGATCTGCCGAACAGTCCGTTTTTTGTGAACAGCTCACTGTTAGACTGGCAGAGTAATGGACAACCACGTCGGGCCGCTGTTAGCTCGCTTGGCCTGGGCGGAACCAATGCCCATCTGATTTTGGAAGAGGCACCAGAGCAGGAGAAGAAAGAGCAAACTGAAAAACCACGGGTGCTGGTCTTATCCTCTCGTTCGGATGACGTCCTGCAGCAGATGCGGCTAAATTTGGCTGACTATCTGGAAAAACACCCGGAAATAAATTTACAGGACGTTGCGCATACCCTAGTCCATGGCCGAAAGCTCTTTGAACAGAGGCTTGCAATAGCGGTTGAAAATCGTACAGACGCGATAGAGCGACTGCGAAATGCTCCGGCGCATCAGCTTGTGAAGCATTCACAGAAAAGAGTGAACCGGTCTGTCGCCTTTATGTTTGCCGGAGGTGGTGCTCAGTATGTGCGAATGGGACAGCAGCTTTACTCGGAAAATAGCACCTTCAGGAATACCGTTGACGAATGTGCGGAAATACTGATTCCGATTATTCAAGCGGATATCCGAGAACTGCTCTACCCAAAGTCGGATACAGATGAAGTCGCATCGAAGAAGCTTGAATCACCTTCACTTACACTGCCTGCATTATTTGCGATTCAATATGCCTGTGCACAGCTTTGGATGGGAATCGGTGTCCACCCTTCTTCCATGATAGGACACAGCATGGGGGAATATACGGCGGCCTGTCTGGCAGGTGTATTCTCGCTGGAAGATGCGCTCGCGCTGGTTTCTATCAGAGGAAAACTGTTTGAAACTCTTGAAGACGGCTCGATGCTGAGTGTTCCACTTACCGAATCAGAACTTAAACCTATGCTGGGAGATGAACTTTCCTTCGCTGCAATCAATCACTTTGACAGCTGCGTGGTTTCCGGTCCCACGCCAAAGATCGAAGCGCTCCAGCAGAATTTGGAATCTCGCGAGGTCGAATGTACGCGGTTAAGGATCTCGGTGGCAGCACATTCGGCCATGGTTGAGCCGATTCTAGAGCCGTTTAAGGAATTTCTTGAAGGTATTGATTTTGAAAAACCACAAATCCCGTTTGTCTCGAACCTTAGCGGCAATTGGGTAACCGGTGATGAGGTAACGACGCCTGAGTATTGGTTGAGGCATTTACGCGAGACTGTACGCTTTGCTGATGGGCTGTCTTGTCTGCTTAAAGATGAACACATGCTGCTTCTTGAAATGGGGCCCGGTAGAACGCTGAGCTCATTTGCCCGCGCACACCCTGAAAAAAAGCCAGAACAGGTTATTGTTACTTCCTTACGCCACCCGCGCGAAGAGGTCGAAGATCATACGTTTTTAAATAACAGTATAGGCTGGTTGTGGGCCGCCGGGATACAGCTAAAGTGGGATAAAATTATTGGAAGTGATGCAAGACGAGTACCGTTGCCGACCTATCCGTTTGAGAGAAAAACCTATTGGATAGAGCCTCAACAGGGTGGGCAGCAAACTGTTGCTATAACAGGACGTGAAAGTATGATAAAAGAGGATATAGACGTGACAACAGTGAAAATGCTACCAAGCCGGGCAGAACGAGTCGGCGATGAACTGCAGCGCATTATTCATGAACTTAGCGGTGTCGATATGGCAGCCATTGAGCGGGATACCAGCTTTCTGGAGCTGGGTTTTGATTCGCTTTTCCTGACGCAGGCGAATTCGGCATTTCAAAAGCTGTTCAAGGTGAAAATTTCCTTCAGGCAGCTATTTGAGGAGGCTCCAACCATTAACCTCTTGGCGGCCTTTATTGATGGAAAGATGCCACCTGAAGCATTTCCTGCACCGGAACCAGAGCCTGCTCCTGTTCAGGAAGCAGCCCCTGTTGCTGCCGCTTCCTCTGCACCTGCTGTGCAAGCAGCGCCAATGCAGCCGATTCAGGTTAACGCAGAATCGGGTACCATGCAGCAAATTGTGCAGCAGCAACTTCAACTAATGCAGCAGCAGCTACAGCTGCTGGGTGGTGTACCCCAACCTACGGTTTCTCAACCGGCACAGGTTGTAACTTCTACTCCTGCAGGACAGGTAGCATCTACACCGGTTCAGGAGAGCACGTCCGTTGCTTCAGCGAACGGCAAAAAAGGAGACGGAGCCGCTCATGGCCCCTGGAAGCCGGTGCAGCGCAAGCGTGCAAATGAATATACTGACCGGCAGATGAACGCTTTGGAAAAACTAATTGCTGACTACACGAAAAAAACGGCCGGATCGAAAGCCCTGACGCAGTCTCAAAGGCCTCGACTTGCGGATCCTCGTGCCATTACCGGTTTTCGTCATGTTTGGAAAGAAATGATTTATCAGATTGCCGGTGTACGCTCCAAGGGGAGCCGTATCTGGGACGTTGATGATAATGAGTATATTGATTTAAATATGGGATTCGGCATTAATTTTTTTGGTCATTCTCCGGACTTTGTCATTAATGCCGTAGAGGAGCAGCTGGCCAAAGGTATTGAGTTGGGAGTGCTTACGCCACTGGCGAAAGACGTTGCCGAGTTAATTTGCGAACTTACCGGAATGGAGCGGGTAAACTTTGTAAACACTGGTTCCGAAGCGGTTTCTGCGGCTGTACGCGCAGCGCGTACGGCTTCAGGTAAGGACCGAATTGCCGTTTTTCGCAAAGATTACCACGGTATTTCGGATGAATTGTTGGTTCGGCCGGTAGATCTTGGAGGGAAGCGACTCTCAAAACCGGTTTCCCCGGGGATACCGGACTTCCTGGTAGAGAACGTCATTATTCTGGAATATGATGACAGCTGTCTGGACGTAATACGTGAGCATGCGGATGATTTGGCAGGCGTGATTTTCGAGCCGGTCCCGGCACACGACCCGGCTTTTCAGCCGCGTGAGATTATCCACAAGGTTCGCGAAGTAACTCGTGAGCTCGATATTGCAATGATTTTTGATGAATTGATTACCGGCTTCAGATTGCACCCGCGTGGGGCACAGGGCTTCTACGATGTTGATGTCGATATTTGTGCTTACGGTAAGATTGTTTGCGGCGGACTACCCATGGCTGCGGTCGCCGGCTCTGCTAAATACATGAACGCATTTGACGGTGGGATGTGGCAATTCGGAGACGATTCTTATCCGGAAGGAGGGGTTACCTTCTTTGGCGGTACCTTTGTCAGGCATCCGCTATGCCTTGCGAGTTCCCGCGCTGTGCTGCAAAAGATGCATGAGAACGGTACTAAACTACATGATGATCTGAATGCGAAAACAGAAGCTTTCGCAGCCGATGTGAACGACATTTTCAAGCGCCATCATGCTCCGATGGAAATGGTTCGCTGTGCGTCAATGATTCTGATTCGCTTTCTTGAAGATGGTCCCTTCAATCCGTTATTCTGGTTCTACCTTCGATTGAATGGCGTGTTATTTCGGGATCGTTCCGGATTCTTATGTGTCGATCATACGCAGGAAGATTTGAAAACGGTTTTGAAAGCTATTGAAGATTCTGTATTACAAATGAAAGCTGCCGGCTTTATGCCCGGGCAGGATGCTGACGAGGACCCTTCTTTTTTAGCACTGGACGGTCAACCAACAGAGCTGCCGCTGACACCTTCGCAGGTTGAAATCTGGTTGGCCAGTCAACTGGGTGAAAAAGCTTCCTGCGCATTTAATCTTTCATCCCGATTAACGCTGAAGGGGGCATTTGACAAGGATGTTCTACAGCGTAGCGTTAATCAATTGACCCAACGGCATGAAGCACTGAGAACAACGTTTAGCTCAGATGGCTCGATGCAGTATATCGCAAAAGATATCGGCGTAAATTTTTCCTATGTTGATTTATCCGAGCTGGATAACAGCACGGGTGAAGAAATGCTGGCTGAAATCTGCGAAGAGGATGTTCGCACCGCATTTGACCTGGTAAACGGGCCGCTTATCCGTTTCCACATCGTGCGTACTCGTCCCGATCAGCACGAAATTATTATGTCCGTTCACCACATTATTTGTGATGGGTGGTCGTTCGGTGTGCTATTAAAAGATCTGGCCGCTTTTTATTCTGCGAATGTGAAAGGAGAGCAGCCGAGCCTAACCGATCCACTTCAATTTCGTGACTTTGTAGACATTCAGAATGAAAACCTGGAGATCGTTGGTAGCTCTTCAAAGGAATACTGGCAATCCCAATATAAGGAAAGCATACCGGTACTCGAATTACCTACGGATTATCCGCGACCGCGTAACCGTTCTTATGACGGTGGATATCGCAGACTCAAACTGGATAACAATATATTCAAGGGTGTTCAGAAATTTGCTTCTGAACAGCGAAGCACCACCTTTGGTGTGCTGATGGCGGCTTACGGCGCCTTTTTAAGCCGACTGTCATCACAGGAAGAGGTGGTAATCGGCCTGGCCGCCGCCGGGCAGACGGCTATTGGTAAGCAAGAAGTTGTCGGTCATTGCGTTACCTTATTGCCAATACGATTACCCGTGCCCGGTGGAGAAAAGTTTGTTGATTATTTTGGGGAAATGAAGGGCCGGTTGATGGAAGCTTATGATCATCAGGATTATACTTTCGGTGATCTACTGACTTCGCTTGGAATTGAGCGAGACCCGTCACGCTTGCCTCTGGTTTCTACCATGATTACTTATGAAACCGGATCGGAAAAGCTGAATTTCGGTAATCTGATTACTGACGTATCGGCGAATCCTAAAGGGTACTGCAATTTTGATCTTGAGCTTTATCTGATGGAAGACAAGGGTGAGTTAACCATGCGCATGGAATACAACTCAGAGTTGTTTAATGCTTCCACTATAGAACGTTGGCTAAAGCATTTTCAGGTAATGCTGGGCAATATCGTTTCGGATGATGAAACCCCGATTCAACGAATTGCAATGATACCTTCTGCAGAGATGCAGCGCATGATATATAGCTGGAACGATACGCAAGTGACCTATCCGGCTGAGCGCGGAATGCATGAGCTTTTTGAAGAGCAGGCCGACTTTTTAAAAGAAGACGCTATCGCTGCTATCTTCCCATCGGAAGGAAAGAAGCATATCAGCTATAGTTATTTTGAATTGGAGCAGCGAGCAAATCGCCTGGCTAACTTTTTGATCAAGAACGGTGTGAAAGAGGGGGACTTCGTTGGAGTTTATCTCGACAGAGGCTCTGAATTATTAACGACACTCCTGGCGATACTGAAAACCGGAGCGGCATATGTACCGCTGGATCCATCTTTTCCTGTGGACAGAATACGGTTTATGATAGAGGACTCCGGGATGTCTTTAATTTTGAGCTCGGAAGCCCTTGCTGATGGTTTATCGGGAGTTGCAGATAATCTTTTGCTGGTTGATAAGGAAGCTGCACGTATTGGACGATCATCAAAAAAACGGATTAAGCTGAAACCGAACCCGGAAAGGTTAGCCTATGTAATTTATACCTCCGGCTCAACAGGTAAACCCAAAGGCGTGCAGATTGCTCATCACTCCGTTGTTAACTTTTTGATGACAATGGGAACCGACAGACCCGGATTCACAAAACAGGATAAACTACTTGCATTAACAACAATATCTTTCGATATCTCTGTCCTTGAATTATTTTTACCACTGGCTAATGGTGGAACGGTGGTTGTTGCTTCAGGTGATACGCAGCAGGATGTTCAAAAGCTGACGCATCTGCTTGAAACCTACAGCTGTACGATGATGCAGGCTACACCGACAAATTGGGCGATGTTGTTTGAGGCTGGTTGGAAAGGGAAGAAGGATTTGAAAGTATTCTGTGGCGGAGAAGCAATGCCGCAGGAACTAGCTGCCAGATTGTATGATAGCTGTGCTGAGGTTTGGAATATGTATGGACCTACAGAGACGACTATTTGGTCTGCGGTAAGTAAGATTACCTCTCCATCCACTCCAGTGCAGATAGGATCTGCTGTTGGCAATAATCAGCTTTACGTGCTTGACGCTCATATGAATCCCCAGCCAATCGGTGTCCCCGGAGAGTTGTATATTGGCGGTAGGGGATTGGCAGTTGGCTATTTGAATCGCGAGGATCTGACAAAGGAGCGATTTCCAAACGTTCAGCTTCCCGGTGAGATGAAGCCGACAAGGCTATATAAAACCGGAGATCGGGTTTGCTGGACTGAAGAAGGAACGCTGACATTTTTAGGACGAATTGATCATCAGGTGAAACTGCGCGGATATCGTATTGAGCTTGGTGAGATTGAAAGCTTGCTGAATGAGTTACCAGAAGTTGAACGTGCCGTTGTTGCCGTTAAGGAATGGGGGCCGGGAGATAAGCGTCTTGCTGCTTACGTTCTGAAAACGTCTGCAAACGGCATGCGCTTCGATAAGGCGAAAGACGTACTTCGTGGCCGTTTGCCGGAATATATGGTGCCTTCTTCAATTATGGCAATTGAGGCGTTTCCCCTTACACCAAATGGAAAGGTGGATCGCAATGCACTCCCTCTACCCGGGACTGCAGTAATGCAAGAAGAAGCTGCTGAAAAGAGAGAAGCTGAGACGGAAACTGAAATTGCGCTGCTGAAAATCTGGCAGGAGGTTCTGAGTCTTTCCGACTTGAATGTTACAGATGATTTTTTTGATGTAGGTGGTCATTCGCTTTTGGCCACCAGGGTAATTATGAAAATAAATGAACACTTTAATACGGAACTGCTGTTCTCTGCCCTGTTTGAATATGCGACTATTGAGAAACTTGCTATTGTAATCGATAAGATTCTGGTAGAAGAACAGTTTACCACTCCACAGTTTGATAATCTTGTGGAAGGGAGCCTTTAATGAATTCTAAAATGCTTTATGAACTTTTATCTGACGGTTTACAGATTTGGTTGAAAGGAGATCAAATTGGTTTCAAGGTCTTCCAGGGGAAATTATCACCTGAATTACGTGAGAAACTGATTGCTGCCAAACCTGAACTGTTGAGTAATTTGCTTTCTGACAGAAGGTATTCACTCTGTTCATTTCCTCAGCAGAGACTGTGGTTTCTTGAACAGTTTGACGGTGCAAATCCGGTTTATAATATTCACGCAACACACCTTCTTGAAGGTGAGTTAAATATTGATGCGTTACAGCAAAGCGTAAACCGTTTACTGAAGAGACATGAAGCATTCCGGACATCTTTTCACGACATCGATGGACAACCTTATCAGCAAATTCACGATGCAGTTTCACTCCCTATCCCGGTTGTTGATCTAACCACTATAGCAGAAAATGATAGAGATAAGAAACTCCAGGAGCTGTTGGTCTCCGAGGTTGAAACTGAATTCGACCTATCCAAGGCGCCCCTGATTCGTGTCAAACTATTTAAACTTGAACCTGATAAGCATGCACTCCTCCTGCTTACGCATCACATTATTTTTGATGGTTGGTCCCGGGGATTAACCATTAATGAACTAAGCGAGACTTATAGTGCTATCTGTAACGGTAATTTGGCTGATGAAACGATGCCTTCTGTTCAGTACTCAGATCATGTAATGTGGCAGCGGGAGTGGTTTAAAGGAGATAATGCTCAAAAGCAATTGGAGTATTGGACTGAAAAGTTGAGTGGAGAGCTCGCACCGCTTGAGTTGCCATTTGATATGCCCAGACCGCCAATACAGTCTACTGAAGGCGGCGTAGTATTTGGTACGCTTGATCCGGAACTTGTTAGTAAACTATCGCAGCGGGCCAGGGAAGAAAACGTTTCGCTGTTCATGTATTTGATTACGATAGCAAACTTGTTGATGCATCGCTTCAGCAATCAAACGGATATATTACTCGGCATGCCGGTTGCGAATCGGAAGCGAAAAGAAGTGGAGGGAGTTATTGGATATTTTGCCAATACACTTGTTCTACGTAACGACCTGGCAGGTGATCCGACATTTAGAGAGCTCTTGGGTAAGGTTCGTGCAGTTTGCCTGGAAGCGTTTAATAATGAGGATACACCATTTGAGCAGATTGTAGGGGCTTTACAGCCTGAACGAGATCGCAGCAGAACACCAATTTTTCAATCAATGTTCAGTTATATCGAAGAAGTCGATCATGCAAGTGCAATGGGCGATGTGAAAATGAGTCGATTATTGGTTGAGCGGCAGGTTGCCAGAACGGATCTTGCGATGTGGTTTACAAAAAATGGTGAACAGATTCGGTATGCCTTCGAATATGCTTCTCAATTATTTGAGCATGCTACGATGCAGCAACTGGTTACGGGATTTAAGATCCTGGCTGAAGCCGCTGCAGAAAATCCGGAATCCAGGATATCGGCTTTACCGGCTATGCCGGAAGATGTAAAACATAAGCTCCTGGTTGGTTGGAATGATACTCAGGTAGACTACCCGAGGGAAGCCAACCTGCCGAAACTATTTGAATCAACCGCAGCATCAAATAGCGATCGTCCTGCAGCGATATATTCCGGTGAAGAGATTACCTATGATGCGCTGAACCGCCAGTCAAACCGCCTGGCCCATTACCTGTTGAAGAATGGGGTAAAGGCCGGGGATAAAGTCGGAATCTGCATGGAACGGTCGCTGGATATGCTGGTTGGCCTCCTTGGCATCATGAAGACCGGTGCTGCTTACGTTCCGATGGATCCGGGGTTTCCGGAAGACCGCCTGGCGTATATGTGCGAGGATGCAGCGATAGAAGTCCTGTTAAGCGAACAGGCGCAGTCTGACTTATTAAGTGGTTTTGAGGGTCGTAGACTTATTTATGACGATCTTGCCGAGGTGTTGGCAGAGGAGGAGGATCAAAATCCGGATGTCGAAATCGATCCGGAGAGCCTGATCTACGTAATCTACACCTCCGGTTCGACGGGCAAGCCTAAAGGCGTTGCCCTGCCACATCGTGCGGTTGCTAACTTCCTTAACTCAATGGCCAAAAGACCGGGTCTCTCATCAGAAGACCGTCTGCTTGCAGTAACGACGCTGTCGTTTGATATCGCCGTTTTAGAGCTGTATCTCCCGTTGACTCAGGGAGCTTGTGTGGTGATCGCGAGTCGTGATGATGCCGCTGACGATGCACGATTGCGGGTCCTGTTGGAGCAGGAGAAGATAAGCGTAATGCAGGCGACACCGGTGAGTTGGCAGATGTTACTTGATGGCAACTGGAGGCCTGCACCAGGGTTTAAGGCACTCTGTGGTGGAGAAGCAATGCCGGTATCGCTGCGAGATTCTCTGCTTGCCGCTGGTGTAGAGCTTTGGAATATGTATGGTCCTACCGAGACCTGTGTCTGGTCTTGTATTGAACAAATGCATATGGATGAAGAGAAGGTGCTGATTGGTCGTCCGATAGATAATACGCAGGTTTACATACTGGACAAGGCGCTTCAGCCGGTTCCTCCGGGTGTGACCGGAGAGCTTTATATTGGCGGTGATGGGCTTGCTGCGGGCTATCTAAACCGCGAGGAGCTGACCGCGGAACGGTTCGTATCCGACCCGTTCGCAGAGGCGCAAGGTGCAAAGATGTACTGCACCGGTGACCTGGCGCGTTTCCTTCCGGATGGTCGACTGGAATGTTTGGGTCGAACCGACTTTCAGGTTAAGATTCGCGGATATCGCATTGAGCTGGGTGAAATTGAAAATGTGCTCAATGAATACAAAACGATTGATCAAAGCGTAGTTACTGTAAAGGAATTCGGAGATTCAGATAAACGGCTGGTTGCATATGTATTATCATCTGATGATATCCGCGGAGAGGAGGAAACTATCCGTTCATTTCTGCGTGCTCACATGCCGGAATATATGGTGCCGACCTATATTCTACAGCTCAATGATTTTCCAATGACGCCAAATGGAAAGATTGATCGAAAAGCACTTCCGATGCCGGATATGGATTTACAAAATAGTACTACAGATTATCAGGCACCGGAGAATGAGGTTGAGACTAAATTGTGTGAGATTTGGGGAGAGATTCTTGCAGTGGAAAAAGTTGGAACACTGGACAATTTTTTTGATCTCGGTGGACATTCACTATTAGCAACACGACTGATCGGCAGGGTTAATGAGACCTTTGAGATTAATATGAAGCTACCGGCACTCTTTGAATATCCGACAATTGCGACACTGGCAGAAACTGTTAGAATGCTTATTGAAGAGCATGAAACGGCAGGACCAGGACTTACTGAAATGGAAGAGGGTATTATTTAATGCACAAAGCCCCACTAACGGACTTACTCTCTAAGGGTTTACAACTTTGGCAAATAGATGGGAAACTGGGATTTAAGGCACCTAGTGGCCGTATGTCTCCTGAATTGAAAGAAAAGCTGGTTGCTGCAAAACCGTTGCTGCTTCAAAAACTGGATTCCAACTGCAGGTATGGGCTCTGTTCTTTTGCACAGCAGCGCCTTTGGTTTCTTGAACAGTTGGAAGGAGCAAGTGCCGTTTATAAAGTATATGGTGCTTTAAAACTGGAAGGTCTGCTGGATAAGGCGGCGATTGAAAAATCTCTGGATGAGTTAATCCTGCGGCATGAGGCATTTCGTACGGCATTTAAAGAGGAACAGGGAGTTCCCTATCAGGTTGTTTATCCTTCAATAAGGGTGACATTACCTCTGGAAGATTTATCTGAATACGGTAGTGCTACCGAAAACGTTTTACATCAGCGTATGAGGGAGTTGTCGGAAGAGGTTTTTGATCTTACCCAGGCGCCACTTTTGAAGGTCGTTCTTTTTCGTTTATCCGAGACAGAGCATGTCTTCTTTTTTACGACGCATCATATTGTTTTTGATGGCTGGTCGTCTGGTGTTGTCTTACGCGAGTTAAGCGAGCTTTATCAGGCGAGTCGTGAGGGGCGAGAGCATACGCTTGAGCCGATAAAAAGGGACTATTCAGATCACGTAATTCGCCAGCGGGACTGGTTTAATACTGCTGAAGCAGAAGAGCAGCTTACTTACTGGAAAGAGCAGCTATCCGGTGAACTTTCGGTCCTGGAGATGCCGCTTGATAAAATGCGACCGGCTATTCAGAGCACCAAAGGGGAAATGATATTTAAATCTATCTCCGTTGAGCTGCTTAAAAAATTGGAAGACCGCTGCCGAAAAGAAAATGTCAGCCTTTTTATGCTGCTGCATACCGCTTGTAATATCTTCTTATCGCGTTACTCAAATAAAGACGACATTATTCTCGGAATGCCGGTTGCAAACCGTAAACAAAAAGATTTTCAGAATACAATAGGATTCTTTGCCAATACGTTGGTATTGCGATCAAAGCTGAAAGGCAATGAGACTTTTTCCGAGGCGCTTAAGCATAGCAGGGAGACGCTGCTTGGAGCCTTAAATAATGAAGACACGCCATTCGAACAGATTGTAGAAATCGTCCAGCCGGAACGGGATTTAAGTCGAACACCGGTTTTTCAGGCTATGCTCAGTTATGAAGAAAGCCACCTCTCTCAGGAGCTTTTTGGAGATCTTAAAACAGGCTCGATACATGTCGATGCACAGGTTGCACGTACGGATCTTACCTTTTGGTTCTATCATGGAAAAGAGTATTTAAATCTTAAGTTGGAATACTGTACGGATCTGTTCCATAAGGAAACCGTGCAGCGCTGGACAGATGGTTTTATTGAGCTGCTAAAGTCGATAGCTGATGAAACGGATCTTCCAATTTCCCGCTTACCAGTCGTTTCTGCAACCGAGAAAGATTTATTGAATAGTTGGAATGATACAACTGTAGAATATGATCGCGATATAACGTTGCCACGACTATTTGAATCAACCGCAGCATCAAATAGCGATCGTCCTGCAGCGATATATTCCGGTGAAGAGATTACCTATGATGCGCTGAACCGCCAGTCAAACCGCCTGGCCCATTACCTGTTGAAGAATGGGGTAAAGGCCGGGGATAAAGTCGGAATCTGCATGGAACGGTCGCTGGATATGCTGGTTGGCCTCCTTGGCATCATGAAGACCGGTGCTGCTTACGTTCCGATGGATCCGGGGTTTCCGGAAGACCGCCTGGCGTATATGTGCGAGGATGCAGCGATAGAAGTCCTGTTAAGCGAACAGGCGCAGTCTGACTTATTAAGTGGTTTTGAGGGTCGTAGACTTATTTATGACGATCTTGCCGAGGTGTTGGCAGAGGAGGAGGATCAAAATCCGGATGTCGAAATCGATCCGGAGAGCCTGATCTACGTAATCTACACCTCCGGTTCGACGGGCAAGCCTAAAGGCGTTGCCCTGCCACATCGTGCGGTTGCTAACTTCCTTAACTCAATGGCCAAAAGACCGGGTCTCTCATCAGAAGACCGTCTGCTTGCAGTAACGACGCTGTCGTTTGATATCGCCGTTTTAGAGCTGTATCTCCCGTTGACTCAGGGAGCTTGTGTGGTGATCGCGAGTCGTGATGATGCCGCTGACGATGCACGATTGCGGGTCCTGTTGGAGCAGGAGAAGATAAGCGTAATGCAGGCGACACCGGTGAGTTGGCAGATGTTACTTGATGGCAACTGGAGGCCTGCACCAGGGTTTAAGGCACTCTGTGGTGGAGAAGCAATGCCGGTATCGCTGCGAGATTCTCTGCTTGCCGCTGGTGTAGAGCTTTGGAATATGTATGGTCCTACCGAGACCTGTGTCTGGTCTTGTATTGAACAAATGCATATGGATGAAGAGAAGGTGCTGATTGGTCGTCCGATAGATAATACGCAGGTTTACATACTGGACAAGGCGCTTCAGCCGGTTCCTCCGGGTGTGACCGGAGAGCTTTATATTGGCGGTGATGGGCTTGCTGCGGGCTATCTAAACCGCGAGGAGCTGACCGCGGAACGGTTCGTATCCGACCCGTTCGCAGAGGCGCAAGGTGCAAAGATGTACTGCACCGGTGACCTGGCGCGTTTCCTTCCGGATGGTCGACTGGAATGTTTGGGTCGAACCGACTTTCAGGTTAAGATTCGCGGATATCGCATTGAGCTGGGTGAAATTGAAAATG